>Ga0163216_100124_pt1 | contig 203461 bp, 167 predicted proteins | sample SynspAceP_FD_167610 | JGI IMG/M metagenome (GOLD analysis project Ga0163216, IMG submission 167610) | Saline lake microbial communities from Ace Lake in Antarctica - Synechococcus sp. Ace-P (Illumina Assembly) | ecosystem: Environmental > Aquatic > Non-marine Saline and Alkaline > Saline ...
CTTTCTGTTGAAAACGCAGTTACCATCGACTACGGGGCGGTAACGGACTCCCCGACCGGGACTTTCACCCGGCGATTCAATCGCCTTCACAGGCGCACTAGCAGCGTCTCTCTGAGACGCTGGAAATCGCGAGTCTCAGAGAGACTCGCCTACGTGAGGTTCTGCCGAACCTTTTCCCCCGATGTGCTTAGCGCGTCGGGTTACTAAATCAACAGGCCGCCCGCTGCGGGTTTCTCAGCAAACCGAAAGTGCTCGCGCCCAACGCATTCGGTTTGGAAAACCGAGCGACATTCGTAGTCCCCTTTTGATCGAAACCGATGCCCGATCCGAGAAATGAAACGCGAGAGTTAACCCAGTCGCAATGGAGCCGAGAGATCGCGAATGTGTTGGCGGGACATATTGCCCTCAATCGTGCCAACCGGCCCCTTCACGATTCGCATCAACGACGGACGCTCGCATGAGGTGAGCAGTCCTGAATACATTCTGGTGGGTGAAATGTCGGCTGTTGTGCTGCACAAGAGCGAAGACGGCAAATGGCGAAATATCACGTTGCCCCTGGTCACGATGACCGTTGTGGGACAAGCCGCGTAGACATTTGCAGGGTGCACTACGCCCACGGTCGACGTTCGCCGATGACGAAAAGTGCCACCTGACGAAAAGTGCTACCCAAAACAGGACGGGCCGTTCAAATGAGGTACGTTGAGTAAAAGTGCGTGACCAAGAATTGTCGCCACTGATTTTCCCAACCGCACCTTTCGCGTTGGTCGGGCGTTGACTAGCGGGCTTTGTTTGGCGGACTTTGTTTGGCGGCGGCGTGGGCGAAGGTGGTCTTTGCTCAGCCGCCTCCTGAGAGCGTACCAGCACGGCCATCACCGCTGACTTGATCTCTGCCGACGCGAGCACGTGTCCTAGCTTCGCAATGAATTCTTGCGGCGTTGCACAAACGTTTTCATTTTCAATCCATTGGCCAGGTCTTGAAATCGCGCCCGTGGGGGCTGACATCAAGGACAGCGTGTCAGAAATGGAGCGCGAGTATTAGCGACGTCGAAGGTAAGTCGGAAGTTCGGTAGGCTCATCCTCGAGAGAACCGTAAGCTTCGGCGTCATCAGTCGCGTTTTCTTGAATTCATCTTCGTTATTCGCGTTCACACGATTGGCGAGTTCGGATTGATCGAGCTGGCTTTCGGCGAGGCAAAGGAGACTGATATCAAGCTGATCGACCATCTTCGCGACTAAGTAAACGTCAACCTCTCCGTCGATATTCCAGAAAAGAACAGTGAACTTTTCGGTTGGAGGTTCCGTTCTTCATGCTGGCGGTGATTTCGTATTCAATGCCCCGGACATTCGTTTTCTTATGCTCCAATTGAGTCACAGCTTCTTTCGTGCAGAATCGATGGATTCTAGCCGATTGCCCAGCATATCGGAGAGATGTTGTGATGTGGTTCCAACGAATCACTTGCGGCGGCTTATTCCGATGCATCCGCGGGATCAGGCCACCACCACGTCTGCAGGAGAAGTCTGCTGTGAATCTCAGTTCGTCACGAGTACCAGGGAACCGAGCGGGATACCAGTCACCCCGGCGTGCGTCGGTTTTCAGTTTCTCTGACAACCGTGGCCAGCACCAAGATGGCTTACTCAGTTGAGGAACCGATCAAAAGGTGCTTTACTTAGCCGAGAGGGCGCGGAGTTCGTCGATTTCGACGCTCAGGCGGTGACGCAGGGGGCTCTCGTCACGCAGTTCCGCTTCGATCAGGTCTTCGGCTTGATCGTAGGTTTCTTCGGTCGGGTTTTGGATCGAAACGATTTCGCGAAACATGCTTTCGACAGTGGATTCGGTTAACACGGGAGGACCTCGTTCGGGGTTGAGAAAGATGATGGGAGCAAGTGATCGAACCGGGAAATCGAGAAATTGTTTCCAATCGCTCCCGCTCGATCCTGCATCATAAGGCCAGTTCGCCGGTCTACAAGTCCAAGACTCCAGTCAACGTCGAGTTATCTCCGGATCGATTCATGAACCGGATCCGATTCAATCCCACCACCATTGTTTGGGCTCCAAATCGGTTGGTCCGGCAGCCTGTTTGACTTGGACGTTTTCACCGGCCGCGTCGACTTGCATGCGGTCGCTGTTGAACGCCAAACGGGGCTGCATGTTGACGCCGCCACCGAGCGGGGTCATCAAGGTGTTGCCGCGCCAGATGGCATTGACGGCGGTTTCGACCTTCTCCGGTGCGGTGTAGGTTTCCACGGGAACTTGCGATTCATCCATGAGCACCGGCATCGTCCAATCGGCTTGGGCGTAGAAATCCTGTTCCTGGATGTACGCGGCCGCGATGGCGAGGTCGATGAGCTGTTGCATTTCGGCGTAGACGCGAACGCGGCTAGCGATCATCGCATATTTATCGGTGAACTCTTTCGTGAACGCTTGGCTGGCCCGATTCCCGCGACCTTCCATCACGCGTTGGCCGTTACCCAGAACCCGTTCGCCGGCGCCGACCAATTCCACGCCGCGCTCATCAATTCGCATCGCCAACCGGTCTTCGCTGACCGAGACGCCGTCGTAGTTGGGTTGGAAATACCAACGCTCGAGCGCGTTGGCCGCGACCGATTGCGGGTTGGTCCGAGAGACGTAACTGCGAACCGGCACGGGGAGTTGCTCCAAACCGATGCCGATCAATTTCATCCGGTAATCCGCTTCGACGAGCACGCGGGCAAAGTGCGTGGCCGCTGGGATGCCGAGGATCGTGACGGTTTGCAAACCGAGATTCTGTTTGAGGCCGTGGACCAATCGCATCGTGTCGCCTCGGTTGGCGCGTCCACCGACGTTGCGTAGGAATTGCTGCATCCGGGCGAGTCCCTCGGGGGTCGGGTCGATCGAAACGGAGATCACACGGGTCGGCGGTGCCGAGGGGGCGTAGGCACGCAGCGCCGTGACGAGGTCTTCGAGCAGCACCGAGGGACGGCCCGTGTTCATACCGACAAACCGTTCGGTCGGATCGGCGACAAAACCTTCGGCCGGCCCGGCGATGACGATATCTTTCGTGTCGGGATAAAAGAAAACGTATTGCACGGACGTCAGACCGGCGACGGCGAGCACGTCGTCGGGCAACCGTCGGTCGGCGGCGATGTGCTCGGCGATGATGTTTTCGAGTCGATTGAGCGAGACCTTCCGCAATTCGCTGGGCCGCATCACGTCCTCGACCACGGCGGCTTGGCGAGCCTGCATCCATCGTTGGCGAGCCAAACGCGGGTCGACCATTCGCATTTTCAGAACGCCGGACGGGTCCACATCGACACCGGCGATCGGGTTGCCGAAGGCATTCCCGATGTCGTTATTGCCACCACCGCCTTGGTTGCCACCGCCACCGCCTGCGTTGCCACCGCCACCGCCGCCGCCTGCGTTGCCACCACCGCCGCCACCACCGCCGTTATTGGCGGTCGCGGTGCCGGCAAATCCGAACGCCAACAGCACGAGCAGACCCGGAATCAAAATGCGAAGTCGAGATTGGGCACGAAGGAATCGCATCGGCGAACTCATTGCAGAAAAGTGAAAAGCGTTGAAATGAACGGAAGGAAAGGCGTGGTTCTCGTGGCGCCACCTTTGATATGTTACTAGGTATCACCGCGAATCTCAACGCAATTCCCTCGACCATTCCTCTTTCACGTGACTGTCGATCCTCTTGTCACGACGCCGAAACTACCGTGAACGACAGCGACGTCGTTCTGGACGAGATTCTGGACGAGATTCTGGAAACAAATCCAAGCGAAATCCCGTGCCTCAATCCACCGGCTCGGATTCGCGAAATACGGCCATCGACACGCTCCGGGGGGGGGCGATCGTGATGATGGTCGTCGATCATGCGATCGGGTTGCTGCTCGGACAATCCATCTCCGACTCGCCCGTGCGGGCGGCGATGCGGTTGAGTATGCCAGTGTTTTGCGTGCTGATGGGTTATTATTTGCCGGACCTGCGGACGTGGCGGCCGCGCCGGTTCGTTGAAATCGGGGTCACCGCAGCGATCGTCAATGCGGTGTTCTATCCGACGTATGGCTGTGTCGAAATTCTCGCCAGTCTGCTCGTCGCGGGGTTGCTCGGGGTGACGTGCGGGCGTTTTTTCCCGGTTTTCGTGGCCGCAGCGTTTTTTTATCCGTGGGATCCGACGGACGGTTGGCCGGTCGGTGGTTGGTCGGGAGGGGGGCCGATGGATTTCCCGTTGTCGATCGTGTTGAGTTTCGTCGCTTTGGGCAGTCTCCACGCTCGGTGGGGCGGGCGGTGGTCCGGTTCGGTGGCGATTCTGTTGACAGCGTTTTATCCGATTGCCGCCGGCATGACGCCCGGCAGCGTCTCACCGTTATTATTTCTGTTCGTGTTGCCGGCGGTGGGATTGCTTTGGGTGTGCCAAAGATGGCCCCGCAATTCCATCCCCGGATTGTGTTGGTTGGGGCAAAATCCGCTCAAAGCGTATGCGGCGCAGTACTACGGGATCCTCGCGTTCTCGTGGTGAATGTCCGCTGCGTCCTCAGGGTTTCGGGGACTCGGACATTTTTCCCACACCGCACCGTTTGCCTGGGTGGTGCGATTGGATACCGATAGCGTTGAGATTCACCGAATTCGGACTCGGAATCTTCTCCAAAGGTACTGAGTCGGGGTAGCGTATGGGGCCGGGCGATGGAGCCCGCATTTTTCATCTCGACCGACTGTCCCCGCAACGTGCAGAAGCCGATGACCCACGACGACCTTGACGCCTCCGCCCCAGAAATTTCTCCGGAATCCTCTTCGAAAATCTCCCCCGAATCCTCCTCCGAAACCGGCACGAGCGATTCCGCCACCCGCCCCCGTTTCGACGCCTCTCAGATCGCCGCTTCGGAAGACTACGCGGACGTGTCCGATGACGACGTCGCTGTCGCCGACAACGATGAACTCTCCGGCGATGAGTCTGCTGATCACGAAACCATGGCTGATGTCGAATACGACGCGATCGCCGAACACGACGCCGACCCTGATGCGAAAGAAGGAGATGACGATGACACCTCGCCCGCCGCCGGATTCAAACCTGCGGGCAGCGACGAGGAACTCGTCGAATTGCAACAACCGTTCGTCGGCCAGTGGAACTCCCTGATCAGCACGACGAACTGGGAAAAAGGCCGGATCATCAGCCAATGGCGAGAGGCGTTGGTGGAAGCCGGTGCCCCGATCACCGAATACTCCGACGAGGCCTGGGCGTCGCGAGTCGGCGGCGTGACGTCGCCGCACGTCGGTCGGCTCCGCCGTGTCCATGACCGGTTCGGAAACGACGCCGAGACGTATCCGACGTTGTACTGGAGTCATTTTCTCGCGGCGCTCGATTGGGATGACTCGGCGTTGTGGTTGCAAGGTGCGGTGGAGGAAAAATGGTCGATCTCGGGGATGCGTGAGCAGCGTTGGAAAGCCAACGGAGCGTTGGAATCGGACCGCCCCGGCGGCAGCCAAATCATCGAAGTCGATCTGGACGAGGACGCCCCCGACGCCGACATGAATCTCGGCACGGCCCCGGCGCAAGGCGGCAGCTCGACACGAGATTACGACGGCGATACCGATGGCGTCGCATCGGGGCCAGCTTACGAGGCACCCGATTTCGGCGAGGAAACCGAACTCGCCGCCATGCCCGAGGGCAACCACATGAACGACGCCAACCAAGCCGACGGCGGCGGCGGGATCGGCACGGCTTCGGAAGCGACACCCTCACTGATGCAGCCCTTCGCCGGGTTGCCGAAACTGCCCGACGATCTGGCCGACGTGATCGAATCGTTAAAACTCTCGATCCTACGTCACAAATCCGCCGGATTCGAAGACGTCGACCCCAACGACATCCGCCGCTACCTCGAAGCTGTCGCCACCCTGATCGAATCGTAGGGAGGCGATTGGCGGTTGGCTTGATGCGGCATGACGTCGGCCGGAGCAAGCCGCTTCGGCGGCGGTCCGGCATCCCCGGAATCGAGCATCGGCTATTCGCGAATTCGGGTTGCGTTGGAGGCGGGTCCGGTGGCAGAACTAATCCGATGAACCCGCATTGTTTTCGTTCTGTTTTGATTTTGTTCGTTGCGATGGCGATTGCCGCCGGGAACGCTCGCGGTGTGCCTGCTCAGGCCATCAGCCAGCCGGCGAGTTTGGTTGCTGCGGGCGTTTCGATGACGCCCGAGCAGACACGGCAATCGGTGCAATGGTTGTCGGACCAATTGATGTTGCATGTGCCGCGAAAAATGGACGGCGACGACAACTGGGGCGAAACGAAAAAAATGTGGGCGGGGGTGAAACTTCGCCGCGACGGATGGGAACTCAAAACAAACCGACGCTGGAAAGAACTGCGTCACGGTCGCTGGGTCCGGTACGAAATCGAACTTCCCGCACGGTCGGTTTCCACGGAAAAAACAGCAGCCACGATCGGTGAAAATTTCACACCCGATCACGCAAACCGCTCGCCCGATCGAGTTGAAATCCATAGCGTTTCATCGGTGAGCACGCCGAACGGGGATCGACGTTGGCAAATCGACGCGTCGGTCTCCACCCCGGCCAGGTTCCGTGTTCGTTTAGAACGTTGGAACCTCGGTGGGAAATGGTACAGCATTGAGATCACGGGCACGATGAGCCTGCATCTGCGGACGACGTTGACGATGGCATTGCAAGCGGATTTTGCGGAAGTCCCGCCGGCGATGCAGCTCGACGTGGCGATCGAACAGGCGTCGCTGACGCTGAGCGGATTCGAAGTCGAGCGGATCAGCAAACTCGGCGGCGATGTGGCCGAGGAGATCGGTGACCTGGCCGAAAACACGATCGCGAAAATTTGGATTCGCAAAGAGAACGCTCGACTCGCCCGTCGGTTCAACGAAGCGATCCAGGACAATCGGGATTCCCTCCGGTGGTCGATGGCGGATTGGCTTGCTCAATTGGCCCGATGAATTTTCTCTGCCACGCGATACCCCTTCTTTCTGCTGAAGACTTGCAACCGTTGTCGGTCGAAACTCAGGTCCGCGCGGTATGCACCGGCGTGCCCGATTTCCTGTCGGTGATCGATCGCAAGATTCGGGCACGCGGGCGTGCGGCGGAACCGTTGGCAACCTCGGACGATTGCGTCATGCGTGGCGTCGCGGCGGGGATCCTCGATCACCATGCCGACGACCGCTGGTTTCACGGTGGCGAAACGTTCGTGCGATTGAATCTCGAATTCGCTGTAGCGCTGCGGGACCGGTTACCGGGCGACTCCGGATTCCGGCCCTCGTTCGTCGGTCATATTTTGATCGAGATGCTGTTGGATGCCAACTACGTCCTGCACGCTCGCGAGCTGTCGAATCGCTACTACGATTTGTTTGATTCGGTAGCGTTGGACGAGATCGCCGATGGCATCAACCAGATCACCGGCAAACCGACCGATCGCATTCCGGAAACACTGAGGCGGTTCGCCGAAGCCCGGTTCATCGAGGATTACATCGACGACGAGTCGCTGATGATGCGGCTGAACCAAGTCATGTCGCGTGTGGGATTGGAGAAACTGCCCGAGGAGGTACGGCGTTGGTTGCCGGAGGCCCGCAGTGAGGTGTTGCTCAATCACGCGCGTTTGCTCAGCCCGCCGGGGCGATCGACGCCCTACCCGCCGTTGGGGTAAACTGCCGGGTCGAAGTTCGAACGTTCCGTTTTCTCTCCTGGTATGAAGGTCGAAAAGTCTGATGAAATATGGCATGAATCTGTTGTTGTGGTCCGGCGAAGTCACCGATGCGATGTTGCCGGTGTGCGAACAGCTCCAGCAAGCCGGTTTCGACGGTGTTGAGATTCCGATGTTCAACCTCGATCTCGATTACGCCGCACTGGGCAAACAGCTCGACGATCTCGGGTTGCAGCGGACCGCCGTGACGATCCGCAACGAGGACGACAACCCGATCTCGTGCGATCCTGCGATACGTGCCCGGGGCGTGGAACTGAACAAGAAAACGCTCGATTGCGCCGCCGCCGCGGGAGTCCAAACGCTCGTCGGTCCGTATCACTCGGCGATCGGTTTGTTCAGTGGCAACGGACCGACACAAGACGAGTGGAAGTGGGGCGTCGAAAGCATGCGGGCGACGGCGGAACATGCCGAATCCGTGGGCGTGCGACTCGGTGTGGAAGCATTGAACCGATTCGAATGTTATTTCCTCAACACTCACGCCGACTCGACCCGTTTCGTCCGCGAAGTCGACCATCCGGCCTGCGGGATAATGTACGACACGTTCCACAGTAATATCGAGGAAAAGAGTGTCACGAAGGCCGTTCATGCCGGCGGCGACAAGTTGTTTCATATCCACATTAGCGAGAACGATCGCAGCACGCCCGGCACCGGCGGGATCAATTGGCAAGAGAATTTCGATGCGATCGCGAGCAGCGGTTATGACGGTTGGCTCGTGATCGAAGCGTTCGGGTTGGCGCTGCCCGAGATCGCTGCGGCGACGAAAATTTGGCGGCGGATGTTCACCGATGAAATCACGCTCGCCCGCGATGGGTTGGCGTTCATGAAATCTGAAATCGAAAAACGCGTTTGAACCACTCGCGTTGGAACATCACGCTGCGTTGAGTTTGAAAAAGCCATCGATGGCCTCGGTCACGCACTCCTTGGCTAACTGAGTCGTGAGCATGACCCTCGTGGTGGCGTCAGGGCATCCACCCGATTAATTGGTAGGACTATCCCCTCATAGGATGGCTTCGGAATACGTCCAGAACCGCACCGATGAAACGCATGATTGATCCTCTTGTCACGAGAACGTCGACCGGTTCAGTGTCTGCTCGAACTCGCGATTTTGTTAGGGCACGGGATGAGTGTTCCTCGTATCGCCAAGTTGTTGTTCCGCAGCCCGAAGACGATCGAGCGGCACAAGTCATCGATCACAAAAAAATTGAACCTGCATGGTCAGGCCGAACTCGTCGCGATGATCACCGCGATGGGTTTGGATCTCGATGCGACGAAGTTAACGCGATTGCCAGTAAGCTGAGGTTACCTAGCGGCTGGCTCGTCGGATACCGACGACGCGGAATCCGGGGTAGCGTTGGAGGACGAGTTGTTCGGCGATGGCGCTGTTGGCCGCCGGCACCATCACACTCGTTCGACGATAGTAATTGCCTTGCATCGGTTCGAGCATGACTTCCCAAATCGAGACGACGCCGGTTGCCGTGGCGAGCAATCCGAGTTTGAGTGTTTCGATTTGGTTTCGCTGTTGACGGTCGCGTTGGTACTGCATCGCTTGGGATTGCACCATCAGACTCTCGCGCTGCTGAGCCTCGGAATTAGCTTCGTTTTCGAGCCAAATGTTCCAACCCGGTTCGAGCAGCGACAGTTCTTCTTCGGCGAACAAGAAGAACGGGACACCGATTTCGTCACCGCTCTCCAGTTTCATCAAGACGCCTTCGAGCGGGTAGATTTTGGAATCGCCGCCGAGTTTTTTGCCCCATCGTTCGAGGTCCGCTTCGGTCTTGAACTCCTCGTTTTCGAGTTTCGAGATGATTTTCAAAACGAGTTTTTGTTGCAACGAATCGAGGGCGGAGAAACGTTTGCCGTTGACCATCATTTTGCCGAGTTGCCGTTGGACGTCGAGGTCTTTGCGTCCGTAAGCGAGGACACGTCCGCGGACTTTCAGACCATCGGTGGCGGTCCACGTCTGCATTTGATCGACGGATTGGGCGTAGGCGTCTTTGGCCTCGCGTGTTTTAACGTAGTCCTGGTCGGCTTGGCAGAGTTCGGCGAGTTCGGCGGCAACAAGTTGACCGGTGGGTTTTTTCAAAACCACGGTTTTCTCATCAAAGGCGATCGCCTCGGCTTCGATCCGGTAGTGCCCGTTGGGCGTGGACCATTCTCTCGCCTGAGCGGGAGAGAGCGAGGCGATCGAAACGGCACAGCCGAATAGGAGGACGAGCAGCGGACGTGTCATGGAGAAACCGAGCAAGGCGAGGAATGAAGGTGAAATGACCCGTCAAGATTCTACTCAATGAGAACACGGTCGTGAAATCGTCTTAACAGGCCGCTAAGCACATCCCCAGCGTCTCGGAGAGACGCTGCGACGTGATTCCACCTGATTTCGTGTGATGATGTCCTAACCGTGTACCAAACGAGCGTGGGAATCCAGCGCTCGTCGAGGTCGAGACCACCAGGGTCGATTATTTCGCCTGCGATTTCAGTTCGTTGAACCGGGTTCGCATCTCGACGAGTTTCTCGCGGTGGTTCGGATCGGCGACGAGATCGTTTTCCTCACGCGGATCGTTGACCATGTCAAAGAGTTGCTCGTGGTCGAATTCGGGCCAGTAAAAATACTTCCAATCCTTCCGCACGAGTGCTTCGGAATACGGAATGAAATTCTTGTTGCGGATCGTCGGGTGCTCATAGAAAAACTCGTCACGCCAGTTCACATCATCGGCATCCGCATCGGTATCGCCGTTCAAGTACAACGGGCTCATGTCGCGGCCTTGCATCCGTGGTGGGACGTCGGCGCCGACGGCGGTGAGAATCGTCGGGGCGAGGTCAATGCTAAGGGTGAAGTCGTCGTTCGTTTTGCCGCGCAGGTCCGCCGACATTCGTGGATCGCAAACGATGAGGGGAACACGAATGCTCTCTTGGTGTGGATACCACTTGTCGGCGAGTCCATGTTCGGCGTGGTAGTAACCGTTGTCGGTGGTGAAGATGACGAGCGTGTTGTCGAGCACACCTTGGGCTTCGAGTTGCTCCAAAATGCGTCCGCACGTCGCGTCGACTTCGGTCGCGAGTCGATAATAATTCTTCATCATGCGTTGGTATTTCTCGGGCGTATCGAAACGCCAGTGCCAACGGTTGCGTCCTTCGTTCTTTTCATTGCCGACGAAATCGGGCAACCGGTCGAACGATTCTTGGGTCGCGTTGGCGGGCACGGGGATCTCGACGTCGTTGTACAACGACATGCTTTGCGGCTGCGGCAAAAACTGATCGGGGTGACTGTCCTCGGCGTGGGTGGCAAAGAACGCCACGGTCAAACAGAACGGTTTGTCGTTGGGCCGCGTTTCGAGAAATCGCAGGGCGTCGTTCTCGTTCTTTTGCGTGACGTGGATTTTCGAACCATCGGGTTCCTTGTACCAGTGTCTGCCATAATACGACGTGCCGAAATCGAAATTCTCAGCCGGGAATTTCCCGTTGTGCCATTTGCCGACGTGACCGACGAAGTATCCATTTTCACGCAGGATACCGGGGTAGGTTTCCGCCCACGAGGTTTTGAAAGGTGTGAATCCGAAACAACCGTGCCGCGACATGGTTTGCCCGGTGAACAAACACGCGCGACTGATGCCGCAGATCGACGTCGTGACGCAGTTTTCGGTAAAGCGCATCGAGCGCGAGGCGAGCCGGTCGAGGTTCGGCGTTTGCACGATCGGATTGCCGGCGACGCCGAGCGTGTCGTAACGCCAATCGTCGGCATAAAGCACGAGCACGTTCAGCGGGCGTTCCGCTGCGGCGTCATCGGCTGCGGTGATCGGGCTGGATAACGACATGTGTGCCAACGCCAGCAAACCGAGCAGTGGAATTGATCGAGCGAAATATCGAAGGTTCATCAAAAAGGACATAAACCGAGTGGGGAGTGGGGAAAAACGGACTCATACGAAAAACTATTGTAGCCGACGGTGCCGCCGAGGGAATTCGCGAGGGAAATCGGTCGCTGAGAAGCCACAAATTGCCTCGCGATCAGGGTATCCTGTGGGTGGGCTCGACACTGATACTGCCGCACGCCCTCCCACCCCGCTCCCTCCTTCCCGCATCGCCCATGAACACTGAACGTTTTCATCTTCCGCTTTTGTTCACCGTCGGTTTCATTTGGGCCGTGAATTTTGCCAGCACCGCCTATGGGGAAACCGGGCCGTCGGTCACCGAATCGTTGGACAATCTCGTCACCCACGAGGGTGTCGAGATTCGTATCGCCGCTCATGAACCGAACGTGGTCGATCCGGTCGCGGCAAGGTTCGATGATCGCGGGCGGATGTGGGTCGTCGAAATGCGTGATTATCCGACGGGGCCGATCGATGGAGAATCGTTCAACGGGCAGATCGCGATTTTGAGTGACGAGGACGGCGATCATGTGTTTGAAAAACGTGTCACCTTCGCCGACGCTTTGGTCTTTCCTACCGGATTGCAGCCCTGGCACGACGGCGTGATCGTGACGCTGGCCGGACGGATCGAGTTCATGGCCGATCGTGATGACGATGGACGCTGCGACCATCGTGAAGTTTGGTTCGAAGGGTTCGAAACGGACAACGAACAATTGCGAGCGAACCATCCCACGCTCGGACCGGATGGGCGAGTGATTGTCGCCAACGGGTTGCGCGGCGGGACGATCCGCTCAGCGAACGAGCGATGGATCAACGCTGACAAGCCGGTTGATTTGCGAGGCAAGGATTTTGCGTTCGATCCACGCGGCGGATTCTTCGGCGTCGTTGCTGGCAACAGTCAATTCGGAATGTCAGTCGATGACTTCGGCAACCACGTCGGATGCAGTAACCGGAACCCGGCGATCGAGACACTGTTTTCACTTGCGGAAATGGCAGACGATCGTTGGTCGACGCCCGCCGACACGTTGCACGACATCGGTCGCCCGGCGGCGGAATCCGATGTCCGAGGATTGATTGAAACGTGGACGACCAGCCACACGCACGCCGGCCAATTCAGCGCCGCGTGCGGTGTCACCGTGGGGATGGGCGACGCGATGCCGACGACATGGCGTGGTGATCTCGTCGTCTGTGAACCGACGTCGTATGCGGTTCAACGTCAACGTGTTCGCCGCAGTGGTGTTGGACGTGTTTCTCTCCGCATTGATGATCCATACGAATTCATCGCCAGCAAAGATGCGTGGTTCCGGCCCGTCGATACGACGATCGGTCCTGACGGGGCGTTGTATGTTGTCGATATGTGCCGCGCCGTGATCGAGCATCCCGCTTGGGCGCCGGAGGAATTGAAAGAGCGACCGGATGAGCGATTTGGTAGCGATCGCGGACGGATTTGGCGCGTCGCCGCAAACGACATTCCCTCACGGCCCGCCACAGTGGAACGTCCCACCACGATCGCCGATTGGGTGAAACAACTCGATCACTCCAACTCGGTTCAACGCGAATTCGCGACCGCTCATTTAATGCGGGCAGACGCCGATGCCGTGGCTGCGGCAATCCATGCACGTCGCGACTCCGCGACGGAATCGAGCGATGCGGGGGACGCCCGCTCGTTGTGGTTATTGCAAATTCACAATCGTTTGACGGTGGCGGACATTCGGCGATCCGCCACGCATCGATCACCGGAAGTTCGCCGTTTAGCAATTCGGTTGCTACGCGACGGCGACGTTCTCGACATCGATCCCACCGAATCTCAGGAACTCGCTCGGCAGTGGATCACCGACGCCGACGAGTGGGTGCGGTTTGATGCCGTGGGGTTGGTTTCGTCACTGACTCGGAATTCGGTTGCCAGCGACGAGACCGAAGAGTTCGTATCCAACGCCGCATCCGAGATCGCCACCATGATCCGGTCGACACCGATGACGCTGGTGTGGCAACGCAGGCTGACGATCGGTTCGCCTCGTCTGGGTGTCGCGTTGGTGCGCGAGATTTTGAACTCACCCCAAACCGCCGATTCGCAATCGAGGTCACTGATCCGGTTGCTCGCCCGCCGGATTGCTTTTTCCGATGCCGATGCCGACGTTGGTAACAGGTTTCCGGTTTCAGTTGAGGACGAATCTGCGGTCGCGTTCGCCGCCGGTTGGTGCGAAGGTTTCCGCGCTGCCAATCGGAAACCGGACAACGCGACCGACGCCGAACCCAGCGAACTCCGATGGCAGTTGCTCGACCAAGCCAAGGGATCAGCGGGAGTCGTGATCGCCGATCGAACACTTGATATCCAAGTCCGTTTGAATGGGTTGGAGGTTCTCGCGGCGCTGGATTTGCCGCGCGAAAAGGCCCTGAGAACACTCGTTCAACAACCCGACAACGAGACGTTGCAGTCGCGTGCGTTGGTCAACCTGTTGGCGATGAGTGACATGCCGACGATCGAGTGGTTGAGTGAAAATATCGCATCCCTGCCGCCCTCGGTTCGCGCCGACGCGATCGACCAGAGCATCGGTTCAGAAAAAAACGCGTCGACGCTATTGGATTGGATCGAGTCGGAACGATTGCCGATGCCGTTGCTGTCGATCGGACAAAGCGACCGTCTTCGCCGGAGTTCCAATGCGTTGGTTGCCGGACGTGCTAAAGAACTTTTCTCGGCCGCACGCGAAGATCGCCAATCCGTGATCACGGAGTACGCGGCATCCACGCACGGCGTCGCGGACTTGACCGCCGGTCGTGCGTTGTTCACCCAGCACTGTGCGACGTGTCACCGGATCGCCGATCAGGGAACCGCCGTCGGTCCGGATATTTCGGACTCGCGAACGAAGACACCGGTCGCACTGCTCACCGCGATCCTGGACCCGAACGCGGCGATCGATGCGGGGTTTCTTGCCTACCAGGCGTTGACGTTGGACGGGCAAGTCCTGACCGGAGCATTGATTGAAAACAACGAGGAACAAATCACATTGCAACTCGCCGGTGGCGAACGCAGTGTGATCGATCGCGATGAATTAGAGTTGTTTCAAACGACGGGTGTCTCGCTGATGCCCGATGGAATGGAGCGTTCGATCTCACCGGAGCAAATGCGTGATTTGCTCGGATACCTCAAAGGATGGCGATACCTGAGTGAAACGAACACAACGCTCGATCTGTCAACAACCACACGATGAACCGGAGTCATGTTGTTTCCCAATGCTGATTCTTCACTCACTCTTTCAAACTGAATCATTTCAATGCCACTGCCAATGATCCAACCAACCCTATCCGCCTCCGTTTTCTTGCTCGTCGCCTGTTTGCTCGCATTGCCTTCGTTGGCCGACGAAAACCAGCGTAAACCGAACTTGATTTTGATTCTCGCCGACGATCTTGGGTACGGCGACGTCGGGTTCCTCGGTTCGCCGGAGGTGCTCACTCCGCATCTCGATCGGCTCGCGTTGGAAGGATTGTCGATGACTCGGATGCGAGCGAATTGCACGGTGTGTTCGCCGACGCGGGCGGCGTTGTTGACGGGGGTTTACGCCGACCGGGCGGGTGTGCCGGGTGTGATTCGGACCCACGCGGACAACTCATGGGGGTTCTTGGATCCCGATCGTTCGACGCTGCCCGATCGGCTTGGGAAGCTCGGGTATCGGACCGCGATCGTGGGCAAGTGGCACCTCGGTCTGACGTCGCCGAACCTGCCAAACCAACGCGGCTTCGATCACTTCCACGGGTTCCTCGGCGACATGATGGATGACTACGTGACTCACCTGCGTCACGGTCAAAACTACATGCGTTTGAACGAGCAAACGATCACACCCGCAGGACACGCCACGGATTTGTTCACCGATTGGGCGATCGATTTTGTTCGCGATGCGAGCGAGTCGGAGGACGATCCCTTCTTTCTCTACTTGGCCTACAACGCACCGCACTTTCCGATTCAACCGCCAGCAGAGTATCTCGCTGAGGTCAACCGACGATTGCCCGAACTCGATGACAAACGCGCAAAAAACGTCGCCTTTGTCGAACACTTGGATACGAGCATCGGACGGTTCCTCACCGCGATCGATGAGATCGGGATCGGCGGGAATACGATCGTTGCTTTCACATCGGACAACGGTGGTTCGCTATCGCATTCGCAGAACAACGATCCCTGGTACGGCGGCAAACAGGAACATTTCGACGGCGGTTTGCGAGTGCCGTGCGTGGTGCGATTTCCTGGTGTGATCGAACCGGGCAGTCGCAGTGATGAGCCGGCGCTGACGTTCGATCTCGGGGCGACGATGTTGCGATATGCCGGCGGTCGCTCGGGTGACGGGGATGACGCGGTCAGTCTCGACGGGTTGTTTCGCGGGGAGGCGATGCCAAGGGATCGACCGCTGTATTTTGTCCGCCGCGAAGGTGGCGGTCGGTACGGTGGGCTGGCGTACCACGCCGTCATCGCTGGCAAATGGAAGCTGATGCGGAACGATCCGTTCTCGCCGTTGATGTTGTTCGATCTTGAGTCGGACCCGAGTGAACAGAACAACGTTGCCAACGGTAATCCGGGCGTGGTGGCGAGATTGAAAAAGCAATTGTCGTTGCATGTTCAACGCGGCGGTGGCGTGCGGTGGCAATGAGCGAGGCACGTCCCGACGCGTTGGTTTGTAGCCTGACTCTTCGAGTCGGGCAAGTACCTAGCTCGACTCTCTGAGTCGAGTATTGTTGCCGGTTTGATGCCCGACTCGGAGAGTCAGGCTACGGACGAACCCGTCAGGTTCGGTGGGAACGTCGAGAGGATCAACGCAACGCGTCTCGCAGAATCTCAGCGGGATGCACCGCCCGGCGGGAGGTGCCGTCGAGAATTTGATGACGACAGGACGTGCCCGCTGCGGCGATGATGGTGCTGTCGCTGGCCGCTCGGATGGCGGGCAGTAAAATCATCTCGCCGATCTTCATCGATATCTCGTAGTGCTCGGCCTCGTACCCGAACGATCCCGCCATCCCGCAACAACCGCTGCGGATCAACGACGCGGTGTAGTTGGCGGGTGCCTTTAAGATTTCGAGTGTCGGGTTCATCGAGCCGAGTGCTTTTTGATGACAATGTCCGTGGACCAAAATCGAACGCGTCTCGGCATGAAACGCGTCGCTGTCAATGCGTCCCGCTTTCATCTCACCGGCGAACCATTCGTCGAACAGCACGCAGTGACTCGCCAACCGTTCGGCGTCGGCTTTCATGTCATCGCCGACCAATTGCGGGTACTCGTCACGGAACGAAAGAATCGCCGACGGCTCGATTCCGATCAGGGGCGAGTCGGCGGTGACGACGTCTCGTAATCGTTCGACGTTGGTGCGTGCGATCTCGCGAGCACGGCGGAGCAATCCTTTCGACAACGAACTGCGCCCGCTCTCGATGTGGTCGGGGATCATGACCGTGTAACCGAGACGTTGCAGTAACTCGACGAGGGCGATGCCGATCTCGGGTTCGTTATGGTTGGTAAACTCATCGGCGAACAGGAACACGGTTCGCCCGTTACTCGGACGGTTCTCCGCGTGAGCGTCTTGCCGGGCGAACCATTTCCGTAACGTTTGGCGAGCGGTTTTCGGGATCGAACGGTCGGGGTGAAAACCGACGATCCGGTTCATCCATCGACGCATGACGGGGACCGCAATGGCGGCGTTAAAAACGGCGGGTGCGAGACCGATCCATTTTTGGGTTCGTACGTAGTTCGCGATCAATCGCGTTCGTCGTGGGACACCGTTGGCATCGTAGTAATGCTGCAAAAACTCGGCCTTCATTTTGCCCACGTCGACCGTCGAGGGGCATTCCGATTTGCAGCCTTTGCAGGATAAACACAGGTCCATGACGTCGAGGATTTCGTCACTGTCGAACGGGTTGGATTTGTTGGGCGAGTCGGCTTGGGTCGATGCGGTCAGGATTTGCCTGAGGGTGTTGGCGCGAGCGCGGGTGGTATCTTTTTCGTTTCGCGTCGCCATGTAACTCGGGCACATCACGCCGCCGGTGAGTTGGGTTTTGCGACAATCGCCGGACCCGTTGCACATTTCCGCGGCCCGCAAGATGCCTTGATCAGCCGAGAAATCGAAGAACGTTTGGATGCCCTCGCCGGAGGATTGACCGGGCGTGTAACGCAGCGACTCGTTCATCCGCGGCGTGTCGACGATTTTGTTCGGATTGAAGACGCCGTTGGGATCCCAAACCTGTTTGAATTCGCGGACGAGTTCGTAGTTCGCCTCGCCGATCATTTGTTTCAGAAACTCACCACGCAACCGTCCGTCGCCGTGTTCGCCCGAGAGCGAACCACGATACTTTTTAACGAGCGTTGCGATCTCAATTGCAACATCGCGAAACAGTTCCTTGCCTTCTTCGGTTTTCAAGTTGATGATCGGACGCAGGTGAATTTCGCCCGATCCGGCGTGAGCGTAATGCACACATTCCAAACCAAAACGAGAATGCAGTAACTCGTTGACTTCGCCGATGTATCGCGGCAGGTCTTGGACGTCGACGGCGGTGTCCTCGATCACGGGCACGGTTTTTTCATCGCCGGGGATGTTGCCGAGTAACCCGAGACCGGCTTTGCGGAGATCCCACACCCGTTCGCCTTCGTCACCGAACAGAACGGGATAGTGATACCCGAGTCCGGCGGATTGCATCTCGGCGATAATCTGAGCCGTCACCTCGCGGACTTCGTCATCGGTTTCGCCTCGGACTTCGGTGACCAGGATCGCGGCGGGGTCGCCTTCGATGAAGAACCGGTTGTGGCGATGCTCGATGCTCCGCTGCGTGCATTTTAGAATCACGTCATCGATCAGCTCGCACGCGTCGATGTCGTGCCGGACACTGACCAACGTCGCTTCGAGGGCTTGGCTAACGCTTTCGAAATGCGCGCACAGTAATCCCGCGCACCGCGGCGGCAATGGCAGAATACTGAGTTTGATATCGGTTGCGAAAAACAACGTGCCTTCGCTGCCGGCGACGAGTTTGCAAAAGTTGAACGGTTCGGCGTTCATCAGCACGTCGATCGCGTAGCCGGTGTTGCGACGTCGGATCGTCGGCTTCGGGAATTCTCGGGTAATTTCTTCCCGGACCGCAGGATCGCGGAGTCGTTCGCGGGCGTGTTGATACAAGCGCGTCTCGAGGCTATCGGCGGCCTCGCATTTTTCGGTCAGTTGTCGCTCGTTCAGTTCGCCGAAGGTGACGAAGGATCCGTCGGAGAGGTATCCACTGATTTCGATGAGGTGATCGCGGGTACTGCCGAATTTAATGCTGTTGCTGCCGCAGGAATTGTTGCCGACCATTCCACCGATCATGGCTCGGTTTTGGGTCGAGGTTTCGGGCGCGAACCAGAATCCGGACGATTTCAAATGGGTGTTGAGTTCGTTGCGGATCACCCCTGGTTGGACCCGCACCCAGGCTTCGTCGGTGTTGACTTCGAGGATGTTGGTAAAGTGCCGCGAGACATCGACCACGATCCCGCTGCCGACGACTTGGCCGGCGAGCGACGTGCCGGCGGTGCGTGGGATCAATCCGATGTCGTTGTCATTGGCGAATCGGATCAGGTGTTGCAGGTCACTTTCGGTTCGGGGGATCGCAACGGCGGCCGGCATTTGTTGGTAGGCCGAGGCGTCGGTCGAATAAATGCGGCGAAGGAGGTCGCCGGTGTGCAGTTCTCCGTCGAGAGATCGACGCAGTTCATTCCAATCGTAGGCGGGCATAAGGTGTGTGTGGTTGGAGGGGATTTTTTGTACCACGACGCTCCGCGTCGTGAACGACTCACTCGCTCTTTTTTGTGCCACGACGCTCCGCGTCGTGAACGACTCACTCGCTCTTTTTTGTGCCACGACGCTCCGCGTCGTGAACAACTCACTCGCTCTTTTTTGTGCCACGACGCTCCGCGTCGTGAACGACTCACTCGCTCGACGCGGAGCGTCGAAAAACTCTGACTCACTCTGGATCGGAATCACTTTCGAGCTGTCGGTGAAATTCTCGCACGAACGCGTTCTCACCGAACTCGCCACGGCGATCGAGCATTCGGTTGATCAGGGGAATCGAAATTCCCGGTAGACAAACGCTGTCTTCGCTATCCACATATTGGCCGTCGACCAGCCGCCTGATTAGCAGGTCGCTGCCGTCGTGTCGCCAAACTTCCTGCACGCCCATCGCGGCAAACAAGTCCATCTTTGCGATCGCGGACGATGTGATTTCCACTTCAATGACGAGTTCCGGTGGCGGGTCGATGGCGAGATCAATCCGATCTTTGGCACGGATCAAGTGTTCGTTTTGAAAATAGTAGGACCGGTCGGCTTCAAAGCCTCGGGTTAGATCGGTTCGTTTGAATGTGGTCGAGGCGGCGCTGAGTAACTCAATGTCGGCGAATTGGCAATAGGCAAAGATCATGCGATCGATCAAACCGGCTAGGCTCTCGTGAAGTTTCCCGGGCGTCAGGAATTCCAGCGTTCCTTGGTCGTAAGTCATTCGCGGGATCGTGCCGGCACGTTCTTCGGTGAGTTGATCGTAGGTGTTCCACGAAACACCGCGCAGGAGTACCCGGGTTTCGGTGGCGATCTTGGGTTGGGCGGATCGCGTTTCGAGAGGGGATGTGATCATGGGGATATTGTAGCAGGAGGCGACGCTGTCGCGGATTTTTGTACCACGACGCTCCGCGTCGCGATTGACTCGCTCTCTCGACGCGGAGCGTCGAGTTACTCTGGATCGAGTTCCGCTCGGACGACGGGGTCATTTTCCTGAAGGGATAAACGCGTGAGTTCTTGGATCGCGTTTTCGAAATCGCGATGATCCGGATGGCGTTTGATGATTTTGCGAATCGCCCAAACTGCGGACGCTCGCACGATCGATTCGTCATCTCGAAGGGCAACGACGAGTGATTCGAGCGAATCGACATCGCCGATGTTACCGAGCACGATGGCGGCGTTACGGAGTAGTCCGCGGCGGCGGGTTCGCCACATGGGTGAACGACGAAAACGTTCGCGAAATTGTTCTTCATCGAGTCGGAATAACTCGCCGAGTTCGAGACGACCGCGCGGTGAATCGGGCGACAACAACCATTCGTTTTTTTCATCGAGGTCACTGGCCATTTCCTTCAGAGCCATTGCTTCCTGAGCCATCGCCTCCCGAGCCATTGCCGCGCGAGTCGGTTTCTGGTTCCACGGACACACCTCTTGGCAAACGTCGCACCCGAACAACCAATCTCCCACACCGTCTCGCAATGAGACCGGAATCATTTCGCGGCTTTCGATTGTCAGATAACTAATGCAGCGAGACGCGTCGAGAACGTTCGGTGAAACAAACGCGTCCGTCGGGCAGGCATCCAAACACGCCGTGCAGGTGCCACAGTGATCGGAGAGGTGAGGCGAATCGGCGGGCAGTTCGATATCGACGAGCACGCAGGCGAGGAAAAAATAACTGCCCAATGATCGATTGAGTAACAACGTGTTCTTGCCACGCCATCCGAGTCCGGCGAGGGTGGCGACCTCGCGTTCCATCAAGGGCGCCGTGTCGACGACGCCACGCGGCCGCGCGTCCGGGCGGGCCGCCGTGATCAGGCGGCAGATGCGTTTGAGTTTCGGATGGATCACATCGTGGTAATCGGTCCCCTGCCAGGTGTAACGAGCCACGCGTCCGGTCCTCGGTTGGCTCCTCGGTTGGCTTGCGGAAGGCGTGTTGTCGACCTCCTCCTGCGGGTGGGTGCGAGCGTAGGGAAACGCGAGCACGACGACGGTCCGTGCCCCAGGCAGAACGCCCTCAGGGTGCCGGTAGGCGTCGATCCGATTGGCGAAATAATTCATGTCCGCGGCGTACCCGTTGTCGATCCACTGCACGAGATCGGAAAACCCGTCGCTCGTGACCGCAGGCGCGAAACCGCAGGCGATGAAACCTTCATCAGCAGCGATCAAGCGAATCCGATCGGCCAATTCGCTCGACGTTGGTGCAGGGGAATCGGGCATGAAACGAGTCGGAGGGGGATAGGAGATGAGGTGAAACGTGAGTGTGAAACACGATTGTAAACGAGTTCATTTTCTGGGTATCGGCGGTCTCGCGGATTTGCCTAGACTGCCCGCTCGACGCCTGGGGTGAACGATTCACCGGAGGGCGAAACGTACCACGATGGAGTCAAATGGCATGGATGCCAACCCCGATCGGAATCTCCCGGCCCGCGTTCTGCCGGTAACTCCTTCGCCGATTCCGGCAAGGAAATCCGCCATTCCTGGGGGCTGTATTCCTAGCAACGCCGTTTCTAAAAACGAGGTTCGTGGCTTTCGGGCAGGTGGGATCGGACTCAGTGTGCTGTTGTTCGGTTTCCTTTTCGCGGCGGTTGCCGACGCGGCGAGTTTCCGGACTCAAAACTTCATCATCGATGCCCCCTCGTCGGGGCTCGCCAAAGCCGTCGGAGAGGCAGCCGAACGGTATCGCGACGAATTGGCGACGTATTGGACCGGTTCGGTCCTGCCGCCGTGGCCGCGTCCGTGCCCCGTGCGAGTCATCGCCGGCGCCAACCTCGCCGCCCAAGGCGTGACCACCTACAACCCCGCTCCCGTCCGTGATTTCCAAATGGAAGTCATTGGAACGCCCGAGCGGATTCTCGACAGTGTGCTGCCCCACGAGGTATCGCACACCGTCCTGGCCACTTATTTCGGTCGCCCGTTGCCGCGTTGGGCGGACGAAGGAATTTGCACCACGGTCGAACATATTTCCGAACGAACGAAACACGAGGTCAAACTTCGCGAGTTCCTATCGACCCGCCGCGGCATCCCGATGAACAACCTGTTCCGGTTGACCGAATATCCGCCTGATGTGTTACCCATGTACGCCCAGGGTTATTCGGTGTGCCGTTTTTTGATCGAACAACAAGGTCCGCAAACGTTCGTTAATTTCCTGAAGAACTATTTCCAACATCCGTCGTGGACCGCCAACATTCAAAAGTATTACGGTTACGACACGCTCGCCGAATTGCAAGAGTATTGGCTGGCATGGGTCGAAGCGGGCAGCGGTTCGGTCGCCCGATTCGCCAAACGTGAAATCCGTTCAACACAGACTACCGAAGTTTCACTCGCATCGCGAGACATCATCACGAGAGATCAGTCGCTACGGGGATCGCCGTCGAGAGAATCGACGTCACTCGTCGCCGCCAACGATCACGGTCGGGTGAGCGAATCCGATACGGAGAGCGGTTGGTATCACCGTCGGGCATCCGGGAACGGCGTGGAAGAATTGCCGCCGGGCAATCGTGTCGCTGCCTTGGAACGGCAACGCGAACCGAGATCCGCATCGCCACGAGAGAACAATGCACCCGCTGCGATACCCCGGTCCACGGCACCGAACATGTCTGCGGCCCCTGCAACCGCGCTGGCAGCCACCCCCACGTGGGCACCGCCGTCGGTGATGTCCAGCGGACGCTACTCCGCCGCGACGCCGCAACCGGAGACTTCCGGATCGCTCCGCAGTGACCCGGCACCGATGGATTCGCGAGGAGCCAACGACCTTCGTCCGCTCTCGAACAGGTGGCGTTGAAATCGGAGTGGCCGTGACTACGACCGTCGCCAGCGAACCGTTTCTCTTTGCACCGCCCGATACCCCCTCGGAATCGGTCGATCAAGCACGCCACGAGATCTCGCAAATCCTGCGTGAGGTCGCTGCGACCAATCGCGGCGGTGGCACCCGTGATCGCTACGTTCGTTTCCTCGCCGACCGAATCCTGCGAGCCATGGCGGCTCACGGTGTCGTGGTTTGGCATGTCCCGGAAAACGCTAACGGCGAGTCACCCGGCAGCAACCCCGACGATTGGTATCGCTACGTTGTTGAGCATCGCATCGGCACCGTCACCGACCAACAGTTCGATGAAACGGCGGTAGCGGTTCACGATCGTTTGCTGCTCGAAATCGCGGGTCAAAATTCGCCGGTCGTCGTGCCACCGACGCCGGGAGCGTCCGAGCCTGACGTGCCGGCCAACCCGACGGAGTATCCGGCGGCGATGGTGCCGGTTTGCATCGATTCCGGATCGGCCCTGCCCACATTAATCTTGGAGGTTTTCCTCGAACCCGGCGGCAGTCCGGGCAGCCAACGTGGTGCGCTGCGTTTCCTCGCACAAATGGGCGATCTAGCGGGCGAGTTCTTGCGCGCCGATCAATTGCGATGCTTGCAACGACGGTTGCTCGGCATGGATGCGTGCTCCAAACTCGTGGAACAACTCAATCGAAAAACATCGACTCGGAAAATCCAAACCGCTTGGGTCGATGGCATCGCGAGTCTACTCGATTGTCCTCGCGTCGCGCTGTGCCGTGTCGATCGTGGCAAACCGCAAATCGTCGCGGTCAGCCATGTCGAACGAATCGACCAACTCAGTGACGCCGCCGAAGCGATCCGGCGAGCCGCCACCACGCCGCTGCCAAGCGCGACATCCCTGCACAACTCAACGACAACGAACCCCAGTACGTTCGCGTTTGCCACACTGCGAACCGACCGTCGAGCCGGCCCGGATCGACGGTCCGAGGAGACGAACGAAACGCAAAGCGATCGCCCCACGGTGATCCCCATTCTCGTGGTGGCACCGACGCCCGGGTCACGCTGGCGGTTGGTGTTGTTCGAGACCACCGAAAACGTACGCCAGGATTCCACACCGAGTACCGATCGGCAGCGTTTGTTGCAGCGATTGCTCGTCGGCGGTGACCAAGCGTGGACGGCGGCGCATCGTGTCGAAGCGATTCCGGGCGGACGTTGGTGGAGTCGGTTGACCGCTGCGGACGATGACGACACGTCGGATCGTTCGTCGAGCCAAGCGGGCCCGACCGCGGCGTTGGTTTCATCCCTACGCCGTCGGCTCGGTTTGATCTTCGCGATCGTGTTGACCACGACCTTGTTGATGTGTTTGCCGATCCCCGCCGTGGTCCCGGTGACCGGAGTGATCCGACCGTTGGAACTCGATACCTATCACGCCGCGTCGGATGCGTCGGTGCAGACCTTGCACGTCCATCACGGGCAATCGGTTCAACGCGGCGATGTTTTGGCAAGGTTGACGTCGCGTGATTTAGCTGAGCGAAAATCCACATTGCTCGGTCGCCGCGCCGTCTTGATGCAGCGTCGCGACCAATTCAAACAATCGATCATGGCGTCGAATCAATCGTCGATCCACGCGGCGACGTGGTCGAACGATCAAGAAATGGACGAAGAAATCGATGCGATCGATCGACAACTCCACATCATCGCGGACAGCGAGTCGGACTTGGTTTTACTGGCCCGACGTGACGGACGTGTTGACGCGTGGCGGTTGCACGAGCGGTTGGCCGGTCGTCCGCTGCGTCGCGGAGACGTGGTGTTGAGTGTGATCGCGGAGGATACGACGTGGGTCGTCGATGCGACGATTCCCCAGCGCCGCGTCTCACGAGTCGAGCGCGCGATTGCAGACGACGTTTTGTCCGCCGACGTCTCGACACGTTGGTCACCCGAGGACGTTCGCACGGCGACCGCACATTGTTTCGGGCCTGTCGTCACTGACCCGGTGGACGGAACCCCCGGTGTCGTTTTGCGTTTATCGCTTTCCCAACCGCCGCGTCTCGGTGAACAACCGCTCGCCGAGATGCCCGCTCGGATTGCGATTCGTTGCGGTCGGATGTCGGTCGGTTGGTTCCTGTTGGAAGATGTCGCTCATTGGTTGCAAACTCGGGTCGGAGTCTATTTATGAAAAAATCCATGGCATGGGTGTCGTCGCTCCTCGTTCTTTCAGTTATCAGTACGTCCTCGTTGGCGGAGGATTCCAACAGCATCCGCGTCAACGATGTGGTCGTCGAGTTCGCACGGACGATCGATGTCCCCTCGCGTCAAAGTGGCCCGGTGGTGGTGATCGACGCGCTGCAAAATCAATGGGTTTCCCAAGGCCAGCGAATCGCAAGCCTCGACGACACGGCCCTGGTGATCCGGCGACGTGGCGACTCGCTGCGTTGCGATTCGGCGAGGCTGGTGCTGCAAGACAACATTGAAATCCGGTTCGCCGAAACCGCACTCGCCGAAGCAAACTCGGAACTCGACGACAGTCAATCGGCGTCCGACCGGGTCAGCGGCGCGGTGTCTCGTAACCAATTGCGACGCACGAAACTCGCCGTCGAGCGGGCCGAACTCGAACTCGATCGCTCGAAAAAACAACGACGCCAAGCCGAGATCGATCTGCAGTTGCGATCCGCTGATCTGGCAATGATCGATCATGAAATGGCTCAACTGCAATGCATCGCTCCGATCGATGGGATCGTGTTGAACGTGTACCGCGAACTCGGCGAATGGATTCATGCCGGCGAACCGTTGGTGACGATCGCGGACGCTGCCGTATTGCACTTGCACGCGCTCGTTGACGCCGACTCGCTCGATCCGGCGCGGTGCGTGGGATTGCCCGTCACGGTGCATTGGACATCGTCATCATTGTCAATGTCGAACGTCGGTGCGGTGGTGCAAAATCAATTGAGGGCAAACATCGATCGCAGTGAAAGCTCGCTGTGTGGGAAAGTCATTTCGGTCGATCCGGTCCGGTTGCCGGGCAATCGGTTTCGATTACACGCGGTGGTCGAGAATCGACGGCATGTTGCGGATGCGAATGTGCAGGCCAATCCGGGACTCGCCGGCGACGGTTGGTTGCTGTCACCGGGCATGAAAGTGAGCATGGAAATCCATCGTTCGAACACCGAAATCGCGGAACGAAAGAACCCGAACGCTTGGGAATCGCGACGATGAGCGGGCCGCCGCTGCGACGTGATTTGCAAGTCCTCCCGCTCTCGGGCGACCGCGATTATGTCGTTGTCGATGACATCGGCGGTCGGTTCGCACGAGTCAAGCGAGCGGTGTGGGAGCAACTTCGTTCGAGTACACCCGAAGATGGTCGCTCGGTTCTCCGAACCCAAAGTGAGGTTCATGAACGCAATCGGCTCGGAGAGCCGAGCGATAATCCCGACGCCGTGTTGTGGCAACAAGCCGCCGCAGCAGGATGGACGAATACACGCCCGGCGAGTTCGACAACCGGCCCAGGGTCGCCGCTGTCGATCCGCATTCCGATCGCGTCACTCGATCCGGTCGCCCGTCGTGTGATGCGGTGGAGTGATTGCGTGTTTTCGCCGACTGCGATTTTGTTTTGGAGCGTCGCGGCCGTGTTGGGCGTGATGATGCTCGTCGTTCGTTGGGAACATTGGCGGGGTTCGATTCCCTCGTTGTCGGCGTATTTGCGAACGTTGCAGCCGCTGTCGATCGTGGCGGTTTTTGTGATCACGAAATCGATTCACGAACTCGGCCATGCGGTCGCGTGCCGGCGACTCGGTTCCCGTGTCGGTGTGGCCGGCGTGTGGTTCCTTTGTTTCATGCCATGTCCTTACGTCGATGTGACCGAGGTGTGGCGGCAACGCAATCCGATGCGTCGGGCCGCGGTGATGGCGGCGGGGATGGTCGTCGAGGGTGTGTTGTGCGTGATCGCGATTTGGGTGTGGGTGTTGGCGGATTCGGCCGAAGTGCGACTGGCGGCGATGAACGTGGTTTTAATCTGCGGCGTGAGCACGGTTCTGTTCAACGCAAACCCGCTGATGCGGTACGACGGCTACTTCATTTTGAGTGATCTGGCCGACAGCACGAACCTACGCGAAGAGGCCCGGCGGGCGTGGCAACGAGTGCTCGTCGAACCGTGCTCACGTTGGTCACGATGGGGTGGACGTGTGTGGGCGATGATCGGTTATCACATCGCTGCGGCGGTCTACCGGGTGACGTTGGTGATCGCGATCGCGACGATGCTACTGGCGATGGCGGATCGGTACGGAGCGTGGCGAATCGTGGCGGTGCTGCTGTTTTCGATCGCCGGGATGATGTTGTTTCGAAAAATCAAAGGCGGATGGGCGATGTGGAGCGGAAGTGGAAAGTGGTCGGTCGTGTCGGCGGTTCGCCGGCGAATGTTGATGATCATGACGTTGCTCGTGATCGTGGCTGCGCTCTTGATCCCAACACCTCGTTACCGGCATGTGGAGGGCCGTTTTCGCGCCGCCGATACGCGGGCGGTTTATTTGCCGGGGGAGGGAACTTTGGCGGAGGTCCATGTGCGAGTCGGCGACCGGGTGTCGCAGAACGGACGCTTGGCCAAATTGAGCGATCGTGAGTTGATGATGGAAATGGAATCAACGAGCGGCCAGGCTCGGGTTTTGGAACATCGGTCGCGAGTCGCACGACTCGCATCGTTGCAGACCGGCTACCGTACGTCGAATTCAAATCGGCGAACGAGTTCGCCCGGCGGTGCGTCAGGCGGATTACAAAACGATGCACCGGAGCGGCAATGGGATGTGCTCGATGCGGCGACGCGTGCGATCGCAACGACTCAAACCGAACTGAACCAACGACGCGAGCGACTTGACGTGCGATCGCCCGTCGATGGTCTCGTGTTGTCCGCCGATGAGTCGCCCGGGAACGAGTCGGCTGTGGGAGATCTGGCGGGTGAATCGAAATCTCGCTCGCGTGACGCGAGCGTTCTATCACCGAATGTGGGTCAGCCGTCGAGCGACGTATCCGCGTGGTGCCGGATCGCGACGACGAACCGAATGCAGGTCGCGCTGCCGATCGACGCTGCTGACCACCGTGAGGTGCAGGTGGGATGCCCGATCCGGTTCACGATCCCAGGACGCGGTCCGCAGGTAGTTCGATCGCGTGTCGTGTCGGTTTCGCCGCTGCACGATCAGGGTCCGGTGAAAGGCGTTTCCTCGGACGGGAAAACGCATGGATACCAAGCGTTATGCGAGGTGCCGGCGGAGATCGATTTGCCGATCGAAGCGTTACCGCGATGGGACGGAGCGGCGTGCGTTGTGGTGGTTCATTTACCTTCGCGGGCGCTGTGGCAGGACGCGTGGGAGATGGCGCGGGAGGTGTTGTTTTAACATTGGCTCCCCCGCGTCGCTCGGGAGGAGGGAGAGAAGGGCGGGACGACTCTCGTTCACTCGGGACTGAGCATCCAGTCGCGGCGTTGGCGGCTGCTCGGGATGCCCATTTTTTTGCGATACTTCGTTACGGTTCGGCGGGCGACGGACATTCCGGTGGCCCGCAGTTCGTCAACCAATGCCTCATCGCTGAACGGTTTGCTCTTGTCTTCTTTGTCGATCAATTCTTGCAATTTCAACCGGATCGTGTCCCACGCGACGTCGTCGCCGTCGTCGGTTTGCGTGCCACCGACAAAGAACCGGCGCAGCGGCAGGATGCCTCGCGGCGTTTGAATCCACTTGTCATCGACGGCGCGACTGACCGTGGTCACGTGAACGCCGACCTTGTCGGCGATCTGTTGCATCTTCAGCGGTTCGATCGCCTCGGGGCCCTCGTCGAGGAACCGTTTTTGGTGTTCGACAATCGCCTCAGCAACTTTGGTTAACGTGCTGCGGCGCTGCTCGATCGAGTCGATCAACCACTGGGCACCGTTGATTTTTTGTTTGATGAATTCGCGTTCTTCGACCGAGCAATCCGACGCCTGCAACCGTTGGCGGTAGTAATCACTGATGAACAAATTAGGGACGCGGTCGTCATCCAATCGGACGCGGTACTCGCCCGATTCGTCTTGTTCGAGAATGATGTCGGGGGTGACGTTGGGCACGTAGGTTTCGAGAAACGCGGCGCCGGGTTTGGGGTTGAGCAGGTGCAGGTCGTCGCGAAGATCTTGGATCCGCTCGATCGAAAACCCGGTCTTTTTCGAAATCTGAGGCAATCGGTTTTCGGCGAGATCGTTGAGATGGAACCGGATCAGTTTTTGCAGGTCTTCGAAATGATGATGTTTGGAATCGATTTGCAGGATCAAGCATTCCGACAAATCCCGGGCGGCGATGCCGGTCGGTTCGAGCGATTGGACGATTCGCAGTGCCTCCTCGGCACGGGCGAGATCCTCTTTGCTGTGTCCGGGCATCAGCATGTCGGCGATCGGCGTCCGCAGGTAACCGCCGTCGGACGCGTTGAGCGTGCTGATGATCCGCTCGGCGATCTGTTCGATGTCGTCGTCGATGTCGAGTTCGGCGAGTTGGTGCAGCAGGAAATCGTTCAACGACTCCGGACGCGATTGGGCGTTGGCCATCATGTCGTGACGGCGATCGGCTTCCTCGGACATGCGGTTGGCACTGCGACGAAACGAATCGTCGAATCGGCTCGACGATTCCGCGTCGGAGTTCAACAGGCGTTCGAAATCGTCTTTGTTGTCGTGATCATTATCAACGACGAGTTCTTTTTCGTTCTCGCTGCGAGTGTCCTTACTCGGCCCGTCGTCGTCGGAATCGTCCGGCGACATAGGGTCGCCGGAGACGAGTTCGAGCAACGGGTTCTCGTTCATCTCCTGCTCAATCCGCTCCTGCAACGCCAGCATGGGCATTTGCAGGATTTCCATGGATTGGATCATCCGAGGTGCCAGTTTTTGCACCTGACTTTGTCGGGCGTGCAGCCCCACTGACATCCGCATGTAAGTTCAGTTCTTCTGAAGAAACGATCGGTGAAAACACGTCAGCATTATTGTAGAGCGAATGGGATGCCAAAAGGAAGGATGATTTGCGATTTTCTTGAATTGCCCGCCTGGAAACTGCTTCACCCCCATGTTTTAAGCTGAGAAACATGTTTGCAAAACGTTTCAGAAAATCGATCGGGGTGCTTCCCGATCGATCAAGGGACTTGTTGAAACACGTCGAGAATGAGTGCTGCGTCGCGGCCACTGCCCTGAATCCGTCCCAGCCCGACTTGAATTCCGACCGGCGGCGTGGTCACCGATTCGGGTAAGGTGACCGGAATTTCCTGACCGCTGGTCAATTTCATGGTGGCGTTATCGAGCGAGCCGCCCGACATTTTCCCGACGATGAACGCACCGTCGCCGCCGCGATCCTCGCTCGAACGTTCGATCCACTGCGGCGTGGCTCGGGCGAATGCTTTCATTAACGGAACATCGCTCGCAATTTTTTCCAATATAGGCTGGAACTCGGCAAGGGATTCGGCGGGTTGCTCGCCTGCGATTTGAGAGAGGCTGATGTAGACTTCTTGAATCGCTTTGCCGCGGTTCGGATCGTTTGCTCCCATCACGCTGATCTCGTCGATCGAGGCGGACAGTGTTTGCACCTCGGCCTCGATATTCATCGCGGTGACCTCGGCAAAGACCGGCTCCAGGGCGGCAGGGAGTTCGGGCTCGGCAGAGACTTCGGGCTCGGCGGGGAGTTCGGGCTCGGCAGGGAGTTCGGGCTCGGCAGGGAGTTCGGGCTCGGCAGGGAGTTCGGGCGTCAGTTCGCCGCCGAGCAGGTTCCCGTCGAAACCGGGGTTCCGTTCGGGCATGGCAACGTCCCCCAAGGCTGCCGCCGCATCGGCCAACGCATCGCCGGTCTCGACGTCGAGATCGACCTCGGGTAACGCGAACAAATTGCCCCCGGCGGGGCTTTCCTCACTGACCTCGGCGACGGCGGGGTCGGTAAACGGTTCCGGATCGAACCCTTCGGGTGACGTTTCGTTGAGATCAGCCGCCTCGGTGGTCACCGTGGGCAACATTTCTGGACCCCCGCCGGTGATCGCGTTGAGCGCGTCGGCGGCGGGATCGGTCGCGGGTTCGTTGATCGACTCGGCGGTGAGTTCCTCTCCGATCGGACGCCCGCTGACCGGTGCGTCGCTGACCGGTGCGTCGTTGACCGGTGCGTCGTTGACCGGGGATGAATAGTCATTGTTCATTGCCATCGGCGCGTTCGCTTCGCGGATGCTCGACCGCGAGTTGCCGACGGCGGGTAAAATGTCGCTGATGACCGGAATTTTTTGCCCGGTGAAGTGCAGAATCGTCCCCACGATCGGCAGTGAAACCAAACCGCCGACAGCGACGCCGAGAATCGTTTTGATCGGCGAACCACTGCTTCGTTGACGTCTCGCTTGGACGTCCATCATGATTTCGGGAGTTTTGACATTGGACGCTGCTACCACAGGTTTTTCCGCGATCATGAATTCTGATAAATCGTCGTCCTCACTCTCGTTGGCGTCGCGATCGGAATCGCTCAGCTCGGCAGCATCGGTGTCGGGACGGCTGGGTTCGCCGCCGGAATCGGGAGCGTCGGATTCAAAATGAACCGGTTCGAATTCCTCGATCGTGTCGGCGTGGGACAGTTCGTTGTCACGGTGAGTCGCGTCGGCATCCATCACCGCTTCGTCTTCGAAATCGAACTCTTCCACATCGAGTTCATCCAGGTCATCAAGTTCTTGGATTTCTTCGTGGTCATCAAGTTCTTCGTGGTCATCAGGTTCTTCCACCGCCTCGCCGGTGCCAGGTTCGCCGGCGGAATTTGAAACCGCCGATTCATCGTGATCCAATCCGGCCATCCCCATCGCTCCGGTCGCGGCGACACCGAGTGCAGGCGTTCCCATGGCTCCTGTTCCGAGCGATTCTGCCCCGAGCGATTCTGCCCCGAAAAATTCGCCGTCATGCTTCGCGTTCGCTAACTCGCCCGCCTCCCCGACGAGCATGAGTGCCGGCGGCAAGGCGGCATTGAGTTCGCGAGCGTCGAGCGTTTCCAGACACCAAGGACACTGGGCTTGAGCGAAGGAGGCGGATCGACCGTCACCTGCGACGAGCGCGTCGGGCACGCGAACGGATTCGTGACAACGCGGGCACTGAGTAACCAACATGGGCGGAACCGAATTTTTTTCGAAAGGGTGGAACACATCGCAACGTCCGTATTGTAACTACCCCACGGGCAAGATTCACCCCATGACCACGTTGAGATTGGAAGACAATTGTCACATCGGCCTCCGTTGTCACCATGGCCCCCATCATCGAGGGGGGCATTCGGCGTTCACAACACCTCGCGTCAGTCTTCCCACTCCAAACGAATCGCCGATTCGGCAATCATCGTCGTGATTTCATCGCGAACGGGGTACAAACGGTCGAGAGCCGAATTGACCAACCCGGCATCGATCGGGAATTCGACGCGGGTTCCCAATTGGTCCCTCGCCTTGCCTTGCGAAATCGCTTCGTTGACCCGCTCGACCAGATCCGGTTCGGCGAGGACAAGAGCGCCACCCCCCATAGGACATCGTAGGATCGGCAGAATATCCGGCGTGATCATCATGCGTTTCTCGCGGGGTTGCGGTTTGATTTCAATGGCGACCCGTCCGGCGTCCGAAGAACCAGGGGTGCTCTTCTCTTCCAGACGAAGGATTGTCATGCGACGTGTCACACGTTTTTTCACTCGAACGCTCACCGTTCTCGTATTGATTGCGATTACGGCCGGATCGACTCACCGTTCACACGGACAGGACGTACAGGGCTATTATACCGATCCGGCGACCGGGATCGTATACCGGAAAGTCGTCCGTACGGTCGAACGCCCGGTCGTGGAAACGAAAATGACCCAGCGTCAGGAAACGGTCTACCAACCGAAAACTGTGACCGAAACCCGTCCAACGACGCTGCGATCTTTCGCCCCGGTCACCGAGTTTCGCTGGGTTCCCAAAGTCGAAGGTCGCTGGAACCCGTTTCGCCAACCGACCGTTGCCTATCAACACGTCCCCGAAACGAGATGGCAATCGACCGAACAGATCATCTCGCACACCAAAACACACGTTCAATGGGAACCGGTGACGCGGACCGTCGACGTGCCGCAGCGTTTGACTCGGATGGCCCGCGAGGAGCAAGTGGATTACGAAGCGGTCGGCCGGGTTCCCCCTACTCCGATGAGCAGCAGCGTGGCCGCATCGAGCACGCAGAGCAACGTGCCACCGGGGATTGCGGCCCGATTACGCCCGCTTCCCGACAACACCGCCATCCAAATGGGGGCCAGCTACCACACGCCGCCGCCGGGTATTTACGCTAACCGAGAGCGTGTTCGATCTACTTTGCAGACTGGCTTGAGGGCCACGGAATTGATGCCGAACTCGTCATCAACCTACACTTCCCCGCCCGGTATCGGAGCGACAACGGGCGTTGCGGGCCTCGCACCCCCGCGTTTGTGGCGTTAAAATTTGGTCGAATTTGCGGGTTCCGCAGTTTAGGCCGCCCTGTCAAACTGCGACGAATAGATAAAACAGGGTTAGAGAGGTTCGGGTTCGTTCATCTGCCGATGATGAATTCGGTTAGAGAAGATAGAATGAGGCCTCGAAAACTTGTACCCGCGATAGGTTGATACTGGTGGATCTGCAACAATACTTTACTGGCGACATGCCCCCGAGGGACCATTTTGTGTCCATTCTGCGGCACTGGGAACAAGCCCGATCTGACCGAATGGCGTTCTCATTCACTGACGGCGAGGAATCCGAGGAGTCGCTCACATATGCCGAATTGTGGCACGAGGTCCGCGGTCTGGCCGGTTATTTGCAGAGTCGGTGTGGGATCCGGCCCGGCGACCGTGTGTTGCTGCTCTATCCACCCGGACTCGATTTTGTCGTCTCGTTGTTCGCCGTGTTCGCCGCCGGAGCGATCGCCGTCCCCGCGTTCCCGCCCCGCCGTAACCGCAAGGCGTCGCGAATCCGCTCGATCGTGCTCGACGCCGACGCCCGTTGGGCGTTGTCGACCCAGTCGGTCATCGAACAACTTTCCGGACCCGATCTGCACGAGGACCTCGTCGGCGTTCAGTTGCTCGGCACCGATTCGCCAGAACACCGCGACGGTTCGTATTGGCGCTGCCCGCGACTGAGGAACGATGCTCTCGGCGTGCTGCAGTACACGTCCGGATCGACCGGGTCGCCCAAAGGCGTGATGCTAACGCACGAAAACCTGATCGCGAACAGCGAATTAATTTTGCATGCGTTCGATCCGTCCGTTTCGATCGTCGGCGCGTCGTGGTTGCCGACCTACCACGACATGGGTTTGATCGGCGGCGTGGTGATGCCGATGTTCATGGGTTGCCCGAACGTGCTGATGAGTCCGATGGCGTTCTTGCAACGTCCGGCGAGATGGTTGCAAGTGATTTCAAAATACGGCGTCACGGTCAGTGGCGGGCCGAATTTCGCCTACCAGTTGTGCGTTGACAAAATCGACGATGCCGAGGTCGCCAATTTGGATCTCTCGACGTGGGAGACCGCGTTCAACGGAGCCGAGCCGATCCGTGCCTCGACGCTCGACGCTTTCACCCAGCGGTTCGCCAAGATCGGTTTCCGCAGTCAAACGCACCTGCCCTGTTACGGCATGGCCGAGACGACACTAATCATCACCGGCGGACCGCGAGATAACGGCGACGATCAGATTCGTCCTGTGCTCGCTCGGTTCGACGGTGCCTCGCTCGATGAAAAAGTCGTGCGTTCGTCGGACGACCCCGACAGTTCCCGCGAACTCGTGGGTTGTGGCGAGGTTTTGCCAGGCGAACGCGTCGAAATTGTCGATCCGGAAACCTGCGAGTTTCTGTCGCCTGATTCGATCGGCGAAATTTGGGTCCAAAGTCCCTCGGTTGGTCGTGGTTACTGGCAACGACGCGAAGAAACCGCCAAGACCTTCGCCGCCATGGCCGTCGATCACGACGGCGACGAGCATGGCCCGTTCCTGCGGACCGGCGACCTCGGGTTCTTCCACGACGGCCAGTTGTTCATCTCCGGACGGCTCAAAGACATGATCATCGTGCGGGGCGTCAACCGTTACCCGCAGGACATCGAAGCGACCGTGGAGCGCGCCAGCGACGTGGTCCAGGCCGGTTCCGTCGCCGCCTTCGCGATGAACGAGAGCGATCGTGAACAACTCGTCATCGTCGCCGAAACGATCCGGCGTCGTGACCTCGATTGGGACGATCACCTGCAAGCGATCCGTCGCGCCGTGACGGAGGAACACGACCTGCCGCCCGACGCCGTGTACCTCGTCCGCAACAGCAGCGTGCCGAAAACCAGCAGCGGCAAAATCCAACGCCACGCCTGTTTACACGCCGTCCGCGATGATGAATTGAAGGTCGTCGCCCAGTGGATTCGTGGCGAGGAATCTTCGCTGCATGCACGCGGCGGTGGTGAAACGATGATGAAAGCGGCCGCCGCCAGCAGCGGATTGAACGCCGCCGCCGACCCGCTGATCGTCGACGCCGTCGAGGCGCACGTGCGACGCATCGCCGGCGAACGCGCCGGTCAAATGTCAACTGACACGAACATCGTTTTGGACCTCGGACTCGACAGCCTCGAACGGCTCGAGATCGCCCGAACCCTCGAACGGACCTTCGGAGGACGGTTTCCCGAACAAGTCCTCGACGAAATCGAAACCATCGGCCAAACCGCCGCCGCCGTCGAACGATACCTGTCCGGAGGAACCCGCTCGCGAGCCGAAGCCTTCCTCGCCGATCCGAACCAACAACTCGGCGCCACCGATGACCGAATCAACGGCGCCGACCTGCAAGCCGCAGTCAACGACGCCGCCTCCGACGGCAGTGTCTCGCGGCCGATCCGCAGCATCACCGTCGCACCCGAAGACGACGTGACCCAGTTCACCGAATATCGTCGCCTCAAAGCCACGATGCGGCAAATGCAACTGACCGGATGCCCGAATCCGTATTTCACCATTCACGACAATATCGTCGGCGACACCACGATGATCGACGGCGAAACTTACATCAGTTTCGCCAGTTACAACTATCTCGGATTGAGCGGTCATCCCGAGGTCTCCGCCGCCGCCTCCGACGCGATCATGAAGTACGGGACGAGCGTCTCGGCGAGCCGACTCGTCAGTGGCGAGAAACCGATCCACGGCCAACTCGAACGCCGTATCGCCAATTGGGTCGGCGTCGATGCCGCGATCACCATGGTCGGCGGACACGCCACCAATGAAACCACCATCGGTCACCTCGTCGGCCCGGAAGATTTGATCCTGCACGACTCGCTCTCGCACAACAGTATCGTGCAAGGTGCGTTGTTGTCCGGCGCCAAACGACGACCATTCCCGCACAACGATTACGAAGCCCTCGACCGGATGCTCTCGGCGCTGCGGCACCAATACCGTCGCACGCTTGTGATCGTCGAAGGCGTTTACAGCATGGACGGCGATTTTGCCGACGTGCCGAAGTTCATCGAAGTCAAAAAGCGGCATCGCTGCCTGTTGATGGTCGACGAGGCCCACAGCTTCGGCACGATGGGTGAAACCGGACACGGCATCGGCGAGCACTTCGGAGTCAATCCCCGTGACGTGGACATCTGGATGGGCACGCTGAGTAAATCGGCATCGTCCTGCGGCGGCTACATCGCCGGGACTCAAGCCCTCGTCGAACTGCTGCGTTACACCGCACCTGGATTCGTCTTCAGCGTCGGGATGCCGCCCAGCCAAGTGGCTGCGGCATTGGCATCACTCGATGTGCTCGAACGCGAACCCGAACGGGTCGAGCGGCTGCGTCACAACAGCCAATTGTTCCTGTCGCTTTGTCGCCAAGCCGGACTCGACACCGGCGACAGCGGCGGCACCCCCGTCGTCCCCGTCATCACCGGCAACTCGCTCGTGGCATTGCGTTTGAGCAATCGGTTGAAAAAGGATGCCATCAACGTGCAACCGATTCTCTATCCGGCCGTCGACGAATCCGCGGCCCGGTTGCGGTTCTTCATCACGAGTGAGCATTCCGAGGAACAGATCCGGTTCACCGTCGAGCGGACCCAGTTCCATTACAACGAACTGCAAGGCATTCCCGTCCGATCGCTCGCCGAAACAGGTTAGGACTGGTCTGCTGATTTAATCGTTCACGACGCAACATGAAGATCGGAAAGACGAGTTCACGACGCTACCGATCCGGACGTAGGAGCAGGTGCGGCGTGTCATTGAATCCTACTGCATCCGTTGGCAAATCGAAGTGTTTTGCAAAACGCTGGAATCAGGCTGGGCTGTTCCAAATCGGGTCTTGCGAAGATTAGCATTTGCGCAATGTTTGTTCAGACGTGGAACCTCTGCGATTCTCTCCAACTGCTGCGTTTAAACAGGTATGGGGAAATGCCTCGGTAGATTAGCCGTTTTGGCGTTAGCGACGGTGCTCGCATTGAACCGGGGCTAACGCCCAAACGGCTAATGGAGCTACAAGGAATGAATTCCCCGTACCTGCTTGAAACCCTCCATGCTGGATCGAAACGCAGGGATCGCAGAGACGCAGCGCAAGAAATCGATCCGTATTCGTTTCAGTAGTCACGGAAGAAAACGGACTCGATCAAAACCACGTCGACACCGAATTTTGAGCAGACCAGGATGAACCTGCCACTGCCGCATCAGCGTCGCTGCATTTCCCCCGGCCGGGCAGCTCGTGTCTGGCCCCAAACCGTCATTGGACACCTGGAGCGATTCCTTAAAAACCTACCCAGCACACGTCCGCCAGTGGCGGTAAGCAGGACTTGATCGGAACAGATGTGCTTACAACGAGCGTTTTGCGGGCGGGGTGCAAGCCGTTCAAGAGGCAAACTCAACGCCCAGCGACAATGATTTGGCCGACGAGTAACCAAACCAACGTGAACGTGAGTCCGAAGGCGGTGTGGATTGCATCAACATTCATAACAATGTCCTCAGGCGATGAGAAAGTTCGTGGTCACGCATCCGTTTGAAAACGAATGGAGTGACCATGAGGGAACGGAAGGTTGGGCCGTTTCCCTGGCCTGAGTTGCCACACGCGTCATGAGACGACACGGGGCAGTTGATTTCCATGCGGAGTATCCGACGCCGCAGAAGTAAGTATCGGCAGCGGTGTCCCAGGAAAACGAATGTTTTTTCTCGACCGCGTTCAGAACCCGCAAACCGAACAATCAACTCAATCAGCAAACCTCAACGACAGCGAGATAATCAAACGCGCTGAATGGTAGTGGACGAGGCTACGAGTCCCTTAGTAGTGGACGGCGCTCAGGATTGCCAATCCGTGATCCGCTCGCCGACGCCGTTCCAGGTCGGTGTGGGATGCTCGATCTCCCCGGGCCGGACCCGCTGTTTTTCAGAAAGCAGCCGCAGGTGTTCAGCCAAGTACAGTCGTTTCTGAGATTGCTCGCCACGTCGCAACCGGTACAAAATTCGGCCTTTCCGCCGGACGTAATACATGCCCGTGATGACCCCGACAAAAAGATCTCGCTCCATGCCGACGCCGATGGTTTCGACCTCGTCTCCAAGATCGAGCCCCTCTGCGGAAATCGGTAACCACATGCATGGTCGCAATCGAAACGAGAACTCTCCGTACTGATATTGATAATGCGTGCCATCGAACGAATTGCGTCGCAGGACGCGTTCGCTCGGGATCAACCGAGACACCATGGCGAGATCGTCGGGATGGATGAACTGCTCGCCGTTCTCGGGCCAACGTGGCATCAATCCGTATTGGGGGAAAGTTTGCAAACCGGGGGTCTCACTCAATGAATAAAAAAAATTCGGGATGGAATCGACTCCCTGGTTTTAACCGATATCGAGCCACCGTTCCAACTCGGCAAACCGATTCCCATCCAATGGTAGGTGTCGTACGTTGTGACTCGTTCCCAGGCTTTTGTGACTCGTTCCCAGGCTCCCGCCTGGGAACGCACTGCCTCGGAGGCTCCGCCTCACGGTTCAGGCTAGCAGCCTTTACTACGTCCCTTTCCCCTCTAAAACCAACGCCCGATGGACAACTCCGCGATCGCCGCCGTCTTCGAAGAACTCGCCGAATTACTCGAATTCAAGGGCGAAAACCCGTTCCGAATTCGCGCTTACCAAAACGGGGCGCGTGCGATCCGTGACCTCGATGAACCGATCCGTGACATCGCAACGGACCCCGAGCGAGACCTCGCCGGGTTGTCGGGGATCGGTAAAACACTCGCGGAGAAAATCGGCGTGCTGTTGGAAACCGGCTCCCTGCCGCAATTGATCCAACTCCGCGAATCCGTTCCCGAGGTCGTGATCGCGATGTCACGGATCCCCGGACTCGGTGCGAAGAAGGCGAGCAAACTGCACGAGGAACTCGCGATCGAATCGCTCGACGATCTCGCCGCGGCTTGTCGTGAAGGACGCGTTTCGAAAATCAAAGGATTCGCTAAAAAAACCGAAGCCGCGATCCTCGACGGGTTGGCGATCGCCAAAGCCGCTTCGGAAAGGATCTATTGGGTCGCCGCCGACCACATCGTCGCCGAGATGACCGAGCACATGCAGCGCTGCGACGCGATTTCGCAAATGCAATGGGCGGGCAGTTATCGACGAGGCCGCGAGACCGTCGGCGACCTCGATTTGCTCGCCGTCGCCACCGACCGTGATGCCGCCATGGATCACCTCGAATCTTTCCCCGGCCGCACGATGACGATCGTGCGCGGCGACACCAAAATTTCGATCCGGGTTAGCAAGTCGTTTCAGGTCGACATGCGATTGGTCGATGCGGAACAATTCGGCGCGGCGTTGCAGTATTTCACGGGCAGCCAAGCCCACAATATTCACGTCCGCCGGATCGCGAAAGATCGCGGGTTGAAGATCAATGAGTACGGCGTATTTCGTCTCGACGATGAATCACGAGTTGCCGGCGCAAGTGAAGAAGATGTCTATGCCGCGGTGGGTTTACCAGTCATTGCACCGGAGCTTCGTGAGGACCGGCATGAATTCGAGTGGGCGGAGAAAGACGAGATGCCCGATTTGATTAAGGTCGATCAAATGCGTGGCGATTTGCACATGCACACGTCCGCCACCGACGGCAACCACACGATCCGCGAGATGGCCGACGCGGCAATCCAACTCGGGCTGCAATACATCGCCATCACCGATCACAGCAAACGCGTCACCGTCGCCGGCGGACTCGATGTCGAACGGTTGCTGCAACAGTGGAGGATCATTGACGACATTCGCCCCGAGTACGAAGGACGCTTGACGATCTACAAAGGGATCGAATGCGACATCCTCGAAGCCGGCGGGATGGATCTGCCGGATGATTGTTTGGCACAGGCCGATTGGGTGCTCGCGAGTGTTCACTTCGGCCAGAAACAACCTCGCGATCAGATCACCGATCGGATTCTCGGCGCGATCGAGAACCCGCATGTTGACTGCGTCGCGCACCCGACGGGCCGGATCATCAACCGTCGCGAACCTTATGACGTGGACATGGACGCGGTCATGAAAGCGGCCAAGCAACACGGCAAGTTCCTCGAACTCAATGCCAACCCGGCTCGGTTGGATCTCAACGACGTCCATCTCGCCGCCGCGAAACGCCTCGGCATTCCGATCGTGATTAACACCGACGCGCACCATATCGACGGACTCGGCGTGATGCGATTCGGAATTTTGCAGGCACGCCGGGCCGGATTGACGGCGGCGGATGTGGCGAACACGCTCGATTTGACGGCGTTTGGAAAATTGCGTGAGGAAATGAAAACGGGCTGAGCCACGGGAGTGGCGGCGGCGATTAGCGTGCGGCGCTAGCCGTGCTGATTCCCCAATTCTTTGATCCTGAAAGGATCGCAGCGATTAGCCAGTGGTTTGAGCGCAGCGAACACCACCGGAATTCGATGACCGCAGCCTTCGCCGACCCTGGAAGGGTCGCAGCGTTCGCGGTTCATGAGGTCCCGACGAGGCTATGACACCCTTCGGGGTCAATATTCTGTTCGAGCACATGTCCGGCGGTGTTCGCTTCGCTCGACCGCCGGCTAATCGCTGCAACGCCTTCGGCGTAGTCAAGGAATGGGTAAACAGCAGAGGATCACGCGTTAACCCAAATTTGTTAACGCCGTTCTCTCGTCGAGAAAATCCAACAACTGCTCAAAGTGCTTTTCGAACTCGAACTGGGTTTCGTACGTCGTCTGTGCTCGCGATTGATACGATTCATGATCGGACAAAATCCGATGCACCGCGTCGTTGATGTCTTCGACTCGCTGTACACCGATACCGCACCGGTTCTCATCGAGAACCCGTGCGATGCTGGGGTTATCCACGCTGATGACGGGAACGCGGCAGCGGAGGTAGTGCGATAGTTTCCCCGAGGCGCCGGCGAGTAACTGGAAGTTCGGACCCAGCGAACTGTCGTAGATCACGATCCCGATGTCCGCCGATGCCATCAACGTATCGAGTTCGTCGTAGGGGACCGGTTGCGTGGAGATTAGCACTTTGCCTGCTCCGGCGGCGACGATGTCACGGTAATAATGCGTTTGCAAATCGATCGGCGTGTGGCTGTGAAAGATCAAACGGCAATCGTCGGGCAGCGTCGCGGCGGACGCGGCCAAATCGCTCGATCGCATCCCTTCGCAAATCGATCCGGCGTGCAAAATGACACGCGTGGAAAGATCGAGCCCGAACTGGCGATTAAAATGCCCGGTGACCAGATCCTCGGCGACGTGTCCGCGAGGTGAATTGGGGATCAGGAGGGTCGGACATTGGGGCACCCGGTTTTCGCGACAAAGCGACGCTTGACGCTCCGTATCTTGAATCACCAACACGTCGGCCAGTTGATGGCAGCGGCGTTCGATCCGTTTGCTACGCCGTTTCGCGGGCGACCAAAACTGATTCAGAAACATGATCTCTAACGACCAATAGATCAGCGGCACGCTCAGCCGAGACGCCAAAGGTGCGGCAGCGGCGAGACCGAGCGTGTCGACGCCGATCACGGCGTCGTATCGCCGATCCTGGGTTGCCGAGGACACCGCGTCCACAAAACGCGGGCAAGCGTTCCAGTTCGCCGGTCGGATGCTCGCGAGCATCCTGTCTTTGGTGTCGCGGAGCGAAGCCAACCGCCGAGAGAGCACGCCCGGCAGCACCGCGCGAACTCGTGATTTCCAAGACACTTGTTTCGCTTCGCTGGTGTTTGCCTGCGACGAGAGTTCTCGATCCGGATTGACGAGCATGATTTGGACATGCTCCCCGAGCCACGGCGGTTCGGCGAATTCGTCTTGGGATTGCCGCATGAGGATATCCACATGCCATTCGTTTTCGTCCAACAAGCGGGCGGCGTTGATCAGACTCGGTGCGCACCCCAAGTAGGTTTCATAGAAAACAATCGCGATGCGTTTTTTCGGCGAGGAGGTTGGCATGATCGCCAATCAAACCGAGGTCATGATGGTGCGGACGGCCGTGGTGACGGTTTCAATTTCCGAGTCTTTTAAACCGAGTCCCGAGGGCAGATAGAATCCTCGCGTGGCGAGTTTTTCAGCGACCGGATAATGCTCGCCGGCGAACAGCCCGCGATTTTGGAAAACGGGTTGCCAGTGCATCGGATAGAAAAACGGACGGGTGCCAATCTTGAGTTCGCCGAGTCGACCGATGACCTGCTCGGGTGACAAGGGATGATCCTCTTCGATCAAAACGCCGAACACCCAAAACACGCTTCGGGCGTAGTCGGATTCCACCGGAGGGAGACGCAATCCGGGAACACCACCGAGTTGTAGGAGGTAGCGCTCACCGATTTCACGTTTTCGCACAATGTGTTGTTCGAGGTTTTCGAGTTGAGCCAACCCGACGGCGGCCTGCATGTTGGTCATCCGATAGTTCCAACCGAGTTCCTCGTGAACGAAACGGCGTTGGGGTTGGAAGCACAGATTGCGAAAGCCCCGGCATCGCTCGGCGAGTGCCGCGTCGTTGGTCACGACCATCCCGCCTTCGCCGCAGGTGATGTGTTTGTTGGGATAGAAACTGAACGTGGAGAGTAAACCGAAACTGCCGCACGGTTGATCGCGTACGGTTTGCCCGTGCATCTCGGCGGCGTCTTCGATGACGATCAGGTTGTGCCGTTTCGCAATGTCGAGTACCGCGTTCATGTCGACGGGCAGTCCGTAGATATGCACGACCATGATCGCCTTGGTCGCTGGCGTGATCTTGCTCTCGATCTGATCGACGTCCATGTTCCAAGTATCGAGGGAACTGTCGACGAGCACCGGGATCGCGCCGGCTCGGATCACCGACGCGGCGGGCGAAATGATCGTGAACGTGGGCATGATGACTTCGTCACCCGGGCCGATGCCCGCTGCGGCGACGGCGATATCGAGTGCCCCGGAACCGTTGGCGCAGGCGATCGCATGTTGCCGATCGACGGCGGTGGCGAATTGGTCCTCGAAACGTTTGACGAACGGGCCTTCGCTGCTGATCCAACCGGTCTTGATGCACTCGATGAGGTACTCTTTTTCGTTGCCATCGAGGAGAGGTGTGTTGACGGGGATCATGGTTGGCTTGTTTGTATCTCGACGCTCCGCGTCGTGCGGGTTGGGTGTTTATTCACGACGCGGAGCGTCGTGCTACTCTGTTTGTATCTCGACGCTCCGCGTCGTGCGGGTTGGATGTTTATTCACGACGCGGAGCGTCGTGCTACTCTATTTGTATCTCGACGCTCCGCGTCGTGCGGGTTGGATGTTTGTTCACGACGCGGAGCGTCGTGCTACTCTATTTGTATCGCGACGCTCCGCGTCGTGAGGGTTGGGTGTTTGTTCACGACGCGGAGCGTCGTGCTACTCTATTTGTATCTCGACGCTCCGCGTCGTGCGGGTTGGATGTTTATTCACGACGCGGAGCGTCGTGCTACTCTATTTGTATCTCGACGCTCCGCGTCGTGCGGGTTGGATGTTTGTTCACGACGCGGAGCGTCGTGCTACTCTATTTGTATCGCGACGCTCCGCGTCGTGAGGGTTGGGTGTTTGTTCACGACGCGGAGCGTCGTGCTACTCTATTTGTATCTCGACGCTCCGCGTCGTGCGGGTTGGATGTTTGTTCACGACGCGGAGCGTCGTGCTACTCTGTTTGTATCTCGACGCTCCGCGTCGTGCGGGTTGGATGTTTATTCACGACGCGGAGCGTCGTGCTACTCTATTTGTATCTCGACGCTCCGCGTCGTGCGGGTTGGATGTTTGTTCACGACGCGGAGCGTCGTGCTACTCTGTTTGCGGAAACACGACTTTGAACATCAAATACGCCATGGCAAGCGTGAGGGTGAGGTTGAGTGTTTGACCGCACACGTAGAGCAACAACGGTTTGCCACCGCTGAGGTTGTCTCTGATCGAGCCATAGTTAGTTTCCAACCCGATGCTCACGAACGCGAGGCAGAACAACCAACTTCGCAATCCCTTCGTCACCTCGATCGAGGCCGACGTCCATAAAGTGCCGTCATCGGAGAGACCCGCGATCAACGAGAAGGCGATCGATGCGGCAATGAACCCGAGGATGAATTTCGGGAATCGCAACCAGATTTCGGACCAACCGATCCGGTTCTTCGATCCGCCATCGCCATCCATGTACGTCGTCCAAAACACGGCGATACAAAACGCGATCACGCCGATGAGAATGTTCTGAATCATCTTGATCGTGGCGGCCACCTCGAGGGCTTTGTCGCCGAGGAACTCGCCCGCCGCAGCGACCGCTCCGGTCGAATCGATCGTCCCGCCCATCCACGCACCACCGAGCACCTCGTCCATGCCGACGCCTCGAATCACTACGGGCATCACGACCATCATGATCACGGTGAAAGAAAGCGACATGCCGATCGCGAGTGACAGTTCTTCCTTCTTGGCACGACACGCCGCCGCCGCGGCGATCGCTGCGGACACGCCACACACGGACATGTCCGCTGAGATCACCATGTTGAGCGTCGCTGATTTGATTTTCAAAACCCGTTGGCCGAACCAAAACGTGGTGACCAGCACGATTGGGGTGACGACCCAAGCGACGAACACGCCGGGCAATCCGAGGGCGAGCAACCGGCTCATCAAAATCTCGCTGCCCAACAACACCAACCCGGTCTTGATGAAGAACTCGGTCCGTACGGCGCCACGAATCCAGTTCGGTGTGCCGACCGTGTTACTAATGAGCAAACCGACGAGCAACGCCCACAACGCGTATTCGAGGTTGTAGGCACTCACCGCAGCTTGCCCGGCCATCATGTACGCGAGCACGGCGAGGGAGAAGATCACCGGGAACCCGATCAGAAATTGCTTCGCCCGCCCGCCGGAGATCAGCAGGACAAACGTGAACAGGACACCGATGATCAGCCCCGCGCCGAGGGTGCCAATGAGCCTGGCAAAACCGGATTTGAAAACCGGTTCGGATCGGATCGTGAGGTTGGGGCTCTCGATCGTCGCTCCGTCGATGAGGATCGTCTCGACAGGATCGCCGTTGGGATTGACCGCCCGACCGGGCTCCTTTTTTGACGAGACCACTTTGAGCGGTTTGCCATCGGAACCGAAGATGCCTCCGGATTCGAGATCGATCGGTTGGCCGTCGAAAAACACGGTGACGCTCGGTTTGTCTTCTTTGCGAAACGAGTCGACCGGATTCTCGTACCAACGGCTCGGTTTGCCGATGTAGGGGGCGAGGGCGTGCTGAGTTTCGGTTTCGGCGTTTGCTCCGGTTTGTTCGGCATCTGGCGACGGTGTCGCGGTGACGAACGTCACGCTGGCCATCGAGGCGACGAGGATCGTCCACCCGATCACGATCGCGAGCAGGTCCTCGGTCCAAAAAGAAACCCGCTGAGGTGAAGCGGGTGAGGGTTCGTTGGTTTCGGTCATGTTGATCGGAAGTAAGATCGAGCGGCTTTTGAGTACCGAATTCCACGGTGTTTACGCCTTCACCCTCCCGGCGAAGACTGTTGCAATACAAGCCCGGCGCGCTAGCGAGTGAGGTCAACAGGTCACTCGCTAGCGCGTCGGGCTTGTATTCTTGCGTGAGCGTATCCGACTTCGACAACAGTCTCCGGCGAAGACGCGCGGATCGACTGCCCCTACGCTGCCGGACGCGCCCTTTTAGTGTGGGTAGGTGCGCTCGGCCCTACCCGGAAATCTGACTGAACGCTCGAATTTCGACCCTCCCCAACTGCGCTCGGGAGGGTGAAGGGAAACCTAGCTCCCTAGCCTTGCTCGGGCGGAGAATCTCCGACCACTCTTAGACGCGGCGACGTTCTTTCAGGCGAACGGCTTTGCCAACACGATCGCGGAGGAAGTACAATTTGGCACGGCGGGTGATGCCACTGCGTTTGACTTCGATCTTGTCGATCCGTGGGCTGTGCAGCGGGAACTTACGCTCGACGCCTTCGCCCGCGACGATGCGGCGGACCATGAACATTTCTTGCGAACCGTAACCCGAACGTCCGATCACCACGCCACTGAAGACCTGGATGCGTTCTTTGACCCCTTCGAGGATCTTGGTGTGGACGTCGACGGTGTCGCCGATATCAAATTTCGGGGTGTCTTGTTTTTGGTTGGCCTTGTTGACCATTTCCATGATGGCGTTGCTGCTCATGACAATCGTACTCGTTTTCGGCGGTGGTGGTTGAGGGAGGGGAGGGTAAGTGAGTTCGAGAACCGGGCGGGTTCAGGACGTCTCGGGGTTTCCGAGCAGATCGCTGCGACGGGCCTTGGTTCGAATCTGGGTTTGTTCGGCTCGCCATGCGGCGATCGCCGCGTGGTCACCGCTGAGTAAAACCTCGGGAACGCAGTGTCCTTCGAATTCACGAGGTCGGGTGTATTGAGGGAATTCGAGCAGCCGGTTTCCGCGACTGAACGAATCGTCCTGATTGCTATTTTCATCACCGAGGACACCGGGAATCAACCGAACCACGGCATCGATGATGGTCATTGCGGCAACCTCGCCTCCATTGAGGACAAAGTCACCGACGCTAATTTCTTCCGGTTCCAAGATGTCATGGACCCGTTGGTCAAAACCTTCGTATCGACCGCAAAGCAGTAAAACTCGATCGCTCGTCGCCAAATCTTCGGCGAGTCGTTGATCAAATTTTTTGCCCTGCGGCGTGAGCAGGATTTTTCGAAGGGGAGCGGCATCGCTCTGATTCGAAGATTCCGACTCGATTTCGCGAACACAACTCACCGTCGGCTCAACTTGAATCAGCATCCCAGGACCGCCGCCGAACGGACGATCATCGATTTTGCGATGAGGTACGTTGTCGGCCCACTGCCTGAGATCATGACGTTGGATGTCGACCAACCCTCGAACGATCGCCTTATGCAATAAACTTTGCGTCAGGTAACCGTCAAAAATGGCGGGGAACAGGGTGACAACGTCAATCCTCATCGGGTGGTGCTTCGGGTGCGTTGGGATGACTCAAATGTTGGATCGAAGCAGTCGCTGAGGTTCACTCGGCGGCGGGAGCTTCGGGGGCACCTTTGGCAGCGGCTTCCTCGGCGGGTGTTTCCGGTGCGGGTGCGGCTTCCGCTTTGGGCTCTTCGACCTTCGGCTTGGGCGACGCGGTCACGGGTGCCGGTGTGTAATCTTTGCGGTGGCCGAGCCGTTCGAGGGCTTGCCGTTGGGCTTCGATGTGCGTGCCCGAGGTGCCGTACTTCTTGATCAGGGTGGCACATTTTTCGGTCGGTTGAGCACCGACGCTGAGCCAGTAATCGATCCGGTCGGATTTCAGTTGGGCGCGAGCGTCGGTTTCGGGGCACATCGGATCGTAGAACCCGAGTTCTTCGATCACACGACCGTCACGAGGTTTACGTTGATCCATTGCACAGACACGAAAGAACGGACGGTGGGTGCGTCCCATTTTTTTCATGCGAATTTTGACTGCCATCTCGGTCGGGTCTCCAAAAGGAATTAGCGTGGTTGGTTCGGTTGATTGGTGGTAAAAATGACTTAAAAAAAATCTAACGCAAGGAGCTTCAGCTTTTTTTTCGTTTCATTTTCCGTTTGAGCTTGTCACGTTCTTTGCGTTGCGTGGCTTTTTCGGCGGGCGACAGGCGTTTTCCGGTCGAAATTTTCGTTTTCATTCCGCCGAGGCTGGGGTCGGTCAACGCGCCGCTTTGCAGTTGCCGGAGTAGTGCCGCACGATCGCTGCCGCTGCCGCCGGCCATCATCTGCATCATCGGCTTCATCGAGTCGAACTGTTTGATCAATTGCGTAATCGAGGACGACTGGACTCCGGCACCGGCGGCGATGCGGGTTCGGCGTGCCGCGTCGATGATTTTCGGATTTTTGCGTTCGGCGGGGGTCATCGAGTCGATCGTGCCGATGATTTGTTTCATCTGGCCACCGGCTTCGGCACTCTCCATCGCGCCTTTGAATTGGCTCATGCCGGGCATCAGGCCCATCATGCGTCCCATCAGTCCGGGCTGCGCGACTTTCTGCATCATGTTTTTGAAATCGTCGAGCGAGAATTGGCCGGACGCCATTTTCTCTTCGAGCGATTCCCGCTCACTCTCGTCAACGATCCGGTGGGCCTCGCGAGCGGCCGCGACGATGTCGCCCATCTGCAAGATGCGGCTCGCCATGCCCTCGGGGCGGAACGGTTCCAACGCGTCGAATCGTTCGCCGGTACCGATGAATTTGATCGGGACGCCGGTCACCTGTTTGACCGATAGCAACGCACCGCCGCGGGCGTCGCCGTCGAGTTTGGTCATGATGACGCCGTCGAGTTCGAGGGCCTCGTTGAACGCCCCCGCACTGTTAACCGCGTCTTGACCGGTCATCCCGTCGACGACGAGATACACCTGGTCCGGACCGACTTTGCGGTCGATTCGTTTAAGTTGGTCCATCAACTCCGCGTCAATGGCGAGTCGACCGGCGGTGTCGAGGATCACGACTCGGTTGCCGTCCCGTTTGGCTCGGGCGACGCCGTTTTGGCAAACTTTGACGGGGTCTTTGTGGTCGGTCTCGGCGTGAACGGGCACGCCGAGTTGCTCACCAATGACTTTGAGTTGTTCGATGGCGGCGGGGCGTTGCAAGTCGGCGGCAACGAGCAGAGCTTCGATATTTTGCTCGCGGAGCATTTGAACGAGCTTGCCGCAAGTCGTCGTTTTCCCGCTCCCCTGCAAACCGCACAGCATCAAAATGGTGGGGCGATCGGCGTTCAAGTGCAGCGACGCGTCGACCGGACCGAGTGTCTCGACCAATTCCTCGTGGACGATCCGGACCAGTTCCTCCTGGGGCCGCAGACTCAGCAGGACGCGTTTGCCCAGTGCTTTTTCCGTCACATGGCCCATGAACTCCTGGACGACACTGTAGCTGACGTCGGATTCGAGCAGCGATTCTTCGACGATTTTCAGACCATCGCGCATATTCGCTTCGGTCAGTTTGCCCTTTCCGGACAAGCTTTTGAAAGCGGACTGCAGGCCTTCGGAGAGGGAATCGAACACGGGCGAAGTGAAAAAGGTGCGGCGGAAACGGATCGGGGGCGTTAGAAAGCCGGTAGTTTACGCATTGCAGTGTCGTTTTGTAAATGGAGTCCCGGAAAAGGAGTGCCGGGGGGTGCAAAACCCGTTTCGGGCAACTTTCGGCCAGCCTCTCGACCGTCTCAAAACAGCGTAAAAACCGAGGGAAACGCCGGGGGTGACCAAACGTGTCCACCCACCTGCGATCATTACCTGTGTCGAGGGGAACGACGGCGAAAGTTGCTCGCCCGACTCGGCAATCTGAAAAACTCCGAATCACACCTTTCACGGAAGAGAAAACGTCATGTCCAAGTTTTACGTTCAATGTGGTCGCCGCAACGTCATCATCGAAGCCATGGATTGCGAGGCCGCCGCGATGCACCTGATCGACATGGCGATGCAGGCACACGTGTGGATCTACGACGATGCCGAATTGAGCGACGGCGACCGGCACGCTCACTTGGCGATCGAAGCCCTGTTGACCCTCGCCCCGGAAATTCGTGTCAGCGAGCAGGGCCTGGACCGGGTCGATGCGGTCGCGTTGGGCACGCCTGAGATTCTGTTGCAATGGCACCAAACGATGGCCGGTCTAAGTCGTCTGTTCCGATCGGCCGGTTTGACCCCGAAATCGCTGAGCGAGATGGACTCCCCCCACAGTGGTCCGAACAGCATGCTGTCGGCATGAGGAGGCGTCGCGGGGTTTGTCGGAGGGTATCGCTCCCACATCGGAGATAGTTGCTTAAGTTGAAGCGGGTGAGATGACGTAAGCCGTTTGGGAGTTGCCCCGGGCTGTTGGAAATTTGACGTGACATGGATTTTCGCCAACAAAATTGGTGCCATTTCTTGTCATCGAAGATGACTTGGTTCTTACGCCAACGGCGTAGCAGACAAAAACCTGCGCAAGGGTATTTGCGTCGCAATTCCAAAATATCGAAAGATTGAACAGCCCAGCGTTCGCCCCAGTTCAGTGCGAGAACCGTTTAATGCGAGAACAGTTCAGTGCGAGAACCGTTCAGTGCGAGAACCATGGCTAACGCCAAAACGGCGATGATACCGAAACATTTCCCCTTACCTGCTTAGCGGTCGAAGGATTTACGAGCCCGACGCGGAAGCGAGTGATACGCTGTGTGCACTCGCTTGCGAGTTTTGAAGTTGCGCGATTTGAGTAGCTCGACTCTCTGAGTCGAGTATTGTTGTCCGTTTCACGCCCGACTCGGAGAGTCAGGCAACTTTCCCCCCACGTGAGTTTGAACCATGAGTACTGCGACCAGGAACCGAATGCTGCCCGAAGTGGAAGCGTTTTTGAGTCAAAGTCCGTTCGCGAGTTTTGTCGGCGGCAAGGATTTCCCGGCCGCCAGCGGGAGGACAATCCCGACGATCGACCCGGGCTCCGGCGAAACGATCGCGGAAATCCATGACCTCAGTTCGACGGAAATCGACGCGGCCGTGGACGTCGCCAATGAGGCCTTCCCGGCGTGGGCGGCGATGCCGCTTGCCGATCGTAGCGCCTTGCTGCTCAAACTCGCCGACGCCGTCGAAAAACACAAACCGATTCTGGCCCAAATCGACGCCCTCGATGCGGGAAAAATCGAAGCCCAAGCGGCTGGCGATGTGCAAAACTTTGTCGGCACGATGCGGTATTTCGTCGGCTTGTCCGAAAACGTGCCGGCCCGCGAAAAACTCGACGTCGCCGGATTCGAAGCCTGGAAGTATCGCCAGCCCTGGGGCGCCTGTGCGTTCATCTTCCCCTGGAACTTCCCGTTCCTGCTCATCGGATGGGGCATCTCGCCGGCACTCGCCGCAGGCAACACGGTCGTGATCAAACCCGCCGAGGACACGTCCCTATCCGCGATCTATCTGGCCCGACTCGCCACGCAGGTCGGTTTGCCCGATGGTGTGATTAACGTGGTCACCGGCAGCGGCGCCGGGGCCGGCGCGGCATTGTCGGCGAACTCGCAGATCAAACGCATGTCCTTCACCGGATCGCCCGAGGTCGGACGGCTCGTCGGTGAATCCTGCGGCCGCAACCTCGTGCCGGTGAAACTCGAACTCGGCGGCAAGGGCGCCGCGGTCGTTTTCAACGATGTCAATGTGGCCGAAACGGCGGCGAAATTGGTCGGCGCAATTACGTTCCATTCCGGCCAAGTCTGCTGCGACGCGACCCGTTGGCTGATCCAAAGCGAGATCTACGACGAGTTCGTCAGCGAGTGCCGCGAACGAATGCAAAAAATCCGCATCGGTCACCCGCTCGATCCGGAGAGCCAGATGGGGCCGGTCGTCAACGCGAAACAGTACGCACGCGTGCTCGGGTACCTCGAACGAGGCCAATCCGCCGGCGCGACGTGCGTGTGCGGCGGTGGCTCGGCCGAAGTCGAAGGTTACACCGGACATTATATCCAACCCGCCTTGCTCGCCGGATCACTCGACAACGTCGCCGCCCGCGAAGAAATCTTCGGCCCGGTCGCGTATTTGGCGAAATTTGAGACCGAGGAGGAAGCGATCGCGATGGCCAACGACACCGACTACGGACTCGCCAACAGCGTCTGGACGAACGACCAAGATCGCGCCGCACGTGTCGCCGAAGCCATGGTCGCGGGCAACAGTTGGATCAACGCCCACAACGTTTTCGCCCAAGGCGTTCCTTACGGCGGCGTGAATAAAAGTGGCTTGGGCGGAGGTGTCCTATCGCCGGAAACGCTGATGGATTATTACCGTAGCACTTCGGTTGTCAGACCGTTGAAATAAACCATCCTTATTGAAGGCCATTATGCTCGCCAAAGAAGTCAAAACGGGGACCGTTATTGTCCACGACGGAAGCCCCTGCGTGATCAAAGGGATCCAGGTCAACTCGCCGTCGGCCCGGGGAGCGGCAACGCTCTACAAGTTCCGAGCCCGCAATTTGTTGACCCGTAACAAAGTCGACATCACGATGAAGGGCACCGACGTCATGGACGAGGCCGATTTCGCGAGGCGAGACGTGCAGATGCTGTATACCGACCCGACGCATTTGTTCCTGATGGACAAAGAGGATTTCCAACAATACGAGATCACACTCGAAGACGTCGAAGAGGAATTGCCCTACATGACCGAAGGTTTGGAAGGCATCCGGGCGATGATCTACAACGACGGCTGTGTGGGCGTGGACTTGCCCGCATCCGTCGAACTGACGATCACCCAGTGCGACCCTGGCGTGAAAGGAAACTCGGCGACCTCCCGCAGTAAACCGGCGACGATGGAAACGGGCCTGATCGTCCAGGTTCCCGAATACATCAAGGAAGGCGAGCGATTGAAAATCGACACGCGAACGGGCGAGTTCCTGACCCGAGCGTAACCGGACTGATCGGAATGTCGGGTCGCCAAGGCGTTTTTCGACCTAGGGCGATCGCACGCTGAGCGTGGTTGATAGCGATGCCCGCCGCGCAATGCGTAGCGAATTCAACGACGGATTCTTGGTCGATGTGTTGATGGACGCCGATAGCCACGTGATCACGCAGGTTGAACGGCTAGCCACCAACGGCGGCGAAGCCAGGACGCGGTCAATCTGATTGATCGCGAGCAGCTATTTCACGACAACAAGGTCGTGCAGTTGCCTCTCGACGGCGGCGAGTTCGAATGCGACCACCTCCCGATCGATGAGCCACGTCCAAGCCAACCCACAACCCAGCGGGCGTCCGTCAAGTAGAAACCAAGTTTTGCTATTATCTCAGCAGTCTCTTTCACGGGCGGGATGCTGCATGCCGGCACTCCCAGCTCCTGGCACCAACACGCCTACCGGTACACGTCAGCCGGATCGACCAACCGCGTTTCACGAATTTCAATTTCGCCGTCACTCCTGACATCTCGAAAAAAGCAGCTTGCGTAGCCCTCGTGACACGCCGCGCCGGTTTGCTCGACGTGCAACAGGATCGTGTCGGCGTCGCAATCGACTTGCATCTGTCGCACGATTTGTTGATGGCCACTGGTTTCGCCTTTCCGCCATAGTTTCCCACGCGAGCGACTGAAGTAGACCGCTCGACCGGTTTGCCGTGTTTCCTCCCATGCCTCGCGGTTCATCCAGGCGAGCATCAGCACCCGTCCGCTCGTGGCGTCTTGGGCGATCGCCGGTAGCAACCGATCGTCGCTAACGCCCGAGCTGACACCGGCGTCGAAGTTGGGGATCGAGGAGTCGTTGGTGGTCATGAGGTTATTCGTCATGAGATGGGTGCTTCGTTGAACACGACAATTTTACCGCACAATCGGTCGCTGTCGCCGAGAGTCGCGGACTCTTGCAATCGGTGGGCCTCGGCGGATTGGTCGAGTGAAAACCGAGCGCCGATGTTGGATCGGATTTTCCCGGACGCCATCATTCGCATCAGGTCGTCGGCGGCGGTCCGCATTTCGATCGGCGTGGCTTTGAACATCACGAACCCGTGCAGCGAACATTCCTTGACGTAGAACGGGCCGACCGGTAGCGGCGGGCAGGCGTCGCGTCCGGCCATTAAAATCATCCGCCCGCGCGACGCGAGCATGTCGATCGCGGTATGGAAATCAGGTTCCCGCCGCGTTTCCCACAACACGTTGACGCCGTCTTCATCGAACCGTTTGACTTGCTCGGGAATCGATTGCGATTGGTACAAGATGACTTGCTCAGCACCGAAGCTGCGAACCTTTTCGGCTTTCTCTTCACTGCCCGCCGTCGCGATCACGCGGGCGCCCGAGGCGACGGCCATTTGCACGACGATGGAACCCACCCCGCCGCTGCCGCCGATCACCAACACGCTCTCGCCGGGTTGCAATTGGGCCTCGCGGAACAAACCGAGGTGAGCAGTCACACCGACCAACGCGCAGGCCGCCGCGTCCTCGTAGGACACCGAATCGGGTAACGCGAATACCCACTTTTCATCGACGGCAATCTGTTCGGCAAACGTGCCTTGGCGACCGAGCAAGCCCTGGTTCGTCGTCCATACCCGGTCGCCGACGGAGAACCGTTTCACCTCCGCACCGACGGCCTCGACGACACCGGCGGCATCGCAACCGGGAAAGTAAGGTGTCGGTAAATCCATCGCGACGACCCCGCCGCGAACGTAGATGTCGATCGGGTTGACGGACATCGCGACGGTGCGAATCAGGACTTGATCCGGGTGGACCTGAGGCTCGGCAACGTCGCCGTATTGAATCGTCTCGACGGCTCCGGTGGCGGTGAGGAAAGCGGCTTTCATGGGTTCTTGCGTTGGTGAGTTGGAGGGGATTTCGCGTGATTATAACGTGGGGTGAAACGTACGTCAGCCTTTCCAGGCTGACATCCGACGCCCGTGTCAGGCTAGAAAGCCTAACGTACGTCAGCCTTTCCAGGCTGACACCCGACGCCCGTGTCAGGCTAGAAAGCCTAACGTACGTCAGCCTTTCCAGGCTGACACCCGACGCCCGTGTCAGGCTAGAAAGCCTAACGTACGTCAGCCTTTCCAGGCTGACACCCGACGCCCGTGTCAGGCCAGGAAGCCTAACGTACCCGGTCGGTGTTTTTTTTGGCCTGAGACGTTACGCTTGGGTGGCAACGATTTGCACGAAATTCACTTCAATCGGCGTTGACCTTTGGATTACGGAACGACCAGCCTCCTGCCCCCGCTCATTGCGATCGTGCTGGCGCTGTTGACTCATCGTGTTCTGTTGCCGTTGGCGGCGGGGATTCTCGTCGGCGCGGCATTGTTGGCGGACACGTCGGCGGAGTCGGGAGGGGTCGTTTCGACGGGGACAATTTTTTTCGTGCGGCTTTGGGAATCGGTACGCGATCCGGATCACCTGCTGGTGTTCGCGTTCACGATCCTGCTGGGCATGATGGTCGGGGTGATCGAAGCGGCCGGGTCAATGCGGCGGGCGATCTTTCGTTTGGCCACTCGCGTGCGTGATCGACGCGGGGTGCAAACGTTGATCGCCGTCAGCGGTCTGGCTGTTTTCTTCGATGATTATGCGAACACGTTGTTGGTCGGAGGCACGATGCGATCGACGGCGGACCGGTTCGGCATCTCGCGAGCAAAATTGGCCTACCTCGTCGACAGTACCGCCGCGCCGGTGGCCGGGTTGGCATTGGTGAGTACTTGGGTAGCGACGGAGTTGAGCTATTTGCAATCCGGTATCGACGCGTCGCACTACGGACAATCCGCCGACGGGACGCCCCCGATCCGCGTGTTCGATTTCTTTTTGCAAAGTATCCCGTATCGGTTCTACCCTTGGTTCGCTCTGGCGATGGTATTCATCATCGCTCGAACGGGTCGCGACTTCGGTCCGATGCGGGTGGCCGAGGAGAACGCGATTCAGGCTCGACGAGAAAACCCGGACGAGGTTTCGGAGTCGAACGAGGCTGTTTTGGAATCGAAATCCGCTCTCGGTGATGTCGTCGAAGCACTCCTTCCGATCGTCGTTTGCTTGACCGCCGTGCTCGTCACGTTGGTCGTGACCGGCCGTGCGGTGCTGGCGGAATCACCGGTGGCGTCGGACGTTGCGACCAGTTCGAGTTGGCTCGGCGCGTTGAAACAGGCCGGCGACATTGTCGGTTCGGGCAATTCCTATTGGGCACTCGTGATCGGGGGCGGTTGTGGGCTGGCGACGGCGACGTTTCTCGCCGGATCGGTTTCGCCGATCGGAATTGGACGACTCGCTCGCGGATGGTTCGATGGGGCGATGCAAATGATGCCCGCAATGGCGGTGCTTTGGCTGGCGTGGGCGTTATCATCCATGACGGGCAAGGACTCGCTCGACACGGGCGGTTATTTGTCGAGTTTGCTCAGCGATCGGATTGACATTCGGTTGCTGCCGACGTGTGTGTTCGTGCTGGCCGGGGCGATCGCGTTTGCCACCGGGACGAGCTGGGGCACGATGGCGATCGTGACCCCGATCGCGGTCAGTCTCGTGTTGGACATGCAGGCCGACGCGTCGCCCTTGATCGCGGCGAATTCACCGATCGCGTTGGCGACGTTTAGCGGTGTTTTGGCAGGGGCGATTTTCGGAGATCATTGTTCGCCGATCTCCGACACGACGGTGTTATCGAGTCGAGCGTGCGGGTGCGATCACGTGCTGCACGTGAAAACGCAAATGCCCTACGCACTGCTCGCCGGCGGCGTGTGCATCGTGACGGGCACGTTGCCGGTCGCGTTCGGCGTTCCCGTCTGGGTTTGTTTTGCCGCCGGGATCGTGAGTCTACTCTTGATCACACGTTGGCTCGGTGTTCGACCTGGGGCAGAGACGACGGTGAATGATGAGTGAATTCGAGCGACGAGCAGCCTGTGCTACCCCCACGGCACTATCCCGAAGGACGCCGCACTAACTAAAGCACATTTCTGGGGTTACGCGGTAGTTGTAATCGTTAAGGTTCTCGGAATATTCCACCGTCACTGATGCTGCTTGTTTCTTTTCTTCTTTAGTCGCTGGTTTGAATAACTCTGGCAGCACATGAGCAGTCGTGTTCAGGCCCGTCGATGTTGTCGCGTACGTCTTAATCGCTGGGACCATCTGTTCGATTTACGTGAATTTCCTGATTCATCCGGCGGCAGCGTGCGCCGGAGGTTTTCCAGGCATGACTCCCGTGTCCAACGAGATTGGTGCCTGAGGATGGATGCTGGTAGACAACGTAAGCCGGAAGAAACGCAGTCGAGCTCTGCAGAGGTGCCACTCGACAAGGGATATGTCGGTCGCCAGCGTCTTCCTGCAAAAGCGGTACGTTAATGGTGCCGCCGGTCCTCGGCGGATTTCGGTTCACCGAGGACGATTTTTCATCCAATCATGGGACACTGGAGCCATGCCTTGAAAAACCTCGATCCTGGGGTCGGCGCACGCTTCCGTCGGATGAACCTTCTTTCTTAGGCCGCCCGGCACCTTTGCGTCGTTCGCGTCCTGGAACTGGTTCGCCTTGCTGCTCTATTGCTTCGAGTTCGGTACGACCACGTGAGATCTTTGAATGTAAACAATCCAACAGATCACTCAGGTAGGAACAGCCTCCCCGTGGCAAAGTCAATGAGAGAGACGCTGCGTATCGTCGGCGATCTTTTTCAGAAAGCGAGCGGTAGACCGCTTTGATCTGTTCTTCGTGATCAGGCAGCAGCGAGCTAAAGTGCGTGTAGGACATGAGAAACCTCCATGAGCATGGTTCGATCATCGATCGATACGATTTGATCCCAGATATCGCCCAAATCACCTACACCAATATTCCGCACTAATTATTGCGACATCCCCAGCAATTGCCCACGATTACCGGAAATCAGGGTCAATTGAGATTGTAGGACCATTGTCTCAATTGTCCCCCGATTGCGCAGTAATTGCCCAAGGATTGCCGGAATCAGGGTCAATTGGGACAATGGACCTACAATCACCCGCAGTTACCGATACAATCTAAATTCCGAATTTAAAACCATCCCCCAGGTCAATTGAGGACAATGGACCTGCAATCTCAGGTTCCATCATGGGTGAAAAACAATTCCGACCGCTCGATCGTGCGGCAGAAATCGTGATCACCGAGCGGCATCTGCCGCATTGGTTCCAAGCCGATGCGGCCATGTTCATCACGTTCCGAACCGCCGACTCACTGCCCAGGGAAGTCCTCTTGCGTTGGCAACGCGAACTCCACGACTGGCTCGCATCGAACCACCTTCCCTCCGATCTCGCAGGCTCCGTCGCCGGTCGTCGCGCCACCAACCACGACGACCTGCTCACTCAGCTAACGTCGAAACAACAACGAGATTTTAAGAAACTGTCGGATCAGTTTTTCCATCACTCACTCGACGAATGTCACGGAGCGTGCGTGCTGCGACGACCTGAATTGCAAAAAATCGTTGCCGAGGCAGTTCGTTTCTATGACGATCAAAAATATGATTTGGATTGTTTCATCATCATGCCGAACCACGTGCATGCGATTGTTCAGTTCCGCAAAGGCTTCGATCTCAATGTCGTCGGCCAATCGTGGATGCGATACACCGGCCGCGAGATCAACAAGTTGATCGATTGCAAAGGAGCGTTCTGGCAAGCCGAACCGTTCGACCACATCATCCGCAGCGACCAGCAATTCCACTACCTACGTGCTTACATCGAGAAAAACCCCGAAGCAGCCAACCTCCCCAAAACCGCCACCCACTACTGGACGCAAGGATTGTAGGACCATTGTCCCAATTGTCCCCCGATTGCGCAGCAATTGGCCGCGATTAACGGAATCTACGGTCAATTGGGACAATGGACCTACAAACACCTCCAATTTCACGACGAAATAGCGGTGTTGGGCCCAGGTGGGTTGAATGTCCAAAGGCCAGCACGTGGCACGCATCGGGGCATGATTCCGGTTGCCTAAATCAGGTGTCGTGCCGAACGCTTGGATCGTGCTGGCGTCGGCCGGTAGATCCGCGAAACGAACCAACGTCACCGCCTCGATCAGCAACACCATCGATCGGATCGCGGTTTGGTTCAGCCGTGTCAATTCGGTTTCCATTGCCCCTTTGGTTGCCCCGCCACCCAATCTCGTACCGGCGGGACCGAATGCAACTCCGATCGCGTGCGGTTGATTCAACGCCGCCGATGCCGCCGACCATTGTTCGATGAGAGACTGCATTGCCGAGCCCGCATCCCCTGGTGAGTCCTCACCTGGCGAACTCGCATCCGCGATCTGCCCAATGATCTCGGACGCACGCGTTTCGAATTGGTTGGCGAGTTGCACGTTTTCCTCGATTCGAGCGTTCGCCAAACCGGAGTATTTTTCGAATCGGGCGCGAGCGATCTGCGGGTCTCCCAACGCCAAGAACGTCAGGGATTTTTCCGCCTGCGGTTTCTCTGCCGACGCGAACAGGCACAGCAATCCCGCTAATTTCACACCCTCGCTATCGATCAGGTTCACGTAGGCATCCACCTGCCCCTTCTCCAGCAACCCCTTGGCGCGTTCACCGATCTTTTGCAGCTTCGGACTCGATTGGTCGAGCACCTGTTTGGCTTTCGCCTTCGTCCTGGCTCCGTCGGGCGTTTGCCCCTAATACATCGCGTAGGTGACGACGTTTCCGTTCGCACCGACAAATTTGGACTCAAGATCAAGACCGGCCGGTTCTCCCATTTGCTGCAAATGTCGGGCATCACGAATCTCCTTCCAAGTCACGCCAGCGGCCGACATCAATTTCCGGCCCGGCAGTTTCGAGGAATTGTCCTTCTACGCGATCGCTTCGAGTTCGATCACTCGAACCCGGTCGTAGGTCGCATAAAGCGACGCCGCCAACGCCTTCGCTTCGGGAACCGTCGCGTGAACGGCCAGCGGTGCGTTCGGATTACGATTCGACGGGTTGGCCGAAGCCGGAGTCGCGGTGGAAATGAACCCCACAGCGGCGAAGACCAACAAAACCGCCAATAACATCAATCGATTTGACACTTCAGTCACCCATTACGAAAAGAAAAGAAGCCGTTCACTCGTCCAGGAAAATGTACCCCGGGTCCATCGTCAGGCACCTGTTCTCCGGCAACGATTGACCTTCCAGGGCATTCGGATCATCCTGTTCGAGCATCGCGATTTCGCAAAAAATCTTGAAGCGTGTCAAACCTCCCGAGCGATAACGTACATTGCTTCTCAGTTCGTAGCAACTTTTGCGGTCGAATGTTGTTTTTCGAGACTAGAAAAATCCCTTGTCAATTTACTCTCCCAACCACTCCCCCGATTTCAAAGCCGAAGTCGTTCGCGTCTCGGTCGCGATCCCCCTCTTCAATGAGGCCTCCGTCGTTCCCGAATTGCTCGATCGACTCACCGGCGTGCTCGACCAGATCCCCGGATCCCACGAAATCGTCTTCGCTGACGATGGCAGCACGGACTCAAGCGTCGATTTGCTCGCGAAGGCTGCCGCGACGGACCCTCGCATTCGAGTCGTCTCGTTGTCTCGCAATTTTGGCCACCAATCGGCAATCAGCGCCGCACTGGACCACACCGTGGGGGACGTCGTCATCGTCATGGACGCGGATCTGCAAGATTCCCCCGAGGCGATCATCAATTTTCTCGCCGAGTATCGCCGAGGTTACGACGTCGTTTACGCGGTCAGGTCGCAACGAAAGGAAAACTCGTCGATGCGATTTCTCTACGCTGCGTTCTACCGCATCATCGCGGCACTTTCGGAAACCAAACTGCCTCTCGACGCGGGCGATTTCGCGCTGATTTCCAGACGAGTCGTGGACCTGATTCGAACGTCCCCCGAACGCCAGCGTTTCTTACGCGGATTGCGGACGTGGTACGGGTTCGAACAAAAAGGCATCCCGATCCCCCGGGCACGCCGGCATTCGGGCGAACCGAAATACAGTTTCGCAAAACTGTTTCGTCTCGCTTTCGATGGTATTTTTGCATTCTCAATCGTGCCCCTTCGGCTGGCCGCGATGTGCGGTGCGTTCACGATTTTCCTCGCGTCCTGTTACGCTGTGTATGCGACCTACGTTCGACTCTCTTATCCGGCGGCGGCCCAAGCACCGCCGGGATTCACAGCGTTGATCCTCGCGATCACGGTCTTCTCGGGCGTGCAACTCGTCTTCATGGGGATCGTCGGTGAATACGTCGGGCGGATCTACGAAGAGGTCAAACAACGCCCCGTCTATGTCGTCAAAAATATTATCGAAACGCCGCAGGATCCTCCCTCGTGAACCAATCCAAACGTGAGATCGAATACGTTTCGCAACCCGAAACGGTCAGCATGGGAGACGATTGGTTTCAGTACGCTCATCGAGGTCACTTCTGGATGCGCCGACGGTTCGATGTCCTGAATCGGTTAGCCACGATCGAGCCCGGACACGCGGTCGGTGAGGTCGGTTGCGGGAACGGCGTCGTGCAACAGCAACTCGAAGAACACCACGGCATCGCCGTCGATGGTATCGATTTGAACGAGTACGCCCTACGTCAAAACCAGACCGAACGCGGGCGACTGTTGTGCTACAACGTGTTTGACCGAAACGAATCGTTGCGAGAAACCTACGACAGCGTCATTCTGTTCGACGTGATCGAGCATCTCGATGACGACGCCGGATTTCTCGATGCGGTGCTGCATTTGGTCAAACCGGGAGGCCGCGTTTTCATCAACGTGCCCGCGTTCATGCACCTGTTCTCGCATTACGATGTCGCGCAGGGGCACTTTCGGCGGTACGACTGGGAAATGCTCCGCACGCTCGCCGCATCGCGTGAGTTAATCGAGGACCGATGGACCTACTGGGGCATGCCGCTCATCCCGCTATTGTATTTACGGAAACTGATGCTGTCGGTTCGCCGACGCCCCGACGTGATTGAACAAGGGTTCGCCGTCCACAGCAAAACACTCAACTCGATGCTCACGCACTGGTCCCGAGCCGAATGGATTCCCCAGCACGTCTACGGCACCAGTTTGATGGCCAGTTTCATTAAACCCACCGGTTAGGAACGCGGGAACAATAAGTGACGCATTTCCCGTAGTGGATCTTGTGAAAGATCCGGGCCTGTAGGGATCTTTAACAAGATCCACTACGCTCGTGATTGATTCGCCACCGCTTTCGGTCATTACGGACTGCGAAATTGCACCAGATCCCGCATGTCAATGATGACCGTGTTGTCACCCACCGGCAGTTCGGCGTCTGCCCCGGAATGCGTGATTCGTTGGATGTCATGCGGCACCCCCGATTCTCGCAGCGCGTAGGCGGCGAACTCACGCACCATCCATTCCCGTTCGGTCACGGGGCTGCCGTGCGATTCGATAAACATCTCTTTGACAAACCCGTCGTCGCGTGATTGACGAATCAAATGCAATCGTTCGGTTTGCGGCGTCACCTTCCACCGGATCGAAGCGGTCAGATATCGAAACGCCGTTTCGTGCGGCAGGATCCAATACTTGACACTGTAAAGTTGGCAAACGATCACCACCACGAACAGCAATCCTGCGGCAAGCCACCCGCGAATTCGCTGCCCGCGTACCTCGCCCGAGATCGTCTCCAGCCATTGCCCGACCGACCAACAGATCGCGATGAACACGGTCACGCCGAGCGGCGCGATCACCCGATAGCTTTGAGGACAATCCGCAATCACCAACCAATGCGTATGCGTGAGCATCCCGACGCCCAACAGCAATCCGGCGCGAACCGCCAATACCCACTTGATTGACTGCCGGGTTCGCCGAATCATTCGACGGCACTCAACGAGATAACCCGACAGAATCACCATTGCCGAGGCAGCCGCAATCGCCAGGGGGATCGTCCGAGTCGAAACACCGACAAGGTGCCAATAATTCAACGCCAACGGCAATTGAATCCGGGCATACCAGTAAATCTTCTCCAACGGGTTTTGCGTCAGTTGAGTGCGTTCCTTCATCCCAGAATCGAACAGCACGAAATAGAACTTAAACGCGAGAAAACACAACACAAACGACAGCAACCCCAGCACGATCACTCTGTAAACCTGTTTGCGAAACAGGTCTTCGGTAAGAAACCGAGGGTCGAGCAACATCACAAACACACCCACCCAATACCACGACAGCATCGGTTGATAGATCGCCCCGGTCACCAACATCAACACTTGGGCAAACGCCCAAGTCGATAAACGAAAACCCGGAGCCATCGGTTGCGGACGCGTGCATCGCACCATCAATGCCATCGCCGCGAGTGTCAGTAGAGCGGCAAACGTCGCCAACCAAAAATTCGCTTGAGCGACATAAGTATGCAGGCTGGGCAGCAGCCCCAAGCAAACTGCCAGGCACGCCCGCTGCGATTCGGTCCCGCCGAGCGGACGGGTCGCCTCGAAAAAAAAGATCGCGCAACCGATCGTCGCCACGCACGCCAACCCACGCAGCAACGACAATTGCCAAAGCGATTCGATCGGGTCATGAACCAGCAATTGCGAGAGTGCAAACAGCGGACGGCCGTCGATCAAGTACGCCGACGCGAGGTCCGGTTGATCGGAAAGCAGCAAAATGAAATCGTCACCGAACCCGTACCTCGCCATCAACAGCGGGGCGTAAGCAATTGCAATCCCCGCCGCAATGAGCAGCCAATACAAAAATCGCTTCGGTCGCTCCGGGCTATCGTTCATTCGTTATTGTCCCTTTCTAATTCAAACGCCCTGCAATAATGAACGTAGTGGACGAGGCAACGAGTCCCTGGGATTGCCGGAGTGGATGGACTCGTCGCCTCGTCCACTACGCCAGTGATTGTTTCGCTGTCACTCAAGCATGACTGCGAAGGGTAAAAAGGTTGCGTAGGTACTTTGCCCAGAGGGAACATGACCGTTGCACGTCAATCCCGCCTCGGTGAAAACAACTTTAATCGTTTTACCACAATGATACGTGTAGGTGTCGGCCAAACCAGGCTGCTGATTTCGCGAATGATCCCACGCAGGTTCTTTTCTCGACATCAAAATAGTTAAGGACCACAATCTCGCCCGGCTTGCCTATCCGAGCAAACTCAATCGAAAGCAATCGATGGTCCCTCGTTTCAACGAGACGAATGTCCCTGTCGAAAAACCAGATCGACGGTGTCATCCGAACAATCGATCTTCAATCCATCGGATTGATGAACCTGAACGGCTGGATCGTCTCGGAAATAATTGACCAAGAATTTCTGCAGGTAGCTGCTGTGGTCATAAAGATGCAGTGAGCCCGCGGTCAGGTGCTCGGCGATGTGTTTCGCGTGTCGCCCTGTGCCACTTCCGACTTCGCAAACGACGGAATCGCTTTTCAAATGTCGGACAACATGTTTTTCCACGATTGCTTTTCCGTCTGGCCAACCCAACTCGCTTTCCAACCAATCATTCACGTCCATGCCTGCGGATTGAGCCGATTGAACGTAGTGGTCGAAACCTTCGCACTTGCTGTCGACGGGGGACACGGATTTTAACTCGTAACCGAGTCCTGCCAAGAAACGTCGAACGGAGGACTTGAGCATGTTGTTCGGCATTGATCATAGGTGCAAAGAAACATTTCCAGCCTCACTCATCCAGGAAGATGTACCCCGGGTCCATCGTCAGGTACCAACCTCGCCACAGCCGTTGAGCCCGGCGAAGTTCACCGTAGTCCTGTTTCTCCCCCCGATCGATCTTCATGCCGAAGCCTTCGAATTTCCGGCTGATGAAGCGCAACCCGTCTCGAGCGTAAGTGCGGACCATTGTATCGCGATCGACCAATGCAAAGATCAGCGAGGGGACGACGCGAACTTGGTCGCTCTGCCCGAGCACGCGTGCCGCCACACGGCGTGCCTGCCACGAACTCGATCCTCGGACCAACCGTTCGAGCCGATCGAGTTGAGCGCTGCGGTCCTTCGGGTTCGTCGCGAGCTGCATGTTCTCAGGCAGCGACTTGCCTTCGAGTGCATCCGGATCCTCGCCTTCGAGCATATCGAGCAAATCCGTCACCGCCCCGGCCACCGGTTCACCCTCGATCTGAGCCCCTTTGACAACAATCTTCGTCGTATCCGTCGGCAACCCCTGCCCGCCGGCAAGCGTGCCTTCCTGGTTTTGCTCGATCGCCTTTTTGGTACTTCGAATGAGAAAGAGTAGCGCAAATGAGGAGGTCACCGGAGCGGTCGTGTAAGAGCGAGCGGGCCAACCTCCGCCTTTTTTCTGCGCCTTCACATAGGTAACCCCGGTCTGAAACCATGCCGGGCTGTCCGCCGGCTTTTTCTTCAACGCAATCTCCTTAAAGCTCTCATAGCGTTCGAGTGTGTAAAGCTGATAATAAGGCCAGGTGCTTGCTAATTTGCCTGGGTCAGGCGACTGTTTGGCAAGGTAACCGTCGCACTCGGAGATGGATTTGAGAATGGCGGCGGCGTCCACCGTCGGTCTTGCAACGGCGGCGTTCTCGATCCCTTCGACGTAAAGTTTGACCCCCGCCGGCAGGCCACGAACACCAGGGTCATAGATCGACGTGTTTTCGCCCCAGGCGTAAAGAATGTCGGCGGCGATCAGGAGAGCACTCCCACCAGCAACCGCCATGGAAGGTGTCACGCCTCCTTGCTTGATTCGACTACCGTTGCCTGGATCTTTTGCGGTGTACGGCCAACCACCTTGGGGATCCTGCACACGAAGCAGCCAGTTAATGGTGCGTTCGATTCCAGGATAGTCAATTCGAAAACCGGCACGGTCGAGTGTCCAGAGAGCAAGCATCGCGTACTGCGCCTGGGAAATATCCCCGTCCTGCACGCCTGGGTATCCGTAACCGCCATTTCGATACTGCACACGTCGAAAGTACTTCTCCAATGCATCCAACTGCTTCCGGTACTTCGTTCGGTCCACCTCCGCGAGCAGTAGCGTCGCCACGCTTGCGGCGTACACCAACTTGCTATGAGTCCCCTCATGGTCTCGCCCCCCCAATTGGCTGGCGATCGTCAGAGCGGCCTGAACGCCCTGGGTCACCACTCTGCTGCTCGGCTCGTGCCTCACCTTCATATGAGCGTAGGCAATCAATGCCTGCTCGCCGTGGCCACCCGTAAAAACATTGTTGAGGTCGTAGTGAGTTTTGACGCTGTACGTTTTTTCGACAAATGCAATACCATCATCGACCGTCTGCTGGACGTCGGCGCCCACGGACGCTCCGCCCGCCCCTTGCCCCGTCGACGGTGTCAGGAGAGCGATCGTCAGCGAAACGATTGTGAAAATCAATCGCTGGTAGCAGGCAACTTTCATAAAAAACACCATTATGGAAGAGTGGGAGTGTTGAGATCTACAAGTGGCCGAGACGCGTTGGGGGTTGTTGACTCTTCGCTGACGTCGGCACGCAACCGACAGATCTGCGCGCAACTGTTAGTGCCAAAACCAGAGCAACTCATGGATGACTTGTTTCCCGTCGCTCTCAAAAACAGGCAAGATCACCGCAAAATGGTCGTTCTTCTCGGCCTTGATGTTAACCCTTGGCTGGATCGGTGCAAACGGAGCAATCCAAAATTTCGCACGAAAACTCGCAAATGGCTCTTGTTTTCGCTTTTGGGGCTCGTGCTACACTCTCGCCGACGCGCCGCACCCAAGTTTTTTCATGCCGCCGAGCGGAAGCGGCGATGGATGGTAACCGAATTCGATCCCACTTTCGCTGGAATTGCTAGTGTTCCGTCGATACCCATTCGCAAGTTCGTCTAGGAGACGGACTTGGACATGCGATGATGGCACCTCCGCCTTGAGCAATCCAAGGTGTTCGACCACCATCGGCGACGCAGCGTTCATGCGAAACACGCGAAAGATGCCAACGTGACCGAACCCCAGTGGGATTTAACAATCAAGCCGAGCGACTCGCCGTTGAGTTTGAAACTCGGTGAGGTAGGGCGGCATCGTGACCTGTTGTTCCTGTTGATTCGTCGTGACCTGGTCGCGTTTTACAAACAAACGATTTTGGGGCCGCTTTGGTTTCTCATTCAACCGATCTGCACCACGATCATTTTCATGGTGATCTTCGGTCAGATTGCCAAATTGTCGACGGACGGGATTCCACCCTTCGCGTTTTATTTGTGCGGCATCGCGTTGTGGAACTATTTCTCGGAATGTTTTAACAAAACGGCGACGACGTTTCGCGACAATGCATCATTGTTCGGCAAAGTCTATTTCCCGAGAATTATCGTTCCGATCTCCATTGTCGTCTCCAATCTGGTTCGGTTCGCGATCCAGTTTTCTCTTTTCGGCGTCGTTTGGATTTGGTATTTTTCCGAGGGCCAGATTGCTCCTCAACCGACGCTATTGCTGCTGCCCTTTGTCGTGTTCTTGATGGCAGCGCTGGGACTGGCCGGCGGGATGTTGCTCTCCGCGATGACGACGAAGTATCGTGATCTGATCTATCTCTTGCAGTTCGGCATTCAGTTACTGATGTATGCGACCCCAGTCATCTATCCGTTTTCGGAAGTTCCCGATCGTTTGAAAGTGATTCTGTCGTGGAATCCGTTGAGCCCTTTGTTTGAGGTGACCCGTCATGGGTTCCTCGGTGCGGGTGAGTATTCGGTCGGCGGATTGGTCTATTCGCTCACGTTCTCGTTTGTGCTGTTTTTCATCGCGGTGGTCACGTTCAACCGTGTCGAACGTACGTTCATGGACACGGTGTAACCATGCAACCGATTGCGATTCGATTCGACGAGGTGTCGAAACAATACCGTCTCGGCGAGATAGGCACGGGGACACTCTCTCGTGATATTGGGCGAACCTGGGCGAGGCTGCGGAAACGCGCCGATCCGTATGCGGTGATCGGTGACGAGCACGGACGCAGCGGCACGACAGAGCACGTTTGGGCGATTCGTGATCTGTCGTTTGATGTCAACGAAGGGGAAGTGTTCGGTATCATCGGACAAAACGGGGCTGGCAAATCGACATTGCTGAAACTGTTGTCTCGCATCACCGCTCCGACTCGGGGGATGATTCATGCCAACGGAAAGATCGCCAGTCTGTTGGAAGTCGGCACGGGATTTCATCCCGAATTGACAGGACGCGAGAATGTGTTCCTCAACGGTGCGATCCTCGGGATGAGTCGCATGGAGGTTCGCAAGCGGTTTGACGAGATCGTGGATTTTTCCGGTTGCGGGCAGTACATTGATACGCCGGTGAAGCGGTACAGCAGCGGCATGATCGTGCGGCTCGGTTTTTCCGTCGCGGCCCATTTGGATTGTGAGACATTGATCGTCGACGAAGTGCTCGCGGTCGGCGACATTGATTTTCAACAACGATGCATCTCGAAAATGCAAAACGTCGCCGCGTCGGGACGGACGATTCTATTGGTCAGTCACAACATGACGACGATGTCGCGGTTGTGTGATCGTTGTGCCGTTTTAGAGAAAGGAAAACTCGCGTTCCTGGGCGACACCAATTCGGCAGTCGATCGATACCTCAAGCAACATGCCGAACTTCCTGCCGACGCCGATTTGTCACAACATCGTCCGCGATCTGGATCGGGACGCGCTCGATTCCAACGGTTTTGGATCGAAGATGGCCGTGGCATGGCCTGCCAAACGGTTGCTTCAGGGGATTCCGTTTGCCTTTGTTTTGATTTGCGTTGCGATCAGGGCCGGGTCGAGCATCTCGACATTCAGTTTTCGATCCATGAACTCAACGGCGACATCGTCACCCGATTCACTTCGGCGGCGATGGCGGCGGAGTATATCGCGACCCCGCAATCGCAGACGGTTCGTTGCCGCCTCGACCGCCTGCCGCTTCCGTCGGGAACGTTTACAATCGAGGTCCGACTCGTCGCCAAATCCGAAGAGGTCGATTGGCCGCGAGGAGCGGTGGCGGCACTGGAAGTCGTCGAAGGGGATTTCTATCAATCGGGGCGTAGCATCCCACAGGAAAATTCAAAATTCTTGATCTCAGGAGTCTGGTCGGAAGGAGGCCAGTCGTCATGCTGAAAAATAGCCTGATCGGCGTCTGGCACGCACTCAAGTACGACACGTTTGTGTGGACTCACGGCCTGCGTCGGGCGGACAGAATCCACTCGGACATGACCGGACCGGAGAAGATTGCGCTTTATCAGTTGGTTCGCGAAAAACGCCCACGCGTGATTGTCGAGATCGGTTCCTATCTCGGTGCGTCGAGCCTGTTCATGGCAACAGCCGCCGGCGCCTCACCCGATCCGTGCGAATTGCACTGCATCGACACCTGGCTCAACGATGCCATGCCCGAAGGCAATCGCGACACCTACGAAGAGTTCCAACGCAACACGCGACCGTTTGCGAACACCATTCGTCCGATTCGCGAACGGAGTGATGCTGCGGCGAAGGATTTTTTATCCAAGGTGGACCTGCTGTTCATCGACGGGGATCACGAGTTCGAAGGCGTCCAGCAGGATTGGGATTGCTGGTCCCCACGTCTCAGCGACGGTGCCACCGTTGTCATGCACGACGTCGGATGGGCGACCGGAGTTCAGCGTGTCATCGAGAAATCGATCCGGCCGATCGCGGCCTCCGAACATCGGCTGCCCAATCTCTATTGGGCAACACTCTCACGCAATGCAACACTCTCTCGCAACGCGATGGCCGAATCATGCGAATGATTGAATGCCGTTTTTTCGTCGGGTTGAGATGAAACGTTCGGTCATCATTCCAACGGCGAATGCGCTCGCCCGTGTCGAGCAAACGCTCGCATCGCTAATGGATTTGCAATGCGTTCCCGACGAGGTGATCGTCGTTCAAAACGGGTTGTCCGAAAACGATCGACGGGAGAATGGAACTCAATACATCGCTGTCGCCGAGCGATTCCAATCCATCGGGCTGAAGTTTTTTTACGACAACGTTCCAGGGTTGTTATCGGGGCGGCATCGGGGGGCTCGTGAGGCGACGGGGGAGCTACTCGTTTTCATTGATGATGATGTGACGTTTTCGCCGAACTGGTTGGCCGAATTGGCGAGTGTTTTTGATGATCCTGAGATCGTTTTGGCGGGCGGGCCGAGTCGGCCTGTGTTCGAGTGCGATCCGCCACAGTGGATGGCCCGGTATTGGCAGCCGACACCCTGCGGCGGGCGACAAATGGCGCAACTGAGTCTGTTGGAACTCGCCGCGGAGACGGTCGTGACGATCGATCCCGATTTGGTCTAGGGACTAAACTACGCGATCCGCCGGGAGACGCTGCATCGTCACGGCGGGTTCCATCCGGATTGTGTCCCCGCCCGTTGGCAACACTTCCAAGGCGATGGCGAAACGGGACTGAGCCGAAAAATCGTTCAGGCCGGCGAACGTGCCGTCTACCACCCACAGGCAATCGTGTATCACCACATCGGTGCCGAACGGATGACGCCGGAGTATTTTGAGCAACGTTCGTTCTACCAAGGCGTTTGCAATTCCTACACGATGATTCGTGAGCATGGTCTACGGGCGGAGGACGCCGGGCTCGCGACGACGCCGGGATCGCCACTCAGGAAAGGACTCGAGTATGCCCGCCAACTCAAGCGACAATTCCTGCCGGGAACGGAAACCGATTTGCTTGCGGCGAGATTCGAGTCCGCTTACGAGCGGGGATTTCGCTTCCACCGGCAATGCGTGAAATCCTCGCCGCGGTTATTTCAGTGGGTGCGTCAGGAGAACTACTTTGATTATGATTACCCCGAACTCGAACCGGAGTTCACGCCGCCGCCCCGTCAGGAAACGCTGTGAAGCATTTTCCCGCGTGAAAGCAGCTAGGCGGGCGGGGACGCCCGCGAATCGGTGCGTGGGCGTCCCCGCCCGCTCACTCTGAAAACACTTTTTTCGCGAGAAAAAATGCTTCACAGCTTAGACCGTCAGGTTCACGACCCGCAGTGAAATTACCAAGGCAACCATGAGTATCGAACACATCAAACATCTCGACCAAACGGTGGGGATCATCATTCGCTCGGATTTTCATTCCGACGGGATCGAGTTTTTCACGCCCAATATGTTCTCGCAACAACTCGGGTACATGAACCGACCGGCGGGGTACAAAATCGAACCCCATGTGCATAATCCGGTGCAGCGAGAGGTACTGTGGACCCAAGAGGTGTTGCTGATCAAATCCGGCAAGGTGCGGATCGATTTCTATACCGATGGTCGGCATTACCTGGAGAGCCGGATCGCGATGACGGGCGATGTGGTGCTGCTCGCCGCCGGAGGCCACGGGTTCGAGATGCTCGAACCGACCGAGATGATCGAGGTCAAACAGGGACCGTACTCGGGCGACCAGGACAAGACTCGGTTCGATCCGGTTAGCGAGGACAAGGTCAAAATCAATGGCTGACCCTTTCGATCTGTCGTCACGCTATTACGATCTGCTGTATCGGGACAAGGACTACGCGGGCGAATCGGCGTACGTGTCGAATCTGTTGCGCCGGTTCGGTTGCCCGCCGAGAGTTTCGAGTCGGCTGAGTGTTTCAGATCAACTGGGCGTTTCAGATCAACTGAGTGTTTCAGATCAGCCGGGGGCGATTCTCGAACTCGGTTGCGGGACGGGGGCGCATGCGGAGATTCTGACGCGGCAGGGGTATGTAATTCTCGGCGTCGATCAGAGTCGCGAGATGCTCGGGCGAGCCGAGCGGCGTTTTGCAAATAGTGGCGACTCGGGGTTCACCTGCTGCCAAGGGGACGCTCGTTCGTTTCGCGCCGGTCGATCGTTCGATGCCGTGATCTCGCTCTTTCATGTCGCGAGTTATCAGACCAGCGACGAAGACATCGCACGCTATTTCAAAACGGCGGCCACGCATTTGACTCCTGGTGGCGTTTTTGTTTTCGACGTGTGGTACGGTCCATCGGTATTGACACAATTGCCGAGTACCCGCGTCAAACGTGTCGAAGATGATTCGATCGATGTGTTTCGCGTTGCCGAGCCAACGTTGGTGCCGCGGCAGAACCGGGTCGAGGTGGACTACCAGATCTTTGTCACCGACCGGGCCAGCGGCGAGATTCATCGATTCGAAGAGAAGCATGCAATGCGATATTATTTCGAACCGGAACTCGATCGTTTCGCCGCCGATGCGGGGATGAAGATTGTCCATCGGGAAGAATGGCTGACCGGTGAGGAGCCGTCGACCGACAGTTGGGGAGTGGTCTTTGTCGCCGAAAAATTAGAACCGGAGAACCGAGCATGACGCCGCACGAAATCGAGCTTCAGCAAAAACTGTCCCAGTACCAGTTCTATCATTTCATCCGGTTGACCGAGAACATCGAGACCGAGGGGATCGCCGAGTACGTGCCGACGCAGCAGGGTGTGCTGCGTGCGATTTGGGGTGCCGATTTGAACGGGCACCGCGTGTTGGACATCGGTTGCCGCGACGGGATGTATTCCTTTGAGGCCGAGAAAGCCGGCGCCGCCGAGGTGATCGCGATCGATAATTGTTTGTCGCGAGCGGCCGTGGAGGTTTTGATTCCCGAATTAAAATCGAGCGTTCGGATGCGGGAGCAGAACCTGTTCGATTTGAATCCGGCGTCGGACGGGAAATTCGAAACGATCATTTTCGCGGGCGTGTTGTACCACCTTCGTTATCCGTTTTGGGGATTGAAGGTGTTGCGAGATTTGCTCGCCGAGGACGGGCAAATGATTCTCGAAACAGCGGTGATGCTCAACGACAATCGGTTCCCGTTGCTGTTTTGCCCGACCGAAGCGGACAGTCCCTACGAGCCGACGTCGGTGACGTTTTTTAATCCGAAGGCGCTCCGTGACACACTGGCGACGCTCGGCCTGCACGTCGAGCACATCGAATTGTTGAACCATCCCGAGTGGCTCGATGCCGCACCGCCACTCGGGTTGAAAGATCGAGTGAAGCGTTTCCTCGGTCGGACGCCAGACCGGATCATCGATCGATTGACGTTGACGTGTCGACTCGCCACGCCGACGAGCGGGCCGGAGACACGATCGTATTGGGACGCGACTCACGAACTAGAGTAACCGTTATCAATGCGAGTGATCCATTCGGCATGACGCGTTCAACGCAATCCATCGGTCAGGTCATTCAGATCTTGCGGGATCACATCGTGACGGATGAGTACCTCGCGTTGACCTGCGTCCAACAACGGGCTGATACCGACATACTGCTTCGTCCACTCTTGATATTGCGGCATCGTTTGTAGGAATCACGCGACATGCTTCTTCAAGTTGTTCACGTCGGAAAGCAATCGGTTCGCCGAACGTTTGCATGACCCAAAACGAATCGTTCGATCGTCTTCGTTGACCGCGACGAGATCAATTTCCGTGTCGGACTTGTCCCAGTATCCCTGGATGCGGTTCGTCAATGGAAAACCGTTTAATCCCTTGCGACTGCGTTCTTCATAAAGCTGTCCGGCGAGTCGTTCCAGCGAAGCCCCCTCGACATCCGCAAGCCGCTGGTCCGCTTCGTCGATCAGTTGTTCAAGCGGTCGAAACGCGATTGCCGAAACGGGGTTGGCGAGCGCCGCCAACCAAGCCCGAAGGAAATTGTCGGCAAGGTAATTACGACTTCGCTTGGCTTCGGGCTTGGCGAAAATCGGTAACTTGCGCTCGATCAGCTCAAAGCGTTCGATCAGCACTTTCAGATAGCCGCCGACTTGAGCTTCCGGATTGCCGCTGGCTTTACGAATCGCTTGCACCAACTCGTTGTGCATTCGCCCCGGATTTCGTGCCACCACTTTCAAGACGACATCGTAGCGGCCACGCAATTCACGCAGAAACCAGTTTTCCGCTTCGGATCGCAAAGGCGATGAGCTTTCAAAAAAGATCCGCCGCAGCAGCGGTTTGCGTTCGGCGTCCAGCACACCCTGTTCGTAACAGTCTCGGTAGAACTTCGGCACCCCTTCAAACAAGTTCCACAAAAATAGCAATCGCTCAGGCGACGGGTCGGCGTGATCCTTCAGCATCGTGAGAATGGACTCGATGTCCAAGTGCGTCAAGTAAACCGTATCGGTCACTCGGTTGTAAAGCGGAGCGGTGCGGTCCTCCAGCAGTGCGGTCATCTCGGTGTGAATCGAACCCAGCACAATCAGGCCGCCTTGAACCTGTTCTGCCTTGGCCGACAAACGGTCCACACTCGCCTGGAGGTAGGAGCAGAACTCTTCATAACCTTTCCGATTGAAGTACTGAAACTCATTGAGAACCAGAATGTACCCGTCTTCGGCCATCGCTTCGAGCAACTTGGCAAGCTGGAGCAAATCGTGCGGCCGCGGATAGCGATCACTCGGGATATGAAAGGTTTCCATTGCATCGTGGACCGCCGACAATATTCCTACGGGTTCGGAGTCAGGGATCTGCACGTAGAAGACCGGCTGATCGCCACCGAGGTCCGTCATCGCCTGCCGAATCAGCGTCGTCTTGCCGATCCGACGGCGTCCCGTCACCTTCGCGAAAAACCAGCGTTTTCGACGCAGCATATGCTCTAAATCCGCGAGCCGCTCGGTTCGACCATAGAATTTCCAGTCCGCCATCATTTCCTCGGGAGATAAAACGGTCTTACCTTAAGGAGATTAATTCGCTCTACTTTAGCGGAAGACGCAATGCAATCCGCTTTCGTCGCCGGAGGCTCTGCGGGCGGTTCGCGACAGCGAAACAATCAAACACGCTGAATGGTAGTGGACGAGGCTACGAGTCCCTGTGATTCCCGGAGTGCGATGGACACGTAGGCTCGTCCACTACGCCAGTGATTGTTTCGCTGTCGCTTAAGCAAATCGATCGCGATCGCGCGCGGCATAATTACGTTGGGCGAGGCATCTGACGATTCACTCCAGCGGTAAGGACACTGTGTCGCTGAAAGCCCGTCCAATGTGAAAGTCGGTCGAGCTTAGCGCCGGGTGAGTTGTCGGTGTACACTGCGTGGCCGGGATCGGAATTGAATTTCCCGAATCTGGTTCCCACCCCCATTCCCTCCCCCATTCCCATCCTCCGAGGTTGCGATGCATTTCGCCTGTTCCATTTCGCTGTTTCATTCGATCGGAAATCGCTCCACTTCTTGTCCACGTTTGATACGCATCGGATGCTCCTTTGCGGTCGTTTTGATTGCGGTGAGCATGGTCAGTGGTCGCTCGTGGGCTCATGATGACCCGAACGCTCCTGGGCACTCGCATGGGGATCACGAGCACACGCATGAGGTGATGACCACGCGGCCTGACGCGATGGTTCTGCCGCCGCCTCCGGAGGGCGACGATGTGTTTCACTTTGTCATTTACGGCGATCGAACCGGTGGCGTGCCGGCCGGTTTGAAAGTGCTCGAACAGGCCGTCGAGGATACCAACCTGCTCGATCCCGATCTGGTCATGACGGTCGGCGATCTGATCCAAGGCTACAACCAAACCGATGAGTGGTTGGTTCAGATGCAGGAGTACAAAGACATCGCGGATAAGCTGAAGATGAAGTGGTATCCGGTGGCGGGTAACCATGATGTGTATTGGCGTGGCGAAGGACCGGCACCGGAGGGGCAACACGAATCGAATTATGAACAACATTTTGGCCCGTTGTGGTATAGTTTTCGGCACAAGAACGCTGGTTTCATCGTGCTGTATTCGGACGAGGGGGACCCGGTCACGAATCAGAAATCGTTTAGTGTCGGCGAGTTGCAAAACATGAGCGAGGAGCAGCTCGCGTTTCTCGATAAAGCGTTGAAGGATCTCGACGAGGCCGATCATGTGTTCGTGTTCTTGCACCATCCACGCTGGATCGGGGGCGGGTACACGGGCAGCAATTGGCCCCAGGTTCATGAGAAACTCGCCGCAGCGGGCAACGTGTCGGCGGTGTTCGCCGGCCACATCCACCACATGCGTTACGACGGTGACCAAGACGGGATCGAGTACTACGCGCTCGCGACGACCGGCGGGGCATTGCAAGCCGAGATTCCTGACGCGGGTTATTTGCATCATTTGAACATGGTGAGCGTTCGTGATGATCGCATTACCGTTTCGGCGATCCCGATCGGCGGCGTGATGGATCCGAAACAGTTCACGCCGGAGTTTTTGGCCGAGGTCGGTGCGGCCCGGCGAATCCGTCCTGTGCAAACGTCACCGGCTCTGGTGCTCGATGCCGACGGGTCGTGCCGTGGCGAAGTGACAATGGAAATCAAGAACCCCGGCACGCGTGACGTCGACATCACGTTGATGAACGGTCCGACGACCGCTCGCAGCGGTTGGCAATCGACGCTCGACCACTCGCACTTCACGTTGGCCGCCGGTGATGAAAAGCAATTCACGTTTCAATTCCGCCGCGATCCGGCGTCACTCGGTTCGATCAACGTGCCTTCGGTGAAAATGGAAATGGATGTTCTGTCGTCGACCGCTCGCGTGCGATTGCCGGACGTCAACGCGCCTTTGAAAATCCTGCCAGGTCAGGTACCTGCGGATTATTTCGAATCGAAAACCGATCGTTGTTTGCTGGTGAAGAACGATGACTCGGCGATTCGAATTGACTCCAGCGAACTAAAATTACCCGATGGACCGATGACGTTGGAAACGTGGTTCCGACCGAGCGACATCACCGGATACAGTGGTCTGATCGCGAAGACCCAAAGTTCTGATTTCGGGTTCTTCAGCGATGAGGGCGTGCCGGTGTTTTCGATTCATCTCGGCGGACGCTATGTCAATGTGAAGGCGGCCGAGCCGATGCAAGTCGAGCAGTGGACGCACCTGGCCGGGGTGTACGACGGTGACACGGTGAAACTGTTTGTCGATGGTGCGATCGTCGGTTCGACGACGATCCGCAAGAAACAAAGCGATGGAAAAGAGGTGGTCGGTAAGCAGGAGCGGAACAAGTTGCCGCTGTTCCTCGGGGCCGACCCGGACAGTCGAGGGAATCCGACGCGAGGAGTTCGTGGCATGATCGATGAGGTTCGTATTTCGAAAACGGCCGTTTACGCCGACTCGTTCACTCCCGCGATCCGGCACACACCGACACCGGACACGGTTTTGTTGATGCACCTGGACCGATCGATCGGGCCGTTCGTGCTCGATCACAGCGATTCGGCTTCGACGGGGATCCTTGGGATGTCCAGCGTGTTTGTCGACAGTCCGCCGAAGCGGTGAGTTACCCGGCGGGGTCGAAAGGGACTATGATCCCGTCGTCGCGTTGTCGCGATTTTGTTTTTTCGAGCGAGGAGATTGCGTGTGAAGGGTTCAGGTGGCACGGACGGTGGCGTTGGTCAGTTTTTCTTCGGTTTGGCGATGGCCGTCGCGGGTGTCTATTTCTTTTTCGATTCGGTACGCGTGATGACCGGTCAGGCCGGTGTGTTCAGCGGCGCGATGGGGGGTGGCAGCGGTCGCGGGCGGATGATGGACACCACCTCGATGGGGATTCTCTTCGTCCCGTTCTTCATCGGCGTGTTTTCTTTGTTCGTCAACGCGCGTCGAAAATGGGCGTGGTGGCTGACGTACCTCGGTTTAGGCATTCTCGCGATTGAGATCCTGAGCCGGATTCGGTTCATCATCGACACCAAACTGACCCACATGCTGGGCATGTTTGTGCTCGTCGCGGCGGGTTGTGCGTTGATGTTCCGCTCGTATCGCGAGCAAGCGAAATTAGACAAAGACCGTTGAGCGCAGGGATATCCTCACTGCGGGACTCGGAATCATACGCGGCGTCGTTGGCAAACCAGAAAATTCCGCGAATCTTTGCGATTGCTTGAACCGTCCCGGGTTGGTAGCGTAACAGATCAAAAGTCTTTGGTCGGACCGCAACCCTTCTTGAACTACCATCTCCCCTCTGGGTGATTTGTGTCTGCACTGATCCGACATCTTTCGACTTCGTTGCTCTGCGTCTTGATGACGCTTGGGCATCTGCCGGCGTGGTACCACGTCGTCACCTGCGATCATTCGAGTCGTTGCGGGACGGTTGAGCAGGCCAAAACGACGGCGCCCGATTGCGAGTGCGTTTTCCATCGTCGTGCCGAACGACTCAAAGCGACGTCGGTTGCTGTTCAATGCGTTGGCGGTGATTGCTCGCATGAACACCCCGGCGGTCACCATGACCCGGATACGTGTTCGATCTGTCAAACGCTGGCGGCTCCTTGTGGTTTCAACGAAGCGGTTGCGTCGCGGTTGCCGAGCGAGATGGTTTTCGATGCGGTTTGCGTCGCCTCGGAATCGATCGACGTGCCGTCGAACCTTCTCTTGCCGCCTCTTCGCGGCCCGCCTGTGAGTGTCGCCTAAGCAACGGTCCCGAAATGAAGGACGTTAGCCTTTCGAGGCTGATCTTCGTGTTTGAACATGTCAGCCTAGAAAGGCGGACGTGCAAACGGGAATTCATTTCGAGTCAATTGCCTGGCATCTTGTTGATCGGTTTTTTGATTTCACTCGCTTTGCGTATCTCGACTCTTTGAGTCGAGTGCGGTTGTCCCTTTCGTGTTCGACTCGGAGAGTCTGACTACGTACTTTTCGCGTTCCGCGATGATTCGCGGGCATCCAACGCGGAGGCAAGGGAAGCACAGCACGGACTCGCTCGCGCGTCGGACTTGTATTGCCGCGTGATTCACGTGGCAATCGTGACCCAATAGGCCGCTCGCCACGGTTCTGAGTGAAACGGAAAACTGATCGACATATATGAGCTTTGCCCTGCGGCGTGCGTTCGCAGTGGTGCGATGCCCGGTCCGACCAATGCCTGTGTCGAGCTGCTGGGAAACGCGTCGTGGGGTATTTGTTGTTGCGTCCGCGCTCCGACATTTCGACGAGGAGTCTCCAATCATTCCACACTTTTAGAAATATCATCAATCATGTCTGTCTTTCCAATTCGGCGGAGCACACCCGCCTCTCATTCCTCCTTGATTTTCGCCTCTCGACGTCATGCGTTCACGCTGGTGGAACTGCTCGTGGTGATTGCCATCATCGGCATTCTCGTGGGACTGTTGTTGCCCGCAGTGCAATCCGCTCGCGAGGCGGCGCGGCGAATGTCGTGCAGCAACAACCTGAAACAGATCGCCTTGGCGACTCACAATTACGAGAGTGCGTTTCAAAAAATCCCCGCGATGACGGGTTCGAGCAGCTACTCTGTCCAAGCCAGAATTCTGCCGCAGATGGAACAGGCGGGTTTGAGCGAGTTGATCAATTTTGATCAACCGTTGCTGCTCGGTCCTGCTTGGATGGCGAGTTTCAATCCGGGATTACGCGGCGCCGTCGAGACGGTCGTGCCAGCGTTCCTTTGTCCGAGTGATGTCGGTAACCCGGAGTTCGCGACAACGTTCTCGGGCGGCGACGCAGGGTACTCGGCGGGGCTGAGTTACATGTTCAGTTACGGCAGCGGCACCGGCACTCACTACGACGATCGCTATCGCACCGACGGGATGGTGTGGACGAATTCGTGGGCCGGGTTCCACGATTGCCTGGACGGGACCAGCAACACGGTGTTGCTCGCCGAGACCGTGCTCGGGGATCAAACCCGCGGGCTGACCGAACCGACACCGAGCGGACCGCACCGACGTGTCGCGAATTGGGGTGGCACGTCCGGAAACGTCGCTCCGAACCCCGGATTCCTCGAAGGCGGGACGTTGATCGTCAACCCGGATTTGTCGACCGTGTTCCCGGCGAAAATCACGTCCTACCGCGGCAACCGAGGTGAATCGTGGATTCGCGGCGTGCCGTACGCGACAGTGATCAACGGGTACATGACGCCGAACTCGCGGATCCCGGACATCGGTATCCACGGTCGCGGTTTCTATGCCTCGCGTTCGTATCACACCGGCGGCAGTATGCACGCGATGCTCGACGGCAGCGTGCGGATGATGACCGATTCGATCGACCGAGGTTTGTACCACGCGTTGTTTTCGCGAGACGGTCGCGAAGTCGTGGAACTGCCATGATTAGGCTACAAAGCGTCGCGGTCGGTTGCACTCTCGGTCTCCTGATCGCCGGTTGCGGATCACCCACCGATGGGATCGCGGACAACGACGGCCCTCGTTTGCAAGTCCAGTACGAAGGCCATCCGATCGCGGATGTTCACGTGCGATTGCACGCCAGCGAAAATGGGGATGCGGTGTTGCAGGGCATCACCGATCGCAACGGTCAAATTCGTTTCGCGGATGTTCCTTTGTCCGAACCGAATGAGTATTTCGTTTCGATGGAATCGGTCGGCGACGGCGATTGGATTCTCGATACCAAACGACTCGAAAAATCGCAGACTCCGATGCGACTGCAACCTTTCGGAACCACCCCCGAACAACACCTCACTCTCCCTCCCAAATCCATCCGTTCCCTCACCCGAAATACCCGCTGATAAAAACAATGAAACGATTCTTAATCACCTTCGTCGCGATTGCCGTGACGTGTGCCGTGGCCGCTCCGGTCCACGCTCAATCCGGTCGCACGCTCGCCCGTTTGTTTTGGCAGAACGAAGACGATGCGACCGTGCGATGGGCCGACCTGACGAAGAACAGCGAGGGCTATCACCTCGACGAAAAACAGATCGAGAGTTTTCCTGATCTCAATGACGACGAACAATCGCTCGTCCAAATGCAAGCAGACCAAGGCGTGATGATCGTGGGTGTTCACGATGACGCCAAAGGGACGATCGGCAGCGGATGGGTGGGGATCGATGCGGGCGTGAAAGAGATTCCTCATGGCGATCACTCGCATTGGAACTACGCGTCGCCGCCATCCGTCTTGCATACGGCCATTGATACCGATCAAGGCAACCCCGCGCACGTTTACCGCTACGGTCGCTCGTTCGTGTTAGCCAACGATCAAAAGAACGGGTTCACGATCGCGTCGTCGGCAGCGATCGGATCGTCCGGATCGTCCAAGACCCCCGGTCAGGCGGCGACGTTTTATAAAGGCGGCAACGGTCACATCACGCTCGCGGTGGTCGAAGACACTGTGGCCTATGCGACCTGGATTGCGTTTGCGGGTGAGGACGCCGGTCGCGTCGATGTGGTTGGTCTTGGCCCGAACCGTGACCGCTCGTACCACATCCAATGCCCATCGGGCGGCTTGCACGGTGCGACGGTGAACTCGGGCAAGGCGTTTTTCGCGCCCGCCGACGGTGTGTGTTGGGTCACGGTCGATGCGGAGGTGGATGACGATCCCGAATCGGTCGCGGTGCATCATCTTTCGCTTGGCAAAGACGCCGACGACAAACCGCTGCGCACCGGCGCGTTCACGAACCTGGGCAAACACGTTTTGTTCACTGCGGGGAAAACCGATCAAGCGAAGCTGTGCGTGATCGATGCCTCGGCATCGTCACCGGAGATCTGCGAGTTAGCCGTCCCGGTGGAGGCGGATCAATCGCTCGGCACGCCGATCGTGATCCGTTCAGCGAAATCCGGCCCGCTGGCGTTGATGTTCGCCGAGTCGAGCGAGTCACCCGATTCGGATCAACTTTGGATCGCTCGGTTGGACCCGAACGGAGACAAAGATTTCTCGGACGCGGCGCTGGTGTCACCGATCGATGTCGGCCTTGGAAAAATCAGTGGCCATGCGGGGCATCACGACGCGGTGATGTTGCCGGGCGGTCGGCAGCTCGCGTTGACGAATCCAGGTGACGGATCGATTTGGATCGTCTCGCTATCGGATTATTCCGTGGTCGGAAAGGTGCCAGTCGAAGGCACCCCGGCGCGACTGATGGTGATCCCCTCGGCGGGGTAGTTTTTGTACCGCGACGCTCCGCGTCGCAGAGGACTCGCTCCCTCAACGCAGAGCGTCGAGGGACTCTGCCCGAATTGGGTACGGAATTCGCATCCTTGTAAAATCGATAGACAAACAGAGCAACGAAGATGCCAAGGTGGCAGTCGATCTTTTTGAAAAGGTATTGCGAAAATGTTATTCCGATTGTTAATCGCGTTCATCCTGATCCCGTTCGTCGAGTTGGTGCTGCTGCTGCAAATGGCAGACGCGACGGATTGGTTGACGACGTTGACGATCGTGGTCGTGACCGGGATTTTAGGTTCGGTGCTGGCCCGCCGTGAGGGAATCGCGGCGTTCATGCGTTTTCGCGCGGCGATGGCCGAGGGACGGGTTCCCGGACGTGAGATTCAGGACGGGATGATGATCGCGTTCGCCGCGGCACTCCTGTTGACGCCGGGGTTGCTAACCGACGCGTTCGGATTCCTCTTGCTGACGCCGTGGGGACGTCACACGATCGGGGGTTTTCTGCGGCGACGATACGGAGGTCGGTTCCAGATGCATACCAGCGGATCCGGTGGGGGTGGTGAATCGGGCGGATCAAGTACGATCGATCCGACGCAACCCAATCCACGGCGTGGAAGCGGCGATGGCAATACCGTCGACTCACCGAGTTTCCGCACCAAGAGCACATCAGCCTTTCGAGGCTGACTTCATGTTTCGCCCGGTCTGGCAACGCTGACGTACAAAACGGAGTACGAACTCGGCACCATTTCGAAGGACTCGTCCGCCGCAGGGGGAACGGCTATCCTTTGCGGCATGACCCATCTCCTGCTCCCCTTGGCGGCGAGCATTCTGTTTGTCGTCGCCATGATTTTCGCCAAACGCGCCAGCCTCGCCGGTATCCGTCCGCTCACGTTTTTGTTCTTTTCGAATCTCTGTGCGTCGGGCGTGTTTTCGTTCCTGTGGTTGCTCGGCGGCGAGGGCGCGAACGTGGAATTGTGGTGGCAACCGGCGATCGTCGCGCTGTTGTACTTGATCGGTTTGAGCTTCACGTTTCTCGCCGTTGAGAAAGGCGACGTGTCCGTCGCCACGCCGATTTTCGGCATGAAAGTCGTCGGGGTCGCGTTGTTGTTAACGGTGATCGAATCCACTCCGGTCCGGGTTTCAATCTGGATCGCGGCGGTGTTGGCAACGACAGGGATCGGGATGATCCAGTGGACCGGGCAAGGCAAACGGCATCACGTTTGGATGACGATCGGGTTCGCGTTGTCGGCCGCCTGCTCGTTCGCGACGTTCGATGTGTTGGTTCAACAGTGGTCGCCGAGTTGGGGTGCGGGGCGTTTCTTACCAGCCGTTTATTGGATCGTCGGGTTGGCGTCATTAGTGTTGATTCCATGGGTGCAGTGGTCGATGCTGCGGCGCCCTGAGATACTAAGAATGCTGATTCCTGCGGCGGTGTTTGTCGCGTTGCAATCGTTTTGCATCGTGCTCGCGTTGGGATTGTTCGGCGACGCGGCCCGGATCAACGTGGTTTATGCGTTGCGAGGTTTGTGGGGCGTCGGATTGGCTTACCTGGCCGCACGGATTTGGGGCGGCAGTGAAGCCTCACTCACCCGATCGACCATGGTCACACGGTTTCTCGGCGCGGTGATTTTGACGGCTGCAGTCGTGGTGGTGATCGTCGCGGGATAAAGAATGAATTTTGCTTTGTGTTGATGCCCTCAGCGAAGACCACGATGGACAGTTATCGAAGGGTGTCTCTTCGACTACTTTTAAAAAAAGAAAATCGGGTATGAATCAATTAGCTTGGCGGTTTCTGTGTGCGATGGGGATATCCTTCGTACTGTTGCCAACGACACGCTGCGACGGCCAGGAGTTACGGCTGAATCAGATTCAAACGATCGGCACTCATAATTCCTATCGTCTGACGCCGCCGCCGGAGATTCTGTCGATGATCCGATTGGCGTTGCCTGACGCGGCCGATGCGTTGGACTATTCTCACCTGCCGATTCCACAGCAACTCGGGGAACTCAACATCCGGCAATTGGAGTTGGACATCTATGCCGACCCCGAGGGCGGGTTGTTTGCCAATCCGGTCGGACATGAATCACTCCCGAAAACGCCCGAGAACGCGGCCCGACATCCCAATGTCGATGGGGAGATGGATGCTCCCGGGATGAAGGTCTTGCATTCGCCAGGTTTCGATTACGGCAGCACGGTGCCGACGTTCGTCGCGGCACTGCGTCAGATTCGTCGGTGGTCGCAATCGAATCCGACGCACCTGCCGATTTTGATTTTGGTGGAATTGAAGGAGTCGGCGGTGGGGCCGGTGTTGGTCAAACCGGTTGCGTTTGATGCCGCATTACTCGACGCAGTTGACGCCGAGATTCGATCGGTTTTCAGCAACGATGAAATGCTCTTGCCGGATGGGATTCGGGGCGATTCTGAAACGCTGCGTGATGCGATTATGCAAACCGGATGGCCGACGTTGCAACAAAGTCGCGGGCGAGTTTGGTTTGCCCTCGATAACGAAGGAACGATCCGGGATCGTTATCTCGACGGGCACGAGTCACTGCGTGATCGTGTGATGTTCGCGTCCGTGCCGGTCGATCATCCGGCTGCGGCGTTTCGGAAATTGAACGATCCCGTCGGCAGTTTTGCCGAGATCCAAGACGCGGTACGGCGAGGTTTGATCGTGCGGACACGGGCCGATTCGGAAACACGCGAGGCCCGCAGCGGTGACACGACGCGTCGCGATCGGGCATTGCAAAGCGGCGCCCAGTACATCAGCACCGATTACCCGGTCGCCGACCCTCGTTTGACGGATTACCGGGTTCGATTGGAAGGCGGCGCGGAGTACCGATCCAACCCGGTGGCGTCTGTATCGGAGTGAGTGCCGATGCGGTTCTCTGCGTTTGGCCGAACGATTCACAGCGGGACGACGAAGCGGTCGATTCATGTCCGATTCAGCGTTTGAAGCAACAGGCCAATCAAGCCAACAAAGAAATATCCGAACGGTGATATTGTCCGATCAGCGGTACGTTGTGGGGTTCTGATCCCGATGATGATCCGTTGTCGCTCGCTTCGATCTCCGACGTGTCCAATGGCACGCTCACCATTCATTCTGACCAGACCTACACGTATGAGCCTGACGTTGGGTTCGTAGGCACGGACACGTTTGAGTACGAGGTAAGTGACGGATTTGATACCAGTGACGTCGCCACGGTTACGATCAACGTCAACAAGACACATTTGATTTATCAGGTTTATCGTATTCAAGATGGCTCAGAGGAGGGAACTCAGTCGGTTAAGTATAAAGTCAGGCTGGACAAAACCGTGGGGGATGAAATCACATTCACTTGAAATGTCGTGTCACCTGGCATCATGAATCACGAAGCCAGTGCAGCGGACGTCGAGCAATCCAGCGGCAGCGTCGTCATCGGCGTTGGGTTCCCCGACGAAACTATCGAAATCGGTGTGAAAGATGACACGGAGACCGAACTGAATGAAATGCTCTACATCACTGTCGAAGCAGACGCGCCCGATACCTAAGCACATCGGCGGAAAAGGTTCGGCAGAACCTCACGTAGGCGAGTCTCTCTGAGACTCGCAATTTTCAGCATCTCAGAGAGACGCTTCTACGTGGTTATGCCGAAATAATCGCGACGATGTGCTTAGCTGGGAAATCTCAGGTTTTGGATCGCATAAGAGTAACAACGCCCAAATTTTTGATTCAATATGCTAAACAAATTGACACTGAAATTCGGAAACCCCAGCGTTTCTCATGGTTCGTGGTCATTTGCTAGCAGCGCATTGGGCAGATCGCACCCGAAAAGAAAGCAAATGGCTTAGCGCCGTTGGTAGATGAATCGGGCTTACTCTTCCATGCTAATTTCAATCTAATGGTCCCGATGTCTGCGAATTTCTGAGTATGGGCGACTGGCAATGAAGATAACCCGATACGGGGGCCTAACTCGATACGCTCAGCGTTTCCAGCTTCCTACATTGATTTCGACGCGGATGTATCCAGGACCAGAAGTTTTAATCTGGACAATCAAACTGGCAGTATCACTCCAGCTCCTGGTATCATTGGCAATAAACGTGATGACGATGACAGTAATTGGTATCGACTCACTACGATGATGATAGAGAGTGTTCTCATCTCACCTCTGGGACCTACACGCAGCATCGTTTCTGTGAAAATTGATGCAGCCGCCGCACTCAACGGAGGAATTCCAATTGAAGTCGGTGGCACACCCATCTCGGTATCCTTTCCAAACCCTTCACGGGAAATTAATTTCCAGAGCGTTATTATTCAGTTAGCGGCGGTGAAGGGTGCATTCAACTCATTTGGCTACGAATGATTTTACGTGACGCTCAAAGGATGTTGGAAATGACCTCGAATCAGTTTACGCTACGAAAGTTGCTTTACCTGGTACTTGCATCAGCTATCGTTGCTTTCGTTTTCAAAAAGCTCGGAAATCGTCGAGTTTCTGGCTGGTCATATAGCGGAGTTGTGATTCCGACCTCGCAACTGCTTTCCATCGAAATCTCGAGCTACGGGTATCGTTCCGAAAAACCGAAATCCGCTATCGGTTTCATCAGAATTCAGTCGGATTCGGTTATCGTGTCTCAATTATGCCCGATGGGGTAGACCGGCGGACGGTTTTATTTCCTGACAAACACTGGAAGATAGATGACAGCAGTTTTCAGCTAGCCGTAATTATTGATGATGAATTGAAGTTTTTTGGGCGAGTTGATAAGCCCTGGGTCGAAAAGCAATTTCGACAAGACCCAGCGGTCACGGCTGAAGATTTGTGGGAGATTGTCGATCATGTTAACGCTCGTTGAGGAGGGAGTAGACGATGGCTCGCCCAGTCAAAATCGTTGCGACAATGCTCAGTGGCAATTCGGAATCGTTGGTCGCTAACGCGATCGTGTCGGTCCGCGATCATGTTGACCTCGTTTTGTTAATCGATACCGGGATCACCGATGGAACATTAAGATGTGTGCGAGAGGCGGCGGGCGAGCGATTATCGGTGGTCGGATTTCCCTGGTGCGACGACTTTGCGACGGCTCGGAATTTTGCCCTGCAAGCGGCATGCGAGCACGGGGCGACTTGGGTGCTGACGATCGATACCGACGAGCAGATTGACTTCTCCGCCTTCACCTCGCGGGATGACTTGGTGGCTAGGTTGAGCGAACGTGAAGATATCTTGGTGTGGATGGTCGCGGCCTCCGACAACATCTACGCGAAGGAACGGTTCATTCGTGTCCCCACCTCGCTGCGTTGGGTGGGCCGAACGCACGAGGCGCTGATCGGAGCGAGCGAGTGTGAGCGTGAACTTCTGCATGAAGTTCGTTTTTGGGAAACACCGAAGTCGGCGGTGCAGTATCAACACAAACTCAAGCGAGATTTGAGTATTTTGCGAGCCGAGACGGAGGCGAATCCCGACGACGCTCGCTGGTGGTACTATCTTGGGCAAACGCTCGATGGCCTGGGGGAAATCGAGCCAGCGATTCAGGCTTATCAAACTTGTGCTAGCGGTCTGTCGATTTAATCGTCTCCATGAAATTAACGTGCCAATACGAGCCCGACGCGCAAGCGAGTGCATGCTGTGCTTCCCTCGCTCGCGCGTCGGGCTTGTAAATCGACAGCCCGCTAGGCGAGGAGCAGGCCGGCGAGCGAGCGGAGAAGTATTTTTACCGTGCCAAACAATCGCGACTCGGCGTTGCCGTCCACCGTTGAGTGATCCTGTCCGGACTCTCTTGGAATGGTCGTGGGGTTCGCTGGGCGGCATCGGAATCGAGACGACTCAAATTTATCCGAAAGTTTCCGAAATCCAGACCGCGTCAAAATGAAAAGAGGCGAGCATTCCGATTGCCGTGATTCTGATTCTGAATCGGGCGTCCGTTTGATGAAGGGCTAGGGGGGGACGTGTTATTTTGGCATAATCAGGCCCCCTAACGTCGTTCCCACACTCTCTGATTTTTTGTCATGCTCACTCGTATCCGCGGCAGCCGATTGATCGACCCCAGCCGGTCGGTTGCTGGAATCAAAAGTGACGCGGCGAATGGCGATGTGGAGAATTACGATGGGATGGATCGCGGTGATCTGTGGTTCGAGGAGGGAATGATCATTGCGGCACCGACCGACGGACGTGCGGCCGATCGTGAGATCGATGCGGGGGGCTGCATCACGATGGCGGGCGGGATCGATTTGCATACGCATATCGGGGGCGGCAAAGTCACGTTGGCCCGGATGCTGTTGCGGGACCAAATGCCGCCATGGCGAGAAGCGGGCGGAGGGGATTTCCGATCGCCGGGGGAATGTGATTTTTTGCCTTCATCGAAACTGACCGCGTCGCGGTATCTCGACATGGGCTACACGACCTGTCTCGAACCGGCTGTGATGCCGTGCAACGCACGCTCGGCCCACGCGGAGATGGCGGACGTCAATGGCGTCGATTGCGGTGGGTATTGCTTGCTCGGCAACGATGACGTGTTGTTGCAATTGATCGCGGAAAATTCGCCGCAGGAAATTATCAACGCGTATGTCGCGTGGATGGTCACGGCGACCCGCTGCATCGCGGTGAAGGTCGTCAACCCGGGCGGCATCAGTGCGTTCAAGTACAACGTCCGCTCGTTCGACGTCGATACCCCGCATCCGGAAAATGGCGTCACGCCGGGACGCATCATTCGCACGTTGTGCCGCGCCGTTTACGAGATCGGATTGGCGCACCCGTTGCACGTTCATTGCAGTAACCTGGGCGTGCCGGGCAACATCGCCTCGACGATCGCGACGATCGAGGCGGCCGACGGTTTCCCGATTCATATCACGCACGCTCAGTTTCATTGCTACGGAACGGAGGGGCCGTATCAGTTTTCGTCGGCGGCGTCGCAGCTCGTCGAGGCGATGCAGAAACATCCCAACGTGACGATCGACGTCGGGCAAATTCAATTCGGGCAAACCGTCACGATCAGTGCCGACTCGATGCACCAGTATGAAAACAGCGGTCATGCGAAACCACGCAAGAGCGTGTTGGTTGATGTCGAGTGCGAAGCCGGGTGCGGCGTGGTTCCGTTTCGATATCGACGTCGCGAGTTCGTTCACTCGTTGCAATGGGCGATCGGACTCGAACTGTTTTTGATGATCGACGATCCTTCACGAGTGTTCTTGACGACCGACCATCCCAACGGCGGCCCGTTCACGGCGTACCCGCATTTGCTCGGTTTGTTATCGAATCGATCATTGCGAGAGACGGCCCTGGCCGAAATTCACGCGGACGCCGCCGCGTCGAGTTCGCTCGCGGGGATCGCGCGTGAGTATTCGCTCGATGAGATTGCGACAATGACACGCAGTGCCCCGGCAAAGATTCTGGGGCTCGCCGACCGTGGTTCGCTCGCGGCGGGATGCGTGGCCGATGTGGTGGTCTATGAACAACAAAACAGCGCTGAAAAAATGTTTGCGGTTCCTAAGCTGGTTTTCAAATCCGGGCAGTTGATCCGTCGCGACGGTGAAGTCATCGCGAACGGTGAAACACCCGACGCAGCGAGCGTCCCGAAGCAAGACCGAACCCTGGCGGCGGCGATTCCAAATTTTGATGACCTCGTGAGCCAAGAACGAATCGCCGATTTTCGTTCGCGATACGGACGTGTCGGCACGTTTGCGATGGACCGGTTGTGGATCAGCCGCGACGAAATGGAAGACGTGCTCGGAAACCGATTGCAAGGCACGGGTATTCGCGATTGCGAAACCCCGGCGAAAACCGAGGTTGCGTCATGAGCGATTCCAATTCATCATCCTCCTCGTCGGAACCATCGTCGCGATCATCCTCTCCGTTCGATTGGGTCACCCAATCCGGCGTGCAGGTGGCCGGTGTTCCGATCCAAGAAACGTTCGCGGAAGCGTTCGACATGAAGATGACGCGTTTGGTTTTGACGGCGGCGGACCGGCAATGGTGTCGTGATGCCTGTTACGCGATGGTGGGGTTCGGGACGAGCGTGATCGCGTGCGGTGTGGAGATCGCTGTCGAGCGAGAATTGACACCCGGGGAGACACCCGATGGACGACCGGGTGCGGCGATTCTCGCGTTCGCAGTATCCGGCAAAGAACTCGAAAAACAAATTCCACGTCGGGCCGGGCAGTGTATTTTGACTTGCCCGACAACGGCTCTTTACGCGGGTTTGTCAGGCGGTCGTGATGTTTACCCGAGCCGTGTTCCGATCGGAAAGACGTTGCGATATTTCGGTGACGGGTTGCAAATCAGCAAACAAATCCGGCAAACCGATACCCACGGTAAAACCGAAACGGTGCGATACTGGCGGATCCCGGTGATGGACGGTGAGTTCGTCTGCCAACACGACGTCGGCCGCACCGAGGCGATCGGGGGCGGCAATTTCATCTTGATGGGACGCGACCTGACGGCTGTTTCCACCGCTTGCCGTGCCGCGATCGAGGTGATCCGGCCGATGCCGGGTGTGATCACTCCGTTCCCCGGCGGTGCAACGCGGAGCGGATCGAAAGTGGGCTCGAAATACGCGGCGTTGTTCGCGTCGACGAACGAAGCGTTCAGTCCGAGTGTTCGGGAACTGGCCCCGACGCAGTTGCCTCCCGAGGCGAGTGTGGCGTTGGAGGTCGTGCTCGATGGCGTGGATTTCCAATCGATCGCCGATGCGATGGGCGCGGGAATCACGGCGGCGTGTGAATCGGTCGGCGCGGCGGGACTCGTCGGTGTGACGGCGGGGAACTACGGCGGCAAACTGGGGCGGCACCATTTCCGGTTGCACGAAATTTTATCGGGAATTCCGGGAGACGAATCATGAAAACGATCACACTCACGCTCCGAGAACATGGTTGGGGTTCGGTCGATGCTTCGCGGTTGCGTTTGGATCGGATTGGTTCGGATGAAAGCACGCAGCAATCGGGCGAATTGATTTCGCATTGGATGCTCGCGTCGACTGCGGGTGATGTGGAATTGGGTGAAATTTTCGAGGTGGATTTGCGATCCAACGACGACGATCAGCCGACGCTGGTCATGCGAGGCGATTGTCGGCGATTGAACTCGCTCGGTCACCAACACCGTTTCGGCCGGATCCTTGTCGAGGGCGATATTGGTGATCACTGCGGTTCCTGCATGAGCGGCGGTAGCATCCGGGTGACCGGCAATGCGGGCCACCATCTCGGTGGGGCGAGCGGTACTCGCGGCGTGGGGATGAACGGCGGGTTGTTAACCGTCGGTGGCAATGCGGGCGATTTCGCGGGGCATCGGATGCGGCGCGGTGAGATTCGGGTTGCCGGTAATGTGGGGGATGCGTTGGCGTCGTGGCAGGTGGCGGGAACGATCGGTGTCGGTGGAACGGTTGGACGAAACGTGGCCTACGGGATGCGCCGGGGCACGTTGGTCTTGGCGACTCCGGTGCAGTTACCGGTTATTCGGTTCACGAAACCGGTGGCACTGGAGACGCCGTTTCAGGCATTGTTGATGAACCGGACGGGCGTTCGCAAGGATCTCTCGATGAGCGAGTCGGTCAATGAAGACGGCGTGTGGAATATCAGTCGCGGCGATCGGTCGATCGGCGGCATCGGAGAAGTTTGGTGCCGGGTGGATGTGCGGCAGTAGTGCCTTCACCCTCCCGGCGAAGTCGGAAGGGCCGAACGCGTCTTTCCAGGCAATGCTGTGAAGCATTTTTTCTATCGAAAAACTGGTTTGCAGCGTAAGCGGGCGGGACGCCCACGCACCCGTTCGCGGTATGCGTTCTATCTGTCTATGTTGACTGCCAGGCTAGCGTGATGGGTTTCGATCCTCTTTCCAGGAGAAACCCGTGGGGTCATTCCCCAATCCTCAGCTTGCTCGGCAGTGGGCCGAGCGACTCGCTCGATTCGAGCATTGTGACCAGAGCGTTGCCCGGTTCTGTCGGAACGAGGATTGCTTTGCCGCCTCGTTTTACCATTGGCGAAAAAGACTCGGGCACGCAGAGTCCGCCGCGTCACCCGCCTTCGTCCCCGTCGGTGTCAGCGCACTACGGGTTGACCAGGTCAAGGCTTCTGACATTCGCATCGAGTTTGCCAGGTGGCGTGATCGTTCGACCTGACGCAGACGCCTCCCAGGACGTCCTGAGAAACTTGCTCGGCGCCGTCATCGCCACGATCAACTCGGAGGTGACATCATGATCTCTCTGAACTCGGCCAGCCGAATCTTTGTCCACACCACTGCCACTGATATGCGAAAGAGTTTTAACGGACTTGTCGGTGAGCTTTTCAAACGTGAGATGTTCGGTTGCAGCAGCGAGCGAGACGTCGAAGATAGCTCGCAGTTGCATCTGTTCGAAACCGATGCCCATTGTCGAAGTGGAAGACGAACCGGAAGTGCCACCGTAGAACTCCTCAATCCCTCCCTGAGACTCGAAGAGAGAGATCACCAGGCGTAAACGCCTCTTCGCCTCATCTTTGTCCTCCTTGAGTTCCGTTTCGTAAACCATTACCGCTATCCAGCCTCCCGAAATGTTGATTTCCGGCCTGCGGTGGGGTTTCTGCGATTAGCGGGCAGTGCCAAAAATAACATTATGGGCACGGGAATTCAGCATTTTCATCGAACAAGGCAGCCTCAAATGCGACACAAAACGCAGGAAATCGATAAAAAAGCCTGCTTTCCGGTGAGGAAAGCAGGCTTTTGAGAGTGGAGGCGGGGAGGATTGAACTCCCGTCCCGCGATGCATCCACGATGCCGTCTACATGTGTAGTCAAGCTATTTGTGGGTTCTCGCCTCTCCGAAGAATGACGGTTCCCTTTTCGCTTCCTCGGGCGCTACCTGACAGGCTCCCGACTCGGCTAACTCAAATCTTGTTTAGCTGACTGCGTCTTGAGTAAGACAATCGGCGATCCGGAATTGTGACGGACATTCAGGCGACTCCGGCGGTCCCCATCAGCCCGCGCTACCTGTTCTTAGGCGGCGAGTGCAAAGTTTTCTTCTGCAACTAAAATTTTTGATCAGATTTTATACGTGGCCTTCTGATCAACCACGACACGCAGGCAATCGCTTCTTGACATCCGGTCGATTCCAAGTCGCCCCCGTTCTTGGGGTTTTTGCGGTCAAACGACTGCTTTTGAAAAGCGCCTTCCGACCACAAGTTAAGATATCAGACGCAGGCGGTGGTGGAAAGGTTCACGGGAAGTTTGGCGATTTCGGGGTGGTCGGAAACCCGGCCTATGGGACGGGATCTACTGCTAGGCGAAGGATGTGGTTACCTTCTGTTGTCCTGTTTGGACTATTCAACCTCTTTCTCTCGCTCGTGTTGAGCTTTCGCATGACCGCGTCTGAATCGGCAACCGCCGTCCACCGTTTTGATTCGATCCCGTTGGCCCCGCCGGACTCGATTTTGGGGATTAGTGAAGCGTTTTCTGCTGACCCACGCGGCGAGAAGATGAATTTGTCCGTCGGCGTTTACAAAGACGCTTCGGGGACGACGCCGATCATGAAGTGCGTCAAGGCGGCGGAGCGGAAACTGCTTGAAAACGAAAAAACGAAGGGCTATTTGCCGATCGACGGTTTGCCGGATTACCGGCACGCGGTCCGGGAGATGCTGTTCGGTGACAAAATCGAGCCGGGCCGAATCGCGATCGTGCAGGCTCCCGGAGGCACCGGGGCGTTGCGGGTGGCGGGCGATTTTTTGGCAAGCCAGTGTTCACCCACTCGGGTTTTTCTCCCCAATCCGACTTGGGCCAACCACGCCGCGATCTTGCAATCGGCGGGTCTGACGGTGGAAATGTACTCGTACCTGGGCAGCGATCGACGCAGCCTTGATTTCGATTCGTTGATCAGTGACCTGAACGAGAAGACACGTCCGGGCGATGCGATTCTGCTGCACGCGTGTTGCCACAATCCGACGGGCGTGGATCCGACGGCGGAGCAGTGGCAGGAGATTGCCCGCGTGCTGGCGAGTCGCGGTTTGATTCCGATGTTGGATTTCGCTTACCAGGGTTTTGGTGACGGGTTGGCGGAGGATTGCGCCGGACTGCATACAGTGATGGAACACTGTGAGGAGGCGATCGTGTGTTCGTCGTACAGCAAAAATTTCGGGTTGTACAGTGAGCGGGTGGGTGCCGTCGCGCTGGTGGCGGCGTCGCCAGCGGTTGCGGTCGCGGCGACGAGTCAGTTGAAGGTCATGGTGCGGAGCAACTACAGCAACCCGCCGCGTCACGGCGGTGCGATTGTGGCTACGGTACTCGGGGATGCGGAGTTGACGCGGATGTGGAAAACCGAACTTGAAGAAATGCGGCTGCGGATCACGAGTCTGCGGGAGCAGTTCGTCGAGGGCATGAAGCGACAAAGCGGTGCGCCGGATTTCTCGTTCTTGCGAAATCAGAAGGGCATGTTCTCGTACAGCGGATTGACGGCAATGCAGGTCGATGAGTTGAAGACCAAGCACGGTGTCTATGTCGTCGGCAGCGGTCGAATTAACGTGGCGGGCATGGAAGAGGCACGAATGGATTGGCTGTGCGATGCGGTGGCGGAAGTGGTGGGCGCTTGACGCTTTTCTAGCTCACGAATTGGGTACAATCGGCACGATGGAGACTTCCCCACTGCCAGGACCGCACAACCGATTCTTCCTTCAGGTGTTTTCACGCCTGGAGTTTGCCTCTTCTTTTTTGAGGAACCATCTCCCGCCGGAAACTCTGGCGAACCTCGATCTTTCGAGTCTCCGGCTGGCCAGCGGTAGTTTTCAGGATGACGAGCTGCGTGAAACCGAGGCGGATCTGCTCTTTAAAATTGATCGCGTGGATTCGGAGGAGCCTGTCTTGGTCTACGTTTTGACCGAGCACAAAAGTTACCCTGACGCCATGATGCCGTTTCAGTTGCTAAAATACATGGTCCGCGTCTGGGAGCGAGACGGACGTGATAATGAGAAACTACGACCGATCATTCCGATTGTGATCTACCATGGCGAAACCCGCTGGACCACCGCGAGATCACTCCGGAAAACGATCACTGCGCCCGAAAACCTGGTAAAGTACATTCCTGACTTTCAGATTAATCTGATCGATTTAGGGGGAATGTCTGACACGGAATTGAGCAGCGATGAACATTTGAAACCGGTTCTTTTGCTACTAAAATACATTCGCAGTCCAACCCTCACGCGGCGATTGGTCGAGCTGTTAGGACTGCTTTCTCGCGTTGACCGACAGTATGATGGGTTGGACCTCTTAAAATCCATGCTCGTTTACATCAGCACCGCAGGCCGCCATGTCACCCGAGATGATTTGGTCGACGCGGTACGTTTCACGTTCAAAGAAAAAGGAGAATCACTCATGCCAACGATCGCAGAAGGATGGGTAGAAGAGGGACGTCAAGAGGGACGTCAAGAGGGACTTCAGGAGGGACTCCAGGAGGGACGCCAGGAAGGCAGGATTGCCGGTCAAATTCAGTTGTTCGAAGGGTTACTGGGGCGGCCTGAATCGGGACTGGAGCAATTGCTATCGCGCCCGATGGACGAATTGACGAAACACCTCGATCAACTTCGTAACGAGTTTACGGAGCAACGGGGCAAGCCTGACGATGTCTCCTGAACTACGGCGCGCGTTTGTGATTCTGACTGCTCTGGTGATGGGCGTGGCGGTGTTATGGGCGACGCGGTTTGATTCGATGCCGCCGGCGGAATTCAGTCTCCAGAACGGCACCGACCCGAAAACACTCGACCCGCATCGGGCGACGGGGCAACCCGAAAGCCGAATTCTGTTCGGCATTTTTTCGGGGTTGCTGCAGATGTTGCCTGACGGGGAACCCGATCCCGAAAACGGTTTGCAGCCGATGACGCCGCAACCGGCGGTGGCAAAGAGTTACGACGTTTCGGACGACAAACGGACCTACACGTTCCACCTGCGTGAGGATGCGGTTTGGTCGGATGGGACGCCGATCACGTCGGCGGATTTTGTTTGGTCGTGGACGCGAATGCTGCACCCGGCGACGGCGTGCGAATACAATTTTCAATTGTTCAGCGTCCCCTACGCCGAGGCGTTCAGTTCCGGCGTGGTCGAAGTCGGTGACCGGTGTGAAGTCGAATTGTTCGACCGCCCGAATTCGGACGGCACGACGGAGGCGGACACGGGCGAGGCAAATATCCAGAGCTTCCCCCGTGGCACGATGTTGTACGGCACGTTGCGTGAAATTCGCAAACCGCCGGAGCCCAAATTCACGGAGGACGATTCCGAAGACGATCGATCGAAGGCGTTGGGTCAGTGGCAGGAAAAATGGGTCTATCGTCTCGATGTGGCGGAGGTTTCCCCAAACGGTGAAGTCGATTGGGACGGGCCGGCGGAGTCGCGGACGTTCGTCGTCGAGCCGAAATCGCCGTTGGTCGAAACCGACACCGCGAGGGTTCATAATGTCTTGATCGCGTTCACGAAACTCGGCGGTGTCGAGACGCCCGACGAGCACACGTTGGTCGTGAATTTGAAAGATCCGTTGCCTTATTTCCCCAGCCTGACGGCGTACTACCCGTTGTTCCCGGTGCCCCGTCATGTGATCGAAAAACACGGGGCCCCGATGTGGACGAAACCGGAAAACATTGTTTCCAACGGTGCCTACACGGTGGAACTGCGGCGTTTGCGCGATCGCGTTCGATTACGAAAGAACCCGCGTTGGTTCGATGCCGACATCACGTCGATCGAAACAATCGATTGTCTCTCGACCGAAGGCCAAAACACGGCTCTGAACATGTACGAGACCGGGCAGATCGATTGGGTGACCGACCCGCCGACGGCGTTGATGGAGGTGCTCCGCGAACGTGACGATTTCTATGCGGCGCCGAAGTTGTCGGTTTATTTCTATCGCATCAACACGACTCGCAAACCGATGGATGACCCACGCGTTCGACGCGCTATTTCGATGGCGATCGATCGCAAACAGATTGTCGAACAGGTGACCAAATCGGGACAGGTGCCGGCGTTCTCATTGGTCCCACCGGGGATCGCAGGATATGAATCGCCGCCGGGTTTCGATGCGAACATTGCCGAAGCGAAACGCTTGCTCGTCGAGGCGGGCTACCCCGGCGGACGCGGGATGCCGAAGGTGACGGTGCTGTACAATACATCCGAAGGGCATCGGGCGATCGCCGAGGTCATCCAGCAACAATTGCAAAACAATTTGAACGTGAAGTTCGAACTCGAGAACATGGAGTGGGGCAGTTTTCTCGACAAGACGAACCAACTCGATTACGACGTCGCGCGAGCCGGATGGATCGCCGATTATGCGGACCCGAACACTTTCCTCGATCTCTGGTTGAGCGACGGACCACAGAACAGCACGGGTTGGTCGAGTCCGAAGTTCGATGGGTTGCTGAAATCGGCAGCGGCGGAAAGTGATGCGAGGAAACGAATGAAACTACTCGCCGAAGCGGAGGCGATCTGGATTGAAGAGATGCCGGTCATTCCGCTGTACTTTTATGTTGGGATCGCCATGGTCAAACCACGTGTGAAAGGATTCTTTCCGAGTCCCCAGGATTTGCACCCGCTGCATTTGTTGAGTATTGAAGAAGAGTCCCTCGCTGACGCATCGGGTGATGGGAAATCCCTCGCTGACGAATCGGGTCATCGAGAGTCGGACGGGGACGCGTTGGATGTCGGGTCGGAATTCGGGGTGGTCGAGTGAGCGATTTCCTGAGTTACGCGATCCGGCGATTCGGATGGATGCTGTTGACGTTGTGGGCGGTGTACACGGTTTCGTTTGCGTTGATGCGATCGGTGCCGGGCAATCCGTTCAGCAGTGAGCGGGCGGTGCCGCCGGCGATCGAACGACAATTGCGAGCACGTTACAATCTCGACGCCCCGATCCTGCAACAGTACACCGATTACCTCGTCGCCATCGTCACGCGTGGTGACCTCGGCGTGTCGATTAAATTGGAGGACTACACGGTCAACGAGGTGCTCGCCGAAGGGTTCCCGGTGTCGGCGTCGTTGGCGATTTTGGCGCTCGTGTTCGCACTTTCGCTCGGCGTGACGGCGGGGGTGGTGTCGGCGGTTTACCGGGGTTCGGTGGGCGATTTCGCGTTGATGGGGACGGCGGTGTTGGGCATCGCGATTCCGAACTTTGTGTTGGCGTCGTTGGCGATTTTACTGTTCGTGTTTTTGATCCCGATCTTCCCTGCGGCCGGTTGGGGGACTTTGCGACAGGTGGCGTTGCCGGCGCTGTGCCTCGGGGCTCCCGTGGCGGCGTACATCGCGAGGCTCACGCGTGCGGGGATGCTCGAAGTGCTCGGGAAAGAGCACGTCCGGACCGCGTTCGCCAAGGGACTTCCGAAGCGGACGGTGATTTTGAAACACGTGTTGCCGGGGGCGCTGTTACCGGTGGTGTCGTACCTCGGTCCGGCGACAGCGAGTGTGTTGACGGGGTCGCTCGTGCTGGAGAAAATCTTCGCCTTGCCTGGCATCGGCAGTCACTTCATCTTTGCCGCTTTGCAACGTGATTACACGCTCGCGATGGGCATGGTCCTGACCTACACAGTGTTGTTGTTCATCATGAATTCGCTCGTCGATTTGGCATACGCGATCATCGATCCACGGGTGGATTTGGAATGAGTGATCCGTCATCCCCGTCGTCCCCGTCAAACTCAGCGCAGCCGAACGCTCGACGCAAATTCGGTCCCGATGAAGAAACGCTTGCGAAGATTTTGCAAGAGTCTCGCGAGATCCGGGGCGTGTCGTTATGGCAAGACGCGTGGCGGCGATTGCGACGCAATCGTCCGGCGATGTTCTCGTTGTATTTCTTGACCACGTTGGTGCTCGCGGCCGTGTGTACGCCGCTGCTGCCGTTGCAGAGCCCGGTCGACAAGGATCTCAATAACCGTCGGTTCTTGCCACCCAATATCGATGCGGTGGTGCTCGGGGGACGCGCCGGTTTGAAATTCGAAAACGGACGATTGACGTCGCAGTTGGCGAAATACCAATCAGAAGCCGCCGAGGAACGTGCCGCGATTTTTGCAATCGAGGACTCGGTCGAGCAAGCGAAGAAACTCGTGACGCTGGACGCTCGGGACAAGGTCGAGCATCCGTTTAACCAGTTGTGGAACCAACTCGGGCCGGTCGCGTTCACAATGTGCCGCATCCGTGTGGCGATCTTTGGTGACTGGACGATCCCCTCGCTATTTGGGACCGACAAACTTGGACGAGATCTTTTATCGCAGGTGTTTTGGGGTTCCCGTGTGTCGTTGGTCGTCGGCATTGTCGCGACGTTGGTGAGTTTGATTATCGGTGTCAGTTATGGAGCGATCGCCGGGTACGCGGGCGGCTTGATCGATTCGATCATGATGCGGATTGTGGACATGCTGTATTCGATCCCGTTCATCTTTGTCGTGATTTTTCTGGTCACGTTTTTGAGTGAAGAGAGTGTGAAAACGTTTTTAGAAAGTTACGGGATCGAACGGATCACGATTTTTTACATCATTATCGGCGCGATCTATTGGTTGACGATGTCGCGTGTCGTTCGTGGTCAGGTATTGTCGTTGCGGCATGAGCAATTCGTCGAGGCGGCGAGAACGATCGGTGCCTCACCGGCTCGAATCGTGTTCCGACACATCGTGCCCAATACGCTGGGCATTGTGATCGTTTATCTGACGTTGACGATTCCCTCGGTGATGTTATTCGAAGCGTTCTTGTCGTTCCTCGGTCTCGGTGTGGCGCCGCCGGACGTATCGCTCGGGTTGTTGCTCAACGATGGGGTCGAGGCGTTGTCGGTTGTCAAATTGTTTTGGTGGGTGGTCGTGTTTCCTGGGGCGGCGTTGGCGCTGACCTTGTTCGCACTGAATTTCTTGGGCGATGGACTTCGTGACGCATTGGATCCGAAGATGAAGAACCGATCATGAGTTCAATCCAGGAAACGCCAGCAGCCAATGCAAGCGATCGGAGCCATGACGCGTTGTTGAGCGTGAGCGATTTGCAAGTCAGTTTCAAAACGGACGAGGGGATGGTCCGCGCGGTGCGTGGTGTTTCGTTTGACGTGCGACCGGGAGAGACGGTGGCGATCGTCGGCGAGAGCGGCAGCGGCAAGAGCGTGACGAATCTCGCGATGATGGGATTGGTCCCCAAACCGCCGGGCAACATTGACGGCGGGCGGGCGATATTCGGCGGTCGCGATCTGCTCTCGATGAGTGAGCGGGAATTGCAGGACGTGCGTGGCCGGCACATTGCGATGATTTTCCAAGACCCGATGACGGCGCTGAATCCGTTGATGACCGTGGAGCAGCAACTCACCGAGATGACTCGATTGCATCTGGGTTTGACTCGGCACGAGTCGCGAAAGCAAGCGATCGAGATGCTCGGATTGGTGGGCATCTCGGCGCCGGAAAAACGGTTGCGAGATTATCCGCACCAATTCAGCGGCGGGATGCGGCAGCGTGTGATGATCGCGATGGCGTTGTCGTGTGAACCGGAGTTGTTGATCGCGGATGAACCGACGACCGCGCTCGACGTCACGATTCAGGCGCAGATCATGGAACTGCTTGCCGATTTACAGCAACGCAAGGGCACCGCGATTGTGCTGATCACACACGACCTCGGGGTCGTCGCTGGCGTGGCCGACCGTGTGTTGGTGATGTACGCGGGCCGGATCGTCGAGCGAGCCGATGTGCGAACGTTGTTCGCGTTGCCTCGTCACCCTTACACGATCGGTTTGCTCGGTTCGTTGCCGAATGTCGAATCCAACCGTGACGAGCCGCTGCTAGCGATTCCCGGCCAACCGCCGGACCTGTCCGTGCCGATCGTCGGTTGTTCGTTTCGTGAGCGTTGCGAGTTTCGATTGGAACGTTGCGATCACGACGATCCGGTGCTCACCCGACGGACCGACCTGAGCGAAAAATCGGGTTCAATAACCAGTTCGAACACCGGAGAAACCACTCGGCAACTGATCGGTCACTGGGCGGCCTGCCACGTGGAGGTGCGAGGATGAGCGAAGTATCGAGCGAGTCGCTGTTGAACGAAACAGTGTCGAATGAGCCGCTATTGAGCGTGCGTGATTTGAAGGTTCATTTTCCGTTCCGGCGAGGTTCGCTATTGAATCCGCAAAAAGGCGTGATTCGAGCCGTCGATGGCATCTCGTTTGACATCGCTCGGGGGGAAACGTTGGGCTTGGTCGGTGAATCGGGATGCGGGAAATCGACGACGGCGCGTGCGATCATCAATTTGGTGCGTCCGACGAGCGGGGACGTGCTCGTTGATGGCGTGTCGATCGCGGGTCGCTCGGACGCGTCGATGTTGCCCTATCGCCGGCGCGTGCAGATGGTTTTTCAAGATCCGTTTGCGTCATTGAATCCGCGAATGACGGTCGGTGCAATCATTGGAGAACCGCTCGTCGTGCATTCGTTGGCGAAGGGACGCGATCGCAAACTCGAAGTGCTGCGTCTGATGGAGTTGGTGGGGTTGAATCCTCGGTTTCTGAATCGGTACCCGCACGAATTCAGTGGGGGGCAACGTCAACGCATTGGGATCGCGCGTGCTCTCGCGGTGCAGCCGGATTTGATTTTGTGTGACGAACCGGTTTCGGCGCTGGACGTTTCGATCCAAGCGCAGATCATCAATCTGTTGATGGATTTGCAGCAGAAACTTGGTTTGTCGTATTTGTTCATCGCTCACGACCTCGCCGTCGTGCGGCACATCGCGACACGAGTCGGCGTGATGTATTTAGGCCGGATCGTGGAACTCGCCACGGCGGAGGATCTTTACGCGGGACCGAAACATCCGTATACAGAGGCGTTGTTGTCGGCGGTGCCTGTGCCGGATCCGGAGATTTCGGCGACCCGAAACCGAATCGTGTTATCGGGCGAAGTGCCTTCTCCGGATGTTTTTTATCCGGGATGCGTGTTCGCCGATCGATGCCCGGTCCAGGTCGATCGATGCTACCACGACCGGCCTGAGCTGCCATCGAAATCGCACGCGGCGGCCTGTTGGGTTCGCGAAGAGGGCATCGGGAAGACGGTCTCTACCGACTCGATTTGATCAGCGAAATGAAGACACTCATTTCGTGACCACCGACGCTATATTGCAATTGTACCGGGGTGCAATTGCTCGGGAACGCCAGACGCGAGGTTCCGGCGAGCAACACGCATGGCAGGCCGAGCGTGAGCATAAAACCCTCGAACCGCCCTTTGGCACCACCGACGACCATATTGCCGAGTTCGCCGATCGCGTCGATGACGGTTTGGTCGAGCGAATCGGTTTCGTGATCGATCAGTTTTTCGGTCCACAGTAATGCGGAATCACGGTCCAAGCAGATGCTGACGCTGCCTTGCAGCCCACCGCTGAGTCCGACGATCACGGTGATTTCTTCTTTGTAATCCAACGGCTTGGTCGTTCCCGATTTGCCCACCGTCGGTAGTCGATTGGCGATGTGAACCGTGTGGATGTGTTCGAGTTCTTGCCCGATCATCATCGAGAAGGTTTCTCGGATGGAAGAATCGATTGCATCAGCGATGGCAGTTTCGATATCGAAAGACAGTGTGGCCAAAGATTTTTTGCTCACTGTTGGAGTGAAGGCGGAGCTTAGGCCGCAGCGGGGTTAGGAAGCACACGTTCCAACTTTATTTGCAACGTTTCCTGGTCGAACGGCTTGACCAGATAGTCGTTCACACCCGCTCGGATGGCGAGCAAGACTTGGGATTTCTCCGATTCGGTTGTGATCATCATGATCGGGGTTTTGTGTCCAGCCCCGCGAACGGCTTGGATCAGTTCGAGCCCGTTCATGTTCGGCATGTTCCAATCGGTGACGATCAAGTCAAAGCCTTCGCCATCGCCAAATTTCGCGAGTGCCTCCACGCCGTCAGCGGCTTCGACCACCTCATCGACCCACAGACTGTTGAGCCCTCGGGCGATAATTTTTCGCATGACTCCGGAATCGTCCACCAACAGAACTTTCATCTTAACTTTTCGCTTCCAGCGTACTTAAGGGGAAAAAATGGCACTTCGGATGCAGGCTTTGGGCGACGTGCGATACGCCACGTCGGGAAAAACTCCTCCATCAGCCAAACGTAGCTCAGAAATAGGAGCATGTCCGAGTTCGTGGGCAAAATTTGAGAAGCATCTTGGGGAAACCTCGCCAATCTCTTTCTGGTCGGCGGATCGAGCGTTCCAAAGTGCTCTTTTTTTATCTCTCAGGTTTTGTTAATTCCCTGGCATGACCTCACTCGACTACAAATCGACGACACCCTGTCACACGGGTTGCGTATCTGACACAGAGCAGGCTGCCGACGCTCGCCGTCACATCGTGATCGTCGGCGGTGGCACGGCGGGTTGGATGAGCGCCGCGACGTTGCGGCGGCGGCTCGCGTGCCGGGTGACCGTCGTCGAATCCGCCCGATTGCCCCCGATCGGGGTGGGCGAGGCCACGATCCCGGCGATGGTGGATTGGATCGAGAACATGGGCATCGACGAGGATGAGTTTGTCCGTCGCACCGGTGCGACATACAAACTCGCGATCCGTTTTGATGACTGGGTCGAACCGAAGCATCGGTACTGGCACCCGTTCGGAATTTGCGGGTGCCCGATCGACGGTGCGGACCTCATTCACGCGTGGCGACAGGGCGTGCGTGAGGGCTGGTTGCCGATCGATTCGCAGTACACGGATTACAGTTTCCAACGCGAGTTAGGTGAACGAGGGTGTGGGCCGCGTTCTCCGGGGCAGCCGAGTGTTGCTCAAAACTATGCTTTTCATCTCGACGCTGGGAAACTCGCGACGTTTTTGAAAGAGGTCGCACTCGCTGAAGGGGTCGAGCATCTCGTTGGCGATGTCTCGGGCGCTGAACTCGACGAGCAGGGTGAGATTGCATCGTTGCAAATCGAGAACTGGTCGCCGCTGCGAGCAGATCTGTTTGTCGATTGCAGTGGTTTTTCGAGCGTCTTGATTGATCGCGTGATGGGATCGGTTTGGACGGATTGGTCGGACCAATTGATTTGCGACTCCGCGGTGACGCTTCGTTTACCTCGCGATCAGGACGATGCGTCTGAGTTGCCCGCCTACACGATCAGTACCGGGATGACGTCGGGATGGTCGTGGCAGATTCCGTTGCAGGGAAATGTCGGTTGCGGCTACGTTTATTCATCGAAACACATCGGTGACGACGAGGCTCGCGGGGAACTGATTCGATTGATCGGCGGTGATCTTGCGAGCGCAGAAACACGGTTGGTGCCGATGCGAATCGGGATGCGATCGACGTCTTGGATTGGGAACTGCGTTGCACTCGGATTGTCGGCTGGTTTTGTCGAACCGTTGGAATCGACAGGGATCTTTCTCGTCCAACGTGCGCTCGATGAACTCGTCGAATGTTTGCCCGATCCTGTGTCGCCCACGTTTCACTCAGGTTATTTCGATAGCGAAACGTTCAACGCTCGCATGACGGACGTGACTACCCAGGTCCGTGATTTTGTTTTGATGCACTACGTGGTTTCTAGGCGTCGCGACACCCCGTTTTGGAGGGATGCGGGGAACGTGGCATTGCCGGATTCTCTCACGATGCTGTTGGAAGAATACACGGCGACTGGACGAGTGCGTTTGCCCGAGCGTGATCCGACGTTTGCCGAAGCGAACCACCATTTCATTTTGAGTCCGGCGGGCATCCACCCCGGGTCAAACAATCGGGTTGTCGAATCACACCCCGAGACCGTCCAGCGTTTGCTTGCCGAGGTTCAGCACCAGCACACTAAAATCGCGTTGGGGCTGCCGTCTCATGCCGATTTGATTCACTCGATTCACTCGTCCGCAGGTGCGGCCGGGATTTCAACACGTTTGCCATTGGGTGCGTGATCTTCCTCTCTTTGCCTTCGATAAGCCTACCGATATGAACTTTCAGCGACTCCCACTTTCTTCTCGTTCTGGTAGCGTTTGGCTGATCTTCGCGGTGGCGTTAATCTGGTTATCGCACGCTCCACTGCAAGCCCAGGATATTTCTCCGGACGAGTTCGCGAGTTTGTTTGGGATGCAAGGCGACGTGAGCGGCCCGCCTAAAACGGGTGAGCCGACCTCGCTTCAAACGATCGCGCACGACACCTATGCCAACGTGGATCCGGTCTCGATTCAGTTGGCGGATTTGCAATCGCAACTCTCGGCGCAGAACATGGAAATCAGCCAACTCCGCTTGCAACTGAACAGCCCCTTGAGCGTGCCAGTTCGCAACGCTCCACGGTACTACGCCGCTTATGAAAGCGTGATCGTGCAAGCGGTGCAGAGCAATTCGTCAGCGTTCATCGTGGAAACCGACGACGGCTATTCTCAGGTCATGTTCCCGTGGAAACTCGAACATAGCCCCCGCGTTGAGTTCGGCGTGATGCCGGCGGCGGGCAAACTGGGATACCGTTTGCGGTACTGGCAATTCGATCACACGACGGCTTTTCGAGCCGACGCGGCCAACGGGTTGATTCCGGTCGGTAACTGGGCGACGGTGGGTTACCTTGCCGAGGACGGTGATATCGTCGGCGGCGTCGGCTTTATCGACGAGGGCAACTTCAGTAGCTCGATTCGTACCGATGTGATTGACATGGAGGTCAGTCGCACGCTGAGTTCCCCGATCGACATTTTTGCAGGCCTGCGATACGCCCGGATCAATCAATCTTATTCTGCGCTCGTCAACGAAAGCACCGTCAATCCGGAGAGTGTTTTCGCCAATACCGAATTCCGCGGGATCGGTCCGACCGCGGCGATCGGGTTCACTCATCGCCTGCCTTTGAATCGGTTGTCCGTATTTGCCGATGCACGGGGTTCGTTGTTGTTCGGTAATCAGGAATTCCAGACAACCGATACTGTTAACAATTTAAGTCAATCACTCAACGGTGTGAGTGTCGAAGGTTGGAGCGACATCGCCAACGCCATGGCCACGAATGCGGAGATCCAATTTGGTATCCAATATGTTCCGACGAATTGGTTGTCGATGCGAGTGGCAATGGAGGCTCAGCACTTTGGCGGTATCGGTGGATCGAACCCGGTCGCCGTCTTCACAGGTGCCGACAACGGTTTGACCACCGACAGTCCGCTCGATGACGACCTGAGTTTCTTTGGCCTCAGTATCGGGTTCGAAGCCGGGTTTTAATTGAATGTTTGCGGTGAAAAGCACGTCGGCTGATATCTTTCGGAGTTCATTTCTTCGGATCTGCTTATCGACACGTGCAGGCTGGCAGCCTGCACTACGGTCAGACCCCTAACCACCACGCGCCGATCGACATCCACAGCGGAATTAAAAACAAACCCGCGATCGAAGTCGACAGCACCACACGCAGCGCTGTCGTCGTGTCGCCTTGATAAAGACGCGTCAACACGATCGGGAACACCGCCGACGGCATCGCCGCCTGGAGCAGCAACACGTGTTTCATCTCCGGTTCCGCAAGTACCGCACCGGCGACGCCGAGCATGATCACCGGCATGAGCAATTGACGGAAACCGATCGCTAGACAAATCACCCGCGTGGCACCGTTCCAGTCGGCGGATTTGAGAAAATCGATGATGATCGCGCCGCTCAGTAACAACCCCATCGGGATCGACGCACCCGCCATCATCCCGATCGATTTCATCAATGAGTCCGGGATCACCGTGTGCCAGCCGAGAGTGCGAATTGTCAGCGCCGTGACAACCGCGATCAACGGAGCACTCGTTAACGCAGGCAAGATCTTCGCGAACCAGCGCCAAACTCCTGAACCCCTTGCCGCTGAGTTGCCATCGTTTGCACCGGAGACGATCGCGATCCCGACGCTCCATAGCGCCAAATCGACGCCGACGTTGTGCAGGATCAAATCGACCTCGGCGGACGGATAAAAAATCTGACACAATGGCAAGGGAATGTAGCCATAGTTACAGATCCCGGCACAAATCGCGAACGCCCGTTGTTGAGCGTCCGTTTTCAATCCCACCCACGGTCCGATGAGCCGCGCGACGAATAACGCCACGACCAACCCGCCGGCGGTGAACCCGAACCCGAACACCGGCGGCACCCAAGCGCTCGACAGGGAATTCAGCGTCGGGTCATTGAGGATGCGGTCGAGAAATAAAGCCGGCATCAACACGTTGGCCGTGATCTTGGCCAATGAAAAATCGGCGTCACGCGAAAGCCACCTTCTCGACCGACACAGTGCCCCGATGCCCATGATCAAGAACACACCCAGTACACTGGCGACAATCTGTGTGAACTGGAACCAGAACGGGGCGTGAGCGATGTCGGTGACCGCGAGCATCATGCCGACATGCATTTCTGGATCAATAATTGCCACTCGGTCCACTGAATTTGCCGCAATCGGTCCGACGCCGATTCGTCACCTCCCCGATCTTCCCCTCCCCGGCAGGTCGCGACGGCGTCGTTAAAGTGATACGGATCTCGATATTCGCCCCCGTATTGCTCAGCGAGTTGGTCGAAGGCGTCGTGAGAACCCACGCGACGCATCCAATAGGCGGCGTTGGAATAATCGCCTTCGCGGCGGTGCATGATGCCGTGCCACAAACTGCCCTCAGCCGAAGCGTCGTCCTGGCTGATCGTGTGGCTGCGGTCGAGGTCGCCGGCGGCCAACCACAATCCCGATCTCACAAGGGCCGGAACCGGTGTTTCGTTGGCCAAGCGACAATCGCTCGGACGATTTAAAAGCGCAGCCAAACCCGCGTCATCCGGACCATCGCCCAGGCCCGGAATGTCGGCATTTCCCAACGTGGTACGGAGATTGTTTGAAAATCTCTCGGCAGTCGAGACAAAGAAATGATCGAAATTCGGCATGGCTGACTATCGTTTCGGTAGTTTGGGGCTGCGCCCGAATCGGTAGCACGGATCATGAGGCCGCAGTCCCGCCTAACGGTTTTTTGGGAAGGCTACCGGTTGAGCGTTCGAATTGCTAGACTGTCGTTAACCCCAGACGTGCCGTAGCGCCGTTATTTCATCAATGACGGCGAGGTTTTAACCTTTCGCACGTCTTCTTTTTCTTGCCCCTGCTCCTGCCCGCCGACGCCGAAACATGTCAGTGAACGAGAACCCGGAATCCACTCCGCCCTCCTCCTCCCCCGAAATTGCTTCCGCGGAGGCAACCTCCCCGGAAATGTCACCCACGGCGACGCCTCCCGCGTCATCGGTGCCTGCGCCTTCGGAACCCGCGCCTTCGGAACCCGCGCCTTCGGAACCCGCGCCTTCGGAACCCGCGCTTTCGGAACCCGCGCCCTCAGCGCCCAAGCGAACCGGCCCGAAGAAATCCAAGGCACCGCTGCCTCGGCTCGGCATCGGACCTTTGGCGGCCCGAGGTTTAGGTGTCGCCAAACCGCAATCGCCCGCCGCCGTTTCGACCGAAGATCTCGACAAGGCCAAGCCACAATCGGGCGGAAGGCCGGATTCGAAACCTGGCTCGCCGAAACCTGGCTCGCCGAAATCAAGTGACGGCAAACCGGAGAGCGGTAAACCCGATGGCAAGAAGAAAGCACCTCGCCCGCGACTGATCGGAGAAACCGACCAGGACGTCACCCAATCGCAAAAAATTGAGGTTCCCAAGCCTGGCAAAGTCAGCGTCCCGAACATCCGTGACGGGTTGTCCGACGACCTCGAAGCCGAACTCGCCGCCTCGCTCGCCGATTCCGATCTCGATTCGTTCTACGGCGGCACTGCCGGTTTGCCCGATCGACGCGGAACGCTCGAGGAAGGCACTCGCGTTCAGGCCACCATCCTGAAAATCAAAGAGGACACGGTCTTCGTCGCACTCGGCGGCCCCGACGAGGGAACGCTCCCGTTCGAACAATTCACCGAAGCCGAACCGGTACCGGGAACCTCCGTCGAGGTCGTCGTGCGTGGTTTTAGCCGCGAGGACGGACTGTACTTCTGCACGTTGCCGGGATCGGCGATCGAGGTCAGTGATTGGGACGATATCGATGAAGGGTCCATCGTCGAAGTCCTCGTCACCGCCCACAACACCGGCGGCCTGGAATGTCAAATCGGTTCGATCCGCGGTTTCATGCCGATCAGCCAAGTGACCGAGTACCGTGTCGAAGACCTCACCGAATTCGTCGACCAAAAAATGATCTGCCTCGTCACCGAGGCCAACGCCCGACGCGGTAACCTCGTCGTCAGCCGGCGGGCAATCTTGGAACGCGAACGCAAAGTGTTGCGTGAAGAACAACTCGAGAAAATCGAAGCCGGTGACATCCTCGAAGGTGTCGTTCGCAGCGTCCGTGATTTCGGTGCGTTCGTCGACCTCGGCGGACTCGACGGTTTGATCCACGTCAGTAAACTGAGCTGGGATCGGGTCAAACACCCCAGCGATGTGATCAAAGAAGGCCAAAAGGTCAAAGTCAAGGTCGACAAGGTCGACAAGCAAACCGGTAAAATCGGGTTGTCCTACCGCGACCTGCTGGAAAACCCGTGGGATTCCGCCGAAGGTGAATTCGCCATCGGATCGGTCCACACCGGAACGGTAACCAAGACCGCCGATTTCGGTTGCTTTGTCCGCCTCGGCGCCGGCGTCGAGGGACTCGTCCACATCAGCGAACTGGCCAGCCACCGGGTGTCCAAGGTCAGCAGCGTCGTCGCCGCAGGCGACTCAGTCGCCGTGAAGGTGTTGAGCTTCGATCGCGATTCGCAAAAAATCGGGCTGTCGATCAAAGCCGCCCAAGCGAGACCGGAGGAAATCTCCACCACGACCGAGGAAGTTGACGAACCGCCACGCGAACTCGTCATTCAACCGCAACACGCTGGCCCACTCAAAGGCGGCAACAACACGGACACCGGCGGCGAACGCTTCGGTTTGCGTTGGTAACCGAGTCAGTGAGCCGTTTTGGCGTTAGCCACGGTTGTGAAACTGATCGACGTTGAAGTCGGTAATTGCCGTCAAGTTAGGAAAACTGTGCGTTTTTTGTTTCTCGGAGATATCGTCGGCAAGCCGGGCTATTCGGCCGTTGTCGCACGCACCGCCGAACTGAAATCGCAACACGCCCTCGACGCGGTTGTCGTCAACGCGGAGAACGCGGCCGACGGCGCCGGGTTGATGCCTCGGCAATACCGTCGTCTGATCGAATCAGGCGTCGATGCGATCACGATGGGCGATCATCTGTACCGCCGCGCCGAGATCATTCCCGTTCTCAATGAGAGCGTGCGGATCGTCAAACCGGCGAACTACCCCGCCGACGCTGCCGGGCGGAATTGGGTGATCGTCCCCACCCCCGCCGGTCAACTCGGCGTGATTTCCATCATGGGCCGCGTGTTCATGCGACCGGTTGATTGCCCTTTCGTCGCCCTCGATCGGGCGATCGAACAGATGCAGGATCAAACCGACGCGATTCTCGTTGACGTTCACGCCGAGGCCACCGGCGACAAACAAACGATCGCGAGATATCTCGACGGACGCGTTTCCGCCGTGCTCGGGACCCACACGCATGTCCCGACCGCCGATGCTCACGTGATGTCCGGCGGTACGGCGATGCAGTGCGATGTCGGAATGTGTGGCCCCTACGACAGCATCATCGGCCGGGATGTCGGACGCGTCACCAAAACCACGCTCACCTTCGAACCCTGCCACTTCCACGTCGCCACACGGGACGTTCGACTCTGTGGCGCGATCGTCGAAACCGACCTGGCGGGTAAAGCGATCTCGATCGAGCGGTTCGAAGAGCGAATCGACGGTGAGAGCAGTTCCTAACCCGACGCGTTAGCGAGGGATGTCTGGCAAGAATTCTCTGATTTCGAGCTGAGGGCTTCGCTACAAGCAGCGTGTAGCTTGACCATCTGAGTCGAGTGTTGTTGCCTTTTTCACGCCCGACTCACAGAGTCAGGCTACTTCTATGCCCGACTCGGAGAGTCAGGCTACGATCAAAACTTCGACGCGTCGATCACTTCATGCTGAGCCCGCGATCCGATCGCGTGCCGTATCTCGTCGCTCATCGCCTCGTTGACGAACCGCACCGAACCGTCGCACATCAACACGTGCAATCCGCCCGGGTGAAAACTGCCCAGCGAGATTTCCTTCTCAGCAAACGGAGCGTGTTGCAAATTGAAACCGAAACGCAACGAACCCAAAACTTCGGAAAAATCCTGTCCGTTGGCTCGATCGATGTCTGGATGATACAGCGAAAAGTGGTCGCAAATCCCGCACTCGTCGAACTCCAGATACCGAGTCTCCCCGACCATCACCGTGTTACTCAGGCCATCGAGAATGTTCGCGAACGACAAACCCGGACGCTCCGGTCGGTTGTCGCAAGGGTCTGTCGGATTGACGATATGACAAAAATCAGTCGCCAGAAAAACACCGTCACCGTGTTCGAAACCGATACTCGACGACATCGAGAAGTTATCCGAATTGACGTTCCCCCCACCGCTACCGAGATAACTATTGAGCACGCGACCCGGGATCTGATCCACGGACTCCGCCAATGCGATCGGCCCGGCTTGCGACGGGCAACGGAACGTCATCACGGGTGTTTGAGCGAGTTCGCGAAACCGTTGGCTTTCGATAAATCCGCCGGTCGGCCCGCCCCGTTCGCCGTAGGGCACCCGTTCGGCGAGCGCCGTCTGCTCGATGAACGCGAGGATATCCGTCGTCCAGCTCAGCCCCCATCCGCCCTTGGCTCCCCATGGCATTCGTCGATAGGTCGACTCGTAATTGTGGATGCCCAAACCAATCTGTTTTAGATTATTGGCGCACTGCAACCGACGAGCCGCCTCGCGAGCCGCCTGGACGGCGGGCAACAGCAGCCCGACCAAGATTCCGATGATCGCAATCACGACCAATAGCTCGACCAGCGTAAAGCCTCGGCGATCGGTCGATTGGGAACGGGGGGACAGCATGGGACAAAAATGAAAGGGCAGAGTTCAAGCACCTATTTTCACCCATCACCCCTGATCGGGGAAGCGCCGAAATCGATAAAAACTCAAAAGCTCGGGTGAACGCACGCTACCATCCGAACATTCACGTGTGATTCTGCATTCCCTCAAGATCACCCTTTTTTAAATCGAAACCAATTCGGCATCGACACTTTCTCGCGATTCCCACTGAGTGAAATCGTCCGGGTTGCGAATCACCCGGTTGTACGTCGTGTCCCGCTCGATCGGATCACGTCCGGCCTCGCGAATGAGCTGCTGGATTTGCTCGACGGACAGAAATTCCGGAGTTTGGGCACCGGCGTCGTGATAAATCAACTCATGCCGGACCGTTCCGTCGAGATCGTTGGCGCCGTACGCGAGTGCGGCCTGCGCCGTTTCGATACCCAACATGATCCAATACGCCTTGATGTGCCGGACATTATCGAGCATCAGACGGCTGACCGCGATGGTCCGCAAATCCATTAAACCCGATGGCTTCTTCAGGTGCGACAAACCCGTGTTGTCGGGGTGAAACGCAAGTGGAATGAAGACTTGGAAACCACCGGTTTTGTCTTGCAATTCTCGCAACCGCATCAAGTGGTCGATCCGGTGATAGGCTTTTTCGAGGTGCCCGTACAACATCGTGCAATTGGTTTTCATGCCGATTTCGTGAGCCGTTTTGTGAATCTCGATCCATGACGGCGTGTTCGCTTTGTGTTCACACAATTGGTCGCGAATCTCGGGATGGAAAATCTCCGCACCGCCGCCTGGCATACTGCCTTGGCCCGCCTCACGCATGTCCTCCAGCACCCAGCGGAACGATTTCTTCGTTTGGAACCGGAACCAATCGATCTCCACCGCCGTCCACGCTTTCAGATGGATTTGCGGGAAATTGGTTTTCAATAATGAGATCAGATCCCGGTACCACTCGTATTTCCGTTGGTGGTGCAGCCCCCCAACAATGTGCATTTCGGTACATCCGTTCGCGGTCGCCTCGCGGCCCCGTTCGAGTACCTGCTCGTCGGTCATCGCGTACCCGTTCTCGTCCCGGAGATCCTTGCGAAATGCACAGAACTTGCATCGGTAAACGCACACATTAGTCGGATTCAAGTGCGTGTTGATGTTGTAGTAGCCGACGTTGCCGTTCATCCGCTCGCGGACGAAATTGGCCAGTTCCCCGACCGCTTGGATCGAGACCTCGGGTTCGTACAGGAACAATCCGTCCTGGAGCGACAATCGCTCCGAGGCTTCGACTTTGTCACGAATTTCACGGAAGCGGGCACGGGTTTCGGTGTTAATCATAGAAGTGAGCCGTTTTGGCGTTAGCCACGGTTGATGGTTGAACTGAAACTTTTCGACGACAGTGTTTTTTGACACGCAGGCTGGCAACCTGCACCTCAGTATTAACCGCAAGAAATCAGACGAGGCAATCGGTGATTCCCGCAATCAAAAGCACGAGACTAATCACGGCGTTGGTTTGAAAAAAGGCGGCATTGACGCGGCTGAGGTCATCCGGGCGAACCATCGCATGTTGAACCAAGACCAAAACCGTCGTCACACCGACCGCGCCGGCGAAAATCCACCCCAAACCAGCCGCATCCCCCGTCGCCGCCAAGGCAACAAGGAACCCCAACATCACCACGTGCAACCCCGCCGCGATCCGCAATCCGCCGGCGATCCCGAATCGGCTCGGAACACTGTGCAATCCCGCATCGCGGTCAAAATCCGCATCCTGGCACGCGTACAAAATATCGAAACCGGCCACCCAGAAGGCGACGCCGCCCGCCAGTAGTATCGGAATGTGAACCGATTCCCACAACAAAAACTGCCCTCGAATCGCCACCCAAACACAAATCGGCGATAACGACAACGCCACCCCCAACCACAAATGTGCCGACGCGGTGAAGCGCTTCGCGAGCGAGTACCCCAGCAAAAACGCTAGTACCGGCAGCGACGCGTACAACGGTATCCGGTTGGGCAAAAACAATAACGTCGACGCGACAAATCCCAGCGAACACAAAATCGTGAAGCACGCCACCGAGCGCCGCGACAACACCCCGGCTGGCAGATGACGCGACGCCGTCCGTGGATTCTCTGCATCGATTCGGTGGTCGACCAACCGGTTGAACGCCATCGCCGCACTGCGGGCCGTCACCATGCACAACAACACGCCGGCAATGTCCAGTAACCGAACCGGCGGACCGCTACCGATCCCCCCAATAACATCTTCACCAGCCGAACCGTCGCCAGCCAGCGGCGTCGACCAAGCCAGAAACGCCGCCAAGATCGCGAAAGGCAACGCAAAAATCGTATGCGAAAACCGAATCAATCCTAACCAATCGCCCGCCCCAGCCTGCTTAGGCAAGACAGCTTCGGCAACATGTTCTTCACTCGCCATCGTTTCCATCTCGCTCACGTCGACTCCTTCCATCGCGAAATCAGTGAGTTCTCCACACCGATGCTGTCCAAAATCCGCGCCACCACAAAATCGATCAGATCCTCCAACCGAGTCACGCCGTGATACCAGCCCGGCATCGCTGGCAACATCACCGCCCCGGCGGTGGCGAGTCGGTGCATGTTCTCGATCTGCAGAACACTCATCGGCGTCTCACGCGGCACCAATACCAATCGGCGTTTCTCTTTCAAATGGACCTCGGCGGCACGCTGGATCAAATTCGAGGCCGCCGCCCGGGCGACGCCCGATAACGTGCTGCCGCTGCACGGACAAATCACCATCGCGTCGGTCACGAAAGACCCGCTCGCGATCGGCGTCATGTAATCATCGTGTTGATGGTAAAAGAACCGCTCGTCCCCTTTCTCACCGAGCGACCCGTCGAGTTGGAACGCCGCTTCGTTGGACCATTTCGGCACGCAAGTGATCAACGCATCGAGATTCGGGCGTCGAGCGTCGAACGCCAATTCCAGTTCCTGGCGGATCACCGCCACACCGCTGGGGCTGACCGTTAAATGAATTTCAACGCCGCTGACTCGCAGCGCCTGCAACAGCCGAATCGCATAAGGAGCACCGCTCGCGCCCGTGATCCCGACGACGATCCGGCGCGGGCGTTTCTTCAACGCCCCGGCATTGGAATAGTCCGCCGGTGACTCTTTCGATCTGTCCATGTTGGAATCGCTCACGGGGCCACCAACTCGTCAGCCGATGCGGGCGTTTGGCTTGCATCACCGGCGTTCGGCACCGTCGCCTCGGCGTGGTCTGGCCGCGACTCGGGTTTCGGTTTCGTGCCGGTATAAATCGTGGCCACTCCGAGTGTCAACGGATGGAAATCGACGTCATCCAATCCCGCCTCACGGAGTCTCTCCGCGAGTTTTTCGCCACACGGAAACTGACCGACCGAGGCCGGCAAATACTCGTACGCCGATTTGTCATTGCGGGCCAGCAATTGGCCGACCCGAGGCAAAACGGAGCGAAAATAGAACCCATAAAGCTGTTTCAAACCCGGTAACGTCGGCTGCGAAAACTCCAGCACCATGACTCGCCCGCCCGGTCGACACACCCGCACCATCTCACGAATTCCCTGGTCCGTGTCCGCGATATTTCGTAACCCGAACGCGACCGTGACGCACTGGAACCGATCATCGTCGAACGGCAACTGCATCGAATCCGCTTCGAAAAACGGGATCGTTGCTCGCCCCGAACCGCCGGCCGCGGTACGAACCCGCCGCGATTCTTTGTTCCGGGCGATCTCCAACATCGCGTGACAGAAATCGCTGCCGATCACCTGCACACCGCTGCCCGCCCGGTCGGCGATCTCGATCGCCAGGTCGCCCGTTCCACAACACAGATCGAGCACCGGTACCCCGTCCACAAACTCCAGCCGATCGACCGCCTTGCGACGCCACCACTTGTCAACATTCAGCGACAAGAGATGATTCATCATGTCGTAGCGGGGAGCGATCTGACGAAACATTTCCTGCACCCGCTGGCCGCTCTTGTCGAGTGGCTCGGCGGGACGTGACGTGCCGGGGTTCTGATTGCCGGAGCTCTGATTGCCGGGGCGTTGATTGCCGGGGCGTTGCTCGTCGTGCTTCGTTGGGGTAACACTCATGGGCGGGATGGATCAGGTTCTTGGAACAATTTTGGAAGGTTGAGACGCCGGGATGCGAGTTTTTCTATTCGATATTGATGGGACGCTATTAACGACCAAGGGCGTCGGGAATCTCGCCCTCTCCCAGGCCTTGCGAGAGGAATTCGACATCGCCGCGCCGGATTGTAACGTGGTGTTTTCGGGACGGACCGACCGCAGTCTGATGATCGAATTGTTGCAGCGAAACCAGCTCGAGCCGACCGACACGCATTGCGGACGGCTCCGCAACCGGTACGTCAGTCTAATGGGCAGCCAACTCGCGCGTCAGGGCGGGGTCGTCTTGCCCGGAATCCGCCGCCTGCTCACCGATCTGTTTCGCCGCGAGGCACTCGAACTCGCTGTGATGACAGGGAACTTCCCCGAGACGGCAACGAAAAAACTCGCTCATTTCGATTTGCGACAATGGTTCGCTTGGATCTCCGGCGGCGATTCCCACGTCGACCGCGATGACCTGGCCCGCCGCACCGCCGAAATCGTCTCCCGCCGCCACGGAACCCGGGTCAAGGAAATAGTCGTCATCGGAGACACCCCCGCCGACGTCCGCTGCGGCCACGCCATCGGCGCGAAAACCGTCGCCGTCGCCACCGGCGAGTTCACCTTCGACGCCCTCGCTGCCGAAAAACCGTCCCAAATCTTCCACGACTTCTCCAACACCGAAGCCGTGCTCGACGCCATGATGACGGATTGAAGAATTTTCGTCCGAGCGCTGGTTTGGGCTGTTGAAAATTTGGTTTTAACGCCGCATTTTAAAGGTGGAGTTTGGTTTTCAATCGCAGAGCGATGGCATTGCTCGTGTTCCATACCATCGCGCCGCGATTCCCCATGCGGCTCGGGGAACCCATCCAGGGGTGAGCACCCCTGGCTAGCCAATGCCACCGCTCCGCTGTTCCAGTACACAAACTGCACAACCGTTTCGCGGGCGGAGTGCAAACCCTTGCCAGCACACACCTGATAGCCCCACGATCTCTTCACCCGCCAAGATCAACATCCAAAAAAGGGCACCAAACGTGTTCAGCGAGCTACACTGCATTGAACCGCTTCCATGATTCCACTTACACGAACAAACTAATTTCATGAAATTTGACATCGACAACTGGCGTGACTTCGATTGGCGTGATGTCGATCTGGGCCGCCTGCAAGTCCTCTGGATCGCCCTCGGCCTGCTGTTAGCGTTCGCCATTTTCTCCAGCGTTTACACCGTCCAGGCGGAATCTCAAGGCGTCGTACTGCGATTCGGCAAATACGTCCGCAACGCCGGACCCGGACTGCGATTCAAACTGCCTTTCAACATCGAACGCGTTTCCATGGTGCCCGTCAAACGGCAACTGAAACAGGAATTCGGCTTCGGAACCGCCGATGGCACCAGTCCCGACCAGTTCTCCCGAGAACAAAATTTCGAACGAGGTATGGTCACGGGCGATTTGAACGCGGCAACGGTCGAGTGGATCATCCAGTACCGAATCAGTGATCCGGTGATGTACCTGTTCAAAGTCCGCAACCCCGACAGCACGTTGCGAGATCTCTCCGAATCGGTCATGCGGACCGTCGTCGGCGATCGCACGGTCGATGAGGTCATCACCGTCGGACGACAAGAGATCGAGGCGGATGCCCAAATCCAACTCCAAGAACTCGTCAGCGAGTTCGAACTCGGGTTGAGCATCGACCAAGTCCAATTGAAAAATGTGAACCCGCCTCTGCCGGTGCAACGTTCGTTCAATGAAGTCAACGAAGCCCAACAGGAACGTGAACAACTCATCAACGTCGCCAACGGCGAGTACAACAAAGTCGTCCCACGGGCGAGCGGTGAAGCGGAACAGAAGATCCAAGCCGCCGAGGGGTACGCGCTCCAACGTGTCAATGAAGCCGAGGGCGATGCCGCGCGTTTCAATTCCGTGATGATCGAGTACGAGAAGGCTCCCAAGGTCACTAAGCAGCGGATCTATCTCGAAACCATGCGTCAAATCATGCCGAGACTGGGCAAGAAAATCATCATCGACGAACAGGCCAGCCAGGTCTTGCCATTGTTGCCACTGTCCACCGATTCCACAAAGAACCCATTATGAAAAATCTCGCTTTACCCGTTGTCATCGGAAGTGGACTCCTGGTGCTCTTCCTGTTTTTCACCGCCACCTACTCGGTTGACGAAACCGAACAGGTGATCATCACGCAATTCGGTAAGCCCGTCGGTGACCCGATCACCGATGCCGGTTTGCACTTCAAACTCCCCTTCGCTCAAGAAGTCACGCGGATCGAAAAACGGATGCTCGAATGGGACGGTCGTCCCAACGAGATGCCGACCAAAGACAAAACCTACATCGTCGTGGACACGTTCGGACGTTGGCGGATCAGTGATGCGAAACAGTTCTTCCTGCGTCTTCGCGACGAACCAAGTGCTCAATCACGGCTCGACGATATCCTCGGCAGCGAGACACGCAACGCGGTCGCGAAACACGAGTTGATCGAAGTGATCCGAACGACCAAAGACCGAGAACCCGATCGCGACGCGGTGCTCGTCGACGCACCGGGTAACGTCGGCGTGCTCTATCCGATCACCAAAGGTCGCGCTAAAATCGAAGAAGAAATCTTTAATCAGGCGGCTGGCAAACTCGTCGACTTCGGGATCGAATTGCTCGACGTCCGTTTCAAACGGATCAATTACAACGAGAGTGTCCAGCAGCGGATCTACGACCGGATGATTAGCGAACGCCAACAGATCGCCGAGCGGTTCCGCAGCGAAGGCGAAGGCGGGGCGGCAAGAATCATCGGTAAGAAAGAACGTGATCTTTTGGAGATCGAATCCGAAGCCTACAAACGCGTGCAGGAGATCGAAGGCGAAGCGGACGGCAAAGCAACCGAGATCTACGCCAGCGCCTACAACCAGAGCGAAGACTCGATCGCGTTCTACGAGTTCATCAAGACCATGGAAACGTATCAAGAGATGATCGGTGGAGACACAACGTTGATCATGACGACGGGCAGCGACATTTTCAAATTCCTGAAAAATGTGAACCCTGAAACCGAATGAGTTTTCGACGGTCGAGACAAGAAGATGTTCGATTGATCGTCTTCACGAGAATAAACGCGACAATACAAGCCCGACGCGTAAGCGAGTGCAGACTGTGTTTCCCTCGCTCACGAGTTTTGAAGTTGCGTTTTGCGTAGTTCGACTCTCTGAGTCGAGTATTGTTGTCCCCTTCACGCCCGACTCGGAGAGTCAGGCTACTCACAGCGTTTCACCCAACGGCCTGCACGGCATCCCTCCATGGCGTGCCGGCCGCATCGTATTTCCGTTCAATCAAGCAGTGCTCAGTACAGGAAGAATTCCAACGCCCCGGTGAGAACCACCGCGTCGCCGGTTCCCATTTGGCCGTTTTGCCAAGTCGAGAAATCGTCGAGATAATTCACGCCAAAGACCGCTCGGGCGGGGATTCCCCTGACGTCGAAATCGGTTTTGATATCGAACCCGTACGTCGTCGCGAACTCGTCGATCTCGCCTGTCACGAGGCCGCCGCCGTTATCGCCGGCGTACCTGCCGTTGAGGTCGTACAACCCCAGTGACAAATCCAACCAAACCGGTGTGCGGCCGAACATGGTGTGCCAGCCGGCCACGATTTTCGCCCCTTGATAATCGGAGTCGATCTCGTGGTTGCCAGCCTCTTGGTTCCAGTTCATCATGCTGTAACCGAATCCGGCCGACAGCCGATTGTCGCCAATGTCCCACGTGTCCCGCAGTAACGCGTCGACGCCGAGCATCTCGGTCGTGTCCGTCAGGCCGTAGCGAATTCCCGCCTCGACACTCGTCTTGTAACCATCGAATCGATGGTGGCCCGACATCCCAATGACCGTCCCGATCGAATCGCCCGAGCTGTTTCGAAGCGTCGGCAGCAACGGGGCCCAGATACCGACCGACCCGTTCAGTTCCGCGCCTTCCACGGCGAGTGCCGGAGAGGCACCAAGAGTGAGCCAGCCCGCGATCGTCGTGACGACGAGTCCGCTGAAGCCCCATAAAGATCTATTACAACGCATGGTTGGAGGGTTCCACCGTGAGAAATAGGATTTGGCACGAAGACAACCCCCGCACTACCTGTCAAAGGATGGTATCGGAGTCGGCACCGACATCGCTTGCCCAGACAATGAGGAATTCTCAACGGTTTTGCCCGGCGTCGGAAGTTTGCGACGCGTAGTCAAAGGCTGCACGACGTGTTTTTTTTGCTCAAGTTTCACCGCCCCGTGGACGGGAAACGGTCGTCCCGATCGGAACGATTATCCAAACAATTTCGCAATCCGCTCGCCGCAAGCGAGGTTCACGGACCGTAGAGGTCGACGCGTTTTGCAATGATGAGTCGGACGCCTGCCCTACGTTTAGCAACGCGAGAACAATCGCTGACGGACTTAATCGTAGTCGAAGTCGCCAGACTTTGGATATTCCCGGTGGAAACCAAACTCTGGCGAGTTCGGCTACAACAGTTATCGATCCCGCGTTACTTAAAAACGAAAAGGGTTATCTAATCACGAGTGGAAAGAGTAGTATGAATCGAGCAGGTTTGCTTATCAAATGAGGCATTCCCAATCGGCTTTTTTTCCACCCCCTTTAGAGGAATGACAAGATGCGTTTTTGCTTTTACACGTTCGTGCTGGCTAGTTTCGTTTCGGTTTTAGGTTGTTCCGATTCCGGATCGAGCAGCATCATTGAAGATGCTGACCAAGCCGCGATCGATGCTTACGACGCCCAAGTCGCTGAGAACGATGCGGCGTTGGGCGGTTACGACGGTGTCAAGAAATAAGCCTACGAGATAAGTCCTGGAAATAAAAAACCTCGACCCGTTTTGGCGGGTCGAGGTTTCGGACTAATTCATGGATGGAGAGTTTTAGAACTCCCCGCTGATGACTTCTCTCGACCCACGCGAGCCGAGCGACCCCCAGAGTCCGAACGGGCTTTGGGCACCGGCTTGGTTGAATGTTGCCGCGTTCCCGCCAAGGAATACGACTGGGCTGGCCGAGTTGCCCGCTTCGATCGAATCGGTAACGAACCTGACCGCTCCGTCACCCATCAACACGTGAGCGCCACCTTGGTGGCGACTCGAGACGGTGGCGATGAGGTCACCGTGGCCGGCACCGCCGCCGGCGTCGGTGCATAGAAACGAGTTCGGTGGCAGGATCGTGTGAACTTGACCGAACGCCGGCATCGCATCATGCCAACGGAATCCACGTCCCCAACCGGCGTTGACACCAACGGTGTCGAGCCAGAACTGTGGCCGCAATGGATTCAGAGTCGCTCTCATGAAACTCGGGTTCAAGTGGCAATTTTGCCGTTCGCCGGTCACGCCGACGCCGCCCGAGGTCGGCAACGATGTCTTCGCGTCTCGATCACCTAAATCGGTCGCGATTTCGCCGGCCATGATCGTATTGGCCAGCCCGTCGAGCGTGTCACGGAACTTCATGCCTCGTGTCAAAACGAACATACCCCGGTGAGCCGCGTTGCTATGCGTCGCCGAATTGGTGTTCGCCGTGTACGGGAACGTAACGGTATTGTCTTCGCTGAGTTCGTTGACGTTCAGGTACGGATCTCGCGAGCGATACGACGAATCGCCCGTGCAAGCTGCGTAGTTGGTTCGGCCCAGCGAAGGCAATCCGAATCCGGGATCGCTCGGGCACCTGAGCATCGACAAATTGGTCGCGTAAGGTGGGTATTGGCGGTCGTCCGGGCGGGGGCCCATCGATTGCCAAGGCGGGTTGCGAATCGATCCATCGGAGTTGAATCCGAGAGGATTGCTGATTTGTTCCCACAACGCTTGCTGCTCAACGAACGGAATCATTCCGACCAACATGGACAACCGGTGATTCGAAGTCCCCGTCGGTGACACCGGCATGTCCCAAAGGTCGCGTCCACCAATCGCGTACGTGCCCGCCCCATGAATGGGCAACTGGTCAAAAGCGGCATGGTAATTATGGATTCCCAAGCCGATTTGTTTGAAGTTGTTGCTGCAACTCATGCGCCGCGCCGCTTCACGCGCCGCCTGAACGGCTGGCAACAACAATCCAACCAAAACACCAATGATGGCAATCACCACCAACAATTCTACTAGCGTGAAACCGCTAGAAATTCGTCTCTTCATGAACGACCCTTTTAAGTAATTCAATAACAACATAAATCAGAACACCTGAACAGTCAGGTAGTTTAATGACTGATAAATCTCCGCTGTCAAGAAAAGACGCGAAGAAAGGCTAAACTGAGCCACCGGTGGGAGATCCTCGAGCCACCCGCAGTCCCGGTGGCGAGACGCTGGTTTCTTTCGACTTTCGGTGAAAACGAGAGGCATCACCGTCGACACCTTGTTTCGAAACCCGAACTTGGATTCAAGTTCCGATTCGACAGTGGATTTTTGAAATTAGGAACAGAGTGCCGTAGGCCGGATCAAGCCGCTTCGGCGCCGCGTTCGACCTCCCTCGGATAAAACGTTGACCGGCGTTCAACCGTTCTGCCGGATGGGCGTCGTAAAAACTCCTTCATCCGGCCTACGACCCAACCCGAAATCATGCTTTGATTCTGCCACGAAATCGGTTACCTTAGACCGTATACGGGCGGGCATCCCCTGGTCAAAATACCGTCCGACGTACCACGCCCCTACCGGATGGGTGGGGCTTGGTCCAGCCCCTCCCCAGCCTGCGGGGCTTCCATCCAACGCAACCGTCTCGCCCGACTCCCCCCCGACTCCGACTCCTTCTTCATTGCCGTTTCTAAGACTCCGCGTTTTAAAAACCGAATCGGAAGCAGCAGGAGTCATCGCATTTCGCTCTCAAACGATCGCTCCCACTAACCAACCGCTGATGTTCGGCCGCGATCATGAGAGACCGAGAGCATCCTCCCCACCGTTGGTTCATCCCATGACCTCACCACTAACTCGCCGCCGTTTTGTCCTTCGATCTTTGGCCGGATCGCTCGCCTTGCCCGGGTTGTCATCGATCAAAGCCGATGCTGTGGATACCCGTTCGGTGGTTCATGCCGCACAAGGTGCGGGCGCGGGTGCTCGCCGGTTTGTGGCCGTGGGCAACCTGTTGGGTTTTCAACAGAAACACTTTTTTCCCGAAACCATCGGCAAGGAATTCGAGCAAACCGATCTGCTCCAACCACTCGCCGCGAACCGCGACCAACTCACCGTCTATCGCGGTCTCGACCACGGGTTACGCGGCGGGCACTTTGCCGTTCACACGTTCTTGTCAGGCGTGCTGCATCATGAATCGAAAAACCGACGCGACGGCAACGTCACCATCGATCAATTCATCGCCGATGAAGTCGGCAAGCAAACTCGGTTTGCCTCGCTCACGGTCGGTTCCGAAGGCGGCATCCACGGCGGGTGTCAATTGTCATGGACCAAATCCGGCGTCCGCGTTCCGCCCATCACCGGACCGGCGGAGTTGTTCGAAAGGCTGTTTGTGACCGAGTCAAAAGCACGCCGGGCCGAACAGGTCAAGGCGAACTCATTGCACGCCTCGATCCTGGATTCGATCACCGAAGAGGCCAGCGATCTGTCCAAACGCGTCAATCGAGAGGACAAGGACAAACTCGACGAGTACTTCAGTTCCATCCGTGACGTTGAGAAACAACTCGACGTCCGCCGCCGTTGGGCGGATCAACCCAAACCGGACGCGCCGCTCGAAAGACCGGCGGACAAAAACACGGTCGAGGATCTGCCGCTGCTCTACGAACTGATCGCACTGGCCCTGCAAACCGATTCGACCCGCGTGGCAACACTCGAAATCGGTGGCAGCTTTCTGCCGCAACATCTCGGCATCGACGGTTCGTACCACAGCCTTTCCCACCACGGGAACAACGAGGAGACGGTCAAAAAACTCGTCACTTTGGAAACCTATCAACTCGAACAATTCAACAAATTCCTGACCCGGCTCGCCGAAGTTCAGGACGGCGAACAATCGCTGCTCGATTCCACCGCCGTTCTCTTCGGTAGCGGGATGGGCAACGCCAGTTCGCACACGAATTCGGACTTGCCGATCATCATGGCGGGTGGTGGTTACGGTCGCGGTGACTTCAAAAAAGTCGCCTCCGACGGAATTCAAAAGGTGCCACTGTGTAACCTGTTCCTCGATATCGCGCATCGCATGGGTGTCGAGAAAGACGGGTTCGGCACCAGCACGGGAACGTTCTCGTAGCCCCATGAGCGTTCTCGTCATCAGCATCCTCTCATTGAACTCATCGGTATCCTTGCGCGGGCAACGCGGATTGGTTCGCATGGCCGTTTGCCTTGCTGCTCTTTTAATGGCAAGCGATTCGGCAACGGCAACCGAGCCTGAGAAATCCGAACGCGACACGCCGGCAATCAAGCCATCGGACGAAACGCTGGTTGCCGATTTCCTCGGACAGTATTGTTTGCAATGCCACGACACCGCTTCGGCTGAAGGCGAACGTGAGTTTGATTCACTCGAACTGCCCCTGACATCACCGCAGCATCTCATTGCCGCCGATGAGATCATCGATCAGGTCACGCTCCAATTGATGCCGCCCGAGGACGCCGATCAACCCAGCGACGAGGAGCGTTTGCACGTGCTCGCGGCCCTGCGATCGGCGATCGCACAATCACGAGAACAATTTGAAAACTCCGGGCCGCGAACGATCATGCGGCGTCTCTCCAACCGCGAATATGAAAACACGCTCGCCACGCTTTTCAATCGCCGTGTCGACACGCTCGGTCTGACGGCGGATTTCCCCAAGGAAAATCTCAGCCACCACATGGACAACATCGGTGAGTCGTTGGTGACGTCCGGTTTCTTGTTGGATCAATACTTCCAAGCGGCGTCACGTTTGGTCGAAACACGTCTCGGCAAACCGGCGACGGAGCCGCAGTCGTGGCACTTCACCGATAATTTTCAGCAGTACGAAGAACTCTCCGGTGCTCACAATAGCGTTTTCAAATATCAGTTCCTCTGTCTCTACGAACAACCCAACACCGATACCCGCCAGGGCGGCTACGGACATATCGAAGACTTTCTTCAAGGCGTGCCGGTGTCGGGGTTGTACGACATCGACGTGCACGTGCAAGCGATGCACCGCGACACGCACTACGACCCCAAAATCTTCCGCGTCGATTTCTCCGAGCCGTTTCAAATCGCCGTCGTCCCGGGCGACGTGACCAAGGGACACATTCACTACCCGCAAGCGATCGAGCCGATTCTCGAACAGGCGATCGTGCCCGATGACCAACCCGAGTGGTTGAGCTTCCGCGTCTGGCTCGAAGCCGGACAAACGCCACGATTCATTTTCCCCAACGGCCCCTACGAATCGCGGGCGTCGGTGATCGAAGCGAACAAACGTTACAAAGACGAATTCAAGAAACCGGACACCGGCGTCCGGCGTGTGCAACTGCTCCGTGAAGGAGCGTTGCCACATCTCAAGATTGGCGAAATCAAAGTCCACGGACCGGTGCAGGAAGACGGCGGCGGTAACGAAGAACTCGCCGTCTTCGGTAGCGACGGTTTCCAGCCCGACCGGGCGATCGAACAACTGTTCGCCTTCGCCACGCGAGCGTTCCGACGAACGCTCGATGAATCCGACCAAACACGAATCGAATCGTTCTACGAGCAACGAGTCTCCGAGCAAGCCACTCCTCGGCAAGCGGCACTCGACACGCTCAAGATGATTCTCTGTTCCCCTTCGTTTCTCTACCTCAGCGAGATCACGCCGGAGGAAGAAACCACGCTGAGTCCGTTCGATGTGGCCTCGCGTTTGTCCTACGCATTGTGGGCCGCACCGCCCGATGAAGACCTGTTCCACGCCGCCGCCTCGGGCGAACTGAATCAAACCGAGGAGCTGGAAAAGCAAGTCCAACGGTTACTCGACGACGAACGCTCCGACGAGTTCGTCAAAGGATTCCTCGACAGTTGGTTGAACCTTCGCGATATCGGCAACCTGCCACCGCCCCGCAAAGCGATGCCGGAATACTACGCCGAGAATTTGCCCGAGTCGATGAAGCAGGAAGCGTTCCTGTTCTTTCGCAACCTGCTCGATCACAACGGTTCGGTGAACGATTTCCTCGACGCGGATTATACCTTCGTTGACAAAAATCTCGCCAAACTTTATCGCCTCTCCGCCGCCGAGACGCTGCGGTTGGCCGACGGATTCCAGCGTGTGGAACTAGCAGCGAGCGATCATCGAGGCGGCGTGCTCGGCATGGCCGGCGTGCTCACCGTTAGCGCCAACGGAGTCGACACGTCACCGGTGACGCGAGGCGTTTGGGTACTCGAAAACATCCTCGGCATCGTGCCGCCCCCGCCGCCAGACGAAGTACCCGCGATCGAAGCCGACGTCAGTGCCGCAAAAACGATCCGGGAGAAACTCGCCAAACACAGCCAGGACCCAACTTGCAACGTCTGCCACCGCAGTATCGATCCGCTCGGTTTTGCGTTGGAAACATTTGACCCGATCGGGCGTTGGCGGACGAAGTATCCCAAAGCAAACGACAAAACGAAATCGGCTCCGAAAATCGACCCCTCGGGTCAACTCCCCAGCGGTGAAACCTTCGCCAACTTCACCGATCTGAAAAGCGTTTTATTGGAAAGTCGCCGCGATCACTTTGCCCGTAACTTGATCGGAAAACTGCTCACCTACGCCACCGGTCGGCACATGGACCGAGCCGATCAATACGAAGTCGATGATATCCTCGGTCGAGTTCAAGCCGACAACGGCGGATTGCGAACGATGGTCACCGAGGTGCTCACCAGCGAAATCTTCCGCTCACGCTAACCTACCGTTCGAACGCGTTCGGTTTTAACGCAGAGATCGCAAAGACGCAGAGAACCGCAGAGTTTCTGGCCGTCACGTGAGTGGTGAATCGGCGGATCTTGATCGCTCAGGATGCCGACAGGAACCCAAGTCAATCATGCTCGAATTGCTCTGCGCATCTTTGCGCCCTCTGCGTTCGAATCACTCCGGTTTTAACGCAGAGATCGCAAAGACGCAGAGAACCGCAGAGTTTCTGGCCGTCACGTGAGTGGTGAATCGGGGGATCTTGATCGCTCAGGATGCCGACAGGAACCCAAGTCAATCATGCTCGAATTGCTCTGCGCATCTCTGCGTCTTCGCGCCCTCTGCGTTCGAATCACTCCGGTTTTAACGCAGAGATCGCAAAGACGCAGAGAACCGCAGAGTTTCTGGCCGTCACGTGAGTGGTGAATCGGCTGATCTTGATCGCTCAGGATGCCGACAGGAACCCAAGTCAATCATGCTCGAATTGCTCTGCGCACCTCTGCGTCTTCCCGCCCTCTGCGTTCGAATCACTCTGGTTTTAACGCAGAGATCGCAAAGACGCAGAGAACCGCAGAGTTTCTGGCCGTCACGTGAGTGGTGACTCGGCGGATCTTGATCGCTCAGGATGCCGACACGAACCCAAGTCAATCATGCTCGAATTGCTCTGCGTCTTCGCGCCCTCTGCGTTCGAATCACTCCGGTTTTAACGCAGAGATCGCAAAGACGCAGAGAACCGCAGAGTTTCTGGCCGTCATGTGAGTGGTGAATCGGGGGATCTTGATCGCTCAGGATGCCGACACGAACCCAAGTCAATCATGCTCGAATTGCTCTGCGTCTTCGCGCCCTCTGCGTTCGAATCACTCTGGTTTTAACGCAGAGATCGCAAAGACGCAGAGAACCGCAGAGTTTCTGGCCGTCATGTGAGTGGTGACTCGGCTGATCTTGATCGCTCAGGATGCCGACACGAACCCAAGTCAATCATGCTCGAATTGCTCTGCGTCTTCGCGCCCTCTGCGTTCGAATCACTCCGGTTTCAACGCAGAGATCGCAAAGACGCAGAGAACCGCAGAGTTTCTGGCCGTCACGTGAGTGGTGAATCGGGGGATCTTGATCGCTCAGGATGCCGACACGAACCCAAGTCAATCATGCCCGAATTGCTCTGCGCACCTCTGCGTCTTTGCGCCCTCTGCGTTCGAATCACTTCGGTTTTAACGCAGAGATCGCAAAGACGCAGAGAACCGCAGAGTTTCTGGCCGTCACGTGAGTGGTGAATCGGGGGATCTTGATCGCTCAGGATGCCGACACGAACCCAAGTCAATCATGCTCGAATTGCTCTGCGCACCTCTGCGTCTTTGCGCCCTCTGCGTTCGAATCACTCCGGTTTTAACGCAGAGATCGCAAAGACGCAGAGAACCGCAGAGTTTCTGGCCGTCACGTGAGTGGTGACTCGGCTGATCTTGATCGCTCAGGATGCCGACACGAACCCAAGTCAATCATGCTCGAATTGCTCTGCGTCTTCGCGCCCTCTGCGTTCGAATCACTCTGGTTTTAACGCAGAGATCGCAAAGACGCAGAGAACCGCAGAGTTTCTGGCCGTCACGTGAGTGGTGAATCGGGGGATCTTGATCGCTCAGGATGCCGACAGGAACCCAAGTCAATCATGCTCGAATTGCTCTGCGCATCTCTGCGTCTTTGCGTCCTCTGCGTTCGAATCACTCCGGTTTTAACGCAGAGATCGCAAAGACGCAGAGAACCGCAGAGTTTCTGGCCGTCACGTGAGTGGTGAATCGGCGGATCTTGATCGCTCAGGATGCCGACAGGAACCCAAGTCAATCATGCTCGAATTGCTCTGCGCATCTCTGCGTCTTTGCGCCCTCTGCGTTCGAATCACTTCGGTTTTAACGCAGAGATCGCAAAGACGCAGAGAACCGCAGAGTTTCTGGCCGTCACGTGAGTGGTGAATCGGGGGATCTTGATCGCTCAGGATGCCGACACGAACCCAAGTCAATCATGCCCGAATTGCTCTGCGCACCTCTGCGTCTTTGCGCCCTCTGCGTTCGAATCACTTCGGTTTTAACGCAGAGATCGCAAAGACGCAGAGAACCGCAGAGTTTCTGGCCGTCACGTGAGTGGTGAATCGGGGGATCTTGATCGCTCAGGATGCCGACACGAACCCAAGTCAATCATGCTCGAATTGCTCTGCGCACCTCTGCGTTCTAAGCGTTAAAATCACACTGGGTTTCAATTGAGTTCGCCACGGCGAAAATTACAGGAAGGTGAATTATGAGTGTCGAAGACAGATTGAATTGTGTGGAAAAGCAGCTTGCTGAGATACTGGAGTTGCTGAAAGGCAGGTCTGAAGAATTAAAGTGTGGGCAAGAGACGTTAACGCAAGCGAATCCCAATCAACTAAAAACAATTGAGCAAACGGATCATCGCGGGCGAAAGGAGCGTCAGCGAGAAAATATGTTTTCGATCGCCGAAGGGGACGAAGAATACGGAGTTGCTGGAGAGACGAATAAGTGGGCCGACAAGCACGAGAACGAAATCTCGCACGCGATCATCGGATGCGCCATCGAGGTACATAAGGAACTCGGTCCCGGATTACTCGAATCCGTTTACGAAGAGGCCATGTGCTACGAACTCAGCCAAGTGGGACTTCGTTTTGAGCGGCAGCAACGCGTTCCTATTCGTTATAAGAAAATTATGCTATCGACTCCTCTCAAACTCGATTTGATTGTCGAACGCAAAGTGATCGTCGATAACAAAGCAAAGCGAAAAGTGACCGCCATCGACCAACAAGCACTCTTGACCTATCTGAGACTCCGCAAAGTTCATTTAGGGCTCATTATCAATTTCCATGAATTGAAGTTGGTCGACGGTGTCCAGCGAATCGTCAACAACCTCTCCTAGACAAATGGAACGGTCGTTCAAAGTAGTTCAACCCCGAGATCGCAATAACGTGTCCGAAAATCGCTGCTCGAGGTAAAAAAAGTTCGTCATGCCGTCTCAGCAACCGGTCAACGCGCAGAGCAATCGCAAGGTGGCGTCGACGCTCGATAGGCGGGCGGTTTCGAGTTGAGTATGGTAGGACGACGTGGGCAGTTGCAACGTCGTGCCGCGGATATCACCGTTGGTGGCGTGGATCAAACGACCGAGTTCGGTTCGCCCGATCGACATCGGTTTCTCACGGGTTCGGTTGATCTGCTCGATGTAGTCGTCTTTGTATCGATACGTCACCCCGAGTTGTTTGCAATGGCCTTGCAGTTGCGAAGTCAATGCGACGTCGAACTCGGCATTGGAGTCCCGGTGACGTAGCACGACGTCTTGCAATTCGAGGTCATCAACGGATGGGAAGGGACTGGTGTCGAGCACGATCAAACGGTCCGTTCGGATGTCGTGCCGTTGGAACCACTCGGCGGCAAACCGCCAACTGCGCCCCGCCTCCTCACCGGCGGTGAACAACGCCGTGCCTTGGAAACCGCTGCGGATCAGTTCGATCAGCATCGCCACCGAAACGACGTTGTCGAGTTGAGCGGAAATCAAACCGTCGGTTTCCTTCAATCGATCGAGGAACGACACCGGAGTCCCCGGTTGCAAAAAATCGAGTCCGTCGAGTTCGAAAATCAGGTTCTTTCGACGCGGGCAGATGTACGACTCGGTGATCTTGCCTTGGCCGAGGTACGACCCCGCGTAAGGCGTGTGGGCTTGGACCCGTTGCCCGTGAAAACGACCGGCGATCATTTCCATGAATTGTTCGGAGATCGAATCACCGTTGAGTTCGCCCCGGTTGCCCGCAATGAACGCGGCGTACTGGAACTCGTTCGGTCCGGTACACATCAATCCGTGCCGATCGACGTGAGCGGACACAAACATGCTCTCCGGTTCACTGCCCTGGGCAACCAGCAATCCGTGGTACCGCGTCACACGAACCGGCGACTCTTCGAGTTCGCGTCGCAGGACGCGAAAGAAAGCGTCCTCCATGCCCACGACCGACGGTTCACGCACCAACGCACGTAATAAATTTAGAAACTCGAACATGATGATTCCTTTCGTCCGACAATCGCTGCGGCGGCAATCGCGATTACTGGAATGGCGGGCGATCGCATTCGTGGATTACTCCAGTAAACCGCATGAACACCGCTGAGTGTGACCACCAAAGCAATCGCAGGCCAGAGGGCAATCCCTGTTCCCAGATGGCTTCGCCAACGACGGGGGTGCCATTGACGGGGGTGCCATTGACGGGGATGAAACGCACCACGATGACGCACCATCGCGGCAAAAACCATCAAGTAAACGAACGAGTGAAACAAACCGACCGCGAGTATCGAGGCCGTCGAGCGATCACCCGTGGCATGAGGGAACGGTTGCCACAACCGAGTCAAGCGAACCCAACACGAATACCAGAATATCTCGGGCCGATCCGCGATCGTGGACCGGGCGGCATCGTAGGCGACACGGTCGTCGGCCCGCTCGTCACCGCTGCGGGGCAACGATTCGAACTCCGTGAAAAAATCGCTCGCGTCCCAGGCTTCGTTTCGCCACGGCAACTGCCAGGGCCTCGTTTCCAGATAATCGTAAAACGAATCATTATTCGCTAGCAACAACGTGTAACCGCCATGCGTGGTCCCCCAAACCGGATATCCCACCGCAGTCACGTTTCGCAGCGTCCAAACGCCAATGCCTAAGGCGATGACGACCGTCGTCACGCCAATCATCGCGGCACGCCGGACGCGGCATACCGGACCGACCCACACCATCGAAGCGAGGATCATCGCGGCCCAAACCAGAAAAGTCGGACGGCACAAAATCGCGAGCAAAAGCAAACCACCCAAAACGAACGCATTCATGATTCGAGTTGGCGATCGTTCTCGCGATGCAGCATCTTGATCATCAACTGCGATTCGCACGACCCACCACCACCAAACCATCACAACGAGTAACGTCGCGATCGTTTCGGTCATCACAAGCGTGGATTGCCAGAGCAAAATCGGATCGATCAACACCAAGCCCGCCGAGATCCAGGCGGCACGTACCGAAATCAAACGCCGCGCAATGTCCCACGTCAATCCGATCGTCAGAACGCCGAACAGTCCATGCAAAACCGCCACCGGCGTGTTGGCGAGTTTGCCGTCGTCGCCGACCAGCCATGACAACAACCACGGATACAGCGGCGGCCGAAACGCGCTCGGGCGGGCGAGTTCATTCGTAGCGGAAGTCGCCTCGCCCATCGGCAGACCGAACACACCGGTTTGCGACAACGTCTCGGCGATCACCCGGTAAGCGTCGGGATCGTCGCTCAGCCCGGTGGACCGAGAAAACAGAAAGCCGCCCCGAACGAACAGCACGGCGAGCAAGAAAATCAGGCAACTCGTAACACGAGATCGGGCGCGACCGTTCACCCCCAATCCAATCCCGATAAATCAGCGATCGCGCGCACGAGTGCTTGCGTCCCGTTGCGCTCGCCGCCTTTGGCAATCACCGATTGATAAAGCTGTTCGGCCAACGCGAGTCCAGGCAAACAGAGGTTCATCCGTTTCGCTTCGGCCAATGCGATGCCCATGTCTTTGACGAAATGCTCGACATAGAAACCGGGGTCGAAATCTCGCTCGATTATCCGTGGACCGAGGTTGCTCAGCGACCAACTTCCCGCTGCACCGGAGCCGACCGAACGCAACACCGTGGGCAGATCCAACCCGGCCCGCGACGCGTACACGAGCGCCTCGCAGACGCCGATCATGCCGGTCGCGATCAAGGTTTGATTCACCATTTTCGTATGTTGCCCGGCACCCGGACCGCCTTGATGAACGATCGTTTTCCCGAACGTTTCGAAACACGGCATCACGGAGTTCACCGCGTCCTCGTCACCACCGATCATGATCGACAACGCGCCTTCCTTGGCACCACGATCGCCGCCCGAAACCGGCGCATCGAGCGATCCGACGCCGCGAGCCTTTGCCGCCGCGTGAATCTCGACCGCGAGCGACGGTTCACTCGTCGTCATGTCAACAAGAATGCCGTTGTCGTTGATCCCCGAGAGTGCTCCGTGATCCGGATTCAAAAACACGTCACGAACATCGGCGGGGTAACCCACGATCGCGAACACGATCTGCGAGTTTGCGGCGACTTCACGAGGCGAGTCCGCCCACCGGGCACCCCGCTCGATCAACGGTTCCGCCTTGGCACGCGTTCGCGTGGTGATCGTCAGCGGATAGCCGGCGGCGAGCAGATGCCCGGCCATGCTATGTCCCATGACCCCGGTTCCGATCCATCCGATCGGCGGTTTTTCAGCGGTAGACGACAAAACTCAGCACCTGTGATCGAAAGTTCTATGCAAAATGAGCCGTTTCGAAGCGAGCGGTCTGTTGATTCACAAGCCCGACGCGCAAGCGAGTGAAGCACAGGATGCACTCGCTTGCGCGTCGGGCTTGTATTGACACGTCATTCTCTTGAAAACGATTAAAACAACAGGCCGCTCGCCACGGTTGTGAGTGAAACTACCAACTCATCAACGGTTCCTTAACCACCTGATTCCTTGGCCGCGTCGCCGAGTTCTTTGTCGACGTATCCGTAACCGCTGCGTCCTTCGCTGACGCGGCTCTCGACATCGGCGAGAGTCTCTTCGGGCGCCTTGTCCCAGAAATCAGCGATCGTTTCTTTCGCGAGCACTTCGCCCGAACGGAACAACCGGAATCCGACGCCGCGCGACGGGTCCGTGGTGAACCACCACGGGCTCAGCGGGAAGTTCGGGTCCTCGGATTTCCATTCCTCGTCATCGGTGGCCAATCGAGTAGCACTGCGTAGTTCCGGCGGATCCATTTCCCAACTGCCGCCACGGACGACGCACGGGTACGGGTTGACCGGCCAACGCGTTGCGCTGCTGGCATCGCCAGGATTCTCGTCCGCCATCCATTGGTATCCGTCTTCGGTGTACTCGTTAACCGTCCACTCGGAGACGTTGCCGTGCATGTCATAAAGACCGAACGGGTTGGGTTCTTTCGTCGCGACTTCGCCGGGGCCTTCGAGCGAGTTGTCGTAATACCAAGCGTAGTCTTCGATGTCGTCGGGATCATCGCCCCAACTGTAGGCCGTCGAGGTTCCACCGCGAGCGGCGTATTCCCATTCCGCTTCGGTCGGCAATCGGTATTGCCCGCCGGTCATTCGCGACAGCCATTTGGTGAATTGTTGAGCGGCGTACTGCGTCATCGTGACCGCAGGTTTTTCGGGATCGGAACCGTATTCGAACGTGAACGAGGGATCGTACAGTTCCGTCGGTGCGGTGACCGAATCGGCGAGATTGGACTCGTCGACGGTGCGAATGCCTTCGGCCTCGAAATTCTTGAACACGCCGTACATCCGCATGTATTCCTTGTACATGTCCCAGCGAACTTCGGTCTTGGCAACCCACATCGGTTTGACCTTCAACGGGATCGTCGGCCCCTCGTCTTCGACATGGTCCTCGGAATCTTCGGGCGAACCGAATGTGAACTCGCCACCGGGAACCGGGATCATCTCGAACTCGATATCCGTGCCGGGGATGCGTTGGGTATAAGTTACCATGAACGTGCCGTCTTCCAACGCCACGAACGTCCCGTCGGCAGGTTCCGTCTCGACGATGCCGGGCGCCTGCGTCGCCAATCTGGCCGTCGCATCGGCGCTGACAAATGCGGTGAAAGCAAACGTCGCGGCCAGGCCGCCGGCCAATGCGAGCAAGCGAAGCGGCGTCGCGAGCGGGTTGGTGATCGTGAATCGCATGAAATTGGGCTCGAAAACCAGAAGGAGGGCGGTGGGAGCGATAGCTATTATCGCATGTTATCACATGTTCAGATGAGATGCTCACTTCTATTCTAAACGTCCCGCCCGGTATTACCACCTCCACACTCCCGAGAATTGTTCCGACGAGTGGTTCGCACGAAACGATTGCCCCCGGAAACCGCGACAGTCCGTTGAAAGAAACTCCATCCCCGAGCCGTTCTATCAGCGAGCTTTGCCGCAATCGACTAAACCGAGCGTTCAGAATCAATTGCAGGTTGACGTGGAAATGCGAGTAGTCTTCGGGCGAGCCGTTTTAACGCTAGCGGGCTGTCGATTTAATCGTTTTCGACAAGTTCGCGTCGGGTTACCAAATCGACAGTCCGCTAGCTCCGTTGATTGCATGAAAACCATGGTCAGCGTTAAAAGAGCGAACCCTACGATGCGATTTCAAAATCTCTGTCGATTCGTTTTGGTCGTTGTCGTGTTGAGTGCGATCTCAATGGGTTGCCAACCGGACGAGAAAACAGCGACGGTCGCGACCGAGACGAAATCGTTGGCGATCGACGATCCGCGTTGGATCGAGTTGGAGACTGCGGTCCCGGTGACGCTCGCGGTGCGTCCCGATGGACGGCAAGTAATGTACGGCGGCACCGCCGGTTTCCCACGCGTATCAACTCCCCTCGGGAAAACGAATTCACACATGGACACAGCCACTTGTGCAGGCCGCGTGCACTGGCGACGGGAAAACGCTGCTCGCCATTTCGAAATCAAACGCGTCGGTATGGGACACGCAGTCGTTTCGTCAATGGAAGTCGTTTCCCTCTCCGCGACCGCAGACGAATGACTCTGGAACACCTTCGGCGATCGCGATCAGCGAGGATGGTTCCCGGATCGCGTGGAATGATCTCTCCGAATCCACACCGAACCGCAGGCCCGGTAACATCCGCGTTTTTGATTCCGCCAGCGGAGAAGAAACGTTTTCGCACACCGTCTCCGAATCCGATCGAATCCACTCGCTGGATTTTTTGTCCGGTGGACAGCGGTTACTCGTCCGGTACGACATCTCTCAAGATGATCCAACCAGCGGGACACGAGAACTTTGGGACATCGCGGGCGAGAAGATGCTGGCCGAGTTTGCTCGCGGCGCTCGGGTGATCGTCAGCCCGGATCGCAGTCTCATTGCCGTCGGTGAGATCGGACAATCCACCGAGATCAAAATCCATGACGGAGCCAGCGGTGAACTGCGGCACCGGACCGAGCAACGGGGGATGCTCCAAAGTCTTGCGTTCCGACCGGACTCACAACAATTGTTGATCGCCAGTCAGACGCGGCAACCGAATGACTCGGTCGGCCGGATCGTGCCGTGGGAGTTTGCCTCGTCCAAAATCACGTTCGAACAAACTCGCGAGGAATTCCCGTTTGCTTCGGCGATGTACGATGCCGAAGGCCAGCGGATCTTCGCTACCATCGCGAAACCGGGCCCGATGGAGGATGACATCGACTACTACCTAATCGGTTGGAATGCAAAAGGATCCTCCCCGATCCGAACGATGGCTGGGATCTTCTCGACCAATCAGGTCGATCGATTGTTTTTCGTTCCGAGGTCCAATCATTTGTTAGTGTTGAGAAAAACGTGTTCCGTGCTCGACGTCACAACGGGCGTCGCCGACAGTCCCCTGCCGCGATACCGTTTCGCCCAAGATCACGTTCGATTTCAGCAGGACGCATTGGCAATTGATTCGGGCGGCCGTTACTCGGCATTGCGTTTGACGGACCTTGCGACCGGAACGTCATCGCGGTCCCCATCAATCGGACAGACGGATGAATGGGTGCAAGACGGCGAGACGCGTTTCAGTAGTCGACACCCCAGCCTCACGCTATTCGATACCGCATCGGGTGAACGGTATTGGAACCTCATCATGGAGGCGTCTCACTACGCGGCCCATGACACCAGGATGACTTAAGATGCTCGGTACATCGTGCGGTCCCAACCGACGGGCGATGATTCGATCGGCCAATCACGCATCTTGATTATCCGGCCCGAGGAACCGGACTCGCCACGGATCCTGCATCGTTACGCAAACCACATCGTGATTGACCCCGTCACCGACAAACGTTTTGCCGCCGCGTCGGATCGGGCGATCGAGGAATTCGAGATTCCCAATGGCGAGCTTCTTGGCAAAATTGGTGACGTTCCGAGACGGGTTCTCGACATGAACTACACGCCCGACGGCACTCACATCGCTGCCTGCGGTGTCATCGGGCAACGTGATCCCCGAACCGGTTTCCGCAATTCCGATCCCGGTCGGGCATCGATCTACCATCGCGAATCACAACAGGTTCTCGAATTGAAAGGGCACACCGCGGTGGTCACGTCGATCGCGATCGACGCACCTCGCAATCGTTGTGCGAAGAGTTCGCATGATGGAACGATTCGTTTATGGGAGATGCAAACCGGTGAGTGCCTGCACGTGTATCGAGGGCATCACAGCGACATCGCCAGCGTGGACATCAGCACCGAAGGACGACTGCTCCCGAGCGCGGGAGCCGATGGCATCGCCGTATGGAACATTGCCGGCGTCGTTGATACCAAGATCACGCCGGTGGAAATTGCTCAGGAGTTTATTCTCGTCGATAGCGGTTCGGACAATCAATCCGCAGCACCTGATTTGGAACCCATCGATCGGCGATCGACTCCGGCAAAGAACACTCAGCGCTGGGATGTTGTGGAGGTCGGGGATGTCAGCCGCGTGAATTGGAACAACAACGCAGTGGAACCATGGATGGAGCAAAATAGCAACGCGAATGCGGCGTTTCGAATCACCGAAATTCCACCACATCGAGCGCACCCGCCCTCGGCGTTCGCAAGCCCGGCGAGTGTGAGCCGCGACGGGAATCGCCGGCTCTACACCGAACTCAACGAGCCAGCCGTGAAAATCTTTGATGCCGAGGATCATGAAATCCAGAGTCGGCCGATTCGTGTCGACCGACGTCATGCGGTGATTTCGCCGGACGGAAAAATTGTTTTCATTCTTCGTCAACCCGATCGAGAGGGGCCAGGCAAAATTCAAATCGATCTCTACGATGTCGAAACCGGCGACCGACTGCGAACGATCGAGGGCGGTGACGCTCGCTGGGCCACCGCTTTGAAAATCGACCCGATGGGAAAAACGTTGCTCGTCCATTTTGATAACAACAGCATTGATGTGCGAAACATCGCGACGGGCCAATCCCTCGCCGTGCTGGAGTCGACGCCTGTCGGCGCCGGACGAAGTTCTCAGTACAGCCCCGACGGGAGATGGATCGCGATCGGTAAATACCTCAGCACGGACATTGTTCTGTACGATTCGTCGGGCGTGGAACCGATCCAAACCATTGTCAATGATCTGCCGGTTCGTTGGTTCCGTTTCACACCCGACGGACAGCGTCTGATCGCGGGCCAGCCCTAAGCCCGATCGCGAACGTTGTTAACGATGTGGGAAATCGATGCCGGCGAACCGGCAACGGCTCGCCGCCTCTGGAGCCGTGCCGGACCGGCGGGAGAAGAAGGAGTGTTTTCCTCAAATGGTGATCAGTATCTTTGCCCCTCGAATTGGAACTTATGGACCCTTTGGAACACGCAGCAGGGGCACATCGACGCGGCGATTGTGACCCGTTCAAGCAACATCCGTGAGCAATTTTGTTTTGTCTCCGGATGGCAAAACGATTCAATTCAACTCGCCCGAACTGCGACCGGTTTGGTCGCAGCATTGAGAGTCGGCAGTTTCATGTTTTTTCGTTCCCTCCGGCAAGGGCGTTAATTGTCGCAGCCGAGGGCGACCCCTTCATCCCCTGGGAATTTTTGTCCCCTCGAAATTTTTCTCGGGACCGAAGGACTTTACAAACCGAGCGGACGAGCCTAATCTGCCATTAATGAGATTCATTTGCATTAGCGTTTGAGTTTAGCCAGCGAGACTTCCGAAACCGACCGACCGGATTTTCCAATCCCGCCTCGATCGGCTATCATTCGGGAAAGCAAGCCAGCGAGAACCTAAACCTTTCGTGACCGTCCGCCGTGGACGTCGCGAACCGTTTCCTCCCTGCTTGTCGGAGTTTTCCTGATGGCTATTTTGCGTGTGCTACAATGCACTTTCTTGTTTGCCGCCTGCCTCGTTTCGCACGGCACCGCGTCGGCACATTTCCCGTTCCTGGCGAGCGACGATCAAGGTCACGTTCAGATGTGGTTCGGCGAGACCACCGACGATCGGACTTACCCGATGCCGGAATCGGTCCAATTGATCCAGCTACATCATGCCGGCGACGAGGCCCCGATCGCGACCGAACCGATCGATTCCAATTCGTTGGTCGGCCTCCGCAGCGAGATGCCGATCAACTCAACGCGGGAAATTGTCGGCACGGTGACCTACGGACTTTATCATGGGACCAAACTGACTTACCACGTCGAACACCTGCCGCAATCCGATCCGACGTCTTGGCCGGTCCAGCCACGCCCGAACGCGGCCATGCAAACCGTGATTCGCCCGGTGACCGACGGCGGCGTCAGCGTTCGGGTGCTGAAAAACGGCAACGCGTTACCCGACACCGATGTCAAATTGATGTGTGAAGACGGTCACGAAGAGGCGTCGAAGAAGACCGATGCCGAGGGACAGGTGGCGTTTTCATCCGACGAGGTCGAATCGGGACTCAATGCGTTGATGATCGGGTATGTTGACCCATCGGGCGTCGGCGTTTACGAAGGGCAGGACCACGCCAGCACGACCCACTACCTGACCGCGACCTTCCGCATCGGCGCATCGCAACGGAGCGATGAAATGCCAAAGAAAAACAAACCGACTGTTGATCCCGCAAGCAAGGTTTCCATTGCCCCGGCGAGTTTTCCCGAGTTACCGGAGGAGTTGACGAGTTTCGGTTCCGCCGTGGCGGGCGGGAAGCTGTACGTCTACGGCGGGCACACCGGCGGTGCTCACTCCTATTCAACGGCGGAACAATCCGATCGTTTCTGGAGTTTGGATCTCACCGCTGGCAAAGACGCGGTTTGGAAGACATTGGCCACGGGACCGAAACTGCAAGGTTTGGCGCTCGTTCCCGCAGGCGAGCGTGTCGTGCGTGTCGGCGGCTTCACGGCGCTCAACGCCGAGGGCGAGGAACAAGATCTTCGCTCGCAAACTTCCGTGGCGATCTACGAACCACAAAACGATGCGTGGACCGATCTCGCACCGTTGCCCGAACCTCGCTCGTCGCTCGACGCGGCCGTCATCAACGACACGGTGTATGTCGTCGGCGGTTGGGGATTGTCGGGCAAGAATGATGAGAGCGTCTGGTACTCGACGGCATGGTCGTTGGACTTGAGCGATTCCAAGGCAGTTTGGAAACGCATCGCCGACTCACCGATCGAGCGACGTGCCAATAGTGTCGCTGCCTTCGGCGGCAAACTCTACGTGCTCGGTGGGATGCAAAGCGAAGGCGGCCCGACGACTCGCGTTGATGTTTATGATCCGGTAACCAATCGTTGGACCGGAGCAGCAGCGATCCCCGGTGCCGGGATGTCCGGTTTCGGTTCATCAGCGTTCGCGATCGGTAGCGAACTTTATGTTTCCACGATGGACGGTTTTGTACATCGACTCGGCAGCCGCGAGGGTGCCTGGACCACGGTCGCCAAGATTGATCCCGCCCGCTTCTTTCACCGCATGGTGCCGCACGGCGACAACGCGTTGTTGATGATCGGCGGTGCGAACATGGAAGTGGGCAAGTTCACGCAGATCGACGAGATCCGCGTGCGTTGAGCACCTCGGTCGAAATGTTTCGCCAGAAACCACGTAGGCGAGTCTCTCTGAGACTCGCAATTTCCAACGTCTCAGAGAGACGCTGCTACGTCGTTTGCCCGAATGCCAAAAAAGTCTGCTGGAGGTCTCGTTGTCCTCTGCCTGCGGCACGAATCAGGAATAGCGACGACGAAGCCTTCCGGTGAGTTGACCAACACTCCTTAGCCAGCCACGCTCGGTTCTTACCCCTTTGCGATTCACGTGGAATCAGATTGGGAACTAGTTTCCAATTCTTGTGATAACCACTAAGGAGTGAAGAAAATGCGTTCATTACTACGGCGGAAATCCGGCTTCACACTCGTCGAACTACTCGTCGTCATCGCGATCATCGGCGTGCTCGTCGGTCTGCTGTTGCCTGCGGTCCAGGCCGCTCGCGAAGCGGCCCGGCGGATGAGTTGCTCGAACAATCAAAAGCAATGCTCCTGCCTTATGCCGAGCAAGCCGACCTGCAAGATTTGATCGATTTCTCCAGCCCGATCTACACCGGCAGATATGGCACCACGTCCATCCATCCCAACAACGAGGCGGCCGCCCGCACGCTCGTGCCGATGTTCCGTTGCCCCAGCGATGGACGCGAGGACCTGTTCACGCAGTTCGATTGTGACACGGCGGCGGGGCAAGCCTATCGGGGCACCAACGTGGTCGCATCGACCGGTTCAGGACGCGGTACCGCGCGGGACCCGCGTGAAAAAAACGACGGGCTGTTTTACGATGGTTCCCAAGCCGGGTTCCGCGACATCCTCGACGGCACCAGTCACACGGTCGTGTTCTCCGAAACCTTGCTCGGCGACGGGACGATCGCAAGAACGCGTCCGGTTCAGGACTACGACGCCGTGGCGTGGGTCGGTCATGGATCGGTGATGAACCCGGATGTCGAATCCCTTTCGCGCGGCCCAGTGTGGGGATGGTTCGGCTATCGCGGGTACGCTTGGATTTCCGGCAAAGCGTATGCGAGTACGTTCAACACCTACGATCCGCCGAACACGAATCACCCCGACGCTTGTCAATTGGCCTACGGATGGTTTTCGGCGCGTAGCCACCATTCCGGCGGCGTGGATGTTTCGCTCGCCGATGGCAGCGTGCGTTTCGTCACCGAGTCCGTCGATCAGGAAATCAGACGAAACGCCGGCTCGATCGCCGACCGCAACATCAGCGAGGGACTGTGATGCCAACGCGAACGGTATTCTCCATGCTCGTCTCATTCACTGTTCTACTCGGATGCGAGGGGCAACCTGTTGAAACATTCGAGCGAGCCGAGGTGTCCGGTGCCGTTTGGCTCGATGGGAAACCGCTCGAAGATGCCGCGATCGTGTTCCATGCACTCAACGCCTCGGGGGAACCGACCGGCGTGAGCGGTCATGCCTTCGTCGACGAGGGCCGTTACCGAATCGATGCAGACCACGGTCCCGCTGTCGGCCAATCACGCGTCGAGTTTCGCGCACGACCGGTCTCGCGAGAACAGCTCGAAGCGTCCTTGGTCACCGATCGCGGCAAGTGTTGTCCGCTGCCACCGACGCTCGTGTTGATTCCGCCGATGTCGTGTTGATTCCGCCGATGTCGTGTTGATTCCGCCGATGTACGGAGAGGAATCTCAACTCGTCGTCTCGATCCAAAGCGGACAAGTCAACCAGCATGACTTTCAATTGCAGACTCGGTAAGCACCTTACCTACTTAGCTGAGTCAAGACTTGGGCGGTCATGGTCTCGGAATAACGATTTAGTTTTTGATGTTCGGGGCACCAACCGAGTAGAAATCGCGTGAAGTCGGCCCATGCAAAAGGATAGAGCTGACGCCATTCCGATTCGACCTCATCAATCTCGGCGGTGGGCAATCGGAAATACAGCGCGTCACGCAGGGCTTTGAAATACATGTCGAGGTAGATCGATTCATTGCGTTCGCATTCGGATTCGTCGACGCAACTGCTCAAAAAATACGCGACATCTTTCATACCACACCCGCCACCGACGTATTGAAAGTCGACGGCGGCCAACGCGGAACGATCTTTGCGAAAACAGAAATTGGCTACCTTGGCATCCCCGTGCACCACCGTTTGATAGCGACATTCGTTCAGCTTGCGATCGATCGCGGCGGCGGCTTTCTGCAACGGCCCCGGTTCCATTGCGGTGAGTTCCTCTTGCCGCGTCGCCAGGTGCCAGTAAGTGCCCGTCGGCCAAAGACCAGTCGGCACGTCACCCAAGAAGTTGGCATGAAAACGAGCGAGCCAAGCCAAACCTAACGAGATCGAATCGAGGTCCAAACGACCTCTGCGTTGATCGAACCCCGATGCGTCGAGGTCTTCGAGTACGAAAATGTGTTGGTCGTCGGTGCTTCGGATCGCGTGCGCTCGCGGGACTCGAATGGTTTCGTCGAACCGAGAACTCCAATCGCGATACCAATTCGATTCAACTTGATAGGAATGCAGTTTTCGTTGATGGGAAACGTTCGTGTTCCAACCGCGTGGGTGATTGGCCGATTTGGCTGTTGGGGGAGCCACCCATTTGACGATCACGGACCTTGGTCGGCGCTCCGTGGTATCGCCCGAAAGTTCTACCCGGAAAATCGATCCGTATCCGCTCCACAGCGACTGAATTTCCATGGTGTCAACGATGGAACTCGCGTCGGTTGCTGCCAAGACGACTTCGGCAATGTTGGTCGGCAGTCTGATGGAATCCATGGGTGCTCTTTCGTAGAAAAAAAGGCGTTCGTAGAAAACGTGATCGAAGAACGGCTCTTCGCAACAACAAGTGCCTCCGCATTAAGCGACAGCGAATCAATAATGAGCATAGTGGACGAGGCTACGAGTCCCGCAATCGGAGGACTCGTAGCCTCGTCCACCAAGCACATCGTCACAATTAATTCGGTGGAACCACGTAGCAGCGTCTCTTTGAGACGCTGGAATTTACGAGTCTCAGAGAGACTCGCCTACGTGAGGTTTTGCCGAACCTTTTCCCCCGATGTGCCTAGCAGAACTCGTCAAGAGTTTCGATCACACCTAAAAACGAAAGTCGTGACGACTTCCGCCACGGTTGAAGTTGCTTAATGTCGGGAATTGTAACCTTGCCGTTCCCTGAGGTGCTCGTGAGTTCATCGAGGTATTTCCACCCTCGAAATTGATGCCGATCGCGCCGGAAATCCCTGATTCGGATGCGTTTGGTTCCCACTGCCACTGGTTTGAGCAGGCAATGCACAAGAAATTCGCAGAGCGTCGCTAATCGACGCCGACATTAAAACGCGAAATAGACTTTAGCTAAAATTCGAGGAAACAATCGCTTTTTTTGAAATGCGTCAGGGGCTACGAATTCATCTCCTAGGATAGCGAAGGTGAAAACGCCACGCGTTAGGTCGATGCGGAGGCGTATTCACTAGGCAACTAACAGGGGGGCGAGGCATTCCGACCGGCACTTGCTTTGCTTTGCCTCAAGCTAGTTCTAGTTACCGGTGCAACGTCCTGCACCATTCACCCATTCGAAGTACTCACTCTTACTGAATCTCTGGAAGTTTAGAAACACAATGTTAGAAGAAAATCGAAATCGAAAAGGTTTTACGCTGGTCGAGCTGCTCGTCGTGATTGCGATCATTGGTGTGTTGGTTGGATTGCTTTTGCCGGCGGTCCAAGCCGCTCGGGAAGCAGCCCGCCGGATGCAGTGTTCGAACAATCTCAAACAGATTGGCTTGGCCGTTCACATGTATCACGACGCTTTCAAAGCGTTACCACCGAGTGCCTTTGTGATGGCAGACGCGGCGATGGTGAATCGGCCCGCGTCGTGGCTCGTGCGGATCCTCCCCTTCATCGAGCAAACCGCAGCCTACGAGCTGACGGATTTCTCAGGTGATTTTTCAAACCGCTCCGGGATCAACACGAGCTGGCGCGCCTACCACAATCTGAACGTTACAGCGTTCAACTGCCCATCGAGCCCGCTGCCGATCTTCCGTACCGACAACGCGACTGCGGGAACCGTGGCGCTCGGTGCACCCGCCCAGTTGCAGACACAAATCTCGTCGTATGTCGGTGTGGCAGGTGAGTTCAACTTCGGGTCCGCACGATGGAACGGTTGGAGTGCGATGGCTGACTACAACGGTGCCATGATTCCTGTCGATAGTTTGAACTCACGTCCGTTGAGGTTCGCGTCAGTGGTGGACGGCACGAGTAATACGTTCGTCGTCGGCGAGCAAGGCAACTTCAAGACCGAGATCGACGCCGTTGGCAACCGGGCGACGTTCGACCATCGAAGCAGCAATTTCAATGGCGGCGCCTGGTCGGGCGGCGGCGGAGATCCAGACCAGGGCAACATTCAGAACGGTTACCGAGTGAACGTGGCCTCACTTCGTGCGGGGATCAATTACACGCCTGTCGCCCCCGCGCGGCACCACGGCAATCCCGGGATCTTTGGCGTCGGCTTCTGGGGTAGTCGTCCTGGCAGTCACACCCCCTTCACCTCGGCGCACGTCGGTGGAGCTCAGTTCCTTCGACTCGATGGCTCGGTCCAGTTCGTCAGCGAAAATGTCCGGTTCGAAATCCTTGAGAATCTCGCGAACCGGATGGATCGCAATGTACTCGAAGAGTTCTGATCAGAGTCACGTCGATTTCGGTTTGGCCGCGATCTTGGACTCGTGACCATCGACACTTTTCGATCGGCTTCTCATGGAGCCGGTCTTTTTTACGCAGGTATCGCTGCCTGGTTTTCAATAAAATAATGTTTTGGAGTTGACGATCGATGTCTAGTTTGTTCGCAAGGTTTGGTGTCCTTCTAGGGGCACTTGTAGTTACATCGCTGGGCTGCTCGTCCAGTGATAAACCGAGTTTGGCCGGAGTGACGGGAACACTGACGAAGGATGGCAAGCCATTTGCCGATGCCTTGGTCGAGTTTTATCCCGAAGCCGATGGTGGTGCATCCTACGGCACGACCGATGAGCAGGGTAATTTCAAACTCAGTTACTCAACCGGAGACTCAGGAGCCGCCATTGGGATGCACGTGGTTAAGGTCATAGGGGGGAGAGTTGTGGGAGGGAAAGCAGCAGCACCGTCGAAGATGGCCTCCAATGAGGACGGGGAGGAGTTCGCGGTCTTGACCGATCCGAGCGCGCCCGTTCGGCGATCCGCTGGACCACCGGAGCCGGTTGTTCTGTCAGCCGAGGTGCTCGCCGATCAAGACAACATGATCACCCTCGTGATGCCTTGAGGCGACGACTACCGGAATTCTGTCTCGAAGCGATCTCCACACTGGGGAAACGCATAGCATCGCATGTTCGTGTGATGTTCGGACGGGAGGCAAGGTTGGGTTAGCAATCAGGATGACGATTGGACGACCGTCTATGAATCGCTCGGAGACGAAACGAAGATCGGATTCGCACCGGTGCTGGTCAGCCTGGACGGTTTGCCGGGAATGGACGGCATCGAAGCGATCGGTCATCTCAAGCGATCATCGCCGAACGCCGTCATTATTGTCCTGACCGTGATGGATGACGGTGACAAGATTTTGTCAGCTATTTGCGCCGGCACGATCGGGTACCTGCTCAAGACCGGGGTGCCGATGACCTCCAAAGGCGCGTGTTGTCTTTGTTTTCCCAATTCACGCCACCGCGGCACGACGTCGAATCGAATTTGGAATCAGGTCTTTCGTCGCGAGAGATCGAGGTTTTGCAGTGGATGGCCGAAGGAGATACCCAAAAAGAAATCGCGTTGCATCTCGACATTAGTGTTCACACCGTCGTCACTCACTTGCGAAACTTCTATCGCAAACTGCACGTGACGACGAACACAGCCGCCGTGGCCAAAGCGATCCGGGAAGGCTTGATTTAGGAGCAGCCCAGGGTGGGTCAAGGAGGCTTTGCGACGCCGACCCACGTAGCAGCGTCTCTCGGGACGTCGATTAAATAAGTGAGGCATTTGCGAACCGCTGACAGTCTCCCCGACTTTCAGAGCGGTCGATTGAACCACCGATGAACCAAGATAAACACAAATAAATCCGCCACATCTTGCCTTGGCGGGGACACTTCGTCGAGCAAATCACAGGGCTGGTTTGTTTAATCGGTGTTCATCTGCGCTGATCTGTGGTTTCCAATTCCGCGCGATCATTGCTTCAGTTAATAAATCGACGTTCCCCGAGACGCTGGAATTTACGAGTCTCGGAGAGGCTCGCCTACGTGCCGTTCGGATGACTCGCACAATCATGCGATAGATCTGCGCCCGATGAATCGGTCGAGCCTGGAATTATGGACGTGCTGCATTCGTTCCCCGACGATGGGCCACGCAATCGGCTGGGACCGGCCCACTGGTTGGTCGATCCGAACAACCCGCTGGTCGTACGGGTCACCGTGAACCGTTTGTGGGCCGAATTATTCGATCGTGGGATCGTCGCCACGTTGGATGACTTCGGGATGCAGAGCGCCCCGCCGACGCATCCAGGGATCTGCTGCTGCACATGTCGGGGGTCGCCCATGACCTGTGTCTGATCCGCAGCATGAAGACCGACGAGATCAATCACGGTTCGGCGGAGTTGTTTCTTCATTCTGGGCGTCGACAGGTCGAACGCCCTTCGTTCGGGGCGTGGGCCAGTTACGGGCTGGGGACTGAGAATCGCAATCTGCCCTGCTCTGTCGTTTTGACCAACGGGCTGCCCGTCGCCGGGTCGCCTGGCTGGGGCGCGGGGTTCCTGCCCGCCGAACATCAAGCGGTTCGATTCCGATCGGGCCGCGAACCGGTTTTTTACTTGGACAATCCACCGGGCGTGGTTGCCGGTGCGTTGCAAGGAAGTCGATCAAGCGACAGCGGGATTGATTCAAAATTTGAAGCAACGTGGTTTGCTCGATGAAACGTTGGTGATTTGGGGCGGCGAGTTCGGACGCACACCGATGGCGCAAGTCGTGTCGGCCAACGGTGACCCGACGGGTGCGGGACGCGATCATCACAAGGAGAGTTTTTCGTTGTTACTGGCGGGCGGCGGTACCCAGCCGGGTCTGACGTTCGGCGCGACCGACGACTTTGGTTTCGGGGTCACCGAGAATCGGGTTCACGTTCATGATTGGCACGCGACGTGGATGAACATGCTGGGCGTCGATCACGAGCGGCTGACTTACAAATACCAAGGCCTCGATGCGTGATTGACTCAGGTCCACGGTCACGTGATCCACGACATCCTTGTAGGATTGGCTGGCAGCCTTGTCCGTACGTCAGGCTTTCCAGCCTGACACACAACAATTGTCAGCCTAGAAAGGCTAACGTACGGTTGCTACGTCGAAATCGAAAAATAGAAAATCATGAGCAACTCACGACGCACTTTCTTACAAACCGGCATGGTGGCTTCCGCCGCGATGCTCACCGCCACGAATGCGTACGCGGACGAACCGCAAGTCGGCCCCTGGCAAGATCAAATCAGTGGTGCGGTGGCACCGTGAGAACGGCACTCCAGCGGAAACCTTCGATCACACCGGAGATTGGCAGGTGACCGAAGGCGCGATCGTCGGCGGACAAAAACCGGCCGGTTGTCGGCTGACGGCTTATTTGATTACCGAGAAACAATTCGGTGACGTGGAGGTCGAATACGAGATCCGTCCCGACTGGCGAACCGACACTGGCATCATGTTGCGACAACACCTCAGCGGCCCGCTCGGTTTTCAAACTCTCTGCGATCATCGACCCGGTGGCGGGATCGGTGGAGTCTTCACGAACGGATTGGGTAGTTACCTCGCGACGCCGTTTGTCGTCGACGACGACGAGAACTTTCATGTCAAGAATTTCCGGGAAGGGAAATCGGATTCACGTTTCACGCAAGGCGCGGTGACCGAGGCGAGCACATTTGATGCCTTTCGTGACGCGTGGAACCTGAACGACTCGAATCGCTTTCGCTGCATCGGAACCGAACCGACGATCACGATTTGGATCAACGATCTAAAAATCGGCACCGTCGATACCGGCAATCCAGGATTACCCGACTACGACGCCTCCCAGATTCAAAGGTTGGTTGGGACGGAAGGTCATCTTGGACTGGAAGTTCACAGCAATGATTTTGGCAATGGATGAAATCAATGGAGCCAAGGAGCGGTGAGTCGATGGCGATCGATTCGGGTTCGTGAGGTGGTGGGGTAGGTTGCCCAACGATAGCCGCAGTATTGCTGCGACAGCAAAGAGTGTATTTGTCATCGTTGCCGCCCCTCCGGGTAACGCTGCGAAGCATTTTCCGGCGTGAATGGTGCGTATGCGGGCGGGGACGCCCGCGAACCGGTGCGCGGGCGTCCCGCCCGCTTGCGCTGAAAACACGTTTTTCGCTGGAAAAAAATGCTTCACTGCGTTGCCCAAGGGGCAGCACAATAAAATCCCTCACTCCGCCCGTTCTTCGACCGCTGTTGCCGGACCCGACGTCTCCGCCGGGAACATCACCCCGGCCAGTAACAACCCGGCGACGATCGAAACGGCGGCCAGCATCATGTTCGCGATCAATCGAATGCCGCCGGGAAAATCATCGGTGATCATCATCGCCGACATGCCAAAGAAACCCAGACTGCCCGGAACGAGCAGCAACAATCCCGGCATCAACATGATCGCCGAAGGCAACCGTTTCCATCTTGCAAACCCGTTGCTGACCACACCGACGATTAACGCGGCAACCGATACAGCCGCGAACGGGCCCAAGAAAATGCTACCCAATCGCAACGACCCGAACGCGATCACGGTCGACAAGAGAATCCAAAACCCGTCACGAAGACGTCCGCGAAACAGGATCCCGAACGCGATCGCGATCGGTAACAACACCGTCGCCGAATCCGTCAACTCGGGGATTTGAGGCGGCACCGACGCAGGCACGTCGATCAACGTCTTGATAAACCCGTTGCCCATCACGACGCCGAAAATCATCGTCAACAACGTCGTCATCGCACCAGCCAAACGGGCCGAACCGGACGCCAGGTTTTGCGTCGCCAACTCATTCACACTGACCGTCAACTGCAACCCAGGCAGAAACACCACGAGGGCCGAGAGCACCGTTAACGAGACGTTGCCACTCGGCACGAACCAATGGAACCATCCGGTCAGGATCATCGCGATGAACCCCGCGATGACGTTGATTAAGTGGGTGGGGAACCTCCATCGACCCAGCACGATTGAGATCACGCCGACGATCACACCGATCGCTGCGGCCGCCGCGACCACGGTCGTGTTGCCGCCGACGAGCACCGCGATGGTCGCCCCGGCAATACCGAACGCCGCGATATTCAACCAATTCGAATACTCGTCGTTGCGTTGTTCGATCGCCGCGAGTCGAGCCCAGGCGTTGGTGATCGAAAGGGATTTTTCATCAATCTCCCGTTGCAGTTCGTACAACCTCGCGTACTTGGCCAAATTCACGTCCGCAGGATAAACACGGATCAAACGCGTCGAGCCGAGATCCGACCCGAACGTGATGAACAACGCCGTCGGAGTCGAAAAAAACGTGGCCGGCTCACCGAGAGACCGGGCCACCGTTTCCATCCGCTGATCGAGTTCATAGGCCGGCGATCCGCTCGCGTGCAGGTTGCGAGCGAGTTCGAGGATGAACGCTTTGGTCGAATGATCGTCGATCGGATTGCCTGCTTAATTTCGATAGGTTTTGTGACACCTCGTGCAGGAGATGCTGATCTTTTGGAAAAGTGCGTCGGCCTGCTCGTGTCGGTTGGATTGAAGTGCGATGCGCAATCGACGAGCCAGCGTTTCAGATTCGTTCATCCAATCGCGAAACCTCGCATCCACATCATTGGCGGCATGTCGCGTCGATTCCATCATCGCCTCTTCGACCATCAATGCCACGTTGGCGGGAACGAGGTCGGGGTGATCCGTCGGTGTTCGCCAGCCACTTTTCTGACACAGGCCGAGTGACTCCATTGCCGAATCCGCATCGGCCATCGCCGCAACAAACGAATCCACACTCGCCACCTCGACGAGTTCGGGTAGTTTCGCATCGGCATCCGGGGAAACATAACCAGCCACGTCTCGCCACAACCCGGTGTAATTGATGCTCGTCCCGGCACGTCGCATGATCTCCGCCGCACCCGCTGCGTCGATATCGCCCGCCGCGATCGCCGCGATCGCTGCGGCGGCCGGGCCGCGGTGTTTTCCATGATGGCAATGAATGTAGATCGGCCCCTCGAGAGTTCGTACCACCTGGGCGAGCGATTTCCCCGCACCGTCTTCGATCCCGTCATAACCGATCGGGATATGGACGTACCGCAGCCCATGCAGTTTTGCCGCGTCCACGTTCGGTTTCGCACCGTCGACCGTGACGAGAGTTTGGATACCCATCTTGGCCAGTGACGCGAAATGCTCGTCACCGGCCGGGCCACCACCACAATATAGGTTTCCGGGCAACCGAAACACGTTCTCCGGCAAACTCGCCGAGCCGTGTTCGATCGGGACGATCTGCTCGGCTTGAGGTTTCTCGCCGTCGATGTCGAACCCGAGCTGTCCCAATCCGATGCGGCGAAAGATCATTGTGTTGCCAGTGGACTCATACAACAAACCGATCGTTTTTGAATCGATCGAGACCAGACTGCTGTAGGCACCGCCGTCGGCATCGATCAACAACCGATGCTCGTCCGGCCACGTCGTGCCGTCATCGAGACTGACGCGAACGGTCATCCGGTGTCGACGTGCTTTACTGTTTGGGTTCGAGAACGCCAGTGCGGGCCGCCCGTCGGGCAATTCGATCGACAACAAGCTCGCCATGCAGACCGGTTCGGGCAACGCCCCGTGATCGCTGGAGTGTACCGTCCAAGTCTGACCGCGATCCTTCGTCGTGCTGACCGCACGTCCGTTGGTGTCGCCTTTGTCGGATCGGTTTCGATTATCACGCATGTTCAACATCCACCGACCGTCGCTTAATTCCGCGACCGCGCATTCGGTCGTGTTGGTCCGTGCAGGTTGCGACACGGTCCAGGTTCCCCCTCGGTCGGTACTGTGCATGACGTTGGAGAACGGCAGCCCCGCCGCATCACGTCCTTGCGTCGGCATCACCAAGGTACCGTCACGCGTGGTGATCCCGTTGCCCGGTGCCGGCGCGAACAGATACCAACTCGGGTCTTTCAAACGCCGGGTCCAATTCTCCGGCGGCGACCATGTTTTGCCATCGTCGACCGAGCGGACGACCATGAACTGAGCCGTCTTGCCGATCTCGAATCCCGGTTCGCTACCACGGCCGACCCATTGATGAGTCCCCGGTTTTCCATACGTCCACAATGCCGAAACCCAGATCTCACCGGTGATCCGGTCGACCATGATGTTCGGGTCGGAGCATCCGTTTTGTTCTTCGGGCAACCCGCCGTACTCGCCCATGTCCATGATCGGACGCGGTGGTTCCCAGGTCTTCCCGCCGTCAACCGAACGGGATAAACCGATGTCCATGTCCTCTTGCAGGTCGCGGGCACTGCGGTACCGCATGTCATAAACGGCGAGCAACGTGCCCTCGTTCGTTTTTGCGATAGCCGGAATCCGGAACGTATCGCATTCATGCTCCCCACGACGATGCAGGACCACACCCGTCGGCGACTCTTCGGCGTTTAAAGGGTTCGGAAAGCTCGCCGCTAATTCAATCGCAATTGCAGCAACACAGAGAAGTAATCTCGTTCTTGACATGATGATTCTCAAACAACCAAACGGTCCGGTGAAATAAAACTGCCTGGGATTGCATCGCATCTGCCTCATTCCTAGGCAAGTGGCCTGGGTCGAAGGCAACCGACGCTCATTATACGCATTGGCAAAACATACGCGAGATCCATGGCGACAGGGTGTCATCCTGCCGCTAACGAATCCTTTTGGCGAAACCGTCGCCGCCGCTCCAAGCAGTCGCGCGTGAAACACGGGATTGGCCCGGCGGATGCTTCCTCTGGATCGTCAATCTCTGTTTGACGGAATCTGCTTAGCGTTTGAGCAGCCTTCCAGCGGAACAAACTCTTCTCGTGAATTTCCTCGCCTTGTCGATTCTATCCCCGATCGCGCCGCTCGTCTCCCGGTGGAGACCACTCTTTCTGTGCCTCGGATTGTCATGGCTCGCAGGCTGTTCCTCGGGCGACATCACGCTCGCTGATCTGGAAGCCGCTGCGGCCAAGATCGACGTCTCGGGGATCAAGATTGACGAGAACGCCAATGCGATACTCGATCTGGAAAAATCGAACCTTAAACTCGGCTTCATCAAGCTCACCGATTGCGCTCCCTTGGTGATCGCAAAAGAGAAAGGCTACTTCGACGACGAGGGTTTGAACGTCACGCTCGAGTCCCAATCGAACTGGAAGATCCTGCTCGACAACGTCATCAACGCCCAACTCGACGGCGCCCACATGCTCGCCGGGCAACCGATCGGAGCGACAATCGGCATCGGTACCAAATCGCCGATCGTGACCGCCTACAGCCTCGATTACAACGGCAACGGCATCACGGTCAGCAACGAGGTGTGGGCTCAAATGCAGAAGAACGATCCGAGGCTCGACAGCCCCACTCCGCCCCATCCGATCTCCGCCGACAGTCTCAAACCGATCGTCGAGCAGTACCTCGTCGACCAAGGCGAACCGTTCCCGATGGGCATGGTGTTTCCGGTCAGTACACACAATTATGAAATCCGCTACTGGCTCGCCGCCTCCGGCATTCATCCCGGCATGTACACCGAGAGCGACCTGAACGGTTTCCAAGACGCTCAGGTGCAACTCTCGACCGTGCCGCCGCCGCAGATGCCGAAGAATCTCGAAGCGGATATCATCAAAGGCTACTGCGTCGGCGAACCGTGGAACCAAGATGCCGTGAGAGCAGGCATCGGTGTCCCGGTTACCACGAACTATGACATCTGGAAGAACAATCCTGAGAAAGTATTCGGCGTCACCAAGCAATGGGCCGACGAAAATCCCAACACGCATTTGGCGATCGTGAAAGCGCTCATTCGGGCGGGCAAATGGCTCGACGCCACCGACGATTCGGGCAAGCTCGTCAACCGACAAGAGGCCGCCAAGATCCTCAGCAACAAGGACTACGTCGGCGCCGAAGAGGACGTGATCGATAACTCGATGACCGGCACGTTCGTCTTCCAATCGACCGACGTTCGCGAGATGCCGGACTTCAACGTGTTTTTCAAACACAACGCGAGCTACCCGCACTACAGCGATTGCGTTTGGTTTCTCACCCAGATGCGACGTTGGGGGCAAATCACCGAGTCCAAACCCGCAGCCTGGTACGGCGAAGTTGCGAAACAGGTTTACCAACCGCAGATCTATCGCCAAGCCGCCGAGTTGCTCATCAGCGAAGGCAAGATGGATCCGAACGAGATGCCACCACCGGATTACGACGGCTACCGCGAACCGACGTCGGAGTTCATCGATGGCAACGCTTACGACGGTCGCGATCCGATCGGATACATCAACAGTTTCAAAATCGGCAACAAGGACGAGCTATGAATTGGCGTTCGGTGAATTGGAGAGGAGGGTTATTGCGGTTTTGCCAAGTCGCGGGGCTGCCGATTCTCGAACCCTTCGTGCGCTTAGCCGCCGGCGAGGATAAGAAAGAGCAGTTCGTTGGCATCGCTAAATTCGTGCTGCTGCCGATCGTCGCCATCGCGATCTTCCTCGGAATGTGGGCGGCGGCCGCGAAGACGGTCGTCACCGACAGTGCGAAGTTACCCAGCCCGATGGCGACCTGGGATGCAGGCAGGCAATTGATCGCAATGCACTTCGCACAAAAGGAAGCGGATCGAGTCGCGAAACAAGAAAAACTAGGTGAAGCCGTTCAGTTCATGGCCGAAGCGAAAGCCTACGAACAGGCGGCTGGAAAAACCGACGGTTACAAACGGGCCGCTCTGTCTGCCACCGCGTTCTCGCTCAAAAAACGCGCGCTCGCCGCAGCGAACTTCGAGGCCTCGAGTGCGCCTACATTCATCGATCAAATTTGGACCAGCATCGCGACCGTGTTCTTCGGGTTCTTACTGGCCACGATTATCGCGGTACCGCTCGGCGTGTTATGCGGCATGAGCCCTTGGTTCAACGCGGCATTGACCCCCTTCATTCAAATTTTCAAACCCGTCAGTCCGCTGGCTTGGTTGCCTTTGGCGTTCATCGTCATCATGTGGTACTACGCCGGTTATGCCGCAGGCGAAACGTTTTTCAACAAAGCGTTCCTGATTTCAGCGACGACGGTTTGCTTGTGCTCGCTGTGGCCGACTCTCGTCAACACGACGCTCGGTGTGGCCAGCGTGGACAAGGATTTCATTAACGTTGCCGACGTACTGCAACTTTCGTGGTCGCAGCGTTTGTTCAAGATCATTTTGCCGGCGAGTCTGCCGCTGATGTTCGCAGGCATGAGGATCAGTCTCGGCGTCGGTTGGATGGTGTTGATCGCCGCCGACATGCTCGCTCAGAACCCGGGGTTGGGCAAGTTCGTTTGGGACGAGTTTCAAAACGGGAGTGAACTGACGTACGCACGAATCGCTTTCAGTGTGGTTGTGATCGGCATGATCGGATTGGTCCTCGACCGGATCATGATCTTCCTCCGCAATCTCGTCAGCTTTGGCAACCCCGCCCCGGCGTGACGGTAACGATTCGTTCTCGTCCCGCGGTCGGTCGTGTGTGGGGACACGGGCTGGCCGCGGGACGTTTTTAAACACCGCCTCTTCTACCGCTGATCCATCATGTCGATTCTGCTACAACCTGAAACGCGTGCGGTCAAACGTCCGGTCACGATCACGCACTCATCCGCTCCCGAACCGATCTTGCAAATGAAGGGCGTGTGCAAGGGTTACGGCGGTGGCGTGACTCGCAATGAGGTGTTGAATAATCTCAATCTGAACGTCCGCGAGGGCGAGTTTCTCGCTGTGGTCGGTTTCAGCGGCAGCGGCAAGACGACCTTCACGCAGCTTCTCGCCGGATTGATCCAACCCGATCGGGGCACGATCACGATGAACGGCGAACCGATCACCGGTCCCTCGCCGGATCGCGGTTTGGTGTTTCAAAACTATTCGTTACTGCCGTGGCTGACCGTTCGCGGCAACATCGCATTGTCCGTCAACTCGGTTTTCCGCGATTGGTCCGCCGCAGCGAGACGAGACCACGTCGAACGATTCATCGAGATGGTCGGTTTGAGTCACGCCGCCCACCGTCGGCCACATGAACTGTCCGGTGGCATGAGGCAACGAACGTCGTTAGCGCGAACGCTGGCAATGAAACCGAAAATTCTGTTACTCGACGAACCGCTGTCGGCACTCGACGCGTTGACCCGAGCCCAACTCGGCGACGAGATTTTAAAGATATGGGAAGAGGAGCGTCAGACGTGCTTGATGATCACCAACGACGTCGATGAAGCGATCATGGTCGCCGACCGGATCGTGCCACTGAACCCAGGGCCACGTGCGTCCCTCGGTCCGGTGTTCCATGTCGGAATCGATCGACCACGCAACAAAGCCGAATTAAACGACAACGAGTATTTCAAAAACCTTCGCAACGCCGTCACCAACTACCTCGTCGCCGTACGACAAAAAGCACGCAAGCAAGAACAGGCCGCGAGTCGACACCTCACGTTTCGTTTACCCGACATCCAACCAGCCGACCTGACACGCAAAGGACGCGGAACCGTAGCCTGACTCTCCGAGTCGGGCGTGAACGGGACAACAATACTCGACTCAGAGAGTCAAGCTACGTAAGAACGCAAGCGAGTGAACACGGTGTTTGCCTCGCTTGTGCGTCGGGCTTGTAAATCAACAGCCCGTTATCACGAAAACTGCTCATTCAAAAACTAAGATTTGACGGAATACTCGACGCGAACACGTCGCCTACGAAAACCAACTGTTTCCCGCCAACCACCCACCAGCCGCCACCAACCACCAGCCACCAGCCACCAACCACCAACCACCAGCCACCAGCCACCAGCCAACCGCCAACCGCCACCAGCCAACAGCCAACAGCCAACAGCCAACCGCCAACCCAAACCTAAAACCATGCGTGGCTACGTCGAACTTTTTCGCCTCGGAAAAACCTACGACACCCACCAAGGGCCGGTCGTGATCGTCGAGGATTTCGACTTGAACCTCGCCCGCGGCGAGTACGTCTCGCTGCTCGGGCACTCCGGCTGCGGCAAGAGCACCGTGCTGACGATGATCGCCGGATTGAACCCGATCACGACCGGTGGTGTGGTGATCGACGGTCGTGAAATCGATGGTCCCGGCCCGGATCGCGGAGTCGTATTTCAATCGCCTTGCCTGATGCCGTGGATGACGGCACTCGACAACGTGATGTTGGGTGTGAACCAAGTCTACCGTCATGCGAGCAAGCGAGATCGGGTGGACTTGGCGAGTTACTATCTCAACCTCGTGGGACTGGGCAACAACCTCCACGTGCGTGCTGCGGATCTCAGCCAAGGGATGCAACAACGTGTCGGCATCGCTCGGGCGTTCGCACTCAAACCCAAGATGCTGTTGCTCGACGAACCCTTCGGCATGCTCGACTCACTCACCCGCATGGAACTCCAAGAAATCCTCTTGGCGATCCTGATTCGTGATAACGTCACCACCGTGATGGTCACCCATGACGTCGACGAAGCCTTATTCATGAGCGACCGTGTGGTGATGATGACCAACGGACCGCGTGCGAAAGTCGGAGCGGTGTTCAGTCTCCCGTTTGCACGTCCGCGAGAGCGAGCCGACGTGCTCGATCATCCCGAATATTACGAATTCCGAGGCAAGATGATTCAGTTCCTCGAAGAACAGGATCATCGCAAACTCGCCGCCAATGCCGAGGCACGTCAGAACACGAAACGAGCATCCGAGTCGCCCGAATCGCAGGCCACGTCATGACGACCATCTATCACACTCTCGATCGCTGGTCGTCGAACCTGAGCATCGCATCCTTGCCATCGAATTGTTTCTTGAGCGATGTCGCCGTGTTCGACGTGGAGGCCGATGGTGGTTTCACACCGAGTCGTCGCAGTGATCTGATTTCGATCGCCGAGCACGCCGCCGCGACCGGGACCGCGGAAGTCTCGACAGAGGGTTTGCCGTATGAATCCCCTGCGGCGATCTCGATTCCTGTCTATCGAGGCGGGCACGTGACCTCCGTAGTCATGATGCTAGCGCGCGGCGTTTTAACGAACCCCATCGCAAATCATCCGACAGAGACATTACCAGACAAACCGACCGGTGTTTTTGAAGTTTGGGAACCGATCGGAACGTACCCCGAGGTCGCATTGAAGGAAGGGTACTACGGCGAGATGGAGCGGTTCCACAATGTCAGTTCGTTCGTGCGTTTTGAGAAAGGCAGCGGATTGCCCGGTCAGGTTTGGCAGGATCGTCGTGGTGTGATCCACGACGAACTGGCGACGCACCCGGGGTTCTTACGCGCCGCCGGTGCGTCCGCAGAAACACTGCGAACGGCCATCGGCATCCCAGTCGCAGGCGACGCGTTTCGATCTGCGGCGGTGTTGATCAGCTCTTCCCAAACGCCGCTCGCCCGCGGGGTGGAGGTGTGGAGCATGCGACCCGATGGTGACGATTTTGAATTGATGACGGCGGCTTACGAGGGACTCGGCGACGACTACCCGTTACCCATCGGAACGCGGCGATGCGCGAAACTATCGCCGTTTCAACGGATCAAGCAAGAACATCGGGCGATCGTAACCGACGACCCGAGCGAACTACTCGCCGGACGCGCACCCGACATGGCGGCCCCCGGTCCAACGTCTGGTTTGGCGATCCCTTTTTTCGAGGGAATCACACTCACCAGCGTCACCCTTTTCCTCTTCTAGAACCTTTTCCTCTTCCAAAACCAACATCACGTCCGCTCTCATGCCCGGCACGCTTCCACTTCATTCGAAAACCGAGACACGGGCAACTCCCGGTCGGTCGCCGCTGCCGTTTTCAACAAACGATCCGGAATTTGATCTCGTCGGTATGTTGCTCGAACAGCAACAGTCACTCAGCGCAGTGGAGCGGTTCGCGATCGAACACGACGCGGGCTCGCTTGAACCATCTCAATCCGTTTACTACCGCCGCCTGCTCCCCGCAACACCGCCGATGCCAGGGCAACAACTCGCCTTCGAAGTCGACCTGGATTCGTGCAGCGGTTGCAAAGCCTGTGTGGTCGCATGTCACACGATGAACGGATTGGACGAATCCGAAAGCTGGCGTCAGGTGGGAACGCTCACCATCGGTGAACCGGAACACGAACCCGATCCGAACGTGTATCCCAATGCGATCGGATTGGAAGCGGCCCCCGTAGAGATCCGCGGCGCTGGGATTCAACATGTCACGACGGCCTGCCATCATTGCGAAGACCCCGGATGTTTGAACGGTTGCCCGGTCAAAGCGTATGTGAAAGATCCGGTCACCGGCATCGTTCGGCACCTCGATGACCAGTGCATCGGGTGCAAGTATTGCACGATGATGTGTCCTTACGACGTCCCGCAGTACAGCAAACGATTGGGGATCGTGCGGAAGTGCGACATGTGCCATCAACGTTTGAAAATGGGGGAAGCACCCGCGTGCGTGCAATCCTGCCCGAACGAGGCCATCGCGATTCGTGTCGTCTCGCATTCCGAATCCACGCCGGATTCCCAAGAACGCTTGGTACCGGAGGCTCCACTGTCGAGTTTGACGCAGCCGACGACGCGTTATACGAGCACGCGGTCGGAGTCGCTTCAGTTTGCACAGCCCCAGGACGCGGCAATCGATGACGTTGCCGAGAGTCATTGGCCGTTGGTGTTGATGCTCGTCGCGACACAAACCGCAGTCGGCATGATCGTGCTCGAAAGAGTCGTCTCGCTCCTGTCAACAATGATGGGCCAAACGCTACCGATCGCGGCAACACGTTGGAACGCGAGTGTTTCCTTCGCAATCGCGATCATCGGATTGAACCTCGCCGCATTACACCTGGGGCAACCCCTGCGAGCGTGGCGAGTGTTCCTCGGACTGCGGACGTCTTGGCTGAGCCGCGAGGCGGTGTTATTGGGCCAATTCGCTGCCGCTCTTGCCGCTGCGGTCGGGCTGCATTGGTTGCCGAAGATTTTGATGATCTTGCCGACGTCGATCGGTGAGTGGAGTCGCCAGTGGATTCCCGAATCGATCATCGAGGTGACTTGGTTGGCCGACTCGGTGCTCTTGATCGCGTGTGTGTTCGGGATTGTGGGACTGTACAGCAGTGCGATGATCTACATTGCGACACGCCGAACATTGTGGCGATCTTCGCGAACGATGCCGCGTTTCTTATCGACGGCAATCATCCCCGGTGCAACGCTTGCCGCGTTCACGATCGCCTCGATGGGCGGGGCGAGAACAACGGTCGCGGTTCTGCTCGCGATCGCGGTATTCTCCTGTGCAGTCAAATTGTTATGGGAGGCAACGTTTACGGTTGGGATGGGAAGAAACCAAGGGCAGGAGGAACCGTTGGATCTCCGCAGCCGACGATTGTTGACGGGCCGTTTGTCACGACTGCAAAATCTGCGATGGATGTTGGGTATTGGCGGCATCCTGTTGACTCTCGTCGCGTGGGTGCTCGTGGTGTCGGGTGCGGCGACGGCGGGACTCGCGTTTGCGTTGATCGCTTCGATCGCTTTTCTCGTCAGTGAAACCGCCGAACGATTGTTGTATTTCATGAGTGTTGTTTACGAACGGATGCCGGGGATGTTGAAATGAGTATCGATCTCACATGCCGCGAGGAGAGCCAGTCTTTTAAGCTGCCCAGCATGTTGCAGCGCCATGACGGCGCGATGACTCGCGAACTCGTTTTGCATCCCGGTGAGCACGGGTTAGGGATGACTCATGCGAGCCTGGCTGCGGAGACGACGAGCACCGCGGTTTGTGGTTTTTGTGCGACCGGATGTGGATTGCGATTGCATTTGCGAGATAACGAGGCGGTCGGCCTGACGCCAGAAACGAACTATCCGGTCAACCTCGGCATGGCGTGCCCGAAGGGATGGGAAGCACTCCGCGTGCTCGATTCCCCGGAACGAGCCACGACGCCCTTGCTGCGAGATTTGGAAGGGGAAATGCAACCGGTCTCTTGGCACGACGCGTTTGAGCAATTTGTTCAAGGCGTCCGTGGTGTTCAATCGCGACACGGTGCCGAATCGGTCGCGTTCCTTTCGACCGGACAAATCCCCTCCGAGGAGATGGCGTTCCTCGGTTCGCTCGCTCGGTTCGCCATGGGGATCCGGCACGGCGACGGGAACACTCGCCAGTGCATGGCGACGGCCGCGTCGGCGTACAAGGAATCGTTCGGGTTCGATGCGCCTCCGTATACCTACGACGATTTCGAGCAGAGCGATTGCCTCGTGTTCATCGGCGCGAATCCCTGTATCGCTCATCCGATCATGTGGGAGCGAGTCCTGCGAAATCAAAATCGCCCTGAGATCATTGTGATCGATCCGCGACGCACCGAAACCGCGATGGCGTCGACGCAGCATCTGCAAATCCGACCGAAAAACGATTTGGCGTTGCTCTACGCGATCACGAATTACTTAATCGAACACGACCACGTCGATCACGAATTCGTCGCCGCACACACGCTCGGATTTGAAACGTTGCGAGACCATGTCGCGGCGTTTGATATCGACACGGTTGCTCGTGCCGCAGGGATCACGCCCGATTCCCTTGCCCGCGCCGCCGAATCGATCGGTCGTGCCGGTGCCGCGTCGCTGTGGTGGACGATGGGTGTCAATCAAAGTTACGAGGGAACACGAACGGCACAGGCGATCATCAACATCGCATTGATCACCGGGAACATCGGACGTCCCGGCACGGGAGCGAATAGCATCACGGGTCAATGCAACGCGATGGGTTCGCGACTTTGGAGCAACACGACCAACCTGCTCGGTCACCATCGTTTCGAAGACGCCGACGATCGCAAGAAAGTCGCCGAGGCCCTCGGGATGGACGTCGATGCGATTCCCTCGACGACGAGTTGGAAGTACGACCAGATCATCGAAGGAATCCGTCGCGGCGAGATCAAAGGATTGTGGGTCGTGGCAACCAACCCGGCTCACAGTTGGATCGATCAATCCGACGTGCGTGAGTTGTTCGGGAAATTGGAGTTCATGGTCGTGCAGGACATGTATCACACAACCGAGACCGCTCGCCATGCTCACCTCGTTTTACCCTCGGCGGGCTGGGGCGAGAAAGATGGGACGTTCATCAACAGCGAGCGTCGCTACGGATTGATCAAAAAAGTCCGTCGTGCGCCAGGCGAAGCACTCGCGGATTTCCAGATCTTTCGCGGCATCGCTCATTACTGGGGTGCCGCCGAACAGTTCGCCGAATGGACCGACCCGGCAGCGGTGTTTGGGATTCTGCAACGTCTCAGTCGTGACCAACCCTGCGACATCACCGGCATCGACGGATTCCGACAACTCGATCAATGCGGCGGCGTCCAATGGCCGTGGTCGCAGCACGATCGAGACGCCTCAGGAAACCAACCCGAATCCCAACGGCGTCTGTTCGGCGATGGCAGGTTTCACCACGAGGACGGACGCGCTCGCCTGATCGTCGATGAGGTGCAACCGATGCCTGAACCGCCGGACGAGGCTTATCCGATATTCTTGATGAGCGGGCGTGGCAGTGTCAGTCAATGGCACACGCAAACCCGGACGCGGCAAAGTCCGGTTTTAAGAACGTTGTATCCCAACGAAGCTTATATCGAAATCAATCCGATCGACGCCGAGGAACTCGAAATCGAGCACGGGCAACCCGTCTGCGTCCGATCACGCCGAGGAGAGGTCACCGTGACCGCGTGCGTGACTGCCACGGTTCGCCGAGGACAGGCCTTCCTGCCGATGCACTACGAAATCACCAACCAGTTGACGTTATCTCATTTCGATCCGCACAGTGGCCAACCGAGCTACAAAGACTGCGCCGTTCGAATAATTTCAAAGAGCTAAACAGGTTTGGGGAATTCACTGCGCATGACCCAAACGGCTAATACACCGAAACACCTCCCCGAACCTACTTGAAAACTCGCCGTACTTCTTCATGTCAAATCAACCAGCATTCACTGAATCTCAAAAGCAGTACCTCAGCGGACTCGCCTTCGGCGTCGACGTTGCCCGGGCTGTCAAAGGACTGCCGGTGATTGCGGGCAGTGCCGATAACGGCAGTCGTATTTCAATCCGCAGCGCCGCAACAACGGTCGACGGCAAGGTGTTGCCTGTCGGTCCGGAGCGGATCGCGTTGGAAGCCCAAGCGACGACGATCGCGGCGGGCAAAAAACTCTGCAAAGAAGAACTCGCCAAACAAGCCAAGAACCCGCTCGACATGTGGGACGAAATCATCGCTCGGAGCGACGCGGCGGAATTCCCCAAAGGCACCGACGTGTTCTTGCAGAAATTTCACGGGCTCTTTCATGTCGCCCCCGCCCAAGATTCTTACATGATGCGGGTTCGCATTCCTGGTGGTTTGTCGCGGGCATGGCAACTGCGTGGGATGGCGGAGTTGGCCGACGTTTCCGCAGGCGGGTACCTCGACGTGACCACTCGCGCGAACTTGCAGTTCCGAGAAATCCCAGCCGACCAAGCTGCCAACATGCTCTACGGCATCCGGGAACTCGACGTGATCAGTGTCGGCAGCGGTGGTGATAACATCCGCAATTGCACAGCGAGTTGTTTGTCCGGAATCGATCCCGACGAACTCATCGAAACCATCCCGCTGGCCCAGCGGATGCACCACTTCATCTTAAACCATCGCGAGATGTACGGATTGCCGAGAAAGTTCAACATCGCGTTTGACGGTGGTGGCCGGATCGCGTCACTCGAAGATACCAATGACATCGGTTTCAAAGCCGTTCGCGTCGACGAGACGGCGAGCAGCGACGCACTGCCCGCCGGTGTGTATTTTCAACTCACCCTCGGCGGTATCACCGGACACCACGATTTCGCACGTAACACCGGCGTCCTCTTAACAGCCGATCAGTGCGTGCCGGTCGCCGGTGCGATCCTGCGTGTTTTCGTGAAAAACGGCGATCGAACGGACCGAAAGAAAGCCCGATTAAAATACGTTTTAGATGAATGGGGTTTCGACAAGTTCATCCAAGAAGTCGAATCGGAATACGGGCAACCGCTTCGACGGGTGGATGAAAGTTGCTTGACGATTCCCCATCATGAAAACCGGTTCGCACACGTTGGGCTTCATGAACAAAAACAAACCGACCGCTACTACGTCGGGATCGTCTTGCCCGTCGGACGCATGACCAGCGATCAGGCTCGTGCCCTCGCCGACATCGCCGATGAATTCGGCAACGGAGAAGTGCGCTGGACGGTATGGCAAAATCTGATCCTACCTGGTATCCGGCAACGTGATATCGAGGAGGTCCAAGCGGCGATTTTGGCGTGCGGACTCGATTACCGGGCCAGTTCGTTTCGCGCCGGCCTCGTCGCGTGTACCGGCAGTGCCGGATGCAAATTCGCCGGGGCCGACACCAAGGCCAACGCCATGACACTCGCCAAGGCTCTCGAAGCCCAATTCGAAATCGACGTGCCGATCAACATTCATTTGACCGGATGTCATCACAGTTGTGCTCAACACTACATCGGCGACATCGGATTGGTCGCCTGCTCGGTCGAACGAGGTGACGACATGGTCGAGGGATACCACGTGATCGTCGGCGGCGGCTGGGGAGACCGCCAAGGCATCGGTCGCTCGCTCCTGCAATCCATTCCCTTTGATGAGCTTGCCCCGTTGATCGTGAACCTAATCGACGGCTATCTCGCCGAACGATTGGTCGAGGAACCCTTCGTCGAGTTTGCCAGACGAAAGACCATCGAAGAACTCCAAACGCTCACGGAAAACTCCACTGAACGTCAACTCACCAACCAATAAGCTATCACCATGATCCCTGAAACCGCCCCCTTCAATGACGAACAACGAGCTTGGCTCAACGGGTTCTTCGCCGGTCTCACCGGAGCGTCCGGGGATCCGTCGTCCGTCGCCCCGACGCTAGGCATGATACCGGGTGCCGGAGCCGCCATCGCCGAACCGCCACCGGAGGAAGAAGACCTGCCTTGGCACGATTCTTCCTTACCGATCGTGGATCGCATGTCGCTCGCCGAAGGCCGTCCGGCAGAAAAACGATTGATGGCTGCAATGGCGCAACTCGATTGCGGATCGTGCGGCTATCTCTGCCAAACGTACAGCGAAGCGATCGCCAATGGAGAAGAAACCAACCTCTCCTTATGCAGCCCCGGCGGCAAAGAAACGAAGCAAATGATTAAGAAAGTGTTGGCCGAAGGCGGGCCGACGACAGCCAACACGCCAACGCCATCAAGCAACGGAGTCTCTGCGAACGGAGCCAACACAAACGGAGCCGCGCAACGAACAGCCGCCCAATGGTCACGCAAAAATCCTTTCACGGCCAAACTCATCGAATCACGACCGCTGAACTTGGAAGGCTCGGCGAAAGACACACGGCACGTCGTCGTCGACCTCTCCGGTTCGGGACTGCAATACCATGTCGGTGACGTGTTGGGCATCTTGCCGACTAACTGCCCGGAACTCGCATCGAAGATCATCGACGCGATCGCGGCCGATCCCCAAGTCGCCATGACGACGCCGTCCGGGAAAATGAAACCGCTGCATCGAGCACTCTGCGAAGACTATTGTTTGAAAGATCCGAACGACGAATTACTCGAACTGTTGATTGATCGGATTTCGGACGCCTCCCGCAAATCGACGCTACGTCGGATGCTCGACGAAGGCACGCCCGACGGGTTCGACGTGCTCGATGTGTTCGAAGTCGCCAAGGGAGCCACTGTCACCGCGACCGAGGTCATTGAAACTCTCGACCCGCTCAACCCACGATTGTATTCCATCGCCAGCAGTATGAAAAAAGTCGGTGATCAAGTCCACCTGACCGTCGGTAAAGTCGTCTTCGAGCGAGAAGGCCGCGTCCGCAAAGGCGTCGCCAGCACGATGCTCGCCGACCGGATCGGGGATGGAGACACCGTTCGCGTGTTTGTCCAACCCAACCAAGCCGGGTTCACCGTCCCCGAGAATCCTGAAACCCCCATCATCATGGTCGGTCCCGGAACCGGGATCGCCCCGTTCGTTTCATTCTTGCAAGAACGCGAGGAAACCAAAGCGTCCGGAAAAAACTGGCTGTTCTTCGGTGACCAACACGAGGCCTTCGATTTTCTCTATCGCGAAGAATTGCAACGCCATCACACCGACGGATTGCTAACACGACTCGACACCGCCTTCAGTCGCGACGACGATTTGAAAGTCTATGTTCAGGATCGGATGCGAGACAACGCATCGGAGCTTTGGCATTGGTTGCAATCCGGCGCCGTGTTCTACGTTTGCGGCGATGCCTCACGAATGGCCAAGGACGTCGACAAGGCGTTACACGAGATCATCGCCACCGAAGGCGGACTCAGCGACGAGGACTCCCGAGCCTACGTGAAAGAACTCAGCTCGAACGGCCGGTACCACCGAGACGTTTACTAAGAGTAAGCAGGTCGGCTAACCCAACGAAACACTTTCCCGAATCTACTTAGTCTTCAGCGGATCGCTTGGTTGGTGCTGAGGCAGGACGGCGCGTCGTCACCGGGTGATTCATTCGCGGGTGATTCATTCGCGGGTGATTCATTCGCGGAGAATTCTCCGCTGGGCGTTTTGAACTCGACATCACTCAGTCCGCTGAGCAGGTTTCCCACCACGAACACAGGCTCCTTCGTCTCGATCAACAGCCCTCCGGCGGCGTTGGGGTTTCGCTCGTTCTTGGACGGTTTCGAGTCTCGTCTCGACTCGCCCTCCCCAACATGCGAATCGGAAAAACAGTTGCCGGTAACGGCAATCGCAGACGAGTTTCGATGGTGAGGGATCAGGGATCCGTGGCCGCTGTTTCCGCAGCTGGTTTGGGCTCGAGTGATTTCTGCCATGCTTGGACGCCACCGACGATTGGAAGTTCGAGCGAGGTGTTGGCCGGGTCGACGGTGATCCGCGTTCCGGGATCGGGATGCAGCGTGAACTCCTGGTCGCTGGAGAAAATCATCAGCCCGATTTGTTGGCCCGCCGGAATGATTTGATCATCGGGTTGGAGGTCGAACGACACGTCATAGAATTTACCCTGTTGCAGCGGTTGGCCTTCACGCATCGACTCGTGATTTTGCGGATCGGCCCATCCGCGGGTGATGATATTGTCGGTGATTTTCGCTTTTTGATTGGGGTTCCATGGCAGGGAAACCAACCACACCGACAGGTTCGCTGCCGAACGATCGCAGGCCATACGGACTGAAATTTTCGCGGTACCGGACAAATGCAGCGGCTCGTTCAACGTTTCACTGACGTAGATCAAACGATGATCGGTCCATGCGGCGCGGGCAAGTGTTTCGCCGTCGAAGGAATAATTGTCTTCGAGTGTTTCGGGAATCTGGTTCGGCTCGGCCGTGACCGAGAGTCGCCCACGCGCGGGTGCCCCGCCGATCAAATGCAGTGCAACGGGTTCGGCGTCGGGGTGGGGGTAATCCGGGTAGGCGGTCGGGGAATCTTGATCGTCGTCTTCGCGAACGATCCAAGATTTGGGGTCTTTTTCGACATCATTTTTGATACCGTGAAGGTAACGGGTGAACCAGCGGTTCATCATTTTCATCGGTGGCGGTCCGCCGTGTCCGCCTTGATGATAAAACGTTTGGACGGGCACGCCGCGAGCCTTCAACGCTTCGGAGATCCGAAAGCTGTGCTCGGGCATCACGTTCCAGTCGTTGAATGCGTGCGACATCAACACGGCGGCTTTGACTCGATCGAGTTGGTTGAGGTAATCACGCCCGGCCCAGAAATCGTTGTAGTCGCCGTTCTTGCGATCGAACCCGTTTCGCATTTCTTTGTCGCGGATTTCGCAGTCGCAGTATTCACGAGTGTCCTCGGGACCGCTGTGGACGAAATCGTAGAGCACGTCGATGTCTTCGCCGATGTATCCGCCGGGGTGGCGTACGAGACCGTTGGATCGGTAATAGTGATAGTACGAGGTGTTGGGTGCGACCGGGATGATCGCTTTGAGTCCTTCGACTCCGGTCGTTGCGGCGGCTAAGGGGATGGTGCCGTTGTACGACGTGCCGGTCATGCCGACGTTGCCGTTGCACCAGGGGGCGGTGACACGGTCGTTCCCGTCGACGGTGGTGTAGCCGTTATCGCGGCCGCATAACCACTCGATGACGGCTTTGGGAGCGAGCGATTCGTTTTCGCCGCCGATCGTCGGGCAACCTCGCGACAATCCGGTGCCGGGTGATGACGAGTGGACAACGATGTAACCGCGTGGCACCCATTCTTTGAGGTGTCGTTTGGAAATGATCGGACGCATGCCGGTTCGTTTGACGGCCAGGAACTCGGGTCGGTCCGGCGGTTCGACATTGAGTTCCTGGCGAGCGGTCCAGTGGTGTTCTTCACCGGATTCACTGACGCCAGCGTAGTACGGGCTCGACCCATAGACGACCGGCAGACGCAATCCCTCGGTTTCGGTTTGCACCGGACGCGTGACTGCGACGTGGACCCGATCGAGTTTCCCGTCGCCGTCGGTGTCCGATTCCGTTTCGACCCAAAGGTCATGTCGGATCCAGTAATCGGAATCGGTGAACTCGGCGACGATCTGCGCCTCGCCGTCTTCGAAAACCGGACCGACTTTCGTCTTTTCCTTCCCCTCCGCCGCCGCTAAAAGGGGGACGCAGGATGCGATCAAGCAGGCGACACTCGCCAAACGATTTCTCATTTCGATTTTCCGATTATACGGGGGATTTTTTCAAAGGTGGTGGTGGTGGGGGGTCGGTTGGAGTCACCTGTCGAGAGGTTGTTCGTTTCGCCAACAACCGTGGCTTACCTCGCTAACCCGTCGGGTTACGGAGCAGCCGTGGTTTGCGTTCAGACGGCTCGTTCGGTGGGAAAACTTTTCAACAGGTGCTGATCGATGGCAAGTCTCTCTCAACAATAATTCGAAGGCGACTGAAATCCAAGCCGTTGGCTTCGATCCGAACTTTATATACGGTGGAATTGGCCGTGGAAGGTGATCTTCACTCGGTCTCCCTCCAGTTCCTAGTTCTCAATCGATCGAAAAAACGGCTCATCCGCGGGAAGCGTGCGCCGGAGGTTTTTTAGGCATGGCTCTCGTGTCCACTCATGAGATCTGGTTGCCGTTCGCAACCGTTACAATGGCACGACCTCGATTCTCGCTTTGACGACCTCGTCCTTGTTTTCCTAATACGCCACATCCCTGTTGTGAACTAAGAGCACACCCATCGGCGATTTGATAATGAACGTCGGGCTCTCGCGGCAACAAAACGGTCTTCGCCTGGGTTTTGATTCGGGCTCGGGTTTCCGTCTGGGTTTTCCATTTCGTTCATTTCGGTTGGAGATCGATCACGATCGGAAATCGGTGGCCAATCGAGACGCGTGTTGGGGATTCGTGGTAAACGATTTGGGGGGTATCGTGCGACGGAGGTGACCGGCGTAGTGGACTGCACAGTGCGACCGCACTACATTGCCTACGACCTTTCGTGCCCTATGCCTTTGAGTTTTTCAGCGATAAAATGAAGCCATCGACCGCCTCCCATTCCCTGAGTACCGTCTCGCAGTATCGACCCGAAAACATCGTGCCCGGTGATGCCGCCGAGGGGACGTGGGTCGGGCGCGTTTGGGTGCCGTCGGATTCGAGAGCACCGGATTCGAGAGCACCGGATTCACCCAACACGAGCCTCGCCGGCCCGCGTGTCGTCGTCGTTCGCAATGGCAACGTGTACGACCTCAGCGGTCACTTTGCGACAATGACGAATCTCGTCAATCACGAGAACGCCGCAGGTGCGGTGGCACGACTCACCGATCTGCCTGTCCTGGCGACGCTCGCCGAACTGCTCGACAACAGCCTCTTCCCCGAGCGTGCGTCGTCCCTCCGTGAGGAACGCGAAATCGTGCTGTTGTCGCCCAACGATCTGATGGCGACCAAGGCGTGTGGCGTCACGTTCGTTCGCAGTCTGCTCGAACGCGTCGTCGAGGAAAAAGCCAAAGGCGATGCCGCGCGTGCCAACGAAATCCGATCGCTCATCAACGATTCGCTCGGCCCGGATCTCTCGCTCGTCACACCGGGATCACCCGAGACGGAGGTGTTGAAACAGCGTTTCATCGACGCTGGCATTTGGTCCCAGTATCTCGAAGTCGGCATCGGCAAAGACGCCGAAATTTTCACCAAAAATCAACCGATGGCTTCGGTCAGCTACGGCGCCGAAATCGGCGTCCTGCCGGATTCGAGCTGGAATAATCCTGAACCGGAAATCGTGTTAGTCGTCACGCGTCGCGGTGAGATCATCGGCGCGACGCTCGGCAACGACGTCAACCTGCGTGATTACGAAGGCCGCAGTGCGTTGCTGTTGGGCGAGGCCAAAGACCAGAACGGTTCCTGTTCGATCGGCCCGTTCTTTCGATTGTTCGACGACACGTTTTCACTTCCTGACGTCGAGCAATGCGAGGTCGAACTGCGGATCACCGGCGAGGACGGTTTCACCACCTGCGGTCGCAATCGGATGGCCGAGATCAGTCGGTCGCCGGCCAGCCTCGTGGCCCAAGCGATCGGAGATCACCATCAATACCCGGACGGTTTGGTGTTGTTCCTCGGCACGATGTTCGCACCGACCGAAGATCGCGGCGGGGCCGGTGAAGGGTTCACCCATCAGATTGGTGACCGCGTCGAGATCGCATCACCGGCACTCGGACGGCTCGTCAATTGGGTCAACCACACCGACAAAATCCCGCGGTGGGATTACGGCATCGCGGATTTGTTCGAGTACTTAAACGGCGGGACGAAGAAAACATCCCAACCCGGCGCGTAAGCGAGGGACCGTATCCTTCAAAATTCCCTGCCTTCTTTTTCATTAAAACATCCCTCACCACGACGGAATCACATGACTCAACTCACCGGACAATCTTTCATCGGTAGCGAGCGCGGCCCGGCGACCGGCAGTTCTTTCGACGCCATCAATCCGGCGACCGGAGAATCACTGTCGACCGCGTTTCATGAAGCGAGCCCCGACGACGTTAATCGGGCCTGCGTTTTGGCCAAGAACGCGTTTACCCCCTACCGACAAACGAGCGATGCCGAGCGTGCGAAATTCCTACGCAGCATCGCGGACGAAATCGAATCGATCGGCGAGGAGTTGACCGCCCGCGGCAACGAGGAAACCGGATTGCCTGCCGCACGTCTCAATGGCGAGCGCGGACGCACCTGCGGGCAGCTTCGTTTGTTCGCCACGTTGCTCGATGAAGGCACCTGGGCGCGACCGCGAATCGACACGGCCGAACCGGATCGGAAACCGCTGCCGAAATCCGACATCCGGTGCATGCAGCGACCCGTCGGCCCCGTCGCCGTGTTCGGAGCGAGCAATTTCCCGTTGGCGTTTTCAGTCGCCGGCGGTGACACCGCCTCGGCACTCGCGGCCGGTTGCCCGGTCGTCGTCAAAGCCCACCATGCTCACCCAGGCGTGTCGGAACTCGTCGCCGGTGCGATTCTCCGCGCTGCGAAAAAATGCGGCATGCCCGAAGGTGTGTTCTCGATGTTATTTGGCAGCGGACGGGTGATCGGCAAAGCCCTCGTCGAGCATCCCGCGATCAAAGCGGTCGGTTTCACCGGCAGCCGCAGCGGCGGATGTGCCCTGATGGAAATCGCCGCCGCACGCCCCGAACCGATCCCCGTCTATGCGGAAATGAGCAGCATCAACCCGGTCGTCCTGCTGCCCGGTGCATTGGCCGATCGCACCACCGCACTGGCCGAAGGAATGCACGGATCCGTCACGCTCGGCGTCGGGCAATTTTGCACCAACCCCGGTCTCGTATTCGTCCCCGAAGGACACGACGCCGACGCGTTCGCCACGACTTTGGCCGCGAAGATGAACGAGACGCCCGCCGGCACGATGTTGACGCCTGGTATCTGCGACGCCTATCAAGAGGGGGTCAAACACAAGGTCGAGGCCGCCGGTGTCGAGACGTTGACGAGTGGCAAACAAGATTCCACAGGCGGACCCGCGTCAGCCAAACCGGCCTTGTTCCGAACCGATGCGGACGCGTTTTTGAACGACCCGCAAATGCTCGAAGAAGTCTTCGGGCCGGCGACGTTGATTGTGACTTGGAAGACGAAAGAACAATTGCTGGCGGCCATCGAATCGCTCGAAGGTCAATTGACCGCGACGCTGCAAGGCAACGACGCCGATTGGAAAGACGCCGCCGAGATCGCCGCCGCACTGGAATTGAAAGCCGGTCGGTTGGTGTTCAATGGGTTCCCGACCGGCGTCGAGGTTTGTCACAGCATGGTTCACGGTGGACCGTTTCCCGCCACCTCCGACGGACGCAGCACCAGCGTCGGAACACTCGCGATCGATCGCTTCACACGCCCGGTGGCTTGGCAGGATTGCCCCGACGCACTGCTGCCGAGCTTGCTCCAACGAGGTTAGAGATCGAACCGGTCGGTGTTCCGCACGGCATCGGATTGGATTCTTAACCCGACGCGTTCGTTTGAATTTGCGAATACGCAGCCTGACTCTCTCGGTACGTAGCCTGGCTCTCTGAGTCGGGCCTGAAAAAGACAACAATACTCGACTCAGAGAGTCGAGCTACGAAAAACCGCAACCCCTGCTCCACTTCATTCCAACTCAGAGACCGGTTTCATGGCAACGGATCACGTCTTCGTTCTCGATCATCCCTTGGTCTCCCATCACCTCAGTGTATTGCGGGATCGGGCGACGCGTCCGAGTGAGTTCCGGGCCTGCGTTGCTAGGCTCGCGATGTTGATCGGCGTCCACGCCACCGAAGACATTCCACTTCGTGAGGTCGCGATCGAGACCCCCGTCACCGCGACGACCGGACACCAACTCGATGCACGGATTGGGATCGTGCCGGTATTGCGAGCGGGGTTGGGGATGGTCGACCCGATGCTCGAACTGATTCCCGACGCGTCGGTTTGGCACCTCGGTTTGTATCGCAACGAAGAGACCGCCGAACCGATCGGGTACTACGACAAACTCCCGCCCGAAAAAACGGTCGACATCGCCTTCATACTCGACCCCATGCTCGCGACCGGCGGCAGCATCGACCTCGTCATCCGTCGATTGAAAAAGTGGGGCGTGTCGGACATCCGCGTGCTCAGCATTCTCGGGGCGCAACCCGGGATTGACCGCACGACACGCGATTTCCCCGATGTGAAAATTTTCCTCGCCGCGATCGACCCGGAATTGAACGAGAGAAAATTCATCGTCCCCGGTTTGGGCGACGCCGGCGACCGAATTTTCGACACGCCTTGAATTGCGGCCGACCTGTTAAGGGCGAGAAAAATCGGTCAGAACTCTTGCAGGGGTCGTCTTGTCCGAATTCAGTCATGACCCATTTTCTTCTACTGTCCCCAGAATCGCTGTCCCCAGAATCGCTGTCCCCAGAATCCTGTCGTTTGACCATGACCATGCTTTGATTTCTTCTCTGATTTCTCACCCCCGTCAACTTTCCTTCTCCTATTTTTTTACTTCAACGAGTTGGAGGAAATTGGAAATGTCATGGAGTTGTTTCCAGACAGACGGCAAAGAGGGACAGAGCACTTTTCTGGGTAGTGCGAGAGTGCACCTGCTTTGGGCCGGGCTGATATTCACCGGTTGTTCGTCGCTCAATGAAGCTGCCTGGCAGCACCCAAAGCTTGCTAAGCAGGTTCGGGTAATTCATTGCGTCTAACTCCGTTAGTCGTTTGGGCGTTAGCCCCGGTTCAACGCGAGAACCGTGGCTAACGCCAAAACGGCTAATACACCGAAACACTTTCCCGAACCTGCTTAAAGGCATGAACTTGGTGTTCATGGCAGCACTGCCGCGTAACGATTCCGATCGGCTTGCTTTCGACGGTTTTGGAATGAAAAGAGGTTGATCCGGCGGCAGCGTGCGGCGGAGGTTTCCAAGGCATGACTCCCGTGTCCAACGAGATTGGTGCCTGAGTAGGGATGCTGGTAGACTATGTAAGCCGGAAGAAACGCAGTCGAGCTCTGCAGAGGTGCCACTCGACAAGGGAGATCTCGGTCGCCAGCGTCTTCCTACAAAAGCGGTGCGCCCATGGTGCCGACGGTCCTCGGCGGATTTTGGCGGATTTCGGTTCACCGAGGACGCTTTTTCATCAAATCATGGGACACGGGAGACATGCCTTAAAAAACCTCGATCCTGGGGTCGGCGCACGCTTCGGTCGGATGAACCTGAAAAGATGGAGGGAGCGAACAGTTTAGTCGCCCGCAGTTAGAAGTTCGCGAGCGCGGCAACGAAGGTGGCTCGTTGTCTGGTCGAGAGCCTCTGTTTGCTGCCAAGCTTGCAGAGTTTGAGACGCATGCTGATGATCCGATCGACCAGCCGATGGCGAGGATCATGAGTTCTTTTAGAGTGGGGTGATTCGCAGACGTTGAGCTGAGCGAGTATCCGTATGACAACCTTGATATCGAGCCCACGCTGATCCCAACTCTCGACGCTCACGCTTAGCACCCAGGTGTTTTTACTAAGCGAGATCTCACTGGTTTCACGAACGCCACCGCGGAGGAAAGCCAGCTTGCATCCCAGGATCGCCACAAGATTATGAAGAAATCCCGCTCTAGAAAAACGAGTGATTCTCCTCGAACAGCTGGGAGTAAGAATGCTCAATCCCAAACATTAAGCGGGTCATTGATAAATGTGCCTCCGACGTCGCCGGCGAAAGATCGGCGGGGTCTTTAGGCATCCCCAATAAATCCGGCCGGGCCACCGTCGTTTGCGTTTCGCGGGCGTAGTGAATCGCCTCGACGAACGGAATCTTTCGGTGCCCGCCCGCAGTTCGATGCATCACGACCGCCCCGCTATCGACCAAACGACGAGCGGAAGATTCGCTGATGCCGATCGCGTCGGCGAATTGTCGGGTGAAGAGCAAGCGTTGCACAGGCGGACTAGGGAGCATAGGAGAAACCGTCAAAGGTGGATCATGATTCGGTGGACGGAGACCAACAGAGCAAATCCGGCACCAAATCGCCCACGCCGAGACAACAAAAATTCCCAAAAGATGCAAATCGTCTGGGCTCGTTTGATTTTCCGTCAAAAGAATTCCATAATCAGATGGTGTGTGGCCGAATTCCCCCTTGCCTTTGGCCTAAGGTCAGCCATGGGAGATTTGGAAGTATTGGGTGCCGGAGTCGGTATTCGGCCATTCGCTCCCAAAGTCAACACGTTGGAGTTCATTCATGATTGACCTTGGTCCGCTTCTGGCAGCGTCAATGCCCGATTTGTCGGTGTTTCAGTACAGTCTTGTCGACAACATTTTCTCGATGACGGTGGCCACGATGGGGGCCGCCGCCATCTTCTTGTACCTCTCGCGGTCCGCCGTCGACGAGGCGTATCGGCCGGCCCTGATGGTTTCAGGACTGGTCGTCACCATCGCGTGCTACCATTATTTCATGATCCGCAACAGCTGGCAGGGTGCTTACACCCTGGGAGATGACGGATACTCAGGGTCGGGTGCCGGTTTCAATGATTTCTATCGCTACGCCGATTGGATTTTGACTGTTCCACTGCTAATGGTGGAATTGGTCGCGGTCTTGAGATTGGAGGCGAAAAAAGCGAAGTCGCTACTGACGCGGCTGGTGATCGCGGCGGCTTTGATGATCGCCTTAGGCTATCCCGGCGAGGTGATCTCCAGCCCGGAAGGTTGGATGACGCGCGTGATCTGGGGTTCCCTCTCCTCGATCCCGTTCTTCTACATCCTCTATGTGTTGTGGGTGGAGTTGACCAAGTCGCTCGATACTCAGCCGGAAGCGGCACGCGGGCTGATTCAATTGTGTCGGCTGGTGATCTTGATTACGTGGGCGGTTTACCCGATCGCGTACGCAATTGGTGGCACCGAAGCGGCCCTGGCGGCCAAAGCGGGCGCCGGAGTGGGAGCCGGCAACGTAGTCGCGCTGCAAGTTGGTTACGCGATCGCCGATATGACGGCCAAGGCTGGGTTCGGTGTGCTGATTTACTTCATCGCACGTGCTAAGAGCAGCCACACGCCGGAGTACACCAGCGAATCCGTTGTTGCACCGGCCTGAAATTAACGGGTTTTTCATCATGCACCACCTTGTCGCTTGCTGCGTTTTCGTCGCCATGATTCTCGGTTCCCTGTCGGGGTTCATCCCGGGTCGCTTGTTCCTGGTCGCGTTGACCGTTTTAGGAGTAGCGATTCTAGGTGTTCCTCACGGCGGTCTGGATCATTGGACGGGTCGCCGTTGGTTGAAACCTCGATTCGGTGGTGCGTGGTGGAGCCTGTTCTTTCCGGCGTACCTGGCGGTGGCGGTCTTCGTCGCGGTCGGTTGGTTCTGGATGCCTACGGCGACAGTGTTGATCTTCTTCCTCCTGTCGGCGTGGCATTTCGGACTCGACGACGAGCCACTCGGTTTCCGAAACAGTTCGCCCCCGACCGGTTGGAGTCGGCACTTGACCGCAATCGCGGTAGGCGGATTGGTGATCTGGGTTCCCGCAGTCTGGCGGAGCGGCGAAATGAGTCAAATCTTGTCAACGGTTTTACCTGGTAATTTGTCCGTTTCGGTAAGCGGCATCGTGACGATGACCCGGTGGTTGGCGGCTTTGTTTTTGCCCGTCGCCGGAGCGGTGATTTTGAGAGGCTTATCGAACGAAGCGACTCGGCAGGCCGCCGTTCGCAACGGCTTGCTGTGGATCGTTTGCGTTACCACACCGATCTTCGTTTCCTTCGGTCTTTACTTTTGCCTTTGGCATTCCGTCCGTGGCTTGAACTCACTGCGGCGTGAATCAGGTCTTTCCACAGCACGATTCATCGCCGCCGTATCACCGCTGTCAGTGTCGGCCGTCGGATTGATCGCGTTGGGGTCGTTCGTTTGGAACGGCACCTCGGGCACGGGGCGTGCGTTGTCCGCCGAGGCGATCCAGGCATTGTTCATCGGTTTGTCCGCGATCGCGGTCCCGCACTTGCTGCTGCACGGGCTGGCTCAAACCGGTTTCGTCATTCCGACCAACACCACCACGAATTCCACCATTTCATCCGAGCCGAATTGGGTGACCTCATGAATGAATTCCCTTCGCCACAACCCCAAATTCAAACCCATCCGACCACGGACTACGACGTCATCCTGGTCGGTGGTGGCTTGCAAGCCGGGTTGATCGTGATGGCACTGCGTCACCAAAAACCGAGTGTTTCGATTTTGTTGATCGAGCAATCCGACCGACTCGCCGGTAACCATACTTGGTCTTTCCATCCGGGAGACGTTCCTCCGGCGGCCCGGGCGTGGGTCGAGCCGTTGATCGAAACTCAATGGGACGCCTGCGACGTTCGGATCAGCGGTCTGGAAAAACCGATCGAGCTGCCGTACGCGTCGATGTCTTCATCGCACTTCGCCGACGTGATCACAGACCGAATCAGTCACGGTCCCGGAGAAATTCTGCTAAATCAATCGGTGTCCGAGCTATCCGACACAGCAGTGCGAATTGAAAACAACACGACCTACCAAGCCCGCTTGGTCATCGATTGCCGCGGCCCCCAGCGGCACGCGAGCATCCAACCCTCTGGAGCGGACGCCGGGCGAGGCTTTCAAAAGTTTTGGGGGTTTGAAGTGGAGACCCTGATCGATTGGCCGCGACCGATTCCGACGATCATGGACGACGCGATCGATCAAACCGACGGGTTTCGATTCCTCTACAGTCTGCCTTTCGCCCCGCGGCGGATCTTGGTCGAAGACACCCGTTTTTCCGATTCAACCGACCTCGATCGCGAAGAATGTTTGGCTAACGTTACTGACTATCTATCCAACATAGGGATCAATGACTGGACGATCGTTCGCGAAGAAAACGGCGTGTTGCCGATGCCCTATTCGGTCAACGCAATGCCCGAGCGAGGCGGTGACGGAGCGGTTCTCGCGGGCGGGTATGCCGGCGGTTGGTTCCATCCGGCGACCGGCTATTCGTTCCCGATGGCGGTCGCGTTTGCCGACGCGATTTCCAGCGTACCGATCGGCGATACGTCCGGCAATACGATCACCGCACAAGCTCGACAGCGAATCGCTGAGCTCGCCCGCGAGCATCAAACACGCAGCCTCTTTGCACGATTCCTGAATCGCCTGCTGTTTTGCTTGGTCAAGCCGACAACTCGCTATCAGATTTTTCGACGTTTTTATCGCGTGTTGTCGCCCGCCGCGATCGCCCGCTTTTATGCCCATCGTTTTACTTTCGGTGATGCCTTCCGCATCGTCGTCGGGATACCACCGCGCGGGTTACGACCGATCCGGTTCGCCCGATCGTTTTGGCGAGCAAGCGCATCGTCGGTTTCGATGAATCGCCCGACCCCAGTCACCGTTGCGAACACGGTTCCCACTTCCACGCGTCCGGAGGCAGTTCGATGAGTACTGTAATCACGTCTGATGTCGTCCCTTCGGCGACCGAAAAAGGTGCCGACGCGTCCAACGTCGCATCCGTCAACTCGCTGCAACGAAGCGCCTTGTTGGATCCCATCGATGCATTCGTTTCCCGTTGCGGAAAACGGATCCGGCAAGCGATCGTGCAATTGAGTTTTCAACTCGCCGGCGGTCAGGGTACGGCCCCCGATTGTTTGTCAAAATCGATCGAAATGTTGCATGCCGGTTCACTGGTGATCGATGACATTCAAGACGATTCGCAGCTTCGCCGGGCTCGCCCGACGATGCACCGACAAATCGGCGTGCCGCTGGCGATCAACGCGGGCAACTGGATGTACTTCGAGGCGCTGCATCAGTTGATGGTTTCTGAATTGAAACCCGAACTGCAATTGCAACTCGTCGGACAGATGGTCGCCGCCGGTAAACGATGTCACGAAGGTCAAGCACTCGATTTATCCGCCCGCGTCGACTCGGTTCGGCTGGGCGAATTCGAGTCCGTCGTGATCGCGATTAGTCGGCAAAAGACGGGTGAGCTGGTTTCATTGGCGACTCGGTTCGGCGCAACCGCGGCGGGTGCGGACGGACCGACCACCGAGTCGCTCGCCGATTTCGGGATGGAGATCGGCGTTGCCCTGCAAATGCGAAACGACTTGAGTGAACTGCTTTCCCTCGTCAGCGACCCTTACCAATCGCTCCGCAGCGACGACTTGCGAAACGCCCGTGTGACTTGGCCGTGGGCGTGGGTGGCGAGCGGCTCCGATCCGCGACACGTCGAGAAACTCGCCAAGCAAACCGGTCGCAGTGGTGACGACCCGGCGGCGTTGGTCGTTGTCGCCAAGGAACTTCTCGGTCTCATTTATTCGTTTGGCGATCGTGTGATTCGCGATCGAATCGAGCAGCAACTGGACCGCCTCCACGTCGTCGCTCGCAGTTCATCGGCGATCGACTCGTCGGCGATCGAGCCACTCGCGGCCGCACTGCGAAGCATTTCGCACCCAAACGCAAGCCCGTTTCCCCAGGGAGCCGCATGATGTCTGTGATCTTGGAAAAAGACCGAATCGATTCGCACCAACAACGCGGCAGCGGCGAGAGTAAACCGTCGCGAGGCCGCGCCGCAGTGATCGGCAGCGGGTTCGGCGGATTAGCGGCGGCGATCCGTTTGCAATCGATGGGATTTGAAACCGTCTGCTTGGAAGCCCGCGATAAACCCGGCGGCCGTGCCTACGTCTACAACGATGACGGGTTCACCTTCGACGCCGGGCCCACCGTCATCACCGCCCCGCACTGCATCGAAGAATTGTTCGCAATGTCCGGTCGTGCGATGAGCGATTACGTCGAACTGATGCCCGTCGATCCGATGTACCGTTTGCAATGGCAAGACGGACAAACGTTTGACTACGCGTCTGACGAGGCCCGACTACTCGATCAAATTCGCAAGATCAACCCGGCCGACGAGGCGGGTTACCATCGGTTCGCAGAATACTCGCGGCGAGTTTTTAAAAAAGGTTATGAGGAACTCGGGGCGACGCCATTTTTGAATTTTCGCGACATGGTGCGAGTCGCTCCCGACCTGATGAAACTGCGAGCCGACCGCAGCGTTTACGCTACCGTGGCGAGGTTCATCCAAGACGAGCATTTGCGTCAGGCGTTCAGTTTTCACCCGCTGTTGGTCGGCGGCAACCCTTACCAAACCAGTTCGATCTACACACTGATTCACTGGATCGAACGTCAATGGGGAGTCACCTTTCCTCGCGGCGGAACCGGCGCGCTGGTGGGCGGATTGGTGCGTTTGTTTGAAGAACTCGGCGGGGAGTTGAGATTGAATTCGCCCGTCGAGACGATTCAATTGGAGCAATCCGGTCAGTCGACACAGCACCTCATCACGACCGAGCAGACGTCGCGAGAGAAATTTGACTTGGTCGTTTCCAACGCAGACATTCATCACACCTACGATCAACTCTACAGTGATTTCCCGGCTGCGAAGGGACGAGCCAAGAAGCTGCGGCGGATGGAGTGGTCGATGTCCTTGTTCGTGATGTACTTCGGCACCAACCGCCGGTTCGATAACCTAGCCCACCACACCATTTTGTTTTGCAATCGCTACAAAGGGTTGCTCGACGACATTTTCAAGGGCAACTCGTTGCCCGACGATTTCAGTTTGTACTTGCACGCCCCCACGGTGACCGATCCGTCGCTGGCACCGCCCGGCGGCGAAGCGTTCTACGTGCTCAGTCCCGTGCCACACTTGGGTCGTGCGAACGTGGATTGGGAGAACGTGGCTCAGGATTACGGCGATCGAATCCTGTCGGTACTCGAACAGCAATTGCCGGGTTTGCGGGAATCGATCGTGACGCGACGTCACTTCACGCCGATCGATTTTCAAACCCAGTTGAATTCGCATCACGGATCGGCGTTCTCGGTTGCGCCAGTGTTGACGCAAAGTGCGTATTTCCGACCGCACAACAAGTCATCGGAAATCCCTGGTTTGTACATCGTCGGCAGCGGGACGCATCCCGGCGCGGGCGTTCCCGGCGTGATCAATTCGGCCAAAGCGACGTGCGGTTTGGTGGCTCAAGATTTCGGGGTACCGGCGTCATGACCCCGACCGACGATTCCGCTCACCCCACCGATGTCATCACCGCGAACAGTCGATCGTTTTCGACGGCCGCTCGTTTTTTGCCACGATCGATTCGCGGCGATGTGGTGAAACTTTACGCGTGGTGCCGTGCCTGTGACGACGCGGTCGATGACGCGGAGACGCCAGACGAGGCTCTCGTTCAATGGCAACTTTTGCGTGACGACGTCGACCGGATCGGCCGCGATGAAACGGTGTTACATCCGGCGTCGAGTTTGCTCAAAGAGTTAATCGAAGAGGGCGGCATCCCGAGCGATCAAGCCATTGATTTACTTCGCGCGATGCAGATTGATCTGGAGATCGATCGCGGTGAGACTTCGATACGCAGCGAAGCGGATCTGCTGCGTTATTGCTATCACGCCGCTGGCGTGGTCGGTTTGATGATGTGCCGGGTGATGGGCGTCGAAAACCGCGCAGCGGACTCGCACGCGAAATCGTTGGGCATCGCAATGCAGTTGACCAATATCGCCCGGGACGTTCGCGAAGACGCCGAGCGGGGCCGTTGCTACTTGCCTGCGCCCGAAAATAACACAGACAAGAATAACAAAGACAAGAATAACAAAGACAAGAATAACAAAGCCGAGAATTCCAAAGCCGTTGCCGAATTACTGGACCTTGCCGACCGGCACTATCAGCACGCACTCGCGGGGATGATTTTTCTGCCCCGTCGATGTCGACCAGCAATCTTGATGGCCGCAGCGCTGTATCGCGAGATCGGTAATGAAATTCGCCGGCACGATTGCCACGTGATGGACGGACGCATCATCGTGCCACGATTCCGGTTCGCTTGGACTGCCGCGCGAGCGGGATTGTTCAGCACCGCCGCGATCCTCCCGCCGGTTCGTCAATCAACCACCCCCGTTTCTCTTTTTCCGTCCCCGACCTCCACTCAGGATCATGTCATGTCATCGGTTCCCAAATTCGATTCCCTCGCCCGCGCCAACGCTTACCTGGGTGTGTCGCTGACTTGCTTCATGGCGACGGCCTTGTTCGCCATGGTCTACATCAACCCGAAAGAAACGAGCTACACATGGTTGCCGTTGGTCTATGCGGGCGTCTCACTAGTGATCGCAGTCATCACGCATTTTCAATCGACTCGTTACCTCGCATTGTTGCAGCGATCAACCGTGAGTACCCACGAAGAACGCTGAGCAAAGGAGGTGTAAATAGGGCAGAAAAACAATGTGGAGACAGTGCTCGATGACATCGAATCGACGCACGCCGGACGCTTGGCCACACGCCGAAACAGGTGGCGGAAATCGCTCGCGATTTCGTACCAGCACCCCGCATCCAAACCCAACCGAGCCAGAACGGGCGGTGGTGTGCTCTGCCGCTTGCCAAAAACATCCTGGCGGACCGTCCGGTCCAGTCGTTTTAGCAAACCCTCGATCGGCATCCTAAAGAATCCCGTGTCACTGCAACGCTCGCCCGACAGCGATAGTTCATATCGTAATTTGACAAACATGTCACAATCCGATCAATCACCGGGGATCAATTCGGGGTTGATGACCACGACTGTTCGCATCGCAGTTTGAGGATCCTGGTTCCACCGCATGGTTGCGAAATTCGGTAGAGACGAGGACGGGCAGGTGATCATCGGTAACAAACAAACCGTCAGGCTGCGGCGTCATCGCGAGCAGCGATTGGACCATCACAGCAACCATTTGAGCACGATTCACTGGGGTCTTCCCAGCGGTCTGGGGATCGCCCGGAATGTCGCAAGGAACGACGGCCGATTTTATCTCTGCTAAGTGCATCACGAACTGAAACCCATCGCCACGACGTTGATACGATCCAAGCTCCTTCAACAAATACACGAAAAACCAGGCAACGAGCGGGGGCACATTACTCTATTGAAAGAACCGGGTCTGCCAACCATGAAGATACGATCCAGTCATTCACTGAATAAGGAAGCACCATGGCACGCTGAGGCGATTTTTTGCGGCATTATTGGTTCATCCGACGGAAGCGTGCGTAGACTCCAGGATCAAGGTTTTTCAAGGCATGGCTCCCGTGTCCCATGATTTGATGAAAAATCGTCCTCGGTGAACCGAAATCCGCCGAAATCCGCCGAGGACCGTCGGCACCATGGGCGCACCGCTTTTGCAGGAAGACGCTGGCGACCGAGATCTCCCTTGTCGGGTTGAACCTCTGCAGAGCTCGACTGCGTTTTTTCCGGCTTACGTAGTCGACCAGCATCCATATCTCATGCACCAATCTCGTTGGACACTGCAGCCATGCCTTGTAAAACCTCCAACGCACGCTGCCGCCGCCGGATTAGCCAAAAGAACGGCCCTGTGTGCTTCTTCTTCTCCATGAATATGATTTCATCGCGAATTTCCGAGCGGATTCACGAAACATTGGCGAAGCATCGCGCATCGTCAATTCGTTGCTGCAGCTCATGGAGGAACACGACGCTCCCGGATTGCTGGTTGCCACGACGAATGTTGAAGACTCTCTCGACGACGCGTTGTTTAGACGATTCGACGATGTCTTTCAGATTCCACCGCCAGGTTCCGACGAGATAGATGAGCTAATTCGCACGACACTGTCGGCGGTCAAGTGCGACGCTACGGTCTGATCGGTCTCGAGATAGCATCGAAGATGCTCGGAAAGCGTACTTATTGAGCCGCACGCGAAGCGCCGGTCCGAGCCACTCGAGCGTTTGTACTTCGTCATAGCGGATGAACTTCAGTCCTTCCCGTGAGGCTTCGGGAAGGTCGATAATGTGTTCGTAGCGAGGCAGGCGTTCGGGGAACTTGCGGTCATCCGTGCGAGGGCGATTGCGTCGACGCTTCTTCTTTTTCTTCTTCGGCATCTTCGACGATCTGCTCGACTTCGCGGATCGCTTCTTTAAAAACGCTCAATATTGCGCAGCGAAAGCGGTTCGCCGCCGATCAGCGTTTTAGCGTCGAGGGTCGCCGCCGCCGTGTGCCGGAGTTAGACGATGCCGTTCTGGAGCGTGATCACGAGCGTACGAAGCATCGGCAAACAGCTTGAGGCATACACTCTGAAAGGGGTAATCGCGGAAGTCAACGAGTGGACCATCCGAGGACAAAGCTGCTTCCAGGAGCAAGCGGCCAAACTGGACGGGGCCAATGCATAGAGCATTCTTGATCGCCTCGTGCTCAACGCTGATCCATCGGAGTCAGCGAAGCTCTCGCCCGGAATGATGCCATGAAAGATCATTGGACGCAGGAGCCGATACCCAAAGAAAATCGAACACCCTGGATGGATTCATGACGGCGCACGTCGGGTAGCTCATTGGCCCGTCAAATCTGCTACCGTAACATCGTTCCGATTTGAGCTAGACGATTGAGACAATCGCAGATTGCACTGTTGCCATTTCACAGAATAGACGCCTACGTTAGAATTCGTCTGACGACCATTCGACAAACTAGTGCCCGTTTTCGTGGTAGCCGAAGTCGCCAGACTTTGGGAATACGCGGGAAAATCCAAACTCGGGCGAGTTCGGCTACGACGGTTAATGACTCAACGGTCCAAGCCGATTATGCGATCGTCTTCTTAACCGGCGTGTCACCTTGACGTCATCCATGCACCGTATCTTTCAGTTAACGTCCTTTCTCTTCGTTCTTTCATTCGCTCAGTCTGCTGTCTGCGATGACTGGTTTCGATTCCGCGGACCTTTCCTCGACGGAATCTCACGCGAAACCGACTGGCCGAACTTTTCCGATCGCGACCAACCGACAAGGCTTTGGACACAGAGCGTCGGCAGGGGAATCTCCGGAGTCGTTACCAGCGAATCATTGCTTTTCACAATCGGTAACGTCGACGACGCCGATGGGGTGCGATGTTTCGAATCCGGCAGTGGCAAAGCCGTCTGGTCATTCTCCTACGATTGCCCGCTTGATCCAAACGAATTCGAGGGCGGACCGACGTCAACACCCACGGTCGATGGCGGTTCGTTGTACACGCTCAGTCGCTTGGGACAGATTCACTGCTTGAATAAGCACACCGGCAAATTGCGATGGAGTGTCCACGCGGCCGAAGACAACGACATCCGCGTACCCGCATGGGGATTCGCCGGTTCGCCACTGGTTGTGGATGACACGTTACTGCTCAATGTGGGCGAAGCCGGACTCGCGTTGAACAAACACACGGGCAAATTGCTGTGGAAGTCCACGGACAAGGACGCTGGCTATTCGTCGATGGTTCCGTTCCAACAGCAAGGCAAATCGGCAATCGTTTTCGGATCCGCGCGCTCGTACGTCTGCGTCGAGATTGAATCCGGAAATGAGCTTTGGCGTCAACGATGGCTCACCACATTTGGGTGCAACGCGGCCGACCCCATCGTTTCGGATGACTCGGTGTTTCTTTCGTCGGGATACAACCGCGGCAGTGCGTTGCTAAAGGCCACCGACGGTGAACCCGACGTCGTTTGGAAAAGCAAAGAACTACAAAACCAATTGAGTACATCGATTTTGATAGAAGGTTTTCTGTACGGTATCCACGGCGATGTCGACGCGGGGACTCAATTGCGATGCATGGAACTGACGACTGGCAAAGTTGCTTGGAGTGAAGCGTCGTTTCATCCCAGTGCAATCGCCGCTGCGGGTAACCGTTTGATCATCATCACCCGCGATGGTGAGCTCGTGATTGCCCAAGCCTCATCGAAAAAGTTCCAGGCGATTTCACAACACAAAGTCATCGACGGAAAATGTTGGACATCGCCCACTTTGTCTGGTGGCCTGCTCTATGTGCGCAGCGTCGACGGCGAATTGATTTGCCTGGACCTGAGTCAGTCATCGGTCGACTGAATCGCCTATACTCCTCGTCTCGAAAAATCGCTCCATCGTCCCACGGACTGTATTCCCATGACTCTCCCGCGTCGCCAATTCATTCAAGCCGCCGCCGTTGCCGGTGCCATCACCTGCGGTGCGCCAGCCATTCACGCCCAATCAAAAGGCAAAAAGTACCGCACCGCACTGATTGGTAGCGGTTGGTGGGGCATGAACATTCTCAAAGAGGCGTTGGCTGCCGGGAATACGCAGTGCGTGGCCCTCTGTGATGTGGATCAGGATAGACTGGAGATAGCCGCCGAAGAAGTCTCTGATTTGTCGGGAGATGATCCGAAGACTTTCACGGACTTCCGCGAGTTGCTGGACAAAGTCGAAATCGACATCGCAATCGTCGCCACACCCGATCATTGGCACGCACTCAATACCATTGCGGCGATCGAAAAAGGCGCACATATCTTTGTCGAGAAGCCAACCGGCCACACGATTGGTGAAAGCCGTGCGCTGCTCAGCGCCGCCCGCGCTAACGATCGCACAGTCCAAGTCGGTCTGCATCGCCGCATCGGACCGCACTACGTATCGGGCATGAAGTTCCTCAAAGACGGCGGAGCAGGCGACATCGGCTTGGTCGAGGCGTTCGTACACAGTCGTGGCGGCGCCGAACAACCAACGCGTAACAGCGAGCCACCTGAACAACTGGACTGGGACCTCTACTGCGGCCCGGCACCACTGCGCCCGTTCAACCGCAAGATTCATCCCGGTGGTTTCCGACATTACCTGGATTTCGCCAACGGCACGCTAGGCGATTGGGGCGTCCACTGGTTGGATCAAATCTTGTGGTGGGCTGACGAAAAGTACCCCACGCATGTGCATTCAACCGGCGGCCGTCCCATCAAGGGCAAGGCGGTGCTCAACGAACAAGAGCAAACCAGCGACGCACCCGACCATCAAATTGCGACCTACCAATTCGAATCTTTCACGGCGACCTGGGAGCATCGCAAGTTCGGCGGAAACGGCCCCGAGAAATCGTCCGTCGGCTGTTACTTCCACGGCACCCAAGGCACGTTCCACATGGGATGGCGAGACGGATGGACGTTCTACCCAGCCGACGCCAAGAAACCACAAATCCACCAAAACGCTCAGCACAAAGAACCCGATGGTCACAGCATTGATTTGCTGTGGGCCGATTTCATCGAGAGCATCGAAAGTGGCAGCAAACCAACTTGCGATGTGCAGATCGGTCACGACGCAACCAACATGAGCTTGCTAGGCATGCTGTCAATGAAACTAGGCCGCAGCATCCAATGGGACGGAGCGAACGAGCAAGTCATTGGCGACGCCGAAGCTAACGAACTGCTCCGACGACCCTATCGCGGCGAATGGAAGTATCCCGAAGCGTAGGCCAACGAATCAAAAGATGACGAGACCTGGGGTGAGTCAATGGCACTGAGGACTCCACAAGAATTTGACTTGAAGTCGACGCGTCGGCCACGTGGAAGACCGCGAGTTCGCCCCTTGCCCGACCGAGACCACTAATGACTTCTGACACCTTGGTTTCTTCCTGATTCGCTCCGGACCCTTTTTCTTCTTCTTGCTCGACAATTTCCTCGACGGCAGCAAGTTTGAATTCGCGGCTCAATGATTGACTTTGATCCATCGACCGGTTCTCCTGTCAAAGAAGTCTGACATCTGCCGATCCACCATGCTTTTCGTGAGGAATTCCACTCCCGCGAAGTGTTTCCCCATTCTTTCGCTTGTTTATGCTTGCTACGCACCGTTCCTCGATGCGTTGTGGTATCGCTCCCAAGATCAAATAAAAATTTGGGATCACATGATTCGCAGTTCTCTGCGGACGTTTTTCGCTTGTTTCTTTCAGGCGAATGAATTGATCCTCAAGAGCGACTCGTCCTCGCATCGCCTGCCGAATTAATTTCAAGCCTAGAGAAATATCATGCAAACCCGGACTCTGATCATTTTAATTCTCGCCTCGACTTGTGCGATCGCTGATGATCGCATCGCGACCCAAGACGCAGCGGAAATCCCAGCTGACCCGGCAGCCGAAATGGTCTCCGGAATCGACCGATTTTTACTTCGTAAGTGGGACGAAGCAAGAGACGAACGAGCCGATCATTGGTGGCGTCAAGAACAGTTCACCAACAACCGTCAGCAACTGGTAGAGATACTGGGTCTGGAATCGAAACGTTCTAGCGCAGACGAAGGGTTCTTGGTGGAACCGGATCCGATCGCAACCAGTGATTCGTTTGTCGCGTACGCTGTTCGCTGGCCGGTACTTTCGCATCCAGCACCGCAAACCACCAACACGGCGGCGTTGTGGGGCGAAGGTATCCATTTGGATCCGATCAAGTCCAACAATACGCTCGTTATCATTTTGCCGGATGCAAGCGAGCTTCCCGAACATTGGCTGCCGTTGGGGATGGCCGAAAATTCGGGTAACGCGGTTTGGCGGCAGAGTTTTGCCACCGATCTGGCACGAGACGGCAGCGATGTTGTCCTCATCGCGACGTGCAGTCGAGACATCCACAAGCACCGCAGCGCCAGTATCTCGCGTCGTGAATACCTGCATCGTGCCGCATTTGAATTGGGCCGCACGTTAACCGCATACGAGATCCAAACGGTTCAAGCAGTCATCGATCGATTGGGCGAAGGCAAACGAGTTGTCCTGTGTGGGTCGGGCGAAGGCGGCATGATTGCCTTGATGACCGGAGCCGTTGATGAGCGTATCGATATAACGAGTGTCGGAAACTATTTTGGGCAACACGGTCCTCTTTGGAGTGAACCACTCAGCCGACAAGTCTTCGGTTTGAACCAGCGTTTTAGTGACGGCTACCTCGCGGCGCTCGTGGCTCCAAGGACACTCATCCCATTCACGGACAAAGACTACTCCGTCCGCTTGAGCGAGCAGGGCAGCGCACCCGCTGTATGGGAATCCAAAGATCGATCAAATTTCGGCTACGAACTGGCCCGTCAAGAAATCGCGTGTGCTCGCGCCGACATTGATTTTCCGTTGACGGTTTTTGCTGGGAAAATTGCAATGCGGTCCGAATTGGCGGAGCAGTTGGAGGAGTTTGAAAGTTTGAAGAAAACCGATAAACACGCGGCGTTTCACAGTCAAATCGACACAAACAAGCTGACGCAGAAAGCCTTGCGTCGCGGTGACCGCTTGTTTGACCAAATCGATGCTTACAACCAATTGTTGCTAGGCGAAAGTGAATACGAACGTCAGGATTACATCAACATCGGCAACACTCGCGCCGACTTGAAAGACGGTTCGAACAAGATCGATACGTCATCGATCGAAGCGTACGAGAAATCCATCCAGCGGTATCGTGACGACTATCGCGACAACGTCATTGGTTGGTTTGACGACCCGCGTTTACCTACAAACGCGAGATCGAAACAAACAATGGAGGGCGACAATTGGACGGGGTACGACGTGATGCTGGACGTTTTCCCGGATGTGTTTGCTTATGGCGTCTTGTTGATGCCAAACGAAATTCCCGCAGGCAAAAAGTTGCCCGTCATCGTTTGCCAACATGGACTCGAAGGCACACCGCAAGACACCATCACGGGTGATCATCGTGCCTACCACGACTATGCCGCAAAACTTGCCGAGAAAGGCTACATCGTCTTTTCGCCTCAGAATCCGTACAAAGGCAATGACGATTTTCGCACACTGCAACGCAAGTCCTATCCGCTTGGCAAAACACTTTTTTCCATCATCGGTGCTCAGCACGAACAAATAATTCGCTACCTGAAGACCATTCCCAACGTGGATCCCAATCGGATTGCGTTCTACGGCTTGTCGTACGGAGGAAAATCGGCCATGCGACTACCGGCCCTGTTGCCCGAATATTGTCTGTCGATCTGTTCGGCAGATTTCAATGACTGGGTGTGGAAAAATGCATCAACCCGATCACCGTACAGCTACATCGGAACGGGCGAGTACGAGATATTTGAATTTGGCCTGGGCAAGAAATTCAATTACGCCGAAATGGCGGCCTTGATTGCTCCGCGTCCCTTCATGGTCGAACGCGGCCATTTCGACGGCGTCGCACCCGACGACCGAGTCGCCAAAGAATTCGCTAAAGTTCGCTTTCTCTATCAAGCAAGATTGAAAATGAAAGGGCAATGCGAAATCGAATTCTTCGACGGCCCTCACACGATCAACGGAAAAGGCACATTCGATTTTTTAGAGCGGCACCTGGGCAAGCCGTAGCTGCCCATTTCTTTGGCGGCACGGCGCGAGCCCTACGGTCTTAAGCATGCCGTCACAATTCATTCGGTGGAACCACGTAGTAGCGTCTCTCTAAGACGCTGGAATTTGCGAGTCTCAGAGAGACTCGCCTACGTGAGGTTCTGCTGAACCTGGTCCCCCGATGTGCTTAGAAACGCCGAAAACAACTGCTTCTTCCAACCCCACCCGCACGCCGCCAATGGCGGCGTGCGGGTGGGGTTGGGGGAGTTCGAGGACGCGCCGCGATCTAATTACAAAACTCATTCACCTGTGAGACAAGCTCACAGGGGTCTTTCTTGAGCTTTAGACAATAAAAAGGTGGGACGCCCGCGATCCGACGCGCGGGCATACCGCATACGCTGAAAACCAGTTTTTATATTAAAGATGCTTGATCGCGTTGTCTCTCGGACGGGAGACCTGGGGTGAGTCAATGGCACGACGACTCGACTTGAAATGATCTCTAGGACAAAATTTCTTTCACAACACGCGCCTTTTCGACGCCCGTCAATCGCATGTCCAGACCTTGGTAGGGATAACTGAAACGCTGATAGTCGATCCCGAGTTGATGCATCATCGTCGCGTGCAAATCGCGAACATGAACAACATCTTCGGTCGCGTGGTAACCCAGCGCGTCGGTCGCTCCATGGGAAACTCCGCCTTTGACTCCGCCGCCGGCCATCCACATCGAAAATCCTTTGATGTGATGATCTCGACCCGCACCCCCTTTGGCCTGTGACATTGGGGTTCGACCGAATTCGCCACCCCAAATGACCAGCGTCTCATCCAGCATTCCACGCTGGTCCAAATCGTTGATCAACGCCCAAGTCGGACGGTCGGTCAAACCGCAGCAGACATCCATGTACTTCTGCAAACCACCGTGATGGTCCCAGCCACGGTGATAGAGTTGAATGAATCGCACGCCACGCTCTGCCAGTCGTCGTGCCAGCAGGCAATTCGATGCGTACGAACCGTCACCGGGTTTCGCGCCGTACATGTCCAGGACGCTTTGCGGCTCATTGGAAACGTCCGTCAGTTCGGGGACCGATGTCTGCATTTGAAACGCCATTTCGTAAGCGGCGATTCGGGTGTCGATTTCAGGGTTTCCGACGAGTAATTTGCGTTTGCGATCCAATTGGGTAATCGCATCAATCAACGCCGCTTGCTGACCAGCGGAGACGCCCGGAGGATTTCTTGAATAATGGACCGGATCCCCTGCGGAATTGAATTCGACGCCTTGGTAACGGCTAGGTAAAAAACCAGCCGACCATTGTCTCGATGCGATTGGCTGAGGATTGCGTCCGCCAACACTGCTCAAGACAACGAACCCAGGCAGGTTCTCGGTTTCCGCCCCGAGTCCATAGGTCATCCACGATCCCATCGAAGGGCGCCCGCTAATGGCCGTCCCCGTGTTCATGAACGTGTGCGCGGGATCATGATTGATTTGTTCGGTCACCATCGATTTCATCACCGTGATCCGGTCGGCCATCTTGGCCGTCCATGGCAGGTAGTCGCTCACCATCAGGCCACTTTTTCCATGGGGTTTGAACTTCGTTAAATGCCCTTGCACCTTCAACGCTTGCCCTTGCAACTGCGCGATCGGCTGGCCTTTGGTGAAGGACTCCGGCATTGGCTGGCCATCGAGTCGATCCAGTTCGGGTTTGTAGTCGAACGTTTCGAGGTGCGACGGCCCGCCTGCCATGCAAAGAAAAATAACTCGTTTCGCTTTCGCGGCAAAATGAGGCAGCCCGTTTGGCAGCCCGTTTGAGTTGCCGACGGCGTGCGGCGCCGCGCCATCAGCAGCCGGTTGGCCGATGAGGCTGGCCAATGCTGCCGATCCGACGCTCACGCCACCTTGGCCCAAGAACGTGCGGCGAGCGAAGGAGGCATCTCGATTGTGATCTAATTTTGATTTCATGTTACGTCCACAGTCTCGTTTGACATCACGGTTGGATCAAGCGGATTAGTTTCGCGTCACGGTTTCGTTCAAGTTCAGCAGCACGCGCGCCACCGCCGTCCAACTCGCCAGTTCGATCGGATCGATCGTTGCGGGAATCGGTGAGCCCCCAATCGAAAGCAATTCGGGCGCGGCGGTCGAATCCAATTCATAGCCCTTGCGGGTTTCCTCCAGCAAGGAGGCAAGCACCTCTCGCTCGTCCGAATCGGGCGAACGAGACAGGACGGTTCGATAGGCGAAGTCCGTTCTGGAATCGAAGCCAGTACCGCCATCGGTGATGATTCGTGCGGCCAAGGCGCGAGCAGCTTCGATGAACGTCGGATCGTTCAGCAACACGAGCGCGGCGGTGGGTGTGTTCGATCGCGGTCGTTGGGCCGTGCATTCCTCGCGACTGGGCGCGTCCATCGCTTTCATCATCGGGTGCAAGAACATCCGCTGCCAATGCACGTAAATCCCCCGTCGCCATTGGTCATGGTCGACGTCGGCTTGGTACTTTCGCGTTGGGAAATTTAAGTGCCGATAGTATCCCGCCGGTTGGTACGGCTTGATGCTCTCACCACCCATAATGTCAACCAACAGGCCGCTGACCGCGAGCGCGTTGTCACGAATCATTTCGGCGGGGAGTCGATGTCGGGATTGACGAGCGACGAGCTGGTTCTCAGGGTCTCGCTCGAGCAGTTCCGGTGACGTGAGCGAAGATTGACGATAGGCATGGCTCATCACCAACAATCGCATGATCGCTTTGACGTCCCAATCACTCTGATAAAACGCGACCGCCAGATTGTCGAGCAACTCCGCGTTGGCTGGCGCTTCACCCTGGCCCCCAAAGTCACTCAGCGAGCGGGAGATGCCCGTTCCGAATAACAGGTACCAGAATCGGTTCACCATCACTCGCGACGTGAGACCACCCGCACCGTTTCGCGGGTCGGTCAACCAGTTCGCGAGGTCCAAACGAGTGGCTGGCCGGGCATTCTCCGTATCGATCTTTCCCAGGAAAGCGGGCACGGCGGGCGTGACAACATCACCGTTATCGTCTTGCCAGTTTCCACGTGGCAGCACTCGCATCGCACGAGGCGGTTGGGCGACGGTAACCATCGTCCGCCTTGCTTGACTCTTCAGTGATCGTTCACGTTCGGCAAGACTCTGCCATCGGTCACGTTTCGATTCGGGAATCGCCGAAACGATCTTCGCGTCGAGTTCCGCAAGCTCTTGCTGCCACTTTTCAACTGCATCTTTGCCCTTGGGCTTCGTCGCTCGCAGCTTCACTTGCTCGGACTCGAGAGTTTGAATCTCCTCCAACAGATCCCTCCCGAGTATTGAAATTCGTTCGTCACGGATGCTGTTGAGTTCGGCCTCGGCGGTATCACTCAAGAAGTCCATTTCGGGTGGACGGTTGGTGGGCAAACCATTTCCGCTGAAACCGACATCATGGATGTCGGCAAAGAAAGCGGCGAGGGAATAGTGGTCGTGAATCGTGTATGGATCAAACTTGTGATCGTGGCATTGAGCGCATCCGATGGTCGCTCCCATCCAGACGGCAGACAAATTGCGGACGCGATCAGCCGCATAGATTGCGTTGTATTCTTTCGCTTGAATACCACCTTCGTGCGATGTCTGCAGCAGCCGGTTGTAACCCGAAGCCACCTTCTGCCATTTCCCCGCGTCATCGAGCAGGTCACCGGCAAGCTGCTCGCGTGTGAATTGGTCGAACGGCAAATTCTGATTGAACGCGCCGATCACATAGTCGCGGTAAGGGGAAATCCGGTGGTCTTGGTCGCCGTGGTACCCGACCGTATCGGCATAGCGAACCAGATCAAGCCAATACATCGCCATCCGTTCGCCGAAGTGGGGCGATGCGAGAAAATCATCGACCAGCGATTCATACGAAAGCTTCCCTTCTGCAAACGCATCGACTTGTCGCGGCGTGGGTGGCAGCCCGGTCAGGTCAAAACTCAAACGCCGAATCAAGGTCACGGGGTCGGCATCCACGGACGGGCGGAGTCCTTCGGAACGAAGCCGCGAGAAGACAAACCGGTCGACCCAATTGATTGACCAAACCGCGTCCTGAGGTTGCGTGTCTGAACTTGGAACTTCCGGCAAACCGTGCTTGATCGGTGCAGCGTAGGCCCAAGGTTCGTCGTAAACGGCGCCTTGGGAGACCCATTCGGTGAGCAGTTCGATCTCTTTCGGATCCAGCTTCTTGTGCGAATCCAATGGCGGCATCGGATCATCGGCGTCCCTGATCCGCGCGACCAATTCACTTTCGCTGGGCTTGCCCGGCACGATCACATCCAGTGCCCCCTCGGAAACATCCAACCGCAGGTCAGCGCTGCGGTCGTTCGCATCAGGACCGTGGCAAAAAAAACACTTGTCGGACAGGATTGGGCGGATATCTCGATTGAAATCAAGTTCACCGGCGATACCGGAAGTCAGGCACTCCAGACAAAACAACGTCAGTACGGCAACGAGTGCGAGCGAATGTCGATACATAATCATTCCAGCAGCTTTACCAACTTGGGGTGGGTTTCGTCTCTTGGAGAAATCAAATTGACTGAAAAAGTAAGTGAAAAATGAACCAGGTCAAACCCAAATGCTGTTTTTTGGAGGGCGACGTGTCCTGGGAGCTGTTGGGTATCAATGCTCTAATGAACTGTCCTGAAACGAATTCCTTATTTGGGAATTTCGGCGATTGGCTTATCATAGCCGAAAAGTTCTCTTCCCCAGGAGTTCGCCATGGACGGCTATACGGCAGAAATTGAATTAGCGATGGTAGCGGCAAATACAAGCCCGACGCGCACGCGAGTGAATTGGTTGCGTCAAAATCACTCGCTCACCGCGATGGATTGGATCAATGATCGGACCCCGTAGCCACAGTGGGCGACGCGGGCCGCGATCGCTTCGATGTCGTCTCGCTAGTGAAAGTGGTACCCCGTCCCGGTCGCGTAAATGGTCAATTGCCGGGCGAGGTTTTCGGCCAACATCTGCGGCGCCGAAAGCAATCTTTGACGAAATTCCTCGACCCCCGAAAACGGTTGGCCGTCGGTCGTCACGCCGCTGGCGTCGACGTCGCCGTCCACGCGGATCTGCTTGCGGGTTCCCTGCGTCGTGAAGACATCCACGTGCGGTTCGAGTTGCCCGACGCCGTCGATATTTTTCATCCCAGGACGTCCGTTGATGCGGTCGCTCGTTCGGTAAGTCCCGATCGGGTCGAACGCCTCCAACGCGAATCCCGGTGGGTCGATGATCCGGTGACAACCCGCACACGACGGATCGGCTGATGCATCGCGAGTTGTTGCCGAATCGTTTTGGCCCCCGTCGCATCCGGTTCCACCGCCGGGATATTTTTCGGCGGCAACCGTGGTTCGATTCCCAACATACGCTCGGTGATCCAAACCCCACGCAGCACCGGACTGGTCGCTGTCCCGTCGGCGGTGACCTTCAACACCGAACCCTGGGTCAGGAACCCACCCCGCGGGCTGTCCGGAGGCAGTTTGACTCCGCGGAATTTGGCCCCGTTGATTCCCGGTAAATTGTAAAGTTCGCCGAGCCGCTGATTGACGATCACCGTATCGGCATCGATCAGGTGATCGATGCCGCGATCCTCGGTGAGCAACTTACGAAACCAAATCCGTGTTTCGACCAACATGGAATCGCGAAGCCAAGGATCGTACTCAAGGTGGAGATTTCATCACCGAAGTCGTCCACATTCTCTTCAAACTCACGCGCCGTGGGTTCCGCAAGCGGCGTGGCTCTGAAACGCTCGATCGGGTCTTTCACGTAGGGTTCCCCGAGGGTGATGTGTTTTCGAATCACACTCCGCCGTGCTTCCTCCACCTCGCCACGATTCCAACGCATCGACCAAGTCGAGAACTTGACCGTGTACTAACCCGAGTCATTGACCCGAAAGTCTTCCGTCGTGATGCCTATTCCGCTGGAAAAGATTGCCACCGCATCCGTCTCACCGCTGAACACCGCGCTGCGATACGAATTGCCATGGTCCTCGATCGGGTTGCCATTCATTTTTGTCGTCAATCTGGGGGCCAATTTCCCATCGAGCAACGGGGCCGTATTGAAGCTGGCGATCTTCTGATGGGCCGATGACGTCTTGGACGCGGCGATCTTGAACTCGACGACCTTAGGTGGATTTTCCTGATCGACCAACGCCTGGTTCAGTGCCACTTTCGCCGCTTGCAGATACTTGCGAATTTGCACGTACGATAGGTCGAGCGCCGAGGGCACCTTGGAATACCCATGCTTGATCGCATCCTCGGGCAACAGCGACGCGACATCCAAACGCGGCAACGCCAACAAGTCCCGTAGCGAAATTTCGTACTCGACGCGATTGAGCCGACCGATGCAGGCATGGGGGGCGGCGGAATGGACGCGAATCAAATCGTTGCGAAGCGAATCCAGCACCAGGGCGGTTTGTCCGCTGACGCCTCGGGTGGTATTGAGTCTCGCGCCGGCCGCGTTCCTGCCGTATCGCGATCCGAAGCCTATGAAGATTGTTTCGCCGCGATCGGTAAGAAACCAAACACGTTGGCCAAAAAGGTGGACCGTGAGCCCGCACTCGTGGCATTCTACTGGACCATCGCCGGCGGTTTCTGTGTCGGCAACGGGGGCGGGATCAAGCACTACCCGTTTCCGAGTTCGAGTGAACTCGATGAGCAGCATCATCCGTGGTGACGGTCGGCGCTCATGGATTGATAATTGGAGGTTCATTGTCCTCAATTGATCCCGGATTTCGGTCATTGCGGGCAATTGCTGCGCAATTGGGGGACAATTAAGACCGATGCCTTGTTTGTTAATCGCGAGTCGGACGACACGGTTGGCGTCGACATCATCGCTCGTCCGCCGCCTCCGCGTCCGCCGAAACCACCCGCGTCGGCGTGATGCAGAATGACCTCACTGGTCCCGCCGAGAAACGTCAAGGATCAACAGGGTTTGCGAGCCGAGACCGAGGGCGTTTTTGAATCGAGTTCGTTACGTTTTCAAAACGCTCCCAAGCAGGCTTCCGATTTTCAATCGCCGTGACGAGATGACTTTTTTTGTTCGGCATTGACGCTGTATGGTAGGACGGTCCCTGACGAGAGAAATGTTTTAACACAGAATCTCCCACCCTTGGAATCAGTAAGGTGCTGAACGAGATCAGGTTGGTGTCCTGGTCATTGGTTACCACAATGTCAAGTTCGACCAATTCATCTTCCAAATCAAAATCAAATGCGACTTCGGATTGAATAACGACGAGACACTCAAAGAAACCTCTGCTTTAGCGACAGCGAAACAATCACTCGTGTAGTGAACGAGGTAACGAGTCCCTGAACTCAAGGACTCGTAACCTCGTCCACTACCCTTCAGCGCGTTTTATTGATTTGCTGTCGCTTGGCACTCGATTCGGACAAAGAAGCCGGCGTCGAGTTTTCTTTTGTCGGCGTCGTATAAAAACATTCTACCGGTTTGCCAGGTAGGTTGCAGGCGTCCGATTCGACGGTGGGCGAGTTTCCGCTGCCAAAATTCGGACACGTCGTCTTGGTCAATCTCGGCAGAGTGGCCGGTGACAAGAATGCGGAACGAGCGGCCTGATACGAGTTCCAAACAGTTTTTCAATAGTTCGGGGAGGTCGCGTTGGATCCGCCACGCTTGGGCTTGCCGGGCTGGGCGTTGGGTTGGGGTTCGGGTTGGGGTTGGGGTTGGGGTTGGGGTTGGGGTTGGGGTTGGGGTTGGCGAGTCGGACCTTTTTCCTATCGATTTTCGCGGCGAGCGTTTGCTCTTGGGGCCGTGCCCGTAGGCGGGTGGGTCCATCACGATGGTTTGGTAACGGTTGCCGCGGCGGATTTCGCGCTGCACGAACGCGGCGGCGTCGTCGACGAGATAGCGGATCGGTGCGTCGCCGAGACCGTTGGCGATCGCCATTCGCTTGGCCGCTTCGACGTTCGGTTTGGCCGCGTCGACGTGGGCGACGTTCATGCCGGTGCGGGCCATCGCGATCGTGGAGGCGCCGGTGTAGCCGAACAGGTTGAGGGATTGGAGTTGATTGGAGCGGGGTGACAGATCGGCTCGACCGATCGTCGGCGCGGTGCGAGTCAGCCATCGCCAATTGTCGATTTGCTCGGGGAAAATTCCGATATGACCGAACGGGGTCGGGTAGACGGGCAAGCGCAGCATCGTCGGGGCGGATTCGGAGTTCGTGTTGCTCCCAACGGAAGGATTGAGGTCGAACTCGACGAACGTGTCGTCGGGCCATTCGGTGCGGTGAGTCCACGATTTCGTGGCGAGGTCGTAACGGCTGTCGGCGTGTTTCCATTTCGCCGGATCACGGGGCGCGGCGCCCTCGGCGGCCGGGCTGGGCCGATCGATCAGTCGCCCGGCGAGCGATTCGAGTTTGCGACCGTGACCGAAATCGATGAGTTGGTATTCGCGGGACAAAACGAGACGGTTGAGAAAACGGAGATGAAATTTAGTGGAACGCGAAGAATCTCGCGACGCCAGGCTCTGGAGGGGGTACGTTTGCTTGTTTTACCTATTCCTGCCGAACCGGGCACCCGCCATGGCCAATTTATTCCTCTTCTTTCTCGCTTGGGCGTTCGTCGTTGCCGTCGGGCATGGGACTTATTTGGCGATTCGAGCGGTGGCTCGGAAATTCGGTTGGGTTGATTCGCAGACGCCGGATGCGATGAGGCGGGACGATGGATTTGCTCCCTCGCCGGGCAAGGACATCGCGGCGTTCGAGCGGATGATCGATGCGTTGTCGTCGACCCAGGAGATCGGATACGAGACGGCGAGCGAACTGAAAACGAAGGCTCGCACGTTTGCGGGTATCGCGGCTCCGGCGAGTCCGTTCGAACCGCCTGCAGGTGTTGCTCAACCGAGCAGTCTGGCGCCGATGGGAGATGTCACCGACGGTTTGGAAATCCTGGGTGAGCCAGCCGAGGTTTCGCCGAAGCCGGTTCCGGCGGCGGTGCCGATGGCCGCAGTGCCGATCGGACTGGCGAAACCGAGCGTTGCGAAACCACCACGACGAGAACCGGTGACGCTGGTTCATGCGCAGCCGGCACCTGCGAAACGTGCGTTGTCGGAAGTGGTCGCTTCGTTCTTGGCCGCTCACAACATTCGTTGGGGGGAGTTGGTCGCGGGGTTGTTGGTCGTGGTGTGTTCGATCGGGTTGGTGGTCAGTCTTTGGAGCACGTTGACGGCGGCTCACCGGGTGGTTCCGTCGTTGATTTTCATGTCGGCTGACGCGGCGATTTTCGCGGCCGGGTTGTACACGATGCGGCGTTGGAAATTACGGCACACGTCGCGGGCGGTGTTGATCATCGCGACGTTGTTGGTTCCGTTGTGCGTGTTGGCCGGATTGGCGGCGGCGGGCGCGAGCGTGGACTCGGTGCCGTTAGGTTCGCCGGTGACGTTGGCGGCGATCGCGGTGGGGACGCTGGGTTGCGGTTGGTTGTTGTGGCAGGCGTCGTTGGCGTTGGTCGGGCGGGGCCGTGCGGTGTCGCTGGCGGCGAGCGTGGTGGTGCCGACGTTGTGTTTGCCCTTGCTACCGACAGCGGCGAGATGGCTCGGTGAGAACGCGGGCGGTTTCCTGTTGATCCCCTCGATTGCGATAGCGCTCGGATGGGTCGTGCCGGTGCGACGGCAGCTTTTCTCGGATGGGAAAACGAACGACACGACGCCTCGTGTGGGCCGGCGGTTTTGGAAGAACCATTGGTTGCACCTGGGGATCGCGGTGGCGTCGATGGCGAGCGTGGTGGTGTATGCGGCGTTCCTCTTCCAAGCCGACGGGCGGGAGGCGTGGATTCGGATTGCGATCGCGACGGTTCCGGTCGGCGTGGCGATCGCGGTGGTTCATGGTGTTTGGATGCGAGCCCTGGCCGGTGAAACGAAGTGGGCGACGCAGCGATTCATTTGCAGCGTGTTGACGGTGATCGCGACGGGCGGGTTGATCGCGATTCTGCCCGCGTCGATCGAGCGGGTGTCGTGGTTGTGGGGGCACGCGTTGGTGGTGGCCGGATCGATCGGTTTGGTGAGCGGTTTTTTGAGATGGCGAGTCGGTTGGGCGGTGGCGAGTGTGCCGGTCGGTGTGGCCGCGATGTTGTCCTCGCCGGCGTGGTTGGGCGGTTCGATATGGAGTGATGTGCCGGTGTGGCGCACAGTCTTGGGTGGTGAGCCGATGTTGGTCGCGATCGGATTGGCGGTGGTGGGTGGTGTGTTGATCGGGTTGGTGCGCGCGGTGACGCGTTTGCGTGGGATGGATGCGGGCAGGGTGTTGCGGTCGATCGGGATGGTGACCGGGTTGTGGGGGGCGACGGCGGCGGTGCAATCGATCGCGTTGAGTGTGGCGCCGGCGAGTTGGTTGGGGATTGTGCCGACGTGGGGTTTGGCGGGTGTGTTGTTGGGGGTGATGTTGTTAACGGCGGCGGCGGCGATGGTGCGTCCGGTATTGGTGGCGTTGGTGTCGCTGGCGTGTGTCAGTTTTTGGGTCACGTGTTTCGGGTTGCCCGAGTGGTTCGGTTCGGTGCTGACGTTCGATTACGATCGGGCGCCGGCGGCGTTTCTCGGTGTGGCGGGTTCGATGTTGGTGTTGGCGATCGCAGGTCGTTGGTGGGAGGGGAGTGCGGGGACAGAGGGAACGCAGGGGATGTCGGATCGGCGCCGAAGCGGCTTGCTCCGGCCTACTTTCGAGCGTTTTGCTGGGGTCTCGGTGGCGGCGGCGTGTGGGGTGGTCGGGTTGATCGTGGCTTTGTTTTGGATCGGTCCGAATTTTGAAACGATCGCGGTTCCGTCATGGGGTGTGTCGGCGTGGATGATTGCGGCGGCGAGTGGCATGTTGGCGGTCGGGTCGGTGGTCGTTGGCAATCGTGGTTACCTGCAATGGGGGATGCTGGTTTCGGCAGCCGCAGTTTTTTGTAGTGCGACGCATTGGGGTGGGATCGAGATTTGGCAATCTGCGGCGTGGAAGAGTGGGGACGCGTTGTGGCATCTCGCGGGTGTGTTAGCGGTGGCGGCGATCGTTTGGTTGGGCATTCGGGAAACGTTCGCGTGGTTGCCGGTTCGTGGGCGAGAGTGGGTGAAGATGGAGCCGGATTGGTCGCGGCGTTGGATGCCTGATGGCGGGTTGTTGATCGGGTCGGTGGGTGTGTTGGCTGCGGCGGTGGTGTGGCGTTATCTCGCGGTGTTATGCGGTCCGCTGGGTGAGACGTCGGTATCGGGTTTCGGGGTGTCGTGGTTCGGGTTGAAGGAGATGTCACGCGGTGTGGCGGCGGGGCGGTTTGCGTTGGTGGGTGTTTTGGCGGGTGCGACGTGGCTGTGCCGGGTGCGTGAACCGGGGGTCGGGTTCGCTCGGGCGCTCGCGATGGTGGGCGCGGCCGGCGGGCTGTTTTTGGCGATAGTCGTGTCGGAACGATGGACCAACTCACCAACGATGGTTCTGATCGTGACAACCTCGATTGCCTGTAGCGGTGTATTGGTTGCTTGGGCGGTGGGGGCTTGGAAGCAATCGCGTGCGCTCGATACGAACGGTTTTCTGTTGAGTGATCGCTCGATCGGGGGTGGGACGATCGGGGTGTTGGTGGCGTTGGGTTCGGCGGTGTTGTTGTGGGCGAATTGGTGGACGCCGTTGTCGGAGAATTTAGATCCGGAGCGGACCAGTACGGTGGCAGTGGCGGTGTGGTGGGTGTTGGCGTCGGTGGGTTTGCTGTGCAGCCGAATGAGTGCGATGGTCGAGCCTTCGGGCCGGGTGTTGTCGGCGGTGTTGTTGCCAGCAGCGGTGGGGATTGTCGTGCCGGTGCTGCATGATTGGCCAGCGATCGTTTGGTGGCAGGCGTCGCTCGGTGGCAGCGTGTTGTGGTTGGCGATATCGCGATTCGTGATGCCGTGGTTGATGGGGGCGCGAGTGCGTCCGGATGATGTCGATATCGACACTGGTGGGATCGTGTCGCGTGCTTGGATTGCGTTGGTGGGTTTCGGTTCGGCGGCGGTGGTGTTGGGCGGGTTGTTGTTCGGTGAAGGATGGACGTTGTCTTGGAGCTTACCGCTGGGGGCGATCGCGTCGTTGTTGGCGATCGGTTTCGTTTGTTTTCGGCGAGGAACTTCGGTAGGTGAGGATTCGGAATCGTGGTGGGATCGCGATGCGGTGTTGGAAAATCTTCCGTTTCTTCCTGCGGTGATGAGCGGGCATGTGGCGGTCGGTTTGGTGGCATTGGGATGGATCGATGGGAACCAAACAGTGCTGGCGTTGGTGGGTTGCGGTTTGGTGGCGTGCGTGGGTTCGACGGTTTGGGTTTGGATGCGATCCGTGCCGGTTCATGCGTGGCATGTGGGCGTGCAAGCAGTGGTGTTGTTCGGTTTGGCGATCATGAATCGGTGGGATTCGTTTGATCTGCCGATGAGGATGAATCAATGGGTGACGTCGATGGCATTGGCGGGTTTGGCGACGTCGGCGGTTGCGTTAATGCGTTTCGGAAGGACGGGTTCGGGTGGCGTTGTTCTGGGGTGGTTTGTGGTGTCGGCTGGGAATTTCTTGTTGTTGATTTTTCCGTGGTTGCCGGGTGACGAGTGGGGATTGCTCACGTTCCTGATGGCGTGGACGGGCGGGTGTGTGATGTTGTGGCGCAGTGATCGGTTGACGTTATCCGGTGATGCCCGAGCGGAGCGGCCGGATGTGGGTGTGTCGGTGCTGTTGTTGCCGATGTTGGCGGTGGCGATCGTGATGTCGCTGCCGAGTTCGGGGTGGTTGGCGTCGGGAGATTTGACGACGCGTTTGTTAACCGGTTTGTCCCAGGGTGCGATTGCATTGCTCGTTGCCGCGAGTGCTTGGTCGCGTCCGGCGTTGGTTCCTGGTCGCCCCGTTTCAATGTGGACGCTGTCGATGTGGACGGTCTCGATGGCGTTGATCGCGGGCGGGGCGGCGGTGGGCGTGTCGAGTGTTGCAGGGTCGTTGGGTGTCGCGGGATTCGCAAACGGGGCGATCGTGATTGTCGCGGCGATGAGTTCGCTCGCGATCGTGGTGAGCGTACTGCCATTGTTGGAGCGAGGCCGGTCGCGATTGGCGTTGAGCTTGGATACCGGTTTGGATTCGGGTGGCGGGTCCGGCTCGGTGGTGGATCGGCTCGGGGTGGATCGGCTCGGGGTGGCGGTCGAGCGTGTGTTGTTGGGTTGGGTGGCGATCGGTGTGTTGGTTTGCTGTGTTTGGGGGTCGCGATCGGCGGATGTGGATTGGGTGCGATTGAGTTTGGGGGGGATCGCGATCGCGGCGTGGGCGTTGTTCCAATTGTCCGAACAAACTCAGCCGACGGATTCGCGGGCGGCGAACCGGCGTCGACACCAATGTGTTTCGGTGGGATTGGGGACGGTCGGGTTGCTGGCGGTGTTCGGGCAACCGGAGGCGACGGCGTGGTTGTTGACGTCGGCGATGCGGTTGTTGATCGCGTCGGTGCTCGCGGTGGGGGTGATTTTGTTGGCGGTGCCGCGATTGATCGGTGGTGCGTTGTTGGATCGTTGGAAGAGTGCGTTTCGGTATGGCGGTCGGGTCGCGGCGGGAGCGGCGGTCGCGTCGATGGTCGTGACGTTGGGGATCGAGGTTCTGTCGCGGCAAACCGGGGCGGGGATTCCTGGGATCGAGTTGCCGTTGGTGATCGTGGTGGCGATGATCATGGGCGGGTTCGCGTTGATGGCCGGCGCGATCGCGGTGATGAGCGGGCCTGGGTTTGGAACGCGAGTGTCCGAGACCGGGGCGCCCGAGGATGGGGCGCCCGAGGATGGGGCGCCCGAGGATGGTGGTCGCGATGCCACCCCGAAGGCGAATTGGTTGCGTTTAGATGATTCGCAGCGGCGCCGGTTGTTGTACGTCGCCCAGGCGATCGCCGGTGCGACTTGGTTGCACGTTTTCTTGTGTCGTGGCGGGGGAGGTTTGCGTGCGTTTTGGCCTTACATCGTGATGTTGATCGCGTTCGCGAGCGTGGGGTTGACGCAGTGGGCGATCCGTCGTCGCGACGAGGTGCTGGCCGAGACGATGCGGAAGACGGCGTTGTTCTTGCCGTTGATTCCGGTCGTCGGTTTTTGGTTGAGTGGTGCGTACGCGACGATGCTGAAATCGCAAGCGTGGTCGTGGACGTTCTACCAGGGCACCGCTTCGTATGCGGGGTTGCTGATCGTCGGTGCGATTTACTACGGCGTGATGTCGGTGATGTGGAAGCGTGGGTTGCCACGAATCGCGACGGTGATTTTGGCCAACGGGGCGTTGTGGGTGACGTTGACCCAGATGCCGGGTTGGGATTTCCTGACACATCCTCAGGCGTGGTTGATTCCGCCGGCGATGTGCGTGTTAGCGGTGGCGTGGATTCAACGCGACCGTTTGGACAACACGTTGGGAACTGCGATCCGTTACGCGGCGACGTTGATGATTTACATCAGCAGCACGGCGGACATGTTGATGAGCGAGATCGGCAGCTCGTTGTGGGGTCCGGTGTTGTTGATCGCGTTGTCGCTGACGGGGATGTTGGCGGGCGTCGTCATGCGGATCAAACCGTTTTTGTATCTTGGCACAATTTTCGTTTTGCTCGGCGTGACGAGTATGGTGTGGCACGCCGGTCAAGCGATCGATGCGGTGTGGCCGTGGTGGGTGTTCGGGATCATGAGCGGTTTGATTCTGTTGTCGGCGCTTGCGGGAATCGAGAAACACCGCGACAAGTTGCAACGGTGGTCCGATGAGTTGGCCAGGTGGGAATGACGTACGTTAGCCTTTCTAGGCTGACACCGGAGCGTTGGGATGTGTCAGGCTGGAAAGCCTGACGTACGTTAGCCTTTCTAGGCTGACACCGGAGCGTTGGGATGTGTCAGGCTGGAAAGCCTGACGTACGTTAGCCTTTCTAGGCTGACA
>Ga0163216_100125_pt1 | contig 203192 bp, 199 predicted proteins | sample SynspAceP_FD_167610 | JGI IMG/M metagenome (GOLD analysis project Ga0163216, IMG submission 167610) | Saline lake microbial communities from Ace Lake in Antarctica - Synechococcus sp. Ace-P (Illumina Assembly) | ecosystem: Environmental > Aquatic > Non-marine Saline and Alkaline > Saline ...
AGTTTGCTGCGGTCATAGGAGCCACGATTTTCTGAAGTCCACATCCGTCTTATCCTCCATTGAGCGATAAGACTCTTGAATCACAGATTACTCATATGATTCAATAACTTTTCGGACGGACACTTAGAAGTCGGCCTGGTTAAATGGCGGGGCGGGTCACAACCATTGGCTCAAGCAGTACAACCACATCCGTCCTCATCAGGCCCTCAACATGCGGCCGCCGGCATCGCTTGCGCGATGACCTCGGGCCCTACGGATTACAAACGAAGAGACTAAACGGCTCTTGGCGGCTAAATTTCCTGAGGACTGGCGAGAGCTCATCGGTTTTTGTCAGCGGACCTTGTGACAGCGGATGGAGAGAATAAGCACCAGCCAATAATCCGGCCCTAATTACAAGTTTGGAACAAACACCACGCCCCATAAAATATGGGTCCAAATAAATTTAGCAGCATTAAGACTGCAAGGAGGCCCATTCCAAGTATACCGAGGCCCAGAAAAATTTTCCCGAGAGCGCTTATTGGCCAAGACGCGCCAGCCATTTCGTTCAGCTTCATCCCCGCACCCAAGGCCAAGATCGAAACAACGATGAGTGGCAAGACACTCCACGCAAATTCCCAGTCAAGTTGCATCTTTAGCTCCCTGTCTAACCCCCAAGTTTTGGGCCATTTCTGATTAGAGTTTTTCAGACTGAAGAGGCTATACAACTGTTCAGGAACGTCCAGTTGGCAGCAACGGACTCTTTTAGTGTAGCTTAGAGTGTAGCTATGAATTTTTCAGTTCATCAAGCTGTTGTTTTATAGGATTATTTTATCATAATGAAGATTGCAACCTGGAACGTCAACTCCATCAAGGCCCGCCTGCCCAACGTACTCGAATGGCTCGACGCGGCGCAGCCCGATGTCGCCTTGCTGCAGGAAATCAAGACCGTCGACGAGACCTTTCCGGCGATGGAGATCGAGGAACGTGGCTACAACTGCGCCGTCCACGGCCAGAAGAGCTACAACGGCGTGGCGATCCTGTCCAAACATCCGCTCGAAGACGTCACGCGCGGCCTGCCCGGTAATGAAGACGACGATCAGGCGCGTTATATCGAAGCCTGGGTCGATGCCGGTGGCAATGATGGCGTGCGTGTTGCCTCGATCTACCTGCCCAACGGCAACCCGACCCCCGGCGACAAATACGATTACAAGCTGCGCTGGATGGACCACCTCGCAGATCGCGCGGCGGCACTTCTGGCGACCGAGGAACCTGTTGTTCTGGGTGGTGATTACAACGTCATTCCCGCCGACGAGGATAGTCATGATCCCGCCGCCTGGGCCAATGACGCGCTGTTCCTGCCCCAGACCCGCGCCAAATTTCGCACCATTCTGAACCTCGGCTATACCGAGGCGTGGCGCACGCTTCATGCCGAGAAGAACGTCTATTCCTTCTGGGACTATCAGGGCGGCGCCTGGCCGAAAGACAACGGCATCCGGATCGACCATTTTCTGTTGTCGCCCCAGGCCGCCGACAAACTCGTCAAATGCGAGATCGACCCGGGCCCGCGCGGAAAGCCGAAGGCATCGGACCACACGCCGGTCTGGTGCGAACTGGCAAGCTGAGGATATAGTTTCTCCACCCTGAAAGGAGACTGCCATGTCCCTCGCTGTTGAATCCGAATTTGCCAAATCCGTGCGCGATGTCCCTCGCCGCGCCCTCCCCGTCATTGATGTCGGCAAGGCCCGCATGGGAGACGCTGCCGCCATTGAGGACGTTGCAGCCCAGTGGCGCGATGTCTGGGAAAGCCTTGGCTTCCTGTGCATCGTCAATCACGGGCTTGAGCCCGAACTGATCAACGGGATGCGGGATGCGGCCAAACAGTTCCACGACCTGCCGCTGGAAACCAAACTTCAGATCAAGGTGACCCACGACCAGAAGGGTTACATACCGTCCCGTGGCGGCCTGACGACCCATTCCAAGTTCCACAACAGCAAGAAGCTCAACACGGTTGAGTGCCTTGTGCTGGCGACGGACTTCCCGGAGGACGATCCCAGTGTGGCCGAAGGGAAACGCTTCTATGGCCCAACCCCGTGGCTGGCCGATGAAATGGTGCCCGGGTTCCGTGCGACAGCGGAAAACTACATGGCACGCATTACCGCCTTGGGAAAATCACTGCTGCCCGTATGGGCGCGTTCGCTCGATCTCGATGCCGGGTTCTTCAATCCGTTCTTCGAACAGAGCTACACCTATTTCCGGGTCGCCAAGTATGCGCCCAAGAGCGACCTCGAAGATGGTGAGCTGGGCTCGAATGCCCATTGCGACACCGGTTTCATGACCTTCCTGCCGCCCGCCAATGAGGAAGGCATCCAGATCCTGGGCAAAGACGACCAGTGGTTCTGGCCGGACCTGCCCGAGGGCGCGGTGATGGTGAACATGGGCTACTTCTTCGAGCGCTGGACCAACAACCGCTTCCGGGCGACACCGCACCGCGTGGTGCCCCCGACCGAGCACGACCGGTATTCCTTTGCCTGTTTCGTCAATCCGAACTTCAGCACCTCAGGGGCCGCGCTTCCGACCTGCACCGGCCCCGACAATCCGCCGCAATATCCCGAGATGACCTATTGGGAGTATTTCGACTGGTACATGAAGAATTCCTACACCCATTACGGCAAGCTGAAGGTGAGCGGAGAAAATGACGTTACAGCCTGAGGCCGCCCGCCCCAGCCGATCAAAGCGCTTCTGGCAATACCTGCTGAGCTTCTATCTGGGCAAACGTGGCTATCGAACTTCTATCCTTGCGTATGGAATTGGGTTCTGGATCTTTGCGATCGGGGTTGGCCTGATGCTTGCGGGCGGTGAACAACCAAGCGCCACGCTTTTCGTGATCCACAATATCTTCCTGCACACCGGCCTGTTCGTCCTCGTCATGATGACCTATCCGGTCATCCGCTGCGCCTTCGACACTTCGGACGAAACCCGCCCGAAGAGCAGATTCATTCGGATTGCGGCCCCCTCCGTGATCACGCTGTTTGCGCCGCTTTACATGATGTTGCTGGTCGCCAGTTTCATGCAATACGCCCTCGCACCGGCATTGCTTCGCTGATTTTTTATTGAGATCACAGCGGTTCTGGTGCGGACCCGATTGATGGACTTATAGTGCCCGGTCACCACGGAGGACTGCAGATGTCACTCGCTGTTGAAACTGAATTTGGGCGTGCAGCACGCGCCCTTCCCCGCCGCGCCTTGCAGGTCGTCGATGTCGGCCCGGCCCTGTCCGGTGATCCCGCTGCGATCGAGGCGCTGGCGCAAACCTGGCGCGAGGTCTGGGAAGGCATCGGGTTCATGTGCATCGTCAATCATGGTGTGTCATCCGACCTGGCCCGACGCATGACCGATGCGGCAAAGGCGTTCCATGACCTGCCCGATGAGGTCAAAATGTCCATCGCCGTGACCCGCGACCAGAAGGGCTACATTCCCGCCCGCAGCGGCGTGACCACCCATTCCGAATTTCACAAGAGCCGCAAGCTGGATACGGTCGAATGTCTGGTTCTGGCGACGGATTATCCTGCCGATCATCCCGATGTGATTGCCGGCAAGCAATTCTATGGACCGATGCCCTGGCTGCCCGAAGATACCCTTCCCGGATTCCGCGATGTGGCGGAAGGCTATATGGCGGCGATCACCGCACTCGGGCGCAAGCTGCTGCCCGTCTGGGCGCGTTCGCTCGATCTCGATCCGGACTTCTTCAACGAAAAGTTCGAGAACGCCTACACCTATTTCCGCATGGCCAAATACCCGCCCAAGCCCGATCTGGATGACGGCGAACTGGGCCTGCAAGCCCACACAGACACCGGCTTCATGACCTTCCTGCCGCCCGCCGACGAGGAAGGCATCCAGATCCTCGACACCGACGGGCAATGGTTCTGGCCCGACGTCCCCGAAGGCGCGCTGATCGTGAATATGGGGCAATTTCTCGAACGCTGGGCGAACAAGCGCTTTCGCGCGACGCCGCACCGTGTCGTGCCCCCCAAGATCAACGACCGCTATTCACTGGCCTGTTTCGTCAATCCGGGATTCGAGGCCGTGGGGGAATGCCTGCCGACCTGCACCGGCCCGGACAACCCGCCGAAATACCCGACCCAGACCTACTGGGAATTTTTCAACTGGTACATGACCAACACCTTTACCCATTACGGCAAGGTCAAGGCCGGAGACAACAACCAGGCCGAAATCCAGGCCGACCAACCAAACTAGGGAGAACACGAATGGCGTTTTACGAATTGCGGCAGTACCACATCCGCCGCGGCAAGATGGACGAATGGCTCAAATTCATGGAAGGCACAGTCATCCCCTTCCAGGTGTCCAAGGGCATGGTGATCTGCGGTTCGTTCCAGCACGAGACCGACAAGTCGGTCTATATCTGGCTGCGCCGGTTCAACACTGAGAAAGAACGCGAGCGCCTCTACAAGGCCGTCTATGAGAGCGACCACTGGAAGAACGAAATTTCACCGAAGGTCGGCGCATTGATCGACCGCGAGAAAATCCAGGTCCAGCGGATCGTCCCGACCAAGAAGTCGACGGTCCAGTAGCAGTTTTCACGTCATTGCGAGGCCCGCTGGGTCTCGCAATGACGCTGAATGTCCTCAGATTTCAATCAGGCGATCTGAAAACCGGTTCGGCGCGCCGTCCCGGTTGGGAAAGTGCTGGGCCATGACATCCGCGCAGCCGTCGATGGCGGTCGTGAACCCGTCTGCAACATCGCCGTTACGGATATCCTCGACGAACTTGCCGACGATACGATCCCACACCGCGGGATCGTCGAGTTTCTGCTGCAGCCCGACATCGGCGATCACCTCGACATAGCGTTCGCCCATGGCCACGAAGAACAGTACCGCGTTCCGGTCTTCGGTCTCGGTCATGCCGAGGTCGAGGAACATGTGGCGCGCCAGACGTGAAGCCCGGCTGTGCCGGATGGATTTCGGCACCAGAGCATAGCGAATTTCGGGAATACGACAGATCAGGGCGAGCCCCGTGAAGATAATCACCTGCCCTGCGTAAAACTCGATCGTGGTGAGCGGCAAGGCGTCCTGAAAGAACAGCGCCACGCCCGAGATCAGGAGCGTTGCGATCGCGGCAAACAAGGTCGGGATGAACAGATACGGCTCGGCAGAGTCTGCAATGACCGTCACGAATTCCGCACTGGTCCGGCTTTCGGCGGACTTGATCGAGTCGCGCAGCGCGTCACGTTGCTCAGCTGTCATCATTGTCATGCTACCAACTCCCCGAAGAACCGCCGCCGCCGAAGCTTCCCCCGCCACCCGAGAAACCACCGCTGCTGCCGCCTGAAAACCCGCCGCCCGACATCCGGCCGCCCGTATACCAGTCCCGGTGTCCGTGCATGTGCCGTCGCGATGCGCGCCCGAAGGAACGCAGGCTCATGATGATCACGATGAAGATGAAAAAGATGATGATGGGCGGGATCGCAAACTTCTGTTTTTCCGGTGCGATACCGGACACCGTATCGGGCTCCTGCTCGAGTGCGGCGAGAATGCCCTCCACACCCTGCATGATCCCCTTCACCCGGTCGCCGGAACGAAACGCGGGAATGATGTCATTCTGGATGATGACGCTGGCCCGGGCATCGGTGAGCAGCCCTTCAAGGCCATAGCCCACCTCGATCCGCACCTGCCGCTCATTCGGCGCAATCAGAAACAGTACGCCGTTGTCCCGCTCTTCCCGACCGATGCCCCAGTGCCGGCCGAGTTCGACGGCGTATTCCTCGATGCTCCGGTCCTGCAGGCCCTGGACCGTCACGACAACCATCTGATTGCCGGTCGCATCCTCATGGGCCTGAAGCATCCCTGTGATTTCGGCCTCTTTGTCGGGTGTCAGCAGGTTGGCTTCGTCCACGACACGCCCGCTCAGTTCCGGGAACTGAACCTGCGCAAAGGCCGAAACCGCGAACAAGGCCGCTGCGAAAAATGTAGCCGCTGCCGTGCAGCGCGAGACCCGGGCGCGCACTTACGAGCCCGAGTTGAAGTTTACGGTGGGCGCGCGGTCAGCGCCCTCGACGGTCGCGGTAAAGCTCGGCTTCAGCTCGGCTTCCGGATAGAGCAATGCCGCGATCCACTTTCCCGGGATGGTCCGCAACTCGGTGTTGTAGTCCCGCACCGCGGCAATGTAGTCACGCCGTGCCACGGCGATCCGGTTCTCGGTGCCTTCCAGCTGGGATTGCAGGGCGAGGAAGTTCTGGTTCGATTTCAGGTCTGGATAGCGTTCGACCGTCACGAGCAAGCGCGACAGGGCCGAGGACAACGCGGCCTGGTTCTGCTCGAACATCTTCAGAGCGTCCGGGTTCTGGAGAATGTTCCCGGAAATCTGCATCTGGCCAACCTTGGCGCGGGCCTCGACCACGTTCTGCAGGACTTCGCGCTCCTGGGTCGCAAAGCCCTGAACGGTGGCGACGAGATTGGGCACCAGTTCGGCGCGGCGCTGATACTGGTTCTCGACCTGCGACCAGGAGGCATTCACCTGCTCGTCCAGACGCGGCACCGCATTGATGTCACACGCGGCGAGAAACACCGCAAAGCCGACAAGCAACAGCGGATTTCGAAGTTTTCTGAATATTCTGATCATTATCCTGTGCTCCCCCGAACCTGACAGGTCAACTTACATATCGCCGCCAAAACCGCCGCCGCTATCCATGCCGCTCTCGCCGCCACCAGTGGCGGTTTCTCCACCATTCCCGGCCTGGGCCATGGGCGCATCGGCCACCAGAGCCCCGCCCATCATGAACCCGGTCCAGAAGGTCATTTCCGCCCCGCGCCCGTGCTGCTTGCCCCGCAGGGCCAGCATCTCGTTCTCGACCGCGATGTTGCGATCAACGCGCCGATTCTGCACCATCGTGTGAACCTGATAGCGACGCCAGAGGTTCCGGATTCGCCACGCGGTAAACCCGATCACACCTGCGACCGCGAGGATCGGCAGCATGAAGCCGGTATCCACACGGCCGAAAAACACCGCAACAAGCAGAAGCAATCCCAGTCCTTCGAGCATGCGTCGCAACATGGAATTTCTCCTGCCTGTCTCCCGCTGATCTGGTTCTACAAATCGGCGTAAACGTGGGTTTCCGCCTTTGCACCCGGATGGGTTGTTGCACCATAGCGCGCATCACCGACGGTCTGGGTGTATTTCCAGATGGTGCCGGACTGGTAGTTGGTCTCGATGGGCTTCCACTTGGCGCGGCGCGTCTCGAACTCAGCATCAGAGACGTTCACATCGAGCGTCCCCTTCTCGCCGTCGATGGTGATGATGTCACCATTTTCCAGCAGGCCGATCGGACCGCCGACGGCGGCTTCCGGGCCGACATGACCGATGCAGAACCCGCGCGTCCCGCCCGAGAATCGCCCGTCCGTGATCAGCGCCACCTTGTCGCCCATACCCTGTCCGTAAAGCGCACCGGTGGTGGACAACATCTCCCGCATGCCCGGCCCACCCTTGGGGCCTTCGTTGCGGATGACGAGCACATCGCCTTCCTCGTACTCACGATTCAGGACGGCCTCCAGGCAGTCTTCCTCGCGCTCGAACACGCGTGCGGGACCCGTGAAGGTGATCTTCGACAGGCCCGCGATCTTCACGATGGCGCCTTGCGGGGCGAGATTGCCCATCAGGCCAACAACACCGCCGGTCGTCGACAGCGGGTTGGTGATCGGCCGGATCACGTCCTGGTCCTCGGGGAATTCCACATCGGCGTAGTTTTCGGCGAGGGTCTTTCCGGTCACCGTCATGCAGTCACCGTGCATGAAGCCGCCCTTGAGCAGTTCCTTGATCACCACACCAACGCCGCCGACCTCGAACATGTCCTTGGCGACATAACGCCCGCCGGGTTTCAGATCGGCGATATAGGGCGTCTTGCGGAAAATCTCGCAGACTTCCATCAGGTCGAATTCGATTCCGGCTTCCGACGCCATGGCCGGCAGATGCAGGGCCGCATTGGTCGAGCCGCCGGTTGCCGCCACGATGGCGGCGGCGTTCTCGAAGGATTTTCGGGTCACGATATCGCGTGGACGCAGCTGGGTCTTCACCAGCTCCATCACGGCCTTGCCACTGGCCACAGCGTATTCGTCACGGTTCTCATAGACGGCAGGCGCACCAGCCGAATGGGGCAGCGCCAGACCGATGGCTTCAGAGACACAGGCCATGGTGTTGGCCGTAAACTGGCCGCCACAGGCCCCTGCAGACGGGCAGGCAATACATTCGAGTTCGAGCAGGTCTTCATCGGACATCGTGCCGGCCGCGTTCGCGCCGACAGCTTCGAAGACATCAATGATGGTGACGTCCTTGCCCTTGAAGTGGCCCGGCAGGATCGACCCGCCATACATGAAGACCGAGGGCACGTTGAGGCGCAGCATCGCCATCATCAGGCCCGGCAGGGATTTATCGCAACCGGCAAGACCGACAATGGCGTCATAGGAATGCCCCCGCACGGTCAGTTCGGTCGAATCGGCGATGACCTCACGGCTGACCAGCGAAGACCGCATGCCGTCATGGCCCATGGCGATGCCGTCTGTCACGGTGATGGTGGTGAACTCGCGCGGCGTGCCACCAGCTTCGCGCACACCCGCCTTGGCGGCCTGTGCCTGACGTGACAGGGCGATGTTACAGGGGGCGGCCTCGTTCCAGGTCGTGACGACGCCCACGAATGGCTGTTTGATCTCTTTGTCCGTCATCCCCATGGCGTAATAGAACGCGCGATGGGGTGCGCTTTTATTGCCAATCGAGACATGTCGGCTCGGCAGTTTCGACTTGTCCCACTCACCGCCCGGCGTATTTCCGTCCATAACGTCTTCCCTTTCCCGATTTCGGGTTTCTGCATGCGTGATTGTTCGGGGCGGAGCATAGCCGCGCCGGGATCGGGTGACCAGATTGATAGGACGCAAATATTGCAGCGCTGGCGCGCGTCTCAGCATCCTTCGAGACGGCGCCCCGCGCCTCCTCAGGATGAGGACGGTGGGTACTGCATAGTCCTCATCCCGAGGAGGGAGCAAAGCGAGCGTCTCGAAGGATGCTTGGAAAGGCTCCGCGCCTATTCCGCCGCGTGCTTGCCGATGGTCCAGCCCTTGTCACCCAGCACCCGCTCGCCGATCTCGCGCATATCGTCTTCCAGCTCCGTCGCCATGCTGTCATTCCAGCGGTTCAGGAAGCCGTAAAACGCCACGACCGCGTTGATCTCGACAATCTCGGCATCGGTGAAGTGTTCGCGCAGGCGGGTGATATGTGCTTCGGTCACGAGATTGGGCACGGAGGCCGCGCATTGGGCGAATTCCAGCGCTGCGCGCTCGGCCTCAGAGAAAATCGGATTGGTCTCGTACTCCCAGACCACGGCGACCTTGGCCTCGTCGGTGTCGTAGCCCGGCCGCATGGCGTTGGAGGCCGTGTGGGACATGCAGTAACTGCACCCGGCCGTCTTGCTGGCGATGTTGCCCACGAGAGCCTTCAGGCCCGGCGTGACATTGCCGTATTCCTGAAACGTCGCAGCGGCCAGTTCCACGAAGGCTTTGAAGATCGGCGGTCGATGCGCCATCGTCAGCTGGGCATTGGTCACAAACCCCATCCGCTCGTCGGAGCGCTGGAAGTAGTCCTCCAGTTCCGGCAGGTCTTCGCGTTTGAGGGCGGGGATATGGGGCATGGTGATCTCTCCGTTTGAGTCAGTTTCTCACCAGCATACACGCTTGTGCAGAAATGGATCGCCGTCCTCAGCATTGTCATAGCCGCGTTTAGCCCGGCCAACTTACCGAGAACCGAGACGAGATGGCCGGATCAAGTCCGGCCATGACGGGCGTTTTTATCGCCCTCATTCCGAACCTGATCAAAGACGAGGGCGGAACCTCATATTCCGACAGGCTCAGCATGAAGTTCTTCAATGGCCCGCACTCACCAGAGATCGGACGACGCGAAGAAGAAAGCCACCACACCAAACACCGTCATGCCCGGACTTGATCCGGGCATCCACGTCTCGCCGTCACGTACATGATCAATCAGGCCGCGCTCAGGCGCTCCAGTGCGGCTTCGAGCTTCGCCTTGGCCTCGCTGGCATCGCTGCGGCGTTCGTGCTGCTCGGCGACCACATCTTCCGGTGCCTTGGCGAGGAAGCTCTCGTTGGCCAGTTTCTTGTCGTAGCCGGTAATTTCCTTAGCCAGTTTGTCGATCTCCTTGGACAGGCGGGCGCGCTCGGCGTCCAGATCGATCACATCGGCCAACGGCAAGGCCAGCGTGGCTTCGTCCAGAACGGTCTGTACCGCACCAGCCGGCAGCTCGGCATCGATGGCGATTTCGGCGATCCGGGCGAGGCTTTTGATCTGGCCTTCATTGGCAGCCAGGCGTGCCTTGGTCTGACCGGACGCACCACGCAGGATCGCGGGGATACGCGCCCCGGCAGGGACATTCAGTTCGCTGCGGACCGTCCGGACTTCGGTGATGAAACGCACGGTCCAGTCGAGTTCAGCTTTGGCTTCGTCATTGACCGGCGCGATGTCATCGGCGGGCCACGCGGCATGGATCAACATCCCCTGCCCGTCGCCAAAGGAACTCCAGAGCTCCTCGGTGATGAACGGCATGAAGGGATGCAGGATCTTCAGGATCTGCTGCAGCACCCAGCCCGCCGTGGCGCGGGTTTCGGCCTTGGCGACCTCGTCATCGCCCTGCAGGACCGGCTTGGCGAATTCCACATACCAGTCGCAGAAAGTGTGCCAGGTGAATTGGTAGATACCGGCAGCAGCCTGATCGAAGCGGTATTCCTCGAGGGCCTTGTTCACGGTTGCAACTGTTTCGGCAACGCCGCCGACAATCCACTTGTTCAGGGTCAGATCGACCTTCGCCGGATCAAAATCGGCTGGGGCCGCACATTCGTTGATCTGGCAGAAACGTGCCGCATTCCAGAGCTTGGTCCCGAAGTTCCGATAGCCCTGCACCCGCGAGGTGGCGAGCTTGATATCGCGTCCCATGGCGGCCATGGCCGTGAGCGTGAAGCGCAGCGCATCCGCCCCGAACTCGTCGATCAGATCGAGCGGGTCCATGACGTTGCCCTTGGACTTAGACATCTTGGCACCCTGCTCGTCCCGGACGAGCGCGTGGATATAGACATCCGCAAACGGCACCTGCGGGTTGCCGTCCGCGTCTTCCATGAAGTGCAGGCCCATCATCATCATCCGGGCGACCCAGAAGAAGATGATGTCAAATCCCGTAACCAGAACGCTGGTCGGATAGTAGCGATCAACCTCGGGGGTTTCATCGGGCCAGCCGAGCGTCGAGAACGGCCAGAGCGCGGAGGAGAACCAAGTGTCGAGCACATCAGGATCGCGTGTCAGGACTTCGTCCTTGCCGTAATGGACACGCGCGGCTTCGGCGGCGGCGTCCTCGCTTTCGGCAACGAACACCTCGCCATCCGGGCCGTACCAGGCCGGAATCTGGTGACCCCACCAGAGCTGACGCGAGATACACCAGGGCTGGATGTTGCGCAGCCACTCAAAATAGGTTTTCGACCAGTTCTCCGGCACAAACCGGGTCGCGCCGCTCTCCACAGCCTTGATGGCCGGCTGCGCGAGGGTCTCGGCGTCCACATACCACTGGTCGGTCAGCCAGGGCTCGATGACCACTTCGGACCGATCCCCGAAGGGCACCATGTGCTTGTGGGGCTCGATTTCGGCGAGCAATCCACGCTCTTCCATTTCGGCAACGATGGCCTTGCGGGCCTCGAACCGGTCCAGACCGTTATATTTGGCAACCGCGGCATCCGGATCGGCCCACTTGCCCGCGCTTGTGTCGGCCCGGAATTCTTCGGTATCGATCAGCACATTGGCCGAGGCATCGAGCACATTGATCATGCCCAGATCACCGCGCTTGCCGACTTCAAAGTCATTGAAGTCATGGGCCGGAGTAATCTTGACCGCTCCCGAACCCTGTTCGGGATCGGCGTAATCATCGGCAACGATCTTCAGGCGACGCCCGGCAATCGGCAGGATCGCGTATTTTCCGATGATGTCCTTGTAGCGCTCATCTTCGGGATGTACGGCCACACCGGTGTCACCCAGCATCGTCTCCGGTCGGGTTGTCGCAACGGTGATGAAACGGTCATCTTCGCCCTCTATCGGATAACGGAAATACCAGAGATTTCCGTCAATTTCCCGCGGCACGACTTCCAGATCGGAAATCGCCGTGTGCAACTTGGGGTCCCAGTTGACGAGGCGCTTGTCCTTGTAGATCAGGCCTTGCTTGTGCAGGGCCACGAAGACCTTCAGCACGGCTTTGGAAAGACCTTCATCCATGGTGAAACGTTCGCGCGACCAGTCGCACGACGCCCCCAGTCGCTTGAGCTGGTTCAGGATCGTCCCGCCGGACTCACCCTTCCACTCCCAGACCTTCTCGAGGAAATCCTCGCGCCCGATCAGGTTTTCCTCGCGACCTTCCAGACGCCGCCCGCGATCAAGCACAATCCCCTGTTCACCCAGTTGCCGCTCGACAACCATCTGGGTCGCGATACCTGCGTGATCGAGGCCCGGCTGCCAGAGCACATCGTAGCCCTGCATGCGCCGCCAGCGGATCAGCAGGTCCTGCAGGGTGTTGTTGAGGGCATGGCCCATATGCAGGCTGCCCGTGACATTGGGCGGCGGGATGACAATCGTATAAGTCGCGTTCTCGGTGCGGCCGCAAGCAAACGCACCGGAATCCTCCCAGCGCGCATAGAGCCGTCCCTCAATATCAGCGGGAATGTATGTTTTTTCGAGCGTCGTCATCGCTTTGAACCGGAAATCTGCTTGTGCCGACACAATTGCAGGCATCACGGCACGGTTTAGCGAAGCGCGCGCGCGACGGCTAGACCCTTGCGGACAGTCAATTGTCGATAATGACGGTTGGGAAACCTACTTTTTGGCGCGATCCGCGATGCGTTCGACTTCTTCACGCACAATCCGCTCGACCATGCCCGGCAGATTGGTGTCGAGCCAATCCTTCAGGATCGGACGCAGCAACTCCTTGACGAGTTGCTCTAGGGTCTTATTCCCGTCTCCGACACGGGCGCTCGCAGCGAGCGCTGCCGTCAGACCGGAAATCGTCGCGGCGCTGACCTGCTCAACCTCATCGGATACGAGCTTACGGTCTTCCACAACCAGTTCAACGGGAGGTTCAGGTTCAGGAAGCGGCTCAGGCTCAGGCTCTGGTTCTGGCTCCGCCATCGTGACCGGCTCAGGCTCGGGCTCGGGTTCCGGCTCAGGAAGCGGCTCAGGCTCGGGTTCCGGTTCGGACGCAACGTCTTCTTCCACGACATCGGTCAATTCCAGAATGTCGTCATCAAGATCACCGACAACCGGTTCGCTGACCGCCGCAGGGGCGTCATCAGCGCCAGCCGACGTCGGCTCTGCCGCAACCGGCTTGGGACGGTCCTCGCCATCGGTGATCTCGTCGCCATCCTCGGAGATAATCCGGCGGATCGACGCGAGGATCTCCTCCATCGAGGGTTCTTGCTGATCGCTATTGGAATCGCTCATGGCGCCTATGAACACTGAAAGTGGTTAATGTAGACTGAACAGACCGTAGGAAAGACATCGAGTCAACGCGAGAGAAAATCGCCAAAACGGTACTATCGCAATAGTTTAGCGGCTTTTCCTACTTGCGATCATAAAGGATATCACCGCCAAACAACTGACCCTCAACCTCGTTGAAGTTGCGTGTAGGATCATACATATCAACCGAGAGTCCAAGATCACCCGCGGTCAAACGACCTGTCGCTGACAGCACCTGATAACCGGCGACAATCAGATCCCGCTGCGCCTGAACAAGGCTCACGCGCGCGTTCAGCAATTCCTGCTCGGCATCGAGCACGTCGAGCACGGTACGCGACCCGACCTGCGCTTCCTGACGGACACCCTCGAACGCAACTTCCTGCGCATCCACGCTGGCCTGCAGCGACGTGATCCGCGCGCGGGCAGATTGCAGATCGGCCCAACTCGACCGCGCCTGCTCCTGCGCCTGACGCGTTTCTTCGGCAAATTCCAGCAGCTGCTGATTGGCGGAATGTTTGGCTTCACGGATACGCGAATAGACCGAACCGGACTGATACAGGGGGACGGTCAGGTTGATGGTCACGGAATGTTCCGATGTTTCAACGTCAGAACCCAGAATATCCTTGTTCTCTTCCACCTCGCCGTCGAGCGTCAAGGTGGGCAGCAATTCTCCCGATGTCAGGTCAATTGCATCACGTGCCGCACGCTCGGTGAAATCTGCAGACACGACAGCGGGATTGTTGGTCCGCGCCAGTTCGACCGCGTCATCCTCGCTCGCAGGCAAACCCACGGGAAGTTCCGGCGCATCGAGCGCACCCGGAGCGCGGCCCACGACCTCGACATAATCGGCAATGGAGGTGTCCAGATTGCCCTTGGCCGCAATCTCATCGGCAACTGCTGTCGCGAGGCGGCTATCAGCCTGCGCGGTATCGGTACGGGTCAGTTCACCGACTTCGAATCTGTCCCGGGTCGCACTTTGCTGCTGGGTCAGAACGCGCACGTTGTTCTTGCGCAAATCCAGAATGGCGCGATCCCGCTTCACGTTCATGAAGGCCGTCACCGCCTGCAGCAGCACGTCCTGTTCCCGCGAGATCAGATTGGCGCGACCGGCGGCGACCTGATTGAGGGCCTGATCGGTTTGAGCAATCGTCCGAAAGCCCCGGAACAGGTTCTGGGACACAGAAAGCCCGATTGTCTGAGGCTGGTCGGTGTTGTCGATCTTGAGGCCGTTCGTGAATTCCCGTTCCCGGTTCCGGTAGCCATAGGATCCGGACACTTCCACATTCGGGCGCCAGTTCGAGAGCGCCTGCGGAACGCTTTCGTCGGTTGCACGAAGCTGGGCACGCGCGGAGGCAATATCGGGATTGGTGTCATAGGTCAGCGAAAGTGCTTCCTGAAGACTTTCTGCGCTCACATTGGCCGACGAAAACCCGAGAACAGCCATCAGGGCAATTGCGCTCGCACCGTATTTGACAGTCATGGGAATTGATCTTTCAAAAACATTCAAGACATTGAGAGCCATAGGATTTCTCCGCTTGGCGCTCGTCGGCAAACCTGCCCGAGCGCTGACCCAATTGCAAACTCAGAATACGAAGGCGGCTTCCTTCGCGAAACCGGGCAACGGACGTGTGCCAGCGTCAAACAGCGGACGCCGGGACAAGCCGTCCCCGCTTCGCGTCAACAGGCAGGCCCGTCCGAGAACACCGTTCTCATAACCGCCAAGAACCGCGCCCATCCGGCCATTGGGCGCGAGTTGCCGCACGATATCATCAGGTACCTCTTCCACCGATCCGCAGAAGAACACCACGTCATAGGGCGCCTGTTCGGCAAAACCCTTGTCCAGCGGCGCCTCGACCACGGCAACGTTATCAATTCTCAAATGGTTGATGACCATCGAAGCCTGTTCGGCAAGCGCGCCAGAACTCTCCACGGCAACAACCGGCCCTGCAAGGCGCCCGATCAGGGCCGCGTCATAGCCCGAGGCCGAACCGATCACGAGAACGGAATCGGCAGGTGTCAGTTCCAGCGCTTGCACCAGGCGTGCCAGAACAACCGGCTCCATCAGATAACGCCCTTCGGAAACCTCGATATCCTCATCGATATAGGCAATCCCCTGTCGGGATTTGTCGAGGAACATCTCCCGCGGCAGCGTCGACATCACATCGAGCAAACGGGAATCTGTAACCTTGGTCGGGCGCAACTGCCCATCGACCATATTCTGGCGTGCCGTATCGAATTCGCTCATCGATCAACTGTCCTGCGTGTTCGCGGAAACAAGGCCTGACTTATAGGCCAGCGCCCGTGACGATGACAATCACATCGGAAACCTTTCCAAGGGGTTTCAATCCGGTCAGTTTTCTGGGATATGAAGCGCCTTCGCATTCACACGCATCCGGATGGCCCGGTGGCAGAGTGGTGATGCAGAGGACTGCAAATCCTTGTATGCCGGTTCGATTCCGGCCCGGGCCTCCAAATGCGCGCGCTGAATGCATGGCGCGACGACCCAGATCAGATTCCCGGAAGACGGTCAGTCGGCCCGGACCAGCAATTTTCCGGTGTTCTTGCCTTCATAGAGCATTTCGATACCGCCACGCGCTGCTTCGGCGCCCTCGAGGATGTGTTCGTTCTGCGCCACCTTCCCCTCGCGCACCCATGCCGCCAGCTGATCAATCGCTTCGGGGAACCGGTCCTTGTAGTCAAAGACCAGAAGCCCCTGCATACGTGCCCGTGCCACCATCAACTGCCGATGGACCCGCGGGCCAACAGGTATCGGGTCCCAATCGGTCAGCGAGACGGTGCCGCAAACCGTGATACGCGCGCCATGTGCCAGTTGGGTCATGACGGTGTCACTGATCGGCCCGCAAGTGTTGTCGAAGTAGCAATCAACGCCGTCCGGGCAGGCCTGCTTCAGAGCCTCGCCCAGGTCGCCCGTGCGGTAATTGATCGCCGCATCGTAGCCAAAGCTGTCCGTGCAAAGACTGACCTTTTCGTCGCTCCCCGTGATGCCGACCGTGCGGCACCCCTGCAGCTTGGCGATCTGGCCTACCGCCGACCCGACAGCACCGGCTGCGGTCGAGACAACTACCGTTTCGCCGTCTTTGGGCGCGCAGATGTCGAGCAGGCCGAAATAGGCTGTCACCCCGTTCAGCCCCAGAATGCCCAGAGCCAGTGAGGATGGCAGGTCGGTATTCGTGAACTTCCGTTCCACGTTGGCCCCATCGCTCACCGCATAGCGTTGCCAGCCCAACATGCCGGAAACGATATCGCCCTCGGCATAGTCGGTGTTCCGGCTGGCGACCACCTCGCCAACCGCAAAAGAACGCATGGCTGTTCCCAGTTCGACAGGCGGCATGTAGTTGGGCGCGTCGTTCGTCCAGCCACGCATCGCGGGGTCAATCGACCAGTATTCCGTCTTGATCAGGAGTTCGCCATCATTGAGTTCCGGCACTGCGCATTCATCGACTGTGAAATGTTCTGCCTTGGGGACACCTTTTGGCCGGCTCGACAAGATCACGCGGCGGTTTGTCAGTTCTGAACTCATCGGGTGGTCCCTCTTATGGATGCAGGTTATGGATGCAGGCACTTGGTACTGTGGCGTGTCACGCTAGGCGTTGACCGTCAACATGATGCGCCCGAAATGCTTGTTGGCGGCTGCCCGCTCCAGCGCGGCGCTGGCTTCGGAAATATCGAACGTGCTGTCGACCGGCATTTTGAAAACACCGGCCTCCATGGCGTCCCAGAGATCGGCTTTGGCGCTTCGGAACACTTCGGCATGCTCTTCGAGTGAACGTGTGCGACCGGTCGTCCCGACATAGGTCAGGCGGCGCTCCGCGAGCATGTTGAAATCGAACTCTGCTTTCTCACCGCCAAGGCGACCGACATTGATGATCCTGCCATGGATCCTTGTGGCGCTCATGGTCTGGTTGAAAATGCTGCCCGATATCTGATCGATCACCAGGTCCACACCCTTCCCGTCCGTTGCTGCAAGCACCTGATCCACCCAGCCCGGATCACGCGAATCCAGCGCGAGATCGGCCCCGAACTCGGCCAGCCGCGCGCGCCGGTCGGCGTTTGTCGAAGTGCCGATGACAAGGCTCGCGCCCAGATGCTTGCCGATCTGCAAGCCCATGATGCCGACACCCGTGCTCGCACCCTGAACCAGAATCGACTGACCTGGCTTGAACGCACCATTGGTGACAATTGCATCGTGCATGGTCAGAAAAGCCGATGAAAACGTGCCACCCTGAATCAAATCCATGCCTTCGGGCACAGGCAATGTCCGCCGGTAATCCGCCACGGCATACTCGGCCCAGCCTGCTGCACCGACCGCCATCACACGGTCTCCCACAGACACGTCACTCACTTCGGGGCCGATTTCGACGACCTCGCCGCAACACGCAGCGCCCATGACCTTTGCCGCACCGCCCACATGGCCGTAGTTCTTGCCCTGGGTGGTCAGCAGGTCCGACCGGTTCACACTGCAACTCGCAACCTTGACCAGAACCTGTGTTGGCTTGACCTCGGGCCTGTCGACTTCGGCAAGCCGAATTCCGTCTTCGGCCAGAATAACGGCGCGCATTGTCTTCGTGTTCATGGAGTTCTCCGGATAAGTCTCTTTTGTCCACTCGGGACATATGAAGATAACAATAAGGCCAGCATACCCGGGCCTTTGAGTTCCCAACAAACGAGGATTATTGTCCATTCTGACAAGATTTTCTAATCTGATGGAACGATGTACGATCTTCCCCCCTTGAACGGATTGCGCGCCTTCGAGGCCGCCGCCCGCAATCTCAGCTTTGCTATGGCTGCAGCGGAACTGCACGTCACGCCCGCTGCCGTGAGCTACCAGATCCGTGCGCTGGAACAGAAACTCGGGGTCAAGCTGTTCCGCCGGCTGAACCGGGCGGTGGTTCTGACCGATGCCGGGGCCATGATGTATCCGGGCGTTCGAACCAGTTTCGAAGGATTGCATCGTGCGGTTGACCGAATTGGGCGGTCATCGCGAACCGACCGGGTCGTTACCGTGACGATCTCCCCCCATATGGCCGCCAAATGGCTTGTGCCGCGCCTCGCCCGCTTCATCGAGCGGCATCCAGATATCGACCTGCGAATTGCAGCCAGCAACACGACCGTGGACCTCAACACCGACAGGGCCGATATCGCGATCCGCTACAATCTGGGGAACAACCCGGGACTGGTGGCGGAAAAACTGATGAACGAAGCCATTACGCCGATGTGCAGTCCCGAGCTGCGCGATGGCAATCCGCCCCTTCGCCTGCTGGCCGACCTCCGCCATCACACCCTGATCCATGACGAGACACTCAGGCGGCACTGGCCTGGTAGCACGGGCTGGTCGGAATGGCTGGCTCTGGCGGGACTGCCAGAACCCGAAACCGGTGCGGGCCTGCGTTTCGACCACTCCGACCATTGTCTGGATGCCGCCATTGAAGGCTCCGGTGTCGTCTTGGGGCGCCGGGCTATGGCCAGCCGGGACATCGAACAAGGCCGCCTCGTCGCCCCCTTCGATCTCGAGCTTCCCTTCCGTGGCGGTATCTATAGCGTGACGACCGAGGTCAAAGCGGAAAACCCCGATGTGCAGGCGTTTCGGCTTTGGCTTCGCGAGGAAGCAGCCCGCACCCCGATGGGTGTCCCGCTGGTTGTGGATGCATGAACGGTGTGAGCGGCTGCAAAACAGCGCGTTCAAAGATTTGCATCGTCGCCTTGCCCGCGTAGATTGAAATCGTGAAACATCGTCGCCGTGCCAAGAGGCGTCCACGAGCAGGGCAAGCAGACCATGAAGCAGAACTATGATCGTTCCTCCGACGACGTCGGCAATATCGTCAGCCTCGAGCATGTGAATGTCTGCGTGCCCGATCAGGGGCTTGCGACCTCCTTCTACATTTCCGCACTCGGCCTGACCCGCGACCCCTACATGATGACTGGTGTCGACAACATGTGGGCCAATATCGGGCTGAGCCAGTTTCACCTGCCCACGCGCGGAACCCATGTCCTGCGGGGTTACACCGGCCTCGTCATGCCGTGGTTCGACAGCCTCGCCGCACGGCTTGCCGCAGCGAGAAACCTGCTCTCCGGGACCCAGTTCGATTTTGATGTCCACAATGCCTTCATCGACGTCATCTGCCCCTGGGGCAACCGCATCCGTTGCCATCCGCCGGGACCGGCATTTGGTCCCATGACCGTGGGGATGCCCTATGTCGTGCTGGACGTCCCGACCGGTGCGGCACCAGCGATTGCGGAATTCTATGCAACCACCCTGGGGGCTCACACCGCCGTCAACGAATTCGCCGGGTCACAATCCGCCCAAATTACTGTCGGGGCGGACCAGAAGCTCTATTTCCGCGAAACCGACAAACCCTTGCCGGATTTCGACGGACACCACATCCAGATCTATATCTCGGACTTCTCAGGCCCCCATGAACGCCTGCTCGAACGCAATCTGATCACGGAAGAATCCGACGCCCACCAATACCGGTTTGAAGACATTCTTGACCTGAAAACCGGCGAAAAGGTTTTCGCGCTCGAGCATGAAGTGCGCAGCCTGCGGCACCCGCTCTACGCTCGACCGCTCATCAACCGCAATCCGGCACAGATGATCCCGACCTATGTGCCCGGACAGGACGCACTCTATCCCGCGCAATAGAAGACGTGCGGACCGGTTTCCAATCTGTGTAGACTTGGCGGATCAACGATATTGTTCACAGGGGGAGCAGACACATGCACATCATCGATCTCAGCCGGGAAATTCATCATCGCGCACCGGCCCATCCGTCCCACCCGCCCGTCGTTATCACGGTGTGGAACGACCATTCGGAAATCAAGCGCGCCGGCAAAACGGAATTCACGTCCAAATCCCTGTCGATCTCCATGAGTGACCACTCCTGCACTCATGTGGATGCGCCTGTTCACTTCAATTCTGACCCAGACGCAGCCTCAATCGACGAGATTCCACTCGAAAACTTCTACACCGAAGCGATTTGCCTCGATCTCGCCCCGGCCCCGCGTCGCCACGAAGCAACTGTCGAGGAGATGGAGGCGGCGCTGGCGGCATCGGGCGAAACCATCAAACCCGGCGATACCGTGATGATCCATATGGGCATCCATAACGAGCTTTATGGCACGCCCGACTATGTGCATGAGTTTCCGGGCCTTTCGGTGGCTGCCGTGCATTGGCTCGCCGACCACAAGATCACGATGTTCGGGGTCGAAGCCGTCAGCCCCGCGCCCGAGGGCGAGCCGAACTATCTGGCCCATCTGGCCTGCGCGGAACGGGGCATCACCCATATGGAATGTCTGATGAACCTCGACAAACTGGTCGGGAAAGGCCGTTTCCGGTTTGCGGGATTTCCGCTGAAGATCAAGGGCGGGACGGCCAGCCCGATCCGCGCTGTCGCCATCTTCGAGGACTGATCCGCGTTGCGCCAAAACGAAACCGCAACACAGCTATTGCGAATTGGGTGGGGTTTGATATAACCGCGCGCTCTATTCCGGTGTAGCTCAGTTGGTAGAGCAGCTGACTGTTAATCAGCGGGTCACAGGTTCGAGTCCTGTCGCCGGAGCCAAGAATTTCAGAGGGTTTTCTGCTAACGCTGAAAACCCTCTAGTCTTTTCCGTACGGGAAATGTTCGGGTTTCGAAAATCGCGGCATGTCGTTTTGTGGAACGGGAACCTCGGCAGAGCGCGCAAAACGGTAAAAGTTTAATCTGAGCGGTTCCTTCAAATCGGGGGCAATCCAGGGGCAAGGTCACTCGGCATCTGGGCCGTCTAATCGGTCGTATTCTCCGTTGTCCCGGTGTCGTAATTTTCTTGCAGGAAGAAGGCGAGCATCGCCCCCTTTCCCTTGATCTCGATCTCACCACGGGCTTTTAGCTTGAACTCTTCACCTAGCAGGGCGGCCGTGTCGGCGCTGACCTGTATGCGCCCCGGCTCGCCATGGCTTTCCATACGTGCGGCGATATTTACGGTATCCCCCCAGATGTCGTATGCAAATTTCTTCTGACCAATGACACCGGCAACAACGGCGCCTGAATGGATGCCGATGCGTATTTGCAGCGCCTCGCCAGTTTCGCGCGAGACGCTCTCGGTCGCGGCAGCCATAGCCAATGCCAGTCGGGCAATCGCCTGGGCATGGTCGTCTCGTGGGTTAGGCAGCCCTGCGGCCACCATGTAGGCGTCACCGATGGTCTTGATTTTTTCTACGCCCCTTTGGTCTACCAAAGCGTCGAAGCGGCTGAAGACCTTGTTGAGCAGAGTCACCAACGCCTCTGGCTTGAGACGGCCCGCCATATTGGTGAAACCTACGATGTCGGCGAACAGGATCGTGACAGCGTAGTGACTGTCGGCGATGACTTCCGGATTTCTCTTTAGGCGTTCGGCAACCGATGGCGGCAATATGTTGTGGAGGAGTGACTCGGATTTCTCATATTCGGCTTCCAGTGCGGCTTCCGCCTGGTCGACAAAACGCCGGTAGGTGATTGCCACCATCAACAGGAAACATACCGTCGCCACACCGTTAACAGTTGCGAAGATCGTAACCCATTCCGCTGACACCGGGTCGAACGCTGCCACCTGAAGGCCGTATAGAATCAGGGATACGAATACGACGGCACTCCCGGCGCTGATGAGCCACTGCACCCTCCGGCTGACCCACTCGCCGAGCGTCGCATAGAGCAGTCCCACGAGCCCGAAGAGAAAGAATCCCGTACCCAGTCCCGTGTAGACGGTGGTGAGCGTAATACCGACCAGATTGTGCGTGTTGGCCATGATAAACGCTGGACCGCCGCGCCCGGTGACGAGAAGACCCAAATAGACAGCGGTGAGAAGGGTGACCGCCGTATAGAACGCGGCAAGGACAGGCTGATCCAGCGACAGAAAGATGATGGCGTAGATGCCCTGAACCAAAATCCAGGCGCTGTACCCGATCTTGGCGCCCATATGCAGCCGCGCTTCTCCGGGCGGCAACTGCGGCGGTATGTGCGCATACCAAGCACACAAGCGCGATAGACCTGCCACGGTGCCTCCCAGCTCAGGCCTGTTCCGGGCCCATAAACCTTACCGGAAGTCATTTGTCATCGTTTTGTTGAGAAAGACAATCCGGTTTTGCCGAAACACAGGGGACTGCAGGACCCAAACCTGGAGAGCTGGCGACAGCATGGTGCGCCCGCATCAGTCGCAACTATTTCGTAGTCCCCGTTTTGACTCGTCTTTCGCGGATCAAGGTATAACGGGCCCGGAACTTCGGATTTTTCAACCCCATAATCGTTGATCAGACAAATTTCCGACTCGGAGATTTTCTCTTCTATGGTATGATGGTCTTCACAGAAGGTGCCGGTCAACGGCGCGAGTTTGTTCGGGGAAGCAGCATGTTTCAGTTCACGGCGGCGCTAAATCCGCGCAGTTCACTGCGTGAAGATATCACCCGAAATGTCCGTGGCCGGGTTTTGGACCTTGGACTGGACTACTGGGAATCCAAGATCGTCGATGGCCGCCTTCCCTCGCGCCGGGATATAGAGCCCCTCGATATCCCCGACTTGTTGCCACAGATCATTCTGCTGGATGTCGTGAACGAGCCCTGGAACTTCCGGTTCCGGCTTATCGGAACCAATGTCGTCTATCATCTGACGCAAGACTGGACCGGCTCGTGGTTCAGTGAGATCGGCCATATGGCACCACCGAGCCGTATTTTCACCGCCTGCGTGAATGTCGCGAGCTCCGCCAAGCCACTTCGGAACCAAACGCCCTATGTGGGGCCGCATGCCAACTTCATCTCCTCCGATGACCTGATATTGCCATTGTCCGAAGACGGAGAAACCGTCGACAAGCTGCTGGTCTTCGTCGAGTACTTTCCCCGCGGCTGATCGCCCGAACAATACAGGCGCGCATGCGCCGATTTGAACTTGGCCTCCACACCCGCGCGACGCATAGTCTCCCGGTGCGTGCGCTCTTTACATGTCTGACCATGATCGCAGTCCTGCTGCCGGAATCCGGTGTGCGGGCAGCCGACCCTGTGCCTGTCGATCTGGAGCTGGTTCTGGCCGTCGATGCGTCAGCCAGCATCGATGTACGCGAAGCCGCCCTTCAGCGTGCGGGCTATATCGCCGCCTTGACCGACAAACGGGTCATCGAGCGGATTGCCAAGGGGTCCTTCCGGCGGATCGCCGTGGCCTATGTCGAATGGGCCGGCTCTCAGGAAACCATCGTCGACTGGACGATCATCGAGGATGCGGCGTCTGCCGAAGCCTTTGCGACCGCATTGCGGGCCGCGCCCTTCCACACCGGTACGGTAACATCGCTGAGCGCCGCGCTCGAATATTCCGCCCGCCTGTTTGAGCAAAACAACATCGACAGCATCCGCCGCGTGATCGACATCTCGGGCGACGGCTTCAACTGGGCCGGTCGCCCCATCGACATCACCCAGCCGGAAATCGTGGCGGCAGGCATCACGATCAATGCCCTGCCTATCCTGCGGTTCGATGAAAACGGACGGATCACCAATCCCGGGCTCGACAGATATTATCGCGAGCGGGTGATTGGCGGCCCGGGCGCGTTTCTGATCCCGATTCACGGGACCGAGGCATTTCCCGAAGCCATCCTGCGAAAACTGATCATCGAGATCGCGGGTATCGCGCCGTCAGACCTGCCCCAGCTCGCGCGCATTCCGGCGGACCCGTTCCCGGCGCAGAATGTAGATGCCGCTGGCCGCGATAATCGCCGCACCGACAAACGTCCATAAATCGGGAAAGTCCCCGAAGAACGTCAATCCGAGGATCGTGGCCCAGATCAGTTCGGTATAGGCAAAGGGGGCGACCAGCGGTGCTTCAGCGCGCTGATAGGCCAGAATGATCGACCAGTGCCCCAGTCCGCCCATAAGCCCCGCCCCGAGCAGCATCAGCCATTGAACGGGCGAAGGTGTCTGCCAGAAAAACGGAACAATCGCCGACATCACGATCGCACCCAAAATCGCGGTGTAGAAGACCGAGTTGATCGGCTGAGTCCGGTGGCTGATCAGACGGGTGATGATCTGGTAGGCGGCCGCAAACACCGCGACGAGAATCGGCAGCAGCGCAGCCACCTGAAACAGCCCGCTGCCCGGACGAACGATCACCAGCATGCCCGCCAGGCCGACAAAGACGGCGATCCAGCGTCGCAGCCCCACCCTTTCACCGAGAAACGGAACCGACAGGGCGGTGATCAAAAGGGGCGCGATGAAGGTGATCGCAACAACGTCAGCCAGCGGCATCAGGCCGACGGAGGTGAACATGCAGGCGGTGGCCAGAAGCACGAGGACTGAGCGGGCAATCTGCCAGCCCTTGTCGGATCCCGCGAGCAGGGTCGGTATGCGGCGTGGAAACAGCAGCAGAACGAGCAAAAAGTGAAAGAAATAGCGGCCCCAGACAATTTCGATGAGCGGCAGTTCCTGTGCACGCAACTCCTTCACAAGGGTATTCATGATCACAAAAAAGACCACAGCCACGCACATCATCAGGACGCCGCGGATCGGTGTGTCAGCCGGACGGGATGGGGTGGCTGTCATTGTGAATTCGGACCAGACTGAGGAGCGGGTTCCCCCTGAAGAACCTCGACAGGAATCCCCCAAGGGAGAAGACAAACTATGCCCATCATCCAACGGAAGGAAGACAGATGACCAAGGATTACCAGGCGATTTCAGATGCGCAGGACAAACGTGCGGCTGACCTGTTTCGTGCCGCCCCCGATATCATGCGTGGGCATCGCACCGTGACCCAGGCCGCGCAGACCCCCAAGGCGCTCGACGTCAAGACAACCGAGCTCATGGCGCTGGCGATTGCCATTGTGCAGCGCTGCGAAGGCTGCGTGGTGTTTCACACCAAACAATCCGTGGCCCATGGCGCGACCCGGGACGAGCTGTGTGATGCGATTGCCGTTGCTATCGAAATGGGGGGCGGTCCCGCGACGGTCTATGGGGCAGACGCGCTCGCAGCCTTCGATACCTTCAGTCGTTGACAATTTGCACCGTCTGAACGAATTGCGACGACTCACGGTGTGTTGATACGGCTAGGTCATGCTTCGATCTTCTCTCCTCATACGCGCCACCGGACTGGCCTTTGCATCCGCGCTGTTGCTGGCTGCGTGCACCCAGGGCGCCCCGCTGCAGCCCACCTCAACGGCCGCACCAGGCGGGATCGAGAAAAGCTTCTCGCTGCTGACCGACATTCCGATCCCGCCGAACTCCACACTGGATGTTGAACGTTCGCTGATTCTGGGCGACCTCGACCGGTGGACGGGTCGGATCATTCTGAATGTGGGTCAGGGCGCCCCACAGACCTTCTCGCTTTACCAGACCGAGATGAGCAATTTCGGATGGGAACCGATCATGAGCGTCCAGGCAGAGGTCAGTGTCCTGTCCTTCACCCGCGGCGAACGTGCTGCCACGGTCCAGATCGAAAACCGTACGCTGGGTGGCAGCACCGTGTCTGTCACTGTGGCCCCGCGCCAATCCGGTCCTGTACCCGGCACGGCAGCACCGGCGCGCTAGTTCCCGGTAAGCAGACTCAAGCGCCGCATGGCCCAGGTCGACACCAGCACGGCAACCGAAAACACGATCGCGCCAATCTGGATATCGGCGCTTGAGAGCAACCGCCCATCAGCAACCAGCACAATCAGCGCGATGATGAAGACATCGAGCATCGACCATTTCGACAAGGTCGCCAGCCAGCCGATCACCGGGCGCGCATAAGCTCCGGTCGCATCCAGAAAATACCAGAGCGCCAGCCCGGTCAGAATTTTGACAACCGGGAACACGACCGAGAAGACAAAGGTAATCACGAACAGGAACCAGTCGCCGGATTCCAGAAACTTCCAGACACTTTCCAGAAGTGAGAAATCCGTCGACAGAAACATCGAGCGGATCGTGATGGCCGGCAGAACCAGTCCCAGAATCAGAGCCACGAACGACCCGAGAAGAACCAACCCGAGCATCCGGTCGAATCCAATGGCGCGCCGCGACAACGGGCCGGACATGGCGTCTCTCATCGGGTGCATCTCATCGGGTATCTCTTCTGGCGCTTGGGCAGTTGGGACAGGTTTGCCCACTTTCAATTGCACTTGGCAATACAACAGACGCACAGTCGCGGCGACATCGAATATCAGAAGAACTCTTAGACGAGGACACCTCACATGGCCCAGCACCGCAACAAACGCGTGATTCTGAAGGAACGTGCCACCGGCCTGCCCGCACCCGAACTGTTCGATGTGGTGGAAGATGATGCGCCCAGCCCGGGTGCCGGCGAGGTGCTGATCAACAATGTCTATGTGTCCGCCGACCCCGGCATGAAGGGGTGGATTGGCGTGGCCCGCAACTATGCCAGTGTGGAAACCGGGGCGACGATGAACGCATTCAGCGTCGGCGTGGTGGTGGAATCAAACCACCCCGATGTGCAGGAAGGCGATGTGGTCGCCGCCAATACCGGTTGGGCCGAATACGCGGTGGCGAACCCGGAACTGCCCACCTTCCGCAAGATCAATCCGGACTATGCACCGATTTCCACGGCGCTTGGAATCCTGGGGATCAACGGCTTCACCGCCTATTGCGGCCTGCTGGAAGTCGGACAGCCCAAATCCGGTGACACGGTCGTGGTGTCCACGGCAGCGGGCGCTGTGGGAAGCGCGGTCGGACAGATCGCCAAGATCAAGGGCTGCCGCACGGTCGGCATCGCAGGTGGACCCGAGAAAACCGCCTTGTGTACCGATGTGTTCGGCTTTGATGCGGCCATCGATTACAAGGCGACCGATGACCTCGACGCTGCCTTGCGGGCAGCCTGCCCCGACGGTGTGGATGTCTATTACGACAACGTCGGCGGCAACACCCTCGATATCCTGCTTGGACAGGTCAATCTGCACGGCCGTGTGGTGATTTGCGGAACCGCCGCCACCGATTCATGGATTCCCCAGCCCACCGGTCTGCGTCCTGAACGCAATCTTCTGGTCAACCGTATCAAGATAGAAGGCTTCCTGACCTTCGATTTCGTCGACCAGTACGCGGCAGCCCATGTCGATCTTCTCGACTGGTTGCAGCAGGGCAAAATCGCCTATCGCGAGGATATCGTCGACGGGCTGGAAAATGCCCCGGCGGCACTCGCCGGACTTTATGCGGGCCGCAACAAGGGCCGCCAGCTGATCCGCGTCCGTCCCGACCCGTTTATCTAGTCCCGGCGGGGCGAGAGCGCCTGCTCCTCGACGCGGATCCGCCAGGCCAGAACAAGCGCGTTTGCGATCCCGAAGACCACGGCCAGTTCCCACGCGCCTGCGATCAAGGGCACCACGATCAGTTCGGCCTCCACGATCAGGTAATTGGGATGCCGCACGATCCGGAACGGCCCGCGTTTGACCAGAGGTTTTCCGGGTACGGTGATAACCCGGGTTGTCCAGTATCGCCCGAGTGACGTCAGGACCCAGACACGGCCCAGTTGCAGCAGGATGAACACCGCCAGAAGGATCGGGTTGATGATCGCATCGGCAGAAATGAACACCACCAGACTGACCAGCCAGGCTGTATGCAACGCGACAATCAGCGGATAGTGGTTGGCCCCGTGCTCGACGGCACCTTCGGCCATCAGCCGCCTGGTGTTGATCCGGGCGATCACCAGCTCGATCAGGCGCTGGACAACGATCAGCGCGACCAGAAGATACCAGATGCTCATGACGCCTCCAGCAACGCAAAGGTGGCGGTGAACCCCGGCCCGAGCGCGGACATCAGCCAGTGCCCGGGATCATTGTCCTGCATCGTCTCGGCCAGCACGAACATCGCTGTCGCCGCCGACATGTTGCCGTTGTTGCGCAAGACGTCGCGCGCGGTTTTCAACCCACCCTCGGGCAGCTCATAAAGCTCCTCCAGCGCATCGAGGACTTTTGCACCACCTGGGTGACAGGCATGGCGCACGATGTCCTGCACCGTCAGCCCCTGCCCGGCCAGAAACTGCCTGGCCGGTTCGCCGAGTTTCGTTCGCACCAGATGCGGAATATCCCGGGAAAACAGAACCCCAAGCCCGTCATCGCCGATCTCCCAACCCATGACGTCGAGCGAATCTTTCCAGGTGTGTTCACCCCATGCCTTGACCGCCGGACCATCCAGCTCACACCCCAGCAAGGCCCCTGCTGCACCATCACCAAACAATGCCGTCGCGATCACATTGCTCTTGGAGGTGTCGTTGACGCGGAAGGTCAATCCGCACAGCTCCACGACCAGAAACAGCACCCGGCTTTCGGGACGTGTCATGGCCATTTGTGCCGCACGCGCCAGTCCCGTCACCCCGCCGCCGCAGCCGAGACCGAAGATCGGCAGGCGCTGGACGTCGCGACGAAACGGAAGGCGTTCGAGCAGCAGCGCATCCAGACTGGGCGTCGCCACCCCGGTCGTGGACACCACCACCAGACCATCGACATCCTTGGCCTCAATCCCCGCATCGGCGAACAGCTTCTCGGACACCTCTGCCAGCAATTCAACCGCGTTTTCGATGAACAGGTCATTGCGCTCGGAGAACGGGTGTTTCTGGGAATACCATTCGATCGGAACACATGAGTGACGCGTTTCGATGGCGGCATTCCGATAGGCATCGGTGAAACGCTCAAAGCCGGGAACATCAGGCGCAAACATCTCGCGGGCGCGTTCAACCACCTCTTTCTGGTCGAGGACATAGGGTGGAAACGCTGTCGCAACCGCGCCAATTCGAGCTTTGGGTAACATCAGACATCCTTGGTGGCGGAAAATCGGGCGCGTGACAATGCACGTTCGCGGAGCGCGATATAGGTCGCACTGGCGAATATCATGAAACCGCCGATCCATGTGTAAAGAGTGGGAAACTCGCCGAAAATCAGTACGCCGAATGCGGCGGCCCAGATCAGCTTGAAGAAGTCCATTGGCATGACCACAGCCGCTTCACCAAGCCGAAGTGCCTGGGTCAGGGTCAAATGGGCAACAGTCCCCATTGTGCCCATGAGAAGCAGAATGCCGAGCTGCGACCAGGTCGGCCAGACCCACACGAAAAGCGCCGGGATGAGCGCGATCGGGGACATAAAAAGAACCATATAGGTCACGATGGTCGGTGTGCTGTCGCGTTGCCCCAGTTTCTTGATGACAATCAGGATCACGGCCCAGATCGCTGACGAAACAAGTACCAGAATCGGTCCGGTCCCGACATCGGCGAAGCCGGGACGGATAATCACCAGTGTGCCGGCAAACCCGAAGATCAGCGCGGCCCAGCGCCGCCAGCGGATCGTTTCCCCGAGTGCGATCACGGCCAGGACCGTGGCAAAAAGCGGCGCGGTGAACGCCAGGGCATTCGCCGTCGCCAGAGGTGTCATGGACAGCCCCAGAAAGAACAGCATCATGGCCGCAACGTGACCGAAGGAACGAATCCCGTGTATCCGGATCTGGTCGGTCTTGAGAATGCCCCAGCCGTACTTCATCAACAGCACCACGACGACCGGCGCTCCAAAGAACGTCCGGAAAAATCCGATTTCAAAGGGATGCAGGCCCTGATCAGCCAGGTGCCGGATCATCGTGTGCATGGTGACAATGAGGATCGTAGTCACCATCATCCACCCCATACCTTGGAGGTTCTGCGACAGCCACGCAGGCGTGCGACTTTCTGAAAGGGTCAACGGGGAACTCCGAACGCGGGGATGAGTTGTGCGGATGCACCGATTGCACCACAATGTCCCCAACGATTGTGTAGAATCTCAGGAGAGACGTTCAATGATTACCGCACTTGTTCAGTTCAAAGTCAAAGACGGCACCACGCGTGACGAAGTGTTTACCAACATGAAGAACGTGGCGCCGAAATTTGAAGGCATGCCCGGCCTGATCCGCAAGAACTTCGTGTTCGATGGGGACAATGGCGTCGGTGGAGGTGTCTACACCTGGGAAAGCCGCGAGGCTGCAGAGAAGGTCTATGCCGAGGGCGGACCGTGGCGCGCCGCGATCCGCAACCTTTATGGCGTGGACCCCGATATCACGATCTTTGAAACACCCGTCATCGTCGACAATGAAGTGGGCAAAATCCGCACCGCGGACTGACCCGACACACGGAACGCCGCTGCCATGACTGACATGAAAAAGGCCGTTCGGTTTTCGCGAACGGGTAACCCGCCCGATGTTGTCGAATATATCGACATGGAAACAGCCCCGGTTGGGGATGACGACGCGCTGATCGATGTGGAAGCAGCAGCAATCAACCCGTCTCACCTGCTCACCCTCTCGGGCGTTTACGGGGTCCAACCCGAACTGCCCGCTGTTCCCGGCGCGGAAGGGATCGGTATCGTCGGTGCGATCGGTCGGAACGTTACCAATGTAAAGGTTGGTGATCGGGTCATGATCCCCCCCTATTCGGGAACATGGCGGCAGCAACTGGTGGTCAAGGCAGCCAATATCGCGGTGAAGTTCCCGACGACCGGCGACCCCATCCAGTTCGCGATGATCATGGCGAACCCGCCAACGGCGTGGCTGCTCCTCAAGAGCGTGATCGATCTCGAACCCGGTGACTGGGTCATCCAGAACGCGGGCAACTCTGCGGTCGGTCAGTATGTCATGCAACTGGCCAAGATCTATGGCCTGAAAACCGTCAACGTCGTACGGCGGGAAGGTCTGGATGATTTCATCGCAAAGGCCGGAGGCGACATTTGTGCTGTTGATGGGCCCGATCTGGGCGAGCGCGTGAAAGCTGCGACGGGTGGCGCGCCCATCCGGCTGGCAATCGATGCCGTGGCGGGTGATTCCACCCAGCACCTTGCAGATTGCCTCGCGGATGGTGGCACCATCGCCAATTACGGTCTTTTGTCACAGAAACCCTGCCAGTTGCGCCCCGATGACATCATTTTCCGTGAAATCACCCTTACAGGCGTCTGGCTGACGCTCTGGCTGCGCAAGTATTCGACCCCCGAAGAACGGCATGCGGTCTACAGCGAACTGGCTGGCTACATTGCCGAGGGCCGGATGCACGCCGCCGTGGAGGCCACCTACCCGCTTTCAAAGATCAAGGAAGCAGTGGCCCATGCCGCGCGGGGCGAGCGGAACGGCAAGGTCGTCTTGCTGCCCAACGCAGAAGGCTGATATGCGCGCCATCGCATGTGCGCTGGCAGTTGTCCTCGTTCTCTGGCACCCGGCCACACTTCAAGCCCAAAACAGCGAGACCCGACTGTCAGAACCACGGCCGGTCGACGCCGAACGTCTGGCGCGCGGTGTGTTTCGCGACGGTGATCCCGTGCACCGGGGTTCGGGCGGGCTCGAAATTCTGAAAACCCCCGAGGGCGAGGTGGTTGTGCGCCTGGAAGATCTTCAGACCGTGCCCGGCCCCAATCTTCTGGTATATCTGGTCCGTGACGAAGACCCGCTGTTTCCCGAAGACGTCACGGCTGCGTTCACGACTCTGGGGGGCCTCAAGGCGCGCACCGGCGACCAGAACTATGCCGTCCCGGCAGAAATCGACGTTCGGGAATGGGGCAGCGTGGTTGTGTGGTGTGACACGTTCAAAGTGGCATTCGCCATTGCCACCATCGAAGCCGACTAGAGCACGCTCTGCCGCTCGATTGCCCGGTCAAGCGGTTCCACCAGTTTATTGAAGCATGTCGCCAGCCAGCCCACCGGTCGTGACCAGTTCAAGCGTGTGAAGACCAGCAGGAATGGCAGCATGGTGATGGCTGCAAGAACAAGGCTCGTTGTGTCGCCCAGTTCAAACATGGTCGGCCACCACAAGCCGAATTGCAGCACCGCATAGACGCTCAACCCGACAAGGGCCGCTGCGAACAGCGCGAACACGGCCAGAACGGCCGCACGCGCTGCGCGTAGCATCATGATGCGCATTGTACCGGCAGCGGGCCCTAGAACTTCTCGACCCAGGGACGCATTTCGACTTCCCATGTCCAGGCGCTGCGGTGCTGCCGATGGACGTGGAGATATGTCTCGGCAATTGCGTCGGGGTCGAGCATTCCATCATCACCCCGGTCCGAAGCACGCGGATCACCGGATTTCTTCTCGATCCCGCCATCAATGACGAAATGGCCGATATGAATGTTCTGGGGCTGCAGCTCGCGGGCCATGGATTGTGCCAGGCCGCGAAGCCCGAACTTGCCGATCGCAAAGGACGAGGAGTTCGGGTAGCCCTTCACGCTAGCCGATGCACCAGTGAACAAGATCGAGCCGCTCCCACGCTTGAGCATGAGTTCTGCGGCCTTCTGAGCCACAACGAAGCCGCCATAGCAGGTCACAAGAACGGCATTCTTGACCGCCTCGCGGTCCAGCTCCGTGATCGGGCCACGTGCCCGGGCGCTGGGGTTGTAGACCACCAGGTTCGGCACACCTTTTTCTGCGACAACGGCGTCAAACATTGCATCGACAGAGCCTTCATCAATCACGTCACAGGCATAGGCCGTCGCACCTGTTTCGGCGCATAAATCAGCCAGCTTGTCAGGGTTTCGGGCCGCAACCGCGACGTCCATGCCCTGTTTTGCACACAAACGCGCCAACGAGGCGCTCAAGCCTTCTCCCGCACCTACGATCAGTGCAATTTCCTTGTCTGCCATGACTGAATTCCCCTGCTGGTCTCGACATCTATACTCAGGTTTATCGAACATAGACCTGCATGGCCATAAGTCACACCAACGTCACAAGACTTTCGTAATCTGACTCTTGCGTCCCATGACGTCGTTCGCCAATGTTGCGCCATGTCTGACACCACGCTCCCATCCAGTTTATTCAGCCGAACCCGTGTCCTGCTGCGCCGCGCCCTGCGCGATGTGGTCGACAGTGCTTCCAGCCTGACCGGTCGCGGCGTTCTGACCGTTCGGCCCAACCTGCCTGATGAAGATCAGGCGCGTCTTCAGCAGCAAATCGATGCGAGCCTCTCGGGTCGTGGCGGCGAAGCTTCTGCCCGGACCAATGCAACCGACCTCGCACGCTGTTATCTCGACCTCAACGAAGAAGGCCGTTTGCGGTTCTTTCGGCTTCTCGCACTCGAATACGGGATCGAACCGGCCCATCTGAACACCGCGATGGACGCTGTGCGCGATGCAACAGATGATCCCGCGGCATACGGCAAGGCAATCACGACACTGCGCAACCGCCTTGAATCTCCGCGGATGAAATTGTTTCGTCAATTCAATGGGCTGGAACACGGAATCAAGTTTTTGGTGGACCTTCGCGCGGACCTGATCGGACACCTGCGGGACAACCCGGAACTCCGCCCTCTGGATGCGGATCTGAAGTATCTGCTCTCGACATGGTTCGATGCGGGCTTCCTGGTGCTGCACCGGATCACCTGGTCCGCACCTGCTGACCTGCTGGAGAAGTTGATTGCCTATGAGGCGGTCCACGAAATCCGGTCCTGGAACGACATGAAGAACCGGCTGGAATCCGACCGGCGCTTTTTTGCCTTCTTCCATCCTTCGATGCCCGATGAGCCCCTGATCTTCGTTGAAGTCGCGCTCGTCAACGGCATCGCGAAAAACGTGCAGGCTTTGCTGGATGAATCGGCCCCGGTGGAAGACCCCGATGAAGCGGATACAGCGATCTTCTATTCCATCTCCAACGCGCAACGCGGGCTGACGGGTGTGGGCTTTGGGGACTTCCTCATCAAGCAGGTCGTCGAACGGCTTTCTGCCCGGCTGCCGAACGTAAAGACCTACGCCACTCTGTCACCAATCCCCGGCTTCCGGAGCTGGCTTGATGGCCGTATCGCCGATGGCGCGGAATTGCTGAACCACGAACAGGAAGACACCCTTCGTGCCGTGGCTGGCGATGTCGAGGGTGGGACTTCGGTGCTGCAGACCCTTCTGGATCGCGAGAACTGGCATCTGGACCCGGCAATTGCCGAAGCCCTCAAGCCGATCCTGACCCATCTGGCGGCGGGATACCTGCTGTATCAGCGCCGGGAGGCGAGTGGTACGGCGCTCGATCCCGTTGCCCATTTCCATTTGAGCAACGGTGCGCGTGTCGAGCGGATCAACTGGCTTGGCGATATGTCCAAAAAAGGCTTCCAGCAATCTGCCGGGATGATGGTGAATTATCTCTACGACAAGTCACGGATCGAGCAGAACCACGAGGCCTATGTCAGCGGCAGCGAAATCCCCGCATCGAGCAACGTGCGAAACCTGCTCTAAACCGGTTTTTTTGAAAGAACGACCATGATTGAGGAAATTCTCGATATCCCGACCGATGACGGTTCGATGGAAACCTTCATCTGCCGCCCCGAGCGCGGTGCGCCCTGCCCGCCCGTGTTGATGCTGATGGATGCCCCCGGGATCCGTGAAGAGCTCTGCGACATGGCCCGGCGACTGGCGACAGTGGGCTACAGCGTTCTGCTGCCCAATCTCTATTATCGTTCAGGCCGGGACACAAAATTCGGACCCGATGTGCTTGTGAAGGAAAGCGCGGAATGGACCCGCATGCGTTCCATCCGCACAGCTCTCATGATCCCGCCGGTGATGGAAGACGTCGCCGCGATGATCGCCTTTGTCGACAAGAACCCGGATATGGCGCGTCCGGGCAGTCTCGGCGTACACGGCTATTGCATGAGCGGACCCTTTGCGCTCGCCGCAGCCGCGCGATACCCGGACCGGATTGCCGCTGCGGCGTCGTTTTACGGGACCTGGATCGTGTCAGACGCCGAGGAAAGCCCGCACCTCAGTCTCGCGAAGATCAAGGGCGAAGCCTATATCTCCTGCGCCGAAATCGACGACCTGGCCCCGCTCCCGATGGTCGCGGAACTCCAGACATTGTTCGATGCGGCAGGCACACGCGGTGAAATCGAAATTCACCCCGGGGTTCATCACGGCTTCGCGTTCCCGGAACGGGCGATCTATGACAAACCGGCTGCCGAGCGTCACTGGGAGCGATTGTTCGCACTCTATGAACGGAACCTCGGCTAGAACGCACCGGAAGAATTCGTCTGGAATCGCGGTACATCGACAAAATGGAGTGAGCCGCTCCCGAGGATGACCCGCCCATGACCGAAAAGAACATCGACCGATTGATCGACATCATGGCGCGCCTGCGTGACCGGAACACCGGTTGCCCGTGGGATGTCGAGCAGGACTTTCGCTCCATTGCCCCCTACACCATCGAGGAAGCCTATGAGGTCGTCGATGCCATCGAGCGGGATGACCGCGCATCCCTGCGGGAGGAACTGGGCGATCTCTTGCTGCAGGTGGTGTTTCACGCCCGTATGGCCGAGGAAGAGAAATCCTTCGATTTCGACGATGTGGCCGGTGAAATCGCCGACAAGCTGATCCGTCGTCACCCCCATGTGTTTGCCACGGAAAGTCAGGATGGGTCGGAACCCGGCCTGCGTGACGCCTGGGAGTCCCTGAAAGCCGAGGAACGCGCCGAGAAGGCAGCCCAACGGGGCCAAGACGCCAGCGTTCTCGACGATGTGCCCGTGGGCTTCCCGGCTCTGACACGAGCTGAAAAGCTCCAGAAACGGGCGGCACGCGTCGGGTTTGACTGGACCAGCATAGTGCCGGTTCTGGCAAAGATCGAAGAGGAAATTGCCGAGCTGAAAGCTGAAATCGAAAACGACGGTGGTTCGGATCGTCTTTCAGACGAGATGGGTGATGTGCTGTTTTCCTGCGTCAACCTTGCGCGCCACCTGAAGATCGATCCAGAATTTGCCCTGCGCGGAACCAATGCCAAATTCGAGCAACGGTTCCGGCACGTCGAACGCTCCCTGAAAGACGATGCGATCGAGATGACGGAAGTCGGGATCGACGAATACGAACGGCGCTGGAACCTGGCCAAAACCCACAAGCGCTAAGCGAGGCGCTTTCCGCTAATCCTTGGCGAGAAGATGGATCAGGCTGGATGTGTCCCAGCGCGTGCCGCCACGGGCCTGAACCTGCGCATAGAACTGGTCGATCAAGGCCGTTGTCGGCAAACGCGCCTGATTGCGTTCGGCCTCGGCCAGACAAATCCCCAGATCCTTGCGCATCCAGTCGACCGCGAAACCGTAGTCGAACTTGCCCTCGACCATGGTTTTCCAGCGGTTTTCCATTTGCCAGCTCTGGGCGGCGCCCTTGGAGATGGTTCCAATCACCTTCTCCATGTCCAGACCGGCCTTCATGCCGAAATTCACCGCTTCCGACAGGCCTTGGACCACCCCGGCAATGCAGATCTGGTTGACCATCTTGGCCAGCTGGCCAGAACCGGCGGGGCCAATCAGCGTGCAGGCCTGCGCATAGGCGTCGATCACCGGCGCGGCGCGGTCGAAAATATCCTGTTCACCCCCGGCCATGACCGTCAGGGTGCCATTCTCCGCGCCAGCCTGCCCGCCCGAGACGGGTGCATCGAGAAAACCGATCCCGGACTCGGCACAAACGCCGGCAAGTTCCCGTGCAAGATCGGCAGACGCTGTGGTGTGGTCGACCAGAATGGCGCCCTTGTCCATGCCGGCAAGCGCACCATCCTCACCCAATACAACACTGCGCACATCATCGTCATTGCCCACACATACAAACACGATATCGCAGCCGCGTGCTGCCTCGCGCGGCGTCGGGCTGGTCGCACCCCCATGCTCCTGGGCCCATTTTTCGGCTTTCGCAGCTGTGCGGTTGAAGACCGTCACCTGATGCCCTGCGGATTTGAGATATCCCGCCATCGGATACCCCATGACGCCCAGCCCTATGAATGCTGCTGTGATCTTATCGGACATGCGTTCCCCCCTGATTTTCCGCTCCATCCTCTTCGTGGAGGACAGCACGGATATTGTGCCAAACCGCAGCGCTCTCTGCTGTCAGCAGGTCGCCTTTGGGCTGGGCCAGATTGTATCGTCCCTTGTCCAGCAGCGCACTGTAGCCCCCGGCTTCACGGACCAGAAAACTGCCCGCCGCGTGATCCCAGGGCAATAGCTTGGTGTAGGCCGAGAAGGCACGCTCTCCCGACAGGATCAGGACATACTCATGACCCGCACAATTCGGGCGGAACACCTGATCCACGACGTCAGTACGTGTTTCGGCGCGTTCAAACAGATATCGTGCCGCCGTTCCCACAAAGCCGTCGGTCCGATCATCTGCACCGAGCCGCACCGTTTTCCCGTCAAATGTAACGCCTGCCCCACGGGCACCGATCACCGTCGTGCCGGTCACCGGCTCATAGATCCAGCCCGAGACAACCTCGCCGCGATAGACCAGCGCGATCAGGATCGCAAAGACCGGGCGGCCATGTGCAAAATTCCACGTGCCATCAATGGGATCGATCACCCAGACCGGATCGTCGCCTGCGAGACGGTCAAAGACGTCTCTGTCTGCAAAAACAGCTTCCTCTCCGACAACGACACTTCCGGGCAACAGATCGGGCAGCCGGGCGGTCAGCCATTTCTCGGTTTCGATATCGGCGATGGTGACGAGTTCACCACCGTCTTTTTCGTCGATCTCGCCATCCTTGAGGGACTGGAACCGCGGCATGATGATGTCGGCAGCGGCGATTTTCATCAGGTCAATGACACGCTCGGGATCGGCGAAGGTGATACTCACACTCCGGTCTCGCCTTCGGCCTGCTGCTTGCGCAAACGGGCCATATCGGGCGGAGTCAGGCGAACAGTCAAATGTGAGTTCATCCCGTCATCCTCTCGCGACAGGACCTCTCCCTTTTCATAGAGCCAGGCCATCAGGGCGCCGTCACTCAACGCCACGTCCACATCCGTAACGGTTCCCGCCTGCGCCAAGGCTTCATCAATGACAGCGAGAAGTTCGTCACAGCCTTCGCCGTTCAGCGCGGAAGCAACAACCAGTACTGGCTCACGCGCGGCGCGCGCCGCCAGAGCATCGCGTTCGTCCTTGGGCAAAAGGTCGGTCTTGTTGAGGACCACGATCTGCACGGGCATTTTCTCGTCGTCATCGTCGCTTTTTTCCCGGTCCCGCAGCAGGTTCTTGAGGATCTCATCGACATCCGCACTCTGTGCTTCGGTGTCCGGATCGGCAATGTCGCGAATATGCAGGACGATATCGGCGGCCACGACCTCTTCAAGGGTTGCGCGAAAGGCAGCCACAAGGTCATGGGGAAGTTCGGAAATGAACCCCACCGTATCCGACAGGATCGCCATACGGCCCGAAGGCAGTTCCAGGCGCCGCATGGTCGGGTCCAGCGTGGCAAACAGCATGTCTTCGGCAAAGACATCGGCCCGGGTCAGCCGGTTGAACAGTGTCGACTTGCCAGCATTGGTGTAGCCGACAAGCGCGATCAGCGGATAGGGCACGCGTTCACGTGCCTGCCGGTGAAGGCCACGCGTGCGCCGGACCTGATCAAGCTCACGTTTGAGCCGTATAATGCGATCATCGATCATCCGCCGGTCGAGTTCGATCTGACTTTCCCCAGGGCCGCCGACAAACCCGAAGCCGCCCCGCTGACGTTCCAGATGGGTCCATGATCGTACCAGTCGGCTGCGCTGATAGGTCAGCGCCGCCAGTTCGACCTGCAACTGCCCCTCGCGAGTGCGCGCACGTTCTCCGAATATCTCAAGGATCAGACCGGTTCGATCAATAACCTTGCACGACCAGGCCCGTTCCAGATTGCGCTGTTGCACCGGCGAAAGCGGCCCGCCCACGACAACCAGGTCCGCCTCTTCCGCTTCGATCCGCTCATGAACCTCTTCAACGACACCAGGCCCGAACAGGGTTGCCGGGCGCGGCCGGTTCAAGGTGATGGCGCGCGCGCTTACCACATCGAGCGCAATGGCACGGGCGAGCCCCACCGATTCCTCGAGCAGGATATCGGGGTCACGTTCGCCACGCGCATCGGTCTTGCGATCACGCAACACCGGTTGCAGCACGATCGTACGTGTCGGGCCGTCACCGACCCGATGCCCTGATTGGTTTTCGTTGTTACCCAAGATGATTGGTTACTCTGCCGCCTCGGCGTCGGTATCGTCGTCGAATTCCGTCTCCGGCTCGAACAACTGCACAGGCAAAGATGGCATCACCGTCGATATCGCGTGCTTGTAGACCAGCTGTGAGTGCGCATCACGGCGCAACAGAACACAGAAATTATCGAACCAGGTGACAACACCCTGAAGCTTCACGCCATTGACGAGAAAAACCGTAACCGGTGTCTTTTGTTTGCGAATGTGGTTCAGGAATACGTCCTGCACATTCTGTGACCGTTCTGCAGCCATCTTATTACCTCAGCTTTGTTCTTGTGTTGGTTATTGTATGCGCTGTTGGGGTGGCACACGTAAATGTGCGCCGTGTTTGTGATACGAGATTATATACGTTGTATTGCCACGCTTGGATTTCCAGCCCAATCGGTTGAAAATATTCACAATAATCGCCGGATTAGGCGATTTTCGGAAAATCGGCCATGAATTCCACGTAACGGCCGTGCAATGCCGTACTCAGGGAGCCGGGTTCACCGTTTGCAATCACCCGATCATCGATCCGGGTGACCGGTGTCACGAAGTGGGACGAGTTGCTCAAGAAGGCTTCCCGGGCATCATAGGCCTCTTCCCGGGTGAATTTCCGTTCTTCAAACGGAATATCCAGTTCACGCGCCAGTTCGAGGATCTCCTGCCGGGTGATCCCACGCAGGATATCGTGTCCGGCCGGTCGTGTGACGAGCCGACCTTCTGCGGTAATGATCCAGGCGTTAGATGAGGTTCCCTCGGTGATGAAACCGTCATCGTCGTACATCCAGGCCTCATAAACCTGCGCAGCAGCGGCAGCCTGTTTGCCCAGCACATTGGGCAGAAGCGATATGGACTTGATGTCCCGTCGCGCCCACCGGATATCCTCGATCGTGATCACGCCGACGCCGTGGTCGCGCATCTCGCCGGAAAATTCCGGGATCGGGCGCACGGTCATCACGATCGACGGACGAATGCCGGTTGGGAATTTGTGGTCGCGCGGTGCCACGCCTCGGGTAACCTGAATGTACAAAAGCCCGGTGGCAAAACGGTTGCGACGCACGACCTCGCGCATCGCGACGCGCAGCGCGGACCGGTTCATCGGCCAATCCATTTCGAGTTCGTTCAACGACCGCGCGAGCCGGTCCAGATGTGGCTCTTCATCGATCAGACGACCCCGAAACAGGTGGATGACTTCATAGACGCCGTCGGCGAACTGGTAGCCGCGATCCTCGACATGCACGACAGCGTCGCGATGATCCACATAGGTCCCGTTCACATAAGCAGTGCGTGGCATAACAAACTCCGGATTTTCACGCGCAATTCTCGGTCTAGAAAAATTCCAGTTTGACCGCAAACATCCGTTCAACCTTGCGAACGGCTTCCTTGGTCGCAAACAGGATGACGCTATCGCCGACATTGATGACCGTGTCCTTGTCGACCATGAGCACCTGATCATCGCGCACAATGGACGCAACAATAACCCCGGCGGGAAGCTTGGCATCCTTGATCGGTTTCCCAACCAGGCTCGATGTCTCCAGCGCCTCGGCCTCGATCACCTCACCGAAATTCTCGCCGATCGAATGTACCGAGCGGATGCGCCCGCGGCGGATAACCTGCAGAATGGTCGAGACCGTGATGACACGCGGATTGACGACCACATCGATCCCCAGTGGTGCCAGCAGCGGGTTGTAGGTGTTGCTGTTGACCAGGGTCACGGCACGCTCCGCGCCATACCGTTTTGCGAGAAGCGAGGCCAGAATGTTGACTTCGTCATCATTGGTGACAGCAACAACCGTGCTGGCCTTGTTGATATTGGCTTCTGCGAGAATATCGGGATCGAGCGCATCGCCATTGATGACCGTGGTCCGTGACAGCAGTTGTGCTGCTTCCTGCGCCCTGTCCTTGTCGAGTTCGATCAGGCGCGCCGTGACACCGGAAAACTGCTCTTCAATATCGAGAGCCAGACTTTGTCCGATATTGCCACCGCCGATGATGACAACACGGCGGGCTTCCTGTTCATCGTGACCGAAGGCCGCCATCGCGCGCGGCACGTGTTCGGCGTCGATCACGATATACACCTCGTCATTGACCTCAAGATGGTCGTCCCCGGACGGCACAATGGGTTTGCCTTCCCGGATGATGCCGATGATCGACAACCGCAGATCGGGAAACAGGGTCGTGAGCTGGCGCAAGGGTGTGTCGAGGATCGGGCAGTTTTCCTCACACCGCACACCAATCAGCCGGAGCCGGTTCTTTGCGAGCGGAATCATCTCGAACGAGCCTGGCACGGTGAAGCGACGCCCAATGGCGCGCGCAACCTCGATCTCTGGCGAGATGATCACATCAATCGGCATATGATCGCGGGAGAAAAGATCTGCCCAGATCGGGTTGCGGTAGCTTTGCGCACGCACACGGGCAATCTTCATCGGCACATCGAACAACGAGTGCGCGACCTGACAGGCAATCATGTTGACTTCGTCGGCGAAGGTAACCGCGACAATCATGTCTGCATCACGCGCACCGGCAGCCTCGAGGACGTCGGGATGCGATGCAAACCCGACCATTGTGGTGACATCCAGCGTGTCGCGAATCCGTCGGATCAGCTCGGGACTCTGGTCAATCACTGTGACATCGACACGCTCGGCAGCAAGCTCACGCGCGATGCTGGAGCCGACCTGGCCACCACCACAAATTATCGCTTTCATGAATTCATCCCGGTTTTCGGCCTAAGGCTGGAAGCTAGAGCGGCCACGAATACAAAAATCGAAAACTATTCCAGTGCTCGCATCATCGGCCCCTGGACTCCCAGAGACTTCAGTTTTCGATGCAGGGCAGAACGTTCCATACCCACGAAGGTTGCGGTTTTCGAGATATTACCACCAAAGCGGTTCACCTGCGCCTCAAGATACTGCCGCTCAAACTCCTCACGTGCATCGCGCAGGGACAGGCTCAGAAATTCTGTTTGTCCCGCTCCCAGCAGGGCCCGGGGGGTTTTTTCAATCAGTTCGGGGGGCAGCATATCGGCCCGGATCGGTTGTTGCGGGTCTGCTGGCGCCATGATCAGAAGCCATTCGATGACGTTTCGCAGCTGGCGCACATTGCCCGGCCATTCATGTGACTGGAGCGCCGTCATGGCGTCCGGGCCGATACGGCGCGCTGGCATCCCGCCGGTTTCTGATGCGTGGCGCATGAAATGCTCCGCCAGCTTGGGAATATCCTCCCGGCGATCAGCGAGATCGGGTACTTCAAGGGGCACCACGTTCAGTCGATAGAACAGGTCCTCGCGGAAGCGCCCGGCCCGGATCTCCGTCTGCAGGTCACGTGTGGTCGTCGCGACGACACGTACATCCACGGCGATCTTCCGGTTGCCGCCGACTTGTGTGAAGGTTTGCTCCTGCAGCACCCGGACAATCTTGCCCTGAGTTTCCATCGGCATATCACCGATTTCGTCCAGAACGAGCGTCCCGTTATGTGCCTGCTCGAAAAGTCCGATCTTGCGCCCGTCCTGATCCGAAGCCCGCGCGGCCTCCACGCCGAACAACTCGGCTTCCATCCGCTCAGGTGCCATGGCCGCACAATTCACGATAACGAAGGGCTGATCTGCGCGACGCGAAAGCTCATGGAGCATACGTGCGGCAACCTCTTTGCCAGCACCAGCCGAGCCCTTGATGAGCACCCGACTGCCCGTCGGCGCAACTTTTCCCACCGCCTGGCGCAGCTGCGCGATAGGGGCGGATTCTCCGATCAGTTCGGATTCCGGCCCGGCGCGCATCCGTAACTCCCGGTTTTCCCGACGCAGGCGGAAGGCCTCAATGGCGCGACTGACAATCAGGATCAACCGATCCGTCTTGAAGGGCTTCTCGATGTAGTCATAGGCGCCAATTTTGATTGCCTGCACCGCCGTTTCGATCGATCCGTGCCCACTGATCATCACGACGGGGACCTCGGGGTGCTCGCGACCCAGAATATGGAGCAACTCCATACCGTCCAGACGACTTCCTTCCAGCCAGATATCGAGAATGATCAGGTTCGGCCGGCGCGCGGCAATTTCGTCAAGGGCAGCTTCCGCGCTGGCCGCTTCGCGGGTTTCATAACCCTCGTCTTCCAGAACGCCTGAAATCAGCATCCGGATATCGTCTTCGTCGTCGACTATAAGAATGTCTTCAGCCATTGCTCTGATTATCCCGACGTTCCACGCACACCAGGCTTGAGGGCCTGCGCATCGCGCGGAAGCGTAATGGTGATCCTGGCACCCGGTTCGCCCTCGCGATCACCGAGTCGCAAGGTTCCGGCATGTTGCTCAATAATACGAGCAACTATGGCCAGACCGAGGCCTGTTCCCTTCGTTCGCGTTGTTACATAGGGTTCGGTCAAGCGTTCGCGCTCCTTCACGGGCAAACCACGCCCATTGTCTTCAACGACAATCGACGCGCTGTTACCTGATTCGATCAAACGCATAGATATCCAGCCCGGTTCGGAAACATCAGCCGAACGCCCCTTGATGGCATCCACTGCGTTCTGAAGCAGATTGGTCAGCGCCTGATTGAGCAGTCCTGCATCGTAATCGCTCAACACACCGGATTCGGGAAAATCAGTTTCAAAACGGATATCGCGATGTGCCTGCTTCTGCAGGAAGACAGCCTCACGACAGACCTTTGCAAGATCGCCGGTTTGCATCACGGCGTTTGGCATTCTCGCAAAAGAGGAAAATTCGTCGACCATCCGGCCGATATCGCCCACCTGTCGCACTATCGTGTCGGTACATTGCGCAAAAATCTCGGGATCGCTCTGCACTTCATGCAGGTATTTGCGTTTGAGCCGTTCCGCCGAAAGCTGGATCGGCGTCAGAGGATTCTTGATCTCATGTGCAATCCGGCGCGCCACATCCGCCCAGGCAGCAGTACGCTGGGCTGATTGCAGCTCGGTCACATCATCGAAGGTGACCACGAACCCGATGACCTCTTTCTGGGCATCCCGTTCCGATGAAATCCGGACCCGCAGAATTCTGGCACCATCGGGGGTATCCACGCTGATCTCGTCCTCAACCAGACGGTTGGGATCGGCGATCGCCTGTTCGACCGATGCCGCGAACGCCGGAATGACCTCGGACAGCGGGCGTCCCATGAGCTCTTCGAGGTCCACATCCAGCATTGCTGTTGCAGGCCGGTTGGGCAGATTGACTCGCCCTGACCGGTCTAGCCCGATCACTCCAGCCGATACCCCGGCCAGCACGGCCTCGGTAAAACGCCGCCGGTCTTCAAGTTGACGGTTAGCCTCGGTCAACTCGCCGCGCTGTTCGTCCAGTTGACGGGTCATCCGGTTGAAGGCGCGGGTCAGCATGCCGATCTCGTCATCAGATCGCGAGGCCTCCTCCAACCGGACCCCCAGATTGCCCGAACGCACCATTTCGGTGGCGTGGACCAGATTGGCGATATGTCTGGAAAGGCGATTGGCAAAACCAAGGCCCACCCCGACGGCCGTCAGCAGCAGCAAGAGCGTCACAACCACAAAAATGGCCGCAAGCTCAAGTTCGAGCCGGGAACGCCGCGATTCTGCCTGTGCGTATTCGTTGGCCGCCCGCTTCGTCGTTTCCCTGTAGCGCAGCACATTGGGGTCAATGAAGCGTCCGACATAGAGGAATGCTTGCGGGCGTGTATCCAGCCCCACCAATGCACGAACCCGGTCCTCGTTTTCACTGGTCAGGATGACCGGCTGCCCGCCTGCGGCATCGGCGATGGCAAGTGTCGGCGGCAGATCGAAAAGAAGCGAGGATGTAAATCCGGCACGCGCAACAATCCGTCCGGTGCTGTCAAAAATAACCGCACCAGGGACTGCGCGTTTTTCAGCCGCATCCTCGATGATTTCTCGCGCCCGCTGCGGATCAACTGCCAGCCCCGGCCAGGCCGTGTTCAGTTCCTCGGCCATTGCCAGCGCATCGGCGCGAATGCTTTGTCGATGTTCGTTGAGATAGGCTTCGGATACGAGCACCGAGCTTTCCACGGCCGTCCGCACGCGCTCGCTGAACCAGCTCTCGATCACCAGATTGAAAAACAGGGCTGCCAGAATCGCGATCAGAATCGCCGGCGTGATGGCGACGACCGAAAACAGTCCGACAAGGCGAACGTGAAGGCGCGCCCCGGCCAGACCAGCCCGGCGTTGCACCCACATCCGCACAACACCCAGACTCACCGCAGCACCAAGCGCCAGGACAAGGCTCAGATCTATCACCAGAAGGACGAAGAGGGCATTTTCGCCAAGCCCGAAACTCGTCTCGCCGGTCAGGGCCAGAAAGGTCGCAAACCCGGCAGCGACGGCGCAGAACATCAGGCCGATCACGATCCGTCGACCGACACCGGCACGTTGCGCCCAAGCCAGAGCGCCACGCGCCGCGCGCTGCTTGCGCACAGCCGATTCTCCCGCGAATTCGGACGGAGAATCAGAGGTCACATACAGCCCTCGGCGATAGGCCTTGTCGGGGGTTATCTCGTCGCTCATCGGGTGCTCGATAACACATGTGCGGCTTCTCGTTCGTCATCGGCAAATGCCGCGAACATCGCACCAAGCGTTATTTTACGCCCCGTACCACATCAATGTCTAACTCGCGGATTTTCTTGCGCAAGGTGTTTCGATTGAGGCCCAGCAAACTCGCGGCCTGAACCTGATTGCCCCGGGTCGCCTCCAGCGAAAGCCCAATGAGCGGACGCTCCATTTCATGCAGAATACGACCATAGAGTCCGGCCGCAGGCAGACCGTCACGATGTGCCGAAAAATAAGTGCGTAGATGGCGTTCTATGGCATCGGAAAGCGATTCCTCGTCAGCCCGTGCCTCTGCACTTGTCCCCGGTGAGGAATGGGCCAGTTCGGCCTCCACCGTCTCGACGCTGATCACATCCTGGCTGTAGAGAGCCGTGAGGCGCTGCACCAGGTTTTCAAGTTCACGGACATTGCCCGGCCAGCGATAGTCTTTCAGTCGTTCCATGGCTTCGGGTACGAAGCTTTTGGAGGGCATCCCCTCGGATTCGGCACGGGCAAGAAAATGCGCCACAAGCTCGGGGATATCCTCGGACCGTTCACGCAATGGCGGAATGCGCAACGGCACGACATTCAAGCGATAATAGAGGTCTTCCCGGAACAGACCCTGACGCACAGCCGAGCGCAGATCGCGATGGGTTGCTGCGATAATGCGGACATTGGTGGAAATCGGTGTGCGCCCGCCAACCGTTGTGTACTCCCGCTCCTGCAAGACACGCAGCAGCCGTGTCTGGGCTTCGATCGGCATATCCCCGATCTCATCAAGGAAAAGCGATCCACCTTCGGCCTGCTCAAACCGCCCGGCATAGCGGTTGGTCGCGCCGGTAAACGCCCCCTTCTCGTGACCGAACAACTCGCTCTCGATTAGTTCGCGCGGGATTGCCGCCATATTGATTGCCACGAACGGACCGAAACGGCGTTTGCCGTAGTCGTGCAAAGCCCGGGCGACCAGTTCCTTGCCGGTGCCCGATTCACCCGTGACCATCACGGTCAGATCGGTGTTCATCAGGCGCGCGAGAACACGGTAGATGTCCTGCATCGCGGCCGAGCGTCCGATCAGCGGCAGCTCCTCTTCTTCGGGATCGCGCTTGTGCGCGTTCGGGTCCCGCTTGAGATCCTTTTCGGCGAGCGCGCGCTGAACCACCTCAACCACTTCCTTGAGGTCAAATGGCTTGGGAAGATATTCAAACGCACCGCGTTCGGTCGCTCGCACCGCTGTCAGCAGCGTGTTCTGGGCGCTCATCACGATAATCCGGAGATCGGGACGAATCTTGCGGATGCGCGGGATGAGATCGAGCCCGTTCTCGTCGGGCATCACCACATCGGTAATCACGAGATCGCCTTCTCCATCCGAGACCCAGCGCCAGAGATTGGCCGCTGTGCCGGTGGTTCGCACATCATGACCGATACGCCCGAGCGCCTGGCTCAGAACGGTTCGAATGCTTCGGTCGTCGTCAGCAATCAGAATTGTAGCAGCACTCATTGGGACTGACCTTCCGGGCTGAGATCAACGGGCAGCATGACCTTGAAGGCCGCTCCCCGTTCATCGTTTTCGAGATCAATGACCCCGCCATGATCCCCGACAAGTTTTGCAACAAGGGCCAATCCAAGGCCCGTGCCGTTCTTTTTGGTCGTCACAAACGGATCGAAAAGAAACGGCTGAACGTCTTCAGGTACACCGGGACCATTGTCCCGGACCGTGATTTCAATCGGCAGGTCGACCCGTTCACCACTTCCCGGAATCGTCAGACGCAGGCCGTGGCGGTATCTGGTTTCCAGGGTGATTTCACCATCATTGGCCGGCACGGCCTCGGACGCGTTCTTGATGAGGTTGAGGAATATCTGCACCAACTGATCACGATTGCCATGCACCATGGGCAGGGACGGATCATAGGACGCCGTGAACGTGACACTACGTCCGAAACCGTTCTCGGCAATCTTCTGAACCCGATCGAGAACCTCGTGAATATTCACCGCCGAACGTTCAGGCAGGCGTTCATCCGAGAAAGCCTCCATCCGGTTGACGAGCGCGACAATCCGGTCTGCTTCATCACATATCAGTTGCGTCAGTTCGCGCCCGGCATCGTCGACCCCATCCTCAAGCAACTGGGCCGCTCCGCGAATCCCAGAAAGCGGGTTCTTGACCTCATGGGCGAGCATGGAGGCCATGGCTGTTACAGAGCGTGCCGCGCCGCGATGCACCAATTGCCGGTCGATATGCTGGGCAAGTGTCTGTTCGTGGAGGCTGACAACCACCGTGCCGATCCCGTCGAACCACGGCTCAACCTGTACCGACACATCACGCTCACTCAGACGCGGGCCATCCAGACGGACACTCCGCTCCGAATAACTCGCACTTTCCGAACGGGATTTATCAATGATGAAAAACAAGGGGTTATCGGGTGAAATGAATTCATCAAGCGCACGCCCGACAAGGTGATGCGCGCCCATTCCGAACATCTGTTCAGCCGCATAGTTCACGTACCGAATGGTCCGGTCTTCGCCGACGGCGAGGACAGAGTCGCTCAACAGGTTCAGGATTGTCGATGCATCGGGCGTATCGTTCTTGTCCACCAGAGCTGCGTTCTTTGATCTATCCATCAGTGTGCCACCGCCACCGTTCGCTCGCGAAACCGCACCAGCTCCTGCGCAATCACCGACGGGTCCAGCGTGTTGTTGACCACATTCCGGAATTCGGCCGCACCGGGCACGCCGGTCAGGTACCAGCCGATATGCTTGCGCGCGTTCCGGATACCCGTGTTGGTGCCGTAGAGAGTCATCATTTCCTCGAGGTGCTCACGCATGATTCCCCAGCGCTCCAGAATGTCGGGTTCGGAACGGGCCGCGCCGGTGGCCAGAAAATGTGACACATCACCGGGAAACCAGGGCTTTCCCTGCGCCGCACGGCCTATCATGATCGCATCGGCCCCTGTGGTTTCCAGGCAGGTCGCCGCGTCGGCAAAACTGCGAATATCCCCATTTGCGATCAACGGGATACGCACAGCGTCTTTCACGCCGGCAATGAAATTCCAGTCCGCCGTGCCGGTATAGAAATCACAACGCGTGCGTCCGTGGACGGTCAGCATCTGCACACCGACATCCTCGGCGATCTGCGCCAGTTCAACCCCGTTGCGGCTATCCTGGTCCCAGCCTGTCCGCATCTTCACGCTGACCGGAACTTCAACCGCATCGACAACCGCTTTCATGATGTCCGTGGCAAGCGGCACATCACGCATCAGTGCGGATCCTGTTGCCTTGCGGACCACCTTCTTTGCCGGGCAGCCAAAATTGATATCCACGATCTCCGCGCCTCGATCGACGGCCAGACGGGCGGCATCTGCCATGACATCAGGCTCCGTCCCGGCCAGCTGGATCGAGACCGGCCCCGCGCCGGTGTCAAACAGCATGCGGCGCGCCGACTGCCGGGATTCCCGAAGCATTTCACGACTGGCGACCATCTCGGACACCACGAGCCCCACACCGTAGCGTGATGCCAGCCGACGAAACGGCAAATCGCTCACGCCCGACATGGGAGCCAGAACCACCCGGTTCGGGATGGTTACATTGCCAACACTGAATGGTTCAAACTCGATCGCCGACATAATGCCCAATTATTATGCAAATCATGCAAATGGCTATTGATTGTGCATATTAGGCACATTTGCTGCAGCGCAACAAGTCTTTCACAGAGATAGTTATGAAAGAATTATGTCCGTCACGAATGTCACGCCCGGGAATGCAAGGGTGATCAGGAGATAGACAATCAGGACAAACCGCGCGGCCGCCCGTCCCCGCAATCCGCTCCCATGTTGCAGGAGCAGCAAAATCCCAAGAACCAGAAACGCCGCAATCGACAGGATGGTCTTGTGGTCGAGCGCGATCAGCGATCCCGCGACAAGGAACTGCGTAGCCATCCCGCTCAACAGGCCGAGGCCGAGCACCGTTTCGGCGCAAAGCAACAATCGACGTTGCAACCTCTCACCATCCGCCACGGCGGGCAGCGCATCGGTCCATCCCGAGGCCACCCGCTTGCGCAGGGCCCGGGCCTTCAGCCAGACCGCGAGTGCGGCTGTCGCTGCCAGGGTGATGAGGGCATAGGTCACCAGCGATATGCCGATATGCACCTGCAGCCACGTCGTCATCCCGGCGCCAGAGACCGGATGTCCGGGAACCGATGACCAGAGCAGAGCGATCACGGCCAGGATAACCACATAGGGCATCAGCAGAATTCGCAGGCGGCGCACGGAACGTGATATCAGGCTCACGATGACGAACACGATCATCGTCGAGGAAACGATGGTCCACAGCGTTGCGCTGAACCCGCTTCGCCACATGCCGCCGCCCGCAGCAATTTCAAGCGCGACCGGGCCAATCGTCGCGACCCCGACCAGCATCCAGAACAGGGCGCCAGCGTCTTCGACAGCAGAATCCGCCGCGCGTCGCGCAGGCCAGAAAGCCGCGGGAAGCAGGGTGAGCAACGCTGCGATACCCAAGATAATTGATCCGTTCATGGGCGCATCATAGTCCTCCCGCGCACATGGGTCACTCGCCGCGATGCCGGTATTTCACCCTCACCTTGGCAACCGCGCGAGGGACGACTAACGTGCCGCAAAGTCTTGGCCCGTGAGGATCACACGTGACGGAAACCGTAGCCCTTGTGGTCGCAGCTGGACGCGGCACGCGCATGTCCGGCGATGTCCCCAAGCAATATCGACAACTTGGCGGTCAAAGCGTTCTGCGCCGGACGCTGGATTGTTTTGTCTCGCATCCCGGGATCGCGCGAGTTTACACGGTGATTCACCCCGATGATGCCGATGACTTTCATGCCGCCTCAGCAGGTCTCGCGGTTGAAGCACCGGTAGACGGGGGCAAAACGCGGCAGGATTCGGTCCGCCACGGCCTCGAACATATTGCCCGTCATACCACACCGGCATTTGTCCTGATCCATGACGGCGCCCGGCCCTTCACAAGCCGTGGGGTGATCAGTGATGTGATCGTTGCACTGGAACACAACGATGCGGTCATTCCGGCACTCGACGTCCACGACACTCTCAAGCGAATAACAGACGGCAACGTGAACGAGACCGTGGATCGCAGCAATCTGGTGCGCGCCCAGACACCCCAAGGGTTCCGGTTCGACAAAATCCTCCGGGCGCATCTGGACTGTGCCGGTGAAAATCTGACCGATGATGCCGCAGTTGCCGAAGCTTTCGGGCTGACCGTTTCAACCGTTCCGGGTCTGGAGGAAAACATCAAGATCACAAGAGATGAAGACCTCGACCGCGCATCGTTCTGGCTGCGCGCACGCGAAGAAACCCGGGTCGGTTCCGGTTTTGATGTGCACCGTTTCAGCGCTGGCGACCATGTCAGGCTGGCCGGTATCGACATCCCGCACGACCAGAGCCTGGCCGGGCATTCCGATGCCGATGTGGCGTTGCACGCATTGACCGATGCCCTTCTCGGCGCGCTGGGAGACGGTGACATCGGATCGCATTTCCCGCCCAGCGACCCCGAATGGCAAGGTGCGGATTCTGCGCGCTTCCTGACCCACGCCCACGATATCCTCCGGGGTAGCGGTGGCCGGCTGGTTCACGCAGACCTCACAATCATCTGCGAAACACCGAAGATCGGCCCGCACCGCAATGCCATGCGCATGCGGATCGCCGAAATCCTCGACGTTGAACCCGACAGAATTTCGATCAAGGCAACCACAACCGAAGGTCTGGGCTTTACCGGACGCCGCGAGGGCATTGCCGCCCAGGCAACCGCAACCATCAGCGTGGCCCGAAATGAATGACCTGAAAACCGAACACGAGCCACGCTTGGCCCGTTTGTTTGCAACATGGTTTGGCGCAGGCGACCTGCCCGGAGCACCGGGCACATGGGGCTCACTGGCTGCCCTGCCCTTTGCGGTGCTGATTGTTCTGGTCGGCGGCCAGTACCTGCTTGCGGTCTTTGTCCTGATCGCCTTTGTGGTGGGCGTCTGGGCCTCGGGGAAACTTGCCACCTTTCACCGGCAGGAAGACCCCCAGCGGGTCGTCATTGATGAAGTGGCCGGGCAATGGCTGGCGATCCTGCCGGTCGCGCTGGACTGGCATTATTATCTGGTCGCCTTTCTGCTTTTCCGGTTTCTCGACATCACAAAGCCATGGCCGCTGAAAAAACTCGAAGCCATGCCCGGCGGTCTTGGCATCATGGCCGATGATATCGGTGCGGGTGTCTATGCCGGTATCCTGACCTGGCTGATCGCGTTCTGGCTCGGCACAACCGGAAACATGCCCACCCTGTTTGGATAGGATTGATGTTCGATACCCAATTGCTTGCGGATGCCGCAGAACTGCTTGAACTCTGCCGTCGCGCCAAACTGAAAATCGCCACGGCGGAATCATGTACCGGCGGCCTGATCGTAGGCTGCCTGACGGAAATCGCCGGGTCGTCCGATGTGGTCGAGCGAGGATTCGTGACCTATTCCAACGAGGCCAAGAACGAGATGCTCGGTGTCCCCAAGATGCTCATCAATATAGAGGGAGCCGTCAGCCAGAAGGTCGCAATCGCCATGGCCGAAGGTGCGCTCAAGCACTCGCTCGCGGATATCTCCATCGCGGTCACCGGGGTTGCCGGTCCGGGGGGCGGCAGCAAGGAAAAGCCGGTCGGCCTGGTACATTTCGCCTGTGCCGGTCGCGGCCGCCCGACCGTATCGGGCCATCACATATTCCCCGGCACCCGCGCCGATATTCGTGACGCCACGGTCCAGACTGCGTTCACCATGCTGCGTCGGGCTGCAACCACCGCATAATTCCGCCATCTGTTGAGGAAGCGACATGTCCACGAGCGATATCAACACCAGTGCCTTCGAGAGCCGCGATTTCTCGGCGATCTTCGATCACGTCTCCATTGGTGTGCGGGACATCAAGACCGCCATGGCCTTCTACCGTCCCTGCCTTGCCGCGCTCGGTCTGGAAGTCGTGATGGACAAGGGCTTTGCCGTGGCATTCGGCAATGGCAGCGGGCGCCAGTGGCTCTGGATTAGCGAACCGATCGAGAACCCGCAACAGGTCACTCCCAACAATGGTGCGCATTTCGCGCTGATCGCCCCGAACCGCGCCTGCGTCCGTGCCTTTTATGATGCGGCTATGGCGCATGGCGGACGCGATGCCGGCGCTCCGGGTCTTCGTCCGGAATACATTCCGACCTATTACGGGGCGTTCGTGCTCGATCCCGACGGCAACAAGGTCGAAGCGGTCTGCCGCAACGCCGAGCCTGCGGAGTAAGGCGGACTAACCTTTGGCCTGACCACCGTAAAGCGCGTCGGCGCGTTTCTCAAAGGCCCCGACCATCCGCGTGACGGCCTCATGAAACAGAGTGCCGATCAATTTCTGGAGCAGCTTGTTCCGGAACTCGAACTCGACGAAAAAATCGATCTCGCAGCCGCCATCCTTGCCGGGCATGAAGACCCAGTGATTGCGGAGAAACTTGAGCGGCCCGTCGACATACTCGACATCGATCCGGGCATCTTCGTCGTCTATCGGGGGCGTCAGGGTGACCTTCGAGGTAAAACGCTCGCGCACAAGCTTGAAGCCGACCACAAGATCGGACCAGACGATTTCGCCTGATCCCGCCTGCTCGCGTTTCTTGTTCCGCGCCGCGATGCACCAGGGCAGGAACTCCGGATAGCGCTCGATATCGGCAACCAGATCATACATCTGGTCAGGCCGGTACGGCAGAACCCTGATTTCCTTATGTGATGGCACGTGCGCGCAGAACGACCGGGGCTATTGGGCCGCAGCCAGCTTGGCTTCACGTGCCGCGCGCAGCTTCGCAAAATCCTCGCCCGCGTGATAGCTCGAACGGGTCAGCGGCGTGGCGGACACAAGTAGGAACCCCTTCCCGCGCGCCATCTTGGCATAGCCTTCGAACTCCTCGGGCGTCACGAAACGCTCGATACGCGCATGCTTGGGTGTCGGCTGCAGATACTGGCCGATGGTCAGGAAATCCACATTGGCCGAACGAAGGTCGTCCATCACCTGCCCCACTTCCTCGCGGGTCTCACCCAGCCCGACCATGATGCCGGATTTGGTGAAAATGCTCGGGACCCGTTCCTTGATCTCATGCAACAGATTGAGGCTGGTGAAATAGCGCGACCCGGGCCGGATGGTCGGATAGAGCCGCGGTACGGTTTCAAGGTTGTGGTTGAACACGTCGGGCGGAGTAGCGGCCATGATATCGATGGCACCGGCCTTGTCCTTGAAGTCCGGAGTCAGAATTTCAACCGTGGTGTCAGGCGCGGCATTGCGGATCGAGCGGACCACTTCGGCAAAATGCGCCGCGCCGCCATCGGCCAGGTCATCGCGGTCCACCGAGGTGATCACAACATGCTCGAGGTTCATCCCGCCGAGCGCGATGGCGACATTGGCCGGCTCCATCGGATCAAGCGGCTTGGGCATCCCCGTTGCGACGTTGCAGAAGGCGCAGGCCCGCGTGCAGGTGTCACCCATGATCATGATCGTGGCGTGCTTCTTGGCCCAGCATTCCCCGATATTGGGACAGGCGGCCTCCTCGCAGACCGTGGAGAGGTTGAGATCGCGCATCAGCTTGCGGGTCTCGTGATATTCCGGGCTGGTTGGCGCCTTCACACGAATCCAGTCCGGCTTGCGCTGGATCGGATTGTCGGGGCGCTTCTGCTTCTCGGGATGCCGGAGAGCAGGATCGGTTTTCTTGTCGCGGATGGGTGCTGTGTTCATGGGCTAGAAGTGGATCGTGCGCCCGTATGCGTCAAGTACGGATTCATGCATCATCTCGCTAAGGGTGGGATGCGGGAAGATCGTGTGCATCAGTTCCTGCTCGGTTGTCTCCAGCGTCTTGGCCACGCTGTAGCCCTGAATCAGTTCGGTGACTTCCGCACCGATCATGTGGGCGCCCAGCAATTCGCCGGTTTCGGCATCAAAGATCGTCTTGATCATGCCTTCGGGTTCACCCAGCGCGATCGCCTTGCCATTGCCCTGGAACGGGAAACGGCCGACCTTGAGCTTGTGCCCGGCTTCCTTGGCCTTGGCTTCGGTCAGCCCGATCGAGGCCACCTGCGGATGGCAATAGGTACAGCCGGGAATGCGGCTCTTGTCCATCGGATGGACATCTTTGGAACCGTTGATTTTCTCGACCACGATGATCCCCTCATGGGAGGCCTTGTGGGCCAGCCATGGCGCACCGGCCACATCCCCGATGGCCCAGATGCCCTTCTCGCCTGTGGCACCCCATTCGTCGGTCACAATATGGGACCGCTCGACCTTCACCTTGGTACCTTCCAGGCCGATATTCTCGACATTGCCGACAATGCCCACGGCCATGATGACCCGCTCGGCGGTGATCTTCTCGGTCTTGCCGTTTTTCTCGACGGTCGCAGTCACGCCCGACTTCTTCTTTTCGAGGGATTTCACGGTGGCACCGGTCAGCAGCTTCATGCCCTGCTTCTCGAAGGCCTTGGCGGCCATGCCGGAAATTTCCTCGTCCTCAACCGGAAGAACACGATCGAGCACTTCCACAACCGTGACCTCGGCACCCAGCGTGCGATAGAACGAGGCAAATTCGATCCCGATGGCTCCGGATCCGACAACGAGCAGGGATTTGGGGAACGACTCTGGCGTCATGGCTTCCTTGTAGGTCCAGACCTGCTTGCCATCGGCTTCCAGCCCCGGGATGTCCCGCGCCCGCGCGCCGGTCGCCAGGATGATGTTCTTCCCGGTGACATCGGCGATCTTCTTGCCGTCCTTCTCGACGGTCAACTTGCGCGCGCCCTCCTTGCCGCCCGCCAGCTTCGCCCAGCCATCGATCACATCCACCTTGTTCTTCTTGAGCAGGTAGCCGACACCCTGATTGAGCTGCTTGGCGACCCCGCGCGAGCGCTCGACCACCTTTTTCACATCGAAGGAGACATTATCGGCCTTCAGACCGTAATCTGCCGCATGGGTCATGTAGTGATAGATTTCCGACGTCCGCAGCAATGCCTTGGTCGGGATACAGCCCCAGTTCAGGCAGATACCACCGAGGTGATTGGCCTCGATGACAACGGCCTTCATGCCAAGCTGGGCCGCGCGGATTGCCGCGACATAGCCGCCGGGGCCTCCGCCGACAACGACGAGATCGTATGATTTCTCAGCCATGCAATGTTCCTTTTCGGAATATGGCGAATGTACAGATGCTTCTAGAGCAGAAGCCCCATCGGATTTTCGATCAGCCCTTTGAGAACCGCGAGATATTCCGCGCCGATTGCGCCATCAAGGGCCCGGTGATCGACCGAAAGCGTCAATGACATCACGGTCGCCACGGCAAGTTCGCCATTCTTCACGACCGGACGCGGTTCACCCGCACCGACCGCGAGGATCGCGCCCTGGGGCTGGTTGATCACGGCTTCGAAGTGCTTCACCCCGAACATCCCCAGATTGGAGATCGTGAAGGTACCTCCCTGATACTCTTCGGGCATCAGCTTGCCGGCCTTGGCACGTGTTGCGAGATCACCCATCTCTTCGGAGATACGGCGCAGGCCCTTGCCTTCGGCCCGCCGCACGATGGGGGTTACCAAGCCGTCATCAATCGCGACTGCGACCGAGATATCAGCTGCGTTGAACAGCTTGATGCCCTCATCCGACCAGGCTGCATTGGCGCGCGGCACCTGCATCAACGCGACAGCAGCCGCCTTGATGACCATGTCATTCACGGAAATCTTGAACTCGCCATCCTTGGCGCGCGCATTCAGGTCCTTGCGGGCATCGAGCAGCTTGTCAATTTCACAATCGACGGTCAGGTAGAAATGCGGCACCTGCTGCTTGGAGGCGGTCATGCGCTCGGCAATGATCTTGCGCATGTTGGACGGTTTGATCAATTCGTAGTCGGGATCGCCATCCGCAGACGCCATGGCCTTGCCTGACGACGCACTCGACGCAGACGCGGCTTTCGGTGCCGCCCGTCCATCGTGGTTTTCGATATCAGCCTTGACGATACGCCCGTGCGGCCCCGAGCCCTTGACCGCAGCGAGGTCAATGCCCTGCTGTTGCGCCAGACGGCGCGCGAGGGGGCTGGCGAAGATCCGGTCGCCGTCATCGTCCCGGGGCGCGGGTGGAACTTCGCCACCTTCGTCGGACACAGCCTTTTTTGCTTTCGTCTCGGACTGCTTTTCTTCTGCGTCCTGGTCAGAGGCAGGCTCGTCGTCAGCAGACGGTGCGGACGCCTTGTCTTCTTTTTCGAGAGTTTTTGCCTGCTTGGGGCCGCCACCACCGGTGTCGAATCCATCAAGCGCCGACGCGTCCTCACCTTCTTCAAGCAGAACGGCAATCGGCGTGTTGACCGGGACTTCCTCGGCGCCTTCTTCGACCAGAATCTTTCCGAGCGTGCCCTCATCGACAGCCTCGACCTCCATGGTCGCCTTGTCGGTTTCGATTTCGGCAATCACATCGCCGGGGGCGACACTGTCACCCTCCTGCTTGAGCCAGCGCGCGAGATTGCCTTCGGTCATTGTCGGCGACAATGCAGGCATAAGAATGGAAATAGGCATCAGATGTCCCCCTGAGACAATAACGCCGGCAGAATAGCGCCGTCCGCGGCATGAATTGTTGCAAACATGGATGTCAGACCGGCTTCTTGCGCAACAACTCGACTGCTGTTGGCCCCTTGACGGCAGCCTGTGCCAAATTGTTCAACACAAGTGAAATGCACGGTCTCAACCCCGATAGCAGACACGCTTGGCCGCTTCGGCAATTTTCTCCGATTGCGGCAAAGCCAGTTTTTCGAGGTTGGCGGCATAGGGCATCGGCACGTCTTCACCGGTCACCCGCATCACCGGCGCGTCCAGATAGTCGAACGCCTCCTCCATGATGCGCATGCCGATTTCCGCACCAATACCGGCAAAGGGCCAGCCTTCCTCAACCGAAACAATGCGATTGGTGCGCTTGACCGATTCCACAATCGTTTGCGTGTCGAGCGGGCGGATCGTGCGCAGATCGATCACTTCCGCCTCGATACCTTCAGCCGACAGCATTTCAGCCGCCTCCAGGGCCTTTCCGACCATCAGGGAGAACGCGGTGATCGTGACATCATCACCCTCGCGCAGCACCTTTGCGCGGCCAATCGGAACCGTAAAGTCTGGATCGGTAGGCACCTCGAAGCTCTGGCCATAGAGCAGTTCGTTCTCGAGGAAAATGATCGGATTGGGATCTCGGATCGCGGATTTGAGCAGCCCCTTGGCGTCCGCGCCGGAATACGGTGCGACCACTTTCAGGCCCGGACAATGGCCGTACCAGCTCGCATAACACTGGGAATGCTGAGCGCCCACCCGTGAGGCCGCACCATTGGGACCACGGAACACGATGGGTGAGTCCATCTGGCCGCCCGACATGTAATGGGTCTTGGCGGCCGAGTTGATGATCTGGTCAATCGCCTGCATGGCAAAGTTGAAGGTCATGAACTCGACGATGGGGCGAAGCCCGGCAAAGGCCGCGCCAACACCGATACCCGCAAAGCCCTGCTCGGTGATCGGGGTGTCGATCACCCGCTTCTCGCCGAATTCCTCCAGCAAGCCCTGGCTGACCTTGTAAGCGCCCTGATACTGGGCAACTTCCTCACCCATCAGGAAGACCTTGTCATCGGTCCGCATTTCCTCAGCCATGGCGTCGCGCAAGGCTTCGCGAACCGTGATTTCGGTGGTCTCACCTTGATATTCAGTTTCAGCTGGCGGGGCCTTGGCCTTCGCCGGCGCCGGAGCTTCCTCGGCTTCGGGCGTCTCTTCGTCGGTGTCTCCATCATCACTGGCGGCGGCTGCGCCGGATGATGCGGGCGCGGAAGCAGAAATATCATCCGCACTTTCGCCATCCTCAAGGATCACCGCGATGGGTGTGTTGACGGCAACGTTCTCCGCGCCCTCTTCAACCAGAATCTTGCCCAGAATGCCTTCATCAACGGCTTCGACTTCCATCGTCGCCTTGTCGGTCTCGATTTCGGCAATCACATCGCCGGGGGAGATACTGTCCCCCTCGGCCTTGAGCCAGCGGGCCAGATTACCCTCGGTCATCGTCGGCGAGAGCGCCGGCATAAGAACTTCAATCGGCATAGCTTCGTTTCCTCTCCGCCCGTTCCGGGTCAGACTTCAATCAGGATGTCGGTGTAGAGCTCCTTGGGGTCGGGCTCGGGACTTTCCTGGGCGAAATCCGCCGCAGCGTTCACATGTTCGCGGACTTCTTTATCAATCGCCTTCAGGGAGTCCTCGTCGGCATGCCCCATACTGATCAGGGTCTCCTTCAGGGTCTCGATCGGGTCTTTCTCGGTCCGCATTTTCTGGACTTCTTCCTTGGTCCGGTATTTGGCCGGATCGGACATCGAATGTCCGCGATATCGGTAGGTCTGCATTTCCAGCATGTAAGGGCCCTTGCCTGCGCGAACATGGGCGAGCGCCTCTTCGGCTGCCTCGTGGACCTTGATGACATCCATCCCGTCCACCTGCAGCCCGGGGAACCCGTAGGCTTCGGCACGATCGACGAAGTTGGCTGACGACGACGCGCGCTCGATCGAGGTGCCCATGCCATAGCGGTTGTTCTCGATGATGTAGATCACCGGGAGGTCCCACAGCGCGGCCATGTTGAAGGCTTCGTAGACCTGCCCCTGATTGGCAGCACCATCACCAAAATAGGTCAGGCAAACGCCGCCATCTTCGTTGTATTTGTGGGCAAACGCGATGCCCGTGCCCAGCGGCACGTTCGCGCCGACAATGCCGTGTCCGCCGTAGAAGTTTTTCTCCTTGGAGAACATGTGCATGGAACCGCCCTTGCCGCGCGAGTAGCCACCCTCGCGTCCGGTCAGTTCAGCCATGACACCGTTTGCATCCATCCCGCAGGCCAGCATATGGCCATGATCGCGATAGGTGGTGATCACCGAATCCTGTTCGTTCAGTGCGGCCTGCATGCCGACAACCACGGCTTCCTGGCCGATATACAGATGGCAGAACCCGCCGATCAGGCCCATGCCGTACATCTGGCCGGCCTTCTCCTCAAAACGACGGATCTGAAGCATGTCGCGATAAAAGCCGCGAAGCTCATCAACATCGTAATTGCTGTAATCTGGTTTGGCTTGCGACGACGATTTGCGTCGGCTTGCGGTGCTTTTGGAAGCTGTTCGAGACGACTTTGCGGCTGGCTTTCGTGCCATTTTCAATCCCCCTACGACCTGAACCTAGGCATGTGTACCCACGACAAGTAGGTTAAACAGGGGATGTGAACAAGAACTGAATAGGCGCTAAGGGTCAGAAAACCGCGAAAAATCGTGTATTTACTCGAATTAAGCTAATTTTTGATTTTGCGTGCGAAACAATCATTCGCACGGCCCCTGTTTTCAATCGCGTTAGTTGCGCGCCGTTTCGGGCTGCAGGATCACGATCTCGTTCGGATGGGCGAAATTGAGCATCACGCGGGCCCGCTCCTCGATCATATCCGGATCAAGATTGTCGGGACGGAGCAGCGCCACACGGGCTTCCAGTTCAACCCGCTCTGCGCGCACGGCAGCATGAATGGTTTCCGCCTTCTCGACCTTCGTCTGAAGCTGCAATAGAGACAGCACACCCTGCTGCCCCTGCACCATGTGATACGAGAAATAGGCCAGCAAAAGCGCCCCTATGATAGGCCAGAGGGCTGAACGTGCGCGGTAGCGGATTTCATCGATAACTGCCATGACTCGAGAGAATCACAGCCCGACTCGCCGGGTCAACAGTGATTTATCGTGCAATTACAAAAGATTGCCCAAAATCACAAAACTGTTGCAAAAGTGAGTCAGAGTTCTCGTTTTGGACTCATTCCCGCGCGTCGCGCGCGTCTCGAAGGATGCTGGGAGCACGACCAGACACCGGCAATGACGCGTTGATGGAAACGGGCGGGTTTGAAACCCGCCCCTACAGAAATCCGCCGTCATTGCGAGGCGCGCAGCAACGAAGCAATCCAGACGAAAACTGGATCGCCGCGCCCTTCGGGCTCGCGATGACGGTTTTCGCATAATCAATTCTGTTGTCATGCCCGGGCTTGATCCAGGCATCTACGTCATGGGGCCGCAATGGTCAGGCGGTGGGCCCGCCCCACCATGGTCGTGGCGCCTGCGACGTCAGATGTCAGGCCTTCAGGAACGACCTGCCCGCATATCGCGCGGCGGGCCCGAGCGCCTCTTCAATCCGGATCAGCTGATTGTACTTGGCCAAGCGGTCCGAACGACTGAGCGATCCGGTTTTGATCTGTCCGCAATTCGTGGCCACCGCCAGGTCGGCAATCGTGGAATCCTCGGTTTCACCCGATCGATGTGACATCACGGCGGTGTAAGACGCCTTGTGTGCCGTCTCGACGGCTTCCAGGGTCTCGGAAAGCGTGCCGATCTGGTTCACCTTGATGAGGATCGAATTGGCAGCACCGCGCCCGATCCCGTCTCGCAACCGTTCGGGATTGGTGACGAACAGGTCATCGCCCACCAACTGCACCCGGTCCCCGACGGCTTGCGTCAACGCAACCCAGCCATCCCAGTCGTCCTCGGCCATGCCGTCTTCGATGGAAACGATCGGATAGCGATCACACAGATCAACGAGATACTGCACCATCTCATCCGAGCCGAGCGTGCGGCCCTCGCCCGCCAGATCGTACTTGCCGTCGGCGTAGAATTCGGTCGATGCGGCATCCAGTGCGAGCATCACGTCATCGCCCGGTTTGTAGCCGGCCGTTTCAATGGATTTCATAATATATCCAATGGCTTCATCGGAACTCTTCAGGCCCGGTGCGAAACCACCTTCGTCACCCACATTGGTGCCGTGTCCGACATCTGAGAGTTGCCCCTTAAGTGTCTGAAATATCTCGGAACCTATCCTGACCGCATCGGCGATTCCATCGGCCCCAACGGGCATGATCATGAATTCCTGAATATCGATGGGATTGTCGGCATGGGCGCCGCCATTGACGATGTTCATCATCGGCACGGGAAGCACCCGGGCGTGACTGCCCCCCACATAGCGGTAAAGCGGCAATGCAGAATCATCGGCGGCCGCCTTGGCAATCGCCAGCGAGACACCAAGGATTGCATTGGCACCCAAACGGCCCTTGTTCTTGGTGCCATCGAGATCAATCATCACCTGATCGAGATATTCCTGTTCGTCCGCGTCCATACCCGACAGCGCTTCGAACAACTCGGTGTTCACGGCCTCAACAGCGCCAAGGACGCCCTTTCCGCCATAGCGACTCTTGTCGCCGTCGCGTCGCTCCACCGCCTCATGGGCACCTGTGGATGCCCCTGACGGCACGGCCGCACGGCCAAAGGCCCCGCTTTCGAGTGCTACATCGACCTCAACTGTCGGATTTCCGCGACTGTCGAGAATTTCCCGACCGATAATGTTGACGATAGCACTCATCGTTCATTCCGTTTCTGGTGTGGTGTCTGGATAGCGGTTTACTGAATGGACACCGGGTTCGCCTTGGCGATCCGGTCGAATTCGAGCAGGGTTTCGAGAATTCCGGCCATATCCTTGAGATGGATCATGTTCGGTCCGTCGCTGGGCGCGTTGTCCGGGTCCTCGTGGGTCTCGATGAACACGCCCGCAACCCCGATGGCCACAGCCGCGCGCGCCAGAATCGGCGCGAACTCGCGCTGGCCGCCGCTTGTCGACCCCTGTCCACCGGGTTGCTGGACGGAGTGGGTCGCATCAAAAATCACCGGACATCCGGTTTGCGCTGCCATGATCGGCAAGGAGCGCATGTCCGACACAAGCGTGTTGTAGCCGAAGCTGGCCCCGCGTTCGCAGACCAGAACTCGCTCATTGCCGGCCTCGAAGGCCTTGCTGACCACGTTCTTCATGTCCCAGGGCGCGAGAAACTGGCCTTTCTTGATGTGCAGGGCCAGCCCCGTCTGGGCGGCGGCGACCACCAGATCGGTCTGGCGGCACAGGAAGGCTGGAATCTGGAGCACATCCACAGCCCCGACCACGGCCGCGCATTGTTCGGGCGCATGCACATCGGTGATCACGGGCAGGCCCATGGTTTCGCGGATTTCGGCGAAAATCGGAAGACTTTCGGCAAGCCCCAGCCCGCGGGCGGTCTTGATCGAAGTCCGGTTCGCCTTGTCGAAACTGCTCTTGTAGATCAGGCCAATGCCGAGTTTGTCGGTGATTTCCTTGAGCGCGGCGCTCATTTCAAGGCCATGGGCACGGGATTCAAGCTGGCAGGGTCCCGCAATCAGGGTGAGCGGCAGATCGCCGCCGATTTTCAGGTTCCCAACTTCAACATGCCGGTTTTCAGTCATGTCTCAGACCAATCGTGACTGGTTGAGCGCTGCCGCAATGAAAGATTCAAACAACGGGTGTGGCTCGAACGGCTTGGATTTGAGCTCCGGGTGGTACTGCACGCCGATAAACCACGGATGATCGACCAGTTCGATGGTCTCGGGCAAAACCCCGTCCGGCGACGTCCCGGAGAATGTCAGGCCGGCCTGCTCAAGCTGCTCGCGATAGTTCATATTGACCTCGTAGCGATGCCGGTGACGCTCGGCAATCTCGGTCATGCCATAGATTTCAGCAATATGAGTGCGCGGCTTCAGCAGCGCCGGATAAGCGCCAAGCCGCATGGTTCCGCCCAGATTGTCGTCCGCAGCGCGGGTTTCACGGTCTTCGCCACGCTGCCACTCGGTCATCAGCCCGACCACCGGATGGCGACACGGCCCGAACTCGGTGGACCCTGCCCCTTCGAGGCCGGCCAGATTCCGGGCGGCCTCGATCACCGCCATCTGCATCCCGAAACAGATTCCGAAATAAGGCACGTTGTGCTCGCGGGCGAACTGAACCGCCTGAATCTTGCCTTCTGCCCCGCGCTCCCCGAACCCTCCGGGCACGAGGATGCCATCGACACCATTCAGGTGCTCGACGGTGTCTTCCTTTTCAAAGATTTCCGAGGAAATCCAGTTGAGATTGACCCGCGCATTGTTGGCAATCCCGCCATGGACAAGGGCTTCGGAGAGCGACTTGTACGCGTCCGGCAGGTCTGTGTACTTGCCGACAACGGCGATAGTCACCGAGCCATCAGGCCGGCGCACCCGTTCGACGATATTGCTCCAGACACTCAAATCCGGCTTGGTCTTGGCATCGAGTTTGAAATGCTCAAGCACCTGAGTGTCGAAACCCTCATAGTGATATTCGATGGGAACCTGATAGATCGTGTCGATATCGATGCCCTGCACCACAGCTTCCGCGCGGATATTGCAGAACAGAGCGATCTTGTTGCGTTCGCCATCGGGAATTGGGCGATCACAGCGGCACAGGATCACATGGGGGCGAATACCCACCCGCTGCAACTCCATGACGGAGTGCTGGGTCGGCTTGGTTTTCAACTCACCTGAAGCGGCCAGATAGGGCACCAGCGTCAGGTGCACGAACATCGCCCGCTCGGTTCCCAACTCATTGCCGAGCTGCCGGATCGCCTCAAGGAATGGCAGGCTTTCGATATCGCCGACCGTCCCGCCAATTTCGCAAATAACGAAATCCTCACCGTGGAGGTCAGCCGTGACGAATTTCTTGATCGCATCGGTGACATGCGGGATCACCTGAACCGTGCCGCCGAGATAATCCCCGCGCCGTTCCCGCCCCAGCACATCCGAGTAGATGCGCCCGGTGGTGACGTTGTCGGACTGGGTCGCCGAAACCCCCGTGAAACGCTCATAGTGGCCCAGATCGAGGTCTGTTTCGGCACCGTCATCGGTGACGAAGACCTCGCCGTGCTCAAATGGACTCATCGTTCCCGGATCTACGTTGAGATAGGGATCCAGTTTGCGCACACGAACGCGATAGCCGCGTGCCTGAAGCAGCGCCCCCAACGCGGCAGACGCCAGACCCTTACCCAGAGAGGAAACGACGCCGCCAGTGATAAAGATAAACCGTGTCGCCATGCCCACTTCTACTCAATTTGTTCCGCGTCCGCCAAACCCGAATAGTCCACAGCCTGCAAGCCGTTGAGATACCGATACTTGGCGTGAAAAAGGCGGCCCGAACAGCCGCCTTCAGGGTTCGACTCGGAGCGGCGCGTCGCCTACTCCGAGGTCGGTACGGTCGGGGTTGCCGGAATGGCCGGAACCGCAGGATTACTGCCATCCACCGGTGCCCCGGTGGTTTCATTCACGATCGAGCCGCCACCGCTATGGCTGCCCGCAAGAACAGCCAGCGAGACACTGGTCAGCATGAACAATGCCGCCAGGACGGCCGTTGAACGCGTCAGCAGGTTTGCCGTCTGACGGTTGCCGAGCAGGCCACCCATGCCGCCACTGGCACCGCCGCCGCCTCCACCGCCGAGGCCGCCAAGGCCACCTTCAGAACGCTGCAGCAGCACCACACCCACGAGCGAAAGCCCGATTAACAGGTGAACAACCAGAATAATGGTTTCCATATTACGACCGTCTTTCGGAATTGGAGCACCGCATAAAGGGTTCAGCATGCTCCGTCTGCGCGTATTTAGTCCGTTGTGGCGTGCATTTCCAGCCCAAATCAAGACATTGCGGTCACGCCGTCGCGATTGCCGTGGACCAAAACCCCCTCAAGCGTTATTCAAAAGGCCCGTTCTCAGGCCGTGGCCACGCCCGCAATGGCAAGAAAACTGTCAGCCAAAAGACTGGCACCACCGATCAATCCGCCATCCACATTCGCGATCATAAGCAGATCACCGGCATTCTCGGGTTTCATGGATCCGCCATAAAGGATCCGGATGCCTGACGCGGCTTCGCCCAGCAGGTGTTCCAGATGCGCGCGAATATGCGCATGGGCCTGCGCAACTTCTTCAAGGGTCGGGGTGCGCCCGGTCCCGATCGCCCAGACGGGTTCATAGGCAATCACCGTATTCGCCCCGTTGATCGCATCGCCATCACCATCGGTGGGCAGCGAACCATCAAGCTGCGCGGAAAGCACATCAAGGGTTTCCCCGGCGTCACGCTGGGCTTCGGTTTCCCCGATGCAGACAATCGCGACAAGTCCGGCGCTATGTGCGGCTGTGACCTTTGCCCGAACGCGGCTGTCGGTCTCGCCAAGGCCGTGTCGCCGTTCTGAATGGCCCAGAATCACATAGCTGGCACCGGCATCGCGCACCATGGCCGCAGAGATGTCGCCCGTGAACGCGCCGCTTTCGGCTTCATGACAATCCTGTGCCCCGACAAGGACCGGACTGCCGCTCGCAGTTTCGGCAATCCAGGATACCAGCGTTGAAGGCGGGCAGAGCAGCAGATCGCAGCCGACTTTATCTGCGCCACCAACAATGTCGCGCGCGAGCGCCGCGCCATCGGTGTGGAGCATGTTCATTTTCCAGTTTCCCGCGATCAACTTCTTCAGGCTGGCCATATCTTCACCAAATTGTTGCTTTTCTCTGGAATTGCATGTCGTTACATCCCAATTATCGTGCTCTAACACACGTCCACGGCTTGCGCCAAACACGGCATTGCTAGACAAGAGCCGGGGCGCTTGAGGCGCTCGAACCCGACCACTATCATGCGCCGGCAGATCACGCCCGACGCCCCAAACAGAACGGTGAAGTCCACATGTTGTCAGCTCTTAGAAATGCGTCCAAAAGCTGGGTCATGAAGGGCGTCCTGCTCGCCCTGGCGGCAACCTTTGTGGTGTTCTTTGGGGGCGATATCGGCGGTGGCGGCGGGAGTGGCAGCAGCGGCGGTGCAGCTTCGGTGCTCGAAGTCGGCGACCAGAACTTCACGGTCCACCAGGTCGGACAGGAGTTCAACGAAGCGGTGGCACAGATCAGCGCTCAATCGGGTCAACGGATCAACACCCAGACGGCAATCAATATTGGCCTGCTTGACCAGACCATCGCGCGCATGGCCTCGCAAAGCCTGTTCGATCAGGCGGCACAGGATCTCGGCGTCACCGCCTCCATCGACACCGCGGTCGCGACGATCCGCAGCCTGCCGCAATTCCAGGACGGCACAGGCCGTTTCAGCCGGGTTCTGTTTGAGACGTTTCTGGGACAACAGGGACAGAGCGAAGCAGACTTCGTGAACGAGATCCGCCTGAGCCTGCTCCGCAACCAGTATATCGGCACGATCCAGAACGCCGTGACGATCCCCACAACCCTCGGGGATACGATTTACGGGCATCGCGCGGAACGGCGGGTTGCCGAGATCGTCAGCATCCCGATGGGCAGCATTGCCGCGATCAGTGATCCCAGTGAGGCCGAATTGTCCGAGTTCTTCAATGAGAACAAGGAAGCCTTCACCACGCCGGAATTCCGGAGTGCAACCCTTGCACATCTCGATACCGAATCCCTGATCTCCGGCACGATCATTCCCGAAGAGGAGATTGCCGAAGATTACGAAGCCCGATTGGCCGAGTTCCGCATCCCCGAAACACGGAATGTGGTTCAGGCCAGCCTGTTCTCGCGAGACGACGCCGAACGCGCCCTCACCGTGATCCGTGCTGGCAAGAGCCTCGCAGAAGCCGCCGAAGACGTGTCCGGCCTGCCTCCGGTTGATCTCGGTCAGGTCCGTCAGTCCGAGATCGCTTTGCCGGAACTCGCAGCGGCCGCGTTCACGATCGCCGCCAACACCGTCAGCGAGCCGGTCGAGACCACGCTGGGCTGGCATCTGGTCGAAGTCTCCAACATCACGCCGGGACGGACCACGCCCCTTTCCGAAGCGCGGGACTCCATCCGCGAAGAACTCGCTCGCGAACAATCTGTGGATCGCATCTTCGATGTCCTCAACGATGTCGAGGACGGACTGGCCGGCGGTGCCTCCATCGAGGAAATCGCCCGGGACAGCGACCTCGCCCAGTCGAAGGTCGAGAGCGTCGCCCGAAACGGCGCGACGCTCAGCGGTACCCCCTTGGACGACCCGGCCATGACGGCAGAAGTGCTCGACCGGCTCTATGGTCTTGAAGCATCCGGAGCGACGGAAGTGATCGAGGACCGTTCGGGCGGGTTCACCGTTGTCCGGCTGGACCGGATCGATCCGCCGCGCGTCCCCGAACTGAACGAAATTCGTGATCTGGCCGTCGAGGCCTGGAAGGGCGAGCAGCTTCTGCAGCGTGCCGAGGAGACAGCCGCCAAGATCACTGATCGCGCCAATACCGGGGATAGTCTGGAATCCCTTGCGACCGAGTTTGGTGGCCAGTTCACACGCACACCGGGCTTTGACCGCACCGGTGACGGCGCAACACTGCCGCGCCCGCTCGTGGAAAGTCTTTTTGAGGCCCGGGAGGGTGAAATCATCGAGCAGTCCTTCGCGGACGGCGCCGCCGTGGCGCGGCTTGTGGAAATTCAAAGCGCGAACCAGAGCGATGCCGCACGCGCCGATCTGGCCCGTACGATCTCCGGCCAGCTGGCCAATGACATCGTCACCCAGTTGTCCTTCGCGTTGCAGGAGGAATACCCGGTGGACGTCGACAGCGCGGCGCTTGAAGCCGCCTTCTCAGCCCCGTGACCGCCCAGCCCGACATTCCGGATGAAGGGTTTGCCGCGCGCTATGCCCGGGGCGAACCACAACTGATCTGGACCGAACTGGTCGCCGATCTTGAGACGCCGGTTTCGGCATTGCTCAAGCTCGCCAGCGACGAGAGCCACAGCATTTTGCTGGAATCGGTCGAGGGCGGCGCGGTGCGTGGCCGTTATTCGATCCTCGCCTACGCGCCCGACCTGATCTGGCGGTGTCATGGCGCGGCCTCCGAGATCAACCGGAACGCCGTGCGCGACTTGAACAGCTTCGAACCCTTGCCCGGCAAAAGCCTGGATGCACTGGCCGCATTGCTGGCGGAATGCCGGATCGAGATCCCGCCCGAACTGCCACCCATGGCCGCCGGGGTTTTCGGCTATTTCGGCTACGACATCGTGCGCCAGATCGAAAAGCTGCCCGACAACAATCCCGACCCCATCGGCATTCCTGATTCCGTGTTCATCCGGCCGACGATCACGGCCGTGTTCGACAATGTTGCCGACAAGGTCACGCTGGTGACACCGGTCTGGCCGGACAAGGGTATCTCCGCCGAGGATGCGCTGGCTGCCGCCCATGCCCGGCTGGATGAAACCGTGTCCCGCTTTGACCGCGGTGTCCCGCGCACCGCCAGCGTCCCGGCCGGTTCGGAAGTCGAGCTGAACCTGACATCCAACCGCAGCCAGGGCGCGTATCACGCCATGGTCGAACAGGCGAAGGAGTACATCCGCGCCGGTGAAATCTTCCAGGTCGTGCCGTCCCAGCGGTTCACGGTTCCCTTCGATCTGCCGCCGACCGCGCTTTATCGTTCGCTGCGCCGCCTGAACCCCTCACCGTTCCTGTTCGTGCTCAATGTCGGTGATTTCGCGCTGGTTGGCTCCAGTCCGGAAATTCTGGTGCGGCTGCGCGATGATACGGTCACGATCCGCCCGATTGCCGGCACCCGTCCGCGCGGTGCGACCGAGGACGAAGACGAGGCTTTGGCCGAAGACCTGCTGTCCGATCCCAAGGAACTCGCCGAACACCTGATGCTGCTCGATCTGGGCCGCAATGATGTGGGCCGGGTCTCGGATATCGGGACGGTCGAAGTGACCGAGGAATTCGTCATCGAACGCTACAGCCACGTCATGCATATCGTTTCGAATGTGCAGGGCAAGGCGCGCAAAGGGATCGACGCCATCAAGGCGCTTGCCGCCGGTTTCCCGGCCGGGACCGTGTCTGGTGCACCGAAAATCCGCGCCATGGAGATCATCGACGAGCTGGAATCCGAGCGCCGCAGTTTCTATGCCGGGGCCGTTGGCTACTTCGCCGCCGATGGCAGCATGGACACTTGCATCACGCTACGCACAGCGCTGATCAAGGACGGCAAGATGTATATTCAGGCCGGTGGCGGCGTGGTCGCGGATTCAGACCCGGAAGCCGAATACCAGGAAAGCCGCAACAAGGCCCGCGCGCTGATCCGTGCAGCCGAACAGGCCCACCGCTTCGTCAACTAGACCTCGATCCCGAGCTTCTCGTCATAGGCTTCGAAGGCATTTTCCATGCCGATGAGAACACGGGTGATGTGGAAGTACGGCGTGGTGAACAGCTCGCTGTCCTTCAGCTCTTCCCACATGCAGTGATAGTCGAACATCGACTGGAACCGGCAGATCACGAAATCCGAGCATTCCCCGCTGAAGGCATCAGCGTCATTCCAAGTCATGCTCACACCGGGATGAGCGCGGATAATGCCCTGCATCATCTGCCATTTTTCGGCCCGGGTTTCCCGGGACAGTCGCAAATAGGCGGGCTCAACCTTCAATTCGACTATCGCGACAGAGACCGGGTTCTCGATTTCGCTCATGATGACGTGAACCGCCTCTTTCCATAGGGGCGGGTTTCAAACCCGTCCGGGATTGCGTGAACCACAACACAATGCGGGCACAGGGGCAACATTCCCGAAAACGGGCGGGTTTGAAACCCGCCCCTACAGGCATCTGCCGCTTCCCGCATCACATCCTGCCGTCATTGCGAGGCGCGCAGCAACGAAGCAATCCAGTCGGTCACTGGATCGCCGCGCCCTCGGGCTCGCGATGACAGACAACCTCTATCCACGTCAAGGACGGACTGGATCCGGGCATCCGGTAGCAGCGCCCACCCCACAATCCTTCGAGACGCGCGCGGTGCGCGCTCCTCAGGATGAGGCCTGTGGGTTTCCCCCGCGCCCCGGCGGCACAAAAACCGCCCCTACATCATGCCTGCACGTTGTCGCGCGATAGCGCTGACGGGAACGATCGCAAAGCCGCGCGCCTGCACATCGGGCAACCACTCCGACAGGGCCGCGATGGTCGCGTCCTTGGGGTGGCCGATGGCGATGGCGAACCCCTGCTCCTGTGCGACCTTCTCTACCTGCAACAGAGCCGCCCGGACAGCCAGAGGCGACGGGTCATGATCGAGGAACACATCCCGGCGCAAGGCCGGAATGCCCGCATCGCTGGCCGCATCCTGCGCCACGGTCGCACCGGAGGTCCGGCTGTCGAGGAACAGCAGGCCCCGCAGCTTCAGGGCTGCCATGACCACATCCATGGATGGCCGGTCGCTGGTCGCCTTGCTGCCCATATGGTTGTTGATCCCCACAAATCCCGAGAACTGGGACAGGTTCCAGTCGACCCGGCGGGCCAGCTCAACAGGTGTCAGAGTCGTCAGCAGGGCGTTGGGGCCAGGATCGGTGCTGGCGCTGCCCGGCTCCATCGGCACATGAACCAGCAATTCATGTCCGGCGGCCCGCGCTGAACGGGTTTGTCCGGCCAGATCATCGGCATAGGCCAGATAGGCCAGAGTCAGCGGTCCAGGCAAATCAACAGTTTGCTGCGCGCGCGCCCTGTCGAGCCCCATATCGTCGATCACCACAGCGATCATCGGCTGGCCGGGTGCCACAAGCGCCTTCACCGCGTTCCGAATCCAGGTCGGCGGTGGCAGATCAGGCAGCGCAGCCATTTCGGGAAGCGGCGGAAAGGCCGATGAAATATCGACATCCGGCGCGGGTCCGGGCTGCGGCACCACAGGGGGAACAACAGCCGGCGGTCGCGGTGCGGGCGGCACGGCCACCGTTGCCACGCGTGGCACGGTCTTGTACGGGGCCGGGGCAAAAACGATGAGCCCGGCCACGACCAGCGCGGCCAGCACCAGAACACCCAGCGCAACCTTGGCCAGTCGCCCATGCCCGGAGGCCTTGGACGGTGCGGCCCGTTTGCGGGGTTTCGCGGTTTTCTTTTTGGGTTTGCGAGCCATGGCCGGCGGAACATCCTTTCGATGTGGTCAGTGAACCACGTGATCAGGGCAAGGTTGTGACAGAATCAAACATCACCGCGTGGTCATGCAACCGTCCTGCACAGACGCCTGCCTCAGGGTTTTCGTTCCCGAACGGGCATGGATTGATGCCGTTGTCGCCGCGATCACGAATCTTTGCCGCGTCTGACTTCGCTGTTATAAGTCACGCGCCGTTCTGCGTGGTCTTGCGCGGTCGGGACACAACCTCCGCCATATCAGGTAAGCCGCTGGGATGTTTCTGTTAATCGACAACTATGACAGCTTTACCTACAACCTCGTCCACTTCCTGGGCGAGTTGGGGGTGACCTGTGACGTGCGACGCAACGACACCCTGAGCGTGGACGACGCCTTTGCGCTCGAACCCGAAGCGATCGTGATCTCGCCCGGCCCATCCGATCCCGACCATGCCGGTATCTGCCTCGAACTCGTCAAACGGGCCGCCGAAACACGGATGCCGCTGCTCGGTGTCTGCCTGGGCCATCAGACCATCGGGCAGGCTTTTGGTGCCAAGATCATTCGCGCCCCCGAACCGATGCACGGCAAGGTCGACCGGGTCCGGCACACCGGTCAGGGACCGTTCCGTGGCTTGCCCAATCCGTTCGAGGCCACCCGGTATCACTCGCTGGCCATCGACCGGGACACCCTGCCTGCTTGCTTCGACATCACCGCGCACACCTCGGATGAGGTCATCATGGGCATCAGTCACAAGGAATTGCCGATCCACGGGGTCCAGTTCCACCCCGAGAGCATCGCGACCGAAGCCGGGCATGGATTGCTGGCAAACTTTATTGAACTCGCGACCGGACAGGCCGCGAGCGATTACGGCGACGACACCCGCGCCGGGGAGATGATGGCGCTATGACCGCAGACATGAACGACCTCAAACCGCTCCTCGCCCGCGTCGCCGATGGTGAGACCCTGAACGAGACCGAAGCCGAGACCGCTTTCGAGATCATCATGTCGGGCAACGCGACCCCGGCCCAGATCGGGGCCTTCCTGATGGCGCTGCGCCTGCGCGGGGAAACCGTGGCCGAAATCACCGGCGCGGCGCGCACCATGCGCAGCAAGGTCACCGGGATCGATGCTCCGGACGGCGCGATGGACATCGTCGGCACCGGCGGCGATGGCAAGGGCACCCTGAACATCTCGACCGCCTCGGCCATCGTGACGGCGGCCTGCGGCGTTCCCATCGCCAAGCATGGCAACCGCGCGCTCAGCTCCAAGACCGGCGCCGCCGACGTGCTCACCGCACTCGGCATCAATGTGGATGCCGACTTCGCGCTGATCCGGGAATCCCTGTGGGAGAACAATATCGGTTTCATGATGGCCCCCCGCCACCACAGCGCCATGCGCAATGTCGCCGGGCCACGGGTCGAACTCGCCACGCGGACGATCTTCAACATTCTCGGGCCGCTCTCCAATCCGTCGCTGGTGAAGCGCCAGATGACCGGCGTCTTCGCGCCGCAATGGACCGAGCCTCTGGCACAGGTACTTGGCAATCTCGGCCTCGAACGCGCCTGGGTGGTACACGCCCATGACGGTTCGGACGAACTGACCACCACGGGCCCGGCACGGGTGTCCGAGCTCAAGGACGGCAAGGTCACGACCTATGAGGTCACGCCCGAGGATGCCGGACTGCCTCGTTCGACGCTCGCCGACATCAAGGGTGGGGATTCCGCCTTCAACGCCAAGGCCCTGCACGCCCTGCTCGATGGCACACCCAGCGCCTTCCGGGACTGCGTGGTGCTGACCGCCGCAGGCTCCCTGATGATCGCGGACCGGACCGACGATCTGAAATCCGGCGTTGCAATCGCCCAGAAGACGATTGATTCCGGGGCGGCCAAACAGACGCTGGCCCGGCTTGTTGAAATTACCAACCGGGGCACGAGCACATGAGCAATGTTCTCGACAGGATCTGCAACGACAAGCGCGAACATATCGCCGCTTGCAAGACAAAGACCGCGCTGTCCGAACTGGAAGCGCGCGCGAAGGATGCCGGCCCGACCCGTGGCTTTGCCCGCGCCCTGTCCGAACGCGTGGCGGCCGGTCGTTTCGGCCTGATCGCCGAGGTCAAGAAGGCCAGCCCCAGCAAGGGACTGATCCGCGAAGACTTCGACCCGCCGATGATCGCGCGGGCTTATGAAGCTGGTGGTGCTGCCTGCATGTCCGTGCTGACCGACACACCGTATTTTCAGGGCAAGGATGCCGACCTCGTCGCCGCCCGCAGCGCGGTGTCCCTCCCCGCGATCCGCAAGGATTTCATGCTCGACACCTATCAGGTGACCGAAGCCCGCGCGCTGGGTGCCGACTGCATCCTGCTGATCATGGCCGCGCTGGAAGACGCCCAGGCCGCCGAGCTGGCAGCCGCCGCTCACGAATGGGGCATGGATGTGCTGGTCGAGGTCCACAACGGCGAGGAACTCGACCGGGCGCTGGATGTGGATTCCGATCTCGTCGGCATCAACAACCGCAACCTCAAGACGCTTGAAGTCGATCTGGCGACCACCGAAGAACTTGCCCCGCGTGTTCCCGCTGACCGCGTCGTGGTTTGCGAGAGCGGGCTGTTCACCCCGGATGATCTGGTCCGCATGTCCCATGTGGGCGCACGCTGCTTCCTGATCGGAGAATCCCTGATGCGTCAGGATGATATCGCCGGTGCGGTCCGTGACCTGCTGGCCCCGGGCGAAACCAACCTGAAAGCGAGCGCCTGACATGAAGCCACACCGTCATTGCGAGCAAAGCGAAGCAATCCAGAGCGGACCCGAGAGACTGGATTGCGTCGGCGCGCTGCGCCTCGCAATGACACGTGGACCGAAGGTCCCGCGCGCGCCCTTCACCAACACGACAAACGGATTGATCCAGACATGAGCACCACGCAATCCGACAGCGGCGACAAGCTCACCCATATCGATGCAGACGGGAACGCCCGCATGGTCGACGTGTCCGACAAGGATGTCACCCGCCGAACCGCAACGGCCGGCTGCACCGTCATCATGCAAGCCGAGACCATCGCGCTGATCCGCGAAGGCGCGGTCAAGAAAGGCGACGTTCTGTCTGTCGCCCGCCTCGCCGGCATCATGGGCGCCAAGAAAACCTCCGAACTGATCCCGCTGTGTCACCCGCTGCTGATCAACAAGGCCGATGTGGAACTCTCCATCGATGACAGGGCGAATGCCGTGAACATCGAGGCCACGGTCCGCGTGGACGGCAAGACCGGCGTCGAGATGGAAGCGCTGACGGCGGCCACGGTCACCGCGCTTACCGTCTACGACATGGTCAAAGCTGTTGATCGCGGCACCCGCATCACCGATGTCCGCCTGCTCCACAAAGCAGGTGGCAAGTCCGGGACGTATGACGCGAAATGAGTAACCTCGCGGCCCTGATCCTGCTGCTTGTCGGCGCGCTCGCCGCTCCGGCTGCGATTGTACTGGTTGAATGGGCGCGCACGGTTCTGGGTTTTTTCAATCTCGCGCCGGGCGTTCTGTTCATTCCGAACGGGCTTGAAAACTTCTACATCATCATCGCCGCCGTCAGCGTGGTTGTGGGCATCCCCCTCGCAAGAGGACGCATTGCCCGGGCCCAGTTCGGCTATACCCGATATCTGGGTCCCTTTGTGTTGATCCTGATCTGCTGGAAGGTGATCGACATCACCCTCTGGACGGACGGCGCTGGCGAGGGGATCGCCGGGGGTGGCATGGCTGCCAATCTGGTGCTGTCGGTCGGCACCTTCGGCTATGCAGCGCTGGCGACGCTGGTCTTCTGGATGATTGGCGTCCGTTCGCACGCGCGGATCGCGCAAAGCCAATCGACCGAAGGGAAGCCCAGATGAACAAGCCCCTGATGCCCGTCGCCGAAGCCCGTGCGCGTATCCTCGCCGGTCTTCCAATCATGGCGAGTGAGCAGGTGGCATTGCCCGAGGCCCATGGACGGGTTCTGGCCAAAGACGTCGCCTCACGCGTCACCCAGCCGCCGCTGGCGGTCTCAGCTATGGATGGTTATGCCGTGCGGGCTGCCGATGTCGCAACGGTACCGGCCGATCTCAAGATCGTCGGAGAAGTCCCGGCCGGCGGGTTCCATGACGGGACACTCGCGGCGGGACAGGCCGTGCGTATCTTCACCGGCGCCGCCCTGCCCGCGGGCGCCGACGCCATCGTCATTCAGGAAGACACCGACCGCGACGGAGATACCGTCACCGTGAAGGAGAGTTCATCCGCCGGGCGCTACGTCCGCAAGGCCGGTCTGGATTTCGCCGAGGGGGAAGTGCTGCTCAAGGCGGGAACGGTGCTCAGCGCACGCGATATCGGGCTGGCCGCAGCCATGAACCATCCCTGGCTGCAGGTCCGGCGCAAACCCCGCATCGCGCTGCTCGCCACGGGCGACGAGATCAAGCTGCCCGGTGAGGCGCTCGGCCCCACCAGTATCGTCAGCTCCAACACCTTTGCGCTGGAAGGCCTGATCCGGGCCGCTGGTGGAGAGCCGATCACGCTGGGGATTGCCGTCGATGACATCGCTACCATCCGCGATCTGGCCGCACAGGCACGTGGCACCGACATGCTGGTGACAACCGGCGGCGCCTCGGTGGGGGATCATGATCTGGTGCAGGAGGCACTCGCCGAACTCGGCCTCGAGCTCGATTTCTGGCAGATCGCCATGCGCCCGGGCAAACCCCTGATGTTCGGCCAGCTTGGCGATGTCCCGATGCTCGGTTTCCCGGGCAACCCGGTCTCCTCGATGGTCTGCGGCATCCTGTTTCTCAAACCCGCGCTGGCGCAGATGCTCGGGACCGATGAAACCGAACCGACGCGCGAGACCGCCACGCTGGGTGCCGATCTCGGCGAAAACGACCGCCGCGAAGACTACCTCCGCGCCACGCTCACCCGCGCAGACGGCAAACTCATCGCGAGTCCCTTCCCCAAACAGGACAGCTCGATGTTCTCACGACTGGCGGCCGCCGACTGCCTGCTGATCCGCGAACCCCATGCGCCTGCCGCCAAGGCGGGCGATGCTGTCGAGATCGTGCGGCTGGATGGAAGTCACATACGGATCTAAAGGGTTCGACCAACTCTGGTTGACGATTCAAAAGAACATCTCTAGAACATGCGTAAATGTTGTCGGTTTGTTCTACATCTTGTGGTATTCATGCAGGATCGAGCGGACCCCAGAATTGAACGCGAACGGGGGATTTTCGTCGCATGTTGACCCGAAAACAGCACCAGCTACTGATTTTCATCAATGAACGCCTGAACGCGACCGGTGTCGCCCCCTCTTTTGACGAAATGAAGGAGGCGCTCGGCCTCAAATCCAAGTCGGGCATCCATCGCCTGATCTCGGGGCTTGAAGAACGCGGCTTCATCCGCCGCCTCGCCCACCGCGCCCGAGCGCTGGAAGTGCTGCGCCTGCCCGAGGATACGGGCGTTGGTGCAACGCTAGCCCCGGTCGAGAAACCCGACCGTTTCGCCCCGCAGGTGATCGAGGGCGGCCGCGATAACACTGCCCGACCGATCACGGCACCCTCCGAGATCACGGGTCCGGTTTCCGGCACCTCCGATGTGGAAGTCCCGTTCCTTGGCAAGATTGCTGCCGGCACGCCGATCGAGGCCCTGAGCGACCCGACGCGTCATATCGCGGTTCCCCCATCGATGCTCGGCAAGGGCAATTTCTACTGCCTGGAGGTCGAAGGCGATTCGATGATCAATGCCGGTATTCTCGACGGCGATACGGTTGTCATCCGCCGCACCGACAATGCCGAGAACGGCTCGATTGTCGTCGCGCTGGTCGAGGGTCAGGAAGTCACCCTCAAGCGCCTGCGCAAGCGGAACAACTCGGTCGCACTGGAAGCCGAGAACCCGGCCTATGAGACCCGCATCTTCGGACCGGACCAGGTTGCGGTCCAGGGCGAACTGGTGGGACTGCTGCGCCAGTACTAGGTCGCCGTGATTGCGCGACGTGCAGCGATGGCGCAATTCCGTCCGGCACTGGATCGCCACGCCCCTGTGGGGCTCGCGATGACGGATTGTCCCGAGCTACCCCTTCATCGTCATGGCCGGACTTGATACGGCCATCCACGTGAACGGGTCACGTGACCTCTGGATGTGGATGCCCGGATCAAGTCCGGGCATGACGAATTGAAATGGCGGATTTGAGACCCGCACCTAGCGCGTTGCCGGACGCATCCATGGGCGGGGCGGGCTTTCGGTGCGGGCGCGCCAGATGCGGGACTTTCCAGCCCCGTCGAGCCAGATCGCGTGCGCACCACCCCGCCACAGATCAAACCAGTCGATCACGACCTGGGGCTGCCGGCAGGACCGGGGTATCGGGATATCGGCGATTACCACATCGGCGGACAGGCAATCCTCTTCAAGCGCCAGCGGGTCATTGATGAAGGCGATCCGGTGTTTGCCCAGTTGTCCGATACAGCCCTGTTCGTCGCAGCGCAGGACAGAACTTCCCTCACCGGGTCGCGGAAACGCCACCCCGCCCTCGCTGCCGATCCGACGCACCCAGATATCGCGGACAAACGCCTGAGACCGGGTGCTCGACAGGTGCAGCACGTCGGGGCCGCTGCGGAAAGCAATCAGGCGGGCATTGTCGGAGATCATGATATCGGGCGGCGTCACCTGCCCGGAGGTCGCCAGTCCAGCCAGAATGACAACCACACCAGCCAGTCGCCAGCGGTCCCGCCAGAGGATGAGCCAGAGCCCGCCCGCAGTCAGGACAATCAGCCCCAGCGTGTCGGGGCCCGGCACCGTGATGGCCGCAAGCGGCCATGCCGAAACATGGGCGGCGACGGCAAGGATCGCTTCAACGCCCCAGCCCAGCATGGGCAGAATCCATCCGTCCAGCCCGAGCGGCATCAGGACCAGCGCCAGCACTTCGAGCGGCATGACCCAGAGCGCGGCAATCGGGACAGCAACCAGATTGGCCACCAGCCCCAGCACAGCGAGCCGGTTGAAATGGAAAATCGCAAAGGGCGCGGTGGCGAGACTGGCGATGACCGTCGTGAACGCGACAGCGACGAAATAGAGGATCAGGCGTCGGACCCATGTGCTTTCGCCACTGGCCACGCGGAACCGCCCGGCAAACACCTCGTAGGCCGCCACAAGCGACATGGCAGCGGCAAAGGACATCTGAAAGCTGACACTCAGCAGCGCTTCGGGGCGGAGCAGCAGGACGAGGCTCGCCGCGACGGCGATCAGGCGCAGCGATATGCCTGTCCGGTTGAGGAGCATGGCGACCAGCACGATGGCCGTCATAATGAAGGCGCGCTGGGTCGGCACCGTCGCCCCGGCCAGCAGCATATACACCGCGGCAGCCATCAACGCCGAGATCGCCGCGATCTTCTTCAAGGGCCAGCGCAGGGCGAGGCACGGGGCCAGCGCCAGCCCGCCGCGCACTGCGGTAAAGACAAACCCCGCGACAAGGCCGATATGCAGGCCGGAAATCGCAAGCAGATGGGCCAGCCCGGAATCCCGCATATGCTGGCGCACCTCTTCCGGTATTTCGCCGCGCAGGCCCGTGGCCAGAGCCGCCGCGACACCGCCAGCCGGGCCCTCGATGCGTTCTGTCATGCGGTTGGCGATCCGGGTTCGCAAGCCTTCGATCATCTGCATCAGCCGTGCGCCGATGCCGTCCCGTCCGTTTTGCGCCAGACGCTCGGCCGGTCCGAAGGCAAAGCCCACGGCGCCCAAACCTGCGAACCACGCGGTGCGCGAGAAATCATAGCCGCCGGGATAGGATGCCGAGGGCGGCGGGGCGAGCCGTGCCCGCACCCGGATCACATCGCCGGGCTGAATGTCGTGATCGGCCGCATGCAGCCGGATACGAACCCGCGCGGGCATTTCTTCGGGTGTCAGACGTGGCATCTCACGCACTGTCATGACAACCCGGGCGCCCCGAAGGGCCGGCTCGACGGTCTTCACCTCGCCTTCGACCGTGGCAAAGGGCAATGCGCGGTTGAGGACATTCGCCGCGACATCATGGGTCCGCCACTGGGCGACCACGAAACCCAGCGAAAACGCGAGCGCGCCCAGAAGTCCGATCCGCAACAGCCAGCGTGACCGGAACACCAGAATCAGCAGGAAAGACAACACCAGTCCGGCCCCACCCACGAAGACGGGCGGCTCGACCGGCAGCCCGAAATAGGTCCCGATACCGGTCGCAAGCGCGACGGGCAGCCACAAGACCCAACGCTCACGTTCGGCCAGAAGCCTGTCCCGTAGCCAGCGGAACGGCGCTACGCCTGGTTTCTGCTGCAAAATTTCGGTCGCCATGGTTGCTCGAACCAAGCGTCGAACAGCTTTGGCGGGCCGTCAAGACAAGAGATCCCGCGATCCGGCATTGAAATACAGCGCGCCAACATTCATAGAGGGCGCTGAGCTTCAGGCACGCCAACCGGAATCCCGTACCCATGACCGTCGTAACCCGCTTTGCCCCTTCTCCCACCGGATATCTGCATATTGGCGGCGCGCGTACGGCGTTGTTCAACTGGCTGTTCGCGCGACACCATGGCGGCAAATACGTTCTTCGTGTCGAGGACACGGACCAGAAGCGGTCCACCCAGGATGCCATCGACAAGATCTTCGAAGGCCTGTCCTGGCTGGGGCTCGAACATGACGGTGACGTCGTCTTCCAGTCACACAATGCCGGACGCCATGCAGAAGTCGCCGCGCAACTGCTGGCCGAGGGCAAGGCCTATCGTTGCTATTGCAGCCCCGAAGAGCTTGCCGAGATGCGCGAAACCGCCAAGGCAGGCGGCTCCACGCGGGTTTACGACAATCGCTGGCGGGACCGCGATCCCGCGGAGACCCCGGCAGACATCGAACCCGTTGTCCGGATCAAGATGCCGCTGGATGGCGTAACCACAATTTCCGACCTTGTGCAGGGGGATGTGACCCGGACCAACGACACGCTGGATGACTTCGTGATCCTCCGTTCCGATGGCACACCGACCTATATGCTGGCCGTGGTCGTCGACGATCATGATATGGGCGCGACCCATGTGATCCGGGGCGATGACCATCTCAACAATGCCTTTCGCCAGTACCACCTCTATCAGGCCTGTGGCTGGGAGGTTCCCGCTTTCGCGCATATCCCGCTGATTCATGGCGCGGATGGCGCAAAAATGTCCAAACGCCACGGTGCATTGGGTGTCGATCATTATGCCGATCTGGGAATTCTTCCCGAAACCATGCGGAACTACCTGCTCCGGCTGGGCTGGTCCCATGGCGATGACGAGATCATTTCAACCCAACAGGCAATCGAATGGTTCAACCTGGACTCGGTCGGCCGGTCGCCGGCCCGGTTCGATATGGACCGGCTGCTGAACCTGAACGCCCATTATCTCAAGGAAGTCGATCCGGCTGATCTGAGCGCAAAGGTGATGGAATTGGCTGCTGCCGGCACGGACAAGAGCCTTTCCCCGGACGCACAAAACCGCCTGACCAAGGGTGTTTCCGGTCTTGTACAACGCGTTAAAACAGTCAATGAAATAGTTGATTCTGCTGGACTTTACCTGTTTGACTCGCCGTTGACTTTCAATGACAAGGCGCGTGATCTGCTTGCCAATCCGGACACACAAAAACACATCTCCGAACTTGCCGAAATTCTCGGTGGGGTTACATTGTGGGACGAGAGCCAACTCGATACCGCAGTCCGCGAATATGCGGAGCGAAACGAACTCAAGCTTGGTCAGGTCGCGCAGCCATTGCGGGCCGCGCTGACCGGAAGTAACGTTTCGCCCGGGATTTTCGAAGTCATGGTCGTGCTGGGGCGGGATGAAACCCTCGCACGTCTGGAACAGGCCTCGACCTAGAGCCCATCGGTTCGGGAATCGCACCGGGTGACGTTGCCCAATGGCCTTCTGGCCATTAGAGTGCGCTGCAACATAACTATGGCTCAAAGCCCTGTACCAGTCGGTACGTCGGCGCGAGCTCGCTGGGGAAGATTTACATGAGTGAAGCAAAATCCGCTGGTACCGCGACCCTTACCGTAGACGGGCAGACCGTTGAACTTCCGATCCTTGAAGGCACGGAAGGCCCGAAGGTAATTGATGTCCGGAAGCTGTATTCCCAAACGGGCATGTTCACCTATGACCCCTCCTACACCTCGACGGCGAGTTGTGACTCTGCCCTGACCTATATCGATGGCGAAGTCGGCATTCTGCGTCATGGCGGTTACACGATTGAGCAGCTGGCCGAGAAAAGCAGCTTCCTCGAAGTCTGCTATCTGCTGCTGCACCGCGAGTTGCCTGACGCGGCGACCCTCAAGGATTTCGAGCATACGATCACCTATCACTCGATGATCCACGAGCAGATGCGCAATCTCTACAGCGGGTTCCGCCGCGACGCGCATCCGATGGCCGTGATGATCGGTGTCGTGGGTGCCATGTCGGCCTTCTATCATGACTCCACCGACATCAACGATCCGCAGCAGCGCCTGATTGCCTCGCACCGTCTAATTGCGAAGATGCCGACGATTGCAGCATGGGCCTACAAATACTCGGTCGGCCAGCCCTTCCTCTATCCGCGCAACGACCTCGGCTATTCCGAGAACTTCCTGCGCATGACCTTTGGTGTCCCGGCCGAAGAGTACAAGCCCAGCGCCGCCATCGTGGATGCGATGGACAAGATCTTCATTCTGCATGCCGATCATGAGCAGAACGCCTCGACCTCGACGGTTCGTCTCGCCGGCTCGTCCGGCGCGAACCCGTTTGCATGCATCGCGGCAGGTATCGCCACCCTGTGGGGGCCTGCCCATGGCGGCGCCAATCAGGCCGTGCTGGAAATGCTCGACCAGATTGGTCACAAGGACAACATTCCCGAATTCCTGGAGCGCGCGAAGGACAAGGACGATCCCTTCCGCCTGATGGGCTTTGGCCATCGCGTCTACAAGAACTATGACCCGCGCGCCGGCGTTCTTAAGAAATCCGCCGACGCGGTGCTTGAGGAACTGGGTGTCGAGGACGACCCGCTGCTCGAACTCGCCATGGAACTGGAAAAGATCGCGCTGGAAGACCCCTATTTCGTGGATCGCAAGCTGTTCCCGAATGTGGACTTCTATTCGGGCATCATTCTCAAGGCCATTGGCTTCCCGACCAGCATGTTCACGGTGCTGTTCGCACTCGCGCGTACGGCTGGCTGGATTGCGCAGTGGAAAGAGATGATCGAGGATCCCGATCAGCGTATCGGACGTCCGCGCCAGCTTTATCTCGGTGCCACCGAGCGCGATTACGTCACGCCGGACAAGCGGTAACACCATTTGAAAGACGCGCGAGACGCGCCGTCAGAAGCCTCGACAGATCCCGGGCGTGTCCCTCTTGAGGACCGCTGGGGACCTGTGACGGGGCGCCGGCGTTTCGAGACTGAGGCGCCGGCCTTCCGGCGCCGCTGGTTTGCGGCAATCCTTTGCCTTGTCGCGCTTGTCGGTGCTTTGGCCCTTCTCGGGCTATAGCCGCTCAGTCCTTGTCGAAGGACGACCCATCCTTGCGTATGAAGTTCGGCTTTCCGCCCCGTACTGCATTGGCCATGTCGATGTCGGGATAGGTCACATCCTCATCCACGGGCCGGTCGCCGACCTCAAGCACCAGCAGGTCCGAATTCGAACGATTCACGATGGTGTGCCCGTTGGGATTTCCCGCGGGAAATCCGGCCGCCATCCCGGCGGTCAGCACGCTATCGCCTTCGTCGGTCACAAGCGTTGCCTCACCTTCCAGGACATAGACGAATTCATCCTGCTTGGAGTGCCAATGCCGTGCGGACGACTGGGCACCGGGTTCGATGCGCAAGACGTTGACCCCAAACTTCGTCAGGCCCAGCGGAGGGGACAGCCGAGATCTGTGACGCCCCTTGACGATCTGGTCATGGGGCGCGGGATAGGGTGTTCCGGATTCGACCGGCAGCTCAGCGGGATCAACGATCATGTCTCCGGCACGGCGTTTCTCGTCAGCCATCTTGTCAGCCCTCAATCAGTTCGATCTTGTAACCATCCGGGTCCTCGATGAAGGCAATCACCGTGGTCCCATGCTTCATCGGCCCGGGCGCACGCGAAATCGTCACGCCTTCTGCCTCCAGCTGGCTGCAGGTCGCATAGATATCGGGAACCCCCACAGCAAGATGTCCAAACCCGGAACCATGGCTATAGGGCTCGTCCTGATCCCAGTTATAGGTCAGCTCAAGCACTGTTTCCGTGGTCTCGTCGCCATAGCCGATGAAGGTGTTGGTGAAACGTCCGCCCTCAAAATCCTTCTGGCGCAGAACCTTCATACCCAGCAGGCGGGTATAGAAATCGATGGATTTGTCCTGGTCCTTCACACGGATCATCGTGTGAAGCAGGCGGAATGCCGGTTGATCTGCCATGTCCTGATCGTCCCTCTGTGACTGCCTGTTTCAAAGTCTGTGTCAAAATCTGTGAATGTCTTAGCCGGTTCGCGACGCGGCAACAATCGTACGGACCGCGCGCGCCGCGCGGGTACTCGGTTTTTCACCCGCCCCGGCAATATCACGCGCCACCTGCTGCGCATCCGCACCGATTTTTCGTGCATCATCCGGGGCCGCCAGAAAACCCTGAAGTGCCGCCGTGATCAACCCGGGTCGGCACCGCGATTGCAGAAACTCGGGGAAAATCATACGGCCACCCACGATGTTCACAATCGAAGCATGTTCGACACGAATCAAGCGGCGGGCGATCTCGCCTGTGATCTTGCCAACCTGATAGATCACGACGGTCGGCACGCCCGCATAGGCAAGCTCAAGCGTCACCGTCCCTGACGCCGCGAGCGCAAGGTCTGCCGCAGCAAAAGCGTCGTAGCGTTCCTGTGCGCCATCAACAATCAGCACCTGCGCCCCCCAGGGCTGACAAAGCTGCTCGACAGCCTCGCGAACATTCGGTGCAGCGGGGACGACCACCCGCAAACCCGGGTCACGCACGAGAACAGCTCTGATGACATCGGTGATCACGGGCCCCAGACGCGAGACTTCGCCGCGCCGGCTCCCCGGCAGCACGCACAGAACACGCTCATCGGCACCGATACCGTGGCGAGTGCGGAACCCGGCGCCATCCCCCGAGGCCACAGCGCCTTCGGCGATCGGGTGTCCCACAAAGGTGCAATCAAGCCCTGCGGCTTCAAACAAGGGCTGTTCGAACGGGAACAGCGCCAGCAGGTGATCGAAATGCTTTCGGAACTTCTTCACGCGGCCCGCTCGCCAGGCCCAGATCGTGGGCGCCACATAGTGCACACGCGGACAGTCCCGCGATTTCAGGCGTCGAATGACCCCGAATACAAAGCCGGGGGAATCTATGGTCACAATGACATCGGGTTTGGTTCTGCCGATATCCCGGGCCGTCTTGCGCATGCGGCGCAGAATGCGCGGCACACTCGGCAGGACCTCGGTCAGCCCCATGATCGCCAGTTCACCGTAAGGGAAAAGGCTCTGCAGGCCTGCCGCCGCCATCTCGGGACCACCGATGCCCGACACCAGGATATCCCCCTCGGCGCGCAGGGCCTCGATCAGCCGGGCACCGATCACATCACCGGAAGGTTCACCGGCGATGAGGTAGACATGCAAGGGCGCTTGCGATGCGGTCGTGCTCATGAGGCCGGGTCGTTGACCATCAAGAAATCACCCGGGTGAATTCCAATGACGAACATCCCGGCTTCGTCGGCCTCCGCCACAACCTTGTCGCGCTCGAACACGAGCGTCGCGCCGGCTGCCACGGCAATCCCCGCCAGTCCGGAGTCGCGGGCCGCCCGGATTGTCTCCGGACCGATGGCAGGCATATCTGCGCGGGTTTCCTGACCGGGCTTGGGCAGCTTGACCATGACGCCGCCCCGTCCTTCCCGGCGCAGCGGTCCGCAACGTTCGAGCAAGGCCCGCGTGCCCTCTGCGGCCTCAAGCCCCAGGACGATCCCCTGCTGCACAACAACAGCCTGACCGATATCGAGCGGGCCGGTCGCACGCAGCACCTTCACACCGTATGCGATGTCGGCGGCGACGTTCTCGTCCGGCTGAAAACCCCCAAAGGGGCCCTCCGGAGCGGCCAGATCGGCGAGGACCTCATCAGCACCAACAACGCGGAATCCCTCTTCTTCTTCCAGAGCCCGCACGATCGCCCCCAGCAGACCATCATCGCCCTTGTTGAGGAGCCCCATGCCGAGAAATTTCGCAGCACGGCGGTCGGGACGGAGTTCGCGCAGGGTCGGCCGGCGCACCGGACCCGCCATGACGATCTCGCCAACCCCTTGTGCGCGCAGATGATCGAGAGCCTGACCGGCTGCGCCCAGGCGAACCCAGGCATGCGGGGTGTCACCTATGACATTGGGATCGGCCTGTCCTTCGAAGGCCACCACAAAGACAGGTCGCTGACTGGCGCGGCAGGCTTCAACGAGGTAACCGGGCAACGGGCCACCGCCCGCAAGAATCCCGAGCTTAACCGCCATTGGCCGTTTTGGGCTGCAGGATCGCACGCGATGAATCCGCGCGAACAAAGTTCACGACGTCCATCACGGCTTCATTCTCACCATAGAGTTCCACCACGGCGTCCACGCGTTCCTGCATGGTCCCCTCCTGGGCAAACAGAAGGCGATAGGCGGTACGCAAGGTGTTGATCCCCTCGCGGGAAAAATCACGCCGCTGCAGGCCAACCAGATTGAGACCGCGCAGCCGCGCCCGGTCGCCCTGTGCCTGACCATAGGGGATCAGATCCTGCTCGATGCCCGACATTCCGCCGATCATGGCATGTGCCCCGATGCGCACGAACTGATGCACGGCAGACAAACCGCCGATAATCGCAAAATCGCCGACCGTGACGTGCCCGGCGATCGTGGCATTGTTGGCGAGGATCACGTGATTTCCAACAATACAGTCATGCGCGACATGGGTCCCGACCATGAAGAGGCAGTCATCCCCGACCCGGGTCACCAGGCCGCCGCCAGCGGTCCCGGGATTCATGGTCACATGCTCGCGGATTGTGGTCCGTTCGCCGATGATCAGCTCTGATTCTTCACCACCATATTTCAGATCCTGCGGCGCAAGACCAATGGATGCGAAAGGGAATATCTCGGACTGCGCGCCAATGCGCGTACGACCGCCCACGACCACATGGCTGTGCAGGCGAACGCCATCGCCCAGCGACACCCCGGATCCGACAACGCTGTATGGTCCGACTGAAACGTCTGAACCGATTTCCGCGCCATCCTCAATGATGGCCGTCGGGTGAATTGAGGTCATTCAGGCATCCATGATCATCGCGGAATAGGTCGCTTCGGCAACCGTCACGTCACCCACTTTGGCAACGCCATTGAACTTCCAGACATTGCCGCGATTGCGTTTAATGGAAACAAACAATTTGACCTGATCGCCAGGGACGACCGGTTTGCGGAACCGCGCATTGTCGATCGTCATGAAGTAGACGAGTTTTCCAAGCGCATTTTTCCCAAGCGTTTCGACAACGAGAACTGCCGCAGTCTGAGCCATGGCCTCGATGATCAACACGCCCGGCATCACCGGTCGAACCGGAAAATGACCGACAAAGAAAGGCTCATTGATCGTGACATTCTTGATGCCGGTCGCACTCTCGCGCACCACGATATCTTCCACGCGGTCGATCATAAGGAACGGCTGGCGATGGGGAATCATCTCCATCACTTCAAGAATATCGACCGCTTCGCGAGCGTTGTCGTTGTATTGAGAGTGTTCGACTTTAGTGTCCATGGCACAAAACCGTTCAATAAATTCTGTTGTCAGTCTTTGCGGTTACGATCTTTCGCAAGTTTCGCCAGTACCGCCGTCTGACGAAAAAATTCCTTCGCAGGGATTGCCGGGTTTCCGGCAAGTTTTGACCCGGGATCGGTGTCACGCATGATCCCGCTGCGTGCCGCCAGTTGGGTCCCGGCCGCGATTGTCAGATGGCCCCCAACGCCCGATTGTGCAGCGAGAACAACGAAATCCTGCATCGTCGTACTTCCCGCAACGCCAGCCTGCGCCACGATTACACAACCCTGACCCATCCGGACGTTGTGCCCGATCTGCACCAGATTATCAATCTTGCAGCCATTGCCGATGACCGTGTCAGGCCCGGCCCCACGGTCAATCGTCGAATTGGCACCAATTTCGACATCATCACCCACAATAACGCGGCCCAGCTGCGGCACATCCAGATGCCCTTGGGCGGACATGTCGAAGCCGAATCCCCGCGTGCCGATCCGCACACCGGCATGCAACTGGCACCTTGCCCCCACATCACAGAAGGTCAGACTGGCGTTCGGGCCAATTGTAGTGTCTTCGCCAACAGATACGCCCCGGCCGATCACAGCCCCGGGGCCAATCTCGGCCCGCGCAGCGATACGGGCGCCCGCTTCAACGACGGCATTGGCACCGATCGACACGCCATCGGCCACGACGGCTGCCGGATCCACAAAGGCTGCAGGATGCACACCTGACTCCGATGCCGCCGCGGGATAGAAGGCGTGCGCAATCCGGGCGTAAGCCCGATACGGTCTCGATGTCACGATCAGAACCATGCCCTCGGGGGCGCGGTCGGCGAAATCGGGCGCAACGATACAGGCCGCCGCCTTCGAAGCCTCGAAGGCACCGACATATTTGCGATTGTCGAGAAAACTTATCTGTCCTTCGCCCGCCACATCCAGCGGCGCGACATCGACAACCGAAAGCGCCCCGTCTCCTTGCACCACGGCATCATCGCCGGCGCGCACAGCCAGCTCCGCGATGGAAAACGGGCCCTTGTTGTCAAAAAAGCGAGGATCAGCCATGCGTGGAAATTTGCATATCGCTATTCCGACCGCTCAAGTGCCATGTCGACTTCGGTCAACCGGGCATTGAGACGCTTGAGCGCTTCTTCACTGATATTGAAAGAATCGACCGCGACGACAATCTGCGAACGCGGCAGGACCAGATTAACACCCAGTTCCTCGGCCAGCTTGCCGATCTCTTCAAACAGGACGATCTGGATCCGCTGCATCGTCTGGGCCATGCCCCGGTCCAGGGTTTGTCGCAGGGATCGCGCGCGCTGCTGAAGCGCGGCGGCGCGCTGTTGCAGGGCCTGCCGATCTTCTGCGTATTTCTCGGGCGACAAGAGTGCCCTTTGCTGCTGCAAACTCTGCTCTTCCGAGCGCAGCTTTTCTTCTTCTTGCGCGATATCCTGCTGCAAATCCTTTGCGATCACGTCGATCTGGCTACGCGCAGACTTCACCGCCAGTGAATCCCGCATCACTGCCTCGACATCCACGATCGCAATCGAAGGAACCGGCGGTTTGGATACACTCTGGGCCGAAGCCGGATGAATTGCCGCGATCGAAAGACCGAGGGCCAATGCAACGGCAAGTCGCATGCGTGTCATGTCTTCGCTCCGCTAGAACCGGGTTCCAAAGCTGAAACTGAAGAACTCTGTTTTATCATAATCTTCTTTCAGGATCGCACGAGTGAGGTTGATTCGGATCGGTCCGGCAGGTGACGCCCAGCCAAGACCAATGCCCATCGTCGCGCGCAACGACGCATCGTCCTCGATATTGGGGAACGGATCATCATTCCCCCAGACCGAACCGACATCCGAGAAGACTGCGCCCCTGATATCGAATTCCTCTGGCAATCCCAGCGGGAACTGAACTTCGGCAGAAGCGCGGTAGAATTTCGTACCACCCAAAGAGTCGTCACTCGAAACATCGCGCGGACCAACACCACCATTCTTGAACCCGCGGAAGCTGTTGCCGCCAAGGAAGAAACGTTCGGAAATCCGAATCTCGTCATCAAGTTCGTTGATGATCCCGGCTGATCCCTCAAGGCTTCCCACAAAGGACGAACTGAACAGGGATTCATAAACGCCCCCACCCACTTCGTTGCGCAGGAATCTTTCGGTTCCGCCAAGGCCGGCCACATCGATGTCGTACCTCAGATAATAGCCGTCGGTCGGGCTGAAACGGCTGTTCCGGGCGTCGTAAAAGAATTCGTTTCCGATCGCGGAGGTTGAGAAGGTTCCCACCTGTGCCCGAATCGCCGGCGACGCATCGGTCGCAACGTTGTCAATCTTGTCGCGCGAAAACGTATAGCGGGCCGTGTGCCGGAGCTTTGGTCCGAGTTGATACCCGGCCCTCAGGCCAAAGCCCGCCTCATCCTCTTCGAAGGAGGAGCGATCCCCGAAATCCGTCGTGCGATAGAACACATCAAATCCGGCAGACAACTCACGGCCCAGAAAATAGGGTTCCGTAAAACTCAGATCGACCTGTTGCTGCTTGGTCGCCAGGGTCGTGCTCAATCGCAAATCCTGCCCACGCCCGAGCAGGTTCCGTTCCCGGATGGTGAGATCGGTCAGCGCACCTGCGGTCGAGGAGAAACCCGCACCAATCGAGAGCTCACCCGTTGACTGCTCCTGCACGTCAACACTGACAATGGTGCGATCGGGCGCACTGCCCGGATTGTTGTTCACATCAACGCGCGAGAAGAAGCCCAGATCCTGAAGCCTTTGTCGTGTGCGTCGCAGCTTGGCGGTATTGAAGGCATCGCCCTCGTCCAGGGTGAACTCCCTGCGAATGACCTTGTCCAGCGTGCGCACGTTGCCGCCGATATCAATACGCTCGACAAATACGCGCGGGCCCTCACGCACTTCGTAGGTCACATCAATGGTCAGGGCTTCCCGATCCCGATTGACTCGTGGGCGCACATCAACGAACGCAAATCCACGCTCACCGAGCACATCGGTGATCGCCTGGACCGTGTTCTCGACTTCGTTGGCGTTGTAGATATCCCCGGTCTCAGAGGTGATCTCGGTGGTCAGATCTTCTGCCTCCAGACCGCGCAACTGGATGGAGACATCCAGTTCACCGAATGTGTAGAGAGGCCCCTCTTCCAGTGTAAAAGTCACGAGAAAGTCTTCGCGGTCCTCGGTCAGCTCCGCGATGGCGGACACCACACGAAAATCGGCATGACCTTCGGAGAGATAGAACCGGCGCAGCAATTCGCGGTCGAAGGACAGGCGATCGGGATCGTATGTGTCGTTGCTCGACAGGAAATTATAGAAGTTGGATTCCGTCGTCTGAATGACGTCGCGCAGTTCACCATCGGAAAATTCGGCGTTCCCGATGAAATTGATCGCCCGAATGCCGGTCGCACCGCCCTCGTTGATTTCAAACACCAGATCAACCCGGTTTTCGGGAAGCTGGATCACCTTGGGATCAACCGTTGCCGCAAACCGCCCGGAACGGCGATAGACGTCCAGCAGGCGCTGCACATCGCTCTGCACCTTGGTGCGGGTGTACACGACCCGAGGACGCAATGTGACTTCGGTCTCGAGCACCTCATCGTTGAGCTTGCGATTGCCCTCAAACGCAATGCGGTTGATGATCGGGTTCTCGACCACCTGGACAACGACCGAACGGCCTTCGCGTCGCAGGGTCACATCGGCAAACAGTCCGGTGTTGAAAAGGTTCTTGAGGGATTCATCGACTTTTTCGGGGCTGTAAATATCACCCGGTTTCAACTGCATGTAGGAGTTGACCGTCGTGGGATCGATCCGCTGGGTTCCCACCACCCGAATTTCCTCGATTACGGAACCACCACCGGTCTGCCCGATCACAGGCGACAGGGCCGCAGCACCGACGAACAGAACGCCCGCCAGGAAACTCGATACCGAAAACTTCAATAAGCGGGAAATCACACGCTCGTCCCTGTTACCCAGTTGCCCGTTTCTGCTTTACGTGCAGAGCTTTACGCCCAAGTGAACAACGAAACAATCCGCTGAACAACCGGAAGACGAGCTATATCATTGAACGTGGCGAATAGCATGAGGCCGAGCACGAAAACCAGCCCGATTTTCAGACCGAACTCCTGCGCCCAGCGCCCCGGTGGCCGTCTGACAACGGCTTCATAGGCATAAAACAGCAGATGTCCGCCGTCGAGCAGCGGTATGGGCAGCAGATTGATCAGGCCAAGATTGATGGAAAGAAATGCCGCAAAGATCACCAGTGTTATGATTCCTGCGTCCGCAGCACTGTCCGACATCTGGGCGATTCGAACGGGCCCGCCCAACTCCTTGGCGCTGCGCTCACCCCCGAACATCTGACCAATCGCGGTCACGGTGACCGAAACAAGCCGGACGGTCTCGCGGACCGATTGCCAGGCTGCGACCGGAATACTGTGTCGTTCATAGGCGCGCTCCAGCCCCTGAACCCCCAAAACACCGAGACGCGCTTCATCCCCCAGGCCATCCGGCAGAATCCTGACAGCTGGTGTGGCAACCAAATCAACGGACTCCCCTTCCCGGTCCACGGTGATATCGACGGGAATTCCGGGATGGAGCCGGATCAACTGCTGGACTTCCTCGAAGCGTTCAATCGAACGGCCTGCGACCTCGGTAAAGGTGTCGCCCGGCTGCAATCCTGCATCCTCGGCCGCAGAACCTGCCACGACTTGCGACACGGTTGCCGGCGTGAAGGGTTGCCCGGCCGTGGCAAAGAGGATGGTGAAGATGCCAAGCGCAAAAATCAGGTTTGCGATGGGACCCGCAGCCACAATCATGGCCTTCTGGGATAGCTTTTTCGAGGAAAACGCCACATCGCGTTCCTCCGGCGTCAACGCCGCGCCATCCTCATCGGGGCCGAGATCACTCTGGCCGAACATTTTCACGTATCCGCCGAAGGGAATCAGGCTGAACTTCCAGCGGGTCCCCGCCTTGTCGGTATAGCCGAACAATTCCCGCCCGAAACCGACGGAAAACACTTCGACCTTCACCCCGAAACGACGGGCAAACCAGTAATGGCCGAACTCATGCACGAACACGAGAGGCGTGAGCACCACGAGGAACCAGAATATTGTTTCGATGACGCCGCCCATACGGACCACTCTCCCTTGCAACTGCAGGCCCAAAGCCTGTCATGCAATGCTTGAATTGGCGTTAAGAACCGGATTTTACAAGAGATTCCGTGACCGCTCGCGTTTCTGTGTCCAGATCGCGGAAGTCATCCAGTGTACGCACCGGACGTGCAACCACCCTGGCGAGGGTCTCTTCGACGAGCTTTGCAATATCGAGAAATCCGATTCGTCCGTCCAGAAAACGCTGCACGGCCACCTCGTTCGCGGCATTGAGAACCGCAGTTGCGCCCTGTCCCGCCTCGAGCGCGGCCCGTGCCAGCGCAATTGCCGGGAAACGCTCATTGTCGGGGGCCTCAAAGTCCAATGACCCGATCGCTGCCAGATCAAGCCGCTCGACCGGTGTCGTCATGCGCGAAGGCCAGGCCAGCGCATGGGCAATCGGCACGCGCATATCCGGCGGCCCAAGCTGGGCGAGCATCGACCCATCCGAATACGCCACCATCGAATGTACAACCGACTGCGGGTGGACCAGAACCTCGATATTCTGCGACGCGACCGGGAACAGATAGGCCGCTTCGATCAGTTCGAGCCCCTTGTTCATCATGGTTGCGGAATCGACGGAAATCTTACGGCCCATATCCCAATTCGGATGGGCCACTGCCTGATCGGGTGTTGCAACCGCCATCTGGGCGCGTGACCATGTGCGGAACGGCCCCCCCGACGCGGTGAGGATCAGTTTCTCGACATCGGCAGCGTTTTCGGTCTCAAACACCTGAAAGATTGCGTTGTGCTCGCTGTCGAGCGGCAGCAGGGTTGTCCCGGCGGCAGCGCATTCGGCCAGCACCAGATCGCCCGCACATACAAGACATTCCTTGTTCGCAAGAGCCACAATGGCGCCCTGCTGAATGGCGGCCAGCGCCGAATCCAGGCCTGCGGCCCCGACGATTCCCGCAACCGTCATATCCACGGGTTCGCGGGCGGCCTGAACCAGAGCATCCGCGCCTGCGGCGACTTCAATTCCTGTCCCGGTGAGTGCCTGCTTCAATTCGGAATAGGCTGTTTCATCAGCCACAATCGCCAGATCAGGGCGCAGCTCGCGCGCCAAGACGGCAAGATCTGCGGCATTCCGGTTTGCGGTCAGGACAGCGACATCAAATGCATCGGGATTTCGACGGACGAGATCAGCGGTGCTGGTTCCCACTGAACCCGTGGCACCAAGGATCGAAATGCGGCGGCTACGCCGCGCTGCAGCCTGTTTCCCGGAGAGTTCAGTGACCGTCATGAAATGAACTCCGCGCCAGAAAGCAGAACAAACAACGCCAGAACCGGCGCGGCGAAGAGTACGCCGTCGACCCGGTCGAGTACACCGCCATGCCCCGGGATCAGCGTGCCTGAATCCTTCACGCCAAACCTGCGTTTCACCCAGGATTCAAACAGGTCACCGGCCTGAGTAGCCACCGACAGAATCAACGCCAGCACCCACATCATTTGATTTTGGCTACCCGTCAACGCGCCATAGATCAGCGCCCCCGCGAACACGAACACAAGCGCACCAGCCGCCCCGGCCCACGTCTTGTTGGGGCTGATACCCGGCGCCAGCTTCGGCCCGCCGATCAATCGTCCGGCGACATAACCCCCGATATCCGAGAGCCAGACCGCCCCAAACAGCATGAAGACGAGATCTCGACCGGCCTCGGGCACCTCACGAAGATAGATCGTTGCCAGTGTTGCAATACCGACGTGAAAAAGGGCAACGATCACCCATCGCCGGTCGGACCATGGGGACCCGAACGTGGCCAGCGCGAGAAACACCGCAACGCCGAGTACAAACAGGCCCGCCGCTGGGCTGGCGCCAACTGTTGCGATCAGCACGAACAATGGCGCCATGATGAGGATCGTTCCCACACCACGCGCTTCGAGTTGCGCCATCTTGCGCCATTCTGCCCCGCTGACCACCGCGATCACGGCGATCAGGCAGGCAAACCAGAGTTCGCCCATCCACACGCAAACCAGCACCAGGGGCCCGAGAACAAGTGCCGAGAGAACCCGTAAGACGAGGTTGCCGGGTCCGGCATTCGGTGTAGCGGATTCAGACAGCGGATCGCTCTCTAGCTGGCCACGGCGCCGAAGCGCCGGTCGCGGCGATTGTACTCCGCAACAGCCTTTTCGAGGCTTTCGCGCCCGAATTCGGGCCAGAGGACATCGGAAAACACCAGCTCGGTATAGGCGCATTGCCAGAGCAGGAAATTGCTAATGCGCTGTTCGTTGCTGGTCCGGATCATCAGGTCAGGGTCAGGCAGGTCATGGGTCCAGAGATGCTGTCCGAAGACATCTTCATCAATTGCATCGGGACTCAGTTCGCCGGCAGCCACTTTCGCCGCAATCACGCGCGCCGCCGTAGCAATGTCCTGTCGCCCGCCATAGCTGAGGGCCGCTGTGAGGTTGAGGCCATCATTGCCGGCTGTCATTTCCTCCGCCGTCGTTATCAAGGAGACGATATCGTCGGAAAACCGGCTGCGATCCCCGATCACACGAATACGGATGTTCTTGCGATGCAATTCAGCCGTCTCGGACTGCAGATAGCGTCGGAGCAGGCCCATGAGGTCAAAGACCTCGCCTTCGGGACGGTTCCAGTTTTCGGAACTGAACCCGAAAAGTGTCAGGTAGCGGATTCCAAGATCATTCGCGGCTTCCAGCGTTCGCTGAACAGCCTCGGCACCTTTCTTGTGTCCTGCCGTACGCGGTAGCCCCCGCGCACGCGCCCAGCGACCGTTACCATCCATGATGATGGCCACATGCTGGGGGACAGGGCCAGGCCCCTCGGTTTCACGGGTCACCAACGTCAGACCTGCATGATCTCCTGCTCTTTCGTTTCGAGCAGTTCATCGACGATCTTGATATAGGCGTCGGTCATTTTCTGGATATCCTCACCACGTGCACGCTGCTCGTCCTGAGAAATGTCACCGTCTTTTTCCAGCTTTTTCAGGGAATCCATACCGTCACGCCGGACATTGCGCACCGCAATGCGTCCCTGCTCGGCGTATTTGGCAGCCACCTTGGTCATCTCTTCGCGCCGTTCCTCACTCAACTCGGGGATCGGCACACGAATCAGATTGCCTTCGGTCTGGGGGTTGAGACCCAGTCCGGAGTCCTGAATCGCCTTCTCGGTGGCCTTGATGTTGCCGTTGTCCCAGACCTGAACTGTCAGCAGGCGTGGCTCGGGAACGCTCACCGAGGCCACCTGATTGAGCGGCATGGCAGAGCCATAGGCATCAACCTGAATATGTTCGAGCAGGCTTGTCGATGCGCGGCCGGTCCGGAGACCAACAAATTCGCGTTTCAGCGCATCAAGCGCGCCATCCATACGGCGCTTGAGATCATTTTCGTCGGCAGACACTAGCCTTCTCCCCTGACAATCGTGTAACGGCCTTCGCCGTGCAACACCCGGTGGACTTCCCCTGCATTCTGGATCGAAAACACCAGAATCGGAATATCGTTTTCGCGACAAAGCGTAATCGCTGCGGCATCCATGACTTTCAGGTCACGTTGCAGGACATCGAAATGGGTCAGCGAATCAAACCGTTTCGCATCCGGGTTCTTCACCGGATCGGCATCATAGACGCCATCGACCTTCGTGCCCTTCATCAGGCAGTCACATTCCATCTCGGATGCGCGCAGAGCTGCAGCCGTATCGGTCGTGAAATACGGATTGCCTGTTCCTGCTGCGAAAATGACAACCCGCCCCTTTTCCATGTGGCGCACGGCGCGGCGGCGGATATAAGGCTCACAGACGGTCGCCATCGGAATGGCCGACAGGACACGCGTGGGGACATCAACCGCCTCCAACGCGCTTTGCAGCGCCAGCGCGTTCATCACCGTGCCGAGCATGCCCATATAGTCGGCCGTGGCGCGCTCCATCCCCTGCGCGGCGACGGAAACACCGCGAAAGATGTTTCCACCCCCGACAACGAGGCAAAGCTCGATCCCGCTGGCATGGACCTGGGCGATATCGGCTGCAATGCGGTCGACCGTTTCCGGATTCAGGCCAAATTCGCTATCCCCCATCAGGACTTCGCCTGAAATCTTCAGAAGGACGCGTTTGTAGCTAGCATCACCTGTCATGGGCCGACCGCCTCCCGCAGCCGTTTGCAGACTCAGCCTGCGAGTTTCGCAACCTCATCCGCAAAGTCTTCTTCCTTGCGTGCAACGCCTTCACCCAGGGTGAAGCGTTCATAACCGGCGATCTTGACCGGTGCTCCGATTTCCTTGGCGGCCGCTTCGACGAACTTGCCGACTTTGCTTTCACCATCAATCACGAAGATCTGCTCCAGCAGCACAACTTCCTCATAGAACTTGCGCAGACGCCCCTCGACCATCTTTTCGACAATCTCTTCGGGCTTGCCTGAGGCACGTGCCTGTTCGGCCAGAACCTCGCGCTCGCGATCCAGAGCAGTGGTATCGACCGATGCAACATCAAGATACTGCGGCTGTGCGGCAGCAACATGCATCGCGAGCTGACGGCCCAGTTCTTCGAGTTTGGCCTTGTCACCGGTGGATTCAAGCGCCACGAGGACACCTATCTTGCCCATGCCCGGGGCCACCTGATTGTGAATGTAACCGGCCACGGCACCATTCTCGACGGACAGCTGAACCGAGCGTCGCAGACCGATGTTTTCACCAATTTTGGCCACCAGATCGACAACAGACTGCTCGACTGAGGTTCCGCCCCCGAAATCAGCCGCCTTCAGGACCTCAACGTCAGCGCCATGGGCAATCGCGATTGCTGCAGTTTTGGCCACAAACGCCTGAAAGGTCTCATTCCGTCCGACAAAGTCGGTCTCTGCGTTGACTTCCACCAGGGCGCCTGTGCTGCCCTCGACAGCCATGCCAACGAGGCCTTCGGCAGCCGCACGGCCCGCCTTCTTGGCGGCCGCAGACAGACCCTTCTTGCGCAGCCAGTCAATGGCTGCTTCCATATCGCCGTCGTTCTCTGTGAGGGCGGACTTGCAATCCATCATGCCCGCGCCAGATTGCTCACGAAGCGCTTTGACAGCCGCCGCAGTGATCTCAGCCATGCTGATACTCCACTTTTGTAACTGGTTATAACTTATTGATTTATATTAGCTTGCTGCAGGTGTCGCATCCGCAGCTGCAGCCACGTCCGCCGGGGCGGCCTCTGGCTCAGCGGCAGCAACTTCTGCGGCCGGTTCGGGTGCGGCCTGATCGAGAGCTTCGACCGGCGGTGCTTCCGCGGCACCGATATCAACACCCGATGCCACCATGTCCTGCTGCAATCCATCGATCACCGCGCCTGCAAACAGGTCACAATAAAGCTGGATCGCGCGCATCGCATCGTCATTGCCGGGAATCGGCATGTCGATGTCGGACGGATTCGAGTTGGAGTCGACAACACCAACCACCGGAATGCCGAGCTTCTTGGCTTCCTTGATCGCGATGTCTTCCTTGTTGGTGTCGATGATGACGACCAGATCGGGACGACCGCCCATCTCCTTGATGCCACCAAGCGCCATCTCAAGCTTGTCGCGCTGACGGGTCAGCTGCAGGGTTTCCTTTTTGGTCAGACCTTCAAGGGCCTCGCCGCTGAGCTGATCTTCGAGATCCTTCAGCGTCTTGATCGACTGGGAAATGGTCTTCCAGTTGGTGAGCATGCCGCCAAGCCAGCGCTGGTTGACGTAGTACTGGCCGCACTTGCGTGCTGATTCAGCGACAATGTCGCTGGCCGCACGCTTGGTGCCGACGAACAGCACGCGCCCGCCCTCGGATGCAACACTGCGCGCTGCGTTCAGCGCCGTGTAAAGCATCGGAACCGTCTGCTGCAGATCGATGATGTGAATGCCGTTGCGGACGCCAAAGATGAACGGAGCCATCTTGGGGTTCCAGCGACGCGTGTTGTGACCAAAGTGAACGCCAGCTTCAAGCAGCTGGCGCATCGTAAATGTTGGGACCGCCATGGTCTCTCCTTTACCGGTTGAACCTCCGCAGACTGTCGCCCCGTTCGGGGCACCGGATCGACGTGCGGGGATGTCTGTCCGCATGCCGTGTGTCTACGTGTGGATTTATGTTCTGCACCATGCAGTAACGGGCGCGGTGATACGCGCCGCAGCCATGAATGACAAGGACTTATTGATCCCCTATCAGGGTTTCTTGTATTCGATCTCGAGTGCGACCAGCGCGTTGTCACCTTTCACAGTGACATTGTGCTCGAAACCCGCGCCCACATCGTAGAAGGTCGCCTTGCCTTCCCTCGACAGCATGACCCCATCCTTGCCATCGGTCCGCGCAACCTCGACCTCGCTGGATTGCAGGTGATAGCCGACATAATTGTGCTCATGGCGGTGCCAGCCGGAGTGCTGCCCCGGTTCGATGCGATGAAAGGTGATTCGGGTCGTTTCGTTGTCGATCAACACGTCGTAATGCCCGAGCTTGTCGTCCGGGATTTCGGCGGCGGTTTTCGCGTCAAGTTTCTCAGACATGCAGGACCTGCCTCAGGTTTTGTATTCGATCTCCGTCACGACGATATCGACATTCCCGATATTGATCGCATTGTGCTCCACGGGCGCCGTGATCGTGGCGGCGGTTCCCGGCACATATTCAATGGTTCGCTCGGTGCCATCGGAATGCTCGAGGAACAGCGTTCCTTCGGATTCCTGTAGCGTCACATAGTCGAAATCGTGCAGATGCCAGCCGGTTTGCTGACCTGGCTTGATGACCCAGTGGGTAATGCGCGTGCGATCATTGTCGATCAGCGTGGTAAAGGAACCGATTTCGCGGTCTGCCGCTTCAGAAGCGGTCTTGTCCATGAGTTTTGTCGACATAACACCCTGCAGATCGTTGGTTGTGGTTTCGAGAACCCTACAACAAATCAGCAAAGCGCGCCTAGAGTTCTCGCACTTCGGAAATGCCCTGAATCGCACTCATCGCCGCCCTGATCTGCGGCGTACAGCGATACCTGCCACTCAGGCGCACAATCACTTCGCGGTTGCCATCGGGAATCACCAGGCTGATACGGCCATTTGCGTTGTCGTGTTCGTTGGGCGTGGCTTCGCGTTCGATCAGTGATTTCAGGGACGCCAGCGGCTCCATATCTTCAAGCCAGATGCGAATGGCCACCGGCGCGCTCGCCGCAGCGGCTTCCAGCAGCCGGGCGCTCTGGGCCGACAGCCGCAACTGCCCCTGGTCGATACGCGCACCGGTCTGGATCAAGACGGGTTTGCCGCTTTCGAGAACTTCACGTGATGCCGCAAGAACTTCTGCGAACATCATGACTTCAAACGTACCTGTTGCATCCGAGAGCTGCACAAACGCATATTTACTGCCCCGCTGCGAGGTGCGCTGCTGGATCGAAATGACCGAACCCGCAAGGGCCAGCGCGGCAGCGCCACCCTGCATTTTCACGGTGTCCTCGATCTCCGCACTGGACACGATTCCGAGCTTCTCAAGCAGGCTGCCATACTCATCGAGCGGATGGGCGGACATGTAGAATCCGACCGCGTCCAGTTCCCGCTGCAGCCGGTCCGATTGGATCCAGTCCAAACGGTCAACGAGTTTCGGCTTGATGGCGTCATCCCCGCTCATATCGCCCAGCAAGTTGAACTGGCCGCTTTCCCGCTCGCGCTGGGTGCTCTGGGCGTGTCCGAGGATCTGGTCGATACCGTCAAAGACACGAGCCCGGTTCACGTCCAGACTATCAAAGGCGCCCGCTTCGATCAGATGCTCCAGCTGGCGCCGGTTCATCACATGGGCGTTGAGCCGGCTGGCAACCTCAAACGGGTCCTCGAAAGGCCCATTGGCCTCACGCTCGGCAACCAACTCGGCCATCGCGGCCCGCCCCACGCCCTTGATCGCGGCCAGCGCATAGCGAATCCCCCCGATTGGCGGGATTTCGGCCTCCTCACCCTCTTTCAGGGGAACCTCTTTTGGCGGGTCGAGCCTGGCAACGCCAAATTCAACCCCTGATGCATTCATATCGGGCGGCAAAAGCACGATATTCTGGCGTTCGAGCTCCTGCTTGTAGATCGCCAGCTTGTCGGTGTTGCCCATATCCAGCGTCATGGACGCGGCAAAGAATTCGACCGGGTGATTGGCCTTCAACCATGCCGTTTGATAGGCAATCAGGGCATAAGCAGCAGCATGGGCCTTGTTGAAGCCGTAGCCAGCGAACTTGGCGATGGTTTCAAAGATGCGGCGCGATGTGGACTCGGGTACGCCGCGCGCACTCGCGCCGGCCACGAAGCTCTCCTCCTGGGCGTCCATCTCCGCCTTGATCTTCTTGCCCATGGCCCGGCGCAACAGATCGGCATTGCCGAGCGTGTAGCCCGCCAATTCCTGCGCCATCTGCATCACCTGCTCCTGATAGATCGGGATGCCGTAGGTCTCGCCCAGACACTGTTTCAGATCATCATGCAGGTAATCCACCTCCTCAAGCCCGTGCTTGCGCGAGATATAGCTGGGGATGTTGTCCATCGGGCCGGGTCGATAGAGCGCGACAACGGCGATGATGTCTTCAAACCGGTCAGGCCGCAGCTTGCGCAGCACATCGCGGACGCCCGAGGATTCACACTGGAACACCCCGGTCGTGTCGCCCCGGGCGAGCATTTCGAAGGTTTTGGGATCATCCAGCGGCAAGGTGGCCAGATCGACAGAAACATCGCGATCTTCGAGCAATTCGACGGCTTTTTGCAGCACATCGAGGGTTTTCAGCCCCAGAAAGTCGAATTTCACCAACCCGGCCGCTTCCACATATTTCATGCTGAACTGGGTGGCCAGCGTGGAGGAACGTGGATCGCGATACAGCGGGATGATGTCGGACAAGGCCCGGTCGCCAATGACGACGCCCGCGGCATGTGTCGAGGAATTCCGGTACAGGCCTTCCAGTTTCAGCGCCAGATCGAGCAAATGGGCAACCGCCTCATCCTCGTCCCGCATCGCCTGAAGCTGGGGCTCACCATCGATCGCCTGCTGCAATGTTGTCGGGTTGGCCGGATTGTTGGGCACCAGCTTGGCGATCCGGTCCACCTGCCCATAGGGCATTTCCAGAACACGCCCGACATCGCGGACCACGGCACGCGCCTGCAGCTTGCCGAAGGTGATGATCTGCGCCACCCGGTCATGACCGAACTTCTGCTGTACGTAGTGAATCACTTCGTCACGCCGTTCCTGACAGAAGTCGATGTCGAAGTCAGGCATCGACACGCGTTCGGGGTTCAGGAAGCGTTCAAAGAACAGCCCGAAGCGGAGCGGATCGAGATCGGTGATGGTCAGGGCCCAGGCGACCGCCGATCCTGCCCCCGAACCACGGCCCGGACCGACGGCAATGTTGTTGGCCTTGGACCATTTGATGAAGTCAGAGACGATCAGGAAGTAACCCGGAAAACCCATATTAACAATGGTTTCCAGCTCGTACCTCAAGCGTTCTCTATAGGGCTTGGCCACCGCATCGCGGGCGGCCACATCCATATCATCTTCATAGACATGGGCCTCCAACCGGGCTTCGAGACCGGCTTCGGCTTCGGCCCGCAACGCGGCTTCTTCCGTGAGGCCATCCGCAGTCGGGAATGGCGGCAACATCGGCGGCGCTTCGGTCGGCATGAAGGAACACCGCTGCGCGATGACGAGCGTATTGTCGATCGCCTCGGGCAGGTCAGCAAACAGCGCCCGCATCTCTGCGGCCGACTTGAACCGGTGTTCCGGTGTTACCCGGCGTCGCTCGGACTGGGACACATATGCGCTCTGGGAGATGCAGAGCAAGGCATCATGGGCCTCATACATCGCCTCATCGGTGAAGAACGCCTCATTGGTGGCCACCAGCGGCAGATCATGCTTGTAGGCCAGATTAATAAAGGCGGTTTCCAGCCGGTCCTCGGCATCAATGTTGTGACGCTGGATTTCCACGTAGAATCGGCCCGGGAAAAGCCCCGCCAGATGCAGCATGGCTTCTTCTGCAGCATCTGCCTGTCCTTCGCCCAGCAAACGCCCGGGCAACCCTGCAATACCGCCTGAAAGCGCAATCAGGCCATCGCTCACGCCCTCCAGCGTCTCAATCGGGACCATCGGACGGGCATCGTCGGCCATTTCCACAAACGAACGGCTGACGATATTGAGCAGGTTCTTGTAGCCGACCTCTGACTGGGCAAGCAGGACAAGGTGATCACCGTCCCGGGTCTGGTGGTTGCCGCCATTGGGCCCCCGGCGCGCAGCGTCAGGGTCCTCATGAACTGTCAGCGCGATCTGGCAGCCAATAATAGGCTGAATCCCCGCCTTGGCCGCCGCCATGGCAAATTCCAGCGCCCCGAACAGGTTCCCGGTATCGGTAATGGCAACCGCCGGCATGTGCTTGTCGCGGCACAATTCAATGAGTTGGGGAATGCGCAGCGCGCCTTCGGCCAGAGAATAGGCAGAATGAACGCGAAGATGGACGAAATCAGCGTGAGACATGGTAGTCTGATTCTAGCGCGATTCTATCCGCACAGCGTTGTTGATAACCATGGATAACCATGGATAATCACGCCAAACCAGCGAAACCATATTGAGATCGCCGTGTTGACGAAGCACCTGCTTGCCATCCCCGTTCTTGTTGCCCTGCTGGGCATGAATGCCGGGCCCATAGCCGCGCAAGACACCCGTTCTGGCTCCGATGACGGGATTGGTTTCCCGTCTCCCGCCGCGGCCTTGGCAGCCCTGAAGGCGCGTCCGGAGGTTACCTTTTCCGACTACGACGGCTGGACCATTGCCGAGGATGCGGGCCGCCATGAAATCTGGTCCTTTACGCCCGAAAATCATCCAGCGCATCCTTCTGTGGTTCGCCGGACAATTCAGGAGCAGGACAGCCCCATATCAATTCAGATGGGGGTGATGTGCGGCGCGAGCAAAGCCGTTTGCGATACGCTGGTCTCCCAGTTTCAGCAACTCAACAAACAGTTGCAAGCCCAGCTTACGGGCAGCTCCGCATCATCGGACAAGCCTGCCGTTGATGCCTTGATGGCAAGAAACGCCGAGGCCGTTCTAGCGGGGTTTCTTGCTGCGATTGATGAAAACCGGATTGCAGACGCCTATTCCATGTTCAACGCAGGCTTCAAGGCCCAAGTCACGAAAAATCAATTTGAGGAGGTGATGGCCCGAACGCCTGCAAGGCCCGTGACGCGTGGAACTGCGCGAACAACCTGGTACCAAGATCCGCCGCAAGCACCCGAACCGGGCTCATATGCGGTGTTCGAACTCCCCTGCCGCCTTTCAGACGGAAATGCCTGCCTCGACATGGTGGTCCTGCATCAGCCGCCGGGCGGCAAATTCGCAATCCAGCGTTATGAACGGACTTTCGTGTCGTCGGAGAAGCCCTGACCCACCGGGTTCAGACGGCCTCTATATGCCCGTCACGCAACTGCAGAATCCGGTCCATCTTGCCCGCCAGTTCCAGGTTATGCGTGGCGACCAGTGCGCCCAAGCCCACACCCCGTACAAGCTTGAGCATCTGTCCGAAGACCGCCCCTGCCGTCTCTGGGTCCAGATTGCCGGTCGGCTCGTCCGCCAGCAGGACCGTGGGCGCATTGGCAACGCTGCGCGCAATCGCGATGCGCTGCTGTTCGCCCCCGCTCAACTGTCCCGGACGATGGGTCGCACGATCACTCAGGCCCACCATATCGAGAAGCTCTCCGGCCCGTTCGCGTGCGGTCGATTTCGCCACGCCCGCGATCATCTGCGGCAGCATCACATTCTCCAGTGCCGAGAATTCGGGCAGCAGGTGATGGAACTGATAGACAAAGCCCAGAGTTTCGCGGCGCAAGCGGGTCCGTTCGGAATCGGGCAGACCTGAGCAGTTTTCGCCCGCGATCACGACCTCGCCCGAATCCGGTCGCTCCAGAAGCCCGGCAATATGCAGAAGCGTTGACTTTCCCGCCCCCGACGGCCCGACAAGCGCGATGATCTCGCCGCGTCCGAGGAACATATTCGCTTCACGGAGCACCGACAATTCGCGCCCCCCCTGATGGAAGGTGCGCGTAATACCCTTCATCTCAAGCGCCAGATCACTCATTGCGCAGCGCCTCCACGGGATCGAGCCGGGATGCCCGCCAACTTGGATACAGGGTCGCCAGAATCGACAGGCCAAGCGCCATGCTGACAACCATGATGACCTCACCGTTATCAACCTCGGCGGGGAGCTGGCTCAGGAAATAGATTTCGGCGGCAAAAAGGTCATTGCCGGTCAGGGATTCGATGGCGCGCCGCAGGGATTCGATGTTGTGGGCGAACAGCAACCCCAGAAGAGTTCCGGCCAGGGTTCCGACCACGCCGATGCTGGCACCGACGATAAAGAAAATACGCATGATCGCGCCGCGCGATGCGCCAACTGTCCGCAGAATCGCAATGGCAGACCCCTTGTCCTTCACGAGCATGATCAGGCTGGAAATGATGTTGAATGCCGCCACCAGGATAATCAGTGTCAGGATCAGGAACATCACATTGCGTTCGACCTGTAACGCATTGAAAAACGTACTATTTGACTGTTGCCAGTCGAACAGCCGCTGTTCGGGATCGAGCACCACCCCGATCGCCACGCGCTGGCGCAGCAGGTCATCGGGGTTCGCCACGAAGACTTCAAGCTGATTGACGGTATTGCCCAAACGGAAATACTGCTGGGCGGCTTCGAGCGGCATGAAAATGAAGCTGCTGTCGAACTCGAACATGCCGACTTCGAATGTCGCCACGACCGTATAGGCCTGCAGGCGCGGCACGGTGCCGAACGCCGTCACCGTACCGTTCGGCGAGACCAGCGTGACCTTGTCACCGGGCACCGCCCCCAATGTGCGCGCCAGACGCGATCCCAGAACAATGGCATCATTGCCCTTGAAGTCCGCGAGCGAACCCAGCCGAATATTGTCGGCAATCGAAGACCGACTGGCGAGGTCTTCGGGCGTCAGACCCCGGACCACAGCACCGCTCGAGCGTCCGCGGCTGGTTGCGAGGATTTGTCCTTCCACAAGCGGTGTGACCGACAGCACGCCGTCCACCACGCGCACCCGGTCCGCCAGCGGGTTATAATCCGAAAGCGTGCCGCTGGACGACACCACGGCGATATGGCCGTTCAGCCCCAAAATCCGGTCGAGCAACTCAATCCGGAAGCCGTTCATGACCGAGAGGACGATGATCAGCGTTGCCACGCCCAGCGCGATCCCGAGCAACGAGAATCCGGCAATCACCGAGATGAATCCCTCGGCCCGGCGCGCGCGCATATAACGCCACGCGATCATCCATTCAACGGCAGCAAACATCAGGCGGGTTTCCGATCAGAACAGGACATCAGGCAAAACTGCCCGAACAGTGTGGCCACGTTATGATGCCGCCCGTTCGGCAATCCAGGCCCCGATCTCGCTCAGCACAATTTCGGACTTCTCATCCGTTCCGCGTCTCTTGATCTCGACCTTGCCATCCTTGATCCCGCGAGGGCCGACGGTGAGCTGCCAAGGAATGCCGACAAGGTCCATATCCGCAAACTTGGCGCCTGCCCGCTCGTCGCGGTCGTCATAGAGCGTTTCGATGCCTGCAGCCTGCAGATCGGCGTAGATCTTCTCGCACGCGCCATCACATTCGGAATCGCCGACCTTCAGATTGATCACGCCCACCAACCAGGGGGCAACGGATTCCGGCCAGATGATCCCGGCATCATCATGGGAGGCTTCGATGATCGCCCCGACCAGACGCGACACGCCGATACCGTAACTTCCCATTTCAAGGGTGATCTGCTGGCCGTCAGGACCCTGCACCTCTGCCCCCAGGGGTTTTGAGTACTTGGTCCCGAAATAGAAGATATGACCCACTTCGATCCCGCGTGCCGTGACAAGCTGGTCACCGTCAATCGGGCAATTGTCGGGGTCGTGCTTCTCGTCGGTTGCCGCATAGTGATCGGCCCAAGTGTCGACTGTGGACTGCAGGTCGTTGTTGTAATCAACCTCGTCCCCGGGCGGCGGCAATTCAAGCAGCGCCTTGTCGCAGAACACCGCGCTCTCACCGGTTTCGGCCAGAATGATGAACTCATGGCTGAGATCGCCCCCAATGGGTCCGGTATCGGCCGCCATCGGGATGGCCTTCAGCCCCATTCGGGCATAAGTCCGCAGATAGGCCACAAACATCCGGTTGTAGGAATGCCGCGCGCTCTCATAGTCCAGATCGAAGGAATAATTGTCCTTCATCAGGAATTCGCGCCCGCGCATCACACCGAAACGCGGCCGTACTTCGTCACGGAACTTCCACTGGATGTTGTAGAGATTCTTGGGAAGATCGCGATAGCTGGTGATCTCGTTTGCCACGATATCGGTGATGACCTCCTCGGCGGTCGGGCCAAACAGCATCTCGCGGTCATGGCGGTCGACAATCCGCAGCATTTCCTTGCCGTAGTCGTCGTAACGACCCGACTTGCGCCACACTTCAGCCGACTGGATCGTTGGCATCAGGACCTCCTGCGCTCCGGCGCGGTCCTGCTCTTCACGTACGATCTGCTCGATCTTGCGAAGCACCCGATAGCCCGCAGGCAGCCAGGTATAAATTCCCGATGCCGACTGGCGGACCAGACCGGCGCGCAGCATCAAACGATGCGAGACAATCTGGGCTTCGGACGGGGTTTCTTTCAGGGTCGGCAGGAACAACTGACTGCGCCGCATGTGTTTTTCTCCGGTCAGGCGTGGCGCGGCGGAGAGTAAGGAAAACCGGTCGCGCCTGTCCATGGCATTCGCCGACAATTATCGCGCCGAAAACGCCTCGCCCCGACACTCCGAAAAACGATGGGTCTGCTACCGCCCCTTCACGATCTGGCATTGTCTGGCCAGTTCGTGCTCGGCATCGCTGGTGATCGGCTGACCGTTGAACGTCACGCGGCCATCGCGGGTCACCTGCACCTCCCCGATTGTGGGCCGCGCCAGGAAGGGCGTCTGGATCCCGAGGCTTGTCGCAAGATCAATCGTCACCGGGATGGAGATCACATCGGGCATCTGAATATTGGCGCTCCCATTGAGATCGGCAGGTGCCACGGCTTGTCCGTTGACGTCCACGCCGGGTGTGTAGGCCACGTCCGGGGAGACGACATGGGCAACCAAGCGGTCGCAATCTGCCTCATTTATAGTCACAACCGATTGTGCAAGTGCAGCATGAGCGGGCACCAGAAAAACCACTAACAGCATGATTTTGCGCAAGTATTTCATGTTTCGAGTCTATCAAAACGGCCTTAACAAAGCTGTAACGTCCTCCCGAAGAATCACGCTAACGTTTTTGTCCGCATGGGGGTGCGGCTGAATTCGGTTGGGGTCCATTCTTTTCGATCAGTTTTGCGTTCCGCAAGCCCTCGCGAGAGAAGTGCTTATCCAAAGTACCAAGGGCAATCACGGGAGATACGCCGCTATGTTCGAAAACCTGTTCAAGCTGTCGGAAAATGGAACGACGGTCCGCATCGAAGTGATGGCGGGCCTGACGACCTTCCTGACGATGGCCTATATCATCATCGTCAACCCGGACATCATGTCGACCACGGGTATGGACAAGGGCGCGCTGTTTGTCGCGACGTGCCTTGCAGCCGCTGTCGGCTGTTTCATCATGGGCCTGTGGGCCAACTATCCGATTGCACTGGCACCGGGCCTCGGCCTGAACGCCTTCTTTGCCTTCGGGGTAGTGGGCGGCATGGGTGTGCCATGGCAGACCGCGCTGGGCGTGATCTTCCTGTCGGGCGTGTTCTTCCTCATCATCACGATCCTGCCGATCAGGGTCTGGATCATAAATGCGATACCGAAATCGCTGAAAATGTCGATTTCAGCGGGCATCGGCCTGTTCATCGGTGTGATTGCGCTGGAAATTGCGGGCATCACCGTCGATCACCCGGCCACGCTCGTCACACTCGGCAAAGTGACCTCGATCGAGGTGATCCTTGTCGCCATCGGCTTTGTGGCGATTGTTGCCATGGACCGCATCGGCATGAAGGGTGCGATCATCTTCGGCATCGTCGGAACCACGGTCCTGGCCCATGTTTTCGGGGCCGCCGCAGACACGGAGATGAACTTCACGATCCCGTCTCTGGCTCCGACCTTCCTGCAGCTGGATATCGCAGGTGCGTTCCAGATCAGCATGATCTCGGTGATCATCGCCTTCCTGTTTGTCGACATGTTCGACACGGCCGGCACGCTGATCGGCGTGTCGCATCGGGCCGGACTGCTGGACAAGGACGGAAAGCTGCCGCGTATGGGCAAGGCACTATCCGCCGATAGTGTCGCGACCATCACCGGTTCGATGCTCGGCAGTTCAACGGTGACCAGTTACATCGAAAGTGCTGCGGGTGTGCGCGAAGGCGGACGGACCGGGCTTACCGCTGTCACGGTTGGTGTCCTGTTCGTTCTGGCCCTCATCCTGGCACCCATCATTGGTCTGGTTCCACGGTTTGCAACGGCCCCGGCCCTGCTCTTCGTGGCGGTGCTGATGGTGCGCGGCCTGACCGAGCTCGATTGGGATGATGTGACGGAATATGCCCCGGCGGTCCTTGCCGCCGTGGTGATGCCCTTCACCTTCTCAATCGCCCATGGCATCGCATTCGGGTTCATCACCTATGCCGCTGCCAAGGTGTTGTCGGGACGGTTCAGCGAAGCCAGCCCGGCAGTCTATATCCTGGCGATCGGGTTCGGACTGCTCTACGGCTTTGGCCTGATCGGCTAGTCTCTTACACAAACAGTCATGATGCGGGCCGGGATTTTCCCGGCCCGTTTTCGTATCAGGGGTTCGCCATCCAGGGCGGATCCAGCTTTGCGACCGTCTTGAAGACTGGGCAATCCGTATCGTGCGCACCGGGTAGATAGCCTGCGCTCATCAGGAAGGAATTGGTGATTTCTCCCCCCGTGAAGCGAAATGTCTTCTTGAACAGCTTGACCCATTCTTCCCTGGAAAGCGGATGTTGCGCGTCCAGCCAATTCGCAAAGCCGCTATGGCTGTCACGCATCTCCCGGATGCGCTGGGCATTCGAGATCGCGGCATCAACCTTCAGGCGGTTGCGGATGATCCCGGCATCGTTGAGCAGGCGTTCGCGATCCTTCGGACCATAATCGGCGACACGGTCCACATCGAACCCGTCATAGGCCGTGGTGAATCCGTCGCGCTTCTTCAGGATGGTCAGCCAGCTCAGGCCCGCCTGATTGATTTCCAGAATCAGGCGTTCAAAAAGGACAGCCTCGTCACGAATCGGAAACCCGTATTCGGTATCGTGGTAGGGCCCATGCCATTCGTGCCCCTGTGCAATATCGCAGTATCCCGACAAGCTTCCCGCCCCCTATAATTCTTCTGAATTCCAGTTTGGAGAGCATAGCCATTTCGAGCGTTCCGCAAAGCGACGACCGCCCCGGCGTCGCGAAAATATTCCTGACCTTTCTCATGCTCGGCGCAACGGCTTTTGGCGGACCGGTTGCCCATTTCGGCTATTTCCGCACCGAGTTCGTGGATCGCCGCCGGTGGATCGACGAACGCGCTTATGCCGATCTGGTGTCCCTCAGCCAGTTTCTGCCCGGTCCCGCCTCCAGCCAGACCGGAATTGCGATTGGCATGATGCAGCGTGGCTGGGCTGGTGGTTTTGCCGCCTGGCTGGGTTTCACCACGCCCGCAGCCTTGATCATGATTGCGCTGGGTTTCGGGTTGTCCTTTGCACAAACCGCTGCCGGACAGGGTATCATTCACGGATTGAAACTGGCCGCCGTTGCTGTGATCGCCAACGCGCTCTGGGGAATGGCACGCAGTGCCTGTGGTTCGCCCATCAAGGCAAGCTTTGCCGCGCTGGCCTGCGTTGCCATCCTGTTTGCCGCATCGGCCTGGCACCAAATACTGGTGATCGCGGTGGCCGCCATGGCCGGCGCGCTGCTGATCCGTGAAGCGCCGTCCAGCATCGACATGCCAGCCACGCGGACGGGCGGGAAGCTGGTCGGTGCTTCCCTCTTTATCACCTTCCTCGTTCTCCTCTTCGGCCTGCCCGTCCTAGCCAAGTCGGTGGCGTCGGGCAATCTGGATGCCTTTGCGAGCTTCTATCGGGTCGGCTCGCTGGTCTTTGGTGGCGGGCACGTGGTTCTGCCCCTGCTTGAAGCGGAACTGGTGCCAACCGGCTGGATGTCCACGGATGTGTTTCTCGCCGGCTATGGCGCGGCGCAGGCCATTCCGGGACCGATGTTCGCCCTGACCGGGTATCTGGGAAATGTGATCAACCCTGGCGACGGGTATCTGGGCGGCTGGACCGGCGGACTGATCGCGATTGTCGCGGTCTTCCTGCCATCCTTCCTGCTATTGGGTGCGGCCCTACCCTATTGGGATGCCCTGCGGTCCCGGGCGCGTATTCGATCCGCGCTGAGTGGGGTGAACGCAGCCGTGGTTGGTTTGCTTCTGGCTGTTCTCTACACGCCGGTCTGGACGTCCACCGTTGAAGATGTCTCCGACTTTGCCACCGTCGTCATCGCAGCGGTGCTGCTTTCCATGTGGAAGGCACCATCCTGGCTGGTTGTTCTGCTGGCGGCGATTGCCGGGTTCTTTGGAGTTTAGCTGGCAAAGCGGTCGGCCAGATCGTGCAGCGAAATACCCGACTGGGTGACGACCACATAGAAGATCACCCAGAGCAGCAGCGTGATTCCCGTGGTTGCCAATATCTTGCGGAAGACCATCGGACGCGCAGGTGCGCCATGGTCATGGCCGGCTTCCGGGTTCGCGGTGCGGCTCACGCCCCAGGGCAGAACCATGAACAGCACAACCCACCAGATAATGATAAAGACGACGATGCCTGTGACCGGGTTCATGGCAGATCAGACCTGTTCGAGTTCAACAAGAGTTCCGGCAAAATCCTTGGGGTGCAGGAACAGCACCGGCTTGCCATGCGCGCCGGGTTTGGGCTCACCATCCCCCAGCACCCGTGCGCCCTGCGCCTTGAGTTGGTCGCGGGCTGCATAGATGTCGTCGACCTCGTAACAGACATGGTGCATGCCGCCGGAGGGATTTTTTGCCAGAAATCCGGCAATCGGGGAACTCTCATCCAAAGGATGGAGAAGTTCGATCTTGGTGTTCGGCAGTTCCACGAAAACGGTTGTCACGCCATGATCGGGCAGATCGAGCGGGGCCGAGACTTTGGCCCCCAATGTCTCGGCATAAACCGCCGTTGCCGCAGCCAGATCAGGCACAACGATCGCCACATGGTTCAAACGTCCGATCACGCTGGTTCTCCTTCTAGCCGTCCAGCCGCACGAGATGTACATCCGTGGTCGGGCTTTTTCCGCGCCGGGTCCGGAAACTCTTGCGCACGGCACGCCGAAGCTTCTCGATCACCGCATCATCATCGTTGCGCTGCTTCATGTTGATCCCGGCCAGTGCATCAAGCGCGTCATCAATCACATCATCCATCAGATCATAATCGTCGTCGCTTTCCCCCAACAAGCCCGGTGCGGAGAGTTGCGGTTCCCCGACCGTCCGGTTGCGGTGATCGAGCACGATTGTCATCACAGCCGAACCGTTCCAGAGCATATGGGCGCGTTCGCGCAGGCTGGGATCGTTTATGCGGATCAGGTCCGTGCCATCCAGGGCAAGACGTCCGGACTGGACCTGCCCGCAAATCTCGGGCCCGTCCGGGTGCAGGCGCAGGACATCGCCGTTGTAGATCACCGGTGTGTGTTTGACGCCGCATTCACGGGCCAGTTCCGCATGGGACTCAAGATGGTGCGGTTCGCCATGGACGGGCACTGCGATCTGCGGGCGGATCCAGCCATACATCTGGCGTAGTTCCTCACGCGCGGGATGACCGGACACATGCACGAAGTGGTCGCGCTCGGTCATCACATTCACGCCGCGGGACTTGAGAAGCCCCTGCAACTGTCCGATGGGCTTTTCGTTGCCGGGAATGATGCGCGACGAGAAAATGACCGTATCCCCGGCCTCAAACGTCACATTCGGGTGGTCGCCCCGCGCAATTCGCGGCAGGGCCGCACGGGACTCACCCTGGCTTCCCGTACAGATCATCAGCACATGGTCACGCGGCAACTGCATGGCTTCCTCTTCGCGCAGGAAGGGTGGCAGATCCTTGAGGTAGCCCGTGGCACGTGCTGCCTCGGTCATGGTCCAAAGTGACCGCCCGACCAGCCCCACGGCCCGGCCATGGGCATGCGCGACTTCGGCAAGCGTCTGCACCCGGGCCACATTGCTTGCAAAGCATGCAAACACGACGCGTTTTTCCAATGTGCCGACCAGTTCCATCAGGCTTTCCCGGACGGCGGCCTCCGAGCCGCTATGGCCCTCGACGGGCGCATTGGTCGAATCCCCGATCATCGCGAGTACACCGGCATCGCCGACTGCCTGCAACGCGCCTTCATCGGTGATCTCACCGATGACCGGATCGGGATCAAGCTTCCAGTCGCCGGTGTGAAAGATCGTCCCCGCGCCCGTGCGCAAAACCACACAACTGGGTTCGGGAATCGAATGGGTCGTCGTGATCAGGGATATCTCGAACGGGGCGAGCGAGATGGACCCGCCAATCGGAACTTCATGAACCGGGACCTTGCCCGCAATCCCCGCCTCCTCGAGCTTCCGGCGCAGGATTTTCGCCGTAAACGGGGTGGCGTAAACCGGGCATTTGAGCCGGGGCCAGAGATGCGCGACCGCACCCACATGATCCTCATGGGCATGGGTAATCAGAATCCCCACCAGGTTCTTGCGCCGCTCCTCGATAAAGGTCGGATCGGCCATCATCACATCGATGCCCGGCAATGACGGGTCACCGAAGGTCACCCCGCAATCGACAATCAACCATTTTCCATCATGTCCGTAGACATTCAGGTTCATGCCGATCTCACCCGTACCGCCAAGGGGAACGAACAGAACTTCGTCTGAACCGGGAACTAATGACATGGGGATACCAATCTTCAGGCGATGCCGTTACGGCGGGCGACTTCCCGAAGTCCGATCAATGTGAGATCAGGCTCGGTAGCGTCGATTATATCGGTTACATCGGCGAAAAGTGACGCAAGGCCACCGGTCGCAATGACTTTCATGGGTTTGTCGTATTCCTTGACGATGCGCGGCACCATGCCCTCGATCATCGAGACGTAGCCCCAGAAGATACCGGACTGCATGGCCGGCACCGTCGCGCCACCGATGACCTTCTGCGGCCTCTCGATGTTGACGCGCGGCAGGAGCGCGCCGGCGGTGTAAAGCGCCTCGACGGAGAGGTTGATGCCGGGCGCAATGACGCCGCCCCGGAAATGACCGTCTGAATCAATCACGTCGAAAGTCGTCGCTGTGCCGAAGTCGATCACGATCAGGTCTCCGGCGTAACGCAGATGCGCGCCAACCGCAGCGACCAGCCGGTCGGCGCCGGCTTGCTCGGGACGTTCGATCATCACCTTGATCCCCAGATCCACATTCGCATCGCGCACGACATGGGGGGTGACCCCAAAATGGGATTCCAGCAGGTTCGTGAGATTGCGCCGGGTGCCGGGAACCACCGTTGTGACAATCGCGGAACGGATGTCAGCCACCTTCAGTCCCTTCAGGGACATCAGCTGGGTCAGCCAGACCGCATATTCATCTGAGGTGCGCTGCGCCTGAGTTGAAATACGCCATTTTCCACGCTGAACCTCACCGTCAAAGACGGCGAAAACGGTATTGGTATTTCCACAATCGATGGCAAGCAGCATCATGAGACTCCTGTTGCGGGACTGCTTAGCGGGAAAACATCCCCGGCCGCAACGTGGACAAGGCGGCCATCATGACGCACCGCCATGTTGCCCGCGGCATCGATCCCCTCAAAATGACCGCTGATCGCCCCATCGGGCATCTTTACCGATATCGCTGTCCCGAAGGGTAACGCATGCGTGGTCCATTGGTCGCGGATCGGTGCGAAGCCATCACGGGACCATACATCCTGCAAGTCGAACAGACGCGGCAGAAACGCTTCGATGAGGTCTTCCACCGAGAATTCCGCACCCAAGGCGCGAAGATCGGTGGCATCGACAAGGGTTTCAGGATGGGATTCAATATTCACGCCGATACCTGCAACCACCCAGGCCACACGCCCGTGACCATCATCGGCGCTTTCAAGCAGCAACCCCGACACCTTCCGGCCGTCCACGAGCAAATCATTGGGCCATTTCAGAACAACCGGGATGTCAGACAACGCGCGGATGACACCCGCCATGGCCACACCGACCACAAAGCCGAGTTGCGGTGCCTGAGAAACTGCGCAATCGGGACGACACACAACGGAAAGGTAGAGATTACCTGGTGGTGACGACCAGTCACGACCATGGCGGCCGCGTCCGGCTGTCTGTTCACTGGCCCAGATCACGGTTCGATCAACCGCACCTTCCTCGGCCCGTTTCCGGGCTTCGGCGTTGGTGCTGCCAATCGTTTCATGGGCAATCAGATGGCACCCATCAGGCACCTTGGGGTGTCGCATCATACTGCGAACAGCACCGCCGCCGCCGCTTCAGCACCCGAGAGAACCGGCGCCAGACCAATGAAGAAGAAGGCCGTCACCAGAGCCGTCACGGTAACCAGAACCCCGATTTCCCGACCGTAATTCTTGTCAAAGGGCTCCGCAGCCTCGTCGAAGTACATCACCTTGACGATCCGCAGATAGTAGAACGCGCCAACGACACTGGTCAGCAGGCCCGCGACGGCCAGCACATAAAGCCCCGCATCAATTGCGGCCCGGAAGACAAAAAGCTTGGCGAAGAAACCGCCCAACGGCGGAATACCCGCCATGGAGAACATGAATATCGCCAGTGCCAGCGCCATCATCGGGTTGGTCTTGCTCAGGCCTGCGAGGGAATCGATATCCTCGACCATGCGACCGGCCCGACGCATCGCGAGAATGCAGGCGAAGGTACCGATATTCATGAACAGATAGATGGTCAGATAGACCAGGATACCGGTCACCCCCTGTTCATTACCGGCTGCAAGACCGACAAGGACGAAGCCCATATGACCGATGGAGCTGTAAGCCATAAGGCGCTTGATATTGGTCTGCACGATGGCGGCAAAGGAGCCAAGAATCATCGAGGCCAGCGAGATAAACCAGATGACCTGCTGCCATTCCAGGACCAGCGGACCAAAAGGTTCCAGCATCACGCGTACGAACAAGACCATGGCCGCAATTTTCGGTGCCACGGCAAAGAACGCCGTGACCGGCGTCGGCGCACCTTCGTAAACATCGGGCGTCCACATGTGAAACGGTACTGCAGAGACCTTGAAGGCCAGCCCGGACGCGATGAAGACAAGACCGACGATCACGCCGATTGAAGCCGCCCCGTCGGCTTCAAAGATCTGCGCGAGATCGATGAAATTGGTGGTGCCCGCAAAACCGTAAACCAGCGTCATGCCATAGAGCAGGATGCCCGAGCTCAATGCCCCCAGAACGAAGTATTTGAGACCGGCTTCCGACGAGCGCAGCGTATCGCGACGGATCGCGGCGACCACGTAAAGCGCGAGGCTTTGCAACTCGATACCCAAATAGAGCGACATCAGGTCGTTGGCCGAGACCATCATCATCATGCCGAGAACGGCAAAGACGATCAGGATCGGAAACTCGAACTGGTCGATCCCTTCCCGCAGGTTGAACGGCATCGCCAGAACAAGCGCCAGCGCCGCTCCGACCAGCAACAGGATTTTCGCAAAAACGGCGAAGTCATCGACGACAAACTGGGCGTTGAAGGCGACCGAGGTCCCCGTCGGGCCGGCGAGAACCAGAACACCGGCGACAACAAAAACGCCGATGGCGAGCCAGTACATGAACCGGGCAGAACTCTCTCCCCGGAAGGCACCGAACATCAGCATGACCATGCCGGCAACCGCGACAAAGAGTTCAGGCCGGATGACGGCGATATCGGTAACGATATACATGGTCTGTCCCCTCGCCTAGCGTCCGGCCACGTTCAGCGGATCGCCCACTGCGAGCGCCGATTGATAATTCTGCAACAGGTTGGATACGGTTGCGTCAAACACACTCAGGAACGGATCGGGCCATATCCCCATCCAGATCACGAGCACGACAAGCGGCGCGAAAATCGCAATTTCGCGCGGTTCGAGATCGACGATCTGCTTAAGATGTTCCTTGTCCAGCTTGCCGAAGACGACACGCCGGTAGAGGTAGAGCATATAGGCCGCACCCAGAATGACCCCGGTCGACGCGAAGAACGCCACCCAGGTGTTGTCCTGGAATGCGCCAATCAGAATCAGGAATTCGCCCACGAACCCGCTTGTTCCTGGCAGTCCGATCGAGCCAAGCATGAACACCATGAAGACGAAGGCATAGCGCGGCATGCGCTGGACCAGACCGCCGTAATGAGAGATTTCGCGGCTGTGTTCCCGGTCGTAAATGACGCCGACGCACAGGAAGAGCGCAGCAGAGATAACCCCGTGGCTCAGCATCTGGAAGAGCGCACCATCGATCCCCTGCTGGGTCGCGGTGAAAATACCGATGGTGACAAAGCCCATATGCGCCACAGACGAATACGCGATCAGCTTCTTCATGTCTTCCTGCGCCAGGGCCACCAGCGAGGTGTAGATGATCGCAATCACCGAAAGCGTATAGACCAGCGGTACGAACAATTCCGAGGCCACCGGCAGCATGGGCAGCGAGAACCGCAGGAAACCATAGCCACCCATTTTCAGCAGGACACCGGCCAGAATCACCGAACCCGCTGTCGGCGCCTCAACATGGGCGTCGGGCAGCCAGGTGTGGACCGGCCACATCGGCATCTTGACCGCGAAGGAGGCGAAGAACGCCAGCCACAGCCATGTCTGCATCTCCGGCGGGACGGCATAGGCGATCAGCGTCGGAATGTCGGTTGTCCCGACTTCGAAATAGAGCGTCAGGAGGGCCGCCAGCAGCAGAACGGATCCGGCCAGCGTGTACAGGAAGAACTTGAACGCCGAGTAGACCCGGCGCGGCCCACCCCAGACACCGATGATGATGAACATCGGGATCAGCACGGCTTCGAAGAAGATGTAGAACATCACGAAGTCGAGGGCCGCAAAGGTGCCGATCATCATCGTCTCGAGGACGAGGAAGGCGATCATGTACTCCTTCACCCGCGAGGTGATGGCTTTCCAGGACGCAAGCACACAGATCGGGGTCAGGAAGGTCGACAGGATCACGAAGAACAGCGAAATACCGTCAATGCCCATGTGGTAGGCGATGTTCAGGCTTGGCAACCACTCGAACTTCTCGACGAACTGGAAATCAGCGGTCGTCTTGTCGAAGTTGAACCATAGCAGCAGGCTGATCACGAAGGTTGCCAGCGACGTCCACAGCGCGGCCCAGCGTGCGTTCCGCGCAACGGTGAACTCATCCCCTCGAATCAGGAGAATGAACGCCACGCCGACGAGCGGGAGGAAGGTGATCAGGGAAAGAATGGGGAATGAATCCATAGCGCGGCCCTACCGGAAGAACCCGAACAGGAACCAGGTCGCAAGAAGGACCAGCCCGATCAGCATCGCAAAGGCATAGTGATAAACGAAACCCGACTGAAGGCGGCCGGCGCGTCCGGCGAGATTGCGGATTGCGGCAGCGATTCCGTCAGGACCCACACCATCAATGACCGCGCCATCGCCCGATTTCCAGAGGCCACGTCCCAGAACGAAGGACGGGCGAACGAACACGCGGTCGTACAACTCGTCAAAGAACCACTTGTTGTAGACGAAAGTGTAAACCGGGCGAATGCGCGCCACGACGGCAGCCGGCCAGCTCGGCTTGAGGATGTACATAACGAAAGCTGCGAAGATGCCGACCGCACCCATAACAATCGGGAGCTTCTTGACCCAGAAGGGAACATGATGCGCCTCTTCAATGATGTTGGTCAGCATCAGGATCGAAGACCCCCAGAACGCATCCATGCTGTCGCCAACGAAGTATTCCTTCGCGAGATAGCCAGAGAACACGGCACCCAGCGCAAGCACCAGCAACGGCGCAATCATCACCGGAGGTGATTCATGGGCATGATCGAAAGTGTGATCATCGGCGCGCGTGCGACCGTGGAATGTCAGGAACAACAGGCGCCAAGAATAGAACGCCGTCATCAGCGCCGCGGCAATTCCCGCCCAGAAGGCATACATACCCAGTCCCGTATGCGCGGCGAAGGCGGATTCGAGGATCATGTCCTTTGAATAGAACCCGGCAAAGAACGGCACCCCGGCCAAGGCCAGACTGCCGATCCACATCAAGACAGCGGTGACCTTCATCTTCGAGAACAGGCCGCCCATCTTGCGCATGTCCTGTTCGTCATCCATGCCGTGAATGACGCTGCCCGCCCCAAGGAAGAGTAACGCCTTGAAGAAGGCATGGGTCATCAGATGGAAGATTGCGGCCGGATAGGCCCCGACGCCGAGCGCGAAGAACATGTAGCCAAGCTGGGAACAGGTCGAATAGGCGATCACGCGCTTGATATCGTGCTGGGTCAGGCCAATCGTGGCGGCAAAGAACGCGGTGGTGCCGCCCACCAGCACGATGACCGAGAGCGCAATCGGCGCGAACTCGAACATCGGCGAAAGCCGCGCCACCATGAACACGCCCGCCGTCACCATCGTTGCTGCATGGATCAGCGCAGAAACAGGTGTCGGGCCTTCCATGGCGTCGGGCAGCCATGTGTGCAGGCCGATCTGCGCAGACTTGCCCATGGCACCGATAAACAGCAGCAGGCACAGCGTTGTCAGAATATCGAGGTCCATGCCGAGGAACGCAAAGGACTGGCCCGCGATATCGGGAACGGCCTTGAAGACGGCATCAAAGTCGAGGGTTCCGAACACGAAGAAAACGCCAAGAATGCCGAGCATGAAGCCGAAGTCACCAACCCGGTTGACCACAAAAGCCTTGATGGCGGCGGCATTGGCGGAAGGCCGCTCATACCAGAAACCGATCAGAAGGTAGGACATCAGCCCCACGCCTTCCCAGCCGAAGAACATCTGGACGAAGTTGTCTGCGGTCACAAGGGTGAGCATGAAGAAGGTGAACAGGCTCAGATAGGCCATGAAACGCGGCTTGTGCGGATCATGCGACATGTAGCCGATGGAATAGACATGCACCATCGATGACACGACGTTGACCACGAACACCATGACAGCGGTCAGCGTGTCGAAACGCAGGGCCCAGCTCAGCTCGAGCGTACCGGAGTCAATCCAGGTGAACAGCCGAATGGTCTGCTCATTGCCGTGCAGCCCGACATCCCAGAGCAGGTAACAGGAGATAACCGCGGCCACCAGCATCGGAATGACAGTCACAAGCTGGGCGGGCCGGTCACCCATACGGGTGCCGAAGATACCGGCAATAAGGCCGCCGATCAGCGGCAGAAAGATCGCGAGTTCGATCATGTCCCGCCTAACCCTTCATCATGTTGATGTCTTCCACCGCGATGGAACCGCGGTTTCGGAAGTAGACGACCAGGATCGCAAGTCCGATGGCAGCCTCGGCGGCCGCAACGGTCAGAACGAAAAGCGCAAAGACCTGTCCCGTGAGATCATTCAGGAAGGCGGAAAACGCAATGAAATTGATGTTCACAGCCAGCAGCATCAGTTCAACCGACATCAGGATGATGATGACGTTCTTGCGGTTGAGGAAAATGCCGAAAATCCCGAGCGTGAACAGGATGGCACTGACTGTGAGGTAATGGGAGAGACCGATTTCAAGCATCACACGCCGCTCCCCGTTGTGATGTCGCGAATTTCAATGACATCCTCGCGGCGGCGTTCAACCTGATCGCTGATCTTCTGACGTCGTACATCCGGGCGATGGCGCAGGGTCAGCACGATGGCGCCAATCATGGCGACCAGCAGCACAAGGCCGGAAGCCTGAAACAGATACACATACTCAGTGTAGATGATGTTGCCCAACGCATGCGTGTTTGTCATGCCATCGGCCGGCAAGGTCGGTGCGGCGAGGACTTGCGCCGATTCCGGCGAAACGACCCAGCTTCCGAACACCAGAATGAGTTCGGCGGCCAGAATGATGCCGATCAGCGCACCAATCGGGAGATATTGCAGGAACCCTTCGCGCATTTCGGCGAAGTTGATGTCCAGCATCATGACCACGAACAGGAACAGCACCGCGACCGCGCCGACATAGACGACAACGAGGATCATCGCGAGGAACTCTGCCCCAATGAGCACGAACAGGCCGGCAGAGTTGAAGAAGGCCAGAATCAGGAACAGCACGGAGTGAACCGGATTGCGAGCCGATATCACCATCACGGCAGACGCAACGGCGACACCGGCAAACAGGTAAAAGGCAAGCGCTTGAATAATCACGTCAAATCCCCCCGGCGCGGCCTAGCGATACGGCGCATCGGCGGCGAGCGCCGTTGCGATCTCTGATTCCCAGCGGTCGCCGTTCAACAGGAGCTTGTCCTTGTCGTACATCAGCTCTTCCCGGGTTTCGGTCGCAAATTCAAAATTCGGTCCTTCCACGATGGCATCCACCGGACAGGCTTCCTGACAGAAACCGCAATAGATGCACTTCGTCATGTCGATGTCGTAGCGCGTGGTGCGGCGCGAATTGTCTTCGCGCGGTTCCGCCTCGATGGTGATCGCCTGTGCTGGGCAAATCGCTTCACACAGTTTGCACGCGATGCAGCGTTCCTCGCCGTTCGGATAACGACGGAGGGCATGCTCGCCGCGAAAGCGCGCACTGATCGGCCCTTTTTCATAGGGATAGTTAATCGTGACCTTCGGCTTGAAGAAGTATTTCAGGGTCAGCCACATGCCTGATGCAATCTCCAGCAGGAGAAGCGAGCGCGCGGTGCGGTTGAATGTAGACATTTCCGTATTCCCCTCCGCGCCTAGTTCACAATGCCCGGATACCAGTCAAAAATGACAATGGCACCCGCGGTAATGACGACCCAGCCGAGCGAAAGCGGCAGGAAGACTTTCCATCCCAACCGCATCAGCTGGTCATAGCGGTAGCGCGGCAGCGTCGCGCGCACCCAGAGGAAGACAAACAGGATCAGCGAGACCTTGAGCGAGAACCAGACAACACCGGGGATCCAGTTCAGGATTGCGATATCGAATGGCGGCAGCCAGCCGCCCAGGAACAGGATGACGGTCATCCCGCTCATCAGGACCATGTTGGCGTATTCACCCAGGAAGAAGAGTGCAAAGGCCATCGCCGAATACTCGACGTTGTAGCCGGTCACGAGTTCGGCTTCGGCTTCGGGCAGATCGAACGGCGCGCGATTGGTCTCCGCGAGCGCGGAAATCACGAAAACGATGAACATCGGCAGCAGCGGAATGAAGAACCAGACGTTCTTCTGGGCCAGCACGATATCAGTCAGGTTCAGCGACCCCACCGCCAGCAGAACCGTGATGATGACAAAGCCGATCGAGACTTCGTAGGACACCATCTGTGCGGCCGAGCGCAACGCCCCCAGGAACGGGTATTTCGAGTTCGAGGCCCAGCCCGCCATGATAATGCCGTAGACACCCAGCGAACTGATGGCAAACAGATACAGCACACCGACATTGATGTCGGAGATCACCCAGCCCTCGCTGACCGGAATCACCGCCCAGCCGACCATGGCCAGAACAAAGGTCAGCATCGGGGCCATCAGGAACACGACGCGGTTGGCGCCGGTCGGGATGATGAGCTCCTTGGTCATCAGCTTCAGCGCATCCGCAAATGGCTGCAGCAGTCCAAACGGACCGACCACATTGGGACCCATGCGCAACTGCATGAACCCGATCACCTTGCGCTCGGCATAGGTCAGATAAGCCACAACGATCAGCAGCGGCACGACAAGGAGCAGGATCTGGATCACGATCCAGAGTGTCGGCCAGGCATAGGACCACCAGAACTCAACCATTGGTGCCAGTCCTTTCACCACTGGCGTTCACGAACTCACGGGTGCACTCGGCCATCGTCTCCGAGGCCCGGCTGATCGGATCCGTCATGTAGTAGTTCGCAATCGGACTTTCGAACGGCGCGGCACTCATCTCGTCATCGCTGCCGAAACTTCCCCACGTCGCCGCCGAGAGTTCATCCACCTTCTCGAAGACCGGATTGGCCTGCGCCATGGCCGTCCGGACATCGCCAAGCGTTACATAGTCGAGACCGGTCTCGAGCACCGCCGAGAGTGCACGAATGATCGTCCAGTCCTCGCGTGCATCACCGGGCGGCTGCACAGCCTGACGTGCCAGTTGCACGCGCCCTTCGGTGTTCACATAGGTCCCGTTCTTTTCGGTATAGGCCGACCCGGGCAGGATAACATCGGCGCAATGGGCCCCGGCATCGCCATGGTGACCCTGATAGATCACGAAGGCCTTTTCCAGCTTGCTCGTATCGAGCTCATCGGCGCCAAGCAGATAAACCACATCGACGTCACCAGCTTCGGCACCCGCCAGAATGGCATTCGTATCGCGGCCGCCATCACCGGGCACAAAGCCGATATCCAGCCCGCCAACCCGCGCAGCCGCGGTATGAAGAACGTTGAAGCCGTTCCAACCGTCCCGAACGAGGTTGCAATTGTCAGCCAGCTTGCGAAGCGTACCGAGGACAGCCTCTCCGTCCTCACGCGCCAGCGCACCCATGCCCACGATCACAACCGGGCGCTCGGCATCCTTGAGGACAGCTGCAAAATCATGGCTGCCATCGGCAATCGATGACAGCGTCTCCGGCCCGGCGCCCAGATATTCACTCGGATAGCTCAGGTCCCGCTGGGGACCGACCACACCAATGCGCGCGCCACCCTGCAGCCACGCCTTGCGCAGACGGGTATTCACGAGCGGTGCTTCCCAGCGGGGGTTGGTGCCCACGAGCAGAACCGCATCGGCAGATTCGAGCGCGGCAATACCCGTGTTCATCACATAAGCGCCCCGGGTTCCGGCGGCGAGCTTCGCGCCATCCTGGCGACAATCGATGCTTGTGACCCCCAGAGAGCCCATCAGCTGCTTGAGCGCGAACATGGATTCAGCGTCACACAGATCACCGGCAATCGCCGCGATCCGGTCAGCTGACGTGCCCTTCACTTTCGCGGCAATCGCGCCGAAGGCTTCGTTCCAATCGGCTTCGCGCAATTTTCCGTTCTCGCGCAGATAGGGACGATCAAGCCGCTGACGCATCAGTCCGTCACAGGCATAACGCGACTTGTCGGCAAGCCATTCCTCGTTCACGTCCTCGTTCAGACGGGGCAGCACGCGCAGCACTTCGGTCTGGCGGGAATCCACACGGATCGCAGCACCCACGGCGTCGAGCACATCAACGGATTCGGTCTTGCTCAACTCCCAGGGGCGCGACACGAAGGCATAGGGCTTGGAGGTCAGCGCACCGACCGGGCACAGATCGATCACATTGGCGCTGAGTTCGGAATCCAGCGCCTTTTCCAGATAGGTCGTGATCTCGGCGTGTTCTCCACGTCCCAGCATCCCGAGTTCGGGCACACCCGCGACTTCCGTCGCGAAACGCACACAGCGCGTGCAGTGGATACAGCGGGTCATGATCGTCTTGACCAGCGGTCCCATATGCTTGTCCTTGACCGCGCGCTTGTGCTCCTCGAACCGGGAGCCGTCGCGGCCATAGGCCATCGCCTGATCCTGCAGGTCACACTCGCCGCCCTGATCGCAGATCGGGCAGTCGAGCGGATGGTTGATCAGAAGGAATTCCATCACGCCGTTGCGCGCCTTCTTCACCATCTCGGAATCGGTCTTGATCTCCATGCCGTCCGCCACGGGCAGCGCACAGGATGCAGCCGGCTTGGGCGGCCCTGGCGACACCTCAACCAGACACATGCGGCAGTTGCCGGCAACCGAAAGGCGCTCGTGATAGCAGAAGCGCGGGATTTCCACGCCGGCCATCTCGCAAGCCTGCAGTACGGTGATCCCGGCGGGAACTTCGACTTCGGTGCCGTCAATCTTCACGTTTGGCATCGTTGCTCCCCTATTCCGCGGCCTGCGCGGGCGTGACGCCCTTGCGTTCCATGATACGGCGCTCCATTTCTGGCCGGAAATGCCGGATCAGGCCCTGCACCGGCCAGACACCTCCATCCGCCAAAGCACAGATCGTGTGACCTTCGATCTGCTTGGTGACATCCCAGAGCATATCGATTTCCTCAATCTCGGCGTGTCCGGTGACCATGCGGGTCATCACACGATAGACCCAGCCCATGCCTTCACGGCACGGCGTACACTGACCGCAACTCTCATGCCGGTAGAAATGGCTCAGACGGGCAATCGCCTCGACGATATCGGTCGACTTGTCCATCACGATGACCGCCGCCGTGCCCAACCCGGTTTTGTGTTCACGCAGGGAGTCAAAATCCATCAGGATGTTGTCACAGATATTCTTCGGCAGACAGGGGGTGGAAGAGCCACCCGGGATCACGGCGAGGAGATTGTCCCAGCCACCACGAACGCCGCCTGCATGCTTATCGATGAGTTCCTTCAGCGGGATGCTCATCTCTTCTTCGACGTTGCACGGATTGTTCACATGGCCAGAGATCGAGAAGATTTTCGTGCCCGTGTTGTTTTCGCGGCCGAAACCCGAAAACCAGGACGCACCCCGGCGCAGGATGGTCGGCACCACGGCAACGGTTTCCACGTTGTTCACGGTTGTCGGGCAGCCATAAAGACCACACGCCGCCGGGAATGGCGGCTTGAGGCGCGGCTGGCCCTTCTTGCCCTCGAGGCTTTCGAGCAGCGCGGTTTCTTCGCCACAGATATAGGCACCGGCACCGCGATGCAGATAAACGTCGAAGTCCCAGCCCGAACCGCAGGCGTTCTTGCCGATCAGACCGGCTTCATAAGCCTGATCAATCGCAACCTGCAGGTTTGACGCTTCCGTAAAGAATTCACCGCGCACATAGATATAGGCCGCATTGGCCCCCATCGCGAAACCGCCCACGAGGCAGCCTTCAACCAGGGTATGCGGGTCATAACGCAGGATTTCGCGATCCTTGCAGGTGCCCGGCTCGGATTCGTCGGCGTTGACGACAAGATAATGTGGACGGCCGTCGCGACGGTCTTCCGGCGGCATGAACGACCATTTCACGCCGGTCGGGAACCCCGCGCCACCGCGCCCGCGCAACCCGGATGCCTTGACCTCTTCCACGAGCTTTTCGCGGCCGAGCTCAAGCAGTGCCTTGGTGTTGTCCCAGATACCGCGGCGGCGTGCGCCTTCGAGGCCCCAGTCATCCTGACCATAAAGGTTCTGGAAGATGCGATCTTCGTCACGCAACATTACGCACCCTCCGCCGTCAATGTGGTGAGCCCGTCTTCCGGCTCCGAGCCCTTGCGCCCGGCTCTTGAACCGGGTTCGGGGGTTTCACCCCGTTTGAGTGATTCGAGGATTGTTTTGAAGCTGTCCGCTGTCAGATCTTCATAATAGTCATCATTGATCTGGACCATCGGCGCATTGCAACACGCGCCCAGGCATTCGACCTCAACCACGGTGAACAGACCGTCGTCGCTGGTTTCCCCCAGCCCGCAGCCGGTCACATCCTTGGCAGCCGCGCGCAGATCATCCGAACCGCGCAGCCAGCACGGCGTCGTGCGGCACAGCTGAACGAAGTTCCTGCCGACCGGTTCCAGGTTGAACATCGAGTAGAAACTCGCGACTTCAAGCACACGAATTTTCGGCATCCCCAGATAGGACGCCACAAATTCGATGACCTCTGTCGGCAGCCAGCCACCGGCCTGACGCTGGGCCAGATCGAGCAACGGAATCACCGCGCTTTGCTGGCGCCCCTCGGGATAGCGTCCGACAATGGTTTGCGCGCGCGCCTCATATTCGGCGTTGAATGCGAAGGTTTCGCTCACCGGTCCACCTCTCCAAACACGATATCCATACTGCCGATCACGGCAGGTACGTCAGCCAGCATGTGGCCCTTGCTCAGCGGCGCAAGCGCCTGCATGAAAGCAAACCCCGGCGCGCGAATTTTGCACTTGTAGGGGCGATTGGTGCCGTCAGAGACGACATAGACGCCGAACTCACCCTTCGGGGCTTCCACGGCGGTGTAGGTCTCACCGGCGGGCACATGATAGCCCTCGGTGTAGAGCTTGAAGTGATGGATCAGGGCTTCCATCGAATGTTTCATCTCGCCCCGGCGTGGCGGCGTCAGCTTATGGTTCTGGGTCATGACCGGACCATCGGGCAATTCGTCGAGGCACTGCTTGATGATCCGCAGGCTCTGGCGCATTTCCTCGACCCGGATCAGATAGCGGGCATAGCAATCGCCCGTCTTGCCGACCGGGATGTCGAAATCCATCCGATCATAGACGTCATAGGGCTGAGACTTGCGCAGATCCCAGGGCACGCCTGATGCGCGCAGCATGGGGCCTGACATACCCCAGTCCATTGCCTCTTCCGCCGTGAACACGCCGATATCGACCGTCCGCTGCTTGAAGATGCGGTTCTCGGTCAGCAGCGTTTCCATGTCGTCGAGGAACTTCGGATAGGTCTCGCAGAAATCGTAGATATCCTCGACCAGACCAGCCGGCAGATCCTGATGCACACCACCGGGACGGAAATAGGCCGCATGCAGGCGCGCGCCAGACACACGCTCGTAGAACTCCATCAAACGCTCACGTTCTTCAAAACCCCAGAGCAGCGGCGTCATCGCGCCGACATCAAGGGCATAGGTCGTCAGGTTCATGATGTGATTTAGGATACGGGTGATCTCGGAGAACAGGACCCGGATATACTGCCCGCGCTCGGGCACTTCGATGCCCAGCAGCTTCTCGACCGCGAGCGCGAACGCGTGTTCCTGACACATCGGTGACACGTAATCGAGCCGGTCGAAATACGGCACGGCCTGCAGATAGGTCTTGTACTCGATCAGCTTCTCGGTGCCGCGGTGCAGCAGGCCGATATGCGGATCAGCACGCTCGACAACCTCGCCATCCATTTCCAGCACAAGACGCAGAACGCCATGGGCCGCAGGATGCTGGGGACCGAAATTCAGGGTGAGGTTCTTGATCGCGACTTCGGACATCAGGCGCCCTCGGCCTCCTCTTCCTCATCCGCGCGTGCCTTCTCGTCGCCGGGCAGGACATCGCTCATGCCCTCCCACGGACTGAGGAAGTCAAAGCTGCGGAAATCCTGGGTCAGTTTGACCGGATCATAGACAACGCGTTTCTGGGTTTCGTCGTAACGGACCTCGACCCGCCCGGTCAGCGGGAAGTCCTTGCGCAACGGATGCCCTTCAAAACCGTAATCGGTCAGAATGCGGCGAAGATCGGGATGGTCGGAGAAATAGATACCGTACATGTCCCAGGTTTCACGCTCGCTCCAGTTTGCGGCGCTGAACACGTTGGAGGCTGTGGGAATCGCAACGTCTTCGCCAACCGTGACCTTCACCTTGATTCGCTGATTCTGGCTGAGCGAGAGCAGGATATAGACAACATCGAACCGCTCTTCCCGTTCCGGGCGGTCGACAGCCGTAATATCGAGCAGCACCTTGAACAGGCAGTTGCTGTCATCGCGCAGAAAGGTCAGCAGCTTGGTGATCGTCGTTGCGCGGGCGCGCACGACCAATTCACCATAGGCAACATCCGTGCCGATGACATCCTGCGGCAGCGCAGCGGCGATATACCCGCCAAGATCGTGTAGCGCTTCATCCATGCCGGTTTCCGTCTGTCTTTCCTGCGGGCCGAATCATCGCGCGATCGTGCCGGTGCGCCGGATCTTGCGCTGCAGCTGCATGATTCCATACAGCAGCGCTTCCGCCGTCGGCGGGCACCCGGGAACATAGATGTCCACGGGCACGATCCGGTCGCAACCACGTACGACCGAGTAGGAATAATGGTAGTAGCCGCCGCCATTGGCGCACGACCCCATCGAAATCACCCAGCGCGGCTCGGGCATCTGGTCGTAAACCTTGCGCAGCGCGGGGGCCATCTTGTTGGTCAGTGTGCCCGCGACGATCATCACATCGGACTGACGGGGACTGGGACGGAACAGAAAACCGAACCGGTCCATGTCATAGCGGGATGCCGCCGTGTGCATCATCTCGACCGCACAGCAGGCCAGACCAAAGGTCATCGGCCAGAGAGAACCGGTGCGGGCCCAATTGACCAGCTTGTCCATGTTGGCGATGACAAAGCCCTTGTCGGTCAATTCGTGGGTCACCGCCTGAATGGCAGCGTCCTGATCGGGACCGGGATGAAAGACCGCGTCTGCGGGATCGCGAACGGTTATTCCCATTCGAGAGCTCCTTTGCGCCACTCGTAGATGAAACCGACCGTCAGAATTCCAAGGAAGACGATCATGGACCAGAACCCGAAGAGCCCGATTTCCGACAGGCTGATCGCCCATGGGAACAGGAAGGCCACTTCGAGATCGAAAATAATGAACAGAATTGCGACCAGATAGAACCGGACATCGAATTTCATGCGCGCGTCATCAAACGCATCGAAGCCGCACTCATAGGCCGAGTTTTTCTCCGGATCGGGCTTGCGCGCGCCAATGATCACCGAGGCCAGAACCATGGCGATCGACAATCCGGCCGCAAGACCGAGAAAGATCAAAATTGGCAGATACTCGAGGAGCAGCTCTTCCATCGATAACGCCCTGTAATTGCCCCGTATTCATGTCCGGCAATGGGTCTCCGGCGAGCACTCCCCGTGCTCCGAAAACCCGCCTGTTTCTTGAGGCCAGCCTTACACCAGCGCACGCGACCTTGGCAAGGCACGCCAGCCCCCTTCGCGCGCATTGTCGCGGCGAAAGGTTAAGATTTGCAGCCGCCCTCATGAGCCATCTCCCACAACAACAAACGGCCCCGAAACGGGGCCGTGTGAACATCAGGTCTAGATGAGGTTCGGTGGCGGGAGTGACGGGACTCGAACCCGCGGCCTCCGGCGTGACAGGCCGGCGCTCTAACCAACTGAGCTACACCCCCAAACCGATGCCGGGATGTACTGCCGTGCCCCTGTCATGTCAAGCAATCGAACGGGATAATCATCCTTCTGGACGAAAAACTGCCCGTAACCGGCCCGCAGCAAATTCCTGGGCCGCCGCGCCATCGTCAATGACCGGCGCGAATGAGAAAAACCCGTGCATCATTCCGGGGTAGTTACGATGCTCGACCTGCACGCCAGCGCGATCGAGCGCCTCGGCATAAAGTACGCCCTCATCATGCAGCACATCGCACTCTGCCGTGATGACCAGGGCCGGCGGCAGCCCGGACAGGTCTTCTGCCCGCAAGGGTGCGGCCCGCCAGTCCAGCCGGTCTTCCGGGCGCGAGAGATAATGGTCGCGGAACCACGCCATACCCTTCGCGGTCAGGATTCCCGCACCTTCGGCCCAAGTGCTGTAAGACGGCGTGTCGCAGCCATAATCGGCCACGGGATAGACCAGAAGCTGAAAACAGAGCGCGGGTCCACCGGCATCCCGCGCCATGAGGGCAACGACCGCAGCCAGATTGCCGCCTGCGCTATCCCCTGAAACAGCGATTCGGGATGGATCGATACCAAGCGATTCGGCATTCGCCGCCACCCAGCATGTCGCTGCAAAACAGTCTTCCGGCGCGGCGGGAAACGGATCTTCGGGACCCATCCGGTAATCCACCGAAATCACCACGCATTGTCCGCCGACACAAAGGTTACGGGCCACAAGATCATGGGTGTCGAGACTGCCAACCACGTGACCGCCGCCATGGAAGAACATCAGCGCTGGGTGGGCCCCTTCGAGAGCCTCCGGGGGCGTGTAGATGCGAACGGGCAGATCGCCCGCCGGTCCTGCGATCAGGTGATCGGCAACGGCCCCGACCTCCGTACGGTCCTGGTCGCGGATTTTCGACATCTGCTCCATCTGCGCGCGCGCATCGCGCGGCGACAATTCATAGGCCGGGCGCACCCCGGCCTCTTCGGCGCGGCGGATCAGGTCGATTACTTGCGGGTGCAGGGCCATGGGCGAATTCCGGTTCTGAAACTGGGTGTCTGAGCAGATGTTGCGATGTCACAGGGGTCTTTTCAAGGACTCGCCAGAAATCCCGATCCATGCTAACGTAATCGGCAAGAAACGCGCAAAAGCGGACGCCAAGGAGGAGTATCATGGGCAAACCAAAGGTTATCGTACAACTTTACCCCGTCTTCCCCGCCAAGGATGAGCATGACCGGCGCGCCAAGCGACCGATCGGCCGGGATTCCGACCTGTATTACAAGATCGTCCACGAATGGTCGGAGATCATTCAGGCTGCTGACCAGATGGGCGTCTGGGGCATGTCGACCATCGAGCATCACCTGCATTCCGAAGGTTACGAGGTGGGACCGAATCCCGGAATCCTGAACGCCCACTGGGCCAGCCAGGTGAAGAACCTGCATCTGGGGGCCTTCGGTTATGTCATGGCGACCCAGGACCCGATCCGTGTTGCGGAGGAAACCGCGATCATCGACCATCTGACCCATGGAAAATACTTTGTGGGCTTTGCGCGCGGCTACCAGTCCCGCTGGGCCAATATCCTGGGCCAGTCCAGCGGCGCGGTGGCCACGATTTCGGATGGCGGCGCGAACGACCACAAGAACCGCGAGATCTTCGAGGAACGGGTCGAGATGGTGCTCGATTGCTGGACCAAGGATTCCGTCGAACTGAACGGTCGGTTCTACCAGGCCCCCTTCCCCCACGACGCGGGGATCGAAGGATACGAAGGTTACGAGATTGCCCGCGAGGCCGGTGCTGAAGGTGAAGTCGATGCCAACGGCGTGCTACGCCGGATCAGCGTCGTGCCCAAACCATTGCAGCAGCCCCATCCGCCCTGCTTCATTGCAGTCGCCCGTTCGCGCGCCACGATTGAGTTCGCGGCAAAACACGGCTTCCGGCCCAGCTACTTCAACCCGACCGATGGCGTGGTCGAACTGGCGAATGTCTATGTCGAGGAATCTGCCAAACATGGTCGCCCGGTCGCGTTTGGGCAGAACCAGAACATCGTCCGCCACACACGGATCGGCAAATCAGCGGCAGATTTCGACCGCAAGGTGCGCGCCTATGATCTGGATATCTTCAAGAACTTCTACAGCGTCTTCGGCAACCACAACGTGGACCCGGTCAATCACGATGCCGAAGCCGCGTTCCGGGCCATCAAGGAGCACAAGTTCATCCTTGGCGGCACCGTCGATGATGCAATCCGGGACTGGCAGGAGATCTATTCCCGCATTCCCTGCGAGTACATCACCCTGATCTGGCACTGGGCCCAGCAGCCCAAGGACGAGTTGCTCGAAGAGATGCAACTCTTCATGGAGAAGGTCGTGCCGGAACTCGAAACCCCGGACTTCGCAGTCGCCGCTGAGTAATCAGCCCTGTCAGGCTGCTTTCGACGTTTTTGCGGAACGCACCTTCGCCTTCACATCGTCGCGGCAGAAGGCGTGCAGGAAACAGGTGCGTTCGCCTACGCCCAGAATTTTCTGGGCCGTGTCGTCATCCGCGCCGGTATCCAGGAAGGTGTGGGTTTCCACGGGCATGGCCTCTCCCGCCTTGCCGGTTCCGCCTGAGGCACCGCCGAGCGAGAAATGGGTGTCCTGAACGACCCGGTAACCCTTGAGCGGCAGCTTGGCCATATGGGAGAAACGGCCCAGCTGGGTCATGAAGCACAAACCGATACCCGCCGAGATCAGCGAAGCGGCATCGGGAGCGCGGCCATCCTCGGCTGAGAGAAAGCGCCATGTCGGCGCGACCGGGCTGTACTGCTCCTTGAAGATTTCCTTCACGCCATCCGGGCGCAGCACACAGCGCGTGTGCATATGCAGGAGTTGCTGTCCCTCGGGAAGCTGGGGCGCATCGAGATCGAGGCCCGCATGGGATTCACGTGCCGTATCCTCGTCCACCAGCATGGTGATCAGATCATCGACGGCCGGACTGTTGGCCAGTCGCTCCAGCTTGGGGAAATTGTCGCCGGGATCGGCAAAGGGTTCGACATCGAGCGGCGTGACCTGGGTCGGTATGAGCGTCTTGCCGTTGTGCACAAGCGTGAACAGGCTGGGATGGGACCCGCGCGCCAGACCATTGAGCGGTGAGGCTGAAACGGCTTCGAACAGCAGCGTGTTGAGGGTCGCATCATCGCAATCGGCTTCACAATGCACGGTCAGTTCGGGCGGCAAGGCACCGCTCATCATGGAACCCTTACGGAAGTCGCCTTCGCGGTAATAGTAGTTCTCGAGCACCAGTTCGAGATTGCCGAGATTGATGTTGCGCTGGGCCGCCAGCGCGGTGATCTCGTTCATGTAGGAGGCAATCATGCCGGCGCTGAGATAGGTCAGCGGATTGGGGGCCATGTTGAAGCCCCCCAGATGCGCGCCCTCGTCACAGGCAAAGCGCCATGCCGTTCCCGTGGCCGCCGAGACGACCAGAGCTTCCTTCTGCATGCCACCGGCCAGAGCCCGCACCCAAGTCCGCAGGGACTGGCCATGGGGATTTGGTGGTGTCTCAAATCCGGCTTCTGCAGCGTTTGCGGCGATGAAGTAGAGCGGTGTGCCCATTTCCTCAAGGGGTGACAAAGCCATGATCTGAGCCCTTTCAGGTCGGTGTGCGAAACAAGTTTGGTGGGCGGTGACGGGATCGAACCGCCGACCCTCTCGGTGTAAACGAGATGCTGGTGTGTTTTAGGGGGTGCCTGGGGCGTTTCCTAAATTACTCGATATGATTGTTTTCATTGCTTTTTTCTTGCTCGGTCCTTCTCGGGTCGGCACAATGCGTTAGCTGATTTGGGTGCCTATAGGGTGCCGACAGGTGCGTAGGCACCCCCCACAGATACGCGGAGCGCCCATGCCCCACCTACCAAAGAGCCAAAATAGCTTCAAAACGCTGAAATCCGAAGACAACAAACAAACGGATTATAAAGACGCCGGTGCCGGGGCCGTGCCGGGGCTGCGCTTGCGCGTATCCCCGCAGGGCAAGCGACAATGGGTTCTGCTAGGTAAACGCCCCGGCGCAAAGAATAAGTCCCGCTATCCGCTGGGCGACCTTGGCATCCTGACCTTGAAGGAAGCGCGGATCGCCGCGCAGCGGCTGAAGCTTGCTTTTAAGGATGGTCACGACCCCGTTGCCGAAGCCGAACAGCGCAAAGCCGCAGCCGCCGCGAAGAACGCCACAAAGGCCGAACGCACGGTAAAGGCCGTCGCCGACCTCTATATTGAGGAATACGCGAAGGTGCATAAGAGGACGTGGGACGAGGACGAGCGGATTCTGAATAAGGACGTTATCCCCGCCTGGGGTGAACGCCAGATCGAAACCATTACCAACCAGGACGTAAAGAGGGTGTTGAATCGTGTGCAAAGCCGCGCGTCCGAGGGAACAGGCGGAAACATGTATATGCGCGGCAGGACGAAGGACGTTATCGGCAAGATGTTCAATTGGGCGATTGACGAACGCGGCCTGATAGAAAAGAGCCCGGTCGGTCTTAAGATGTGGAAGAGTCCTAAGAATAACCGCAAGCGCAATTTTACCGATGATGAAATTCGGGCTTGCTGGTCGGCGCTGGACAGTTTCACCAACACAAGCGCCGCCATGATCAAGGTGCTGATCCTGACGGGACAACGCGCTGGCGTGGTTAAGGGTATGTGCCACAGCGAACTCGACCTGGATAATCGGCTATGGACGGTCCCGCCCGAACGGGACAAGAATAAGCTGGAACACGTAATCCCGCTGTCGGATACCGTGGTCGAGATCATTCAGTCGCTGGACCGCGTTAAGGACATCGACCATGTGTTCTGGGCTGGCGGCGGACTTCAAAGGCGCAAGATCGACAAGGCACCGTATCTGGGAACCAAACTGAAAGCTGATCTGCGCGAACAGTCCGGGCTATCCGATGTAACGTGGCAACACTTCCGGGGGCTTGTTACGACCCGCCTTCGTCGCACCCCGTTAAAAATAGACAAGGATATTGTAGACCTGGTTCAAGGCCGCCTAGATGAGTCGGTCCAGCGGGAACATTATGACAGCAACGACTATCTGGACGAAAAACGAGACGCGTTAGAAGCCTGGGATCGCCATTTGATGGGCTTGGTGGAGAGCAGCGGCACGGAAAACGTGGTCGAGTTTGCGCCTACGGGGACGACGTACTAGCTATGGTACAAGATATGGTATTTTTTGCCCATATATGGCCGCTACAATCTAGATATAGTGTGTGCGCGGTTGACAATGGGGCGTAATTTGGTATTGTGGGCTTACGCGCACTTGTCGAGAGTGACAGAGGCACAGGCCCCGATAAATCTGGATCAAGCCACCCGCGCGTGTGGTCCCCAGCTAGCCGGATAAGCCCAATGCCCTGCCCTCCGACGTTACCGCAACTGCGGTGGCGTTGGAGTTTGTTCTAGCGCCACTGCATAACGTCAGGATGCAGAGCATGGCCTTAGTACTTCTCACCCGTTACGATTTGATACAGACCTATCCGGTCCCCAAATCACGCCCCGGCCTTCGGGCATGGATCAAGAAGCTGGGCTTTCCGGCCCCGCGCTACGCTAACCACAATACGCCGCTATGGTCGCCCGAGACGGTGGACGATTGGTTCGCCAGCCGCCCCAACAGCAATGTCGAAGGGGAGCGCGTGACCGATGGCCGATAATGAGAACCCCCGCGCGTTGGCGGACGCGCAGGGGGGGACTGATCACTCAGAAATACTCGACAGCCCCCATAATACGAAAATACCGCCCCGCCCTCAACCCGCGCAGTTTCTGGAATCGGTCCGGAACGACGCCCGGAACGACCTGTTCAAGCCAACGGTGCAGCTTAATCGCCCAGCGCCCCTGGAAACCGCAGACCAATTCGCTGATCAGTTTTTCCGCGCAGACTGCGATGCGACGGGAACGCGCCACAGTCGTCTCGGCCTGGTTCGATCCGCAGGCCAATTCTACGCTTGGGACGGGGCGCGATACGTCCTGATACCCGACGAAGATATCAAAGCTGGACTGTACCATTGGCTACGCCATGCGGTTTATTTCAAGTCGGGGAAGGAACAACCGTTCAATCCGAATGTTAACAGCGTCGGGGCCGTCTTCGATGCCCTGAAGGCGGTTGCCCGTCGGCCTATCGGCGTATCGGAACCCGCGTGGCTTGATCCGAATTGGAACCCGGACCCGCGATCCTATGTCGCCTTCCAGAACGGGCGGCTGGAACTGCGCAGCTTCATGTTGGAGCCGCACACGCCCGACTTCTTCAATCTGAGCGCGTTGCCGTTCGACTATGACCCGTACTTCGATGAGACGCCCGCATGGGATCAGTTCCTCGAAAGCATCTGGCCCGATGATCCCGAGGCTATTGATTGCCTACAAGAGATGTTTGGCTATCTCGTGTCGGGTTCAACGCGGCTCCACAAAATGCTGATGATTATCGGCCCCAAGCGGAGCGGCAAGGGAACCATTGGGCGGGTCCTCAACGCCCTACTCGGCGCGGACAACTGTTGCGGGCCGACGCTGGACAGTCTTGCGGGACCTTTCGGCCTCGCTCCTTTGATCGGCAAGTCCCTGGCCGTGGTTTCCGACGCGCGGTTTTCGGGCAAGCAGAAAGCTGTCGTTGAGCGACTGTTGATGGTCTCGGGCGAGGACGCCGTATCGGTTGATCGCAAACACGCAAGCGCGGTTGAGTGCAAATTGCCGACCCGGTTCCTGATTATGTCGAACGAACTGCCCGCGCTTGAGGATGCATCCAGCGCCCTATCATCGCGGTTTGTGCTGTTGACCATGACAAACAGTTTCATCGGGCGCGAGGATCATGAGTTGGCCGGAAAGCTGATGGACGAACTGCCCGGCATTTTGAATTGGGCATTGCGGGGGCTGCGGCGGCTTAACGAGCGCGAGCGGTTCACCGTGCCGTCGTCGTCTGAGAGCGCCATGACCGATCTGGAAGAACTGGGCTCACCCATCTCGGCGTTCGTGGATGAGTACTGCGTTATAGGGCCAGACTATTCGGTCCCGACGATGGACTTGTTCGTGCTTTGGAAGCACTGGTGCCAAGAAGCTGGACGAGCATCGCCCGGCACACTGGCGATCTTCGGACGGAACCTGCACTCGGCATATCCGGGGATCAAGAAGAAGCGTAGCTCTGACGGTCGTCGGCCTTGGCTCTATTCGGGGCTGCGGCTTATCCCGCGGGAAATCTAAGTGCGCCCGTAATTGCGGGGCCATTCACTCAATGCGCCTCGCAATTACGGGATTTCACTCATTCCATAGAGTGTTTTCGGGGCTTCATTCTCAATCGCGGCTGCTTGATGGGCCGGTCGCCGCCGCCAATGAGTAAATGTTCACTCGGTTTCGGGCAAATGTCCTAGCAATGTCCTAGTATTGTCCAGGTAAGAACCGCAGAAATCCGGGGGTTGTCCAAGATGTCCTAGTAGTTTTCCTTTTATAAGGAGGATAGAAAAAAAAAAGAAGGTACGGAAAAACATTACCAATATTAATTCCCGAGGTTTGCTTGGACATCTTGGACAACCCCGGAAATCCGGGGTTCTTACCTGGACAATACTAGGACATTGCGTGGACAGAGCTTGGACAGCGGCCGCCGCCGCCCTCCGACCGCCGACCCGACGCCCTCCGACCGCCGACCCGACGCCCTCCGACCGCAACCGCCGACCCGACGACCGCCGACCGATGACCGCAACCGTCAATCGCCGGCCGCAACCGCAACCGCCGACCGATGACCGATGACCGATGACCGATGACCGCATCTCCAGCCCACAAGCCCCCGCACCGTATAGAAATCCGGGCCGATCAGGCTCATTCCCGAACCCCCCGAAATCCGCCGATTACCGGCACAGCCGCAATCCCCGGAAATCCGCCGTTTTAAGCTTTGCGTCTCGTATATACCGAGAGGGTTTGTGTGAAATTAATCAATAATATCAGTTGATTGGCGTTTGCCACATCATTGCAGGCACCCTGTAGGCACCCGAACCACCCAGGAACGAGACCCAGGTGTCTAGCCCCCAAGTTCTGGGCCATTCCTGATTAGTGTTCCTGGGACAGGCGGTCCAAACACGCGTCCGATGGCCGTCTGTCAGTGGATCGACGGCCACCACATGAACCCGCCATGTGCGGCTCCGGTCTTTCCGGGCATGGGCACTGGGGTCGTAGATGTCTATGTGACCTTCACACCGTCTTTGAAGGTTCCTGTGTTTTGCTCATTCACAATTCCGTCTGCGTCGTAATTAACCCAAGGGCCGTAAGCACCTCGAGCGCCGGAGGATTCAGGGCTTCTCTTTTTGCCTGTTTCCGATTCCGGCAGCGAGATCCGCGCATTTACGATGTCCACCTCGCCCCACCTTTGGGGGTGGCTTAACGGAGTGCTTCAATCTGTCGAAGGATGGCAGGGCTTACGCGGAAGGCGTCTGAGCCGGGATTGTTTCGTCGTGTTTAGTTATATCGGGTTTCCCAGCACGAAATTCGATAAGTGGTCCGCGCGACAAGGTCGGCGATTTTTTGGCGCTCCATGATCTTGGTATTTGGCGCGGTTAGCTTAATTCTATTTGGCGGTAGAAAAGAACGAAGGGTCGAAGCTTTAATTCCGAAGTTCGTATTTTCGGGGATAAAGCCGGAAATTCGGCGAAAATTTTCTTTGTTTAAAGAAGCCACTGCGACCGCAACAACGTTACCGCGCTCATCGAGTATGGGCCCCCCTGAATTCCCCGGTTGCAGAGCAGCGTCGATCTGTATCTGGGAATAGTTGTCTGCAATGCCGGCCAGAGAACTGACGACCCCTGTGTTTACTTTGACGCTCGAGCTTAGCGTGTCCGATAGCGGAAAGCCCGCGACTATGATTTCGTCCAACAATTTTGCGTTCGTTGTACTTATTGCGAGAGCTAAATCTGACTCAAAGTCCCCCTTTAAAAGGGCCAGGTCGTTGGTTTCATCGATGGCCAAAACTTTTAATTTCTTCGGCCCTTCCTGAAAGTGAACAGCCACCAGGTCACAATTTTCGACAGCATGATTGTTAGTTACCAAATGCCCCTCATTTGAGACCAAGAAACCCGAGCTAGCTGAAACCATTACATTCGTTTGCCCAGAACCATCCGCAACAACCTTGGGCGGTTGAATTGGTTCGATGGTTCCCTTGCTTCCTGAACAGGCTTTCACTTGATTTGCTACGCACGTGCGAAACATATTCTGTGCAGCTGTAATTTGTTCGGGCCTCATTCTCTCGGCCACAAAGGCCCGGGTGCTCTTGGCGTCCGGATCGCCGTTGAGGGCTGCGACGGAGAACCAGAAATAGCTGAGGGTGTTGTCTGGATCGGTTATGTCGTCTCGTTGGTACATCCTCGCCAGGCTATACTGAGCGTTCGGGTTTCCTTCACTTGCTAGTGCTCTGAAACCTTCAAAAGCCTCCTGGAAATTGCCTTGGTTGAAAGCCGCTATAGCAAGTTGAAGTCGCGTTTGGGGTGCGGGTGGAGATTGATTTGTGTCGCATGAGAGCCCACGCCCTTTAGCTTCTTGGACATAATTGGCGTAGTCGGAGCTGTCGGTCCAATGCCGTTGTCCCTGGTAGCTGTATGTCGAGAAGATACACAGCGTTTCATCATTGAGAGCGTTGGGTGGTTCGAGTTTTCCGGCAGCAACGGTTGGCAAAACCCACGATGCCATTAATACCAAGAAGGTGCTTATCAACGCTGATCGGCGGGGCTGAAAATTAGTGTGCATATAATTTTGCCTGCGAACCTGGACAAGTATTCCGGACCTCGCCGAAATCGCCAATCTTTTCCCGGCTTTCGCTGACGCCGCCGTACCGGGCTGGGAGGGCGAGGGTGATTATTTTGAGCATTTGCTGAGGGTAACAAAGACCGCTGGCGGTGCCTAGAACGTCCACACAGAGGCGGTGCTTATCTTTGGGAGCGAGGTCGTCCCCGTCCTGATTGGATGATGGACGAGTGAACCTCAGCAACCTTTGTAGTCCTTCGCCACGCACTCACGGGCGAGTTTTTGCGCGAAAAAGATGTCGGCAGGTGTCATTCTCCCCGCGGCGACATCCCGGTTCTTGGAGGCACTCGGAAACCCAGACGCCGCAGCGATGCTCCACCACATGTGAGCGCGGACATAGTACTGTGGGACACCCTTTCCGTTATCGTACACAAGCCCCAGATTGAACTGGGCTTGGGCAATTCCCTGCTCAGCAGCGTGCGTGTACCACTTCACAGCAGCTTTGTAGTCTTTGGGGACGCCCTGTCCGTTGCGGTACATAAATGCCAGATTGAACTGGGCGGGAGCATTCCCCTGCTCAGCCAGGGGGACCCATTCACGCAGGGCGGTCGCGTAGTCGCCGCTCGAGTATGCAGCCGCTCCTTTATCGAAATCCTGCCCGCTCGCGCTGACGGCTGGGACAATAAGAAGGGCGATGGCGAGGGTGACTATCTTGAGCATTTGCTGACGGTAAACGGAGCAGGAGACCATTTCTAGGTCCGCAGGCGCTGATTTTTCTCCTTGGTTAGTCACGGCTTTCGATGAGTGCTTCGAGTGCGTACTCAAGATCACGAGAACTATTGTCCCGACACCATGAGGCGACCCAGCGGAGCGCATCGTTAGCCGTCATGCCCTCTATGATATCCCTTTTACCGTTCTGGACATATGAGTTGTAGGTGGTGATGAAGCCGCCGACCCAACCCGCAGCCGCGAAAAATTCATGAGGACCCTTGAAATCGTTCTCCTTCAAAAGGGTCGTGCGGGCATAGGCATCGAGGTATTCAACGCAAGGCATCACGTCTCTCGGAATATATTCGCCATTCGAACCCCTAGCCAACGCCTCACCGCTCATGGAGAAGACCAATAGTGCGGCCAGTAATAGTCGTTTCATGGTTCTGCTCCCTTACGCATCTACCCTTCAAGTCTAGAGCGATAGGCTGAGTTTTGAAAACCTTCGCGCCAAACCCAACCCAAGCACCCAACCTCGAGAACCGGACCATCTTATCCGGGGCTGACGATCTGGTCTACCGACTGATCAATAACCAAGACCCCACCCGGCCCCCCCGGTCCGTCGACATTTTGTCACCTAATAGTGTCACCTTGTCCTTCCCCCCTAAAACTGGGCCATTCTCCTTCTCCAGACTACGCAGCTCCGACAACTGCGACTTCCTCATCCCGCCGAACCGCTTGCGCCAGTTGTAATACGTCGCGTCGCTGATACCCACGCTATGACAGGCTGACGGCACATCGCTGCCACTCACCAGCTTCACCTCAATCTCGCGCAGCAGCTTCAGTACGTCCTCGTCTGAATGACGTTTCCGAGCCATCGCATTCTCCCCTCGGTCTCTAAAAATAATGGCCCAGTATTAGGGGGGAAGGACACAGGCACAGAACCAAAATGCTGGCGCTTTGGTGTTTCGGGACCGGGGGGCCTACCGGGGGGTGGGGCCGGGATTTTGGATCGAGCCCACTGGTTAGGGTGGTCACGCGGCCAAATTTTTTAGCGCCAAAAATCCTAGCCTAACGCCCTTTTACGCCCGCCCATCTCTCTGAAAAACCAACCCTCTGGTATTTTTCATTACGACAATCGCCGGAGAGCAAGCATGGCCGGAAGACCCAAAGGCTATCCAAAAACGGGCGGAGCTAAAAAAGGCAGCGTCCGCACCAATTCCAAAGCCGTGAAGGACGCGATTCGAAACGTGTTCTTCGACGACCTGGGCGGGGAAAAGTATCTCCGCGAAATAGCCCGGAAAGACCCGTCCCTGTTCGCGTCCCTGCTCGCGAAGCTGATTCCGCAGGAGATCGCGGCTGAGATCAACGTGAGGCACAGCGGCTTGGATATAGGCGCGGCCATGCGGGATGCCGAACTACGCCTGAAGCATGGCGGCGCCCCGATAATCGACGTAACGCCAGAAAGGTCGCCAGCGTGTTCGACGCCATCAAGCGAATGAGCGTTACCGGCTCGACCGCCCTCGTCATCCTTCAGAACGATTGGAGCAAGAAATTGCAGCATCTAACCGACCGGCTTGCCAACCTTCAGAACGAGATCGCCGCAGCCGAACAGCTATATCGTGACGCGGCTCTCGCCGCCGACGAAGGGGGGCAGGCCGAAGCCAAGCAGCGCGAGCAGGCGTATTCAAAACTGGGCAAGGCGCTCCGCCAGCAAAACGACATTGAAGCCGCCATTGAAGCGGCTCGCGAACGAGCAGCCCGTGACGCCGAGAAGCAGCGCAAGGTCGAGCGGCAGCAACGCGCCGAAGCGATCTCCGCCCACCACCGGGAAATGCAGAAGCAGGCCCGACGGCTCGACACGGCGATGGCTGAACTTGCCGCCGCGACCGCCGCCGTTAACGCCGCTGGTGCTGACCTGGTGGAGGCCGGGGTCCGGCCCCGCACGGCCTATTCGATCATTCCAGAAATTCCGCGTCTGCTGGGCAGTCACTTTCTCAAAGCCCCCTTGGACATCGGCCTGCGGCATCCGTTCGACACAGCACCCCAATGCGCGGCTGATCGTGTGCCGTCTCTCGCCGATGTACTCCGCAGCGGGGACGCCGACTGATGGCGCGGGGCGGATACAGAGAAGGCGCCGGACGCAAACCGGGCTCACGCGATCTGCGAACCGTGCAGCTTGAGAACGCCATGCTCGAAACGGGTGTGGACGATTTCGTCGGCGCTCTTGTTGCCGTGGTCGAAGATGAAACGCAGCCGGACAAGCTGCGGATTGATGCCTGTCAGACATTGGCGGGTCGAATGATGGGCGGCGTCCTGGCCCCCTCGCAACTCCGCAAGAAGTACAAAGAGGCCCCCCAATGAGCGATGAATCGAACGCACCCCCGGCACCGGCACCGGCACCGGCCCCAGCCGCACCTATGCCAGAGGCGGCTGCCCCGGCTGCCCCCGGCCCGTCCGAACGGCTGGCCGAGTTACAGGCTGACAAGGATTGGGTTTCGGATTTCAACGGAGACAACGGGCGCATTGCCCAAAAGCTTGCCGCCGAACGCAAGTCGGACCTGTTGCGCGGCGATCAACCGGACACCGCGCCAGCGATGCCGGAACACTTGCGCGAGGCATTGGAGCATGGCGAAACCAAACCGCACGCCGAGCGATATGTCCCCGCGTCCGACCCGTCGGAATATAGATTCGATTGGACCGACGCCGAGAGCGTCGAACACGCCCAGGAATTGACCGCCCTGGCCCAAGAGACTGCCTTCGCCGTCGGGGCGAACCCGGAGTTTGCACGGGCGACCGTCCGGCACGTTCAAGAGCGCCTGTCCCGCGTCCCCGAAGGCGGGTCGGTCGGGGATAACCCCGGCAGCCTGGACGAAGCTGTTGCCGAACTTGCCGGACCCAATTCAGCGTCGGTCCTTGCCGACGCGACCGAGGCTGTCACGCAGATGCCGGAAGCCGGTCGTCAATGGGTGCAGTCCACGCTGCGCGGCCTGGACCCCAACACCGCCGCATGGTTCACCGCGCGTCTTGCACGCGCCCACCGGGCAACCCGCCCATAGACCGCCGTTACGACGGCATAAAACGGAGGATGCAATGTTTGTATCTCAGAAGCAGGCCGTCGCAGTGGCGAAGGCAATTTCGAAAACCTATTCCGCAATCCCGAATAGGCCAGAGGATTTTAAGACTCACATCCCTACAGCAACCGTCCATGACGGCGGCATGGCCTCATATCGTGCGGTCCATGAGGCCGAATCGGAACGCCGGGCGCGGATTGCTGGCGACCCCGACCGGCTTGCCGCCAAGATCGACGTGCTGAAGCTGGCAATCAAAACTGCCAAGGCCGACGAAGCAGCCGCAGGCAAAGACAAATATGCCGTGATTGATTCCCGGTATAAGCAGGCGGTCGCGCAGGCCGACCTTGCCGTGGCGCAGGCCGAACTTTCGTCGGCCAAGACCGTCGCCAGGGCCGACACAGAGGCCGCAGACCAAGACAACGCCGCTATCATGGCCCAGGCAGCCGCAGAACAGGCACGGGCAGCCGTCGAGGCGGTTGAGCAATCCGAACAGCAGAAGGTCGCCGCCGCGTCTGATGAACGCGACGACGCCGTTGCCGCCGCTAAGAAAAAACAGCATGAGGACTACGAAGCGGTGAAAAAGGCGGAAGTCATCGCCCGTGCCGAGGCCGTGTAGAAGTCCCTGTCGCGACCGCAATAGGGTGCCTACAGGGTGCCTAGAAAAAATTTAGGCCGGAAGCCCGTTTTGGACTTCCGGCCTTTTTCCCCGGTTTTCCGGTTTTTTTTAATGGTGGGCGGTGACGGGATCGAACCGCCGACCCTCTCGGTGTAAACGAGATGCTCTGCCAGCTGAGCTAACCGCCCTTCACAGGCGTTCTATCGCATATCGCAGGCGATGTGCCAGCCTTTCACGCTGACACTCCCATAAAACGCAACGGGCCGGTCCCACATGGTGGAACCGGCCCGTTCGTCACAAATCTGAGACGGGTCTAGTTGACCGAGTCCTTGAGTGCCTTGCCGGCCTTGAACTTCGGCTGCTTGGACGCCGGGATCTGGATCGTGGCGCCGGTCTGCGGGTTACGACCCGTCGTGGCCTTGCGCTGTGCGACCGAGAAGGTACCGAAGCCGACGAGACGAACTTCGTTGCCGCCCTTCAGAGCACCGGTAATGTTTTCGAGAACACTATCGACGGCCTTGCCGGCGTCGGCCTTGGAAAGTTCGGCGGAATCAGCCACGGCTGCAATGAGATCGTTCTTGTTCACGTTGGACCCCCTTCATGGGTTTGTTCGATGGATCGAGTTGTCTTGGACGAAGCGTCCGAAACCAAACTGTAAGGGGACTGTAGAAGCGGGGATTCCGGGCCGTCAATCAAAACGGCCCGGATTTCCGGGGTTTTTACCTATTTAGGCCGAACGAATCGGGGTTGTGCGCACGTCAACCCTAATGTCGGACCACACCAGAGGCTTCCGACTCGTCTTCCGGCTTCGAAACCCTCGCCGAGTCGTGTGCGGCTTCGTCCCACTCGATCGGGACCAGCGGCTGGGTCAAGGCATGCTGCAGGACCTCATCCACGGTCGCGACCGGGAAGATCTGGAGGCCCTTTTTCACGTTGTCCGGGATATCCGCCAGGTCCTTTTCGTTGTCCTTGGGAATGATCACGGTCTTCACACCGCCACGCAGTGCGGCGAGCAGCTTCTCCTTGAGGCCACCAATCGGAAGGACACGGCCACGCAGGGTGATTTCACCCGTCATCGCGACATCCTTGCGGATCGGGTTCTGAGTCAGCACCGAAACGATACAGGTGATCATGCCAACGCCGGCGGATGGGCCGTCCTTGGGCACAGCACCTTCGGGCACATGGATATGAATATCCCGGCGCTCGAAAAGCGGTGGCTCAATTCCGAAATCAACAGCGCGTGCGCGCACATAGGCATTCGCGGCCTGCACCGATTCCTGCATGACCTCGCCCAGTTTGCCCGTGATCGACATCTTGCCCTTGCCCGGCACCAGAATACCTTCAATCGTCAGCAACTCGCCGCCAACTTCGGTCCAGGCCAGACCGGTCACAACGCCAACCATGTCTGTTTCCTCGGTCTCGCCGAAGCGGAACTTGCGGACACCGGCATATTTGTCGAGGTTCTTGGTCGTGACCTTCACGGACTTGACCTCGGCATCGACCTCGATCTCCTTGACCGCCTTGCGGGCGAGGTTTGCGATCTCGCGCTCAAGATTACGCACACCGGCTTCGCGGGTGTAGTAGCGGATCAGGTCCCGCAGGCCCGTATCGGAGATCGACCACTCGTTCTTCCGGAGGCCGTTCTCGGAAATCTGCTTGGCAATCAGGTGACGCTTTGCGATCTCCACCTTCTCGTCCTCGGTGTAACCCGGGATACGAATGATCTCCATGCGGTCGAGCAACGGCTGCGGCATACGCATGCTGTTGGCCGTGCAGACAAACATCACATCCGACAGGTCGTAATCGACCTCCAGATAGTGATCCTGGAAGGTGTTGTTCTGCTCGGGATCAAGCACCTCAAGCAAGGCAGAGGACGGATCACCACGATAATCGGCGCCCAGCTTGTCGATCTCGTCAAACAGGAACAGCGGGTTGGATGTCCCGGCCTTCTTCATGCCCTGAATGACCTTGCCCGGCATGGAGCCGATATAGGTCCGCCGATGGCCGCGAATTTCAGCCTCGTCGCGCACACCGCCAAGCGACATGCGTACGAACTTGCGTCCGGTTGCCCGCGCCACGGACTTGCCGAGCGAGGTCTTGCCGACACCCGGAGGGCCCACGAGGCACAGGATCGGTCCCTTGATCTTCTGCATGCGCTGCTGCACGGCGAGATATTCCGTGATGCGCTCCTTGACCTTGTCGAGCCCGTAATGGTCGGCATCGAGAATGGCATGGGCCTCCACGATATCCTTTTTCACCCGTGAGCGCTTCTTCCACGGGATCGAGAGAATCCAGTCGAGATAATTGCGCACAACGGTCGCTTCCGCCGACATGGGGCTCATGTTGCGCAGCTTCTTGAGTTCCTGATTGGCCTTGTCGCGGGCTTCCTTATGAAGCTTGGTCTTCTTGATCTTTTCCTCAAGTTCCTGCAGCTCGTCACGACCATCCTCGGTCTCGCCGAGTTCCTTCTGGATCGCCTTGAGTTGCTCGTTGAGATAATACTCGCGCTGGGTCTTCTCCATCTGGCGCTTGACGCGCGAGCGGATGCGCTTCTCGACCTGAAGCACGCCAATCTCGCCTTCCATGAAGCTGTAGATCTTCTCCAGGCGCTTCTGAACCGTATCCGCCTCAAGCAGTTCCTGCTTTTCGGGGATCTTGAGCGACAGATGCGACGACACGGTATCGGCCAGCTTGCTTGGCTCTTCGATCTGGTTGATCGAAACGAGCACCTCGGGCGGCACCTTGCGGTTCAGCTTGATGTACTGTTCGAACTGGGTCACCACTGAGCGCGAGAGCGCCTCGGTCTCGGCCTCATCCGCATCTTCTTCCGGCAGGACTTCGGCAAAGGCCTGGAAGAACTCCTCCTTGTCGGTGAAATTGACCACGGAGGCACGTTCCCCGCCTTCGACGAGCACCTTCACGGTCCCGTCGGGCAGCTTCAGCAACTGGAGAATCGTACCGATCGTGCCGACCGTATAGAGGTCCTCAGGTGCCGGGTCGTCCTGACCGGCATCCTTCTGGGTCACGAGCAGGATCTGCTTGTCTTCCTGCATCACGTCTTCGAGCGCGCGCACCGATTTCTCGCGGCCGACAAACAGCGGCACGATCATGTGCGGAAACACGACAATGTCGCGCAACGGCAGGACGGGGAACAGGGCACCTTTGGAAATATCAGTCATATCAGAGTCCGGTCTGGCGATATCGATACTGTGTTATTAACCGTAAATCCTTGAAGTCAGGTTTACGACACAGTCGGGAACAATTGGACGCAGGAATCGCGCCACAACCCAATAATTGGTGTGTGCGGCCCCGGAAATCAAGCTGTCCCCGGGGGAGTTGGCCACAAGATGAAGTGGTCGGTCAGGCGCTGGTCCCAACATCTTCGCGCTTGTCAGCGTAGATGTGAAGCGGTGCGGCATTGCCTTCAACGACTTCGCCGTTGATCACAACTTCCTCGACACCATCCATGCCCGGAAGTTCGAACATGGTGTCGAGCAGAATATTCTCCATGATCGACCGCAGGCCACGCGCACCGGTCTTTCGCAAAATCGCCTTCTTGGCAATCGCCATGAGCGAGTCTTCCGCGAAGGTCAGCTCGACACCTTCCATATCGAAAAGGCGCTGATACTGCTTGATCAGGGCATTCTTCGGCTGGGTCAGAATCTGGACCAGGGCATCCTCATCGAGGTCACCAAGGGTCGCGATCACCGGGAGACGACCGACAAATTCGGGGATCAACCCAAATTTCAGGAGATCTTCGGGCTCAACCGCACTCAGAATTTCGCCGGTCTGGCGATCATCGGGGCTTTGCACATCGGCGCCGAAGCCCATCGCGGTTTCCTTGCCACGACTGGAAATGATCCGGTCGAGACCGGCAAAGGCACCACCCACAATGAACAGGATGTTCGTGGTGTCCACCTGCAGGAATTCCTGCTGCGGATGCTTGCGCCCACCCTGCGGCGGAACGGATGCGACCGTTCCTTCCATGATCTTGAGCAGCGCCTGCTGGACACCCTCACCCGAGACATCGCGCGTGATCGACGGGTTGTCGGACTTGCGGCTGATCTTGTCGACCTCATCGATATAAACGATGCCGCGCTGGGCGCGTTCCACGTTGTAATCGGCCGACTGGAGCAGTTTCAGGATGATATTCTCGACATCCTCACCCACATAACCGGCTTCGGTCAGGGTCGTGGCATCCGCCATTGTAAACGGCACATCCAGGATACGGGCAAGCGTCTGTGCCAGCAGCGTCTTGCCACAGCCAGTGGGACCCACCAGAAGAATATTGGATTTCGCAATCTCGACTTCATTGCCCTTGGGGCCGGTGGTGCTCAGACGCTTGTAATGGTTATGGACGGCGACAGATAGAACCCGCTTGGCGCGGGTCTGACCGATCACATAATCATCCAGAACTGCACAGATTTCCTTGGGCGTCGGCACACCATCACGTGATTTCACAAGCGTCGACTTGTGCTCTTCGCGAATGATGTCCATGCACAGCTCGACGCATTCATCACAGATGAACACGGTCGGCCCAGCAATCAGCTTGCGGACCTCATGCTGGCTTTTGCCGCAAAAAGAACAATAGAGAGTGTTCTTGGAATCACCGTTACCGGACTTGCTCATAAACCTTATGTCCCGTGCTGGGGCGTTACGTCTGACCGAGTGCCCAGACAAGGGCGAATCATTACCAAATACGATTGAACAATAGCTAAGGGCCAGTGATCAATAATTAGTTAAGTGCCAAATCCGGAAAATCCCGATTTCGACCCCTTCAGCACTACTTGGTCTTGGCGTCTTCGTCCAGTGGCGGACGCTTTTCGACAACCTCGTCAATCAGGCCAAAGTCTTTTGCTTCCCGCGCCGTATAGAACTTGTCGCGCTCAAGCGCGTCGGCGATCTTCTCCACCGGTTGCCCGGTGTGTTCGGAATAGATTTCGTTTAGGCGTGCCCGGATCTTCAGAATTTCCTGGGCGTGAATCTCGATATCCGTCGCCTGCCCCTGAAATCCGCCAGAAGGCTGATGCACCATGATACGCGCATTGGGCAATGCAAAACGCTTGCCCTTTGCGCCACCCGCAAGGAGCAAGGACCCCATCGAGGCCGCCTGCCCCACGCAAAGCGTTGAGACGTCCGGGCGGATGTATTGCATCGTGTCGTAGATCGACAGGCCCGAGGTCACAACGCCGCCGGGCGAGTTGATATAGAAGCTGATATCCTTGTTGGGATTTTCGGCTTCCAGAAAGAGCAGCTGCGCACAAATCACGCTCGCGACCTCGTCTCCGACCGGTCCGGTCAGGAAGATGATCCGCTCCTTGAGGAGGCGTGAATAGATGTCATAGGCCCGCTCACCGCGGTTCGTCTGTTCGACGACCATCGGGACAAGCGCATTCATGCGCGGTGTATGATCAATCACCATATTATTCGGTCACTCCGTCCTCGGATCGGGCTGTCAGGAAAGCGGCAAACGCCGTGTCTTGCTAACAAATAGGCTCAATGCGAGTCCGTGCAAGACCTCGACGGAATACCTGCGACTATGCGTCTTTTTCCTTGGCAGCTTTCTTGTCGTCGTCTTTCTTGGCGGCAGGCTTTTTGGCTGCGGGTTTCTTGGCCGCAGCCTTCTTGGCGGGAGCCTTTTTCGCGGCGGCCTTCTTCTTGGCCGGCTTCTTCTCCGCGCCTTTTTCACCCGCCGCAGCTGCGGTTTCGGCCTCAACTTCCTTGTTGAGTTCCTCCGGTGACATCTCGCGCTCGGTCACATTTGCAAGCTCAAGCACAAAATCGACCACCTTGTCCTCGAAAATCGGTGCCTGCAGCGACGCGCTGGCCTGGGGATTTTCGCGATAGAAGTCGATGACCATCTGTTCCTGGCCCGGCATCTGCCGCGCCTGTTCCATGATCGCCCGGTTCACCTCTTCCTGGGTCACCGTGAGACTGTTGCTTTCGCCAACGTGAGAGAGCAGCAGTCCGAGCCGCACGCGGCGCTCGGCGATCTCCCGATAGGCAGTCCGGAGCTCGTCATCAGACTTGGCCTTGTCCTCTTCATCGAGCTGGTCTTCTTCCTTGGCCTGCTCGATCTGCTTCCAGATCTGCTCGAACTCGTCATCGGCCATGCGCGGCGGCACGTCGAAGTCATGACCTTCGGCCAGCTTGTCGAGAAGCTGACGCTTGGTCCGCTCGCGGGTCAGACGATTGTATTCCTGGCCCAGTTGCTCGCTGACGGCCGTCTTGAGCGTGGCAAGGTCTTCCATGCCGAGAGACTTCGCAAAGTCATCGTCGATCGCGACGTCAACGCCTTCATGAATTTCCTGAACCGTGCAGTCAAACACAGCATCCTTGCCCGCAAGATCGTCAACGCCGTACTCGTCCGGGAAGGACACCTTCACATCGAGCTGCTTGCCGATCTCGGCACCGACCAACTGGTCCTCGAAACCGGGAATGAACTGGTCGGAGCCAAGCTCCAGCCGGATGCCGGTGCCCGCGCCGCCTTCAAAGGCGACATCGTCGATCTTACCCTCGAAATCGATGACAACAATATCGCCCTTTGCAGCCGGACGGGGTGTTTCAATCGGCTTCGTCTCACGGTTCTGCTGGACGATACGCGCGATCGCGTCATCGATCTCGGAATCCGTCGGCACAACCTTGATCCGCTCGAGTTCAATGCTGGCCAGATCAAGATCTCCGATCTCGGGCAGGATTTCGATCAAAAGTTCGAATTCCAGATCCTTGCCCGCATCGAATGACACGATCTCGATCTTCGGCTGACCGGCCGGGCGCAGCCCGTGTTCGGTCATGACATCGCGCGAGCTGTCCTGAACGGTCGCCTCAAGCACCTCGCCCATCACGGAGCCGCCAAAGCGCTGCTTGAGCACCTTGAGAGGCACCTTGCCCGGGCGGAAGCCCGGAATGCGGACGGTCTTCCCGACTTCTGTCAGGCGCTCATCCACGCGCTTTTCGATATCATTTGCCGCGACGGTTACTTTGTAGTCGCGGACAAGGCCTTCATTTTTGGTTTCGACGACGTCCATGTCCGGGTCCGATTTTCTGCTGTCCGTGTTGAATTTCAGTTGGGTCCCCGACGGATCGGTGCCGGGCCCCCGGTATTCTATTACTGTTCGTACCGGCGTGCCGGACGAAATGGTGCGGGCGAAGGGACTTGAACCCCCACGACTTTGCAGTCACCAGGACCTAAACCTGGCGCGTCTACCAGTTCCGCCACGCCCGCGTACGCAATTTCCAAATGGTGAGATCGCACGCACTGCGTACTCCGAGCGTCAACCCGCCCGGACGGCGGTTGTCCTATACCATCATGTTTGCCGAGTAAACGGCCCAGCGCACGCAAACCAACCCATCAATCCGGGCTGAGCCTGGACCGCAAGGCCTGCAGGACCGGCGGGAGCGAATCCGCGATATCCTCGGCAATCAAACCGGCACCGAACCGGTTTGCTGCTTCACCATGCAGCCAGACTCCAGCAGCAGCCGCTTCAAAAGCGCCCATACCTTGTGCCAGCAGCCCGAGAACCAGCCCTGCCAGCACATCCCCGCTTCCGGCAGTCGCTAGATCAGGCGGCGCGTTGTTGTTGATCGCGGCACGTCCATCGGGTGCTGCAATGACCGTATCCGGGCCCTTGAGAACAACCACAGCCCCCGACAACCGGGCCGCATTGCGAACGCGCGCCACACGTCCGATCTCCGGATCGTCAGAGTGCGAATCGAAAAGCCTTTTGAATTCACCTTCATGGGGTGTCAGCACGGTCCCGGAGTCGCGTGCGTGAATGTCCTCAAAGAGTTGCGCAGGTGAATCCGCAAAGCAGGTGATCGCATCGGCATCGATCACGCATGCAGCATGGGATTTCAGGGCCGCACGCGTGTAGGCCCGCGTTGTCTCCGAAATGCCGTTCCCCGGACCCACGAGGACCGAACCGATACGGGGGTCTTCCAGCACGGCGGCAAAGGCTGCGGCATCCTCGGCGGCACGGACCATGATCGAGGGCCGCCCTACCCGATAGATCGCCAGAGCATCGGGGTGGCTGACAATCGAGGCCAGGCCCGCCCCCGCCCGAAGTGCTGCATAGGCCGCAAGCCGCGCGGCACCGGTCAGTTCCCGCCCGCCGGCCACAATGGCGTGGCCTCTGGTGTATTTGTGGCTTTCTGCAGATGGCACCGGATAGCTCCGACCCCACAGCGCGGGGCCATTGGCCGAATGCAGAGGTTTGATATCGTCGAGCACGGCGTCCGGAATTCCGATATCGGCGACCCGAATATCACCGCACAGCGCCCGCCCGGGAAACAAAAGATGGCCGGGTTTTCGCCGGAAGAAGGTCACCGTCAAATCGGCACGCGGCGCGGCACCACAAATCCGCCCGGTATCGCCAAGCACACCGCTGGGCACGTCAACAGACAGACACGGCACACCCAGATCATTGATCGTATCCACCACCTGCCGCGCCGCGCCATCCAGATCGCGGGTCAGCCCGGCTCCGAAAATCGCATCGAGAACCACATCCGCGCCACAAAGGACATCAGCCCCAAACGGCATGACATCCCCCTGCCAGCGTTCCGCATTGACCGCAGCATCCCCCCGCAGAGCGGTGCGCGCGCAGAGCAGGGCAAGGGCGACGTCACGTCCGCGTTCGGCGAGTAGCCGCGCCGCGACGAAACCATCGCCGCCATTGTTCCCCGGGCCGCAGAGCACAACCGCCCGTCCCTCGGGCCATCGGTGCGACAGCGCATCGGCGAGCGCCCTTCCGGCACGTTCCATGAGTTCAAGGCTTGATGTCCCGCGTGCAACCGCACCGGCATCGGCGCGATACATTTCCGATACGGTCAGAAGTTCGCAAGGCGGTTCTATCCAGTGTGTGGTCATGACCACAACCTAGCAAACCCGAAGGGCAGCGCGGACAGATTTCCGAAGCGGGGAAATTGGGGTGGCTGAGGGGACTTGAACCCCCGGCCTCCTGGACCACAACCAGTGAAATGCGCCATATCGCACTCTAGAATAACTGGTACGACGTGGCTCGATTTTGTCATTATTCCCCAGAAATCCAGTATTCTGTTGCGGATCACCGTCACGCCCCCTATCTTAGGCTAACAGGCTTTATCACCTGATTTTGTCACCTATTTGTCACCTAAATTGGGAGATGACGGCATGCCGAAGACCGCAAAGACGCTCACCGACAAAACAATCCAGAACCTGAAAGCACCTGCTGGGAAGGCCCAGGCCGAAGTTTATGACCGTCTTGTACCCGGCTTCGGAATTCGTGTCGGTGCCAAAACGAAAACCTTTTTCCTTTTCGTGCGCGTCCTACGGCTGGGGGCTTGGAACCCCGTTCGCATTAAGCTCGGGCGCTATCCGGCTCTGCCGCTTTCTGACGCGCGTGATCTTGCGCGTGAGTACTCGACGCTGGCCGCTGCGGGCAAGGACCCCCGCAGAGCAAAGACGGATGCCGAGCGCGAAATGGTCGACGCGTCCCGCAACACCTTCGGCGTCCTGTCGGTCGACTTCATCGCGGCCGGTAAGTCGACGGGCACTTCTAATAAAACAAAAGGCCAGCCGTGGCGGCCCAAGACGCTTGAGAGTTACACGCTCTGCCTATCTTACTGCACCGATTGGGACGACCGCCCTGTGGCCGATATCACTCGCCGGATGGTGAAGGACAGGATCGACGAGATCGCCGAAGAACACGGCAAACGATCCGCGCACAACACCGCTGGTGCGCTTAGTTCGCTCTTCTCCTGGCTGGTCCGAAAATACATCGTCGACACCTCGCCCGCGCTTGGCATCGAAACTCCGACCCCCGTGAAGCGCAAAAGACAATTGAGCGAAGACGAAATCGCCATGATCTGGATAGCGTGTGAAGGCAGTGTCATGGGGGACGTCTATCGACTGCTGATCCTGACAGGCCAAAGGCTGAACGAGATCGCACGGTTGCGAGTGTCGGAGATCGACCTCGCGCAGAAGTGCATCCGGCTTTCGGGAGGGCGCACCAAGAACGGTCGCCCACATGACGTGCCGCTGGCGCCGCTCGCGCTGGCGATCATCGAGGCGAGGCTGGCGGCACGGGACGAACGCGACGACGACCCCCCCTGCCCCTACGTCTTCACAACGAACGGCCGGAAGCCGGTTAGCGGCTTCTCGAAGTTCAAAACGTTCGTCGTCGAGCAGTTGAGTGCACAGAAGCCGGAGGCCGACCCCGAGGCCGATCCCGAGGCCGATCCCGAGGCCGATCCCGATCCCGATCCCGAGGGTAAGTTCAGTGGCCCGTGGCGCGTGCACGATTTTCGAAGAACGGTCGTCTCGGGCATGAACGACATGGAGATCGCTCCGCATGTTGTCGAGGCCGTCGTCAACCACGTATCAGGACCGGCGAAGTCCGGTGCGGCGGGAGTTTACAATCGTTCGACCTACCCCAAAGAGCGAACGGCGGCGCTCAACGCTTGGGCGGCGAAGATTGGGAGCCTGACAGGCAACCCGCCTGAGGCTGAGAGCAACGTGGTCCCGTTGGGTGCGCGGGCATGAAACCAACCGCCGCCGACATCCTGCTGGGACGTTACAAATCACCCGAAGAGCTAAAACTTGAGCGCGAGATCGCTGCGTTGCCCGAGGGCGCGGAAGCTCAACAAGTTCATCGCGACCGCGCCGTTGTCTTGTTGCAGCAACTCGCCGACAGCCGACGGGCACCCTCGCAGGAGTTTATCGAGAAGTTGGTTGGTTATTTGAACCGCGATGGCGGATACGACCCGCGCAAGCCGGTCGCGCTCGCGCCCAACGCCGGGGCTGAGATGAAGGTTCGTGAGTTTGCGAGGTTCGCGGAGATAAACCCGAATAGCGTCGAGGGCTATATCAAGGCGACAGGGCTAGAGGCGAAGTGTCGGGTCAGCGAGCTGCAAAACGAGCCGTCGACCAGTGAGCTTGCGCGCGTGGCGGGCGTGTCTCGTTCGACGGTCCGGCGCTGGCGAGGCGACGACCCGATCAAAGACGAGGCGAAGCTTAGTGAGCGTTGGGCTGTCTGGCGCTTCTTTGTCGGTGTGAAGATGAAGGACCTCCAAAAAAATTTCAAAAATAAATAGAGCGGGCGCGTGACCACCATTGACCTGTGGCCTGAACCGCGGTCTCGGCCTACCCCGGTGGTAGGCCCCCGGTGTCTTTGCGCTCGCTTTCTCTCTTGGCGAGTGTCTGTTTGTCTCTGCCGGACGGCAGGTAACGGCTCCGGGATACCGTGAGCGCACAGCGCGATGGCGCTGCTGTCACCTAGCGACGACCTAGAAGCCTGAAAGCCCAACAGCCTGAACCTGACAAGCCCAGAAGTACGGGGATTTTCAGGCATTGGCCTTCTGGGTCTGTCCCAGAAGATCGAGGGTGGCGATTACCCGCGGGATGTAGCCAGCTGACAGTAACGGGCGCAATCACGATGTTGAGTGCAAGCTTTCACTAACCGGAGATTGCACTATGACCCAGACCGATAACGCCGATCTTGCCCTGCTCAGCCAGCCGGAAGTCCTCAAGCTGTTCGGGGTCTCACCCATGACGTTGTGGAGGTGGCGGAAGGCCAAAGGCTTCCCGCCAGAGATCCGCGTCGCCTCGCGTGTCTATTTCCGTCGCGCCGATGTGGCGGAGTTTCTCAACGCGCACACCGCGCGCGACCCGCTCAGGGAATTCGCGAACCGCTGATCCCCTTTCGACTTTCAACAACCGGGATAGGCGAGCGTCCCCATGAAATCACCAGAAACACAGACGATAACCGTCCTGACGGACGCCAGGGGCGGTCTTGCGACCAAGACCATATCCAAGAACCCGGACGGGACATTCGCGACCGAGGGATTTGGCTTAGGTAACAGCTTCACCTGGCGTGAAGAACGCATTGCGTCGATCGGCGACCTTGCTGAAGTCATCCGAGGTCTCGCCCAGACCGAGTTCATAATCCGAGGGCTGATCCAGAAGCCGCTCGACAGACGCGGTAAGTTACGGCTCAAGGTGCCGCGCACGGGCGACACGTTCTTCCCGCACCACAACGGCGAGAAGAAAAACCGAGGCGCGACCCCACGACAATGGGTGATGATTGATCTCGATGGGAAAGACGACCTGCCGGCCCGCTTCGATCTAAAAAAGGACGGTGCAGAAGCAATCGCTTGGGGAGTGAAGGAGTATCTGCCCGACTGCTTCCAGAACGTGACGTGCTTCTGGCAGCTGTCGTCATCTGCTGGGCTCAAGCCGGGCCTGAGGGCACATATCTGGTTCTGGTTTGACCGTGCGGTGACAGGCGGGTTGCTGAGCGACTATCTGGATAGTGAAGGTTCGTCGGCTGACCCGACGGTGATCCTCAACGACGTACAACCGCATTTTTGCGTCCCGCCTATCCTCGACGGCTGTGACGACCCGATACAAGTCCGAGAGGGTTTCCTTAAGGGGGCCTCGGATGCCGTCACCTTGCCGGACCTCAACGAGCGTGAGGTTAAGGCCAAGGCGATCAAGCTGGGCCGTGCTGGCGCAGTCCTGCAAGCTGCGCCGGGCGTTGAGAGCAAACTAGCACTTCTGGGCGACGGTGAGGGCTTGGCGGGCTTCAACCGTGTGCTAACGCCCGCGATCATGTCGGCTGCCGTCTCTGCCGCCCGAGCCGGCGAGCAGTTGGATAGGGAGGGGCTGAAGGCAAGGCTTCGTGCGGCACTCGCCGCCGCACCGGCCGGCCCCGATCGGGGCGCCGATATTCGGCGCTACTCATCCGACGGATACCTGGACGGCTCGATCCGAGGGGCGATCGAGAAAGCCGCAGCGATAGTTGCTGAAGAAACGGCAGAGCGCCCGGCGTTCTATCCGGCGGTTGTCGGCTCTCTCGACGAGGCGGAGCAGAAGATCGCTCAGGCGATGGAGGCGTTCAGGGAAGACGCGTTGCAGTTTCAGCGGGACCGTGAGGCTGCGGTGGCGGCACTGGCCGCTGAGAGGGTAGCAAAAGTGGCAACACCAACTAGCTTCCCCGCGGTGCCGGCTGGGGGGCCGGTCGGGTCGCGCACCGACAAGGTTGAGGATACCATATCAGAGCAGGAGGCCCGCGACCGCGAGGCCGTCGAAGACAGGGCGCGGGCTGCCGTGCCTGCCGTCTCAGGACTGCTGATCACGCCCACGGCGTCGGGAAAATCAACACAAGCCCGCAAAGCCATTGCGAAGATGCTGGAAGACCACCCCGGCAAGTGTATCGGCATCGCGTCACCGCGCCACGCGCTGAACGACGAACAGGCAGCCGACCTACGCGAGCGCCTGGGCAGCGAGTACCGCGTCGCCGTCTATCGTGGACGCAACGCCGAAGACCCGGACGCCCCGCTTGAGAGCGACGAACCCGACGCGAAGCGGCTGCGGATGTGTGTTGTTAACGAAAGGATCGGCGAATTGGTCGGCGCGGGCGGCGCAGCCGAGGACCTGTGTCGAAAGGGCACGCAGAAGAAGCCCGGCTGCCCGCACTGGTCGAGTTGCGGTTACATCCGACAGCGCGAGACGGAAGCCGATGTCTGGTTATTTGCTCACAACGTGCGGACTAAGAAGAAACCAAAACCAATCGGCGAGTTGGCTGCCGTCTTCGTGGATGAAAGCCCTGTCGATGTGCATCTGGGCGGCGTGGACGGTACGCCCGTCGCTCTGACCTTCGGCGAGCTTCAGGACGTGGTCGACGCCCTAGCGCGGCTGCGGGATGGGCTAATGGATGACAACCCGCACAAGGCGGGGGAAGCCGATCTGGAGCGGAGAACCGTAGAAGGGCTGCGTGATGCCCTCATGACGGGCGAAAACGGCAAGGTGGAGACGGCGGCGTTGCCCGATTTGACGGGTGCCGGGCGGCTGACGTGGGCAACGTGCGAGAAACCAACGGTCGCTCACGCCATGTCCCGGTCGGAGTTCGAGGCCGCGCTGGCGCTGAACGGTCCCTACAACGCGACCGTCCGGCGGGTGCATCGCCTGTTCGAGATCATAAAGGCGGCAGAGCGCAACATCGTGCCGGGCCTGACCAAGACCGACACGGGTGTGACGATGTCATGGAAGGTCGGGGTCGGCGATGGGTTTGACGTGCCGACCCTCTACATGGACGCGACAGCCCGGGCCGAAGTCTATCAGGCACTCTTCCCCGTGATCACCGACGACCGGATTACTCGCGTGGACGTGGCAGCGCCGCACATGGCCGTCACGCAAGTGACTGATTGGAATGCTTCACGTCGCAAGCTGGTCCCGTCGGGAGCGGCTCGGGGGGATACGGCGGCCAACAACGCCGAGCGGCTGCGCGATCTGATCGAGGTCGAGGCGTACCGTAAACGCGGTCAGGGGACCGTGATCGCTGGGCAGCGGGTCGACGTGCTGGTTATCACCTACAAGGCCACAGCGGCGGCCCTGGAGGCCGGGAGGCTACCGTCCAATGTCGATGTAGCGTACCTCGGCAATCTGACAGGTCTGGATCGCTGGCGTGGCGTTGCCGGGCTTATTCTGGCCGGGTCGGGTTTTATCGGCGTGGACGATGTGGAGCGTCGGGCCGAGTTGCTGAAAGGCAGCCCCGTGGACGCGCTGGAGAGTTGTTTCGGCGACTGGTACGCGAAGGAGATTGTCGGCGGGCGGCGACGCGGGTCGGATTTCGGGCCGGGACTGCCGCGCTACTTCCATTCGGACCGGATGGCCGAAGCGGTGCGGTGGTCGATGGTCGAGGGCGAGCTAATCCAGGCCATAGGGCGCGGTCGGGGAATTCGGCGGGCGGCGGCTGATCCGCTGGACGTGACGATCCTGTGCAATGTCCCGTTGCCGTTCGAGGCCGACTTCACCACGTGGCGCGAGGTGCTGCCCCAGCCGTGCGAGCTTATGGCCGCACGGGGCGTTGTGCTGGACACGAAGCCGGGGGCGCGAGGGTTCTGGACGGTTGTCGGGTCGGTGTTGAGGACGGACGGGGGGAAGCTCCGTAAAGCAGCTGCTCAAGCAGCCGCTGACGGCTCGCGGTCGAGATTGTATGTGCCCCCGGCTAACGACAATCGGGGCCCGTGGTGCGCGCCGGATGCCTTCTGGCTGCGCGGGCGCGTGAAGCTCGGGCGTTATTCTGTCCCTATCCGGTTCGACCCGTTCGGCGATCTCGCCGACGCTTTTGACGACCGTGGTTGCCTTGTCGTCTCCGCGGATCAATTCCCGGCCCGCCGGTCTGCGGCTGATATTCTTCTCCGGGGCTAGGAACGCCGCCGCCGGCCGGCCGGCCCTCGGGCTGGTGGGCTCGGAGCGCTCACCGACCAGATCGTCTATAGGTACTCTCTATAGAGGATCTGGTCGGTGAGCCCTCCACCCACCCGCCGCCACCCGGCCGCCCGCGGCGGCGGCGGGCGCGCGGCCCCCCCCCGAACCGCCGCCCCGGTCCGTTTTTCGACCCGACCCTCCACTCCGCCGGACATCTCCGCCCCCCACAGCGCCCGTGGGCGGCCCCTAGCTAGCCCAACACCTAAAAACAACACGCCCCCCACCCAACACTCCAACAGCCCCCAGCGGCGCTCATATCCACCCCCAGCAACCCGCCCACGCCCCGCCAGCCCCGTAGCGCCCTACACCACCCAAAAACCAACCCCGCACGAACGCAGGCGTACCGAGCACAGCGTCAATTATTGTCGTCAACTCGACATTTGGGCTTGTATATATTAGCATTTACTAATATATTGCAGGGCATGGCAGACATGAACATCGCGGACCCCCGAGGACGCCCCAAAGGCAGCCCGAAAACTGGCGGGAAGAAGCGCGGTGCGGTTACCGTTCAATCAGAAGCGGTGAAAGAGGCCGTACTTCGCGTCTTCAATAATATGAATGACAGGGACCGCTATCTCGAAGACATCGCCGAGAACGATCCGCGACTTTTCCTCAGTCTCGTCGCACGCCTCATTCCAGTCGCCCAGGAAGTCAAACTCCAACAGACCGTCAACTATGATCTGGGTGCCGCGATGGTCGCTGCCAATGCCCAGCTCGCTGCCCGCGGCGCGCCCGCGCTTGAACATTCCCCAGAGCCGCTGCTCGAACATGCTCCGGAGCCGCTGCTCGAACAGGCTTCTGAGCCAACACCCAAAACCTGGCCTGGATATTAGCGATGTCCCGAGCCCGAGGCAGCCTGAACCGTCGCACTGAGAGCCTCATCCGGGCGGTCGACCACGCGCCCGGTGGCGACCTGCTCGAGCGCCTATCACACATCATGGACGACGAAGGCCTTCCTCTCCGCATGCGGCTGGACGCGGTCAAGTACCTGTCCGGCTATCTCCACGGTCGGGTGCGGATCAATGCCGTCGCCAAGGCCCGCATGAACAAGACCATCGCCGCGCAGTCGACCTTTCACCCCGATCACGAAGCGGAGCCCCAATGAACATCCTGAAGAAAGCACAACCTCCTCTCAGCGAAAAGTTCAAGGCGCTCATCGCCAAGGCAGAGCGCGAACTCGCGGCAGCCAAGCAAACAGCGGCGGACGCCATCCTCGAGAACGGCCACGCCGACAGCGATGAAGTAACCATCGTCGCCGCACTAAAAAATAAGCTCGAGATGTTCCACATCTCCCTCGAACAGGCGCTTGAGAAGGAGGCGCGTGAAAAGAAAAAGCAGCACGCGCTCCAGCGCGAGAAGGCGTGGGACGCTACCGAGAAGCTGCTCCGCCAGCGCGAAGACCTTTCAATCGAAATCGAGACATCGGTCCTCCGGCTGGCCGACTACTGGAAGGAACTCACCGCCCTCAACAAGGAGATATTCGACGCCTGCCCCGACCGGATCGGCAGCCAACATTCGTCAGGCCTAAGTGTCGAGGCACAAGAGGCAGCCTTTCGGTTGTACATGCGCAAACAGGGTTTTCGCTTCGCCGCGGATTATCCCTGGAACGTCGACGACATCGAGCCTTTCAGCACGAAGACAAAACAGACCAACAAAGCCCTGCGTGACCTACGCAAGCTGCGTGACCACCAGCAGGGCGAGGTGGCGGCATGACCGACGAAACGGCCCCCGAGGCCGCCAACGATAGCCCCGCTGAAGCCACAGCCACCCAAGCGGTGGCCGAACTGACCCGCTCGCCTGCGTGGTCAGAGAACTTCAGCGGGGTGAACGGACGCGAGGCGCAGAAGCAAGCTGTGGAGCAGAAGTCATCGATCCTCCGTCCAGCCGACACGCTGCGGGACGTCCCCGAGGCGCTTGCCGAGGGCATGCAACACCCGACGACCCAGCCTTTCGCCGAGGCGCGCATGCCGGCCGAGAGCGCAGCGGAATATAAATTCGACCGCTGGGACGGCGTCGAGAGCATCGAAGAAGCTCAAGCCATGACGACCATCGCTCAGGAAGCCGCCCACGCCATCGGCGCAGCCCCTCAATTCGCAAAAGCCACCGTGTCGCACGTTCAGGAACGTCTGAGCCACGTCGCTGACGGCTCTCGCGTCTCGGACAACGTCGACGCTTTTGACGCCGCGCTGACCAAGGCCTTCGGGGCCGAGGTCGACAGCACCGTCTCCGCTGCCGAGAAGGCAATGGCCGCCATGCCCCCCGCGGGCCGCGAATGGCTTCAGAAAACACTCAACGCGCTCGATCCCGGCACCGCCACATGGCTTGTCGGGCGGATCGCGTCTGCATCCCGGGCGAGAACGCCCACAACCGGCCGCTAAGCGGCTCGACAGAAAGCAGAACCATGTTCATCTCCAGACAACAGGCCGGGGCAGCAGCCAAGGCACTCGCCGACTACTACTCCGCCATCCCCGGCAAACCGGAAGCGAAGCGGAACGCCATCCCGACCGCGACGCTCCGTGACGGCGGAGCAGCTGCGCACCTTGCCGTTACCGAGGCCGAGGCCGCGCGGCGCGCCGAGATCGCACAGCGCGTCGCGACCGCCGCCGAGAACATCTCCAAGGCCAAAGCCGAGATCGCACAGGCCAAGCTCGCCCAAGACGCCGCGGGCGACGACAAGCTGGCGGCACTCGAAGCACGCCACCGTCATACGCTATGGGCGACCGACCTGGTGGTCTTCACCGCTTCTGCGGCAGCGGCAAAGGCGCGCGTCGAAGCAGACACAGAAGCCTTGGCCGCCGAGACGAAGGCTGTCGCCGCTCAAGACGCCGCCGAGGCCGCTCGCGCAGCCTATGACGCCGTAGACCAGGCAGAGGGCGATCGACTGTCGGCTGTGATCGGAGAACAGGAAGCTGTGCTGGTCGAGGTTCGGAAGAAATACCAGACCGACTATCAGACCGTTCGTGCAGCTAAAATGCTGCTGGACGCCGAGGCGGTCTAGTTTTCGATGGCCGCGGTCAGTGGATCGACGGCCCTTAGACGCCCCCGCCATGCGCGGCTCCGGTCTTTCCGGGCAAGCCGCGCTGTCGGGCGCTTGGGCCGTAGAGGTCTACTTGACCTTCACACCGTCCTTGAAGGTTCCTGAGAATTGTTCATCCACAGTTCCGTCTGCGTGATAAGTGACCGCAGGACCGTCTCTCTTACCATCCTCGTAGGTTTCTTTGCGGAATAACTGTCCGTTCTCGTAATAAGTAACAAAAGGACCGTCTAACTTACCGTCCTTGTAGGTTCCTTTTTCCAATAGCTGTCCCTTGTCGTAATAAGCGGCATAAGGACCGTCTAACTTACCGTTCCTAAATGTCCCCTGCGTTTCCCCAGTGGTCTTCCCCGTGAAGGGAACATCACTGAACTTCTTGTAGTAAATACCGTCCCTCACCACCAAGTCCTTCATCGTCTCCCCAAGTGCGATTGAGGGAAACAGAAGGGTCAGCAGGAGGATGGGTGCGAGGAAGCGTTTCATAGCTTCTACTCAACAACCCTTTGTATTTCTTACGGACGCATTCACGGGCAAGATTTTGCGGCAAAAAAACCTCATTTTAGAAAATCCACCAAAGCAACCGCAGCAAAACCCCATGCTGCAAGACCTGCTACAGCGCCGATGAGAATTCCCAAAAATGTCCCCACCTTTTCTTTAGAAAAAGTATAAGCAATCCATCCCAGACCAATCGCACCAACACCCAATAAACCGACAAGGCGCCCTACTATTACTGCCCCAAGTACGCATAATACGGAAATTGCTACATCAATAAATTTCTGTTTCTTTGTTTTTTGTTCTGGCTCAGACATAAATTATTCTCTCGCAGTTTTTAAATATGTGCAGATGCTTCCAAGAAGCACGGCAAGGGACAGGCAGATTGTGGCGGTCAGGTTTTTCATAGTGGAAGCTTAGGACGGCATGTATGGGATGGGCAATCTGGATGGAGTTCTAATCAACAATCCTTGAAGTTCTTCGCCACGCATTCACGGGCGAGTTTCTGTGCTTCAGCGATCTGGGCGGGGGTCATCTTCTTCGCGGCGATGTCGCGGTTCTTGGAGGCTATCTCATTGCCGCCAACTGATGCGGCAATGTTGAGCCACATGTGCGAGCGGATGTAGTCCTGCAGGACACCCTGTCCGTTGTTGTACATGACCCCCAGATTGAACTGGGCGGCGGCATGCCCCTGTTCGGCAGCGAGCGTGTACCACCGCACAGCCGCCTTATAGTCCTGAAGGACGCCTTGTCCTTTGTCGTACATGAACCCCAGATTGTTCTGGGCCCTGGCATGCCCCTGCTCAGCAGCGAGCGTGTACCACTTCACAGCCGCCTTATAGTCCTGAGGGACACCCTGTCCGTTGTTGTACATGACCCCCAGATTGTTCTGGGCAGAGGGAAGCCCCTGCTCAGCAGCGAGCGTGTACCACCGCACAGCCGCCTTATAGTCCTGAGGGACGCCCTGTCCGTTGTTGTACATGACCCCCAGATTGTTCTGGGCAGAGGGAAGCCCCTGCTCAGCAGCGAGCGTGTACCACCGCACAGCCGCCTTATAGTCCTGAGGGACGCCCTGTCCGTTTGCGTACATGATCCCCAGATTGTTCTGGGCGTGGTCATCCCCCTGTTCAGCAAGGGGCGTCCATTCACGCAGGGCGGTTGCGAAGTCACCACTCTGTGCGGCGGTCAGACCCTTTTGGGAATCCTGCCCGCTCGCGCTGACGCTTGGGAGGACAAGAAGGGCGATGGCGAGGGTGATTATCTTGAGCATTTGCTGACGGTAAACGGAGCAGGAGACCATTTCTAGGTCGCTGGCGCTGTTTCCGTGCCTAATCAGCCAACATTCTGTCACCTATAGCGTCACCTAATTTGGTATCGCAAAGAAAAAGGACCTAGCCTTTCGGGCTAAGTCCTTGAAGAAATTGGGGTGGCTGAGGGGACTTGAACCCCCGGCCTCCTGGACCACAACCAGGCGCTCTAACCAACTGAGCTACAGCCACCACCAGATGCGCGTTTGTGTAGTCGGCGCGCGATCCGCCGTCAAGATAAGAGCGCCAAACTTCCCTAAACCATCGGATCGTCGAAGAAGAACGGTCGATCATCCTTCTTGACCCGCTCCGCATCAGCCGCCTTTCGGTCTCGAGCTGCCTGTTGATCGACTACAGCATCGTTCGATTTCCCGTCAGCGGGCTTGGCTGGGACGGCCGGTGTCGCCTGTGTCGTCGGTGGCGCCGAAGTTGTCCGCGGCGCCGAAATATTGGGAGATGCGATATCGGGCACCGACAGTTTAAAGACCGTCGGTGCGTCAAAGTCCACGGCCTCGTCATCTTCACGACCAGGCCTGGCTTCCCAATCTTCTGGACCTGACGAGAACGAATCCCTGCCACCACGTCGCCGACGCCCGAATGGCAGGATCACAGGATCACTTTGGTCATCACCTTTTTCCGATAGTGCGTCATGGTCATCTTCCTTGTCTGACCCGGCATCCGTGCGATCAAATTCATCGACGGGACCACCGCGTAATTCTGCAATCGCGGCGCGATACTTCGCATCGTCATCGACAAGATCGGGAACCCGATCCGCCGATGCGCGCGCATCGGGCTGATCGGATGCTGTATCGAAGGCCTGAGCTTCGTCGCGGAGCGATCCGGCCTCCTGCGACTGGAGTGCCACTTCAGGATCGACACCATATCCCGACGCCTCGAACTCGGACCTGTCGTCGACGCTATCGCCCTCATCCTGCGCAAATTCGTCGTCCTGAAAGTCATTCTCGGCGACATCGTCTTCCGCGAACGCAGCGTCCTCGTCATCCAGATCCGTTTCGTCCCAATACGCAGGAGAGGGCAATGCAAGCATGGGCACACCGCTCGTCCCTCCCTGGGAAAACTGCGCCAGACGCTCGAGACTATGCTCAAGCACACTGGCACCGCGCAGATAGGAAAGAAGTATATAAGGGTCGGGCGATCCCTCGACATAGAAGGGTGACAGCGGCAAAGCTCCCAGGCCGGCCTGCGAGACAAGCGCATCACAAATATCGTGCGGACCGTCGTAAAGCGCCTTCGCGCGCACGGGCACATACCAGCCCCCCGGTCCTCCGAGCCCCAGAACGCCGATGTCATCGAGGCCATCGAGAAGCAGCGCACGCCCGGATGCCACCAGACCGTTGAGCGTGGCGGCATCATCAATCGCCAGACCATCGCCAAATCGCCGCGCCAGAACACTTTGCGCAATTACACTGGCACCAAGGCCGAAGGCCGATACCGCAGACCGGATCGGAGCCATCAATTCTGCGGAACCCATCAGGCTGGCAGCGGAGGCTGCCTGTGCAAGAACGGAAGCAGCGGGCATATCCACGCGGATACAGCGCGCACCCAGCGCCCCTTGGAAATCGGCGACATCTGGCGCCTCGCCTTCGACCACACTTTGGCGCGCAGACTCATCGAGCAGGACCAGACAGCCGAACTGCTCCACGACACAGACAATCGCTTCGCGCGCTTCGACCGGCAGATACTGTCCGGAATATGGATTGGGATCGGCGAGGATGATCAGGTCTGTTTGTGACCCCACGCGTTGGGCAAATGCCTCGGGATCGAATTCCCATTCGGTCGGGCGCATCGAGATTGCCCGCGCCACACCACCGACACGGCGAACCACGTCAACAATCTGGGGCGGTGCGGGTTCAAGGACCGTCACATGACGGCCCGGCGAGACCAGGCCCAAGACTGCGGCCGCACAGGCTGCCAGCGGATCGGCGACAACAGCCATGCCGTTCGCGTGATCGGAGCGGAGCCCACGTGTCTCGGTATCATAAGTCGCCCAATTGGCACGTAGGGCTGCAAGCCCGCCTTCCGGCACCACCGATACCGAACTGTCAAGCACCGCCTCTGCCAGATGCTGCAGCAGATTTGTCGGCGCACGCATCGTGCCGCGCAGGGTCGCAAGGTCAACGACGCCATCCCCCGTCGCCATGCGGAGCCATTCATCCAGTTCGGCCTGCCGACGGCTGGCCGGTCTTGTGTGTCCCAAGGACATTCGTCCCCCGATCCGGGTCACTACCATTGCGTGACCGGCCATTGGAAATACGTCAAAGGCTTTGCTCTGTAAATCCGCAAACGCCTATAGTGCGCGCCGTTTGCGGGGGAACCAGAGAGCACAACATGACCAAAGCAAATTTGCAGACCGCCCAGAACCTGACACGCCTGGGAACAGAATCCGCCTTCGAAGTCCTGGCACGTGCCGAAGCACTCAAGGCGCAGGGCCACGACGTCATCAATCTCGGCATCGGACAACCTGATTTCAAGACACCCGGCCATATCGTCGAAGCTGCGGTGAAAGCCCTGCATGACGGGCATCACGGCTACACCCCTGCGCCGGGCATCAACGCCCTGCGCGAAGCTGTTGCCGCTGACATCGAACGCCTGCGCGGTGTGCGCGTTGATCCCGGAAACGTTGTCTGCGTGCCCGGCGGCAAGGTGACCATGTTCTTTGCGATCATGATGTTCGGTGAAGCGGGTGCAGAAATCATGTACCCCAACCCCGGTTTCCCAATCTATGAATCGGTCATCAAGTATTCGGGCGCAAAGCCGGTTCCGATCCCGCTGGTCGAGGAGAAGGACTTCTCCTTCGATGCCGATGAAGTCCTGTCCCTGATCACGCCCGCCACCCGGCTGATCATCATCAACACGCCGGCCAATCCGACGGGCGGCACCGTTCCGCGGGCAGAAATGGACAAGCTTGCGGCCGGGCTGGACGCCCACCCCCATGTCGCGATCCTGTCCGACGAAATCTACGGGCAGATGACCTATGACGGGCTCGAGCATGTCAGCCTGCTGGAATACGAACACCTGCGCGACCGACTGATCCTGCTCGACGGATGGTCCAAGACCTATGCCATGACCGGCTGGCGGTTGGGCTATGCCCTGTGGCCTGAAAGCCTGGTGGATATGGCCACGCGGCTGGCCATCAACTGCCATTCCTGCGTGAACGCCGCCACCCAGTTTGCCGGCATCGCCGCACTTGAGGGCCCGCAGGATTCCGTCCACGAAATGGTGCGCGCCTTCGACGAACGTCGAAAGGTGATCGTGGAGGAGCTGAACGGGATCAAGGGCTTTACTTGTGTGACCCCCAAGGGAGCGTTCTATGCCTTCCCCAATATTTCCGGGACGGGACAGACGGCACGGCAAGTTCAGGACAAGCTTCTCACCGAAGCTCATGTCGCAACGGTTGCGGGCACAAGCTTTGGCCATCTCGGCGAGAACTATGTCCGGTTTTCCTATGCAAACTCGGTGGAAAACATTCGCACTGCCCTTCAACGTGTGCGCGAATTATACAGCTGAACGCACAATTTAAGGGCAGGATGATTACTTTTTAGTCACTTGGCTTTTCATATGCAGAACGCGCAATTTGGATAAGGCTTTAGTTTCAGGGCCTTGGTGGAGATTTCTATGTGGCACAGGCTGTGCTATTCCCAGTATACCGGCGGGTACATTCGCAACCCGCTGCCAGAGCCATGCGGTGGAGGCAAACAGGAATCGAATGAAGAAGATTGAAGCCATTATCAAACCGTTCAAGCTCGACGAAGTAAAGGAAGCGCTGCACGAGGTCGGCCTCAAGGGCATTACTGTTGTCGAAGCCAAGGGCTTTGGACGTCAGAAAGGCCACACCGAACTCTATCGCGGCGCGGAATACGTCGTCGACTTTCTGCCCAAGGTGAAGATCGAGATTGTTCTTGAAGACAATCAGGTCGAACGGGCGATCGAAGCCATTCAGGAAGCGGCCCGCACGGGACGCATCGGGGACGGCAAGATCTTTGTCTCGACCATTGACGAGGCAATCCGAATTCGCACCGGTGAACGTGGTCCAGAGGCCGTCTGAGCACGTCCGGGCCGCGTCGAGTAACACTGACCAAGACTTTTAATTTTTTTGAAAACAGGGAGCCTAACTATGTCGGACACCAAAACCGTCCTGGACATGATCAAAGAGAACGATGTCGAGTTTGTGGATTTTCGCTTCACCGACCCTCGCGGCAAGTGGCAGCACACCGCGCAGCACGTCTCCACGATTAATGAAGACCTGCTGACCGAAGGCATCATGTTCGACGGTTCGTCGATTGCCGGCTGGAAGGCCATCAATGAGTCGGACATGATCCTGATGCCGGACCTGTCGTCCGCGGTCATGGATCCGTTTACGGCGCAGCCGCAGCTCATCCTTTTCTGCGACATCCTCGAGCCTGCCACGGGCGAAGCCTATTCCCGCGATCCGCGCGGCACGGCAAAGCTCGCGCTGGCTTATCTTGAATCGAGCGGCGTTGGTGATGCGGCCTTCTTCGGCCCCGAAGCCGAATTCTTCGTCTTTGATGACGTCCGTTTCGAAACCTCCATGAACCGCAGCTTCTACGAAGTCGACAGCATCGAAGGGCCCTACAATTCCGGCTCCGACTACCCCGAAGGCAATATGGGTCACCGACCCGGCGTCAAGGGCGGTTACTTCCCGGTCAGCCCGGTCGACTCCATGACCGATATTCGTGCCGAGATGGTCACCACCGCTCTGGCCATGGGCATCGCGATGGAAAAGCATCATCACGAAGTTGCACCCAGCCAGCACGAGCTCGGTCAGAAGTTCGACACGCTGCTGAATGCCGCAGACCAGATGCAGATCTACAAATACGTGGTCCACAATGTTGCAGCCCAGTACGGCAAGACGGCGACCTTCATGCCGAAGCCGATCGCCGGCGACAACGGCTCGGGGATGCATGTGCATCAGTCGATCTGGAAAGACGGCAAGTCGGCCTTTGCCGGATCGGGCTATGCCGATCTGTCAGACACCTGCCTCTACTACATCGGCGGCATCATCAAGCACGCACGTGCGCTGAACGCCTTCACCAACCCGTCGACCAACAGCTACAAGCGTCTCGTCCCGGGCTTTGAGGCACCGGTTCTGCTCGCCTACTCCGCGCGCAACCGTTCGGCATCCTGTCGTATCCCCTATGCAACGAGCCCGAACGCCAAGCGCGTTGAAGTTCGTTTCCCGGATCCGACAGCCAATCCGTATCTGGCCTTCTCGGCCATGCTGATGGCCGGGCTTGACGGCATCGAGAACAAGATCCACCCGGGCGACCCGATGGACAAGGATCTCTATGACCTGCCGCCCAAGGAGCTTGAAGGCGTCCCGACGGTCTGCAGTTCACTCGGTCAGGCCCTCGAGGCCCTGAACGCCGATCGCGACTTCCTCAAGAAGGGCGATGTGTTCACCGATGACCAGATCGACGGCTACATCGCATTGAAGCAGGAAGAACTGACCCGCTTCATGCAGTCGCCGCATCCCGTCGAGTACGAGATGTACTACTCGGTCTGATCGACCCCATCGAAAAAGCAGAAGCCCCGCCGGGAAACCGGCGGGGCTTTTTCTTTGTGGCAGTCCCGGGCATCCTTCAGGACGCTCGCGATGCTCGCTCCTCAGGATGAAGTTCATCGATGGTCGCCACCCTCATCTCGAAAGACCGGTCGGGAAACGAACTTTTGCAGTCGGTTGATGAAACCCCGTCATTGCGAGCGCAGCGAAGCAATCCAGTGTTGGTGCCGCGTGCCCGGTTCGCCTGGATCGCTTCGTCGCCTGCGGCTCCTCGCAATGACGGCCAAGGAAAACACCAGGCTCCGCAAACGCGGATAGGGCCTCTGAAGAGCATGGAGCGCCGTCTCGAAGGAGGTGCAGGCGCGCAACCTCACGACCACTTGGTTTTTGGCTTCTCCTCGGCCACACCGTCGACAAACACCGCATCGACCTTCTCATTGTAGAAGCAGAGGTAGTCCTTGATGCGGGCGCTCTCATGCACCGGGTCGGAATAGAACCAGACGATATCCTCGAAGGTTTTTGCGCCGACCCGCACATGGTGATAGCGCGCTGTCCCTTTGTAGGGGCAATTTGTCCGGGTCTGCGAGGGCAGGAGTTCGGCCATAACGTCGTCACGCGGAATGTAGTACCGCGTCGGTAAACCCGTCTCGAACAGGAAGCGCGCGCGGGTCGTCTCCGCAACGGTGATCCCGCCCAGTTCAATTCGTACGGGGCGGGAACTGTCGAGGATGTCCAGGCGCACACGCGGACTGCGGGCATGGACAAAGACCTCCTCGTCCTCCTCAAACCACGCATCCACCCTGTTCCAGTAGAACGCCAGATAGTCCTTGATGCCGGCACATTCATCGAAGGGAAGCGCATAACTCCACACCGCATTCTCTGCAGTCTTGCCGCCAGCAGAAACCGTGAAGTAGCCCGCATCGCCCTTGAAGGGACAATGGGTCGAATGATCCGTGGGCGTCAGAAGCTCCATCGCTGCATCCTTTTGCGGCACGTAATAGACCGGCACATGGCCGCGCTCAAAAAGGATCAGGGCATCGGTGGTGTCCACGATCGTTTCGCCCCCGAACATCACCCGGATACGCTTCGGGCTGGGCTCGAATTCAACGAAATGTTCGGGCCGGTCGGCATAGCCCGGCGCGGGTCCCGCAGCGCTCGTCATCGCGCGCCTCCCGTCCAAGGCATCGTCTTGCCCGAGGCAAGGTCCACGACCAGTTCCGGGCCACCATATTCATGGACACTGTCATGGCTGCGCACGCGTACGGCAGTTGTCCCCGCAGGCACCGCAACGCCGCCGAGCGAGCGTGTAAACGGCTGCTCATTCACATGCGGATGGAACAGCGTGCGGGTTGCCAGAACGTCCCCGTCAATCGTCAGCACCTCCCAGCGATCTACATAGTGATCCCAGCCGGTGTCGGCGTGACGCAAGGTGACGGAAAAACTGTAACTCCCCGCGCTCTCCGCGCGCACTTCAACCGCCGTGACTTCGGATTCACCGGCAAATACGGATGTGGTGGTCGCAACTGCCACCAGGCTGGCCAGCACCAGTTTTGCAAGCTGTCTCATACGTCCATGGACTCCTTTGGAAGCGGCCGGGAACGACCATCCGGCCCTATTGCCACATAGGTGAAGACACCCTCGGTCACTTTTTCGCGTTCGAAACTGTCGCGCCGGATCGCCCAGACCTCGATCCGGAACGTCATGGAGGTATTTCCAACCCGTTCGAGATGAGCATAGCAACACACCACATCACCCACATTCACGGGCTTGTTGAACACCATCGATTCAACGGCGATCGTCACGGTACGCCCGCCCGAGTGGCTGCGCGCGCCAATCCCGCCGGCGATGTCCATCTGGGCCAGCAGCCAGCCGCCGAAAATATCGCCATTGGGATTGGTGTCGGCGGGCATCGCAACGGTCTGGATGCAGAGTTCACCCGTCGGTTCGGCGTGTTTGGTCATGGCGTGATCGTTCCTTTCGAAGCCCGGGAACTATCACATATTGCGGCCTGCACCAGCCAGTTGCGGAAAACCGGTCAGCCCTTCGCCGCGATCGGCACTTCCCCACACACGCTGGTGCGCCAAACCAGCCGACGATGCCGCTCGGTATCGTAATCGGTGGCCGTGTGTGCCAGCCCCCGGTTGTCCCAAATCAGAAGGTCCCGGACCTTCCATTCATGGACATAGCGGAAGCGCTGCGTGGTTTCGTGGAAGAGTTCCCAAATACGGGCATAGTCGGCTTCCGGGTCTTCGCTATCGTCAACCGCGATGAAATCGTCGCCCCCGATATAAAGCCCTTCGCGGCCTGTCTCCGGATGGATTCGGGCAAACGGGTGTCGGACATCCGGCGTGCGTGCCTTTTGCGCGTCCGACAGCGGCTCGACGTTCTTTCTCTGGCTGTAGAGATGAATATAGCTGTAGCACCCCTGCAACCGGCGCAGAAGCGCCCTTTCTTGATCATCAAGCGAATCCCACATCCGGTAGAAGCTGGCAAACCATGTGTCGCCGCCTTCCGCCGGGGCTTCGATGCCGTAGAGGATTGTATAGGCTGCCGGTTGGGCCATATAGGCGAGATCCGTGTGCCAGCCGAAGCCCTCCCTGACGTTGCCCAGCGGTTTTCCATCTTCGACAATGTTGGACAGGACATAGATTTCGGGGTGATCCGCGAGCGAGAATTGCTGCAACACATGGGGTAATGGTTCCCCGAAGTTTTCCGTGAAGGACTTGAGGTCGGCCGGCGAGAGGTCCTGATCACGAAAGCAGAGCAGTTGGTGCTCGTAGAGGGCAGATTTGATTGCCTCGGTCGACACGCTGCCACCTATGTCGCGCACATCGATGTTTGGGAGTTCGCCGCCGAGATGTTCGCTGAGCGGCCGTATGTTCATTTCAGGTTGCCTGATCATGAGTCCTCGCTGTTTCCAAAAATTTGGGCAAGCGGGATGAAAACGTCAAATGGTTCTTGCCTGGAGAACGTCCTCGTCCAAATTGGACCGTAAGTTGCGCGCGCGGATCAGTCCTTCGCCGCGCAGACCGGGTCGCTGTGATCGACAAGGATCAGTTCAGTGACCGGGAATCCCTCTTCCCGGGCCCGGTCTACCAGCCGGTTCCGTGTTTCCGCGGCCAGGTCGGGATCACGCGCGAGCAACCACAGAAAATCGCGATTGGGGCCGGAGACCAGCGCGTAGTCGTAGCCCTGTTTGTCCAGCTCAAAGACATGATAGCCACCAGCGAACGGCCACTGGAAGGTGACAGAAAGACTGGCAATGTCCGGGCTACCCTGAAACTCAGCCGTCCCCAGGGCCTCGTCCCATTCGCAATCCTGACGGTTGAAACCACGGTTCACCACACGCAGCTTGCCGTCATCCCCGGACGTATAGGTGGCCGTGACGTTGCTCAGGCCACGTTCGAAACTGTGATCGAGCCGCATGATCTCGTACCAGTTCCCCTCATAGCGCGTGACATCAAACCCGCTCACCGGCTCGAGCCCGTCCGGCCGTCCGGTACACCCGGCCAGAATTCCGACAAACAGCAAAGCGCAGACAGACCGTGTCAGTTTCATTGGTCTCGACCTTTCAGATGTTCCAACCGCAGGATCACAATCTACAAACGTTCCCGGGCTCCGAAAAGTTCCGGGATGGTGCTCGACACCGGACGGGCTGCGGCCCCGCCATATCCGGCACCCGGCGTTCTTCCTGTTCGCCTTGTCCACGAATCATCGCATATAGAGGACATAGTTGTGTGGAATCCCGCCAGTGGCAGGAACCACATAGGCTCTTTCCGAAATGAGGCCAGTGTGGCACCCGCCAAACGCAAATCCGAAGAACCCGGGCTTTTTGACGAAGCCGCCAGCGCGAGCGGGGATTATACCGCAAACGATATCGAGGTCCTCGAAGGCCTCGAACCCGTCCGTCGACGTCCAGGGATGTATATCGGCGGCACTGATGACCGGGCGCTGCACCATCTGGCGGCCGAAATCCTCGACAACTCCATGGATGAGGCCGTCGCAGGCCATGCCGACCGTATCGAGATGTCTCTCGATGAAAACGGCACGCTCAGCATTTCCGATAATGGCCGCGGCATCCCGATTGATCCGCACCCCAAATACAAGGGCAAATCGGCGCTTGAAGTCATCCTGACCACCCTCCATTCGGGCGGCAAGTTTGATGGCAAGGTCTACCAGACCTCCGGCGGCCTGCATGGTGTCGGGCTGAGTGTCGTCAACGCACTCGCCAGCGAATTGCGTGTCGAGGTTGCCCGAGACAAGCAGCTCTGGGTCCAGGAATATTCGCGCGGTGCGCCAACCAGCAAACTCATAAAACAGCAAGGCAGTGTGAACCGGCGCGGGACCACAATCGCCTTCCATCCCGATGCCGAAATATTTGGTCAGACGGCTGCCTTTGAAGGCAAACGCCTTTTCGACATGGCAAAGGCCAAGGCCTATCTGTTCCGGGGTGTCGAAATTCGCTGGTCGTGCGATCCCTCCGTTGCTGCCGCCGAGGACATTCCCGAAAAGGAAACCTTCCAGTTTCCCGACGGCATTCTGGATTATCTGCGCACGACACTTGGCGAGCGCCCGCTTGTGGGGGCCGATATCTTTGCTGGACGGTCCGATCTGAGCGGTGCCAAGGGCCGGATCGAATGGGCAATCTCATGGCCCGCCGATGGGGAAGGTTTTGTCAGCGCCTATTGCAACACGGTCCCGACCCCGGAAGGGGGAAGCCATGTGGCTGGCATCCGCGCCGCGCTGACCCGTGGCCTGAAGGGCTATGGCGAGCTGACCAACAATCGCAAGGCCAGCCAGCTGACTGCTGAAGACATTTCCGACGGCGCGGCCATCGTCCTCTCGCTGTTCATTGCCGAGCCCCAGTTTCAGGGCCAGACCAAGGAAAAGCTATCCATGCCCGAAGCGGCACGGATCGTCGAAGCCCAGATCAAGGACCATTTCGACCATCACCTGTCGACCGACCGGCAGAATGCGGATGCCCTTCTGGAATGGGCGATCGAACGGGCCGAGGATCGCAAGCGGCGCAAGGAAGACCGCGCCCTCAAACGCAAGACAGCGGGTCGCAAGTCGCGCCTGCCCGGCAAGCTCGCCGATTGTTCGCGTAGCAGCGCCGAGGGCACGGAAATCTTCCTCGTGGAAGGCGACAGCGCGGGCGGTTCGGCCAAGCAGGCCCGCAACCGCGAAACTCAGGCGATCCTGCCGCTGCGCGGAAAAATCCTCAACGTGGCCAGCGCTTCGGCGGACAAGCTGCGCGGCAATCAGGAACTCAGCGATCTCACCCAGGCGCTGGGCTGCGGCAGCGGTAAGAATTTTGATCTGTCAAAGCTGCGTTATGAACGCGTCGTCATCATGACCGATGCCGATGTGGATGGCGCGCATATCGCTTCGCTGTTGATGACGTTTTTCTATCGCGAGATGCCCGAACTGGTGACCAGTGGCCATCTGTTCCTCGCGGTCCCGCCCCTCTACCGGCTCGCGCGTGGCGGTGATGTCGTCTATGCGCTTGACGATGCGGATCGCGAACGCGTGACGAAAGAACACTTCAAGGGCAGCGCCAAGATCGAGATCAGCCGCTTCAAGGGGCTGGGCGAGATGCCGCCAAGGCAGCTTCGCGACACCACCATGGATCCCGAGAAGCGGCAGATGATCCAGGTCTCCCTGCCCAGCGCAACCGACGCCGATGCCGACCGTGCCAAGGTCGCCAAATCGACCGCGCAACTGGTTGAGCAATTGATGGGCCGGAAGGCTGAACTCCGGTTCCAGTTCATTCAGGACAATGCGAAATTCGTGGAAGAACTCGACGTCTAGGCGCAACTGTTGTCTGAGCAGATAGCCCAAGTTTCGTCATAATTGACGCGCAGAAAAGTGGCCCGCGAAAAATTGTGCGGTCGCCGCTTGCCCGGCTCATGGTTTTCATCAACCTGACTGTCGGAGATTCAGATGCGTATGAATTATCGTATTCCCTTGCTTCTGGCCGGCTTGGCTGCCTTGGCGGCCTGTGCCCAGTTTGGCGTGACGGTCTCGCGCGTTGACTACGCCCACCAGTACGAACCGCTCGAAGTGAGTGCAGCGGGTGGTGGTGAGCGCCAGTTGAAGGTCGTCGTCATGGGAAATCCGTTCGGGGTGCCCCAGAGCGAACTCGAACGCGCCGTGGTCAAAAGCATGCAGGGGCGCACATTCGGGGTCCCGGTCAATTTCGCGATCAGCCCGACAAACACGGATCCCAGTCGTGATTTCCGCGTGGTCGTGGCCTTCAATCCAGAAGGCGTGCGCGATCCCGGGAAACTCTGTGCCGCCGAAAGCAACCTGCCATCCACCGAATCTGAAAAGGGTATTCTCACGCTGATGGGGGCGTTCTGTTCCACCGACAGCTATCTCTCCCATGCCGTGGCACGAGCGCAGGATGTGGGCGGCATCAACTCCGAGATATTTGACAGCCTCGTGGCGCAACTGACCCTGTCACTCTTCCCGGATGAGAACCCGCATCGCAGGTTCGATGGCGACATCGGAGCCGTTCTGGTCAACTAAACCACCCTCGAGCCCGCTAGCCGTAGAGCAGCCATTGCCGCAAAAGCGCCGTGGCTGCCTGCGGGCGTTCCATCGTCGAGAGATGACCGCTGTCCTCGATAATGGCGAGCCGGCACCCGGGGACCAAATCGGCCATTTCCTCATGGAGTGCAACCGGTGTCAGTGCATCCTGGCGCCCGCACATGATCAGCGTCGGCAGATCGTAGCTCGCGAGCTGGGGCCGACTGTCCGGCCGGCTCATGATCGCCTTTTGCTGGCGATGGAAAGCTTCGGGACCAACCCGCTCGGCCATCAGCTTCACGCGACCCGTGAGTCCATCATCCGCCAGCCGGTCCTCGTGGATGAGGATCGGCAGAAGCCGGTCAGTGACGCCACGAAACTTGCCGATACGGCTCATCTCGATGAGTTGTCCACGGCGTTCCTTTTGTTCGTCGGTGTCCGGTCGCCCCGAGGTATCCAGCAGCGCCAGCCGTTCGACCCGGTCGGGGGCCTGACGCATGATCTCATGGGCGACATAGCCCCCCATGGATAGCCCCGCGAGAGCAAAACGGTCCGGTGCATGTTTGAGGACCTGCCGTGCAAGCTCTTCCATGGTTTCACCACCGGTGATATCGGCCACGGAGACTTCAGCAATCTCCGCGAGGTGATCGACCTGATGAGACCAGAGGTCGGGATCGCAAAGCAGTCCGGGAACAAGCAGCAGGTTCAAAGGTTTTCTCCCGGTTTCAATCCGTGGCGGTCATGATGGTTGCGCCGGGCACAAGCTGGCCCGCGCGCTTGGCATCCCAAAGCCTGCGATACGCCGATTCAAGTTTCCTGACAAACGCATCATGGTCCTGCGCACCAACAAGACTTGTGCCCAGAGCATCCCGGCGGGCCTGAAGGAGATCACTATCCCGGGCAAGCTCGACAGCCGTCCAGACATAGCCTTCCGTTGTATCGGTCACCAGATCCTGCAATCCGCAGGCATGGCACAGGCTGGCACCCACCCGCGAGGGCATTGCTGCACCGGCCCGCGTGAGGACGGGAAGCCCCATGGTCAGCGCATCGGCAGCCGTCGAATGGGCACCGTAGATGAATGTATCGAGGAACAGATCGGCATGACGGTGACGAGCCAGATGGTCCGACATCCCGGCAAGCGGCGGGGCAAAGACCAGCCGGTTAGGATCGACACCCGCACGGTGCGCGGCCATGCGCAGATTTTGCGTGGTCGAAGCCACATGTTCACGCAACCAGAGAACGGACCCGTCGACCTGTGTGAGGATATCCATCCAGGCCGCAAAGGTTTCGGGATCTATTTTTGTGGGCGTGTTGAATGCGCAGAACACAAGGCCGTTCTCCGGCAAGCCATGATCGGCGCGGGTCCCCGCCTTTCCTTCCGACAGGTCGATATTGTTCAGCGGCATGAAGCTTCCGGGCAGACAGGCGACCGCCTCGGCAAAGCCGGCATGTGTTTGCGCCGGGAGAACCCTCTCATCGGCCAGCAGAACATCATTGAGGCCACCTGACGAACCGCAATAACCCAGCCAGCCGATCTGCAGCGGTGCGGCGCGTTCGGCCAGAATTTCGGGACGCGCTGCGCGCGTGAAGCCGCCCAGATCAACGAGTATGTCCACGCCCAGATCACGAATCCGGCTGGCCGCCTCCGCAGCCGACATGCGCGAGACATCTTCTGCGCGATCCACGCCACCCGAGATGCGTTCCTGTACTTCGCTCCCATCGGGCGGGGCGAGCAGGATCGTTGATACCGAGAAACGGTCACGGTCATGACGCTGGAAAAGATCAGCCGTCAGATAGCCCACAGGATGTCGTCCCAGATCTGCCGAAAGATACGCCACGTGCAGCTTGTCGGTTGCGGCATCTTCGCGAAGTGACACAGCTTTGCCCGACTTCCGAATTGATGCGGCGCGCGCATCGCTGACCCGGTTCAACTGCTTTTGCGCAACCGGCAGAAACAAAGCGATCAGCGGTGACAATTCGCTGACGGCAGGCGCGTCGCTGTCGATCAGGCGCTCGAAATTGCCGATCAGCTTTTCCCGATCACGCCAGTCACAGGCATGCAGGTTGGAGAAGAACAACTGCGCAGCGGTTCGGATGAACCCCTTGTCCAGTTCCAGCGCGCGCCGAAAACGCGCTGCGGCCGCTTCATAGTCCCGACCATCAGCCAGGGTGACGCCCAAGCTGTGCTGCACCTGTGGATCGCCCGGCGCGACATCGACCGCCCGCATGAGCACGTCCCGCGAATCCGGAAGCCGTCCTGATTGCCGGTACATGTTGCCCAGATTTGCCAAGGCACGGGCATGACGCGGGTCAAACGCAATGGCCGCTTCGAGATGCCCCATGGCCTGCTCGATTTTTCCTGCCACGGCCAGCGCGCCAGCCGTGTTGAAGTGCAGATCGGAATCTTCCGGCTTCAGGGCAAGCGCAGCTTCGTAGTCATGTATTGCGCCAGCAATATCGCTTTGATCCAGGCGCTGCTTTGCCCGGTTCGCCAGAATGCGCGGATCATCGGGCGCCAGGCCAACCGCGCGATCGAGCAGCCCAAGGGCTTCTTCAGGTCTCCCCTCCTGCCCCGAAAGAATGCCCTTGAGGTGCAGCGCTTCGGCGTGATCAGGGGCCTGCGCCAGAACGGCATCATAGGCTGCAGCCGCCGAGGCGAGATCACCTGCACGATGCTTTGCCAGTGCTTCGGCGATGATTTTATCGAGGTCGTTTGTCATATCTGTCATCCGCACCTTGTTTCAAAATGCAGACTGCGGCGCAAGACCGTACGGAATCACTGGACTTTCGCGCTCACCAAGCCCATTTTCCGGCCAGCACTAATTTGTGCGTAAATTCACAGCAGACGAGCAATATGAAATTTGACGAACTGGGTCTCAGTGACCCGTTATTGAAAGCCATTGGCGATGCGGGCTACGAGAGCCCTACCCCCATTCAGGCACAAGCCATTCCCCATCTTCTCATGGGCCGCGATATCGTTGGTATCGCCCAGACGGGTACCGGCAAAACTGCCAGTTTTACCCTTCCCATGATCGAGATCCTGTCGACCGGACGCGCCCGGGCACGTATGCCACGCTCGCTGATCCTGGAACCGACACGCGAGCTCGCAGCCCAGGTTGCGGAGAACTTCGCGACCTATGGCAAGAACCACAAACTCAACATGGCACTTCTGATCGGCGGCGTTTCGTTCTCCGACCAGGAAGAAAAGCTGAACCGTGGGGTTGATGTTCTGATCGCCACCCCCGGCCGCCTGATCGACCATTTCGAGCGCGGCAAGGTTCTTCTGGCCGACATCAAGATTCTCGTGGTCGACGAAGCAGACCGTATGCTCGACATGGGCTTCATCCCCGATGTCGAGAAGATCATCAAACTGCTGCCGCCCATCCGGCAGACCGCCATGTTCTCGGCCACCATGCCGAGCGAGATCAAGCGGCTGACCGATTCCTACATGATGAACCCGCGCAACGTGCAGGTCGACGCGACGGCTTCCGCCGCACAGACGGTCACCCAGGGCCTGCTGCGCGTGAATGGCGGGTTTGCCGAAAAACGCGCTGCGCTGCGCAAGCTCGTCCGGGCCTGTAATGTCGGCAATGCCATCGTATTCTGCAATCGCAAGCGCGATGTGGCGACGCTGGAAAAATCCCTCACCTCTCACGGGTTCAACGCTGCGGCCCTGCATGGCGACATGCACCAGTCTGCGCGCATGGAAACCCTTGCGCGGTTCCGCGATGGCGAGATCACCCTGCTGATTGCCAGCGACGTGGCCGCACGCGGGCTCGACATTCCCAATATGAGCCATGTCTTCAATTTCGACGTTCCCATGCACGCCGATGACTACATTCATCGGATTGGTCGTACGGGCCGCGCGGGCAAGGAAGGCCATGCGTTTACCCTGGCGACCCGCAGTGACGAGAAATTCCTGGATGGCGTAGAACGCCTGCTCGGCCGCCCGATCCCGCCGATCGACCCCGAGGGCCTCCAGAAGGATAACGCCAAGGGCGGCACGAAAGCCAAAAAGAAAGCAGACACCGAAGCTGACGAGTCTTCGAGCGAAAGCACCAAGGATAAAGACGCAAAGGCCAGTGCTGCCGAAGAGTCTCCTGATGACGTAAAGGCTCCGCGTCGGCGCCGGCGTTCGTCCCGCGCGCGGTCAGATGATGCCAAGACCGAGAGCGCAGACAACGCGCCCGAGGCGACGGACGACGACGAAAAATCGTCTGAGGCGTCATCCGATGTTTCACCCGAAGCAACGCCCGAAGAACCAATAGAACGTCCCCGGCGGACGCGCAGTCGCCGCGAGTCTTCGTCCAACGACAGTTCGCGATCCCGGTCGCGTTCCGGCAATGACGAGGTCGAAGAAATCAAAGACGGCCACGGCAAGGCCTTCGGGAAAGAGGAGTACACGCCGGCATTTCTGCGGCGCTAGAAACGGCAACCACATCAAACCGATACGGGTGCGACATGCAGACGATATTCGTTCAGGTGAAATGCGAACTGGGCAAGGCCTATGACGTGGCCGATGAGGCAGCCCTGAACGTCGAACAGGTATCCGAAGTCTATTCGACATCCGGCCAGTTCGACCTTCTCATGAAGTGTTACCTGCCCGATGACATGGATATCGGACACTTCGTGACGAGCCAGATCCAGACCCTTCCCGGCGTCGCGGACACGTTCACGACAATCACCTTCAAGGCTTTCACCTGACCGGTCAGAGTAGCCGTGCTCTCTGCTACGCGGCGGGGCTAGCTTGCCACCGCAATATCGATCATTTCTTCTTCCTCGAGTGCGGCATCCAGTGACACCGCTTCATGGATGGCGTCCTCGAGTTTGGCGCCCTCGAGAATCGCGCCAGACATGTTTGCGTCTGCAATGTAAGCGCCATCAAACAGCGCATTGCTCAGATTGACATCCATGAGCTTGGCACCACGAAGATCGGCACCGCTGAGCCGTGCGTTGCTCAGATCCGCACCTTCCAGGTTGGCCCCCGCCAGATTGGCTCCCGACAGGTTGGCTGGCCACAAACGCCCGGTGGGCTTGCCCGACGCATCCTTCAAATTCACGGCAACAAGACGCGCACTGCGAAGGTTTGCCCCGCGCATGTCCGCCTCCTGAAGATTGGCGCCTTCGAGCAGCGCATCTGTAAGATTTGCGCCCGTAAGCCTGGAGCCTTCCATCTCAGTCATCACAAAACGGCAGGATGCGAGATTGGCACCGCTCATCGCGGTCAGTTTCAGAATTGCGCCGGACAAATCCTCTCCGCAAAGATCGATACGTTCGATATCGCTTCCCGTCAGATCGGCACGGGCGCCGATCCGGCCACCGCTTTCGATCCATTCGAAATGTTCTTTGAGAATGCGCTGGATATCGGGTGGAAACTCACTCGACGGGCGGGAAATCTGCGCGCCTGTCACATTTGCTTCGGCCAGATCGACGCCTTCCAGATTGGCGTCGTTCAGATTGGCATTGCTGAGATCGGTCCCCTTCAGGTTCACCCCCGAAAGGTCTGCTCCCACGAGGCTTGCCCCGTTGAGATTGGAGTTGCTCAGATTGGCATTTTTCAGGATCGCGCCGTCCAGGCTGGATCCGCGCATGCTGCCATTGGAGAGATTGGTCCCTTCCATTCGCGCACCACGCATGCTGCTGTGATCCATCGACGATCCGGTCAGGTTGGCCCCGGAGATATTGGCATTGTCCAGATTGGCGTGATCGAGAACCGCGTTCGTCAATGCCGCTTCCGCAGCGTCACCGCCAAGCATCAGCGCGCCACCACGAAGGTCAGCTCCGATCAGGCTGGCCCCTTCGAGGATCACACCCCGCAAATGCGCACCGCGCAAATCGGCCCCGTCGAGTTTCGACTGGGTCAGATCGGCTCCATCGAGCATGACCGAGAACATGTCGCAGTTCCGCAAATCCGCCTGCCGAACCGAACAGCGCGACATGTTGGCACCGGCGAGCTTGGCCTTTTGCAGATCGATCCGGTCGAACTTGTACTTGCGCAGGTCACGAAGCGACAAATCGGCGGGCTGACCACCATTCACGCCCCTGATCCAGAGCATATGGCGTCTGATTATTTCCGGAATTTCAAGCTTCCGCATTTCCCCACATCCGATACAGAGCTTCTGACAACAGACGACAGTCTAAAGCCTGACCGTTAACGGAGGGTGAGCATCACTGCAGATGAATGATAACTTTTTAGTTCCGAAAAAGACCACAAGTTATTGCTATATATATTACTTATTACACAGACACGTGAACGGTGGATAACTATTCGGCCGCTTCAGCCTCTTCGTTCAAGACCTTGCGTGCCGCCCGGAACGCTTCGATCCCGGCCGGTCCTCCGCAGTAGAAGGTGATCTGCAGCAATGCTTCGCGCAGTTCATCCTTGGTCAAGCCGTTGCGAAGCGCACCGCGGAAATGTCCCTCGAACTCGGTCATCCGCCCCAGCGCAGCAAGCATCCCCAGATTGAGCAGGCTGCGCTGTTTGCGCGACAGCCCCTCACGGCCCCATACGGCGCCCCACCCCATCTCGGTGATGAACTGCTCCATGAAATCGCGGTCAAAGTCGTCGAGACCCGACATAGAGGAGTCGACGCGCGCATCCCCCATAACCTCGCGACGAATTTTACTGCCCTTTTCGAACAAATCCTTGTCGATCATTTTCGGCCTCTTTGGTGGAAGACTAGAAACGGTCCCTGTCATGGGGCGCGCTATAGGTCGCCTCGGGATTTTCCGGACCGAGCGGGACGATCCCGTTCGGGTTGACCCGCTCGATGCCGTAATAGTTCAGCTTCGCGTAATCAAAGCTGAAGGTCTCTGCAATCCCGGGGATCTGATAGAGCTCCCGGGTGTAGTTGAACAGGTTCGGGTAGTCCTGAATGCGCCGGATGTTGCACTTGAAGGCCCCGACGTAACAGGCATCAAAGCGAATCAATGTGACCCAGAGCCGCCAATCGGCCTCGGTCAGGCGGTCACCCACAAGGTAGCGCTGCTGGCTCAAGCGCTGTTCGAGATCATCGAGCGTATCGAACAGGGCTGTTACCGCCTCGTTGTAGGCTTCCTGGGTTGCCGCAAAGCCGGTGCGATACACGCCGTTGTTCACCGTGTGATAGATCACCTCGTTGATGTCATCGATGTCGGCCTGCAGATCCGGCGGGTAGTAGTCTTCGGTGGCATTGGTGAACGCATCGAAAGCGGTGTTGAACATCCGGATGATCTCGGATGATTCATTGTTCACAACCCGATTGGTCTGCTTGTCCCACAGTGTGGGGACCGTCACCTTGCCCGTATAGTCGGGTGCCGAAGCGGTATAGGCCTCGTGCAGGTGGGAAAACCCGTTCACGTGATCGGGGGTGCAGTCCGGGTAGTCAGGATTGTCGCCATAGGTCCAGCCCTGCGCATGACGCCCCGGCTGCGCCATGGACACGGTAATCCCGCTGTCGAGGCCCATGATCGCCCGGAAGATCAGCGCGCGGTGCGCCCAGGGGCAGGTATGGGCCAGATACAGGTGATAACGACCGGGTTCGGCTGCAAAGCCGCCCTCACCCGTCGGGCCGGCACTGCCGTCGGCCGTCACCCAGTTGCGGAACTGGCTTTCAGTGCGCTGGAACTTACCGTCCTTGGCAACTTCACGCGCCGTGGCGTCATTGTCGTGCCACGTGCCATCAATGAGCATGCCCATGGTTCTGATCTCCTGTCACAGCGCCGCAAGGGCGCAGGTTTCTATGTCTGTAGAGGTTTTTTGAGTTCGGCTTCCGACTCACCCGCCAGCAGGCGCGCGGAAATATCGTCCATGTCGATCAGCACACCGATCGGTTCGCGATCAAACGCACCGGTCGCAAACCACGCATTGAGGTCTTCATTGGTGTCGAAATTGTCGGTCTGGAGCTCGACGGCATTGCCGTCCGGGTCATGATAGTAAAGCGATGTTGTCGGACCGTGGTTGATCTGACGCACCGGGTGTATGCCATTGTCTTTCAGATGCGCATAGATCGCCACCAGATCGGCGAGCGAATGGTAGGAATAGGCGAAATGCGCCATCCCGACGGTGTTGGGGACCTTATCGCCAATGCCGTCACGCTCGATGATCGCGACCCTGTGGTGCTCATCGTCATAGGTGAGGAAGGAAATACCCTTCGTGTCCCCCATGACCTGCGCCCCGAGAACATGGCAGTACCAATCGGTCATTTCTGCGCGATTCTTCGTGTACAGCACGATATGCGCGAAATAGCCCGGTTTCGGCGCGGTGTTGGGCGCCGGTACATGTGCATAAGCGTGAGACATGGAAAGACCTCCCCGACCTTGAATGTCGATTTACTCTATCAGATATCCTGCCACGCGGCAGCCACCACGCCGAGTGGTGAATTGCCCATCTGCAAATGGCAGATCAGCGCGGAACCGGATACAATCAGATTTCTCTAACAGCGGTACCCACTCCCATGGCGCTTGACCCCGAAACGCTCCAGCAACTCCTCGATACGATCCAGCGGTTTGTCCGCGAACGGCTTGTGCCGCTTGAGGGCCGTGTCTCGGAAGAGGATGCCGTGCCCCCCGAAATCGTCGAAGAGATGCGCGAACTGGGGCTGTTTGGCCTCTCCATCCCTGAAGAATACGGCGGATTGGGGCTTTCCATGTACGAGGAGGTTCTGGCCGTGCAGGAACTGGGGTGGACGTCACCCGCCTTTCGTTCCGTCTTCGGAACCAATGTGGGGATCGGCTCCCAGGGGATCGTGATCGACGGGACGCCCGAACAGAAATCCCACTGGCTGCCCAAACTCGCCAGCGGCGAAACCATCGCCTCCTTCGCCCTGACCGAACCCGAAGCCGGTTCGGACGCCGGCTCCCTGCGTACGTCTGCGCGCCGTGACGGCGACACCTATGTCCTGAACGGCACCAAACGCTACATCACCAATGCGCCCCATGCCGGCATCTTCACACTGATGGCCCGCACCAACCCCGATGAACCCGGTGCCCGGGGGGTGTCTGCCTTCATCGTGGAAAGCAGCACGCCGGGGCTGAGCGTCGGCCCCCATGACCGCAAGATGGGCCAACAGGGCGCGCATACGGCCGATGTCATACTCGAGGATTGCGTCGTCCCCGCAGCCAACATCATCGGCGGGGTCGAGGGTCAGGGTTTCAAGACCGCCATGAAGGTGCTGGACCGTGGCCGCCTGCATATGGGTGCCATCTCGGTCGGGATTGCCGAACGGTTGATCGATGAATGCGTGCGTTATGCCAGCGAACGGCAGCAATTCGGCAAGCCGATTGGTGAATTCCAGCTTGTGCAGGCGATGCTTGCCGACAGCCGGACCGAAGCCTATGCCGCACGCACCATGGTCGCCGATGCCGCCACCCGCTTCGATGCGGGCGAGAACATCGCGACCGAGGCTGCCTGCTGCAAATACTATGCGACGGAAATGGTCGGCCGGGTGGCCGATCGCGCGGTGCAGATCTTCGGTGGGGCCGGCTACATGGCCGAATATCCGATTGAGCGCTTCTACCGCGACGTTCGTCTGTTGCGTATCTATGAGGGAACGTCCCAAATCCAGCAAATCGTCATCGCGCGCAATATGCTACGCGACGCCGCACAGACCTGAACCCGTACCAAAAGGAAAACATTATGAAGTTTGCCAGCTATAAAGTGGGAAGCCGCAAATCCTGGGGCGTTGTCGGCGCCGATGGCGGGGTCGTCGACCTGTGCGCCGAGTTCAGCAACAAGATGCCGACCCTGAAGGACTATCTGGCTGCATCCGATGCGGAAAAAGCCAAGGTCATGGAATATCTGGGAACCGGTTTCGGTGACCAGACAGGCAAGGCGTCGGATTTTCCGATGAGCGGCATCACCCTGATGGAGCCGATCCCGGATCCCCATGCGATTTTCTGTGTCGGGCTGAACTACCGGAAGCATGCGGAGGAAACCGGCAACAAGTTGCCCGAGAAACCGATCCTGTTTCCGCGCTGGCCCGCGAGCCATGTGGCGCATGGCCAGCCCATGATCGCACCGCGGGAATCGGAGATGTTCGACTTTGAAGGCGAACTGGCCGTCATCATCGGCAAGACGGCCCGCCGCGTTTCGGAAGATGATGCGCTGGACTACGTGGCCGGATATTCCTGCTACAATGATGGCTCTATCCGCGACTGGCAGCGGCACACAACCCAGTTCCTGCCCGGCAAGAACTTCTATCACTCGGGCGCATTCGGCCCCTGGATGGTGACAGCGGACGAGATCCCCGACCCCGCCGCGCTGCATCTGGAAACCCGACTGAACGGCGAGACCGTACAAAGTGAAGGCGTGGATGACCTCATCTTCAACGTCCCGCAGCTCATCGCCTATATTTCGACAATGACCGAACTGCGCCCCGGCGACGTGATCGTCACCGGGACGCCGAGCGGTGTCGGACTCGCACGGACTCCCCAGCTCTGGATGAAAGCCGGGGATACCGTGGAAGTCGAGATATCGAAAATCGGCGTGTTGTCGAACCCGATCATCGCCGACTAGCGTAAAGTTCTACTCCATCACGATTGCGGCACGCCCGGTGACCAGTCCCTGGTCCAACCGGGCGTGGACCGTTTCGGCCTCTTCCAGCTTGTAGGTTTCGGTCACCAGCGGCCAGACTTCACCACGGGCACACAGCTCGAGTGATTCGATGACCTGCTGCATGCTGCAATAACGGCTGCCCATGAGTTCGAGCTCCTTGGCCAGCATCTGTGGTGCGGGCGCCATGAAGGGCTGCCCCGCCCCGCCCAGTGTGACAAAACGCCCGCCAATCCCGAGACTTTTGACCGCCTGCTCCTGGGTTCCCTGGGTCGAGACATAGTCGATGGCCACATCGACACCGGCTCCCTTCGTCAGCTCCATGATCTCGTCAACCACACGGTCATTCGAGGCATCCACGATCATGTCCGCACCCAAATCCTGACAGACCTTGAGTTTGTCAGCCATGACATCCACGGCGATGACCCGGGCATGCGCCCACTTCGCCATCATGACCTGATGGACGCCAAGGCCACCACCGGCGCCAAAGACAGCCACCGTATCCATCGGGGTCACCCGCGCGCGTGACAGCACCTTGTAGGGCGTGGCAATCGCGTCCGAAATCACACCGACATCGGCGGGCTTGTTCTTGTAGTCCAGACCTTCGGGCAGCTTGATGAAATTGCGGACCGGAAGCTTGATATACTCGGCATATCCCCCGTCGATCTGCCGCCCCACATAGCCGCGGTTCGCCGTCGAGATCGGCTCGCGCCCGGCGCGGGTCCATTTGTCTTCCCCATCGATCAGATAGAAATAGGCTGTCACAGGGTCACCGACCTTGAGATCGCTCTCCCGGCCATCCGATTTCCCCACTTCGACAATCTCACCGGTGATCTCGTGGCCGATGATGATAGGAAATTCCGCCTGCCCACGGCCGGCACGAATATGGTGGATCGTCAGCCCGGCCCCGCATGCGAGTACCTTTGCGACGGCCTCACCGGGTCCCGGCTCGGGATCGGGCCGGTCTTCGAGAACGAACGGCTGACCACCTTTGTAGAGAATTTGCGCTTTCATCTGGTTCCCCCTGTTTGAACGCGGCTTTATAACCTATCCGGCAGGTATCATAGCTGTTTCACTTGCGCGGCTCACCTGCTTCTGGCACCCCATATTCATGGCTCGATTTATTGTTGGAAGATTGTTCGGCTGGCCCGAATTCGCAGAGGATGGCGACGATATCTGGCTCGTCCATATCGACGACCCGGCGTTTTTTCTGCGGGTCGTTCATCGCCCCGAAGACGTGCTGCCCACGGGCGATTTGACCGATATGTACTTCCCGCTGGAAGGCGACGGCCGCTTCGCACTCGGCAATCTGATTTTCATGGAACCCCGGACCACGGATCCCAGTGAACTCGCCCAGACCGTCGCGGATGCGATAGATGTCATTCACAATGACACCGTCGCCGAACGGCTTGCACTGGGCCGTCATCCCTTTCGTCCGTCATCGGCAGAGCTGTACCGCGAAGACGTCCCGCTGGGCTTTCTCGTTGGCGTCTATCTCGACACCGAGGACGGTCTTGTTGACGAGGCGCCCTGGGCGATTCATCTGGGGCCGCCGCCCTTCGCAATGCGCGCCTGCGACCTGAATGATGATGATCTGGAGCCCGATGATATCTGGGCAACGATTGGTGACGGATACGCGCTCGCGCATCTTCACTGGCTTTCCAGCATGGCCAGCGAGCGCGAAGATATTCGCGTACTGGCCGAAACGGCTGCGGGCATCGTTCGAGATGCCATCGAAGACGTGATGCCGGAACTTCTTCCGAGCTAAGCTGACACGACGTACTGAGCCCTATTGCGAAACCCGGGCCCGCAGTTCCTTCAAGGCGTTATCCATCAAGCCGCCCAGCGTCGCCACAAGTTCGCTGACGCGGCGGGGGTCGTTTTCCCGACATGCTTTTTCAATGGCACGTGCATGATCGCTCACGCGCGTAGCACCGTAACTTCCCAAATTGCTTCCCATGTCATGCGCTTCCTTGCGCACCATTTCCAGATCGCCTGAAGCACTCGCCGCCCCGATCAGCGCGACCGTGGCCGGCATTTCAGCCAAAGTCATGCTGAGCATCTGGCCCAGAGATTCACGACCGATGGTCGCCTCCAGCTCGTCGAGCATGGAGACATCAAGGGCCGTCGATGAATCACGCGGCTTGGCCGGGATATTAGCATCTTCACTCGTTGTTGCCACATTGCTCGCTTTGGACAATGCCGCAAGAAGCTTCTTCTGATCGAGTGGCTTGGGCAGATAATCGTTCATGCCCGCTGAAATACAGGTTTCACGATCGCCCATCAAAACGTTGGCCGTCATTGCAATAATATAAACATTGGCACGCTCCGGGTCCGTCAAACGGCGAATGGTGCGAGCTGCCTCCAGCCCGTCCATATTTGGCATCTGGATGTCCATGAGCACCGCATCAAACACTCTCTCACGCGCTGCCTTCACGGCCTCGACCCCGTCGACGGCCACTTCGACCTTGTGCCCCGCCTTTTTCAGGACTGCTGTTGCAAGCATCTGATTGACCGCATTGTCCTCGACAAGAAGAACTTTCATCGCAGAGGCTTTCGACGATGCAACCTCCGTCCTCACTCGTTGGGCTTCGTGTTTGGTAACCGGTTTAACTTCGTTCTTTGCAGTCACAGGCTTCGTCACACCCGTTTGACAGCAGACTTCCGCAATAAGATCCATCAGCGCTGCCGGCTGAACGGGTATGGTCAATCGTCCTTCAAACTGAGTTTCGGGCGAACGGTCTTCAGCCACACCGCTGACTAAAATGATTTTGGTCCGCCGGAACGCAGGATTACCTCGAATTCGTGCACCAACGTCGCGCCCGCGTTGGCCAGACATCGACTCGTCTAGCAGAACGAGGTCAAACGGTTTCCCGTCACGCACAGCCGTCTCAAGCCGCTCAAGCGCCTGATCAGAACTCTCGGCATGCCCGACCGACATCCCCCAGGATGAGAGTTGTTTTTCGAACCCTTCTCGATTGTTTGCTGCCTCGTCAACAATCAGGATATGCAACCGGTCCATCTTGGCCACAGAACTTCCTTCCTTATTCTCGTCTCTCTCGGCGATACCAAATGGAATTTCAACCCAGAATGTACTGCCGATCCCCGGCTCGCTCTCGACACCGATTTCGCCCTGCATCAGATTTGTGAGTTCCTTGCAGATTGCCAAGCCAAGACCCGTGCCGCCGAATTTCCGCGTGGTTGAGGAATCGGCCTGGGAAAATCGCATGAAGAGTTTCGACATGGCTTCCGGCGTAATCCCAATGCCCGTATCCCTAATCGCGAAACGGACGACCTGTCCTTTTTCGTGGCGCTGCACGACGGTCACTGAGGTCGAAACGGTACCGGTTTCGGTAAACTTGATGGCGTTGCCGATCAGATTGATCAGGATTTGCCGTAACCGTCCGCTATCGCCGCGCAGGACACGGCTGACATCCGGGGCGATTTCGCTCTTCATCTCGATATTCTTAGCTTGAGCACGCGGCGTCAGGATTTCCACAACACTATCAAGTATTCCTGAAAGCTCGAAGTCGACCTCCTCAAGCTCAAGCTTCCCAGCCTCCATTTTGGAGAAATCGAGGATATCTTCTATTAGCGAGAGTAAGGCTTTGGCAGAATCACGAACCGTATTCGCATACCGCAATTGTTCCTGATTGAGATTGGTGTCGAGCAGCAGGTGGGTCATGCCGATCACACCGTTCATGGGCGTACGGATTTCATGGCTCATCGTGGCAAGAAATTCAGCCTTGGCCGTCGCGGCGTCTTCGGCTCGCACGCGTTCGCGCGAATAGCGTTCGGCAAGCTTTGTCAGGTTTTCGGTCTGTACCTTTAACTCACGCTCGGACCGCTCGAGATGGGCAACGGTCTCTTCGAGTTGCTCTTCTTTCTGCTTGAGCTCGGTAATGTCCGTGCCAACGGCAACTGTGCCGCCATCGGCTGTTCGACGCTCGGTCACCATGAGATAGCGACCACTGATTTTTCGAATGACCGTTTCGCCGCTGGGATTGCGATGCTGTTCAAGCCGTTCGGCCAGCCATTCGTCTTCGCGGCCTCGGGCACCCTCGTGTATTCCCGCCGCCGTCATGGCGCGGTTCATATCTTCAAAAGACGTTCCGGGCTCGAAGTAACGCTTATCAATATCGATCCCGGCCCGGAACGCACTGTTGGTTGTGACGATCTGATCGTTCGCATCGAAGAGAATGAATCCGTCCTGAATGGTTTCAATGGCATCACGCAGGCGCGTTTCCGCCTTCTTGAGCTCCGTGATTTCCGAAATGATCGTGACCACACCACCTTCGCGGGTTAACCGCTCGGTGACGCGCACCATCGTGCCATTATTGTGTTCCTGTTCGAAGGATCCGGACGGGTTTCGGTGATGCGCGAGACGTTCCTCCAGCCATTTTGCCCGACGGCTGGGGTCTTCGCCCGGTTCGGCAAGGCGTGTGTCATAGACCAGCGCCATCTGCTCCTCGAACGACATCCCGATGCGCGTAAAGGAATCATATTCGGGATAGAAATCGCGATAGGCCTGATTCACCATCAACAGCTTGTCATTTGCATCCCAAAGCTGGAAACCGTCGTTCAGGCTCTCGATCGCATCGACAAGAAGCGTTTCCGCTTTCCGAATGGCCGTGATGTCGGACCGAATGGCAACGGTTCCGCCTTCTTCGGTACGCCGGCGCGACACGCGAATGATCCTGCCATCGGCCATATGGCGCTCGAAATCAATCTCCTGCTTCCGGAAGACAGTCTGTTCTTCGACCCAGGCCTCCAGTCGTCCCTCGGCCTCCGGAATAGCGCCGGATTCTCCGAGCAGGCGCATGACGGATTCGAATGACATGCCAAGTTCAATCTTGGCAGCCAGGTCGCCGAAATCACGGGCCCAACTGGAATTGAAAGCCGCGAGCCTGTCGTTCGCATCGTAAAATACGAACCCATCCGTCATGGCTTCGACCGCGTCCCGCAGCCGGCGCTCAGCTTGTTTGACGTTTGTTGTTTCGGCAAAAACGACAAGCGAGCCGCCTTCTTGCGTAACGCGTTCGGCAATCACGAAAGAACGGTCATCATGGAAGACATGCTCACGCACCGAGTTTTCCGTCCCGTGCCGTGCAAGACGCTCCGGCAACCAGATTTCGGGGTCGACGTCGGAAGAGCCCGCAATCCCGACATCAATTCCAATTCGCAGAACCTCCTCAAGCGTCATGCCCTCTGCAACTTCACGTCCTTCGTCGGCGTAGTACCCCTTGAATGGTGAATTCGCGAGAACGAGGACACCTTCGGGATCAAAAAGCGCGAAACCGTCACTCATGCTGTCGATGGCATCGACGAGACGCGTTTCCGCCCGCTTGAGCGCCGTAAGGTCGGTGTGGATTGCCACGATCCCACCATTCGAGGTGGGGTATTTCGAAATCCGGAAATACTCGCCGGCTTCGGTCATGTATTCCCGCTCGGTCCTTGATGAGCGATGCGCCACAATTTCTGCTTCGACCCATGCCTCCTTGTCGCCGTTTGTTCCGGCAAACGGGCTGGCGTCATACCGAAGCCCCATCAGGTCCCTGTAAGAGAGACCATCGGCGATATGCGCCCCGTATTCGCCATAATTGGCGCGATAGGCCGAGTTTGAGATCACGATACGATCATTCGCGTCGAACAGAATAAAGCCATCCTTCAGGCTCTCGACGGCGTCCCGCAAATTGGCTTCGGCTGCCTTCTGCTCCGTGATGTCGGTCCGAATGCCCACAGTCCAACTATCACCCATGGGACGATCGGTAATCCGGATGATCCGATCATCCTTCGTTCCTATCTCGTAGGGGCTGCCCGCACTTGCACGATGATGATGCAGCATTTCCTGCACCCAAACATCGGGATCGGGGCCAAGCACGTCATCAGGGTAGAAGCCTGCCTCGACCCCGAGACGCAGAACACCTTCGAAGGTCATCCCTTGTCCCCGTTCGAGCGGTGGCATGAACGAGAAATACTCTCGATACTTCTCGTTGTATCGAACAATCCGATCCTCGGAATCATAGACAATGAAACCATCGGACATGGATTCGATTGCCGTTTGCAGAAGCGCTTCGGCCTCATCGCTGTCGGCTTCCGCTTTCTGAACAGCTCGGCGTGTATCCTCGAGCTCGTTCTGACGGCGCCATTCATCATCGATGTCACGGATCGCGCAGAACAACTGGCCTTCATGGTCTGTGGTCACATTCCAATCGGTCCAGAGTTCACTCCCGTCTTCCTTGAGAAGCCGGACCTTGAATCGCGTGATGTTCTGGCCACCCATGAGTTGTTCAAAGGCGCGCTGGACAGACGGGCGGTCCGCCTCGTGAACGAGATGGCACACCGGCTCCCCGGTCATTGAACTTGCCGACCGGCCCAGCACCTGAGCCCACCGGTCATTCAGGGTGTGCAAGCGCGCGTCGCTGCCCGCGATACCCAGCAGGTCGTCCGAAAACTCGAAGAAACGCTGAAACCGCTCACGTGATCGCGTGACATCCCGCAAGGCCTCTTCCTTGCGGCGCAGATCCGTGATGTCATGAAACCGGCTTACAAATCCGCCTTCGATCGGGCGCCCATGGATTTCCAGTACCCCGCCATCGGGACGATATCGAATGACCGTGTAAGCTTCCCGCTTTTCGGTGAACTCAAGAATTTCGGCAACCCGCTTGTCGACATCGACCTGGCCATAATCGCCACGTTTGGCGGCAAATTGCACAAAGTCGCCCCAAAGTGCGCCGGGCTGAACAAGTTCGGTCGGGATGTCGAGCAGCTCTGCGGCGAGCTTGTTCGCCGTCACAACGCGGTGGTCCTCGTTGTAGACGATCAGACCGCCGCCAAGCGTATCGATAACACCCTGTAGTGTGCTGCCGGTGGTCAGATCGCCACCGGTCACATTTCCATCCATTTCAAAACACCCGGTATGCCGATGTTACCCGCAATGCGGGACACAACGATCAATTATCCAAGGTTGCAGGCTAGTTTAAGGGTCTGAAAAGAAGGTTAACACCTCACTCTCCCGCTGACCTCCGTTATCGGCAGACCTCCACGAAAATCGCTCGGTTTGTCGCAGCCACCGCGTCAGGATCAGAGTTGGCGTGCAATCGTCCATTCATCAAAGCGCGAAAGCCAGGGCACCACGCTGTTTCCGCACGCATAGGATGCACCGAGATGGTCGCATTCCTCCAGCACCAGTTGCTCCACTTCGCCACCGGCGGCCACAAGAGCCTCGGCCATACGCTCACCCTGGGCCATCAGATGAGGGAAATCACGATCTCCCCAAGCCATCAGGAATGGCGGTGTACGCTTGATCGTGAAGAGCGAACTCGCATCGAGGTCATTGGCTAGGTTTTCCCCGAGAAAACGCGGGCGCACGGGCATCCCGTTCCCGTCGGTGAAATCGTAAACGCCCGAAACAGGGACTGCACCCTTTATGACGTCGTCCGGCACCCCTGCTTGAGACTGCCAGTCATCGCGGACGGCTAGCCAGCTCGCATAATGACCACCGGCGGAATGACCACCCACGATCAGCCGCGCCGGATCACCGCCATGGGTCGCGATATTGGCGTGGATCCAGGCAATTCCCGCCGCTGCATCCTGGACGCCTACGGGCCAGACGACGCCGGGCGCAAGCCGGTAACCGAGGCTGACAAAGGTGACCCCCATATCATTGAGTTGGGGTGCCATGAACGCCATCCATTCCTTGTAGCCGTTGGTCCAGCCACCGCCATGCATGAAGGCGACGACACGCCCGTCAGGATTGGATGCCAGAAAAACAGCGACTTCCTGATACGGGTCTGTGCCATATGCGAAACCGTGGCCTTCGACCCCGTGGCCGAGTTCCTGCACGCGCAGATGATACTGCCCCCCAATCTCCGTGAAGGGTTCCTGTGGCGGATAGGATGCGATATCCCGCAAGGCCATCAGCGGGCCTCACGTTCGACATACATGTTTTCATCCACGATCTTGCCGCGTTCGATCACGACTTCATTGTCGAGCATCACGGTGCAGTCCCGCATAGGCACATCGTAGTGTCCATTCGTGCTTCGGGTGCCGCCGCCCTGGGTGTTCGGCCCGGTCGAGAACAGGAAGTTCCCGGGGAAGGCCCGGGTTGCCGCGTGGGAGCGTTCCGGATTGTCACCATGGAGCGCGATATTGTACCAGCGCGCCTGCGGGTTCAGGCCCCAGCCGAGATGCGACACGGCATAGGGGTCTAGATCATCCTCGGACAGTTTGTTGTCATCGAGCCATGCCGTCATCAGCTTGGCATCAAGCCCGCCTTCGACCTTGCGGATGAAGCCGTCCCGGACTTCCAGGCGCACTTCGTCCTGAACATAGCGGCAATAGGGCAGGATCACGATATCACCCGGTGACATCACGACCGTGCCATTGGCCGAGCCCTCATTGGGGAAGGTGTGGATGTGCCCGACACCCCACTGGTCAAAATGACCCGGCTCGTCGGAATAGCCCCACTGGCTCATCACCGGAAAGTCGCCACGGGAATAGGTCAGGTCGGTCCCCGCATCGCTGACAACACGCACTTCCTTCGTCGCGGTATAGCGGTCATGGGCATATTTCACCGCCTCTTTCAGCCCCTTGGGCGCGAGCAGAACCTCAAGGTCGTCCGGCGCATCGATGATCATCAGGAAACGTGTTCCCGTCGACATCACCTCACGAAGCCAGCTTGTGAAGAGCGGGATGTGAAGCGCCACAACGATATCGGCGGCCTTCAGGGCGTCGAGCATCCCGTTGGTCTTGCCGATCGTGTCGACCCCGACCTTGGTCCAGGACGGGGTCATGTTGACCCGCATCTCGTAGCAATTGGCACCAAGCTCCTCGCCCGCAGCAAACGCGGCCTCCACATATTCAGGGCGTGTCGTCACATCCGACAGCAACGCGACGGTTTCCCCGGCGCTGATCTTCGACATGACAAACTGCTTGAGGAACAATGCGGTCAACTTCCCCGGATTCATTTCCTGATGCCGAACGGCTGCTGGTACACGCATGCTGATATCCCTGTCTGATGTTCTGTGTCTGAAAGTAACGCCTGAGGCTCTCAAGACATGGTCGATTGACGATCCCAAAGCCTGAATTATCGTTTTGTTCGAGACAAACTTACGCATCTGTACTTACATAATCACCCATGAACATCAATTGAGGAGCGCATGTGAGCCATGTATATCGATCCGCAAATCAAGGCCTTCATCGACGATTTGTCCGCTCTCGACATGCCCCATCCGGTCGAACTCGGGCTTGAAGCCACCCGTGAGGGATTCAGCCAGCTCTGGCAGCAGGTCAACCCCGCCACCCGCGAAACAGTCCGGATCGAGGAAATTCAGATCCCCGGCCCGGCCGGTGATATCCGGACCATGGTCTACACCCCCAAGGGCGATGGCCCCTTCCCGGTTGTTGCTTTTTTCCATGGTGGCGGCTGCTGCATGATGGCCCCCGAAGACTACACCGGGACCAACACGGTATTGGCCGAAGATGCCGGGGCTATCGTGGTTGTTCCAGCCTATCGGCGCGCCCCCGAGAACCCGTTCCCCGCGCCACTGGAAGACTGTTTTGCAACCTATCAATGGCTCCTTGGAAATGCGGCCACCATCGACGGTGACCCGTCCCGGATTGCGATTGCCGGGGATAGTGGTGGCGGTTATCTCGCAGCCGCTGTCACCCAGGAGGCAAAACGCCGGAACGCCGCACAGCCTGCGATGCAGCTGCTGATCTATCCCATGACCGATATGGGCGGCTTGCCGACCAGCCGGATCGAGCAAACCATGTTCCTGGACGACCGGACATTGCAGTGGGTGATCGACATGCATGTGGGTGAGAACCGCCTCGATCCGCGCGCCTCCCCGATACTCGAGCCCGATGTCTCGGGACTGGCACCGACCGTGGTGATCGCTGCCCAGATTGACCCCCTGCGTGACGAAGGCAAGGCCTATGCCTCAAAACTTCGAAATGCGGGCGTACCGGTGCAGTACCATCTCTACGAAGGGGTCGTGCACGGCTTCTTCAACATGGGCGGGTTCTGCGATCAGGGGAACGCCGCCGTGGCGCAGGCCTGCGCGGCACTTCGCGAAGCCTTTGCGCACGCCGGCACGACATCCCGATAAGGATCAGACAACCAGTGCGTAGAAGATCAGCGCCATGCCGAGCCAGCTGACGAAAAAGGCCAGTGTCCGCAAATAGGGAATGCCCACGATGAACACCACGGCGTGAACGATCCGCGCCCAGAAAAAGAGCATGGCCCCCAGTACCGTCAGTTCGGTGCTGACTCCGATGATCTGCGCCACCAGAACCAGGACGGCGAAGGGCGCCAGGTTCTCCACCATGTTCAGATGAACCCGCTCCGAGCGACGCGCCCAGGCCGGGGGGGCCGGCGGGTTTTCCGGATAGCCCATGGCTCCGGTCATTCCCTGACTGCCGATCCGTGCGAGGACATAGGGAATCCAGAGCACGATTGTCAGGCCCGCGCTCAGGGTCAGGTAAAACAGTTCGGTATTCATGATCTGGTCCAGTCCGTTTCAGATTCAGATTCTGGTTTCAGCCGGCCTCCGGATCGAAGGCATTGCCTGAGCCGCAACTGCGATCATGGTGCCCTTCCCCGTCAGAATGAAGCCGAAGCTGTTCCGTTGAGAAATATAGCGCCCTTCTCACCGCTCTCGGCAAGCTTGATCTTCAAATCACCGCGACCGGCCGGTTCTCGCGGACCGAAGTCGTGATCGCATCGAGAATGGCCACGTTGTGGATCATGTCGTCGGTGGAGATCGGATAGGCCGCGTTGCCCATCACCGCGTCGGCAAAGGCTTCGTTGTTGGCCCGCACGAGATCCAGCGGATCGAAGCGGATGGTTTCCATCTCGCCACCACGCGGGCGCACCACCAGTTCATCATCACTGATGCGCCGGGCCCAACCCTCACTGGCGAAAAGCTGGAAGTAACGCTGTTCGGCTGTGGCCATGACGTCACCGATATAGGCGGTCTGGCCGTTCTCGAAGGTCAGCAGTGCGGAAGCGGTATCGTTCTCGAACACGTGGCTGGCAATACGTGCATAGACTTCCGAAACCCGGCCGAGCATCCAGACATAAAGGTCGATGAGGTGGGTTCCGGTGTGGTGGATGCCGCCCGCCGGTGCCTGATCGGCAGACTTGCGCCAGCTCTTCAGGTTCAGCAGCACGTCGTGGCTGACATTGCCCTCACCGTGCATCGGCAGACCCAATGTTCCGTCTTCGAGAAGTGTCTTGATATGCCGGTGCGGTGCCGCAAAACGCTGAATCAGTCCGATCCCGAGTTCGACGCCACTGTCCTGACAGACAGCAACCTGCCGCTCGGCATCCGCGCGCGACATGGCAAAGGGTTTTTCGGTGAACACATGCTTGCCCGCACCCGCCGCCGCGATGATCTGCTCGGTATGGAGCGAGTGGGGCGTTGCCAGGATCACAGCATCGACAAGGGCATCGCCCAGAACATCCTCAAGCCCGGGAACCAGCGGCAGGCCGCGTGCTTGGGCAAACGCCGTTGCATTCTCGATATCCGGGTCGGCGACACAGACCACACGCGCCCTGGTGCTGTCTTCGAGCGACCGGACATGCTCCTGGCCCCACCATCCAAGCCCTACGACAGCGATATTGATCATGTTTGAACCCGTGTTTGTGCAGTTTCCATCACGCTGTTCTCGCAAGCGTGCGGACCGCGATCAAGCACCAAGGGTAAATTCCTCGGGGATTCAGTCGCCCTTGAACCTGTACGAAGTGCGATAGAAGGTGCGCATCATCGACAGAACGGATCGCGGCAACTCCGGATCCAGCACCCGCTCAAGATCGGCCTTGTTCAGGTTGAAGTCGCCCACCTGTTCCTGTTGTTCGGCATCGAGCGGTTCGTATCCCATCGACCAGGACGGCAAAGCCCGCGCGGCCATGCTTCCCTTGTCGAGCACAAACACGCCGTGATGGCGCGGGTCTTTCGAAATACGCTCGAATACGCCCGACACGTCTTCCTCGTTCCCTTCAAGATACTGGAGAAAGCTGCCGTCATGATGGAGCAGCATGCCACTGACATCCGCGGCCGCATTGTTGCGGCGCGAAACCTGCAGCAGGGCATCGAGTTCGCTGGCGTCGAATGGGCGGACGGCTGAGCTTGCATAGAGAAGGTAGTACATTTTCCAACTTCGATCTTCGTGGTCCTTGGTTTCTTGTTTGTCAGGTCGTCTCCCTGTCTGACTCCTGAACTTCCTCAAGCCCCAGTGCCAGCATGGCTGCAATGCCACACATTCCTGCAAATATGGTTAAAACGAATACCGTGCCTGCGAGTTCCGCAATCACGCCGAAAATTCCGCCCGCCACCAGCAGAACGCCAACAACCGTATTGGAGATGGCGGTATAGGCTGCGCGTTTATCCGCTGACGCCATATCCACGATATGGGTCGCCCGGCCCAACCTCACCCCCTGATAGGCGAACATCAACCCGAACATCGCAACCGGGAGTGTATATTCTTGGGATAGCAGGTCGGTCCCGAATGCCGCAAGGGCCGCCGTCATGACAAACACGATTCCTCCGAGAACGCCGGACAATGCCAGAACCCGCCGGCTGGATTTGTCGGAGAGCCGCCCCCAAAGATAGCTGCTTCCCACCGAAGCAAGGGCGCTGGCGATCACGAATGTGCCGAGTTCACCCAGCGCCCGCCCCCCGGATTGACCCGACAGGGACACCAGAAATGGTGGTGCAAGGGCAGTTGCCATCAGCAGCCCACGTACGGCGATGAAACGCACCAGCTGGGGGTCGTCACGCAGCAGTGAAATCTGGTCAAGCGCCACCCGCACGGGGTTGCCGCCGCCCTCCGTGGCGCCGGGTTCCTCGGCCAGGGTACAAAACAAAACAGCAGAGAATGCCCAGAGCCCGCCCGCCACAAACAGGGCACCGGCGATGACCGTGATGCTCTTGGGGAGCACATCCACGGCAAGCAGCACGCCATAGACCAGCACCAGAATGGCAGATACGGTACCCGCCGCGCCTGTCGCCGTGCCGCGGGTGGCCTTGGACACGGTCTTTCCCAGGACGTCCTTGTAGCTCACCGAACACACGCTGCGCGCAACCGAAAAGACCGCCAGCAGCGCGATCACGGCCCAGCCGGCCGACGCCCCCTCCAGCACGAAGGAGCAGACCCCGATCCCGGCAACAGCCATCCCCTGAATGAGACTGCCTCCCGCCCAGGCCCATTTGCGCTGCGGCATGCTCCGGATAGCCCCTGCGGTAAAGAGCTGAGGCAAAAGCGCCCCGGCTTCCCGTACCGGGACCAGCAAGCCGATCAGGAATGCCGGTGCGCCCAACTGGGTCAAAATCCATGACAGGACGAGCTTGGGATCGGACAGTCCGTCCCCGGTCTTGGTGGCCGCAAGGCTGAACACATGAACAAAGAAGTTGCGCGGCTGAACCTTGCAGGCTGACTCGGGAATATCCCGACACACCCGGCCGTCATCCTCGCTTGTCAGGATTTCATAGACCGCCGACATCCGATCCGGTCGTTTTCTGTTTCCCATGTGCGACGCGCCTAGCCGAAGAATGCCAGCACGCGTGTCTCCAGGCTCTCCCGGGGTGCTGCATCAGCCGGTGCAGTGGGATCGTCGAAGGATGTGTGAAGCGCATAACGTGCCCGACCATCCGTGGAGGTGTCGTAGTTCTTGATCAGGATCGCCTCGTCGCGGGTCATCCGCGGAAAATAGAACCAGCGGTTGTCCGGGTCGAAGGAGGCGTGACGGGTCTGCCCGACGCGGTTATAGGCCCGGCGCTCCACCGTATGCAGATGCGCGTCATCCACGCTGTCCCAGGCACACAGCCCAAGCGGCCATTCCTCAATGGTCCCCGCCGTCGAGCGCCAGACGTTCACGATGGCAAAACGTTTCCCGAGCAGCTCTGCCGCTGCATCCCCCATCACGGCTTCAACCCGGTTGCGGGCCGACCAGTCCGTATAGTCGGTATGGGCGGCATTGGCGGGATCACGGGCATTATGAGCTTCACGAATCCCCTGTGAGGAGGATCGCCGCGTGTGATCGAACACAAGCGCGCGCGAGGCGCCAGTGTGGGTTCGGACGAGTTCCTCGGCTTCCGCGTTGTAGATCGCCTCGAGCTGGGCATCATCGTAGAAATCCTGGACCGCGCTCCGGTATTCCACAAACGCAAAACCCTCGCGGTCAAGGGTGAAGGTGTTCGGCATCGTCCGGGCGTTGCGGATCGACATCTGTCGAAACTCCCGCTCCCCTTCGAAATTGGTGCGCTCGCCGGCCACATTGGACTGATAGAACACCGGCATTTCCCCAGTGTCGACCAGGTACCCGATCGGCGCTACGATGTTCTCCGGCATTCGTATTCTCCCAAGGTCATTGTAGGGGGAACCTAACAGCCCCACATACGTCATTGTGATAACGCGTCAAGCCAGTGAGAGCAAAATGCCCCGAAATTTAGGCCTTTACCGTATGCTACCTGTCGTAGCTGTTGCGATGAGTGCATTTCTGATCGCCGCATCGCCTGCGCGTGCCGAACCGGCAGGCTGGTGGCAGAACGGCTGGGCCGTGACCGGATGGTCTGGCCGTCTCACGACCGAGAACACCTCGGACATCTTCACCGGAAAGCTGTCATTCGAAGACAGTTATGTCGCAGGCCTCGCCGTGTCGAAGGAGCTCTTTCCGGTCTTTTCGGACAAGGCTGCCATCGAGACCGAGCTACAGACCCTGCGCCATTTCGGTGGACAGGATCACTGGGAATTCACGGGGATGCTGCTGTTTCGGTGGAAGGAGTTTCCATGGGACGAGCATGTCGACACCAGTTTTGCGATCGGGGATGGATTGTCCCTCCCGACCGAATTGCCTGCCGAGGAACTCAACGCACATACGCGCGGTAATTCCGGCCGTTTGCTCAATTCGGTGATGATGGAAATCACGCTGGCCGATCCGGACCTGCCCGAATGGGCATTGGCGCTTCGCTACCATCACCGCTCCGGCTTCTTCCGCACCTTCAGCGATGTCGGGGAAGCGTCAACGGTGCTTGGTCTGGGACTGAAGCGGCACTTCTGACCGCGCGAAGCATACCCCCAAATAGAAACGGCCGGACGTAAACGTCCGGCCGCCCCCGAAAATACTGCTCGACTTAAGCAGCCGAAAGATCGACTGCTTTCGGGCCGCGCTGGTCGTCCTGCACCTGGAAGTTGACCTTCTGACCTTCAGTCAGAGTGCCCATTCCAGCCTGCTCGACGGCGGTGATGTGAACGAAAACGTCCTTGCCACCCTCATCGGGAGCGATGAAACCAAAACCACGGGTGGTGTTGAAGAATTTTACGGTACCTGTAGGCATTTTAAACTTTTCCAATCGTCGTAGAACACACGGACACCATGTCCACGTGCTGACACCTGCTGCACATTATTTTCGGGAGGAACGTCTCGCCGTCGCAATCGCAACGGAATTCGGCTCGCTCGAAATCAGAGAGCGGATATCATTGAGCCGAACATGGGGCCAATCAGGGCCGATAGCAAGCAATCTCTTGAACTTAATTAGGAAATTTGATCGGCCACGGTATCCTTGCATTCCCAGAAAGGTCAAAAAACCAGCCTAGAACAGGAAATCATCCGCATGGAGGGTGCCCCGGTCCACCCCGATCAGGGTGATCGTATCCCCGCTTCCGAAGTCGATCACCGTGTCGGCGCCGACCTGACTCGAAGCGGCCAGAAGCTCGGTCAGATCACTCACCGCCGTGATGCCCTGCAGGTCGAGCCTGTCTATCGAGCCCGCGCCGGCCGTGAAGTCACCGATCCGGTCCGCGCCGTGGCCATCGGCAAACACGAACAGGTCGTCCTCCGACCCGCCATACATGATGTCGTTGCCCGCACCACCCGTCAGCGTGTCGTTGTTCTGGTCGCCGTACAGCGTGTCATCGCCATCACCGCCGTCGAGCACGTCGTGGCCCGTCCAGCCATAAAGCTGGTCGTCGCCGGTGCCCCCGTCGAGCACATCATTACCTTCCTGCCCGAACAGCTGGTCGTTCTCCGATCCGCCATAAAGCCGGTCATTGCCCTGGCCGCCCATCAGTCCGTCATTGTTCTGGTCGCCGTAGAGAACATCATCGCCGTCATCCCCGATCAGCGTGTCATTCCCCGTCCAGCCATACAGGTTGTCAGAGCCGTTGCCCCCGTCCAGGTAATCATCCCCGTCCTGGCCGTACAGATTGTCGTGCTCGGTGCCGCCATAAAGAAAGTCCATCCCCGCGCCGCCCTCGAGATGGTCGTTGTTCTGGTCGCCATACAGAATATCCAGGCCGTCCCCGCCCAGAAGCACGTCATTGCCCGTCCAGCCATGGATGTGGTCCGTCCCGGCACCACCATCCATGAAGTCGTCGCCCTCCTGGCCGAACAGCAGGTCGCTGCCATTGCCGCCCCACAGACGGTCCTGGCCCATGCCGCCCGACAGCCCGTCATCGCCATCATCGCCATAAAGGTCATCGTCGCCATCCTGGCCCCACATGTTGTCCACATGATTGCCGCCACGCACGACGTCATTCCCCTCGCCCGCCAGGATCCAGTCGTAGCCGTCACCGCCCTCAAGCTCATCGTCGCCCGCACCGCCATCCATCAGGTCCGAGCCCGCGCCACCCTTGATCTTGTTGTGGCCGGCATTCCCGTTCACCGTGTTGGCACCGCCCCCGCTGATGATCTCGATCTGCTCCACGTTAAGGGGGATGTCGTAACTGCTCAGCGCCGTGCGGATGATATCGAAACCGCCATCGGCCATTTCCACAACCGTGTCGTTCAGACTGTCCACGATGTAGATATCGTCGCCATCGCCACCCGTCAGCGTGTCGTTGCCCGCGCCGCCATTGACGTGACCCCCTGATTTTCCTCCACGATCGATTAGAGTCTGGCCCTGACAGAAGGACGGACGAGATGAAGAGAACGAGGTTTTCAGAAGAGCAGATCATCGGCGTGCTTAAGGAGGCCGAGGCGG